>FWPU01000028.1_pt1 | contig 406383 bp, 399 predicted proteins | sample 2228361 | NCBI WGS metagenome assembly FWPU01 (sample SAMEA103939777, study PRJEB20133) | metagenome
CGAGGGCAAAGTTTACCAGGTGCCTGCTGACCAAGCTGCCAGGGAGTTGCTAGAGGTGTTGTCACTGAAGGTATTTGAGGTTTGCGATGAATGGTTTCTAGCCTCTGCCCGCCGCGGCACCGTATCTGGCGATAAGATAGCGCCATAATAATTTCTGAAAACCGATACCCAAAACGAAATATGCCTCTTTTTCACATCCACCTTGACCGATTTCCAGTCCCCGCTACCGGAAGGAGGGTGATGTTATAAATTCCCATTATGGGTTTTGTGCTACCGGGTTGATCGTACAGGATCGCTTTATTGGTGACCGGTTGTTGTTGCCTTGTTACATCTTCGGGCTGATCAAATGAGTTCCCTTAAGGTTTGAATTGGTTGGGATTTATACATCCTATTGATAAAGGATTGCTCAAATATCTCCTGTGCTGCTATGTTTTTGTTGTTTTCATCCAGAATCCTCTGGATCAGGAGCAGGAATCTATTCCGGTGTTCATTCATTTTCTGAATCGTTGCTTCCCTGATTTCCTGAGGGGATATGCGCAGGGCTTTCGCCTGCATCACGGCATCGCGTACCGCCTCTTGGGTTTTTTCTGCGATGAAGCAGTATCCTGGATCGAAGAACACGTCCCTGCCGCCAATGCTCGGCACGGAAACCACCGGCAGTCCCGACAGCAGGTATTCGATAGAGGCATAGTTCGCCCCTTCCCTGTCGGAAAGGCACAGTCCGCAGTGGGCTTTGCAGAGCTCCCTTGACAGGTTTTCCGGGGAGATGTAGCGGTAATCCGTGAGAAGGCAGTCGGCAAGCTTTTTTTCGCCAAAGTTCAGGCATGAGGCGTTGGGAAGCTGCTTTTTCAGGGCTTCGAAAAACTGCTTTTCCGCAGGCGATGTAAAATATGTAATCAACGCCAGATTCGGTATCCTGGAAGCCAGATGGAAGTTTTTCTTTGGTATCGGTCTCGCATTATAAACAGCATCATATTTCTTCTCGGTCTTTCGGATTATATAAAGTTTTTCGTCTACAAAGCAGTTTTGATTACAGAAAATGGAATAAAGCTTGTTCTGCCTTAGAAGTTCATGCTCCTTTTTTGTATTTGCCAAAAATATAAAACTGAATTTTTCATGAGAGCGAACTGTCAGACAATAATAGTAATACTGCATTATTTGTAATACATTATCGTCCTCGACTTTATACCTGATCCTGCACAAAAAATATACTTTCTTGTCTTTCAGGGCATCGAAAAACGGTTTCCACTGTTTTGGATATTCGTATACGTCTTCCGGGATTATGATGATCAAGGGATCACTGCAGATGACATGATATGGTGCAGCCGATTGTGGGGGTGGAGGCAGATATTTAGTTATTCTCCATGCAAACGGAAGGTTCGCCAACGCATCGTAAATCCACCTCGGGGTTCTTTTCCCTTCTTTTTGCTTTGCGATGGCATCGAGTTGCTTTATTATTTCTTTTTTGTTACTGAATTTTCTTTCCATCGATGGGGTGATCAGAGATGTTATGGAAATTGTTTATTTGTGACGACATCGAACCCTGCAAGGCTTTTCAGAGCTCCTATAAGGTGCGGATCTGTGGGGGGCAGTCACCGAAGCGGCGCATCAGGTAATCGAAGACGCCCCTTCGGATCGCCTTCTGCCTGGAATCCCTCCACAGGGAGTGGGAGTCGTGTAGAGCCCAGTAGAAGCGTTTGATAAACGGCACGTCTTCTGCCGGGGGAAGCGAGAATCTTGGAACAAGGCGCTTTAAGGATTGGACCAGGAGCTTCAGCCAGCTCGTCCTGGCCAGATGCTGTTCGGCGAATAAGAGCCGGTTGCGGGTGCTGAAGTAGGCACGCAGAGGCGAGGACTCACCGCCGAAGGAGCTTCCCACTTTATGCCACACGCTCGCCTGGGGCACGATCAGGCAGGAATAACCGGCTCTGCGGGCGCGAAAGCACCAGTCCGACTCCTCATGGACCAGGAAATACCGCTCGTCGAACAGGCCGGTATCTCGTAGGACGGAAGCTCTTAAGAAAAAAGCCGCTCCAGTCACCCAATCTACCAGACGACCGTCATCCTGATCCAACGCCGTTTTGGATTCTCCTTGTCTCAGGTGCACACAGGTAAAGCCTTCACCAAAAGCTTCACCAGCAGTCCAGATGATTTCCGGTCGTTCCATTTCGTAAATCACAGGTCCCAAGACGGCGGCCTTTGGGTTTTTTTCCGCCGCCTGGACCAAGTGGGTTAAAGCATCAGGGGCGATTTTGGTGTCATTGTTAAGAATGAAAACGAAGTCTGCACCCTGCTCTAAAGCATAGCGGATCCCCACATTGTTGCCCCCGGCGTAACCTAAGTTCTTGCCGGTTTCGATCAGGTGAGATTGGGGAAAGGCCTTGCGAATGGCTAGCACTGAATCGTCAGTCGAACCGTTGTCGATCAAGACGACCTCGAAGTTGGGGTAGTCGATTTTGAAAACAGAATCCAGGCAGGCAAGGGTGTCGTCTCGACCGTTCCAGTTGAGGATGACGATGGAAACTTTAGGTAGGGTGTGCATGGGTTCGAATGACTTCTTTTATGATTTTGCTAATCCGATGGGCGTAGGTTTCAACTGTAAATTCCTGCTCTACCCGAAGTCGTCCTGCCTCTCCAAAACGTCGGGCCAAGTCGGGCTGGTTTAAAAGTTTGAGCACGGCTTGTGCAATGGCCTGAGGATTTTTGGGTTCGACGATAAAACCTGTTTCCCCATCTACGATTACTTCCTCCGGACCGCCGCAGCGGGTGGCTACCACAGGCTTACAACTAGCCATCGCCTCGATGAGTGTAAGGCCGAAGCTTTCCTGTAAGGAGGTGGATACATGCACCGTAGCAGCAGCCAAGAGATTCACCACGTCATTGCGGAAACCCAAGATATGGAAACACTCATTCAAACGTGCTTGTTTAATTAAGTCGCGAATGTTCCTTTCAAGTAAGGGATCGCTAGTGCCCCCAGCAAGAAGAAAATGCACATCCGGCCTTTGGCGGTGGATCATGACGGCGGCGCATGCGAAGTCTAGAGGGGCCTTGCCTTTAGAAATACCACCGACGAAGGTAACCACCGGCACGCTTTGGGAGATGCCTAACTCCATATACACCCGCTTACCGTCGCCACGGCGGAATGCCGTTAAATCAACTCCGTTGGGAATGATGCGGACTTTATCGGATCCAGGAAATCGATCATCGGCCAAGACCTTGGAGGGGGTAATGATGCATTCAGATAAACTTAAGGTAATGCGATCGATCCAAGCAGTAGGAAAATAACAGCGCAGATCGGCGTTGCCACGTAGATGCTCGTGAATATGCCAAACATGGGGGATGCCGGTACGGCGGGCAGCCAAGGCGCCCTCTAAAATCGTGGATGTATTGGTATAAACAAGATCGATTTTCTCACGTTCAATCAAGGCAAGCAGGGACCACAGGCGGGCGCGTAGACCGGAAAGATACCTGAGCGGATGGTCCCACGATGCGCAGTAATGCGAGGGAATCCAACGGTCTAAAAAGCGGATCGTATAAGGGACATTTGCCTGTTTGAGCTGTTCTTCCATTGGCCCTCGCCAGGGGAGTATGATAAGGGGCTCAAAACGGCTGCGATCAAGATAAGCAGCTAGATTCAATAGGGAGCGTTCAGCGCCTTTGAGATCGCTATCGTGAGAAAGGAAAAGGATTTTAGTTTTCAAGGTAATTTTTTTTCGAGAAAAGATAGAGAATTGATTCAGAAAGCCAAGCTAAGGGCCATTTAGATATGCTCCATTCTCTTGTTGGCGCTATCCATATGATGCGTTTTTTATTCATGATTATTTTTATTACACACTTGATAAGTGTTAAAAAATATTTAATTGATCCCATAGAATTTATTTGATCTTTCTTAATTGGGTTTGAGGCTATTATGAGGTCGTCGAAGTTATTGATATTGATTGTTAGCAAATCTCTGTAAAAATCGCATATAGTTACGGTCTCATTGTTTTTTAGGTAATTTTTCAAAGCAGGAAGGTGTTTTTTTAAAATATCCGGTGACGCAAGAGATTCAGGAATGAAAGCCTTTCTGGATCTTTTACTATGAATATGAAATAAAGGATATCCTAATTTTTCTAATTCTAGTGCTGAAAGTTGTTCGAGCAGAGCTTGTTGTTTTGATGGTATTGAATTTTTCCAGTATGATGCTAATGATGAGTCAATTTTCGATTTTATTTTATTTTTGTGTGACATTCCCTTTTCTATAAGGTGATCTTCATTTCCATTAGGTTGGAAGACTCCGTCTTCAAATTCTGTTCCTAAGAAAGTTAGTATATTGCGAACTTGTTTTTCAGTATTCTCAATAAGATCTTCATATCTAAATTCATACACGTGATCATGGTTCAGGATGGTTGGCCGAATTTCTCTCATTCTTCTCGCCCATTCTAGAGCGTTGTATTCAATATTTCTTCTTGTTTCCGTAAGAAATGGAACGCGACTCCTGGATTCTGCCACGGCTCTTCCGTCTCTAACGATGTGGATTACCGGAGCTTGCGGAAAAAGCTGTTTGATGTCATGGATAAAAAGCATGTGATCCGGAGTTTTTTCAAGTATCAAAGTCGCCCGTTGTTTGTTAGCCTTACGACAGATAAACTCGCATAATTCATAGAATACCGTTTTCTCTCCAGGATATGTTGGATTTTTTTGGATGATGTGTTGTGCGGAGGAAAGCGGATCCCAAATATTTGTCGCTCTAGGCTGCATTTTTTCCGCGATGTCCAGCATGGATTTGGGCCATCTTTCCGCAAATTCAGTCCATCCTCCAGCTAGACTATTGACATGGACAAAAAATCCGGTTTCTGGGAGAACGCAAATATTCGAATGGCGATGTAATATGGCAGCGATTAACGTCGTGCCGCTACGCCCCATTCCGATGATAAATCCTATCTTTTTTTCAAATTTCATGGAATTAGGTTTTTCGTAATTCAGAGAGAAAATAGGAAGGTATTGTTTGTGAACTGTTTCTGAATACTATTAAGTTGAAATTTAAATTCATAAATTCTGAAATTTCAAGACAAGGCAGCTTGCTTGGAGAGGGAGCTAATAGAGACATAATCCTTGTGTTTCCAGTTGCATTCCAAATTTAGCAGTCTCAACGGAGGCTGTTTCGATTCATTAGGGGTGATTACCAAAAAAGGTGCCAGGCTTTCTTCTGAGAACAGGCTTCCTCTTAGGTTGTTGAATATTGCTATCCTGACAAAATAGGATCCTAACTTGACTGGAAAAAACGGGATGGTGCAGATTATTTCGTGCTTTCCCACTTCGAAATCCGGCCACTTCGGCAAAGTGTCAGTCGAATTGGCCGTCAAATAGACAAAATCTGTGGTATGAGTGCCAATGACGACTTCAGGTTTTTCGATTTTCTGCTTAACCTCAAGAAGCACGCGCACGGTGAGGGGATTGCCAGACTGAATGCAATCGGTAGGGTTACCGTCGCGGTCTAGGATTTCGATCTTCTCCAGGCGAAGGAAATCGTTCTCCAGCGGTCGGTTTTGCACCCTCTTCCGTTGCTGGGTGAGGATTCTGCGGTTATTATACTCGTAGAAGACGTTACAGACCGTATCTGGGTCGCCATCGTGTACCACCTGGCCGTGGTCGAGCATAATGACTCGTGAGCACATCCGCTCCACCTGTCTCAGGTTGTGGCTGACCAAGAGCACGGTTTTCCCTTGGTGCTTGATGAGTTGCTCCATCCGATCAAAACACTTGCGCTGAAACGCCAAATCTCCCACCGCCAGCACCTCGTCGATGATGAGGATCTCGGCATCTAAGCTGGTGGCAATAGCAAACCCAAGTTTTACCTGCATCCCCGAGCTATAGCGCTTGACCGGCGTGTCGATGAACTGCTCCAGTTCGGAAAATTCGATGATTTCGTCGACTTTCTTTCGGATGATTTTTTGGGGGATGCCCAGGATCGAGGCGTTGAGGTAGATGTTCTCGCGTCCGGTGAGCTCTGGGTTGATGCCGGCGCCCACTTCGATCAGGGGGGCTATGCTGCCGCGCACGATGGCTTTGCCTGAAGTTGGGGTAGTCACGCGCGCCAGGATCTTGAGCAGGGTGGATTTGCCTGCGCCGTTGTGGCCGATGATCCCGACCACTTCGCCTGCTTCGATGGTGAAGCTGACCTCATCTAGCGCCTTGAAGCGTTCGCGCCGGATTCTAGGTCTTCCCCGCAGCCAGTTGAGCGCGTTGAGTAGGCTGTCTTTGAGGCCGGTGAGGGTGCCAAGCTGGTATTCTTTGGTCAAGTGTTCGACTTCGATGATGGGCATAGGAGTTGGCTGGGTTGTTTGTTCCTATTTTAGGAGATTTTTCGATATCCATCTGGATGCCGCCAAACACCTTCTGCAGCCGGAGCCAAAATCCTGCAAGGCAATCCTTGCCGCGACGGATCAGGCGAAGACTTCTTCAATCGTCTTGGCGGTCAGGATCCGCTCGGCCCACAGGAGTAAGGTCTCGGCATCGGCAGCGTCGATCCTTTGGCGCCAGGACTTAGAGATCGGACCGAACTTGCGCTCAAGCTGGCGCAGCAAAACTTCTGCTTCTCCCTGACGCTTACCCTGTTGGATACCTTGTTGGATACCTTGTTGGATACCTTGTTGGATACCTTGTTGGATACCTTGTTGGATACCTTGTTGGATACCCTGTTGGATACCCTGTTGGATACCCTGTTGGATACCCTGTTGGATACCCTGCTGCATCCCTTTTTCAAAGCCTTTTTGGATGCCCCGTTGTTCGAATCGGCTGGCAAAGGTTTCCATGATTTCTACCTCCTTGGGATAGTGACGCCGGTACTCTTCTAATTCATTGTCGTCTAGCGCCGCGTAAATGTCGATGAAATCTGCGTATTTGAGCTGTTTTTCCAGGTCCGGTTCCAACTCCAGCAAGCCCCGGATGGCATACGCATAAGCGCGAACCTTGTCCTGGGGAGCATAACGCAGGTTGGGTAGGTTGAGGCGGGCCACCAGGTTGTCTGAGGTCAAATAGCGTTCCAATGGCAGTTCCGCCAGGGCACAAAAAAGATACTTGAAGCTAAGATAGATGTGCCGGTCACCGCCCAGGTGCAGTTCCTGCCGAAAATGACCGGGTTTGAGAAAGATGACTACCGGTACCACCCGATCGGTGGCAAACCATTCGGCCAGATCCAGACAATAGTGGGCCAGGCGGTAGAGGTTGAACCGGCGCGGGTCGGTCTCTTCCTCAATGACAAATAAAATTGCTTCGCGTCGGCCGTCGGGCCATTCTACCAACAGCGGCACGTCCAGCTCCCTGAACCGCTCTCCCAGCCGTTCCTTGAGCTGTTCCTGGCGAATTGGCACGATCCGCACCGAAGCATCGATTCCAAAGGCCTCTTCTTCGGCAAAGAAAGCCAATGCCTGCTGAGGATAATCAAGAATCAGGTTTTTGAAGTTCTGGTCGTGGCTGGCCATGCACGCACCTTAACTGTCTGCCTGGCTGTGGCCGATGATGGTAACCACACAAGCCTAAGTTGGTCAGGCCGTCCCTGAGGCCGGCCGGGGTCCCCAACTGGTATTGTTTAGTCAGATGTTCGACTTCGATGATGGACATGATGCTACTCGAATTCGGATTTCGGCAGGCCGGATTGGCGAATGATGGACATCAATGTTCCCTTGCGGACGAGTTTGTGATCCGGAACGATCACCGTAATGGTGCTTGTGTCGATTTGCCTTTGCAGCACAATATGGCTTCCTTTCCTCCGGATTTCTTTGAAACCATGTTTGGTTAAGATTTTGCAAACCTCGAAAGCAGACAAAGTTCTAAGTTTGCCCAACCGCTACCTCCACATGAGTGATGTAAACTTCTTGGTGAAGGCGGGATTGGATTTCTTCCTCAGAGGCTGTTTCCAAAAACAGTTCCAGTGCTTCCTTCAAGTTAAGCCGAGCTTCCTCAATCGTGTCGCCCTGGCTGGCGATGTCCAGTTCTGGACAAAAAGCCACATAGCCGTCTTCTTCCTTCTGGATGATGGCAGTTAGGTGTTTGAGCATCTTGTCCCTCTACATATCACAACTACGCGTTGCAAAGATTTTTGGCCGATGATGCCGACCACTTCGCCTTCTTCGAAGGTGAAGCTGACCTCATCTAGGTTGGATTACGATGAAATTTCCAGCTATTTCATGGCCGTGCTGAACCAAGGCAGCGTTCACCATTTCAGCTTTAGTCTGCGAAGGCAACCCTGCAAGCCTGAGCAATAACACGCCGTGATGGGCGCGTTTTTGACGATAGACTAATTCGCCGAAGTCCCGGTCAGCGGTGATCAGGATTGCACCTGCGCGGTTGGCTTGCTCCAGGACAGCATCGTCGGACATGGCTGAATTAGCCTCGGCGATATAGATGACCGTATGCCTGTTGCGCAGCTTGGCGACGATTTGGCGGTCAACGCCTTCATCGGCAACGAAGATCACGCGGCCTTCTCGGGCAATGGATAGACGACGTCTGCTTTCAACGCCTTGGCTGCAAAACCGATGGCTTCACGAATCGCTTCCAAAGTCACCTTGGGGTGGGCGGCGAGGATATCTTCAAAAGACTCCCCAGCAGCGATTTTCTCCAGGATGAGCTCAACAGTAATGCGAGTGCCTTTGATAACAGGTTTCCCAAACAGGATGTTTGGATTGCATTCGATCCATTTTGCCGCTGCCATGGTTTTACCTTAAGAACTTAAGTTTATTATAGCTTGGAATTTTCTCCTATGTCCGGCCAATTCCAAGATGGATTTACCTGTGCCGTTGTGGCCTGGGTTGTTGGTTCTATTCTAAAAGATTTTTCGATATCCATCTGGATGCCGCCAAACACCTTCTGCAGCCGGAGCCAAAATCCTGCAAGGCAATCCTTGCCGCGACGGATCAGGCGAAGACTTCTTCAATCGTCTTGGCGGTCAGGATCCGCTCGGCCCACAGGAGTAAGGTCTCGGCATCGGCAGCTTCGATCCTTTGGCGCCAGGACTTAGAGATCGGGCCGAACTTGCGCTCAAGCTGGCGCAGCAAAACTTTCTTCTACACGAGCCTGCCTTGCTGCATACTTTGGCAAACCATTCGGCCAAATCCAGACTAAGGTCAAGACCCCAGTTTGCTCAGATGACATCGGCAAACCAGCTCTCTGCGCGCTTGAAATAGAGATAACTGAGCGGCAGGACCAAGGCCGTGACGATCGCGCCGGGGAGAAGGGTGTTCCAGTCTGGGGGGAGTCCTTTTAAGAGCACCCGCTGGAAGGCGTCGATGATGCCGGCGAGGGGATTACATAGGTAAAGCGTGTAGAGTTTTTCCGACCACTCCCCAGCGGCTTGTTCCACAAGGAGCTTTTGCTTGACCAGATCCAGCGGGTAAATGATGGGTGAGGCGTACATCAAAAGCGACAAGGCCACCGGCAGGGCGGCAGCGACGTCGCGGTAATAGACGTTTAAGGCGGCGCCGAAGAAGCTGACAGTCAAGGCTACCACCATGGTGTAGAGGATGATCGCCGGCACCCACAGAGCGTAGAGCGTGGGAATCACGTGATAATAGGCCATCAGCCCAGCCAAGATCAAAAAGTTGATTCCAAGTTCCACGGTTTTGGTGGCCATCGCAGTTAAGGGGAAGACCTCGCGCGGGAAATAAATTTTGCGGATCAACGCCGCGTTGCCGGTGACACTACCTACCCCTTCCGAGGCCGACTCTTGGAAAAAAATCCAAGGCATCAGCGCAGCAAAGGTGAGAATGGGGTAGGGGACGCCGCCGGTGTCGATGCCGACAAAGCTTCTGACCAGGGTGAAGATCAACATCAGCATCAGCGGTTTGAGTATCGACCAGAGGATGCCTAAGTAGGCTTGCTTGTAGCGCACGATGATGTTTTTCCACGCCAAAGCGGCGATCAGTTCGCGGTAGTCGTAGAGATTTTTGGCGATCTGGAGCATGGTGGTTACCCTGACAGATTAAGTCGGTCCTAAAATTCGATCCACAATCGCGTTCAGGACAATCCGAGCTAAAAGCTTAAGTTGTTTGAGCTGCAGTCGGTAATATTTGCTTTGCCAAAGAGCTGTTATGGCATCTAGAGGACGTCTTTTTAGGGTATAGAAATAAGCTGTATCGAACCAAGATTGAGCGAGCGAATCTACAAGATGCGATTTGAAACTGTCTGTCAACCCAGGGTGATTGAGTAGTCTTTCTTTCGCTGTCAGCATGGCCGCAATATGCTCTTCCTGCCGATCGCTTTGGGAAGAATAGCCTTGCCCTTCGGCGCGTTGCAAGTAAGGCGAGGCGTGTAACAAAGCACAAAGTCCATAGATGGCCGCTCGCAATGCCCACTCGCAGTCCCACAGTAGGCAATCCTCTTGGTAGAAGCCTATGCGGGTAAAGTCCTTTTGAGATAAAACAGGCCTTTGAAACGGCATGGGAATGGATCGGAGCAGAGCGGTAAAAAGACTATCAGTAAAAAGGAACAAGCCTGGTTGGATCGCGATAAGTTGGGTTTGCTGCAAGATAGCAGAAACGCTTCGATCTTGGTGCATCTGCCCCCACGTAGCGCGCTCGCCAAACCACTGGACATGCATAATATAGGGTTTTAATTTCAGGGTGAGCCTGCAAAGTCGAGATGGCATCTTCAATATAGCCTGGGTGTAGCAGGTCATCGTCATCTAGGAAAATCAGATAGTCGCCTTGCGCGGCATGAATGCCTAAATTTTTGGCCGCCGCTCCGCCTCTGGCAACTGAATTTCGGACGATGCGGATGTCGAACCGACTAGGGGGGATGGTGACCGGCGGGGACGAAGCGTCGTCGGCGATGACGATTTCTATAGGACCTTTATAAGTTTGTTGCTCTACGCTGGCGAGCGCATCCCTAAGCAATTTGGGGCGGTTATGGGTAGGGACGATGACTGAGACTGCAGGAAGTTCATTCATTGAACTTTGAGCTTAGCTAATTTTTCCAGCCGGCGTTGAAAATACGCTTTGTGGCTTGGCTTTTTGGCAAGCTGCAAAGCGCGCTGCAAGGACTTTTCTGCTTGTTCGTAAGCTTGGATTTTGATAAAGGCATCGGCCAGCTTGACATACCCTGGAAGATAGTTGCGGTTTTTGCGCAGCGCTTCCATATAAGCCGGGATGGCGTCGCGATAGTCTCCTGCCTCGAAAAGAAAGTTGCCATATTCGGTATACAAATAAGGCATTAAGGGATGGTTGGGACGGTTTTGGTTTCCTCCGTCGATAGCGTCTTTGACGCCTTTAGCTAAGTAAAGGAGGCAAGCTGTTTTTTCTTTTCCGGTATATTTTAGGCAGATGTGGTGCTTGACTTTGGAGTTGCAAAAGTGGTTCATTCCAACAATTTCGCGGTGAATAGCTGCTATATCGCGATCGATATGCCTAGACCTGTAAGCCTGGCAAAACGGCGGCAGTCTTTCTGGAGTAGGAAGAACATGCCAATCGCCTCGCAATGCCTCTGGCCAAGGCGGAAGAGCCAGCGCTCCATGGGTGCTAAGGCCAAGTAAGCCGATTGCCAAACTAAGTTTGGTTAGGGCTCTATAGGGCTTAGATTTTGCAGACATAATACTTCCAGGTGCATTTTTCGTGGGGGCGAGGTTTTTCCGGTTTATCGGCAAAAAACTCATCGATGGCTTTGGTGGCACCAGGCCAGCGCCGGTCCTGGTATTCGTCGAACATGATGATTCCTCCGGAGGCGACTTTATCGTATAGGGTTTCAAGAGCGAGTTGGTAAGATTCATATAGATCGCAGTCTAGATGAAGAAGAGCGATGGTGCCTTGATATTGGGGCAGGGTATCTTGAAACCAGCCTTTGACTAAGTGGATTCGCTCTTGGATGATGGATTCCGGCAGGCGGCCATCGCGCAAGACTTTCCAGACTACCTCTGGCGGGTTGGCCCAAAACCCTTTGCCGGTGATGGGGGTGGTTTCATCCTTTTGGGTCGGATCGGGAAAGCCTTCGAAGGAATCAAATCCCCAGTAATCGCGCATCTTCCCTAGCCATTCCCCTAGGAGAGTGAACAGCAAAGCTCCGTGGCCAATGGAGACGCCGCATTCGACGATGTCGCCCTCGATGTCTCTGACCTTGTCAAGCAGGTCAAGGAAATAAAGCATCCGATCCAAGGAACCTCGATAGACTCGGGGTAGGAAAGGCGAATGGTTATAGTCAGCCGGGATGGATTCCTCCAAAGGATCGATGCGTTCTATCTTATAGCCCAGCCTGCTAAGCGCCTGCTTAATTAGAGCTTTCATTGTTTTACTTGGCTGACCACATAGCGAAATTTGCCCGATTTTTCCGCTGGGATGTGCTCAAGATACTCAATCTGGACCTGGGTTTCCTGCCCCAAGCGTTGCTTTAGGCCCACAACGATAGCGGAGGTATTGACTTGTTGCCGTGTTGGAATGATCTGGACGCGCAAGCGGTCTTTGGCCTCTTGGATGATTTTGAACTGCTTGATCCCAGGCACTTCGCGCAGGACGTAGATGAGCGCTAAAGCGTGCATGATGGTGCCATCTTGGCGCACGATAAAGTCTGTGCTGCGCCCTACAACCTCTTTAAGCACCTCTAACCCTCGCCCTTGCTGGCAAGCGGCTTGGCTTTTGATCGCCAGGTCGCCGGTGCGGTAGCGGATGAAAGGCTGGGCTTCAGAGGCCAGGTTGGTGATCACTACCTCCCCCATTTCCCCATCTTGCACGGGGTTGCCATTTGTGTCTAGCAATTCCAAGAGAATCCATTCCGAATTGACCAAAAGTTGCTGGACAGGCGATTCTAAAGCGATAAGACCTGCATCGCGCGCGCCGTATTCGCCCCCTAGCGGGGCGCCAAAGACCCGGCCGATGAGTTCGCGCTGGTGGGGATAGAGCGGTTCACCGGTGGCAAAGACGACTTTGAGCTCAGGCAAATGGAGGGAAAAACCGCGGTTTTCAGCGTGCGCGGCCAAAAGGGCCAGGCTGCTGGCGTAGCCGTAAAGGATTTTGGGGTTAAAGCGCGTCAGGATTTTAAGATACCGATCCATGCGCTCCGGAGACATCTCAAAGGCGTTCAGCAACAGTTGATTGCACAGCCTGTCTCGCACGGTCTTGATCCAGTCGGCTTGGTTGAGCTCCACCGGCGCCCCCCACAACAGCACCTCCCGGTCGCCCACCTCCACTCCCCACCAGCGCCGAGCGCGCATCCTGCAAGCGGCGTCGGCGGCCTGGCGACGGCGCCCGAAGTAAAAGATCAAAGGCTCGCCGGTGGAGCCGCCGGTGGTGTAACGGAAGATGCCGCCTGGGGCGTCTTTCCAGACTATTTCTTCGCGATGTTGCCTAGCATCGTCGCGAGTCATGGTCGGCAGGCGGCGCAGGTCGTCCAAGGTCATTTGATCGGGATTTAGGCCGGCTGCTTGAATGCGGCTGGCGTGCCAGGGGCAGTGGCTAAGGGCAATCTTGAGCAAACGCTTGAGGCGGGCAAGCTGTAAGGCTTGGATCTCTTGGCGGGATAAGTATTGCGTTTGCTCTAGTTCAGCCAGATAGGCAAAGGTAGGTCGCTGAAGCAAAAATTCTTGCGCGCGATAGATCGCCTGGGCAAGCTTAGGGGACACAGCTATTCCTCTAGATGGGCGATGACTTGGCGCGCTTCGCGAGCGTAGCGGCCTCGTGCGAAGCGGCAGCTGCCCACAAAATGGATAAACCGCGTGCTATCTTGCATCTTGGCACAATCGCTGTAGTCTGGATGAGGGAGGACTTGGGCTTTGGGCACATTAGCCACCAGTACATTGCTCATCACCTGCTCGCTGCCCCACTGATGCCATTTGGGACCTAAGAGCTTGTCCATCGCCTGCGAAAAGCAGACGATAAAATCTAGGTCTATAGAACCTGCTGGAAAGCCGCAAAAGCCTGCGCATCCGCGCACGTAGCGCAGCGCATCGCAGCCTTCTAAGTGCGTAAAAGCCGCCTCGGCAGCCAGCTGGACGTGTAAAGCCTTAGCATCGGGGTGTTTTGCCTGTACGCGCTTGGCGCAAAGGCTCATGGGCTCTATCGTTTGCCCGTCCCAGGTACCGAGGACAAACGCCGTATCGCTTGCTATATGTTGCCTGACCTCAGGCAGCGGGCCGCGCGTGAGCGTATCGCTGTCCAATTGGATCACGTAGTGGTCTTGGCTAAAGCGAGCAATCGCCAACAGTCTCTCCCAGCAGCCGCCTTGTGGACAAGCTGGGTGGCGGAAACGACTTAAAGGAAAAATGCTCACCCCAGGGAGGTGAGCAGCCAGCTGCTTTTTGTCCTTAGCGCTTAAGCTACCGTCATCGATGATTACTACCTTGCCCAGCTCGACCTGTTTGGCAAACGATTTGATTGCGGTAAGATACAAGAGCACGTCCTTGTGCTGCAGTTGGGTCAGGACCATCACCGGTTTTTGCGTATCCAAGGCAATCGGCGAGGTCGCATAGATCCTGCGGCAGGCTAAGGCAAAATGCGCGCGGTAGCCTAATGCTTTTAGGCGGTAGAACATCTTCTTGTTTTTGCCTGCTACAGGGTTATAATGGATTTAATGCGGGTGTAGTTCAATGGTAGAACATCAGCTTCCCAAGCTGAGAACGTGGGTTCGATTCCCATCACCCGCTCCAAGCTCTATTTAGAAATCCTCCAGCCCACAGGCTCCGCTGCCACAAGCGGACATCCCACAGGTTCCAGCACCGCAAGGCTCTGGGTTCTTGAGGCTGGCGCTTGTGATCACGTTGCCGCCGGTGATGAGCTTTTCCACCGGGCTGTTTTCTGGGGTGTCTCCGGGATCGATCCCAGCCAGCCGGCACAATTCTCCCCAGGTGCTGAGCGTCTCGTGCATTCCGTGGCGGACTTCCACGACCTTCTGATTGGCTTTACACAGATAATCATAAGTCGGCATAAAATCCCCTCACAAGTATAGTTGAGCTTGGAATAGATATAGCGGCTTGCGTCCTCAAATACAAGCGGAGATGAGGATGGATAGTTTTGTTTTGGACACCAGCATTTTTACCAATCCCGAGGTTTATAACCAGTTCGGGGAGTCGCCGAAGGTGGCGATGGATGCGTTCCTCAACCTAGCGCGCCGCAGCGGGGCCAGATTTTACATGCCAAGCTCGGTCTACGACGAGCTGTGTCTGATGAAGCAGGCCGAGATTCCTGCGGAATTTGAAGCGGTGGTCAGGATCCGCTCACCGCGTAGGTTTAATATTATGGTTCCCGCTGGGATTTTGTACGAATTCATCGAGGAGGTGCGCGCGCGCATCGACCGAGGGCTTAGGATCGCCGAGGAACACGCCAAGATGGTAGGGGGCAGGGCCGAGTCGGAGGAGGTGGGCAAGGTCATCAACCGCCTGCGCGGCCGCTACCGCGAGGCGTTGCGCCAGGGGATCATCGACAGCCGCGAGGACATGGACGTCTTGCTTTTGGCTTACGAGCTGGACGGTGTTCTGTTGTCAGCGGACGAGGGGCTGCGCAAATGGGCCGACAAGGTGGGGGTGAAAATCATCCGTCCCCAGCACCTATTGCTGGTCATGGAGAAGCTGGTGGAATATGAAGGTTGAACGCTAATCGTAAACTATCTTCCCGGCCATCAGATCCCCCAGCATCCCGGTCAGGGCCGGATAGATGCGCTCGAACTCCAGCAGCCAGTAGCCGTCCTCTTGGCGCAGATCGTGCTGGATGATCTGGATGTGGCGGCTGGCGTGCTTGAGCTGGTTGAACAGCAGGTCAGCATTGTCCTTTTCCCGGAAGCGGCAGCGGAAGCGCTTGCTGACGTGATGGGTGGCGCGGTAGCTGGCCATAGCGGCGCGCAGACCGTCGAGGAAGGCGCCGCCTAAAGCCTGCCTCAATTCGGGGGTGGGGTCGAGATTATGCTCCTCGACGAACAGCCCCAGGCGCAGCAGGCGGTTGATGAAATATTCCGGAGGAAGGTCCAGGAGGTTGTCGCTGGTCGCCCGGATGTCGTCGATGCAGCTTGCGCCGGTGACGTACTTGGCGCGGTGGTCGCGGGGGGAATCCTCTTTGAAGACCAGACCTTCGCGCCACTCCTGGTGGAGCTTTAGGATCAGCGCGCGGATTTTTTCGGTCTCGTCCATCTGGAAATAGCCGTGCAGGGGGACGGCGGGAAGATCGAATTGTTTTATCTTCCCCTGTTTTTCCCGCTGGGGCAGAAAGCCCCCCTGTCCCTGGGTCATCAGGTCGAATACGAACAGCCTGACGTCTTCGTGAATGAAAGGCGGGCTGCTCTCTAGGTAGGGGTTGTCGGGGCCAGCCACCTCAGCGCAGACGACCCGCTGCGGTTCGTGCCGGAAAATCTCAAGCGGCATCAGGTCGGCCAGGCGGTCGGTGGTGAACGGACAGACGAAGCCGCCGCGGGTGAGCGCGAGGACCTGGTCGCCGATTTGGGTGATGCGGACGTTGTAGCCGTTGATCTTCTCCTCGGCCCAGAAAGGGGCCTTGAAGTGCGCTTTAATTCCCGCAGAAAGAGCGAACACCCGGCCGATGTGGGGATAGCCGAAGACTACCGTCTCGCCGAATACGGCAGTGCCGCGCGGGATGTGCTTGAAGTCGTCGATGTAATGCTGGTAGTTCAGATCCTTGAAGGTCTTGGCCAGAGCTTTCCCTTGGCGCAGGGCTTCAGGCAGGCGGCTTAGGACACAAGCGGCATCGACGGCGGCCATGTCAATGGGACAGGCGTTTGTACTTGATCCGGTGCGGGCGGATGGCTTCTTCTCCCAGGCGGCGCCTGCGGTCAGCTTCGTAGTCGGCGTAGTTGCCCTCGAACCAGACCACCCGGCTGTCGCCCTCGAAGGCGAGGATATGGGTCGCGATCCGGTCGAGGAACCAGCGGTCGTGGGAGATCACCACCACGCAGCCGGGGAAGGCTAAAAGCGCCTCCTCAAGCGCCCTTAAGGTTTCCACGTCCAGGTCGTTGGTGGGTTCGTCCAGGAGCAGCACGTTGCCGCCGCTTTTGAGGAGCTTGGCCAGGTGCACCCGGTTGCGCTCACCGCCAGAAAGATCCTTGATCCGCTTCTGCTGGTCCGGCCCCCGAAAATTGAACCGTCCCACGTAAGCGCGCGATGGAGTCCGGTAGCCTCCCACCTCGATCGTATCCAAGCCGGCGGAGATTTCCTCCCACACGGTTTTGTTCGGGTCTAGAGTTTCGCGGCTTTGATCCACGTAAGCCAGTTTGACTGTCTCGCCGATGCGGATGGTGCCGGCATCCGGGGTTTCCTGGCCGACGAGCATGCGGAACAGAGTGGTCTTGCCAGCGCCGTTGGGGCCGATGATCCCGACGATGCCGCCCGGCGGCAGGTTGAGGCTCAAATCGTCGATGAGCAGCCGGTCGCCGTAGCCCTTTTTGAGATGCTGGACCTCAACTACCAGGTCGCCCAGGCGCGGTCCCGGCGGAATATAGATCTCGCGGGTCTCGGAGCGCTGTTGGAACTCCTGGGAGGCAAGCTCCTCGAACCGGGCAAGGCGCGCCTTGGATTTGGCGTGGCGGCCCTTGGGGTTGCTCCTGACCCATTCGAGCTCAGCCTGCATCGCTCTGATGCGGGCGGTTTCCTGTTTCTCCTCGGTTTGCAGGCGGATTTCCTTCTGTTCCAGCCAGGAGGAGTAGTTGCCCTGCCAGGGGATGCCGTGCCCGCGGTCCAGCTCCAGGATCCAGCCGGCCACGTTGTCGAGAAAATAGCGGTCGTGGGTGACCGCGATCACGGTGCCCGGGTATTCCTTAAGATAACGCTCCAGCCAGGCCACCGATTCGGCATCCAGGTGGTTGGTGGGCTCGTCCAGGAGCAGCATCTCTGGATTGGACAGGAGCAACCGACACAACGCCACCCGCCGTTTCTCCCCGCCCGAAAGGTGGGCGGTTTTGGCGTCCCAGTCCGGCAGCCTGAGGGCATCGGCGGCGATCTCCAGCCGACGCCCCAGGCTCCAGCCGTCTAAGGCGTCGATCTTGGCCTGGAGTTCGGCCTGTTCGGCGAGGAGCTTTTCGAAGTCGGCGTCCGGATCGGCGAAGGCGGCGCTGACCTCTTCGAAGCGCCGAAGCGCCGTCACCACCTCGGCGACCCCTTCCTCGACCACCTCGCGCACGGTTTTGGCAGGATCGAGCACGGGCTCCTGGGGGAGATAACCGATGCGGATGCCGGGCGCAGGAAGGGCTTCGCCGTCGTATTCTTGGTCCACCCCGGCCATGATTTTGAGCAGGGTGGATTTGCCCGAGCCGTTAAGACCCAAAACGCCGATCTTGGCGCCCGGGAAAAAGGACAGGGAGATGTCCTTGAGGATGCTCCGGTTGGGTGGCACGATCTTGCTCACCCGGTGCATGGTATAGATGTATTGGGTCATAAAATGCAATGCGTGTGGTTCAACCTTGACGCATTGTACTTGATTTTGCTGGCTGCCGCGGCAGCTAGGGCTTAAAATAAAATCATTTGCATGGATTATCACCCAGGTAGAGGAATTATGTTCAGCAAGGGGATGGAGATCGCTGGTTTCGACGACGATTTGTGGGGAGCGATCCAGGGCGAGCTGCGCCGCCAGGAGGATCATGTCGAGCTGATCGCCTCGGAAAACTATACCAGCCCCAGGGTCCTGCAGGCTCAAGGGACGGTGCTCACCAACAAGTACGCGGAAGGTTATCCGGGAAAGCGCTATTACGGCGGCTGCGAATATGTGGACGTGGTCGAACAGCTCGCGATCGAGCGCGCAAAAGCCTTGTTCGGAGCCGATTACGCCAACGTCCAGCCGCATTCCGGCTCGCAGGCCAATCAAGCGGTCTACTTGGCGCTGCTCGAGCCTGGGGACACCATCTTGGGAATGAGCCTGGCCCACGGGGGACACCTGACCCACGGCGCCAAGGTCAATTTCTCAGGCAAGCTCTTCAACGCGGTGCAGTACGGCCTTCGCTTAGATAGCGGCGAGATCGATTACGACCAGGTCGAGGCGCTGGCCAGGGAACATCGGCCGAAGCTGATCGTAGCTGGGTTTTCCGCCTATTCCCGGGTGGTGGATTGGCAAAAGTTTCGCGCCGTCGCCGATTCAGTCGGTGCCTGGTTGATGGTGGATATGGCGCACGTGGCGGGCCTGGTGGCTGCAGGCCTCTATCCGAACCCGGTGCCGATTGCCGACGTGACTACCACCACTACCCACAAGACCCTGCGCGGTCCCCGCGGCGGATTGATCTTGGCCAAAGCCAATCCGGAGCTGGAGAGAAAACTGAGCGCGACGATTTTCCCAGGGATTCAGGGTGGCCCCCTGATGCACGTGATCGCTGCCAAGGCGGTGGCATTCAAAGAAGCGATGGAAGCTGATTTCCGCGATTACCAGCGGCAGGTGGTGGAGAATGCCCGCGCCATGGCCGCCACCCTCATGGAGCGGGGATACAAAATCGTCTCCGGCGGCACCGACAACCATCTGTTCCTGGTGGATCTTACGCCCAAGGGGCTGACCGGCAAGCAAGCCGAGGAAGCCCTGGGCAGGGCTTATATCACCGTCAACAAGAACGCGGTGCCAAATGATCCGCAGTCGCCGTTCGTGACCAGTGGCATCCGGGTCGGCACGCCGGCGGTGACCACGCGCGGGTTCGGGATCAGGGAGTGTCAGGAGTTGGCCGCGTGGATGAGCGATGTCCTGGATGACATAGACAGCGATCCGGTGATCGAACAGGTCAAGGAGCAAGTCATGCAACTGTGCCGGCGCTTTCCTGTCTATGGCAGTTGAGCTTAGAACCCCGATTGATTGCTGCAGGCGATATTGATGCATTGCCCGTTTTGCAATACTCCTGACACCCGTGTGATCGACAGTCGCCTGACTCCCGGCGGTAAGGTCCGGCGGCGGCGTGAGTGCGTCAAGTGCCAGGAGCGTTTCACCACTTATGAAACCGCAGAGCTGAATCTGCCCTGGGTAGTCAAGCGCGACGGTCGCCGGGAACCGTTCGACGAGGACAAGCTCCGCGCCGGTTTGCTGCGTGCCCTAGAGAAACGGCCGGTGGCTTCAGAGCGCATCGATGCCAGCGTCCAACGCCTCAAGCAGGCATTGATGCGTAGGGGGGAGCGCGAGGTGCCTTCGCGCCAGATCGGTGAGATGGTGATGGATGAGCTCAAAGGTTTGGATCGCATCGCCTACGTTCGGTTTGCCTCGGTGTACCGCAGTTTCGAGGATGTCAGCGAATTCAGGAAAGTCATCGAGGGGCTGGAGCAAGGCGGCTGAGGGTGGTTGAGAATTCGGATCCGAACTGACAGCTAAGCGATGCCCCCGCGCCCCGATGACTTGGTTTATATGACCAGGGCCTTGGCCTTAGCCAGGCGCGGTCTCTACACTACCGATCCCAATCCCCGCGTCGGCTGTGTGCTGGTGCGCGCCGGCGAGGTCGTGGGGGAGGGTTGGCACAGCCTCGCCGGTGGCCCTCACGCCGAGATCGAGGCGCTCAAGATGGCCGGAGACAAAGCCCTTGGGGCGGATTGTTATATCACTTTGGAGCCCTGTTGCCACCATGGGCGTACTCCGCCGTGCAGTGAGGCGCTGGTTCGTGCCGGTGTCCGGCGGGTGGTGGTGGCCATGATCGACCCCAACCCCAGGGTGGCTGGGCAAGGGTTGGCGCAGCTTCGGGCGGCCGGGATCGAGACCGTCTGCGGGATTCTGGAGGAGCAGGCGCGGGCGCTGAACCGCGGCTTCTGTCGGCGCATGCAGTCCGGCCGTCCATGGGTCACCGCTAAGCTGGCCGCCAGCCTGGACGGGCGCACCGCGACAGCTTCCGGCGAAAGCCGTTGGATCACCTCGAGCGCCGCGCGGCGCGATGTCCACGCCTTGAGGGCGGCAAGTTCTGCGATCCTCACCGGGATCGGCACGGTGCTGGTGGACGATCCGGCTCTGACCGCGCGCCTGGATTCAGGTGAGGAGATGCTCCAGCCGCTCAGGGTAGTGGTGGACTCGAGGCTTAGGATGCCGCCTGCGGCCAGGATGCTCGGCCTGCCAGGTCGGACCCTGGTGGCCACGGTAGCGGAGGATGCCGATCGGCGCGCTGGGCTGGAGCGCGCTGGGGCGGAGGTTTTGGTCCTGCAAAAGGATGCTGAAGGCAGGGTGGACCTGGCGGCGTTGCTCGAAGCTCTGGGCCGACGCGAGATCAACGAGGTTCTGGTGGAAGCAGGTCCAAGACTCAATGGTGCCTTGGCGGAGCATCGGCTGGTGGACGAGTGGGTGGTGTACCTGGCGCCCAGCTTGCTGGGAGATGCGGGCCTGGGATTGTTCCATTTGCCTGGGGTTAGAACGCTGGCCGACCGGATCGAGCTTGAATTTAAAGAGATCCGCCGGATCGGCCCAGACCTTAGGATTCGTTTGAGCTTGAGGGAATAATAAATGTTTACCGGCATCATTCAGGCGGTCGGCAAGATCGAAGCCATCGTTTCCAAAGGCGGCGATGTGCGCTTGACCGTCGCCTGCGGCAAGCTGCCGCTGGATCAGGTGCAGCTGGGAGACAGCATCGCCGTGAGCGGGGTCTGTCTGACTGCGGCAGCGCTGACCGAAACCGGTTTTGCTGCCGATGTTTCTCGCGAGACGCTAAGCTGCACCACCTTGGGCGAGGCGCGCGAAGGTACCTCGGTGAACCTGGAACTGGCCATGACGCCTCAAGGTCGGTTCGGAGGCCATATCGTCTCGGGGCACGTAGATGGAGTCGGCAACGTCACCGCCCGCTGGGGCGATGGCTGTTCGGTGCGGTTCCGGATCGAGGCGCCGCGGGAATTGGCGCGTTACATCGCCGCCAAAGGATCCATCTGCGTCGACGGCATCAGCCTGACCGTGAACCGGGTGGAGGGGGCCGCGTTCGAGGTCAATATCGTCCCCCACACCCTGGCCCAGACCACCCTGGGGACGACCTCGGTGGGCACCCGGGTGAATCTGGAAGTGGACCTGATCGCCCGCTATCTGGAGCGCTTGCTGCTCGGGGAGCGTGCCGCCGATGCCGGGGTAAGCCTGGAGTTGCTGAAACGCAGCGGATTTGTATGAACACCATCGAGGAGATCATCGCTGATCTGCGCCAGGGGCGCATGGTCGTCATCATGGACGACGAGTCGCGGGAAAACGAGGGCGATCTGGTGTTGGCGGCCAGCTTCACCCGACCCGAGGACATCAATTTCATGGCCCGCTATGCCCGCGGCCTGATCTGCTTGACTTTGACCCGGGAGCGCTGCGGGCAGCTGCGCTTGCCGCTGATGGTGACCGAGAATCAGACCCCCCATCGGACCAACTTCACCGTCTCGATCGATGCCGCTTGCGGGATCACGACCGGGATTTCCGCCGCTGACCGAGCCCGCACCATCCAGGCGGCGGTCGCCCCTTCCGCGCGGCCTGAGGATTTGATCCAGCCCGGGCATATCTTCCCGCTCATGGCCCATCCAGGCGGGGTCTTAAGCCGGGCTGGACACACCGAGGCCGGCTGCGACCTGGCGCGGCTGGCAGGGTTGGAACCTGCGGCGGTGATCGTCGAAATCCTCAACGAGGACGGCACCATGGCCAGAAGGCCAGAGCTCGAGCGGTTTGCTCGCGAGCACGGGCTCAAGATCGGCACCATCGCCGATCTGATCCGCTACCGGATGGAGCACGAAAAGACCGTCGAGCGGGTCAGCGAATGCCGTTTCCCGACTGAATATGGGGATTTCAACTTGATCGCTTTTCAGGACCGGGTCGATAATAAACTCCATCTGGCTTTGGTGATGGGGGAGGTGGTGGGGGATGAGCCGGTCTTGGTGCGCGTCCACGCCCGCAATCTTTTGAGCGATCTTCTGGCATCCAAGCGCGAGCCGGGGATGCCACTACGCTGTGCCATGCGGCGTATCGCTAAAGAAGGGCGGGGGATTTTGGTGGTCATCCGCAACGAGGAGGACACCAAGTCGCTGGTGGAAAAGATCCACCGTTACCAGATGCAAGATCATGGCATCGACCTTTCCGGCGAGGAGATCCCGGCGGAGGATTGGCGCACCACTGGTACCGGCGCCCAGATCTTGGCCGATCTTGGGGTGCATAAACTTAGGGTGTTGGGGGCGCCGAAAAAGTTCAAAGGCCTGGCGGGCTTCGGCCTAGAAGTGGTCGAATACGTAGAGATTTGAGGATTTATGCGCGAAATTCAAACCCTCGAAGGGGACCTGAATGCTGCGGGGATGCGGTTTTGCCTGGTGGTTTCCCGCTTCAACGGTTTTATCGTCGAACCGCTTCAGCAAGGGGCGATCGACGGATTGCTGCGTCATGGCGCCGACCCTGAAGCCATCCGGGTGGTCAAGGTGCCCGGGGCGTTCGAATTGCCGCTGGCTATCCAGGCGGTGGCGCAGCGCGGCGGCGTGGATGCCATCATCGCCCTGGCGGCGGTGATCCGGGGGGCTACCCCGCATTTTGATTACGTCGCCGGCGAATGTGTCAAAGGCATAACGGCAGCCATGCTGCAATATCGCATTCCGGTGGCGCTGGGCGTACTCACCACCGACACCATCGAACAGGCCATCGAGCGGGCCGGCACCAAAGCCGGGAACAAGGGCTTTGATGCGGCGGTGACGGCGATCGAAATGGTTGCTCTCTTGCGTTGTCTGGGAAGCGCATGAAAAAGGTCAAAGCGACCCGCAGCGGGGCGCGCCGCTGTGCCCTGCAAGCGTTGTATCAGTGGCAGGTGACGGGTTGCTCCCCGGCTGAGATCGAACGCCAGTTTTTGCAGGAGCACGATACCGCCGACGCCCAGCTAGGTTACTTTTCCGAACTGCTGCACGGCGTGGTCGAACAGCGTGCAGCCATCGATGAGGCGCTCGGCCGATTCGCCGACCGGCCGGTGGAGGAGATCGATCCCATCGAGCGTGCGATCTTGAGGCTTGGGACTTATGAGTTGCTCTATCGCCAGGAAGTGCCCTACCGGGCGGTTTTGAACGAGGCGATCAACCTGGCCAAAGCCTTCGGGGCCACTTACAAGAGTTACAAATACGTCAACGGCGTTCTGGACAAGCTTGCCCATCAGGTCCGGGCCAAGGAAATCGAGGCCGCCCGGCAACAACGATCGGCTTGATCCCTTGGACGAATTCGATCTCATCCGGTGTTTTTTCACCCGCCCACCTGGGCGAGTTCAGACCCGCTTGGGGGTCGGTGATGACTGTGCCCTGTTGGCTCCTCGCCAAGACCAGACCTTGGCGGCCACCATCGACACCCTGGTCAGCGGGGTGCATTTTTTCCCCGACGTGAATCCGGTCAGCCTGGGCCACAGAGCCCTGGCGGTAAATTTGAGCGATTTGGCGGCGATGGGGGCCAAGCCCGCCTGGGCTTTGCTCGCCCTGACTGTGCCTGAGGCAGATGCTGCCTGGCTGGCAGGCTTCGCCCACGGCTTCTTCGCCTTGGCCGAGCGCTACCGGGTGGATCTGGTCGGTGGCGACACCACCCGGGGGCCTTTGAGCATTACCGTGCAGGCGTTGGGCTGGGTGCCGGAATCTGAGGCGCTCAGACGGTCGGCGGCCCGAGTCGGGGATTGGATCTGTGTCAGCGGCCAATTGGGGGATGCCGGTCTGGGGCTGAAGATGCTCAAGCAGGAGGTTGCCTGGCAGGATGATGGGGCCGTTGAGCGGTTCTTGCGGCCCGTTCCGCGGATAGAGTTGGGCCTGACGCTTAGGGGGCTGGCGCATGCGGGTATCGATGTCTCCGATGGCCTGGCGCAGGACTTAGGTCACGTGCTTGCAGCCAGCAATGTGGGTGCGACCATCGACTGGGAGGCTTTGCCGTTGTCGCAGGCAGTGCGCCGGTATATCGATGAGACCGGCGATTGGCGCTTGCCGCTGTGCGCCGGAGACGACTACGAGTTATGTTTCACCGTACCCCCGCAGCGGGTATTGGAGTTGGAACGATGCTTGCGAAAGTTTGATCTGGCATGGCATCGTATAGGCACGATAGAATGCCAACCAGGACTGCGCCTGCGCAAAGGAAAGGAGGTGATCGATTTTCCGCCTGTAGGCTATCGCCATTTCTGATGAAACACCCGGAATTGACTTTCAAGTGGTCCCGCCCGGATCATGTCCTGGCGCTGGGTTTTGGGGCAGGGCTTGCGCCGCTGGCGCCTGGAACCGTAGGTACCCTGGTGGCGGTTCCTTGGTACTGGGGGCTCAAATCCATCCATCCGGGGCTGTTTCTGGCTGCCATCGCGCTCGGGCTGGTCGTTGGGGTATATGTCTGTAGCCGGGTCAGCCATGACCTGGGCCGGGACGATCACCCCGCCATCGTTTGGGACGAAGTGGTCGGCTACTGGATCGCCATGGTCGGGACACCGCTGACCTGGCAATATGCGCTGGCGGGTTTTGTGTTGTTCCGCCTGTTCGACGTTTGGAAACCCGGGCCGATTGGTTGGATCGAGCGTAAGGTGAGTGGGGGTCTTGGGGTGATGTTGGACGATGTGTTGGCAGGTGTGATGACGGCTTTGGTTTTGAACTTTTTGCCGCTTTGACCGACTAATTTTTCAAAGATTAAAGGGGCTTTGAAGATTTAGGAATGGGCATTGCAAAGCCGAACGCGTCTTCAGTATAATCAGTGAATCTATCGCGGGGTGGAGCAGTCCGGTAGCTCGTCGGGCTCATAACCCGAAGGTCGCAGGTTCAAATCCTGCCCCCGCAACCAATTCAGCCCCTTAGATCGGGGCTTTTTATTTTCGCAGGGAGGCAAGAAAACAAAATGGGCCACGGGCCCATTTTTTGTGGCTGGAAGTTTGATTTTTGGTGTATGAGCAAGGCTCAGAAGTTGACTCAATTGCTGACCACAGTCGTCACCGGCCTGGGGTATGAGCTGGTCGGAATAGAATGGGATTCTAGCCCCCGCGGGCGGGTCTTGCGCATCTATATCGATGTTGAGGGCGGGATCACCGTCGATGACTGCGAACGGGTCAGCACGCAGGTCAGCGCGCTGTTGGATGTGGAGGATCCGATTGCCGGAGCTTACCTGCTTGAAGTCTCCTCGCCGGGGCTAGATCGCCCTTTGTTTACGCTGGATCAGTACCGGCGCTTCATCAACCATATGGTACAGCTCAGGCTCAAGCTACCTTTGGAGGGACAACGCCGGTTCAAAGGAGTAATCGCAAGGATAGAGGGCGATCGAGTGGTCCTGAGAGGCGAAGAGGGTCGTGAGATTACCATTCTGTTCGAGAACATCGACAAAGCCCGGTTAATTCCAGATTACCAAGCGATTCTGAAAGGATAAAGCGATGACGAATAAAGAGATCCTACGTGTGGTCGATGTGGTTTCCCACGAAAAGGATATCGATCAGGAAGCCATCTTCCAAGCGCTGGAGACGGCTCTGGCCACTGCCACGATCAAAAAGCACGAGGGCAGAATCGACGTGCGGGTCGAGATCGACCGACAAACTGGTAATTATAAGACTTTTCGCCGCTTCCGAGTGGTCGAACAGGGGCAGATGAAAGACCGGGATAAGGAAATGAGCTTGGACGAAGCGCGCAAGATCGACCCCAATGTCGAAGTAGGAGGATACCTGGAGCAGCCGATGGAGTCCATCGCGTTTGGCCGGATCGCTGCTCAGACTGCCAAGCAGGTGATCGTGCAGAAAGTGCGTGAGGCGGAACGGCGCAAGGTGGTGGAGGCTTACAAGGATCGAATCGGCCAGTTGGTGACCGGGGTGGTCAAGCGCATCGAACGCGGCAATGTTTATCTGGATTTGGGTGAGAACGCAGAAGCCCTGATCCCGCGCGAGGAAACCATCCCCCACGAATCCTTCCGGATCGGCGATAGGGTGCGCGGCTATTTGAAGGAAGTGCGTGAGGAAGGCCGCGGACCCCAACTGATCGTCAGCCGGACTACCCCGGCACTGCTGAGCGAACTATTCAGGTTGGAGGTGCCGGAAATCGGCGAGGGTTTGATCGAGATCAAGGGGGCCGCGCGGGAGCCCGGCGTGCGGGCGAAGATTGCGGTCAGAAGCCGCGACCCGCGCCTCGACCCGATCGGGGCCTGCATCGGTATGCGCGGCTCCAGGGTACAGGCAGTTTCCAATGAGCTGGGCGGCGAACGTATCGACATCGTGCTGTGGGACGAAAACGACGCCCAGTATGTAATCAACGCGATGGCGCCGGCCGACATCGTTTCCATCGTGATGGACGAGGATGCCCATTCCATGGACATCGCCGTGGCTGACGAGAACCTGTCCCAGGCCATCGGCCGCGGGGGTCAAAATGTACGCCTGGCGAGCCAATTGACCGGTTGGGAGCTGAACGTGATGTCGGCTTCGGAAATGGAGGCGAAGCACCGCTCGGAGGCCGAGTCGATCAAACAGGTGTTCATGGACCAGTTGGACATCGACGCAGACCTGGCTGAGGCCCTGGTGGAAGAGGGTTTTTCCTCCCTGGAGGAATTGGCCTACGTGCCGGCCAAGGAACTTCTAGAGATCGAGCTCTTCGATGAGGAGTTGGTGGAGGAGCTGCGCCGGCGGGCCCGCGATGCGCTATTGCTCAAAGCCATTGCCAGCGAGGAACGGGCTGAGACCCAGGCGCCGACTGCTGCGCTTTTGGAATTGGAGGGGATGGATCGGGGGCTGGCCTATAAACTGGCCGCCGCGGGGATCCGGACCGTGGAAGATCTGGCCGAGATGTCGATGGATGAGCTTTTGGAGGTCGATGCCAGCCTGGACGAAGACAAAGCCGCGCAGTTGATCATCAAGGCGCGCGAACCTTGGTTTGCCGAGAATCAGGCAGGTGAGTAAAAGGGGTAAGATGCGATGAGTGAATTAACCGTAAGACAGTTGGCCGATACCATCGGTATTCCACCAGAGCGCCTGCTCAATCAATTGAGCGAAGCTGGCCTGCCGAAAAGCTCGGACTCCGATATCCTGAACGACGAGGAAAAGATCCGTCTGCTGGCTTATCTACGCCAAAGTCACGGTAAGGGTGACCAGGCCGAATCCCTGGGTCCGCGCCGGGTAACGTTGAAGCGCAAGGAGGTCACGGAACTCAAACAGGGAAAACTTACAGGGCGCGGCACCAAGACCGTCAGCGTAGAGGTGCGCAAGCGCCGCACTTATGTCAAGCGCAGCGAGGTGACCGGGCTTACTGCAGAGCAGATCGAGGTGGAAAAGGCCCGCCAGGCCCTGGAGGAGCAGCGTCGCCTGCAGGAATTGGAAGAAGCCCGGCGTCGCGAGGAAGAGGAGGCCCGCCGCCGAGCTGAGCAGGAGGCCAAACGCCGCGAGGAAGAGGAGGCCCGCCGCGAACAAGAGGAGATGGCGCGCCGGCAGGAGGAGGCCGCGGCCCCTGCCGAGAAGGTGTCCGAGCCAGGGGAGATGGAAAAGCCAGCGCCGAAAAAGGCCAAGAAAAAGGAGGAGAGGGAGCCCCCGGCGCGCAAAAAGTTGGGGATACCGGAATCGGAGCAGCTTCTGGCCGCCAAAGCGCGCGCGAGGAAAAAAGCGAAGGCGGAGGAAATGCGCCCTCCTACCCAAATGGTGCGCGAAGTGGCGATTCCGGAATCGATTGCCGTCTCTGAACTGGCTCAGCGGATGGCAGTCAAGGCCAGCGAAGTGATCAAGCACCTGATGAAGCTGGGGATCATGGCGACCATCAACCAGGTCCTGGATCAGGAGACCGCCGCCATCGTGGTCGAGGAGATGGGCCACAGGGTCAAGCTGCTGTCGGCTGCGGACCTGGAGCAGTCCCTGCTGTCCCAAGTGGTCGAGGAGGCCTTCGATGAGAAGCCGCGGCCGCCGGTGGTCACCATCATGGGGCACGTAGACCACGGCAAGACCTCGCTGCTCGACTTCATCCGCCGTACCCGGGTGGCGGCTGGAGAAGCCGGCGGGATCACTCAGCACATCGGCGCCTATCAGGTCAAGACTGACCACGGCAAGATCGTTTTCCTGGACACTCCAGGCCACGCCGCCTTTACCGCCATGCGGGCGCGCGGGGCCAAAGTAACCGACATCGTGGTGCTGGTGGTGGCTGCCGACGATGGCGTGATGCCCCAGACCAAAGAAGCCATCGAGCATGCCCGAGCTGCCGGAGTGCCGTTAGTGGTGGCGATCAATAAAATCGACAAGCCTGAAGCTGATCCTGATCGGGTCAAGCATGAATTGGCGGCGCTTAAGATAGTGCCAGAGGAATGGGGCGGTGACACCCAGTGCGTTCCGGTTTCGGCCAAGACCGGGCAGGGGATCGACGATCTTCTGGAAGCGATCCTGCTCCAGGCTGAAGTACTGGAGTTGAAGGCGCCAACCAAGGGCGGTGCGCATGGGGTGGTATTGGAGTCTAGGCTGGATCGCGGCCGTGGACCGGTGGCTGACGTATTGGTACAGGCTGGCACCCTGAGCAAGGGGGATGTAGTCCTGTGCGGTGAATGCTATGGCCGGATCCGCGCGATGTTCGATGAGAACGGGCGCCAACTCAAGGAGGCCGGTCCATCCACTCCGGTGGAGATCCTTGGGCTGTCCGGTGTACCCAATGCAGGGGATGAGCTGATGGTGGTCAAGGACGAGAAGATCGCCAAAGAACTCGGTGCATTGCGGGCTGAAAAAGTGCGCTCCAAAAAACTGGCATCCGCTGCCGCCAAGCTGGAAGACGTATTCTTGCGCATGGAAGAGGGCGAGGCAGTGGATCTCAATCTGATCATCAAGGCCGACGTTCAGGGGAGTCTGGAGGCGCTGCGCGATGCGCTCACCAAGCTCTCCACCGACAAGGTGCGCGTTCAGGTGGTCGCCGGTGGCGTAGGCGGCATCAACGAGGGCGATGTCAATCTGGCGCTTGCCTCAGACGCCATCATCGTGGGTTTTAACGTGCGCGCCGAAAGCCAAGCCCGCAAGTTGGCCGAGGAGAGGGGGTTGGAGATCCGCTACTACAGTGTGATCTACGACTTGATCGACGACGTCAAGAAGTCCATCAAGGGGTTGCTCAAGCCTGAGATGAAGGAACGCATCGTCGGGGTAGCCGAGGTGCGGCAGGTGTTCCGCCATCCCAAGTTTGGTCAGATCGCCGGTTGTATGGTCAAGGAAGGGCTGGTACGCCGCAACTTGCCGATCCGGGTATTGCGCGACAACGTGGTGATCTTTGAAGGGCAGCTGGAATCCCTGCGCCGCTTCAAGGAGGACGTCGCTGAGGTCAAGGCCGGTATGGAATGTGGCATTGGGGTCAAGAATTACAACGACGTCCGGGAGGGCGACCTGATCGAAGTGTACGAACGGGTGGAAGTGGCGGCCGAGGAATAACCATGAGGCCTAAGGAATACGAACGGTCCCAAAGGGTCGCCTCCCAGCTCAAGCGGGAGCTGGCGGATTTGATTCGCCTCGAGCTCAAGGACCCGCGCCTGGCTTGGGTGACCGTCGATGAGGTGGAAGTCAGTCGCGACCTGTCGGTGGCCAAAGTCTACGTCAGCACCCTGGAGGATGCCCAGCTGGAGGCCAGCCTGGAAGCGCTCAAAGCGGCCGCCCCGTGCCTGCGCCGGGAGCTGGGCAGGCGCCTTAAGCTTAGGATCATTCCAGAACTCCGTTTTTACCGAGATACGGCGATCGAGCGCGGCCTGAGGATGACGAAGCTGCTGGACCAGATCGCCAAACAAGCGCTTAAACGATCGGATGAACAATAAACCAAGCCGCAGTCGCAGTGACGCCATTCACGGCATTCTACTCCTGGACAAGCCGCAAGGGCTGACCTCCAACCAGGCTTTGCAACAGGCCAAGCGCTTGCTCGGTGCGCGCAAGGCGGGGCATACCGGAAGCTTAGATCCCATTGCCTCGGGGTTGCTGCCGATCTGCTTTGGTGAGGCCACCAAGATCTCGCCTTTCCTACTGGGCAGCGACAAACGTTACCTGGTGATGGTGCGGCTGGGGGCGGCGACTACGACCGGGGATGCCGAAGGAGAGATCCGTGGGCGCTGGCCGGTGCCAGTGCTGGATCGGGCGATGATCGAACAGGCTTTGGACCGCTTCCGGGGTAAGATCGAACAAATTCCACCCATGTATTCGGCCCTAAAGCAGGGGGGCAGGCGCCTTTACGATCTGGCAAGACAAGGGATCGAAGTGGAACGCCCGCCCCGGCGGGTGACGATTCATACCCTGAAGCTGGTCGGTTTTGGCCCGGATTTTCTGGCGCTGGAGATCTTTTGTTCCAAGGGTACCTTCATCCGGACCTTGGCTGAGGATATCGGCAAATCGCTTGGCAGCGGAGCTTACGTGGAGAATCTGCGCCGGACCCAGGTGGGTGATTTCCTCATCGAGGAGGCAGTGACCCTCGAGCGGCTGGCGGAAACGACGCCGGTAGGCCGCAGAGCTTATGTGCTTCCCATCGACCGCGCCGTGGCCGCCTGTCCGCAAGTAGTTCTGTCAGACGAGATGAGCTTTTACGTGCTCAGGGGACAGGCGGTAATGATCCCAAAACTCAGGGCGAAAGGGTGGGTGCGCCTGTATAATCGGGAAGGATTCTTGTTGGGGGTGGGTGAGATACTCGATGATGGTCGGGTTGCACCCCGCCGATTGTTCAAGCTGATTTAATCGACAAACAACCATCAACCTAGGAGTAAAATCATGCCGTTGACCGCTGAAGAAAAATCTCGAATCATGAGAGAATATCAACGGAGCGAAGCCGATACCGGTTCGCCGGAGGTGCAGGTGGCTTTGCTCACTGCCAGGATCAATCAATTGACGCCGCACTTCCAGCAACACCAAAAGGACATGCATTCCCGCCGTGGTTTGCTGAGATTAGTCAACCAGCGCCGTAAGCTTCTGAATTATCTTAGAGTCAATGACATCGAGCGCTACCGCAATCTGATCGAACGTCTAGGACTACGCAAGTAACCCCCCAATGAAGCCAATCCGCAAAGAATTTAAATATGGTGACCGTCAGGTCGTTCTGGAAACCGGAGAAATCGCCCGTCAGGCGGACGGTGCGGTAATCGTCGACATTGATGGCACGGTGGTGTTGGTCACGGTAGTCGGAACCAAGGAGGCGGCGCCAGGGACCGATTTCTTCCCCCTCACCGTCAATTATCAGGAGAAAGCCTACGCCGCCGGGCGCATCCCCGGCGGCTTCTTCAAGCGCGAGGGGCGGCCTTCGGAGAAGGAAACCCTGACCTCGCGCCTGATCGACCGCCCCATCCGGCCGCTGTTCCCGGATGGCTTCCACCACGAGGTGCAAATCATCGCCACGGTTTTGTCTTCCAATCCCGAAGTTGACGGCGACATTCCGGCCATGCTCGGGGCTTCTGCGGCGCTGGCGGTTTCCGGTCTGCCGTGTTTGGGCCCCATCGGGGCGGCGCGGGTGGGGTTCCGAGACGGCCAGTATCTGCTCAATCCGACCACCACCGAGCTCAGCCAGTCGCAGCTCGATCTGGTGGTGGCCGGAACCGAGAGCGCGGTGCTGATGGTGGAATCGGAAGCCAGGGAACTGCCCGAGGACGTGATGCTGGGAGCGGTCCTGTTCGGCCACGAACAAATGCAGCCTGCCATCGCTGTAGTCAAGGAACTGGCCGCCGAGGTGGCCCGAGAACCCTGGGAATGGACCCCAAGGGCGGAGGATCCTGAGCTTGCCGCGCAGGTCAACAGCCTCGCCAGGGAGGCCTTGCGGGCGGCTTACCAGATTCGGCAAAAGAAGGAGCGAGCCCAAAAGCTCAAGGAAATCCGCAAGGCGGTGGTCGATACCTTGGCGAAAGACGAGCGCTTTGCGCCGGCCGAGATCAAACAAACCCTGGAAAACCTGGAACAGGAGCTGGTCCGCGGCAAGATCCTGACCGAGGGGATGCGGATCGACGGACGCGGGCCGGCCGATATCCGCCCGATCACGGTTCGCACCAGCGTGTTGCCGCGTACCCACGGCAGCGCTCTGTTCACTCGTGGCGAGACTCAGGCGTTGGTGATCGCCACCTTGGGAAGCAGCCGCGATGCCCAGTTGATCGACGCCATCGAAGGGGAATATTTCGAATCGTTCATGCTCCACTATAACTTCCCCCCGTTCTGCGTCGGGGAAGTTGGCCCGGTGGGGTCGCCCAAACGCCGCGAAATCGGCCACGGCCGTTTGGCGAAACGGGCGGTCCAGGCAGTCATGCCGAGCGAGGAGGAGTTTCCCTACGTCGTCCGGGTGGTATCGGAGATTACCGAGTCGAACGGTTCCAGTTCCATGGCCAGCGTATGTGGGACCAGCCTGGCGCTGATGGATGCAGGCGTGCCGATCAAGGCGCCGGTGGCTGGGATCGCCATGGGTTTGATCAAGGAAGGGGATGATTATGTGGTGTTGTCCGATATCATGGGCGACGAGGACCACTTAGGGGATATGGACTTCAAGGTGGGTGGAACCGCCAAGGGGGTGACCGCGCTGCAGATGGACATCAAGACCTGCGGGATCACGCCGGAGATCATGCGCCAGGCGTTGGAGCAGGCCAGAGAAGGCCGCCTCCAGATCCTCGCTAAGATGAACGAAGCTCTGCCGGCGCCGCGCGAGGAGATGTCCGATTATGCCCCGCGGATCATCACCTTCAGGATCGAACCGAGCAAGATCCGCGAGGTGATCGGCAAGGGCGGGGTGACCATCCGCAGCATCACCGACGAGACCGGGGTCAGCATAGACATCAGCGACGACGGGGTGGTCAAGATCGCCTCGGTGGACAAGCGCGCAGGAGAAGAAGCCCGCCGCCGCATCGAGGAGATCGTCGCCGACGTGGAAGTGGGCAGGGAATACGAAGGCAGGGTGGTGCGGATCATGGAGTTCGGCGCTTTCGTCAACATCCTGCCGGGGCGGGATGGCCTGTTGCACATCTCCCAGATCAGCGACCGCAGGTTGAACGACGTGCGTGAGGTGCTCAAAGAGGGAGACTTGGTGCGGGTCAAGGTGCTGGAGATCGATCGCCAGGGCCGGGTGCGGCTTTCCATGAAAGGCGTCAAACAGCCGGGGCGATCCTTGTGATCGCCCGCTGGAAGATAGTTTTCAGTTATTAGTTTTGAGTTTTTAGAGGATGGGGCGCTTAAAAACTGACAACTAGAAACTAAAGACTTTTCCAGCAGCGCCCAAGCTGAAGCCAGCCTGGATGCCTAAAGGGCGGGTTTGTCTTTAGTTGGGCTCCCCCACCAGAAGATAGTCTCAGCAGTGCATGCTACTACCCAGTTTCCTGCTCGATCAACGCCGATCCAGCCGTAACGGCGGTTTGCTCTGGCTTCTTCAAGCGTTCTTCGGGAGGCCAGGATCAGGCTTTGGCCGTCTCGTACGCGGGTTTCCAGGCGCACCGCGAGGCCGTCGTCGACGATCTGTTCACCTTTGCCGGTGCAGCTGATGGCAGCGTAGCTCGAGGCGTAGTTGCCGGCGACAGTGGCCGAATCGGAGACGCGCTCGGGGAAATTGGCGCTGCCGCCGCCGGTGGAGGTGGCAGCGGCCAGACGGCCGTTTAGATCCAAAGCCACCGCCCCGACCGTGCCGATCCGAGGGTCTGCGGTGCAGGATCCCATCTCTGTCAGGGTTTTGGCCCAGCGTTCGATGGCCTGTGGGGTCAGGGGCGACTGGGGCGGAATCCCCAGTTCCCGGGCAATCAGTTGCGCTCCCAAAGGGCCGACCACCGATTCCTCGCGGCTTTGGAGATAGGCCGCCAGCCGGGAAGGGTGGAGGAGATGGGTGGCCAGCATCACTCCGGAGAACTTTTGCCGCGCCCCGTCCATCAGGGAAGCAGAAAGGCGCGCCAGCCCGTCGCTCTGCAGCACTGCCCCGCGGCCAGCATTGAACCGGGGACAGTCTTCCAGCTTTTCCACTGCCAGCGTGACGGCCTCCACCGCTGGCAAGCCAAGGTTTTGCTTTGCCCAGACTTCAGTGCCGATGGTAGCAAGCGCCTCCTGGCACAGCTTGAGGACGGCGGCATCGGGGGCAGATCCGGCCCCGCCGTGAATGAGCAGGATGGGGGGTGGATGGTGGCTTTGATAATGGAAGATCGGATTCATCGGACAAATAATCATATCATTCAGCCCTGAGGCTTGCCACCGGATCCAGGCTCGATGCCCGCCAGGCGGGGAATGCTCCGGCGCCAAGACCTGTGCCGACGGCAATCCCTTCAGCCAACAAGGCATACCCCCAATGCACGCGCGCTGGAAGTTCCGGCACGAGCGCGGCGGTCAGCCAGGTGCCGCATAGTCCTATGCTCAATCCCACGATGCCGCCTAGCAGGGCCAGCAGCGCCGCCTCGCCCAAAAATAGCACCAGCACCTGACGGCGGTGAGCGCCCAAGGCGCGCAGCAGCCCGATCTCGGCTTGGCGTTCATTGACTGCGACGGTCTGGATGGTGAGGATGCCGATGCCCCCCACCACCAGGGAGATCCCTCCCAGCGCACCCACCGCCAAGGTCAGCACGTCCAAGACCGAACCTAGGGTTTCGAGCATCTGATCTTGGGTGATGAGGGTGAAATCCTCACGTCCGTGGCGACGGCGTAAAAGTTCGCGTACCTTTTCGGCAACGATGCTGCTTACCGCCTCGGCACGGTAAAGGACGTCGATTTCCATCACCCCGTCGCGGTTGAACAGCCCCAAGGCTCGTTCCACCGGAACGTAGACCGCATCGTCCAGATCAAAGCCCAACATCCGCCCTTTGGGGGTCATCACGCCGACGATGCGATAGCCCTCGCCGGCGATGCGCAGCCGTTGCCCCAAGACCGGTTGGGTGCCGAATAGCTCCCGCCGTACGGTGGCGCCCAGCGCAGCCAGGGGGCGGTTGCCGGGCGGCAGGAAGCGGCCCAAGGCGGGCGGGAGGCGCCAGACCTCGGGTAAGTCCGGGCCGACTCCAAACAGGGTGGTGCGGCGGCTTAAGCCGGCACCTTTCACCTCCACATTGCCCATCACCATCGGCACCACTCCCACCACTTGGGGCAGACGCCGCAGGGCTTCGGCATCGGCCACCGTCAGCGGTCGCACGGTACCGATGAGGGCAGCGGAGATCCCGAAGGTTTGGGTTCGCCCCGGGGTGACGGCGATCAAATGGGTGCCGAATTGGGTGAATTGACCTAGGACGAAGCGCTGTACCCCTTCGCCCAGCGCGGTGAGCAGAATGACTGCGGCGACGCCGATGGCGATCCCCAGGCCAGTGAGGAAACTGCGCCCGCGGTAAGCTCGCACCGAACCTAGGATCAGATAGAGGTAATCCAAGCTGCGCATGGTCAGCTGGGGTGCAGGGCTGCTACCGGGTCGAGGCGGGCGGCTCGCCGCGCCGGCAGCAGGCCAAAAGTGAGCCCGCAGGCGATCGCCATCGCCACCGCGGCCGGCAGTGACCAGGGAGCGGCTTTAAAGCCCAGCTGCGGCCAGAGCCGGTCGAATCCTGCCAGGATGACCACCGCCAGCAGGATGCCCAAGGCGGCCCCCAGCAGAGATAGGACCAAGGCTTCGGTGAGGAAAATCTTCAGCACCTCCAAAGTGGATGCCCCCAGCGCCTTGAGCAAGCCGATCTCAGGCGTGCGTTGGGCCACCGCCACCAGCATCACGTTCATGATTAGGATTCCGGCCACCACCAGGCTGATGGCGGCAATGCTACCTACTGCCAGGGTCAGGCTGCGAAGAATGCGATCGAAGGCCGAAAGCAGGGCATCCTGGGTGAGGACCGTAACATCCCTTTCCCCCTCGTGGCGAGCTGTCAGGATGGCTTCTATGTCCCGCTTGGCGGCGGCGATGGCAGCCTTATCTTTGGCCTGAGCCAGGATCCGGAACAGACCCGGGGCGTTGAACAAAGCTTGGGCTGAGGCGACTGGGATCAAGGCCAGTTCGTCCAAGGTTTCGCCGAAGGCGTGGCCGCCTGACTTTAAGATGCCGATCACCCGAAACCTGCGGTCGCCGATGCGCAGCCAGGACCCCAAGGCGGGCTGAGCGCCGAATAAAGCCCGCTTCAGGGTTCGCCCCAGGACCACCACTGCTTGGCCGCGATGCGGATCGCCGGCAGGCAGGAAGCGTCCCTGGGCCAGCTCCAATCGCCTAAGCGCCAGAAACGGGGCGGTGGTGCCGATGATGTTGGCATCCCGGCTGCGGTTTCGGTACTGAACCGGAGCCTGGCCGACGATGATCGGTGCCACCTCGATCACTTTCGGGCTGCGCTTGAGGCGCAAAGCGTCGTCTAAAGTCAGGTCGCGGGGGGTTTCGCCCAGCAGGGGCGGTGGTCCACCGCGGGTTTCACTGCGTCCGGGCAGGACGATGAGAAGATGCGTGCCGAGGCCGGCAAAGCGATCCACCACATAGCGGCGGGCGCTGTCGCCCATGCCGGTGAGGAGGATCACCGCGCAGGTGGCCACTGCCATGGCCAACAAGCTCAGGCCGGAGCGCAAGGGGTAAGCGCCAAGGGCATGCCAGGCGAAGCCGAGCCGATCATGCAGGCGCATGGCCAGTATCCCGAACGATTGCTCCGTCGCGCATTTCGATCTGGCGTCCGGCCCTGGCGCCCAGCGCCTGGTCGTGGGTGACGAGGATCAGGGTAAGCCCCTGCCGGTTCAGTCCTTCCAGGACCTCGATCACTTCCAGGCCCGAGGCCCGGTCCAGATTACCGGTCGGCTCATCCGCCAGGATCAGGGCTGGCTCCATCGCCACCGCCCGGGCGATGGCCACCCGCTGGCGCTCGCCCCCTGAAAGCTCCGCCGGCCGGTGACGGGCGCGCTCGGTGAGAGAAAAGGCGGCAAGGAGCTTGGTCACCCGAGCGCGGCGCTGACTTGGGGCGACACCCGCAAGCAGCATCGGCAACTCGATGTTTTCCGCTGCGGTCAGGCGCGGCACTAGGTGAAATATTTGGAACACGAAGCCGACCTTGGCGCGGCGAAGCCTGGCTCTTTCCTCCTCGTCCAGGATCGTGGTCTCGATCCCATCCAGGCGGTAACTGCCGCGATTTGGCCGGTCGAGGAGACCCAGAACGTTGAGCAGAGTGCTTTTGCCGGACCCGGATGGCCCCATCACTGCCAGATATTCACCGCTGGCGATCGTCAGATTGACCTGGCGCAGGCCAAAGACCCGCTCTCCACCGACCAGGAAGGCGCGCTCGATGTCCCGTAATGCTATCATCGCGTCTCCTCGGCAACCGCCAAGGCCCCTGGGCGCACGCCTTCCCGATCGAGCGAAAGCACCACCTGTTCGCCAATTTTCAGGCCTTCCCGGATCTCGGTCCAATCCCAATTGCTCAGGCCCGTCACAACCCGGCGCTCCGCCAGCCGGCCGCGATCCAGCACCAGCACCCGCCCATCCTCCATGAGCGCTTCGGTGGGGATGCGCAGGACAGCCGCGCGTCTGGCCAAGATGATCTCCACGTCGGCGCTGTAGCCGGGGCGCTGAAGGGCCGCATCCTCGGGATGGAGGAACTCCGCTTCGACCTCCACGCTGCGGGCTTGCTTTTCCACTGCCAACACATACGGGGCGATGCGCTTGAGGCGCCCGGGAAACCGCCTAGCGCCGAAGGCATCCACGTGGATCCTGACTTCCATCCCAGGCTTTAGCCGCCCGCTGTCGATTTCATCGATGGGTGCGGAAACGTAAAAACAATCCGCCGCGATCAGGTCGATGGCCGGGGGGGTAGGCACAGCAGGCGGGGAAGGGGTGAGGAATTCGCCGACCTCGCCGTAGACTTCGGCGACGATGCCGGCGAAGGGAGCATAGAGCCGGGTTTTAGCTAATTGAGATTCGGCCAAAGCCAAGCGCGCCTGGTGGACGCGGATGGAGACCTCCGCCGCCCGGCATTCCTGAGTCAGCGCCTTGGCCTGGGTGTTGGCCTGATCCACCGTTTCCTTGGAGACCAGGTTGCGCTTTTGCAGAGGGGCAAGGCGCGCGGCTTGCCGGCGGGCTTCTTCGGCACGCAGACAGGCGGCATCAGCCGAAGCTTGGGCCCCCTCGATTTCGCTCCTGGCCAGGGCCACCTGGGCCTTAAGATCCCGATTCCACAAGCTCAGCAGGAGTTGCCCCTGCTCGACCCGATCGCCTTCACTTACCAGCAGGCGTTCGATTTGTCCGCCGATGTTGGGAGACAAGCGGCTGCGCTGGCAGGCCTTGATGCTGCCGACCCGGGAGTTGGCCACCGTTTCCTCCACCTCCCCGCGCGCGACCTTAACCACCCTGACCGAGATCGGCTGCGGGCGCCCGGCATACCAGATGGCAAAACCGATAAGGAGCAAGAGTAAGATGGCGACGGTGAGGCGGCGTAACCCAGTTGGCATAATTCAATGATAATCTAAAGCCTTTGGGATGGCGATGCTGGGAGGAGGATGATGGTTTCCTGTTGTGCCCACGCCAAAGCGGCAGAGAGGCTTTTCTCACACTTTGCTAAGGCTTACCGCTGGCGTTATCAGCTTTTGGGGCTTGCGCGATCCCAGCGCCAGCTGGCGGCGGGATTGGAACAAGCGGGCTTGCAGCAGGCAAGGCTTTTGGAAATCGGCTGCGGGGTGGGATGCTTGCATCAACAGCTGTTAGAGCGCGGTGCCCGCCGGGTGATCGGAGTGGATCTTTCCGCAAGGCTGCTCGCCGAAGCCCAAGCCATGGCCCGGCGGCGCGGACTCGAGGAGCGGGTACGCTATGTGCAGGGCGATTTCCTGGACCTGGCCGGGACCATCGAAGCTGTCGACCTGGTGATTCTCGACAAGGTGATCTGCTGCTACCCGGATGCCCAGGCGCTTCTGACCTGTGCCGCCGAACACGCCCTTAGGGCGCTTGCCCTGACTTATCCGCGCCTGACTCCGCTAAACCGCTTCGGGGTGGAAATCGTCAACCACCTGCTCGCCCTGGGCGGCAGCGATTTTCGCACCTATCTTCACGCCCCGCAAGCGGTGGGTGCTTGGCTCGGCCAGGCAGGAATGGTCAAAGCCTTTAAGGCCGAAACCTGGGTCTGGCTGACCGAAATGTTCGTCCGCCCATGATCGAGCCGGTCGCCGCCCAGCATCTGTTGCTGTTCTTCCTGACCGCCGCCGGGGTGGTGCTGGCGGCGTTCTCGTATGCGCTGTTGTATGCCCTGGGGCGAGCTTATCCTCACAGCAAATGGCGCTATGGGGCGCGGTTGGCCTATGGTATCTTGGTGCTGGCAGTGCTGGCTCTGGCGCGGCTGGGGAATCTGACCGGCGGCTGGCGGGTGCTGGCGGGGCTTTTGCTTCTTGGCTATGGGCTGGCGCCGGTTTTGATCTGGCGCCTGACGGTGGTCACGCATCGAGGTGAACGGAGGAGAAAGTGATGGAAACCATTCCCTGGTGGGCATCTTCTGGGTTCTGGAAAAAGACCGCCATCTGGGTGACGGCCAGTGCATTGGTGCTGCTGATCGCACTCACCTTCGACTCGATGGCCAGGATGGCGGCCGGAAACGGGCGGGTTCCGGATTATGCGGTGGTCAACCGGCACCTCGATTACCAGTACGACCAGCGCAAACACCGCTATATGCCGGTGATCGGAGGAGAAGCCCCGCTGTTCGGCCGCATGCTTTCTGCCGCAGAGGCTGAGCGCCTGGTGACCCTGGGCAAGCAGACTGTTCAGGCCAAGAACTGCATGAACTGCCACACCCTGCTGGGTAACGGGGCCTACTATGCGCCGGACTTGACGCGCGCCTGGCTCGATCCGGCGTGGGGGGCGGAGAGCACGCGCGCCCAACTGATGAAGCTGTTTCTGTTGGATCCTGTAGCTTATGCCAGAACCTACGGCAGCGGCCGCAGGATGCCCAATCTCGGCCTCACGGCAGAGGAGGCCGAGGCGGTCGTCGCCTTCCTGAAATGGATGGCGGCCATCGACACCAACGGTTTTCCGCCCAATTTTCGGACCCTGGAGGATTGACATGGTCAGAGCATTGGACCAAAGCCATCTCAACGGGGGCCAGCGGCTGGCGGTGAAGTATTTCTGCGTGGCGCTGGTCCTGTTTTTCGCCCAACTTGGATTCGGCCTGCTGGCCGCGGCGCAGTACCTGCACCCGGGCTTGCTTTATGGTCTTCTCGACTTCAGCGTCAACCGCATGATCCACATCAACGCCATGATCGTGTGGATGCTGTACGGCTTCATCGGTGCGGTCTACTGGTTTCTGGAAGAGGAGAGCGGGCGGGAAATCGTAGGTCTTAAGCTCGGCAATCTCGCGTTCTGGGTATTGACCCTGGCGGTGGCGGTGGTGGTGGCGGTCTATCTGCTAGTTCAGACCGGCCCCGGGGGCGATTTCAGCCGCTGGTTCATCAACGAGGGGCGCGAATACATCGAGGCGCCGCGCTGGGCCGATTTGGGAGTCATCGCGGCGATGGGGGTATTCTTCTACAACGTTGCGGCGACCTTCGCCAAAGGGCGCTGGTCGGGGATCGCTGGCGTCCTGACCCTGGACCTGGTGGCCCTGACCGGGCTCTATCTGGCGGGAATGTTCTACCTCACCAATATCAGCGTTGACCAGTACTGGTGGTGGTGGGTGGTGCACCTGTGGGTGGAGGCGACCTGGGAGGTGCTGGTGGGCTGCATCATGGCCTGGAGCTTGATGCACCTGCTTGGGGTGCGGCGCAGGATCGTGGAGACCTGGCTCTACATCGAGGTGGCGCTGATGTTCGGCTCCGGCATCCTGGGGCTGGGGCACCACTATTTCTGGATCGGGGCGCCGCAGTACTGGCTCGCTGTCGGCGGGTTCTTTTCCGCTCTGGAGCCGATCCCGCTGGTGGCGATGGTGGTCCATTCCCTCTACGACGCCGGCGTCCATCGGCTCCAAAGCCGCAACCACCCGGCCCTGGCCTGGGTGATCGCGCACGCCTTCGGCAATTTCCTGGGAGCGGGGGTGTGGGGCTTCATGCAGACCCTGCCCCAGATCAACCTCTACACCCACGGTACTCAGTGGGCCGCCTCCCACGGCCACCTGGCCTTCTTCGGCGCCTATGCCACGATCAACATCGCCTTCTTCTACCTGGCGGTGCAGCGCTGGCGCGGGGGGGTCTGGATGGGGGCGGGATTGGCTTCCGGCTGGCGCTGGAAGTGGGCGTTGGTGCTGCTCAGCCTTGGGGTATTGGGGATGAGCGTGGCCCTGTTGGTCGCCGGCTACGCGCAGTCATTCATCGAGCGTGCCCAGGGAGGGAGCACCTGGGGAGCCTACTTCGCTGCCCAGACCCACCCTTGGTTCGTGGAGGCGCAGGTCTTTCGGATGGGGTTCGGCTGGGTGACTGTGGCCGGATTCTGCCTGCTGGTCTTTGACCTCTGTACCATCGGCAGGCACGAGACCAGGACCGCGCAGGCGCCGAGGGAGGCGGTAGCGGTCCATGGCTGAGCGAACCCCGATCGGCACCATCGCCGAGGTCCACGGCCCGGTGGTGGTGATCGCCTGCGAGCGTCTGCCGCCTCTTCGTCAGGCCCTGTGTGCGGCCCTAGATCACGAAGAATACACATTCGAAGTCCACCAACACCTGGATGAAACCCGCGTGCGCGCCATCACCCTGCACCGCACCTCGGGGCTCAGCCGGGGGATGGCAGTGTACGACACGGGGGCGCCGCTGCATGTGCCGGTCACCGAAGCCTGTCTCGGCCGTCTCCTGAACGTCTTCGGCCAGCCTTTGGACGGCGGCCCGCTCCTGGGAGATCGGGACTCGATCGAATATCGCAATATCCACGCCTGGCCGACGGCTCTGAGCGAGACGGTGGGGATGGCCGGCATCCTGGAGACCGGGATCAAGGTGATCGACCTGTTGTGTCCGTTCGTGCGCGGTGGCAAGACCGGGCTGTTCGGCGGCGCCGGCGTGGGAAAAACGGTGCTGATCATGGAGTTCATGCACGCCGTCGTCTCCCTCCATCAGGGGGTATCGGTGTTCGCTGGGGTAGGCGAGCGCATCCGCGAGGGCCACGAGTTGTGGATGGAGCTGAAGCAGGCGGGCGTCATGGACAGGTCGCTTTTGGTCTTCGGGCAGATGGACGAATCACCAGGAGTGCGTTTCCGGGTCGGGCTGACCGCCCTGACTTACGCCGAATATCTGCGCGACCGCCTCCAGACGGAGGTCCTGTTCTTGGTCGATAACATCTTCCGCTTCGCCCAAGCCGGTAGTGAAATTTCCAGCCTGCTCGGAAGGATGCCGGCCACGGTAGGCTACCAGCCGACCCTGGCGACCGAAGTGGCGGAGATCGAAGAGCGTATCCTCTCCACCAAGAGCGGGGCGGTCACCTCGGTGCAGGCGGTTTACGTGCCCGCCGACGATATGACCGACCCGGCCGTGAGCGCGATCTTGAGCCACCTGGACACCACCGTTATCCTGTCGCGCACCATTGCCGCCCAGGGCCTCTATCCGGCGGTCGATCCGTTGCGTTCGGGGAGCAAACTGATGGACCGTCATTTCCTTGGCGACCGCCACTACGCCATCGCCGAAGGGGTGCGCGAACACCTGGCCCGCTATGCCGAACTCCAGGACGTGATCGCCATGCTGGGGCTGGAAGAGTTGTCCCCGGCGGACCGGCGCATCGTCCACCGGGCGCGGCGCCTGCAGCGCTATCTCACCCAGCCGTTCCACGTCACCGCCCAGTTCACCGGCATCCAGGGGATTTCAGTGCCGCTGGAGGGAACTTTGACCGACTGCGAAGATTTTCTGGCTGGCAAATACGACCACCTCCCCGAGGAAGCTTGTTATCTGCGCGGGGCGATGGCGCCTTGAGGACGTTCGTACTCCATCTGCAGGGGGCGATCCAATCCGACCGGATCGATGGGGTGGTCTCCTTCTGCGGCCGGGATGCTTCCGGCAGTTTTGCCATCTGGCCGGGACACGTGCGCATGCTGACGGTGCTGGAGTTCGGCCTGGCCCGCTTCCGCTGCCTGGATGAAGGATGGGAATATCTGGCGCTGCCGGGGGCGGTGTTATATTTTATCGCCGATGAGTTATTTCTGAGCTGCCGGAGGTTTGTGCGCGACCGGGATTTTGCTTCCATCGAAAAGGCGCTTGAGGCCGAACTGGCCAAGGAGGAGCACCAGCTCAAGGAGATCAAAACCGCCCTGCACCAGATGGAGGAGGCCATGTTCAAACGGTTGCGGCAGTTGGGCAGAAGGTTATGATCGCTCCTCATCATCGTGACTGGCTGCAAGCGATCCGGCGCCAGGTGCGGGGGATCAAGCGCGCGGCTGAGGAAGAGCACACCCTGCTGGCCCAGCTTGCCTATCTTGGAACCGCAGGTCTAGTGTTGGTGCTGCCGATCGTGGCCGGTGCCTATCTGGGAAGCTGGCTCGACAGCCTGCTTCCCGGCTATTCCATCCGGTGGACGCTGAGTCTGATCTTGGCCGGCCTGATGGTGGGCGTGATCAACCTTTGGCTGTTGTTCAGAGGAGAATGAAACTTGGCAGGCGAGGGAATCTTCCCGGCCGTCGTCTTGCGCTTGGGACCGGTCGAACTGACCGATACCCTGCTCACCTCCTTTGGTTTGACCTGCGTGGTTTGGCTGGGGGGCGTTTTGCTTGCCCGCCGCCTGCGCCTGGATCCGGGGCCGGTGCAGGCCGCGCTGGAGGGGATCGTGCTGGCGATGGAAGACTCGATTCGCCAAGTGCTGCCGGACCATGTGGAACGTATCGGACCGTTCATCATGGGGCTTTGGTGGTTTCTGCTCCTGGCCAACCTGATCGGCCTGATTCCGGGCCTCCATTCGCCCACCCGGGATCTGTCCATCACCTCGGCCCTGGCGCTGCTGGTGTTTTTGTCAGTCCACTGGTTCGGCATCCGCAGCGAGGGACTGAAAGGGTATCTGAGCCATTATCTCAAGCCGTTCCCATTCCTGCTGCCGTTCCACCTGGTGAGCGAGATCACCCGTACCGTGGCTTTGGCGGTGCGCTTGTTCGGCAACATGCTGAGTCTGGATCTGGTGGCCCTGATCGTTTTGATGCTGGCTGGCTTCCTGGTGCCGGTGCCGATTCTGATGCTCCATATCGTGGAGGCGCTGGTGCAGGCTTATATTTTCGGAATGCTGGCTCTGGTATATATCGCCGGGGGGATGCATTTCCGGGAACAACGCAAGGGGGAAAGTGGATGACGAGCGATATGACTTGGATTATCGTCGCCTCGACGGTGGCATCGGCGCTGGGGATCGGGATCGGTGTCCTGGGTCCCGGCTTGGCCATGGGGCGGGCCATCGGTCAGGCTCTGGACGCGCTGGCGCGCCAGCCGGAGGCGGAGAAATCGTTGCTGCGAATGCTGTTCATCGGATTGGCGATGATCGAATCGTTGGCCATTTACTGCCTGGTGATCATCCTGATCGTTTTGTTCCGCAATCCCCTGCTTGCCTATGTAGTGGGAGGATAAGTGGCGCTGAACTGGTCCACCTTCCTCCTGGAGATCGTCAACTTTCTGGTCCTGGTCTGGCTGATCAAGCGTTACCTTTACCGGCCAGTGCGCCAAATCGTCGACCGGCGCCGGGAGGAGATCGAGACGCGCCTGGCTGAGGCCGAGACCCTGCGGCAGAATGCTGAGGCGACGCAGAAACGCTATGAGAGCCGGCTGGCGGAGTGGGAAGCGGAGAAACAGCAGGCTCGGGAAAGATTAACCCAGGAACTCGAAGCCGAGCGCAAACGCCGCCTCGATACCCTGGTGAAGGAACTCGAAGCCGAGCGCAACAAAGCCGAAGAATTATGGGAACGGGACAAAAAAGAACAAGCGCGCCATCTGGAAGAGCAGGCCCTATCCTTGGGGGCAGCCTTCGTGGCGAAGCTCTTGCAGCGACTGGCCGACCGCCATTTGCACCAGCGCCTGCTCGCGCAGGTCCTGGAAGACCTGGCACGCTGGCCCGCCGAGACAGCCGCCGGGCTGCGGCGGGTCTTTCAGGATAACCCAGCGCCGGTAAAGGTGATCTCGGCCTTCGCCTTGGATGAGGACGAGCGCCTCGGGGTCGGTATGACCCTGAATCGGCTGTTGGGAGCAGGCGTCGAGCCTGCCTTCGCCGTCGATCCCGATTTGCTCGCCGGGGTGAGGATCGATCTGGGAGCCTATGTCCTGCGCGCCAATCTTAACGACGAACTCGAGTTTTTTGCCCATGGATACGACTCCCACCGGCCAGAGTGATTTGCCGTACCGGGCCCTTGCCGGGGCGATCGAACGCTACCGGTTCGAGCCGCGCCTGACCGAACAAGGCGAAGTGGTGTCGGTGGGGGACGGAATTGCCTGGATTCGGGGGCTGCCATCGGCGGCGCTGGACGAGCTGCTCGAGTTCGAGGAGGGCAGCCGGGGCATGGTTTTCGATTTGCGGACCGAGCTGGTGGGGGCGATCCTCCTGGAGCAGAGCGACCGCCTGACCGCAGGCACCACCGTCCAGCGCGCCGGCAAGATTTTGAGCATCCCGGTGGGAGATGCGCTGTTGGGACGGGTGGTCGATCCCCTAGGTCGTCCCCTCGATGGTCTGGAGCGGCCAGCCTGCACCGCCCGTCGGCCGCTGGATGCCCCGTCGCCACCGATCGTCGCGCGGGATTTCGTCCGGGAACCCCTGTACACCGGCTGCAAGATCATCGATTGCATGATCCCTATCGGCCGCGGCCAGCGTCAGCTCATCATCGGCGATGAGGGGACCGGGCGCAGCTCCCTGGCGCTGGATGCGGTGATCCATCAGCGCGGCCAGAACGTGCTGTGTGTCTACGTGCTGATCGGTCAGAAGCGCTCGAGCGTGGTTGCCACCATTGAGACCTTGCGCCAGTATGGGGCCATGGCTTACACCGCAGTCGTGGTGGGCGAGGCCTTTGCCCTGCCGGGGTTGAAATACCTGGCCCCCATGGCCGGCTGTGCCATCGCCGAATATTGGATGCAGCGCGGCCGCGATACCCTGGTGATCTACGACGATCTCAGCACGCACGCCTACACCTACCGGGAATTGTCCCTGCTGCTGCGCCGTTCTCCCGGGCGCGAAGCCTACCCCGGGGATATCTTCTACCTCCACGCACGCCTGTTGGAGCGCTCCACCTGCTTGGGCACCGACTATGGGGGCGGCAGCATGACTGCGCTCGCCATCGTCGAGACCAAGCAGGGCGAGATCGCCGCTTACATTCCCACCAACCTGATCTCCATCACCGACGGCCAGATCTATCTGGATCAGCAGTTGTTCGCTGCCGGTTTTCGCCCCGCTATCGACATCGGTAAATCCGTCTCGCGGATCGGCGGCAAAGCCCAGCATCTCAGGATCAAGGCCGAGGCCGGACGGATGAAGCTGGATTATCTTCAGTTCCTGGAGCTGGAAGCCTTCACCCGTTTCGGCGCCAAGCTGGAGGAGAGCGTGGCGCGCAAGATCCGGCGCGGCCGGGTGCTGCGCGAAATCCTCAAGCAGGACCGCCTGCATCCCTTGCCGATCGAATTCGAGCTGGCCTGGCTGATCGCCTTCAACCAAGGGCTGTTCGACCACCTTACCCCGGGGCACGTGCCGGCCTGTCTCGAACGGCTCGAAAGAGAAGCGGTGGCTTCGGGGTTGGGATTGGAGACCGAACGTGAGGGGTGGCTGCGTCAGCTCAGTGGTTGGCTTAAATGAGACGCCGCGAACTCGAAAGCCGCCTGACCGCCTTGGGCGAAATCCGCGAGATCATGGCAGCGATGAAGAACCTTTCATTCATGGAGGCGCACAAGCTGTCCGGCTTTGTCGAGTGTCAGCGGCAGGTGGTGACGACCATCGAGCGGGCAGCGGCCGATTTTTTGCACGCCTGGCCTGATCTCCTGCCGGCATCGCGGCCGGCGCAGGTGATTTTCGTGGTGATCGGTTCAGAACGGGGATTTTGTGGCGATTACAATGAAGAGCTCCTGGACGCGGTCGAGGACCATTGTCTTAGGTTTAACTGCCAGGTGCAATTGCTTCCGGTGGGAAGCAAGCTGTGCAGTCAGCTGGAAGGGGATGAGCGCCTGATCCATCCCCTGGCTGGGGCATCGGTAGCGGAAGAAGTGCCCGAGGTGCTTCAGCAGACGGTGACGGTCATCAACCAGCTGGAAAGGCAGCAGCAAGCGGCCGCCTGGTTTGGCCTACACCACAGCAGTCCAGGCTCGCCTCGGCTGACCTCGCTGCTGCCGCCGTTCCAGCAGCTACGGAGCGAAGCTGAACCGTTGCGAGGGGCACCGCTCACCTATCTGGAACCGGGTGCACTGCTCCCGCGGCTGGTGGATCAATACCTGTTGGCGCTCCTGAACGCCATGTTTTTCGATGCGCTGCTGGCCGAGCACCAACAGCGCGTTCAGCACCTTGCAGGGGCCATGGATCGTCTCGACGAGAGTTGCCAGGAGCTCGAGAGACGCCGCAACGCATTGCGCCAGGAGGAAATCACCGAAGAGATCGAAATGATCATGCTCAGCGCCGCTGCCATCGAAGAGGTGACAGGGCTTAAGTCCACTCCTACATGAGGGCGGAAAACGGCCACACGGTCACGGCCTCGCCGACCTCCACCCCGCCCTGCTCGTGCTCCAGGACGATGAAGCAATTACCGAGGCTCATCGAACGCAAAATGCCAGAGCCTTGTTTGCCTGTGGTTTTGACCTGCCAGCGGCCATCCGGATCGGAGCTCAAGATGCCGCGCTGGAATTCGGTCCGGCCGGGTTTTTTGCGCAGGGGTTCCAAAGCGGAGGCAGTCAGGGTGGGAATCAGGGGAGGGTGATCGGCGCCGGCCCGGCGATACAGGGCCGGCAGGACGAATTGATAAAAAGTCACGAGCACTGCCACGGGATTGCCCGGCAGGCCGAAGAAGGTGGTGCTGCCAATGTGACCGAAGGCCAGGGGCCGCCCTGGTTTGATCGCCACTTTCCAAAAGTGAATGCCACCCAGTTGGGCCAGGATCTTTTTGGTGTAATCAGCCTCCCCTACCGATACCCCGCCGGAGCTGATCACCACATCGCAGCGCCCGGCCGCCTCGCGGAAGGCTTGCCGCAGGTGCCCCACGTCATCCGGGACAATGCCGTAATCGAAGATTTCCACCGGCAGCTTCCGCAACGCCCCCATGAGAGAGAAACGGTTGCTGTCGTAGAGCTTACCGGGAGCGTGGGGAGTGCCTTGGGGCAGGATTTCATCCCCGGTGGAAAGCAGCGCTATCCTGAGTTTGCGCCTGACCTTGACTTCGATTTTCCCCAGCGAGGCAATCAGTCCAAGATCTTGGGGCAAAAGCTGTTTGCCTGGAGTTAGGATGGTCTCACCGCGCTGGATGTCTTCGCCTTTAAGGCGCACGTTCTCGCCGCTGCGGTGGCGATCCCCGACCAAAATCCAGCCCGCCTCTTTAGCTTCCACTTGCTCTTGCATCAGCACGGTATCCGTCCCGTTCGGGAGGGGGGCGCCGGTCATGATGCGCACCGTCTGGCGAGATTGGATACTCCCCGGGAAAGGATGACCTGCCAGCGCCTCTCCGATGACCTCAAAAGCGGCCGTTTGCCCGGACTTGGGCAGATCGCTTGCGCGCACTGCAAAACCATCCACTGCCGCATTGGCGAAGGCGGGAACATCCAAAGGAGAAACTATCGGTTCAGCCAATATCCGATGCAAGGCACAGCTTAGGTGAACCTTTTCATTGCCGGTGATTGCCTTAATCTGAGCGAGGATCTGCTGTTTGGCCGCTTCTGCTGAGAGCGTGCCGGGTTCGAAGATGTCTGTGCAGCTGGGCTGAGAGATGATGGACGCCATGCGATGACAATCTTATCATGCAACACCATCCATAATTTTACTATAGTCCCACCTTGGGACTTGACCTGTGTCAGATTTTTTTACAATTTTTGGATGACTGCTAATTTAAATTTTGGCTTTAACTTTTAAGCTGTTGTTTTTTAGGGATGGTTTATTTTTTGGCTTGATATTTGCTTAATTTTTGCCGATGAAGGAATCCAACCGCTTGACAGTTGAGCCGCAAGCCCTCGCTTCGGAAAACTCCCCTATGCCGGAAAGGCGTAGGCGAGTGCGTCGGCAGACCAATGGGGCAAGGCATTACCACCATAGCCGTAATAACCTGATTTATGGCCTATGGGCGGCGGTTAGCATTTTGTTTCTGTTGCTTCTGCTTACCGCCATCAAACTTAGCCTGTATGCCAAGGAAGTGAACGATCTGAACCTGCTGCAGGCCAGGCAGGAGCGAGAACTTAAGCGACTGCGCCCACAGCTGGCGCAGTTGGAGGAAGAGCTGGCCGAATTGGTCAAGCAACGCTTGCCAGGCTTATATCCGCTGGAGTTCGACAAAGTCATTCCGATCGAGAAGCAATATATCCACCATATCATTTTCACTCTGATCGGCAAGGAAGAGGATCGAAACTACGAGTTCAAGCTCACCTTGAGAAACGGCGGTTTGACGGCGGTGCATCCAATCGTCAAGGTCATTTTTTTCGATCATTTGGGCATCCAGGTGGCCGGCTCTATGATCGGAGTGGATGAAAACCGAATGCCGACGCTGGATGTTTTGGAGCGGGGTGAGGTGCGTTCCTATACCCAAGCGATCAACCTTCCCGCTGGCAAGGAAGCGAAGTATTTCACCGTCGAAACCGACCTGCCCGAGTACCAAAAGCTCCGGCAGTGATCCATCTCCTGTAACCAGGGTTTTAGGTCCGGCTTTGCTGCTGTGGCAGGCGGCTTTGGAGAAACTCCGGAATCCTATGCTCTAGCCAGTAGTCTGCTCGTCCCGGGAGTTTCCCCTGGATGAATCCCACATGGCCTCCCCGGGCGGTGATTTCAAGTTCCACCCAAGCTGAGATTTCTTCCGGGGGAGGAATCACTTCGGGAGTCATGAATGGGTCATCGCGCGCCTGGATCAGCAGCGTGGGAACCGCAATATGCCTTAGGAATGGCCGTGAACTACAACGCGCATAATAATCGTGGACATCGCGGAATGAGTACAACCTGGCGATGACGCAGTCGTCGTATTCCCAAAACGAACGGATAGCCCCAAGATCCCCCAGATTCTTAAGTTTGGCGGCTTCCTCCCCAGCCCCAAGCCGTTCCAGGTAGGCGATCTTGGTGCGGATGTATCGCTTAAGCGCGGTCAGGAGATGATTGCGATACATCCGAGCAACTCCCCGGTCCATGGCATCGGCGCATTTGGCCAGCAGCAGGGGAACGGAAACCGCGCAGGCGGCAAATAAGTCCAGCGTCCCCCCGCGTTCTCCCAACCACTTCAAGAGCACATTGCCCCCCAGGGAATAACCCACTGCCGCCACGGGAGTTTGCGGCTCACGCCGACGAATCTGAGAATAGACGAATTCCAAATCTCCGGTATCACCGCTGTGGTAGCAGCGCGCAGTGCGGCCCCGCTCGCGTCCGCAGCCACGGAAATTCAATGCCACGCTGCGAAAGCCTATGCGGTGCAAGGCCCATTGCAATCCTTTGACGTAATGAGAGTCGGCGCTTCCGGTCAAGCCGTGCAGGATAATCACCAGCGGGTCCCCCTCCCCACACCAGTCCAGCTCCAGTATGTCTCCGTCGGGGGTTGGCAGGATCTCGTGCCGGCGGGGCGGGGTAGCGATCCGCCGAGTCAAAACTGGCCAAAGGGTCTGCCCATGGGGGCCAGGCAGCCACCAGGCCGGCTTGAAGGAAGATGGAACGAGGGTACCCATAGTCAAAGGGCGGTTTGAACCAGGGGCGAAAAGCAATATAATTATATTGCTTACGGGGCATAGCGCAGTCTGGTAGCGCGCCTGCTTTGGGAGCAGGATGTCGGGGGTTCAAATCCCTCTGCCCCGACCACTTCCCAAGCGCCTGTAGCTCAACCGGATAGAGCATCGGCCTTCTAAGCCGAGGGTCGCAGGTTCAAGTCCTGCCAGGCGCGCCAATAAGATCAATGGGTTGCGTCGGGAAAGCCGAGGTGGTCTAGCATTTTCACCCCATCTAAGAGCTGTTCATGAAAACCGAGCGCTGGTCGCAGACGATCCGTTGGCTCCATTTCGGCCTGGCGTTTTCCGTCACCTCACAATTGTTTTTGAGTTTAGGGATGGAAGAATCAGATGAGGCCGAAGGATTGACCCAGTGGTTGTTTATCGGCCACGAGCTGTTTGGTCTGTTGGCCTTGGGGTTTGCTGGGTTCCACTGGGGGTGGCTGCTGGGTGGTCACGACGGCGGTTTGAAGCGTTTGTTTCCTTTGGGTAGCGCAGGATGGCAGGCGGTGAGGGAGGATTTGCGCGGGTTGATGCGGCTTTACCTTCCGCGGGGCGGGCCAAGGCCGGGGCTGCCCAGTTTGGTGGAAGGATTGGGGCTCAGCGTGGTGACGGTGCAGGGATTGGTGGGATTGACCATGTTTGTAGTGCTGCCTCCAATTGGGCAGTTGCCTGAGCAGTTCGAGTGGCTGACCGAATTTCATGCCGCGCTCGGCAGCCTGGTGTGGGTTTACTGGTTAGGTCACGGGGGGATGGCAATCCTCCATCGCTTTACTGGCGATGATGCCTTAGGGGGGATTTCGCCCTTCAGCCGCCGTGCTGCTTCAGCGCCCAAGCCACGTGCTCGCGCACCAGGGTGGAGGGGTGATCGCGGCGGGCTTTGAGGGCGGCGATGACCTGCGGGGTGGAGGGGGCGTTGCCCAAGGCGATGGCGAGATTGCGCAGCCAGCGCTCGTAACCCAGGCGACGAATGGCCGAGCCCTCAGTCTTGGCTAGGAATTCGGTTTCGGTCCAGGCGAACAGCTCGGTGAGTCTGGCGCAATCTAGCCGATGACGGGGCAAGAAATTGGGTTCTCCGGTGATCTGCGCATGGCGGTTCCAGGGGCAGACCAGTTGACAGTCGTCACAGCCGTAAATGCGGTTGCCGATGGCGGGGCGCAAGTCTTCCGGGATCGGCCCTTTCAGCTCGATGGTCAGGTAGGAAATGCAGCGCCGCGCGTCCAAGCGGTAGGGGCCGACGATAGCGCCGGTGGGGCAGGCGTCTAGGCAAGCCCGGCAGCTGCCGCAATAACTTTTGGCGATAGGAGGATCGATGGGCAGGGGCAGGTCGGTGTAGATTTCGCCCAGGAAAAACCACGAACCTCGTTTGAAAGCGATCAGATTGGTGTGCTTGCCCTGCCAACCGAGACCTGCTTTTTGCGCCAGGGGTTTTTCCAGAACCGGGGCGCTGTCGCAGAAGACCCGGTAGCCGAACGGCCCTGCCGCCTCCTCGATGCGGCGTGCCAACGCCACCAGGCGCCTTCGGATCAGTTTGTGATAATCGCGCCCCAAGGCGTAACGGGAAATATAGGCGCGCTCTGGGTCTTGAAGAATCTTGTCCATAGCCTGCAGGGGCTGAGGCAGGTATTCCATCCGCGCTGAAATGACCCGGATGGTGGCGGGTACCAGTTGCTGCGGCCGCACACGTTTGTCGCTGTGCCTGAGCAAATAGTCCATCTCGCCGTGAAAGCCCGCCTCGAGCCAGCGCTTGAATTTTTCCCCGGCAGTACCAAGCTCGACGTCGCAGATCCCTACGTCCTGAAAGCCCAATTCCCGTCCCCAGGCTTTGATTGCCAAGGCCAAAGCTTCTATGGTGGAATTTGAGGGAGAATGTTGTGGCAGTAAGTCAGAAGGCATGGACATGACGATCGTAACCGATAAGTTGCCGGACAAATTGTACCGGGCCGCTCAGGTCCGCGCTATGGACCGCTATGCCATTGAAACCCTAGGCATTCCTGGCCAGGTGCTGATGCAGCGGGCCGGGGCGGCGGCTTTTGAAGGGCTGCGGCGCCATTGGCCGGATGCCCGGCGGATCGCGGTGGTGTGCGGCGGCGGCAACAACGGCGGCGACGGCTACGTGGTGGCGCGCCAGGCGCTCGATGCCGGCATAGAGGTCAAAGCGTTTGCTTTAAGCCCCCCGCAGCAACTGCCAGGGGATGCTTTGCTGGCGTTTCAAGCTTACCGGGCCGCCGGGGGTGCGGTGGTGGGAGAAGTGCCTGAGACCATCGATACCTTCGATGTGGTCGTAGATGCCATGCTTGGGACCGGCCTGGATCGGGAAGTCAGCGGCGGTTATGCCCAGGCCATCGCCGCGGTCAACGCCTTTTCCGGCGGCGTGTTGGCGGTGGACATCCCTTCCGGCCTGCACGCCGATACCGGGGCGATCCTTGGCTGGGCGGTAGAGGCCGACGCTACGGTTAGCTTCATCGGCCTCAAGCAAGGGCTATTCACCGGGGAGGGACCTGCCTGTTGCGGCAAGGTTTGGTATGCGGACCTGGCGGTACCGGAGGCTGTACCTGCCGGGGGGGAACCTTCCGCCTACCTGTGCTTCCAGTATCGAAATCTTCTCTCTCCCCGTCGCCGCACCGCCCACAAAGGGCATTTCGGTCATGTCCTGGTGGTGGGAGGGGATGCCGGCTTCACCGGAGCTGCGCGGATGGCGGCCGAGGCGGCGGTCCGGGTCGGAGCGGGGTTGACAAGCGTTGCCACCCGTTCGGTCCACGCTTCCCAGCTCAACGCGATGCGGCCTGAAATCATGTCTCACGGGGTGGAGGCTGGCACCGATCTGACGCCTTTGCTGGAGCGCGCCACCGTGGTGGCCATCGGGCCAGGCTTGGGGCAATCCTCCTGGGCCAGGAACCTGCTCCAGGCGGTATGGAACACCGACCTGCCCCTGATAGTGGACGCCGATGCCCTCAACCTGCTCGCCCAGAGCCCTACCAGCCGCGGCAACTGGATTCTTACCCCCCACCCGGGTGAGGCAGCCAGGCTTTTAGGTTGCACTTCCCGGGAGGTGCAGCGGGATCGCTTTGCTGCCGGGGCCGCCTTGGTGGCACGCTATGGGGGAGTCTGCGTGCTCAAGGGGGCTGGAACCCTGGTCCAGGCGGCAGGGAGGGCGCCTTGGGTGTGCAGTTTGGGCAACCCAGGCATGGCTTCCGGTGGAATGGGGGATGTGTTGACCGGTATCCTGGCTGGACTCGTCGCCCAGGGACTGGCGTTGCCGGAGGCGGCCTGGATGGGGGTATCCTTGCACGCTGCCGCGGCCGATGCCGCCGCCTCCGAAGGCGAGCGAGGCTTGCTCGCCAGTGACTTGATGCCATGGCTGCGCCGGCTGATCAATCGATAAGACAGCATTTGCCCCATCCTGCGGCGACTGCTGGTTTCGCTGGTATGCTCGAGCAGGCCGTGGAGCCTGGAACGGTGATTTATCTCCACGGTCCTGTGGGGGCCGGCAAAACGACCCTGGTGCGTGCCTTTCTGAAGGCAGCAGGTTTCGGAGGAAAGGTCAAGAGCCCCACCTTTACGCTGGTGGAAACTTATGTCACCGCACGCTTCCCGGTGGCCCACTTCGATCTCTACCGGCTCGCCGATCCAGAAGAGCTGGAATGGATAGGGCTTAGGGATTATCTCCAGGCTGATCCGGTCTGCTTCATCGAATGGCCGGAGCGGGGGGAAGGATTCCTGCCCCTGCCGGATCTGGTGATCCGCTTGCAGCCTGAAGGGAAGGGGCGGCAGCTTGAGGTCTGGGCGAGCTCTCCCAGGGGAGAGCAGATTTTGGTCAGGTTAAAAGCAAGTTGTTTCAGCGCTTAAAATTGATAGAATTACTAGGTTTTTTAAACTGCGTGGATGGCAGCTATGAACGTAATCGAACGTATCGAACAGCAGCTTAAAGAAAATCCCGTCATTCTGTACATGAAAGGCACGCCGGATTTTCCGCAGTGCGGGTTTTCCGGGCGGGCGGTAGAAATCTTAAATGCCTGCGGGGTTGAATATGCCTACGTCAATATCCTGGAAGATCCTGAGTTGCGCGAGGCGCTAAAGTCCCACTCCAACTGGCCCACTTATCCGCAATTGTACGTAAAAGGTCAGCTTGTCGGCGGCTGCGACATCATGTTTGAGCTGTATCAAAGCACCCAGTTGCAGAGGCTGCTGGAGGAGGCGACTGCGGCTGCGCAGTGATCAAGCGATCTTTGCTTGAAAGGCCCTGGTCAAGGTCTCCCAGCGATTGACGATGGTACAAAACAACTGCGCAGTTTTTTCGGCATCGTAACGGGCGCAGTGAGCTTCATGGTTGTCCCATTCGATCCCGGCGGCTTTGGCGGCTTTGGCGAGTACCGTTTGACCATAGGCAAGCCCGCCCAGGGTGGCGGTATCGAAGGTGCTGAATGGATGGAAGGGATTGCGCTTGATCCCTGTGCGTTTGGCCGCCGCGTTGATGAAACTGAGGTCGAAGGATGGATTGTGCCCTGCTAGGATGGCGCGGGTGCACCCGTTTTTTTTGATCGCTGTGCGCACCGGCTGAAAGATCTTGAGCAGGGCTTCTTTTTCTTCCCAGGCGATCCTGAGTGGGTGGTGAGGATTGATGCCGTTGAACTCCAGCGCAGCCTGATCCAACTCTGCGCCTGGGAAAGGTTTCACCTGAACGCAGTGGAGTTCGGCGATGAATAATAGGCCGTTTTCGTCCATTTCCGGGATCACCGCTGCGATTTCCAGCAAGGCGTGTTTATGGGGGTCGAAGCCTGCGGTTTCTACATCGACGATGACGGGCAGATAACCGCGGAAGCGGGAGGCCATCGAAGGCTTGGCTTGGAAGGCTTGGGTCATCGGTGTATCGGGCTTGCAAAAGGAGTTCAGTATAGCCTAAAAATTCGGCATGAAATTTTTAAAGCTTGTGATCGATATGCTATGTTTTAGGGCATTGTCAGTAGAATAGTGTGGTAACAAGAATATGAAAAACAAAACCATCATGGCAAACTGGGCAGCTCCTGGAGCATTGGCCTTGATTCTGGTCGGGATCGCAGGTTGTGCTACCCACGGTGACCCTCGTGATCCGATTGAACCGTTCAACCGCAGCGTCCAGAAGTTCAACGACACGCTGGATGATTATCTGATGAAACCCATTGCCGAAGGTTACCAGTGGGTTACCCCGGACTTCGTCGACCAGGGAGTCACCAATTTCTTCAACAATCTTGGTGATATCGCTGTGACCGTCAACGACCTGTTGCAGTTCAAGCTCAAACGCAGCGGTCAGGATGCCACCCGCCTGGTGGTCAATACCACGGTGGGCGTAGGGGGATTGTTCGATGTCGCTTCCCGCCTTGGATTGGAGAGAAACGAAGAGGATTTTGGCCAGACCCTGGCGGTCTGGGGAGTGCCGCATGGGCCTTATCTGGTATTGCCTTTCCTGGGGCCGATGACGCCGCGAGATGCAGTGGGCAACGTGGCAGACGGTTTCATGAATCCGATCTCCTACACGGTTCTGCCTGCCAGGGTCGGCTTATATGGATTCAGGACGGTCGATTTTCGGGCCGACAACCTCAAGGCTACCGAAGTTTTGGACGAGGCGGCTTTGGACCGTTACTCGTTCATCCGCAACGCTTATTTCCAACGCCGTGAATATCTAGTCTACGATGGCGAGCCGCCGCTGCGGGAAGAAGAGTTCGAGGAGTTCGAAAAGGAGTTCGAGGAGTTCGAAAAGGAGTTGGAACAAGAAGAGGCCCTGTGAGCGAAGCGCCAATGGAGGGTTTCTCCAGCGCGCAAAGGCACGACCTCGCCGCCCTCGCCGATATAGCTACTGGGTACGGTCCAGGAAGTGCGCTTTAAGGTGATGGTTTCCTGGTTGCGGGGTAAGCGGTAAAAATCAGCCCCGTGAAAACTGGCAAAGGCTTCCAGTTTGTCCAAAGCGCTAGCTTGCTCGAAAGCCTCGGCGTATAGTTCCATGGCGATGGGGGCGGTGAAACACCCGGCACAGCCGTCCGCCGTCTCCTTGTCCCGGCGCAGGTGAGGGGCGCTGTCGGTGCCGAGGAAGAACTTGGGGTGACCGGAAGTGGCGGCGTGCAGCAGGGCCTTGCGATGGGATTCGCGTTTCAGCACCGGCAGGCAGTAGTAGTGAGGCCGGATGCCGCCGGCGAGGAGGGCGTTGCGATTGTAGAGCAGGTGCTGCGGGGTAAGAGTCCCTGCGATGCTATCTTTGGCGCTTAGGACGAAATCCACCCCTTCTTGAGTTGAGATGTGTTCCAGGACGATGCGTAGGGCAGGAAAACGCTCGATCATGGGAATGAGTTCTCGTTCGATGAATATTTTTTCCCGGTCGAAGATATCGATCTCAGGGTCAGCGACCTCGCCGTGAACCTGCAGCACCAGGTCATGGCGCTCCATCGCTTCCAAGATGGGATAAATTTTTTCCAAGCGCGTTATGCCCGCTTCGGAATGGGTGGTAGCCCCGGCCGGATACAGCTTGAAACCTAACACTTCAGGGCACTGAGCGGCGCTGGCTACTTCCGCTAGGGGTGTGGTGTCGGTGAGATAAAGGCTCAAGTAGGGTTCAAAGCCGGTTGCTGGAGGGATAGCCTCCAGAATCCGCTTGCGATAGGCCAGGGCCTGCTCGACCCGAGTAATCGGTGGTTTCAGGTTAGGCATGACCAGTGCGCGACCGAACTGGGCGGCACTTAAGCCTGCCACTTGTCTAAGCAGGGCGCCATCGCGTAGATGCAGATGCCAGTCATCGGGGCGGGTGAGAGTGAAGGTATGCATTTATTTTGCCCGGCTACCGAAAGTTGAAAATCCGTTATTATTTGGTTGGTTCATGATGCAGCAAAGCTTAGAACTTGAAAAGCGCCTTATGTATCTCCAATAAACCGCTGTTGATCTGAGGTCAAGGAGGTGATCAAATGCCAATTTATGAATATTACTGCCGAGCGTGCGGCCATGCTCTGGAAGCGCTGCAGAAGGTAAGCGAGCCGCCTCTGAGCGAGTGTCCAGCGTGCCAGCAGCCGAGCCTTACGAAGCAAGTGTCAGCTGCCGGTTTCCGGCTCAAAGGAGGCGGTTGGTACGAAACCGATTTCAAGAAAGATTCAGAGAAAAAGCGCAATCTGGTTGAAGGTGCCAGTAAACCGGAACCTGCCAAATCCTCAGACAGCAAACCTGAGGCAGCCTAAAACGTCTAATGGTGAAATCCTTAAGATTGCCCCCTTTTGGCCAAAAGGGATGACATTGAGAAGATCATGATGCGAACTCATCGGTGCGGAGAACTGAACCAAGCCCACGTCGGGCAGGAAGTAGAGTTATGCGGCTGGGTGCATCGCCGGCGCGACCACGGAGGGGTGATTTTCATCGATCTGAGGGATCGGGAAGGGATCGTTCAGGTGGTAGTGGATCCCTCGATGCCAGAAGCTTTTGGCCGCGCCGAACAGGTACGCAGTGAATATGTGGTCAGGGTGCATGGCACTGTCCGGCCTAGGCCTGAAGGGACCGTGAACCCCAATCTGCCGACCGGCCAGATCGAAGTTCTGGCTGCTGAGCTGGAAATTCTCAATCGTGCCGAGACCCCTCCGTTTCCTATCGACAGCGAGATCCCAATCAGCGAGGAAGTCCGCCTTCGCTACCGTTATCTGGACTTGCGCCGGCCGGAAATGCAAGCCAAACTCCGCATCCGCCGCGACGTAGTCCGGGTGCTGCGCCGGTTCCTAGATGAGCATGGGTTTTACGAGATCGAGACCCCGTTTTTAACCAAGGCTACCCCGGAGGGCGCGCGCGACTACCTGGTCCCGAGCCGCACCCACCCGCACGCTTTTTATGCCTTGCCGCAATCGCCCCAGCTATATAAGCAGCTGCTAATGATCGCAGGTTTCGATCGTTACTATCAGATCGTGCGCTGCTTCCGCGACGAGGATTTGCGCGCCGACCGCCAGCCGGAATTCACCCAGTTGGATGTGGAGACCTCATTCATGGATGAGAATGAGATCATGGCGTTGATGGAGGAGATGATCCGCGATCTGTTCAGAGAGGTTTTGGGAGTCAATCTTCCCAATCCCTTCCCCCGCCTGGCCTATTCGGAGGCCATCCGCCGCTTCGGCAGCGACAAGCCGGATCTGCGCATTCCCCTGGAGCTGGTGGATCTGGCCGATTTGATGCAAGGGGTGGAATTTAGAGTATTTTCAGCGCCTGCGAGCGACCCCGAGGGAAGGGTGGCGGCGCTCTGCTTGCCCGGGGGAGGAGAGCTCAGCCGCAAGGAGATCGATGATTTGACCCGCTTCGTGGGTAATTACGGCGCCAAAGGCCTGGCCTACATCAAAGTCAATGAGCGTGCCAGGGGACGCGAGGGGCTTGCATCCCCGATCCTGAAGTTTCTGCCGGATGCGGTGATCGAGAGTATCTTGGAGAGGACCTGCGCGCAGAGGGGTGACATCCTGTTTTTCGGCGCGGATAAAGCGAAGGTGGTCAATGCCGCCCTTGGGGCGCTTCGGATCAGACTCGGTGAAACCTTCGGTTTGCTGGAACCTGCGTGGCGGCCCCTGTGGGTGGTCCAATTTCCCATGTTCGAATGGGACGAGGAACAAAAGCGCTGGATGGCATTGCACCACCCCTTCACCGCCCCGCAATGTTCCATTGAGGAACTCAAAGCCGATCCCGGAAGAGCGGTGTCAAGGGCTTATGATATAGTCCTAAACGGCGTCGAAGTGGGGGGAGGATCGATCCGTATCCACACCCAACAGATGCAGCAGGCGGTATTTGAACTGTTAGGGATAGGATCTGAGGAGGCCGAGGAAAAGTTCGGGTTCCTTCTGACTGCCTTGAGGTATGGCTGCCCGCCGCACGGTGGCATCGCTTTCGGTCTAGACCGGCTGGTGATGCTGATGACAGGTTCTGCCACCATCCGCGAGGTGATGGCCTTCCCCAAAACCCAGACCGCTGCTTGTCCGATGGTGGATGCGCCGGCTCGGGTCAGTGAGGAACAACTGCGCGAGCTCAGCATCCAATTGCGCAAGCTGGCTTGAGCAGAAAAAAGCATCTTTAAGTCGAGGAATTATGACCGCAGCACTGGCAATCCATGATTATGCCTTGCTTGAGGACAGCGATTGCGAAGCCCGCATCATCGCTGCCAAGGCTAAGCTGGGTGACGAGGTGGTGATCTTAGGTCACCATTATCAACGCGACGAGGTCTTCCGCCACGCCGATTTTACCGGTGACTCGCTCAAGCTCTCGCGCCAGGCGGCCTGCTCCAAAGCCAGATACATCGTCTTCTGCGGCGTGCACTTCATGGCCGAAGTGGCCGATATCCTATCGCGGCCTGAGCAGATCTGTATCCTGCCGGATCTGGCTGCCGGCTGTTCCATGGCGGACATGGCCGATCTGGTCAAAGTTCAGCAGTGCTGGCGCGAGTTGGGACAGGTGCTGGAGGTAGAGGCCCAGGTCACGCCGGTGACTTATATCAATTCGGCTGCAGACCTGAAAGCATTTTGTGGCCGCCACGGCGGGATCGTGTGTACCTCGAGCAATGCCGCTCAAATTTTGGAATGGTCGTTTGCCCAGCGGGACAAGGTACTGTTCTTCCCGGATCAGCACCTGGGGCGCAATACCGGCTACCGCATGGGGATCGGGCTTTCGGAAATGGTCGTCTGGCAGCCGGCCAAGCCCTTGGGGGGATTGACCGCGGAACAGATCCTAAGCGCCAAAATCATCCTCTGGCAGGGATTCTGTTCGGTGCACCAAATGTTCCGCCCCGAGCACATCGACCGGTTTTTGGAGCAATATCCGGACACTAAAGTGATCTCCCATCCCGAGTGTGCGTTCGAGGTCTGCCACAAGAGCGATTTTATCGGTTCGACCGAGGCCATCCTCAAGACCGTGCGCAGCGCCGAACCTGGCTCGCGCTGGCTGGTCGGGACCGAGCTCAATCTGGTCAACCGGCTGCGCCAGGAGATGAAACCGAAAGGAGTGGATGTCCATTTCATGTCACCGATGGTGTGCATGTGTTCCACTATGTTCCGCACTGATCCCCAGCACCTGGCCTGGGTGCTTGAAAATCTGGTCAAAGGGAACGTCGTCAACCGGATCCGGGTGCCTGAGGAAACGGCAAGGTTTGCCAAACTAGCATTGGACCGAATGCTGGCGTTGGCTTAGCTCATCCGGCCTCGCCCGGTTTTTTCAGGCTCAAAAGGTGGGCCATCCTTTCCGCCTTGGTTTTAAGATAATGTAAATTTTCGAAGGTGTGGCCCACCTCGATGGGTATCCGTTCGCTCACGCAGATGCCGGATTGCTCGAGTTCCTTGATCTTGTGCGGATTGTTGGTGATCAGACGGACCGACAGGACGCCTAGATCTTTGAGAATCAAGGCAGCGATGCGGTAGTCGCGCTCATCGGGTTGGTGGCCTAATTCCAGGTTGGCATCTACGGTATCTAGCCCCTGATCCTGCAGATTATAGGCTTGAAGTTTCTTGAACAGTCCGATTCCGCGGCCTTCCTGACGCAAATAAAGCAGCACCCCGCGCTCCGACTGTCCGATCATGCGCATCGCCTCCGCCAATTGTTCCCCGCAGTCGCAACGCTTGGAACCAAATACATCTCCAGTGATGCATTCAGAGTGGAGGCGCACGAGCACATCGTCCTGGCTTGCAACCTCTCCTTTGACCAAAGCTAGATGTTCTTTGCCATCCAGGTCGTTTTCGTAGTAGTACAGCAGGAATTCGCCATATCGGTTAGGGATGCGGGCGCGGACAGGGTTGGCAAGGCGGACTTGGTTCATACGTGCACGATCCATTTCAACCTCGGGGAATCGGTGGCTGATGGAAATGTATCATTGACCCTACCCATGGCGGATGGTTTGGACTCAATCAGAGGGTAATTGCGTCAGGCTCGGCAGCCGCCGGCTCCATTCCTGTATGCTTTCCTCAGAAGCTTGGGTCTCTCCCTCCAGCTGCAGCAGCGTGATCGTCATCTCGGCGATGACGATCGGGTTCAGGAATGCGGCTTTAATCCAATAAGCCAGGATCAGCGCAAAGACGTATTGCCAAAGTCCCAGCTCGGAGGGAAGGGCCGCATCCACCCATGCCACCGGTTTCAGGAGCAACCAGAAGGCGGCCAGTGACAAGCCATACAAGAAGGCGCTCAAAATCAGACCGTGCCTGAAAATCTCCCGGTAACGCTCGCAAAAGATCACCGCACCCCGGCGCAAGTCACCTAGGCGATTTTCCCTAGTCGCAACCGCCAAGATAGCTTCGGCGCCGGATCCCAAAAGCCCTGCGGTCAACCCTTTTTGCAGCCAGGAAGCCAGTGGCTGGGGGAGCCGACCAAGGTGGCTGCCGGGCGGGAGATTGGCAAAGGCCTCGCAAGCCAAGCGGCGAATCTTCAGGTAGCAGGCAAAACTCTCCTCGGCCGAAGGAAACAACTTTTGGGTGAATTGACGCAAATAATCCAGTTGTTCCCTGCCTGCAGGAAGGTCTTGGCCGGTCAGCCGCTTGACCATCGCCACCAAATGGATCAGATCGACGCGATGGAACAGGGTGGGACGAACCCGATGAACGGCGTAGATACAAGCGATGAGCCCCAGGATCGCCCCCAGTTGGGCCCAGTAGCCTGGATTCCTTGCGAACGAAGCCAGGCCATAGAAAGTACCGGCGCCGAGCGGGATGGACAATGCATAGGACAGCGCGATTGCACCGTAAATCAGCAGGCGCCTAGTAGTAGCCGGCATGGTGCGTTCTAGGATTCTGGTGGCGGTAAGCAGTTGCGGTTGTGGCATGCTGAAACCCTTTAGATTACATTTGCAGTTGTCGGCGTACTTCTTCGGCCTGATCGATCGCTTCTAAATAAGCCTTGAGAGTAGTCTCCAGGTCGAGTTCCGCCAATGTCAATTTATGGCACAAGCCATATTCTAGGCTCAAGGTGGTTTGCAAAACGGGACCTATGGGTCCCCTGCCATACAACAGGGCCTGGTTGATCTCATCGACCAAATTGACATGACGCAGAATCTCCTCCATCGGTGCATCCATGATCGCGTCGAGCAAGGAAAACAAGCCTGCGAGATAGCACTGCTCGGCGTCGCTGCGCTTAAGTTGCAGTGCAATCGCCTCGCAAGTGCGGGCGCGGATCAGAGCGGTAATCAATAGTTCACGGGGTTTGTAGTCGATCGAATTCACCAGAATGACCGTGGCCCAATGTTTGACTCGGGTCAGACCGAGAAAAACCACAGCTCTTCGAAGAGAATCGACTTTTTTGGGCAGACCATAGAATGCAGCGTTGATCAAGCGCAATAGCTTGTAGCTCAAGGTCATGTCCTGGCTGATCAGGGCTTCGATTTCCCCAATGGTGACTTGAGGGTCGTAGAGGCGTGCAATCAGGTGGAGGACCGCAAGCCGGTTGGCCGGCAAGTGGGTTCCATGGATGAGGCGTGGGCATTCGAAATACTGGCCTTGGAAATAATCAAATCCAGCCTCGAATGCGGCATCGTATTGCATCCGGGTCTCTACGTGACGAACGAGCAATTTGATCCCTCTGGTATGGAGGTTCTCCACGTGAGGTTTGATTGCGAATATCGGAGCGCTAGCTTCCAGCGCCCAGATAGTAGCAAATTCCAGGTTTTGCGCTAATTGGGGATCATAGTGCTCGCTACTGATCGCAATAAGATAGCCATATCCAACCAACTGGTTTAAATCTTTAGAGGTTAAACGGCTCAATATTTCCTGGGGGAGAAGGACGATCAGCTTCTCCCTAGGCCAAGGCAGGGTAGGTAGTTCGCTCAACAACGGCGCAGGCAGTCGGATCAGGCCTGCTTGTCCACCGGTAAGCCGATCCAGACGCAGCGTTCCCCAGATCCGTCTTAGGAAAGCTTCAAGCTGCGCGTCGTCTTGGCATGGAAAGCTGCAGGGGCGCAACTCATAGGCAAATAAGTTGAGCGCCCGATCATAAACGGGCACGCGTCCGATAAATCCAGGAATCATGGGCGGTTCTCCAATTGACTTCTGGGGAGCATAAGAAATAGTGTCCGATAGTACAAGTATTGGCAAAGTCAGGCTTGACAGCTTAGCTTAAGCTTTGAATATAATGAGCGCCTTTCCAAGGCTACGTAGCTCAGGTGGTCAGAGCACAGCACTCATAATGCTGGTGTCGGTGGTTCGAATCCACCCGTAGCCACCTTCTTAAATTCCCTCCCGACTTTTCCACTTCTACGGATTTTGGCTGGATTCAGGCTCCCTGATTTGGCACAATAACCGAGCGCTTACAATAACCACAACGAGTGGAGGAGAGTCATGCTGACAACCGCATTTAGGTTCGTTTCGATACTCTGGACGATCTTTTTCAGTGCAGCCGCCTTTGCCAACGGCGGCGGCGGCCCTGTCGGAGGAGGGTGCCGTCTCTCGATCGGAGATTTCACTTTGCTGTTCTCCGCCTATCAGCCCCAGCTTACAGGAGATGCAAAATTTTGTACCGAAATTCCCAGTGTGGGATCGACCAACCTGGTGTTCGACTATGAGTCGCTGGAAGGTTCCACCGCCCAAAAAGAGAAACTGGATTTGGACCGGCAGATCAGGGACATGACCATCGAAGTTGAGGTCAAGAAAGGAGATCAGAGCATATTCAAACGTCCTTCCGAAAGTTTCAAGAGAGGGGTCCTCGAGTCGGTCGTCAACTTCCAGGAGCCGGGTGAGTATCTGGTCGAGGTGAAGCTTACCGATCCGAGCGGCAAAACCATAGACAGTCACCTTCCCCTCAAGGTCGGTGCGGGCAGTACCTCGCTTAGAAACCTGATCATCGCCGTGGTGGTGATCGTGGCGGCGGTTTATCTGTTTTATCTGTCTAGCGCCGGTTTCCGGGGAAAAGTGGATAGCATGCTGGCGAAAATAAAAAAGAAGTAAAGCTATCCCCGATGCAAGCGTACTTTACGCGTGTGGCCGTTGGCATCGTGATGTTGATTGTGTCTGCCTCAGCGGTGGCGGAGTATACACCGCCGCCGCCCTCGGTTGAAGTGAATAAGGGCAAAGCCGAGCCATTTTGTCCTGAGGATCGGCCGGTCGAATGGCGCAATGCCCAAGTAGTGGAGGGCATCGCGATTCAGGAAGAGCGGGTGTGTTGGCCGGACAACCCCTATGAGATCGCCGCCGTCGTCAAGGGAACCAACAACATCACCATGCCGACCCTGATGAACACCCGTTTGGCTGCCGATGCGGTGATCAAGAAGAATGACCGCGATGGCGATGGTGATCCGGATGAAATCACCATCAAGTTGGAAATAGCCGAGTTGAACGGTGCCTCGCCCGATATTGTTGAACCGGTACTCAGGTTTGATATCGCCCCAGGGATCCGCCCGGCTTTTTGGGTATTTACCCCCAAAGTGCGCGGCATGGCGACCCGGGATGAGCACAGTGAGGAAGCCAATCCGCTCTTGCGCTTGCCTTCCCCGGTGATTCGGGTCGAACAGGGAGATACGGTCGAGATCGTATTGGAAAATACCCATTATTTCCAGCATACCATCCATTTGCACGGGGTTGATCATCCTTTCGTCGATGCCAAAGGTGAAGGCAACGACGGTGTGCCTCAGACCAGCGAGGATTTCGTGCTTCCAGGTGAACGCCGGGTGTATGAAATCACCCCGAGGCAGCCGGGTACCATGCTCTACCATTGCCACGTTCAGACCCATACCCACCTGGCCATGGGGCTGGTCGGCATGTTCGTAGTCGAGGAGAACCGGCCCAACAACTGGGTCCAGACTTTTAATTTCGGGGCAGGTAAGGTTCGCCATTTATCCAAGGCGGTCCTAGAGGCATTCGATCAGGAATATGATCTCCAATATCAGGCGGCAGATAAGGAGTTGCACGGGATCGCGCAATCTGCCAACGACCCACGCCTGATCGCCAAGCGCATGAACCAGGGATACGATCTGACCGATGCTAGTGAGGATTACTTTCTACTCAACGGCCGCTCGTTCCCCTATACCCTGCGTGAATCCCTAGTAATCGTGGAGCCAAATCAGAATATCAAACTGCGCGTGCTCAATGCGCAGGGTGAGTTACTGGCCATGCATGCTCACGGGCACAAAGCCATTATCACCCATTATGATGGCGTCGAGTCCAACCCCATCGCCCAGATCACCCGCGATGTCTTCGATCTGGCGCCGGGGCAGCGGCTGGATCTGAAACTGACCACCACCAACGACGGCCTGCACAATTACGGCCCCGGGATCTGGGTTTTTCACGACCATGTGGAGCGGGGGATCACAACCGATGGCATGAATCCAGGTGGTAATATCAGTGCGATCGTGTATAAATCCTTTCTCGATTCCAACGACGTTCCCAAAGTCAAAGGCATTGATATCGGACAATATTTCACCAAGACCTTCTACCAACGCAAGCTGCCTGTGTGGCAGAATCTGGATGAATGGCATAGTTTGGGTGAACCTGCCAGCGCGGCGCCTGCTGAAACGACAGCAGAGGATAAGGGTGGAGCAGCCACGCCGCCCCCGTCCCCCCTCAGTAATCTATTGATTGGGCTGTTTCTGGGGCTGTTGGCTTACGTGTTGTTTTCCAACCGCAAGCGTGCCCGGGAACTGCTTTATCATTACTGGCCCGGCAAGGGTTGAGGGGGTGATTGCAAATGCGACTTGGGATCTTGAAGGCGGTGGGTGCGGCGGTGCTGTGGGCTGGCGAAAGCTGGGCGGTACAGATGCCGGCCATGAACCATGGTCGGATGCTGATGGATACCAGCGGGCGCGTGGTGATGGGTCAAAATACCGACCTGCTTCCTGCAGGTTGCCGTGACATTTCCGAGGACGCAAAGATCACGGTCCATGCGGGACATCGGTATGCCAAGTCCTTTCCGGGAACCATCTTCGGCTATAGCGAACACGAGTGGAGAGTCAAACCGTGCGCGCGGGTCACGGTGACCTTAGTCAACGACGATCAGGTCAGGCACCAGTGGATGCTGCACGGCCTGCCTGAAGACCTGTCTCCGATGGGCATGTTTTACCTGGAGGTAACAGGTCCGGGAGAAGTGACCGGGACGTTCATCGTGCCAGCGGAAGACAAGACCTATCTAGTCCATTGCGATATCGCTCAGCATACTCAAAAGGGCATGAAGGCCCAGTTGGTGGTGGGCAGGGGGAGTGGAAGTCTGCCCAGCATCCCTGGAATTTCCGATCCCAGGGTCAAGGATGATTATGCAGCTTTCGGTGGGCAACCGCCGGTCAGGGTACTGGCAGAAGGACCGCAGGCTAAGCCTGCCCTGTTCTCTGGCATGTTGGTGTTGGGATTCGTGGCTGCTGTCTTGGGTGCGCCTTACTTGTTTAATTGGATGGGCGCACGTTTCTTCGGCATGAAGGGTAGGGATTTGAGCGGCTATTTGTTTAACCGTCTGACGGATCTGATCTGTCTGGTGGTGCGAGCTCTTGCGTCGGTCTTCCGCCTGTTTGGGTTAATGAAAAAAGCTACACTATCGATACAAAGCATAGGCTCCAAAACGCATTAGATGCGGGCGCCCGAGCTTTTCTTTGATGAAATCGACCGCAAACAGTGGGATTAGCTGTTTGCCGTCCCAGCGATAAGCTTTGACGAATTGTTCGTTGTCTTGCCCTTGTTTGTCCCATTTGGACAGCAGCGAGGAGCTGAAATAGACCCGCTTTCCATCCCAACTCTGGGACACCATGTTTACCTGGGCACCGATCTTGTGGCGGTAAACTGCTTTCGGCTGAAAAGGATCGGAGATATCGAATAGATGAGCGCTGCCGTCCATGAATGTGGTAACCCAAAGCCACCGGTCCTGGCTGTCGATAGAGATATCCACTGGCAGCGGCATCTTGTTAGGATCGCCGATCTCGGCAACCGCTCGTGCCTGCCAGTGACCTTCCTGATCCAAATAGATGAGCCAAATCTTGGCCGTCAGGGCGGTGCTGGTGAAGCAGTAATGGTGATCAGGCTGCCAAGCGCAGCGGATTTCCAAAGGCGCGCCTGGAACGTCGAAGACCAGCTTGGGGCGGCGGTCGTGCAAGTTCCACAACACCATGGTATTGCCGAATTCCTGCATCGCCTGTTTGTCCTGGGTCAACTCACCGAAATCGCGCATGTAATTTTTGTGGCCGGTGAAGGATGAGGTCAGCAGGATGCCGAGCCGCGGCAGGGCGCGCACGTCGTAACCATAGCCATCAGCATATTTTCCGGTTTTGCTGGCACCGTGCAGATTAGCGTCAGTGGGCATCCAGTAGGTAGCCACGTACTGGCCGTCGTTGGTGTATTCCACCAGCGCGGTGCGGCCTCCCCAGTCTTTGTTGTTGGACAGGCCGCTGATGAGCATGCGGCCGGGGAGGGGGTAAAAGGTATGGGGACCGACCACGCCGCCGCTTTTTTGCACAAAATCGTCGATGGTCTTGACCAGCTTGGGCCTGGCCGGATCGGTGTGAACGTCGAAAATGAAAATCTTGCTGGTATCCAACCCTCCCGCCCACAGGTACTTGCGGTCGTCGGTAAAGTCCGAGTGATGGGCTTCATGCCGCCCGCCGACGGAGACCGTGTGAATTACTGTGCCGAAGCTTGCCGACTTAGGGTTGGCGTCGATGGTGACCAGCTTGTCGGAGCCGTCTCCCAATCCTTCTATCCCCAAGGTCCAGACGTAGACGAAGTCTTCTTGACCGGTGATTTTGGCCAGATAAGGGGGAAGCGGAGTTTCGTCGGCCCAAACCGCGGCAAACCATAAGATGAGCAAAAGGCATATGAATCGCATAGCATAACCTCTTTTATTTATTGATTGGGTTCCCTTTTGACCTGCAGGGCGCCTGGGCAGGAAGCCACCGCTTCTAAGATCGCTTGGGGCTAGTCTGCGCTAAGGTCCCACTTAAGGTTCACCATCACGTGCCCTCGGCGGTAGTTGGATCGATGATGGCTTTGACCTCGCTGATCCGGTCGGCAGGAAAGCCTCCTTGCCGTGCGTGCTCACGGATTGCCTCCTCATCAGGGGCGATGTAGATGCAGTAGACTTTGTCTTGAGTAACAAAGCTTTCTACCCACTGGATCTTAGGGCCCATTTGGTTGAGAATCCCACAGGACTTGTGTGAGATAGCCTGAAGCTCTTCGGACGAAAGCTTGCCGGCACCAGGAATTTCGCGTTCGATCACGTATTTGGGCATGACGATCTCCTTTGCGGTTGATGATTAAAATGACCGGTCGTTTTCCGGACTTCCGCAGCGACTCGCACCCATACCGGCGGGGTCAGGGCGTTTCTGATCCGGGCCGGCAAAGCGCGAATACCGTTCCATTGAGCGATCAGCCAGGCAGCACCACCCATTGCAACCGCATCCACCAGACAATACCAAGCGGCCACGCCGCTGGGGGGATTGCCTTGGGGCAGGGACAGGATCGGATCCAACTCCACCCAGGTCCAAGTCCCCAAGGCAGTGCCGATGAGTTCCAAGTAAGTAGTGACAAAGAAAGCGGCCAAATAGACTAAAGGCGCGCGACCCCATAGGACGCACGGTATGTACCCTAGGAATAGCAGCATGCCGATCCAGTCACCCCGTTCGGTAAAAATTACCCCCCACACAGACCATGTACCCATCGTCAATAGTACTCCCCATAGGATCGGGCGCTGTAAATATTGAAAGATCGGCGCGCGGGCCAGGGCGACCGCGGTCAGATAGACCATGCCATGTCCGGGAGGGACATAAGCGGGGATATTATGGAAATGGTAGATATAGCCTTGCATGAGACCGGAGGCAAAATGTTCGCCCAAAGTGGCAAACAAAACCGCGATCAAGACCTGCAAGCGAACCAAACCGGTCTCCCAAAACAACAGGCCGATCAGAACCACCCAAGCGCATTTTCCCAAAGCGTTTTGCAACGCTAGATCATGCAGGGAATCTAGAGCTAGGCACAGGGCGATCCCAACGAACGTGGTCCAGGCGATGACCAAGTCGTGGATGCTAGCTTTGATGGACTGCCATATCATTATGCAAGCTTGCGATGCTGCCGTTTTTTGCAGAACCCATAGTTTAAGCTATAGTCTTGTGCGCTGTCTAAAAGCTGATTGTAGGGGTCGAAATAAAGCGGTATGCTTTCGTAGCGAATAAAAGAACTTCGACTTGCCAATTTCGTCACCAGTTGTTTTGTTCAAGAACGGTTATTATCGGGGTTTTTAAACCATGTGGCAGAAATTGTTACGAAACAAATACTCATTATTACTTTTAGTGGTCTACATAGTCGCTTTGTATGTGATTCTCAATAAAGCGGTCGTGCCATTCGCGCTCAGCGTGGCCAATAGCGATCTGTTTACCGGAGATTCTTCCCAGAGTGGGGAGCCGACGCAAGTGCACGACGATCGTACCGCGATGGCGCTACTGCAATGCAATCGTTTCGTCCAGGATAAATTTGACGAAAAGGCAACGCTGGTTTTTGCTAATACAGCCTATCAGGCCTGGGATCTAGGCTTTGAGCGGTTTTTGGTCAAGTCCCAGGTGGATGTGACCGAGCCTAACGAGGCGACGGTCCGTAAGAACTACGTATGCGAGCTGAAGCATACAGACGGTGATTTAGCCGAGCATTCCAATTGGAAGCTGCAGGGCCTGTCATTGACCGATATCAATGTGGCTGCCGCACCTTAAGTCTTCCCGGGCGCCGCTGGAGTGCGGCGCCTGATTTCATCAGGGTTCGAGCTGCTGGATTCCATCCAACCGCCAAATGGGCTTGAAACCAAGCTTTGCGCGGACGAAGTGCCAGATTTCCTCGATTTGCTGCGCACCCTGCCCATCCTCTTTCATCCAAGCTATGAACAGAACCGCTGCCGCCTGGGTGTCTGAGGTCTCCTGATAGTCCACAAGCTGGGCCTCAAGCGCTTTCACCTCTACCGTTCCAACGCCTTCGGTTTCCTTTTGGGATTTGATTTCCATGAACACCTCATCCGTGGTCAGGCCACGAATCTCGGCTAGTTCACCGCGGTTCCAGGCGTCCTGCAATTGCAGGAAGACGTGTTTGGCTTGTTCGAGAAACCTCTCTGCGTCGAAATCGGAAGGCGTATCCACCAGCGCCGCGGAAATACCGGCTGCTTGGTTGGAGTTGCCTTGGTTGAACAGCAGATCGGTATTGAAAGGGCGAGTAGTGGCAGGTTCCTGTGCCCCACGGCTTGTCACCCCGAAAGGGGCCTCTTCAACCGGTCGGGAACGGCGTGCCAGCAATCTAAAAGCGCCCAAAGCCAAGCCACCGAAAACCAAAAAGTCCACCAGATTCAGGTGCTCGAAGGCACCGCCCAACAGCAGCGAACCCAAAAGTCCCCCGACCAAGAGCGGTGCTAGCCAGCCCGATAGGCCATTGCGATCAGGCAAGGGCTGGCGTGCGGTCTGACGGGTTGGGGCCGCCTTTGGGGTTACGGCGCGCTGGGGTTGAATCTGCGAGCGTTGATAAGGGATGCTGTAAGAGGACTTGCCGCCGAAAGAACGGCCGCCACCTAGGCGTTTGGCTTGGGCGTCTGCAGCAGGCAGCATAAACAGGGCTGCGATCAGCAGCGTCAATAAAGCAAGATTGAATTTGGGCATCGTCAGGACTCCTTTGAGTGGTTGATTTAAACTCGTCATGTACGTCGCCATAAGCCGCTTTGGCCTCCGCTTTTCTCGAGCAGGCGAATGGTGTGCAAGGTCATGCTCCGGTCGATGCTCTTGCACATATCATAGATAGTCAACAAGGCGATCTGGACCGCGGTCAAGGCTTCCATCTCCACCCCGGTGGGTGCGGTGGCCTCCGCGGTCGCAAGACAACGGACACTGGAGGTTTCTGGCTGCGGAGTCAAATCCAGATCCACCTTGGTCAAGGTGATTGGGTGACACAGGGGGATTAAATCTGCGGTCTTCTTGCTCGCCATGATACCCGCGATTCTGGCAATGCCCAACACATCGCCTTTCTTGTGGTCGCCTTTGAGGATCAGATTCAGGGTTTCAGGTTGCATGTCGATGTAGCCCTCGGCCACGGCCCGGCGTTTGGTAGCAGGTTTGTCGCCTACGTCCACCATGTGAGCCTCACCTTGGGCATTGAAATGGGTGAGTTTCGGCATTGACGATTCAGTCTAATGTAAATGGTTATATGATATGTCAATCTTTGGTCTCAATGTAGGATTGATCTATGCCAATTCGGGTACGGATGTTTGCAAGCTTGCGCGAACGCTGGCGCATCGATCAAATCGAATTGCCGACAGACGAGGTGCATACCGTCGCCGACGTGTGGCGGGTATTGACGGGTGAACCGTTGCCGGAACAGGTGTTGGCAGCGGTCAATAGGGAATATGCGCAGCCTGAGGCGCCAGTCAAAGCGGGCGATGAGGTGGCCTTTTTCCCACCCCTTACCGGAGGGTGAGCCATGCTGGTCAAGCTGGTCAATCACCCGTTCGACCCTTGGGCAGAGCTGCGTGCTTATCAGGAGCATTTGGCGCCAGGTCGGTATGGAGCCACTGCCAGTTTTGTCGGCACCATGCGTGACTTCAACCAGGGCGAGCCGGTAGAAGCCATGTTTCTTGAGCATTATCCAGGGATGACCGAGCGCGAACTGGAGCGGATCATCGCCGAAGCAGGATCGCATCAGGATTTTCTGGATGCTTTGGTGGTCCACCGGGTGGGAGAGATCCAACCCGGCGATCCCATCGTCCTGGTGGCGGTGTGGTCCGCCCACCGGGGACCGGCTTTCGCTGCTTGCCGATTCATCCTGGAAGCGCTCAAAACCCGGGCGCCGTTTTGGAAGCAGGAAAGATTGGCAGGTGAGGTACGCTGGGTGGAGAAAAATACCCCGGCCTGAGTTCAGGCCGGGGAGGATATCAGAATTTGGGTTTTTTCTTGGCCTGATTGTAACGCTCGATGCAGGCGACGATCTCCTCCTTGGCTTCCTCTGGCCCTAACCAGCCTTCTACCTTGACCCATTTGCCCGCTTCCAGGTCCTTGTAGTGCTCGAAAAAGTGGGCGATTTGGGCCAGCTGGGATTCGGGGACGTCGCGGAAGGTGCTGACAGTTTTGTAAAGCGGGGTCAGCTTGTCGATCGGTATCGCCAGGATCTTGGTATCGATGCCGGCCTCGTCGGTCATCCGCAGCATGCCGATCGGCCGGCAGCGGACCACCGAGCTTGGAATCAAGCGCCACGGTGCAATCACCAGCACGTCCACCGGATCTCCGTCCTCCGATAGGGTATGGGGCACGTAACCGTAGTTGCACGGATACTGCATCGCAGTGCCCATGAAACGGTCTACGAATAGAGCACCGGTCTCCTTGTCCACCTCATACTTGACCGGATCGCTGTAGGCTGGAATTTCGATGATTACGTTGATATCGTGAGGTATATTCCTGCCGGAGGAAACCCGCATCAAGGTCATTGGCACTCTCCCTTAACTGATTACAAAAATGATGAATTATGCATCACCGAGGCGCGTTGCGCAAAATGCAGGCTATTTTGACCGCCGATGGCATGGCCGAATACCGGCTGCCGGTGGGAGAGGAGTGTCTGTTGCCGATGAGCGCCTGGCTAGGAAAACCGCTCAGCTTGACCTACCAGGGTCAAATCCACTGCATCCACTGTGGCCGCAAGACCGGTAAAAGCTTTAATCAGGGCTATTGTTTTCCTTGTTTCCGCAGGCTCGCCCGCTGTGATCAGTGCATCGTCAAGCCGGAGCTATGCCACTACGCTCAGGGTACCTGCCGGGAGCCGGACTGGGCGCAAGCCAACTGCCTCCAGCGCCACCTGGTCTATTTGGCCAACTCTTCCGGTCTGAAAGTGGGGATCACCCGTAAAAGTCAGATTCCAACCCGCTGGATCGACCAGGGGGCAATCCAAGCCTTGCCTGTTTTGGAGACAGCTTCACGCTATTTGGCCGGATTGATAGAGGTGATCTTAAAGCGCCGAGTCTCTGACCGAACTCATTGGCAGAAGATGCTCAAATCTGAAGGCCAGCGGGTGGATTTGCCCGCCGAACGCGAACGTCTGTTGGCTTTGTGTCGGGAAGAAATCGAGGAGGTTGCGGGACGGTTCGGGGCAGAGACGGTAAGTGAGCTTGCCGATGCCGAAACCCTAGGGATCCGCTATCCGGTTCTAAGCTATCCTTCCAAAATCAAAGCGTTAGATTTCGACCAGCAAGCTGAAGCCGGCGGGATCCTGCTCGGGATCAAGGGGCAATATCTGATTTTCGATCGAGGCGTGATCAATATCCGCAAGTTTGCCGGCTACGAAGTGGAGGTCAGGGGGTGACCGGTTGGCTTGATGAGGCAGATTTGCGGTCCAGGCGCCGGTAACCGATGGCTTCACTTAGGTGTTTGACAGTGAGGAGGTTGCTGCGATCCAGGTCGGCGATGGTACGTGCCACCTTGAGGATCCGGTGCAGGGCGCGATGGGATAGGCCAAGTTTGGCGATGGCCCGGGCGAGCAGGGCTTGGCCGGCGGGATCCGGTTGGCAGAAGCGTTCGATCTCGCCCACCTTCAGGTGGGCGTTGAGCTTGCCTGCCCGGGCCAGGGCGATCTCGCGGGCGGCGCAGACCTGAGCGCGCATCTCGGCGCTCGATCTCGGCGCGGCAGTGCGGTTGCCGAGCAACTCCTCCGTGTGGCAATTGACCTCCAGCTGGATATCGATCCGATCTAGCAGCGGGCCTGAGATGCGCTCCCGGTAACGGGCGATCTGCGGCGGGGAACAATGGCAGCGGCCGGACGGGTCGCCGTAATAACCGCAAGGGCAAGGGTTCATGGCAGCGATGAGCTGAAACCTGGCCGGAAAGGTCGATTTCCGGATGGCGCGCGAAATCGTGATGCGGCCGGTTTCCATCGGCTCGCGTAGGACTTCCAGCACTTTGCGGTGAAATTCAGGCAACTCATCCAAAAACAGGCAACCTAAATGGGCCAAAGAAATCTCACCAGGCCGGATCTGACCGCCGACCCCGCCGCCCACCAGCGCCGGCGCCGAAGCGGTATGGTGGGGAGCACGGAAAGGAGGCAGGCGCCAACGGGCGGGGTCGAAGGGCTGGCCGCTGATGGAAGCGATGGCGGCGGTTTCCAAGGCCTCGGCCTCGCTTAAAGGAGGAAGGATGGTAGGCAGCCGTTCGGCCAGCATCGACTTACCCGACCCTGGCGGCCCGATCATCAGTAAGTTATGGCCGCCAGCAGCGGCGACTTCGATGGCCCGCTTGGCTTGATAATGCCCGCGCACCTCGGCATAGTCCAGACCCAAAGCAGGTAGAGTGGCGGGCGTGGGCAGCGCTACCGGGGATAGGGATCGGCGGCCTTCGAGGTGGGCGCAGACTTCGAGCAAGTGTTCGGCGCCCAGCACTGTCAGGTCTTCCACCAGTGCCGCCTCGGTGGCATTGGCTTTCGGCACCAGCAACATCCGGCCGGCGCGGTGACAGTGCAAGGCGGCGGGCAAGGCGCCGCAGATAGGACGCAGTTCCCCGCTCAAAGACAATTCTCCCAGAAACTCGTAGTGAGCCAATGGCTGGCTGGAAATCTGATCAGAGGCTGCCAAAATCCCTAACGCAATGGCTAGATCAAAGCGGCCGCCTTCCTTGGGCAAGTCCGCAGGAGCCAGGTTAACTGTGATGCGCTGGGTCGGAAACTCAAAGCCGCAGTTAACCAGCGCCGCCCGTACCCGGTCCTTGCTTTCCTTGACTGCAGTTTCTGGCAGACCGACGATGGCCAGGCTGGGCAGGCCGTTGGCCAGATGCACTTCGACGCCCACCTCCGGCGCGTCGATGCCGGCCTGACCGCGGCTGTAGACCCGGGCGAGGCCCATTTAGCCAGCGAGCTTTTGTTCTAGTTCTTGGACTTGGTTTTCCAGCCTGTCCAGTTTCTCCCGGGTGCGCTTTAGGAGCGCGGCTTGAACTTCGAATTCCTCGCGACTGACCAGATTCAGCTGGGAAAAGGCACTCTGGAGGATGGCGCGAAAATTCTTTTCCAGGTCTTCGCGCACCTGTTTGAGCCCTTCGGGTAAAACGCCTGTAAGGCGCTTAGCCAGATCGTCGAGTTGGCTAGGATCAAACATGAATTAAGCCCCTGGGTAAAAACGATACTTTCAAGCATAGCCGATTCTCTCTAAGCGGCCAAATTGTGTTTTGATGGGTTTTTCGGCATAGTTTTGTCAGGTTGTGACACATTTTCAGGAGTCGTTTATGAAGCTGATTACCGCGATCATTAAACCCTTCAAGCTCGATGACGTGCGCGAAGCCTTGTCGGAGCTTGGGATTTTTGGAATGACCGTGACCGAGGTCAAGGGCTATGGTCGCCAGAAAGGTCATACCGAGCTGTACCGCGGGGCAGAATATGTGGTTGACTTTCTCCCCAAAGTGAAGATCGAGGTGGCGGTAAGCGATGAGTTTTTAGAACGCACTATCGAAGCCATCGCAAATGCAGCCCGCACTGGCAAAATCGGTGATGGTAAGATTTTCGTGTCGCACTTGGATGAGGTGATCAGGATCCGTACCGGAGAGACCGGAACAGGAGCATTGTGACCTGAGTTGGCTGAAGCAGCGCGCCTTAGGCAACCTGATCGGTGGGAACCTCGTGGGATAGATATTCGCGGCAGATGAGTTCGAGCTCTTCTGCAGTCAGGGGTAGCTGAGTCAAACCACAATAATGACCTTCCTCTGTCAGCTGTAGGTGTCTGCAGGTCTTGCAAACGCCGAAAGCCTTGAACCGGTGAGCGGACTGCATGGCTTGGAGCAGGGTGTTCAGTCCTGCTGTCAATTGCTGCTGTTGTTTTGGTGACATTTGGCTAATTGCCACCTTAAGGAGAGTCGGGGGCGTGGTCGCAGCTACCAACCCCTTCCCTTTGGCAGTCAAATGCAGGTGGATGACGCGTTTGTCCTTATCGTCCGGGGTCTTTTCGATGTAGCCCTTCTGTTCCAAGACGCTCAGGGTCTGGGAGACCGTGCCTTTGGTCAGACCCATGTACTCGGTCACCGCAACAGGAATATTGCTGTGGCGGTTACAGATGCTTAAGTAATGAAGAACTTCCAATTGTACCGGTTGAAGGCGGCTGTTCTTGTCTGTCTGGCGGGCTTCAGCGCGAAGCAGGTTGCAGATGCGTTCTAGATATTCGTAGACTAGCCGTGCGCTCATAGAAGGCTCACTGGCAGGTGATTGAGCGGGTTTGCGCCGGTTGCCAACTCTGGTATTGGGTTAGTTGCGCTATTATAGTGAACGCTGAAAAACAAGGGCAGAAAGAATTGTGAATAAAATCATATTAACTACATTAACTATAACAGTATTTGTCTTTGGCAGCTATCCCCGTAGTGCGTTGCCTGCCGATATCGAAGCAGGCAAGCAGATCGCCCAGGCCAAAAGGTGTGGTGATTGTCATGGCGCTACCGGAATCAGCCCGGAAGGCACCTCCTATCCGAATCTGGCGGGTCAAAAACCAGCTTACTTGAGCCAAGCACTTGCAGCTTACCGCGACCAAACCCGCCAGCACCCGCTCATGACTGGTATGGCCAAGGATTTGAGCGATTCGGATATCGCCAGCCTGGCCGCTTACTTTGCGAGTCTGACCGCTTGCCCCTGAGGTCTTACCGAGCATGACCGCCTAAAGTGCAGCTGCTTCCAGGAAAAAATCGGGATTTGCAAATGCGGCTTTGTGAATCTCCAGATTGTAATAACGGGTAGCGAATGGTTTGCTTAGGAGATCTCCCGCGCGCGGGGCTCTGAGCCTGTCTTTGCACGCCATAGTGGCGCTCCACCACCCGGACGGATAGACCGGCTGGGGAAAGAACAGCGTATGGACTTCTCGAAATCCTGCCGACTTCATGGCGGTGCGCATCGCGCGCAAAAGGGGGAGGTGGAGTAACGGCGATCCGCTCTGTTGGATCAGCAGACCTTCCGCCGCCAGGCAACGCAGGCAGTCACGATAGAAAGCCTCGGTGAACAGGCCTTCCGCCGGTCCCAAGGGATCAGTGCTGTCCACGATAACCACATCGACGCTGCCTGGCGATGCTTCCTGTACCCACTTGATCCCGTCTTGGAATTTCAGCTGGGCCCTAGGGTCGCAGTTGGCTTCACAGAGCTCGGGAAAATACTGTTCGGCGAGGCGGGTGACTCGCTCGTCGATCTCGATCTGAACGGCGCTTGCCACCTCCGGGTGCTTCAATACCTCCCTGAGGCTGCCGCAGTCTCCGCCACCGATAATCCATACCCGCTTAGGGGCAGGATGACTGTAGAGCACCGGATGGGTCATCATCTCGTGATAAAGGAAATTGTCGCGACTCGACAGCATGATGCAGCCATCGATCACCATCAGCTTGCCAAAGCCGACCGTCTGGTAAATCTCGATCTTCTGGAAAGCGGTTTGCTCTTCGTGCAGCTTGCGTTCTACCTTAAGGGAAAAAGCAAGGTGATTGTTTTGATCGATTTCGGTGAACCAGTCGTTAGTATCCAACATGGGGAATTGGTCTCCAGATTCAAATTCGGTGGGAAGAGTTTCCTACATTGCCGCGGTGACTGCAAACCCAACATTGACCTTTGGATGATAATGGCGTTTTAATTTGGCAAGATACAACTGCAAATTGGGGGACTTATGGTCGATCCCACCCAAGAAGCATTGAGCAGGCGTGCCTTTTTGCTTCGGCTGCTTGGGCTGACAGGTATTGCCGGAGCGCTGGGTGGACCGAGCTCGGTGAAAGCTGCCGAATCGAAACCGGAGCCGGTTCGAGGTTACCGCGAAACCGAACACGTCCGCCGTTATTACCAGACCGCCCGATTCTGATGAAACTGATCAAGCGACAAGAAGCTACCTCCGGAATCGACCGCCGCACCTTTCTTTACCGCAGCGCCCTGACTACAGGTGGGGTGCTGCTAGCCACCGGCTTGCCCCTGAAAATGAGGCGCAAGGTCCAGGCCGATGAGGACCCTCCCCTTGAGCCGGAAGACCATCGTCAGGTGCGTACCATTTGCACCCACTGTTCGGTAGGCTGCGGAATCATTGCGGAAGTAAAAAACGGCATCTGGATCGGTCAGGAACCGGCCTTCGACCACCCCTTCAACCTGGGGGCGCATTGCGCCAAGGGGGCATCGGTTCGCGAGCATGGCTTGGGCGAAAAGCGTCTGAAATACCCCTTAAAGCAGGTGGATGGAAGGTGGCGCAGGATCACCTGGGACCAGGCCATCGACGAAATCGGCGCCAAGCTTATGCAGGTCCGCCAGCAGTCAGGACCCGATTCGGTCTACTGGCTGGGGTCGTCCAAGCATAACAACGAGCAAGCCTATCTGCTGCGCAAGTTCGTCTCCCTGTGGGGCACCAACAACTGCGATCATCAAGCCCGCATTTGCCATTCCACCACTGTCGCCGGGGTGGCCAACACCTTCGGCTATGGGGCGATGACCAACTCCTATAACGACATCCACAACAGCAAGGCGATTTTCATCATCGGAGGCAACCCGGCCGAGGCCCATCCGGTTTCCATGCAGCATATCTTTCGCGCCAAGGAACGGGGGGCGCGTCTGGTCGTGGTCGATCCCCGGTTTACCCGTACCGCCGCGCATGCTGACCAATACGTGCGCATCCGTCCCGGTTCCGATATCCCGTTCGTGTATGGCATCCTCTGGCACATCTTCAAACACGGCTGGGAAGACAAAGAGTTCATCGAGCGCCGGGTCCATGGCATGGAGGCGATTCGCAGGGAGACCGAAAAGTGGCCGCCGGCAGAGGTGGAGAACGTCACCGGGATTCCGGCTGAGCAGGTTTATCAGGTGGCCAAGACCTTGGCTGGGAATCGTCCCGGTACGGTGGTCTGGTGCATGGGGATCACCCAGCACCATCACGGCTCCAGTCAGACCAGGCTTTTGTGTGTCCTCCAGCTGGCGCTGGGCAACATGGGAGTGGCCGGAGGCGGCACCAACATCTTCCGCGGCCACGACAACGTCCAGGGGGCGACCGACCTGGGGCCGAATGCCGACAGCCTCCCAGGTTACTATGGCCTGACCGAGGATGCCTGGCGCCACTGGGTGCGGGTTTGGGGCATCGACTACGAGTGGCTCTCGAGCCGCTTCGATCCGGAAACTTACGCCGACGGCAAAGGGGGAAAACAAAGGACGATGTTCCTATCCGGTATCCCCGGGTCGCGCTGGATCGACGGCGTGCTGGAGGACAGGCAAAATCTCTCCCAGCGCGACAATCTGCGCGCCATGATCTTCTGGGGCCATGCCCCCAACAGCCAGACCCGCGGGCCGCAGATGAAACGGGCGTTCGAGAAGCTCGATCTTGTGGTCGTCATCGACCCTTATCCCACCGTGTCGGCAGTCATGCACGCGCGCCGCAGCGATACTTATCTGCTGCCGGCCTGCACCCAGTTCGAGACCTACGGTTCGGTGACCGCTTCCAACCGTTCGGTGCAGTGGCGCGAGAAGGTGATCGAGCCGCTGTTCGAATCCAAGCCCGATTACGTCGTCATCTACCTTCTGGCGAAAAAGCTGGGGTTTGCCGCAGAGCTCACCAAAAACATCCAGGTCAACGGCGAGGAGCCCATGATCGAGGACATCCTGCGTGAGATCAACCGCGGCGCTTGGTCGATCGGCTATACTGGGCACAGCCCCGAGCGCTTCAAACTCCATCAGCAAAACTGGCACAGTTTCGACACCACCACTCTGAAAGCCGAGGGCGGCCCCTGCGGTGGCGAATACTATGGCCTTCCCTGGCCGTGCTGGGGCAAGCTGCAGCTGAACCACCCTGGGACCCCCATCCTCTATGATCTGAGCAAACCGGTCGCCGGGGGAGGGCTGCCGTTTCGGGCCCGCTTTGGGGTAGAGCGGGAGGGGGTGGGTCTTCTGGCGGATGCTTCTTATACCAAAGGCTCGCAGATCGAGGACGGTTATCCAGAATTTTCCGACAAGTTATTGAAAAAACTTGGTTGGTGGGGCGATTTATCGTCTGGGATTTCCCCGATCCGGTTCCGATCCACCGCGAGCCTATCTATGCCAAGCGCCGCGACCTGGTGGCAAGGTATCCCACTTTCCCCGACCGCCAGCGTTTTTTCCGCTTGCCCACCCGCTACGCCTCGCTCCAGCAGATCGATTTCAGCCTGGCGTTCCCCCTCCAGATGACTTCCGGCCGGTTGGTGGAATACGAAGGCGGCGGCGAAGAGACGCGCTCCAACCCTTGGCTGGCCGAGCTGCAGCAGGAGATGTTCGTCGAAATCCACCCCGCCGACGCCAACGATCTCGGCGTGCGGCCCGGGCAAATGGTCTGAGTAGAGGGGCTGGAAGGTGGCCGGATCAAGGTGATGGCCTTCCTCACCCCGCGCGTTCCCAGAGGGGTCGTGTTCATGCCATTCCACTTCGGCGGCTGGTGGGAAGGGCAGGACCTCAAGGACAACTATCCGGAAGGTTCGGCGCCTTACGTCAGCGTGGAATCCTGCAATGTCGTATTCACCTACGGCTACGACATCGTCACCATGATGCAGTAGACCAAGATTTCCCTTGGCCGGATCAGGCGCGCGTGAGGAGACGTCGATGGCGCGGATGAAGTTTCTGTGCGACGACGAGCGCTGCATCGAATGCAACGCCTGCGTCACCGCGTGCAAGAACGAGCACGAGGTGCCATGGGGGGTCAACCGCCGCCGGGTGGTGACCTTGAACGACGGCCAACCAGGAGAGCAATCCATTTCGGTGGCGTGCATGCACTGTTCCGACCCTCCCTGCGCCGCGGTGTGCCCGGTGGATTGCTTTTACATCACTGCGGAGGGGGTGGTGCTCCACGACAAGGATCTGTGTATCGGTTGCGGTTATTGTTTCTACGCCTGTCCGTTCGGCGCGCCCCAGTTTCCCCAGGATGGGGCGTTCGGGGTGCGCGGCAAGATGGACAAATGTACTTTCTGCGCCGGTGGGCCGGAAGAAGATCACTCCGAAGCCGAATTCAAGCAATACGGTCGCAACCGCCTTGCGGAAGGCAAGCTGCCTCTGTGCGCCGAGATGTGTGCCACCAAAGCATTGCTCGCAGGTGACGGCGACATCATCGCCGACATTTTCCGCGAGCGGGTGGTGCGCCGCGCTGACCGAGATGAAAGACTCCTAGAACCCAAAATTCCCTGGGGATGGGGGCAGGCGTATGGGGATAGAGGGTCATGAGGAGAGGTTTTCTGCTCGTTTGGCTGATACCGGCCTTGGCCGCTTGTGAGCGTGAGAATCGGCTCCTGGATCACCATCCCGGATACGCCGGCAAGGCCGATGTACATGTGGCAGTTGCAGACCGGGACAAAGCGCTGCGTCAGCGCGCGTTGATGGTTCAGACTGACCGCTAGAATGTAAACGATGACGGCCACGCGTGCAGCAAAGACCAAAAGCTTGTGCCGGGCGGGCGCGGTCGCACTGGCGTTTCTGCTCACTTCCCTGCTGCTTGCCAGCGACATCGTGGGGGCCAGTCCCAGTGCTGACTGGTGGCAAAAGGTGCGCGAGGGGGGCGAGGGTTACACCGCAGTCCAGGGCTTGGAAGCAGATGAGTTGATCCAGTCCTCGGGGGAGGCCTGGCGACAGTGGCGCAACGGACCGCTGGCGCTTACTGGGGGTATCCTGCTCGGCGGCGTTGCGGCTGCTTTGGTGCTGGTTCACTTGAGCTGCGGTCGGATCAGACTGGCAAAGCCACGCACGGGCGTGTCGATCCCCCGCTGGAGCCTGGGGGAGCGGGTCCTTCACTGGACTACGGCGGTTCTGTTTTTGCTCTTGATGCTGACCGGATTGAGCATGCTTTACGGCCGCAGCATATTGATCCCGGTGCTTGGCCACGGACCTTTTGCGGCTTATCTGGCTTGGGCGAAATTGATCCATAACTTCGCCGGCCCATTGTTTATCGCCGCATTGGTGGGAATGGGTTCGGTTTGGTTCAAGGATAACCTTTGGCGGCGGATCGATTGGGAATGGCTCAAGTCCTTTGGCGGTATGATCGGTGATCGCCATCCGCCAGCGGGAAGGATGAATGCCGGAGAAAAGGCTTGGTTCTGGTTGCTTGTTCTCTTCGGCGGGCTGGCCTCCCTCACTGGCTTGATCCTCGATTTCCCCCTGTTCGGGTTGGAACGGGAGACGATCCAACTCTCCCACCTGCTGCACCTTGCCTCTGCTTTGGTAGTGATGGCCGCAGCTTTAGGCCATATCTACCTCGGCAGCATCGGCACCGAAGGTGCTTTGGAAGGGATGGTGCATGGCAAAGTGGATCTGAGCTGGGCTAGACAGCATCACGATGTTTGGCTCAGTGAGCTTGAAGCACCGGCAATCCCGCCCATCAAAGCGCCACCTGAGGTCGTGCGTCCGTCCTCGTTTTTCAAACCTTAAGCTTTAGCTTAACTGTCCAGCTCAAGTTCGTGCAACGGGATCGGTTTGGCAACGCCAAACCCTTGGGCATAATCTAGACCCAATGCTTTGAGCTTTGCCAGGATGGATGCTGTTTCTGCATATTCGGCGATGGTTTTAAGGCCTAGGGAATGGGCAATGTTATTGATGGATTTGACGATTTCCTCGTCGGCCGGATTGGATAGGATATCCTTGATGAAACTGCCATCGATTTTCAGATAATCAAAATTCAAATGCTTCAAATAAGCATAGGAGGCATAGCCGGTACCGAAATCGTCCAATGCGAATTTGCAGCCCAAACGTTTGAGGCTGCGGATAAATCTCGATGCCTGTTTGAAACTGCTGACGGCAGCGGTTTCGGTGATCTCGAACACCAGCTTGGGAATCAGGTCATTGTGTTGCTGGAGTAATTGTTCCAGAAATGCTTTAAACCCTTCATCCAAGACCGAGTGGCCAGACAGGTTAATCGAAAACTCTCCGATTTTTTCCAGCTGCCCTCGATGTTTTCGCATCCAATTTAAAGTTTCTTCAATGATCCAACGGTCGAGCTCCGGGCTTCGCTTGAAGTGTTCCAGGGCGGCAATGAATTCATCCTGGAGCAGAATCCTGCCTGCGTTATCTTTGGCAGCGATCAGAATTTCGTAGTGGCTGCTAGAATTGGCGCATAATGGAGCAATCTGCTGGCAGCGGAGAAACAGCTGTTGTTCTTTAAACAGTTTGTTGATTCTGCCGGCCCACATGAGCAAGTTTTTTTCCTGACTGATCGCCCGCTTGTTTTCCAGGTAAATTTTGCTTTGATTGCGCCCGGAATTCTGGGCCTGAAGGCAGGTGGCGTCGGCATGCAGCAGGATTTGTTCCGGGTGATCCCCCCCGCTGAAGGATACCAAGCTGATATTCACATCGAGGTTGTAGTCTTGGTCTTGCCATTGGAATCGAGCCTGACTCAGTTGTTGGCGGAGGGATTTAGCGACTTTGAAGGCGTCCTTCCAATGAGTGGGTTAGCAATAAAATGGCAAAAGTGCCCTCGCGCAGCCGTGCCGGCAGGGCTGATTCAGGTAATAAGTGGCGGATCAATCTGGCGGTATGACGCAGGAAGGCCTCTTCGCAGTCTGCCCCGCAAACCGATGCGATCACCCGGATGACATTCAGCTCCAGCTGGCACAAGACGTGTTGCGTATCCGGTCGCCCCGATTGGATCAAAGCCTGCTTGAGGTGGTGAATGAACTGATTGCGATCCATGAAGCGGGTGAGCGGGTCATAGGAAGGTGAGGGAATCTTGGTGTACAGCTCATGTAGGACGCGGTCGGCGGCCCGGTCCATCAAGGGGAGGTCAAGATCGCAGATCTTGGCGGCCATATGGCTCTGGAATAAAACCACCAGTTGCCTGGGACTGAGCTCCAGCTTGTCCGAACCGCTTGGATCGACACATAAGTACAAAGGCGGGATGGAGCCGATCCAGACCAGCTTGTAAGGAATGCTTTTGCCCTCCCGCTGGATTCTGACCCAATCGCCTATGGCAAGCGTTTTGATTGGTTCAAATTTATCCGCTTCGATCCTGGCTACCAGCTGTGGCTCGATGAACCGTTTGAAATCCACCGGATTCCTTGCGATCGCCTTGCGCATCTCGCCCTGGCGCGGGCCCAGCAAACAATCAGACAGGTCCTGGACGAGTTGGCGATATTTGATGGCATCGTGACAGACCGTGCCCAGGTCTGAATCCAGCTGGCTGATCAGGGCGTTGGCTTCAGCTTGGGGCAATTGGGTTTGCGGATCGGCGTCGAGCCATGCGAGCAGCCGATCCAGAACCTCGATCCGGCGCTGCCAGGGCGGACTTTCCTGACCATGGCGCAAGTGGGATAAGACAAGCAGATGGTACCAGCCGGCTTCCAGCAAGGTGACGATCAGATCGGGAACAGGCTGCCCTGCAAGGCGCTCGCGCAAAGCCTCAAATACCGCCAGTTTGCTCTGGGCGATTTTCTGCCGTCCCTCAAACCTGTCGAGCAACCGCTGGTGATAGCGCTGCCTTCTTTGCAGGACAGGAGCTAGTAACTCATGGAGTTTGGTGTTAGCCTGCTGTAAGGTTGCTTGCATCCCGCCCTTGTCGGCCAGTAATTCTTCAGCCAGGACTTAAGTGAAATCCTCCAATGCCTGGCATAGTGCCGGATCTTTTCCAGCCAATGCTTCGGCCCTGCCGATTTGATTCATGAGTTCGGCTGCGGGGCCGTCTTCGGCTTCCAGCAATTCCGGCTGGAGCAATGCCAATCTGAGCAGCGGCAACCGAAGCCTGGCGACAAGATCCACTGGTGAAGAGGCGTTCGCCGGCAGAGCCTCAGCCGACAATGCATCGATGAACCGGCAGGTGGTTTCGAGCTAGGTCCTGGCTTGCAGGTCCGAAAAAAGTGGAAGATCGCACAGTTTCCAGCAATTTTTTCGCCAGCTCACCGCGCTGCCAGCGTTCAGCCGTGCCCGCAAGCGAAGGCAGTAGCTCTGCAAATGGGCGAAGATCGATGGGAGAGTGTGCGGTCGAAGTCCCATGGTTGGCACTGGCGAGTTGTTGGAAGGACTGGAAAACCCCCGGTTTGGATGAAGTGGATCCCTGCCGGCTGGTTTCTGGCGGAGCGATAGATTTGGGTCCAGTCGTTTCAATCTCAGAATCTTCGTCTATGAATGGGCCGGAGGATCGATCGTTAGTTTGGGTGGGTTTGTTCGAACCGACCACAAGAGGTTGCGAAAGATCGATCTGAAACACTTGTTCAAAATTCGCCAGCATCTGCTGGAAGTTCGGATGTAGCGCATCGGCGAAAGCCTGGTAAACGACTTTGCGGACTGCGGTATCTTCGATTCCGATTTGATCCAGGGCCGAGCGCAAATATTCGCATAGGGCAGTGGGGAATATCGGCGGCGGTACAGAGTCATTGCCGTCGTGGCTGACTTGCGCGAATAGATACTTGAGTAGATAGAGTTTGTCCTGATGAGCGGCTTCCAGCCTGGCCGCGGTTTCGGTCATGTTGAGCCAGTCTTCGAAATCGTTTTGATTGATCAGGCTGAGGCGATTGGTAACAGGGGGCTTGGATTACTTTGGTTCACCGGTTGGAGAAAAGTAAGCGCGCTTTGTCTGAAAAGCAGGCTTCCAGTACCGGTTCCAACCTGGCTTGGTGTCGTTGCAGGGTGTGGACAGCCTCGAAGAAGGCGGCCTGCGCCGTGTTGCTTTTGGCCGCCTCCGCCGCTTCAAGGAGGCGCTGCTCCAGTGGCAGCAGAAAATTCCAAACCGTCGCCTGGAGCACCTCCTTTCCCTGGGTCAGGGTGAATTCCAGTAACTGGGATGCATCAGGGCTTTTGGGTTGGTTTGACGGCTGGGCTAGCGACAACAGGGATTCGAACAAGGGGGGAGAGACGGGGCGATCGAATTTGACCCCGATGCCCATATCCGTTACGCGTACCAGTCCAAAAAGGCCCGGCGTTGGATAGGGTAGCGGGGGGAGCGCCTGCGCTCCTGGGGCCTTTGAGGGGGGCCTGGAAAGCGGCGGAAGAAGGCTCCTGCATGGGCTTGCGTCCAAATAAACAACAGAATCCTTTAAATTATAGATCAGGATCGAAGGCTTTACAGACTGGGCATCCGGGAAGATAGAAATCTAAAACAGCATGACCACTGCATCCACCGAGAACAGCAGTTGATCGTCTTGCTGGCCGCTATCGAAGGCCCGGGTGTTTTCTGACCAGTCGTAACGGATTTCCGGGCGGATTTTGAACCAAGGAGTCGGTTTCCAGTTGAATCCTAGCGTGGCCTCGTAGAAGTTAGCCGACTTTCCGGGCCGTGCACCGTCGCCTCCCAAGCTTATGACGCGCACTCCCTGTTCGTCGCGGAACCATTCCACCCGCGCGCCTAGCGAGAACGTATCAGCAAGGTCATAGGTCAGGTAATTGTTGATACCGTACCAGTGGGCATCGCCCTGGCCTCGGATTTCCTGCCAGCCGTGGTCGTGCTGGAGGGTGAAGTGGAGGCGGTCGGTGAGGTGATATCCCACCACCAGGCTGTAGAGGGAGCGGTCTACCCGGTCGTCCTCCACCACCGCGCCGTGGATAGCGCTTAGATTGATTGACAGCGCCCCAAGGCCTTCGACGCCGTTGGTCCAGCTTAACCCTCCGAGAAAGCTCCAGGCATCGTCGATGTTGTCGGTGAAATTGTCCCAGCCGTCCACCGCCCCAACCGTCAGCGTGAGGTGTTCGATCAGCGGCATGGAGAACAGGGCGCCGGTGTGGGTGAAGGGTTCGCCGTACTGCATGGTGTAGGCGTGGGTGAAGAAGAAGTTGTCCGGGGCGGTGACGACCTCATACCCGATCAGGGTGTAAAAATGGCCCAGTTTGGCGGTAATGCCGCTTAGCACCGGCGCATAGACGGTAAGATAAGCCTGCGGCAGCGCCAGGCGGTTGAACTTCTGTTCCACGTCGCTGACCCACTTTTGCTTGCCGGCATCGGAAAATTCAAGCCCCACCGCTTGGGTGAAGCGGGTGTCCGAACCGAACATGAAATCCACCCGCCCGCCGATGTCCCACTGGTTGGCTTCGGTGTTGACGGCGCGTTCCACAAACAAGTTGACCTGGTTGAGTTGGACGCGGTCTACGCGGTCGGCAAAAGTGACCGGCCCGTTGCGGTGATTTTGAGGGTTGTCAAAGTTGTGGTTGTAACCGAAAGCCAGCCAGCTGCCAAAGTGCAGGCTAAGGTTTTGCATAAATTGGGTTTGGTTGGGGTTAAAACCGGTGAGCGCTTTCATGGCGTTGTCTTGGGTGCGCATATTTTCCGGAAGGTAGCCGGCGACAGGGTCGGTGGCGTTGGCAGAGGCATAAGCTAAGGCGGCAGCGGCGGCGAGCAAGGTTCGTTTAAAGCCAAGGCTTTGCATGGGATCCTCCTGTTTATGAAAGGCAAAAAGTTTTCCGCAATTTTTAGGCCAAATTGTATTTAACGCGGACCTAGCAAACGGTGGGTTGAACATAGTTGCCTTTTCAGTGCATGGTCAGAAACTTATGCACCATGCTTGTGCAATATAAATATGAGAGATAGCGCCGCTATAATGGCAGGTAAAACCGACTTTTGGAGAAGCACATGCGCACGGCAGTTTTGCTATTGGCTCTGTGGGCGGGCAGGCAGGCATTGGCGGCCGACGAGCGCCCGCCTCAGCTAGAACCTTTGCCCAAACCTGAGGTGGAAGAGGAAGAGTTGCAACCTGAGGTGATCATCCGGCGGCGGGGTAGAAATGTAATAGAGGAATATCGGATCGGCGGGCGCCTATACATGATCAAGGTCATCCCGCCGATCGGCCCGCCGTATTATCTGGTGGACCCGGACGGCGACGGCAGGTTCGCCCGAAGGAGCGATCTTGAGACCACCCTCCGCACCCACCAGTGGCGGATTCTGGAATGGTGAAGTGTCAAATTTTTTGACGCCCCAATACTCTTCCTAGGCCCAATAGCCCAAGACCAAATAAGGCCAGGGTGCTAGGTTCGGGGGTAGTCGTCACCCCGATCAGCTTAAACTGGCCGTCCCAGGCCGCTGGTCCGGTGAGAGTTAGGCGGACGGCTCCAATCTGATTTAGATTGAGCAAAGCGTTGTTAGTCACAAAATCCGCAAACTGAAATACAACCGGCCCTGCAGACAGATTGAATAGGGTGAGGCTTGCTTTGTTTCCGCTGGTATCCCACAGGTCAAGCGTGGCATTCACATTCAAGTCTATGCTGGGGATATCCAGCAAAACCCCATAGCTTCCCGGGGAGAGGGTAAAATTCACCCCACCCAAGCCATTGGTGTCGATATTGGCATCGATCCTTGGGTCAGCAGTAATTGCATGCGACCCATCCCAGACCACGACTGCAGTACCTGCGACACCGCTATCGTTGTTGACGATTAAAGAGCCAGTCGATGTGTTTATAAACGCTGAAGTGCCTTTGGTGCCTGATCCTGAGACCGTTCCAGTGTTGACGTATAAGTCGCGATAGCCGCCCAAGATGCCAACGCCGCTGACTTGGATGCCTGGGCCTGGGTCGTGCGTGATGGTGCAGTTAGAAGAGCTAGAAAAACTGTCACAGGTTATGGGGCCTAAAAAAGAACCTTTTTTCTTGGCTGTTTCTTCTTGATACGTTACAAAATCATCGATGACCAGGTTGATCAGATAGGCGTAAGACGGGGCAGCCAGCCCAAGCAAGGCGAAAAGCGATGCTATCTGCAACGATTTAAGGTGGGTAAACATAGGATCTCCTTCAGTTCAGTTAAAGAATATCGACAAGGTTTTATAAGCCAATTCCGTGCCAATTTTTATTTTTATTTCTTTATCAAAGAGTTAAATCTAATGCCTGCGGTCGTCTTGGACGGGGTTGGGAAAAATGTATAAAAAACTGACATCAGAACCGATACCTGCTCCGCCGCCTTGGGGTTTGGCTTAAGCGTTCGGCCAGGTAATCGCGCCGGTGCATGGGGCCGACCAGATACAGGCCGGCCAGGAAACCGCCGGCATGGGCCCAGAATGCCACCCCCCCCTTGCTGGGGTCGGAAAACAGACCTGCCAAAAGCTGGAGCAGGAACCAGTAGCCCAGCATAAAATACGCCGGCACCGCGACGATGGTGACATAAAACCCGAGCGGCACCAGGTTTTCCACCCGTGCGTTGGGATATAAGCGCGCATACGCCCCCATCACCCCGCCGATGGCGCCGGATGCACCCACCATCGGCACAGAGCTTGCCGGGTCGCTCAGGATCTGGGCGGCGGCGGCCGCCAGCCCGCACAGGAGGTAAAACGCCAAAAAGCGCAACGGCCCCATAGCGTCCTCGACGTTGTCGCCGAAGATCCACAAAAACCACATGTTGACCAGGATGTGCAGCCAACTGCCGTGCATGAACATGGAGGCAAATGGCGTCAGCCAGGGAATCCGGTCTTCCAGGATGCAGTCCACGTTGGGACCCAGGGAAATAGTGGCGCCTTCGGAAATCCGCCCCAAAAGCTCGCCTGGAATCATGGCCCAGTCGCATAAGGATTGGAGCAGGGGCAGGGGGGTGCCGAAACCCTGCATCCCTGCCCATATCAAAGCGTTGAGGACGATGATGGCGATCATCGCAAGCGGCGTGCGTAGGGTCGGATTCTCATCGCGCAGGGGAAACATTGCTCATCTCTTTAAGGTTTGTTGTTTTATGGCCAACAAGCTAGCACAATCGCTTCAAGCCCTCAATAAAGGGGAGGGTTCCTCGGCCAGATCTGGCTCGCCCACGTGGGTTAAGATCGCCTGCCGGGAAAGATCGCGTAATCTTACGGCTATTGGCCAGGCAGAAGGCTGTTCCAGTTCGCGGGAAATCGCCTGCGGAGAGAGGGGAGGGGAAACGATTACCCGGATCGCCCCCCGATGGGGGAACCAAGAACCGGCCCTGAGGATCGATCGGGTGCCGCGGATCGTCACCGGTACCACCGCAAGGCCCACCTCGGCGGCGGTCAAAAACGCCCCCACCCGGAAGGGCAGAAGGCCTGGCTGGCGAGTGAAGGTGCCTTCTGCGAAAAACCACAGCGAGCGGCCGCTGCGGGCAGCCTCGGTCAAGCGCCTGGCGTCCTGAACGCTGTGCTCCTCGGCGAAGCGTTCGACGAATTCACACCCGATCCGCTTAAGGAAGGTCCCGGCGATGAACTGGCGGAGGAATTCCCGTTTGGCGACAAAGCTGAAACGGCGCGGGAGGACCGCAAGCACTGCGGCTCCGTCCAGGTAACTGGCGTGGTTGCTGACATAAATGCAGGGGCGATCGGCTGGCGGCAGGTTCTCTAGACCCTCGACCCGCAAGGGGATAGAGGTGACCCTGGCGAGGAGGCGGGCAGCCCAGCTCGCCCAGCGCCAGCGCCGCCCGGACCCGGGTAGAAGCAGCACCCCCAGCCAGCCGAGCGCGCCGACCACCAGCACCATGCTCCACGCCCAGGCAGCGAAGCTTACCGCCCCTATCTGCCGCCGCCAGCGCCGCAGCTGGGGACGGACTGCAGCGATTAGCAGGTGCGCCCCCTGCCGCCAGAGAGGGAGGGGGTGGCCGAGCAGCTCCTGCTCGTACAGTTCCCGGCAGGCGCTGCGGCGGATTTTGCCGCTGGAGGTTTTGAGCACCGTGCCGGGAGGCGCCAGCACCACTTCGTCCGGAGGCGAGCCGGCAAGGGAAAACACCGCCTGGTTGAGGAGCTGGACCAGCCTTTCCCGGGCCTTAGGATCGGTTTCCCGGGTTTCAGCCACGATGATCAGGCGTTCGGTACCGGTGCGGGGATCAGGGCTGCCAAAGGCGGCCACGCAACCTGCCCGAATCCCCGGAATTCGGCCGATCGCTTCTTCGATCTCCTGGGGGTAGAGGTTGCGACCGGCGTGGATGATGATGTCTTTCTCGCGCCCGGTCAGATACACCTCACCGTCGGCAAGATAAGCGCGATCTCCGGAAACCAACCACTCGCCGTCGAACAGCTTGGCGGTCGCTTCTGGATTGCGGTAGTAGCCGCGGGTGCTGGAAGGGCCGCGAAACTCCAGCCGGCCTTCCACCCGCTCCGGCAGTTCGCGGCCCTGCTCGTCGGCGATCCGCACTTCGTGGCCTGGCAGCGGCAGGCCGCAGGAGACAAAGCGCAGGGCCCTTCCCGGATCGTTGGCGGCAATCGCTTTGCCGGTGCGGCAGAAGACGTCGCGATCGATGCTGTCGATGCGGGGGGCGCGTCCCAGCGGGGGAAAGGTGAGGCCTACGGAATTTTCCGCCAGCCCGTAGACGGGCATCAGCACTTCAGGTTTTAAGCCATAGGGCAGAAAGCGGGCACTGAAGCGCTCCAGCGTCGCCGGGCTGACCGGTTCGGCACCGTTGAACATCACCCGCAGGGAACTTAAGTCAAGCCCCTGAAGCTCTGCGTCGGACAGGCGCTTTAAGCACAGTTCGTAGCCGAAATTGGGCGCGGCGGTGAGGGTGGCGCGATGGCGATGGATGGCTCGTAGCCAGCGGATCGGTTGGGCCAAAAAGGCGAGCGGAGACATCACCACCAGCCGGGCACCGTAATAAAGGCTGCCCAGCCAGGCGCCGATCAGCCCCATGTCGTGGTAGAGGGGTAACCAGCTGACGAACACGTCACTGGAATCTGCCTGCACTGCCTTGCCCATGGCGCGAATATTGCTTAGCAGGTTGCAGTGGGTGAGAACGACCCCTTTGGGGGTGCCGGTGCTACCTGAAGTGTATTGGAGGAAGGCGATGTCCAGGGAACTTCTGGGAATTGGGGCCGGATCGCCTTGGGCACAGGCCAGTTTTTCAGGGGTGACCAGCTGCGCCAGGGCGGGAACCTGGGCCTTGAGCAACCTAGCTACGGGTTTGGCCTCTGGAACCGTCACCAGGAATTTTGCCTGGCAGTTGTTCAAAATTTTACCATGCCGCAGCAGATGATCCTCCAGTTGGCTTAACCTTGCAGGCGGGTAGATCGAGACCGGGATGGCGCCGGCCAGCAGGATGCCAAGAAAAGTGAAGAAATAGTCCTTGCCGGTAGGCAGCATCAGGGTGACGGTATCTCCCGGCTCAAGTCCCAAGTCCTGGAGTCCGCGAGCGAACCTCTTGGCTTGCGCAGCGAGGGCACCGTAGGAAAGGGACTCCTCCGGAAAGTCATCCTGGATCAGCAGGATGTGCGTGCGATCCGGATGGTGCTGGCAGTGCCAGGCGAGCGCCTCCAGCAGAGTCTGGGCGGTTTCCGGTACCGGCAGGGATGCGGCGGCTTCGGTGACCGGCACGTCGATCTTGGGGAGCGGCTCTGGGGCCACGCCTGGGGTGATGGCCAGGATTGCCTGCAGCAGATCGCGCGGGCTTTCGGCTTCGGCCAGCAGGCGTTCGGGCAGGCGAATGCCGAAGTGTTTTTCGATCCGGGCCAGGATCTCCATGCGGCTTAAGCTATCCAGTCCGAGTTCCCGGTCGAACGAGGTATCCAGGTTCAGCGTGCGCAACCGCTGCGGCGGGAGCTTGAGTTCCTCGGCGACGGTGCGGATCAGGGCCAGAAGTTCGGTCGCACTAGACTGTTCGGTCTTGAGTATTGCCTCGGCCATACGGTGCCGGATAAGGGGGAGCCTCAACTATATTGTGGCGCCATTTGCCGCCTTAAAGCAAAAAATTCTAGTTTTAAGCTCAGATGCCCAGGAACAGCCTTGCCGGTGCTTCCAGGATTTCCTTGATGGTGCGCAGGAACAGCACCGCCTCGCGCCCGTCGATGAGGCGGTGATCATAAGTCAAGGCCAGGTACATCATCGGCCGGATGACGATCTGGTCGTCCACCACCACTGGCCGTGGTTTGATGATGTGCATCCCCAAGATGGCGCTTTGGGGGGGATTGAGCAAGGGGGTGGAGAGCAGCGAGCCGAAGACGCCGCCGTTGGTGATGGTGAAGGTCCCCCCCTTAAGTTCCTCCAGGGTCAGGTTGCCTTGCCTGGCGCGGGATGCGAATGCGTTGATCTGCTTCTCGATCTGGGCAAAGTCCATTTGATCGGCATCGCGCAGGATGGGTACGACCAGACCCCGCTCGGTGGAGACCGCGATGCCGATGTCGTAATAGCCGTGGTAGACGATATCTTCGCCGTCGATGCTGGCGTTGACCACCGGAAAAGCCCTGAGGGCTTCGATCGAAGCTTTGACGAAGAAACTCATGAGGCCCAGCTTGACGCCGTGCTTCTTCTCGAAATCTGCGGCGTGGCGGCGGCGCAGGGTGGTGACTTGCTCCAGATCCACCTCGTTGAAGGTGGTGAGCATGGCGGTGTTGCGCTGGACCTCAAGCAGCCGCTCGGCGATGCGGGCCCGGATCCGGGTCATGGGGACTCTTTGTTCCAGGCGTGCGCCGAGCGGCGGGGCGACCGGTATCGGTTGTTTGGCTTCGGCTTGCGGCCGGTGCTCGAGAAAGCTTAGGACATCCTCCCTGGTGATCCGACCGTCTTTGCCGGTGCCGGCAATCCGGCTCGGATCAAGGCCGTGTTCGGCGATCAGGCGGCGTACCGAGGGGCTCAAGGCAGGCGGCGGTTTGGGCTCAACGGCGGTGGTTGCTTCAGCCGGGGCAGGTGCAGCTGCGCGTTTGGGTGGGGTTTCCACGGCTTCGCCGGGCTTGATCGTTGCCAGCAATTCACCGCTGGTGACGGTGTCTCCCTCAGCGTGATGGATTGCTTCTAAGATGCCGTCGAGCGGGGCGGGGACCTCTAGCACGACCTTATCGGTTTCCAGATCCACCAGCTTCTCGTCCTTTCTGGCCGCTTCGCCCGGGCGCTTGTGCCAGGCGGCGACGGTGGCGTCGGCGACGGATTCAGGCAAAGGGGGGACGCGGATCTCCATGGGTTATCCTGCTGCTTTGAGTGCAACTTCGGGGTGGAGGGCTGCATCGATGATAGCGCGTTGGTGCTCCACGTGCATCAGGAATGTACCCTCGGCAGGGGCTGCGGCAGGCGGGCGGCCGACATAGGTCAGCTTGCTGCCGTGGGCGATAGACTCGAGGAAATGGCGGATCTGATACCAGGCGCCTTGGTTTTTGGGTTCTTCCTGACACCAGATCAGTTCCTTGAGATTGGAATAACGCGACAAGGCGGTCTGGAGCGCCTGGACCGGGAAAGGATAAAGCTGCTCCAAGCGCAGAATCGCGATATCGTCGATGTCCTCCTGGCGCCGGCTTTCCAAAAGTTCGTAATAGATCTTGCCGGCACACAGGATCACCTGCCTGACCTTTTTCGGATCGATGGGATCGATCTCGTCGATCACCAGTTGGAAACGCCCCTGGCTCAATTCTTCTAGGGTAGAGACCGCCAGTCGATGGCGCAGCAGGCTCTTTGGGGTGAGGGTGATCAGCGGCTTGCGGTAAGGGCGCAACATCTGCCGGCGGAGCAAATGGAAAATCTGCGCCGGGGTGGTGGGAAGGCACACTTGCATGTTGTCCTCGGCGCAAAGCTGCAGAAAACGTTCCAGGCGCGCGGAGGAGTGCTCCGGTCCCTGGCCCTCGTAACCGTGGGGAAGGAACAGAACCAAGCCGGACAGCCTTCCCCATTTGGCCTCGCCCGAACTGATGAACTGGTCGATCACCACCTGGGCGACATTGGCGAAATCCCCGAACTGCGCTTCCCAGATCGTCAGGGTTTCGGGTTCGGCGCTGCTGTAGCCGTATTCGAAGCCGACTACGCCCTCTTCCGACAGGAGCGAGTCGTACAGGTAAAACCGGCTGTGGTGCAGGCTTGCGATTTTAGTCAGGGGGACGAACGGTTCACCGGTTCGGTAGTGATAAACGACCCCGTGGCGGTGAAAGAACGTCCCGCGCCCGGAATCCTGACCGGTCAGACGGACGGATACGCCCTCGGAAAGCAGGGTGGCATAGGCCAGGTTTTCGGCATAGCCCCAGTCTACCGGCAGCTCCCCTTGGGTCATTTTGAGGCGGTCTTCCCAGATCTTGGCCACCCTTGGGTGGAGTTCGAGACCATCGGGCACCGTCAACCACAGTTGGGCGAGCTCGGTAAGCTTGTCCAGCGGAAAACTGGAATCATAAGGCATATCCCAGCGGCTTTTTAGATACCGATGCCAGGGCGCCCGGGGCGTGACGTGGCGGTTGTGCACTACCGGGCGCAGAGCTGGATGGCCTTGCTCCAGGGCCTTAAGGTATTCCTGCTCCATCGCTTTCGGGAGGTCGGCGTCGATGACCCCGGCTTCCACCAGACGCTGGGCATAGAGTTGGGCCACGCTCGGGTGGCCCCGGATATGGCGGTACATCACCGGCTGGGTGACCGCCGGCTCGTCGGCCTCGTTGTGCCCGTGGCGGCGGTAACAGACCAGGTCGATGACCACGTCGCGGTTGAAGGTCATGCGGAAATCCAGCGCCAGCTGCATTACGAACAATACCGCCTCGGGATCGTCGCCGTTGACGTGGAAGACCGGAGCTTCCACCATCTTGGCCACGTCGGTGGCATAAGTGGTGGAACGGGCATCGAAGGGATTGCTGATGGTAAAGCCGATCTGGTTATTGATTACCACGTGGATCGTGCCGCCGGTATGGAAGGCTCGGGTCTGGGCCATTTGCAGGGTTTCCATGACCACGCCCTGGCCGGCGAAGGCGGCATCGCCGTGGATCAGGAGTGGCAGGATCCGGTTGTGGCCGCCCTCACCGTAGCGGTCCTGGCGCGCCCGCACCGACCCTTCCACCACCGGGTCGATGATCTCCAGATGCGAGGGGTTGAAGGCCAAAGCCAGATGCACCGGTCCACCCGGAGTGTCCACGTCGGAAGAAAATCCCAGATGGTATTTGACGTCTCCGCTAGTCCCTTCCAGTGGAGACCTAAGGCCCTCGAATTCCTCGAACAGGGCTTGGGGTTGTTTGCCTAGGATATTGATCAGGACGTTCAGCCGCCCGCGGTGGGCCATCCCGATGACCACCTCACGCACCCCTTTGGTGCCGGCCTGCTGGATCAGTTCATCCAGAAGTGGAATCAGGCTCTCGCCCCCTTCGAGCGAGAAGCGCTTCTGGCCCACATACCGGCGGTGGAGGTACTTTTCTATCCCTTCCGCGGCGATTAGTCCTTTCAGCACGCGGCGCTTCTGTTCTGCGCTCAAGTTAAGCTTGGCTTCGCTTGCTTCCAAGCGCTCTTGCAGCCACTGCCGGACCTCCCTTTGCACGATGTGCATGGTTTCGCTGCCGATCGGACCGCAATAGGTTCGCCGAAGCTTGGCCAGAATGTCGCGCAGCTTCATGGGGGAGCCTTTGGCCAAGGTGGATGCTTCAAATTCAGCGTTCAGATCGCTCTCGTCGAGCTGGTAATAGACCGGATCCAATTCCAGCAGATAAGGCTTGGGAGCCAGGGGCAAGGGATTGGTCTCAGCCAGCCGGTGGCCCAACAGCCGATAGTGGTCGATGAGCCGATTGACCGCAATCTGCTTGGCGTATTCGACTTTACCAGCGATTGCTACCAGGGCCCCCGGACGGGGGGCTAACGCCTGGAAGCGGCGCCGGATTTCCTCGTGCGGAACATCCGGGTGCCCCGGCATCGTTGCCTTGAGCTTTTGGAAACGCTCGCGCCAATAGGGCGGGAGGCTGTCGGGATCGGTCAAGAAGCGCTCATAAAGCGCTTCCAGGAAATCGGCATTCCCGCCATAAAAGGGGGAAGTGTCGAGGAACTTAGCGGATGAATCTTTCATGGTTAGGCGAGATCCGGCGTCAAGTCATGGGCGCACTGCATCCCTTAAGGAGACATTGGTACAATACCCACCCTGATGTTACCAGGGCGAAATTATAGTCGAATGCTGACCGGAAAAACGATTTTATTGACGGGATGAGTCTATTTCGGTTCCTGGTGCTTGACCGTTACTTGATGAGTGAAGTCCTGCGCCCGTTTGCGGCCACCTGTCTGTTGTTCGTTTTGCTGTTCGGCGGTTATAGCAGCGCGAGGCTTCTGGCTGATGCTGTGGCCGGTCTACTGCCGATGGATGTCGTCTGGCAATTGATTGGCCTTAAGGTGGTGATCGCGCTCGAGGTGCTTTTGCCGATCGCCTGGTATCTGGCGGTGGTGATCGGATTAGGGCGGCTGCATACGGATTCGGAGATCATCGCCATGGCAGCCTGTGGTTACGGGGAGGGCCGCGCAGCCTGGACGGCGCTGCGGCTAACCTTATTGGTGGCAGCAGTGGTGGCGGGCTTGTCGGTTCAGCTTCGCCCTTGGGCTTATCGGCAAAGTTATGCGATCGAGCATCGGGCCAAGGCCCAGTTCGACATCAACAAGCTCGAGGCGCGCAGGTTCCATGCCGGCGAAAATTACGTGGTCTTTGCCGAGGCGGTGGACCGCCCAGGCCGACGCCTGCACGAGGTTTTTTTCAGCCAGGATTTGGAAAACCATAAAACCCAGGTCATCTACGCGCGCTCCCTGACCCAGCAGGGGCCGGACCAGAATGGCAACCCGCTGCTAGTTTTCGAGGACGGCTACGCTTATGAGCTGGACTTTGGCGGCAGGGCAGATGTCACCTTTAGGTTTCAGAATTTAACCTTAGGTCTGGATGGTTCGGTCGAACCTCCTGGTTACCGGAGCAAGGCGGCAGCAACCGGCCAGCTCTGGCACGCCGAGAATCCCAAAGACATCGCCGAATTACAGTGGCGCCTGTCGCGTCCAGGCAGCTCGATTTTGCTGACGCTGCTTGCGATTCCTTTGAGCCGTACCGCCCCTAGGACGGGCCGCTACGGCAGGACGATCCTGGCAGTGGTGATGTTTGCGGTGTATTACAATCTGAGCGGTGTGGCCAAGACCTGGGTGAAGGAGGGGGTAGTGGGAGCGGTGCCAGGTCTCTGGTGGCCGGATGCCCTGCTGGTGTTGTTGATTTGGGTCTGGTATTTGCCGCTCATTTCTGCCTGGTTTAGGTTACGCAGGTTGCGCTGGGATAAGGGGGCGGGATGATTTTGGAGCGCTATCTTGGCAGCCAGCTTCTGAAAGGGTATTTTCTGGCGCTGTTGGTGCTGTTGGCGCTGTTTTGCTTTCTCGACCTGGTAGACGAGCTGAGCGAGGTGGGCAAAGGTCAATACCGCATAGTAGATGCGTTTTTGTATGTCTTTTCCACCGTTCCGACCAAACTGCTCGAGTTTTCTCCAGTCTGCATCCTGATCGGGGGGGGATACGCGCTGGCGGGATTGGCGCGGGGAAGCGAGCTTTTAGCCATGCGCGCGGCCGGCATGTCGGTCACCAAGATCGCGCTGGCCCTGCTGAAGGCCGTGCTGGTTTTGGCGCTGGGGTTGGTTGGGGTCGCCCAGTTCATCGCCCCGCGCAGCCAGCAGTTTGGGTTTATCCATCGGCATCAGGCGCTGGCCGGGCAAGATTCCCTGCGTACCGAGCAAGGCTTTTGGTCCCGCGATCAGCACCGTTTTATGAGCGTTTCCAGCCTGGTGCACGGACGCCTGCCTTTAGGCGTCAATATTTATGAGTTCGCCCCCGGCGGCCGCCTGCTCGAGTTCATCCACGCCGAGCGGGCCGACATCCAGCCGGATGGAAATTGGTTATTGCATGGGGTCACGTTGAAACGCTGGCGCGGGGGAATTCCAGAGACTGAGTTTAAACTAGCGCTGCCGTGGCAGTCTTTTCTCACCCAAAGACAGCTCAAGATCCTGGAACTTCCGGCTGAAACCCTGTCGTTGTCCGATCTGTGGGGATACGTTCGCCACCTTCGTGCCAGCAGCCAAAAGGATGAGCAATACGCTCTCTTGTTTTGGCAGCGGGTGTTGTTGCCGCTCAGCATGGCGGTGATGATCCCGTTTCTTGTTCCCCTGGTTGTGACCAGTCCGCGCGCCCAAGGGTTCGGCCCTCAGGTGGCGTTCTCGATGTTAGTGGGCGTGCTGTATTTTCTGGTTACTCAGGTGATCGCCAATGCCGGTCTTTTGCTTGGGATGCCTCCGTTGCTGACGGCGTTGGCACCGACTGCTGCCATGCTACTGCTGGCCTTAGGGATGGGGTGGATGGGGTGGCGGCATTAGCCGGCGACCTCCAATTGCAACCGGCCCTCGTGGTGGAAGCGCTGGGTGCTCGGGCAGAAGCCGCGGATTTCCACGTAGACCTTAAAGCCGAAGGCCCTAGGGCTGAGGTGGCAGAGATGATAGCGGGCCCGGTAACCGCGTTTGAGTCCCCGTGCGGAGGCGGAGGGGACGCCGAGCACCGGGATCGGTGTCCTTGGACCTTGGAGCCAATGGAGCTGCCACTGATGGCTGTGACCGTGCAAGATGAGACCGCACCCGCGTCTGGCCAGGATCTCATTCAGCGCCGCCGCGTCAGTCAGACGCTTGCGGCGTTTGACCGCTTCCGGATGGGGCGGATGATGGATCAGCACGATCCGGCACAGGCCTGGGCCGGCGCAGCTTTCCAGCAAGGCGGACAGCTGGGCCAATTGGGATTTGCCAACGGTGCCGGTGGCCAGAAAAGGCGCGCTGGGCGGCGCCGAATCCACGCCGATGAGGACCGCCGGACCACGCCGTCTAAGCGCGGGGAAAAAAGGAGCACCTGCATCGCTAGCAAGATAAGGTTTCCAATAGGCAAGCGAGTCTTCCCAGGGTGTGGCGACGTAACGGTCATGATTGCCAGGAATCACGGTGACCTGTTCGGGCGGTCCCAGGCGCGCCAGCCAGTCCGCCGCCTGCCGATATTCCTGAGCTAGCCCCAGCTGGGTCAGGTCGCCGGTGATGGCAATGTGATCCGGTTGTTGGGCAGTCAAGTCCAGGGCCAGCGCCTCCAGTACCTCGGGCCGGTGTTCGCGGCGGCGATGAAGCTGCCAGGAGAGGTACCCCAGAAGGCGCTTGTTCAGAAGTTCGCGCGGGTGGACGGCGTGCAGCGAGGTGAGATGAGGATCAGACAGATGGGCGAGGCAGAAAGTCTTAAGCATTGGCTTCAGCGTCAAATTGAGCGGCCTTATCCGGGGCAGGTGACGCCCCTGATCGAGCAGCTTCGACTGCGCCACGGCGAGGCGGTGGCGGCGGTGCTCATGTACGGTTCGTGTTTGCGGGACGGCGATCCCTTCGATGGCCTGGTGGACCTGTACGTGCTGGTGGACGATTATACCAGGGTCTATCCCTCCCGCTGGCTGGCCTTGGCTAATCAGCTTCTGCCGCCGAACGTGTTTTATCTGGAGGCCGAGGTCGAAGGCCGGATCCTGCGGGCCAAGTACGCGGTCCTGTCGGGTCGGGATTTCGCCTGCGGAATGCGCTGGTTCCACTCCTCGCTGTGGGGGAGATTCGCCCAGCCCTGCTGCCTGCTTTACCGGCGCGATCCTGAGGTTTCCGCCTGGCTCGCCGGATGCCTTCTGGTTGCTGCAAGGACATTCGCGCGCCGGACCGTGCCGGTGTGTCCTGAGTGTTTTGAGCCAGGCAAGTTGTGGCAAACAGGTCTGACGCTCAGTTACCTTGCCGAGCTGCGTACCGAGCATGCCGAAGTCCGGGCCGGGGAGTTGTACGACTGGGCGGCGGGATTCTACCAGCCGCTGACCCTGCCCCTGCTGCGCGAGCTTCCCTGGCCTGTGAGGGAGGAAGGCGGGCGGGTTTGCCTGACCATCCCGCGCCGGGTGAGGGTTTTCTCCAGGCTGGCGTGGCTGGGGCGGATCCTGTTGGGGAAGCTTTTGTCTTTGCTGCGCCTGATCAAGGCCGCGTTCACCTTCCAGGGCGGGGTCGATTACCTCGTCTGGAAGCTGGAGCGGCACACTGGCCGGCTGATCGAACTGCCCGATCGGGTGCGCCGCCATCCGCTCCTGTATGGCTGGGGAATGCTTTGGCGCCTGTACCGCCAGGGGGTTTTCCGCTGAGGAAACACCCTGCTAGGGCCAGCGTAGATGCTAAGAATCCCAGGAGTGCGGCAAGCAGAATTTTTTCACGACCAGCCCTGGTGGAGTTAAGATTTCCAACTCGGCCATAAAGACCAGCAAAAACGGATGAATATAAGACCTAAGGGCAGGGTGGAGCTGGTAGTCAGGCGGTGGGAGGAGGGAAGCTGGGCCTCCCACCTGGCAAGGTGCGCCGGCCTGACTTTGTTGTTTGCGGTCCTGGTCACGCTGGTATCCCTGGCCCACGGGGTTTCCCTGCCGCTGCCGAGGGAGAGGATCAGCCCGGCGCTCGGCTACCATCCCGCGCTGCCATTGCTGGTGGCGGTGGCAGGTTATCTTAGCGGGTGCGCCTTCCAGTTCGGCCGGATTGATCCCGCCGGGCGGCCCGCCCTACTGCAGCGGCTTTGGACAGACCTGGCATACCTTGCCCTGTTTGTTATCGTGACCTATTTCCACTTCGTGCTCAAGCTGCAAATCCCCATGCTCCGTCAGGTCTACTACGATGGTTTGCTCTTCTCGCTGGACCGGCGCTTGGCGGCAGTCATCGCCCAATTTGCCGCGCTCAGAAACCAGGTCGCGCAAGCTTTGCCCTATCCCGACGGTTGGTATCAGCTGTCCCAGATGGGGGTCTATGTGCTGTCCTTCTGGGGGCACGCCCTGGGCGAGCGGCGCTGGTTTCATCCCTGGATGACTGCCTCGCTGCTCAACCTCATGCTCGGGGCACTGGCTTATCTTCTGCTCCCGGCGATCGGACCGTTTTTGTACGAGTCAGGTCCCAACCGCTTAGCCCTGCAGGCCGAGCAGGTCATGGCCCAGGTCGCCAGGCACGTGGCTGAGCAGGGGACGACGTGGCTGTCGCTGTATGGGGATGAGTTTTTTACCTCTGCTCCGGCAGCGATGCCGTCGCTGCACGTCTCAATCGCCTGCATCGCCAGTTATTACGCCATCCGCGCGCGCCTGCCGCTGCGTTTTCTGATCCTGCCGCTGGCCGCCTGGATCCCGCTCGAGGCGGTGGTGGCGCGCTGGCACTATTTGGCCGACGTGCCGGCCGGGATGCTGTTTGCCAGCCTGGTGATCGCCTCGAGTAACCGCCTCTGCCGGGGGCCAGGCGTGAGCTTGCCGGTGCATGAACCGATCGCCGCGCGCCGTGCCGTCCAGCGCTCTGAGTAAACCCGTCTGGGCGGTTTTGTGCTACCGCGCCGGGGATAACAGCCAGATCCTTGCCCTGGCCGAAGCCTTGGGCTTGCCCTTCGAAGTCAAGCGCCTGGCCTACCGGCCAGGAGGGAGGCTGGTGGAGGTGTGGCGGGGGGCGAATCTGCTCGGCATCGACCCAAGGCGTTCCAGCCCGCTCGAGCCTCCCTGGCCGGAGCTTGTGATCTCGGCCGGGATGCGCAACGAGCCGGTGTGCCGCTGGATCGTGAAGCAATCCGGGGGGAGGACCCGCTACGTCCACATCGGCAAACCCTGGGGCAAGCTCGAAGGCTTCGACCTGGTGGTCACCACGCCGGAGTACCCAGTCCCCGACGCTCCCAACGTGGTGCGCAACCGCTTGAGCCTCCATCGCCTCACGCCAGAACGGCTGGCTCAGGCTGCAAGCCGCTGGCAGACGCGCTTGGCTCGATTCCCCAAACCCTGGATCGCGGTGCTGGCCGGCGGCTACGGCGGTCCCTACGCGTTCGATCCGGAAAACGCCCGTCGCTTAGGGCAGAAGGCTTCGGCGATGGCCCAGCGCCTGGGCGGGTCGCTTTTGGTGACGACCAGCGCGCGCACCTCGAAGGGGGCGGCCGATGCCCTGCGCGCCGCGATTACGGCGCCTGGTTTTTTCCATCGCTGGCGGCCTGAAGCCGAAAATCCCTATTTTGCTTTCCTGGCCTTGGCCTCCCGCTTTATCGTCACCTGCGACAGCGCCTCCATGTTGGCCGAAGCCACCGCCACCGGCAAGCGCGTGTATATGTTCGACCTCGAGGCTCAGGCGGCCTCATGGTCTTATGTTTTTGGCCGAGTGCTGGCGCCGGACCGGGTGCGGGCCTTCCTCTACCGCAAGCTCATGTGGGGGATGGCGCCCAGGCGGCTCACCCGCGACATCCGGGTGGTCCACCGTTTTCTGTTGGAAAGCGGGCGGGTGGTCTGGCTAGACGAGGAGTTCGCCCACGAGCCGCCGCCCCCGCTGGATGAAAGGCCACAGACGGTGGCTAGGATCCGTCCCCTGCTAGGGGGGGGTTGTCCAGCCACGCAGGTCGCGGCTCAGGAGGCAGCCGAGCCGCTCGATGTCGTCCCGGAAGGTCGCCAGGAGCTCCTCCCTGAGGGCAGGGGGTAGAGGGGGGCGGGGGCGATGCACCAGGTTTTGTTTGAGCAGCCACTTGCGCAGGCGCTTGAGCGGATGGCGTTTGGGCCGTTTGCGCGTGCGCTGGCGCTCCAAGGTGGCGAGGAAGCTCTCCGCCTGTTTCGGCGGGCGCTTCAGCCAGCGCTGCAGCCACTTAAAGTGCGGGTATTGGTTGCCTGCTTTAGGTGGAAAAGAGGTCCTGCCGTCGTATTTAAGACCTAAGAATTTTAGCACTTTAAGATAGCTGGCTAAAGGATTGGCAACCCAATCGTCGAATACCAAGACCAGGCAGCGCTCGCACCCCGCTTGCTCAAACAGGCGCGCCAAGTGCTTGCCAAGCCGCCCTATCTCGGCATATTGCAGTAAGGCAGGGTCGCGGCAGGTTTTGGGTATGCATTCGCCGCGCCGGCGCTGTTCTTGCAAACGCCAGGCAGTGGCAAAATCCTCCTCGTCTTCATCCAACAGGGCGACCAGCCTGGCGTGATAGGAATAGACTAGGTCTACGGGGTTTCGCACCATGACGATAAAGCGCGCGTTAGGGTTTAAGCTTAAGATCCGGGCGATGGCCTGGGGATCGTAAAGATACGATACCGAGCCTTCGCCGATCGCCTGGTGTCGATTCGGATCGTAGTGGGCAAAACAGCGCTCAAGATAATAGCGTTCGTCCAGCTCAGGATAGCGCTTGCAGAGCAGGCTGAAAAAATGCGGTTCCTTGGGCCTGGAAAAGCAGATCTTAGGGTGGTGACCAAGGTAATGGCTCATCGCCGTGGTGCCGCAGCGCGGGGCGCCGATCAGGAAGAAATCGGGGAAGAACGGCAGCGCCACACAGTCGGCTTGTAGATTGGACCGGTGCCTGGGAGCTGGATTAGCCGCCATGGACGGGTTGATTCTCCATTCGTCTTAAGGCCGCCGCGTAGCGGTCTTCCCAGTTTTTCATGTTCTTGATTCCGTCCTGCACGTAAGGCGATGCTTTGATCAAGGCCAGCCATAGTCGGCTGACGATTTTCCCTGGCCAAGTGAGCGGGCGCTCTACGTGGACCAGGAGCACTGCCCGGTGCTCATCGGTGTCGTTGCGCACCTCGTGGTCGTAAGTGTCGTCGAAGACGAAGCACTTGCCCTCTTCCCAAGTGAGCTTGCGGTTAGCCACCCTAAGATAACATTTTTCTTTGTCTTTGGGGACGATCAAGCCCAGATGGCAGACGATGAAGCTCTTGGTGGGCCCCCGGTGGGGCGGGATGTGGCAGCGCGGGTCGATGAGGGAGAACCAGGCGGTCAGCATCCCCGGAATCTGTGCCAACACTTTGGCAGTTTCCGGACAGCGCCGGCAGTTGGTCTCGATCCTGCGGCCAAAGCCGTACAGAAAGAAAGTTTTCCAGTGATCGCCCTGGGAGATTCTGGTTTGGTCGGGCGAGATCTGGTGGAAAGCCGGAATCAGGTCGCGTTCCTTGAGCAGCCTCTCGGCTTCTTGGCGGATGAGGGGGTAGTTTTGCTCTAGGATTTTGATCCAGTCGAATTGGTTGGGATCGAATGCTGGCGGATCGCCGATCAGGGATTGGCTGGCCAGGAACCTATCCACCAGGCGGGTCAAGAATTTGCCGGTCTTGATGATGGCGCGGCGTTTGATCTGTGCCAAGGTCATTGCGTCTCACCTCTTTGGTTTTTATCCTACAAATTGTAACATTAAAGCAACTTAAATAAAGTTTTTTGATTTAGATGCAAAACTCTACGCCTCGCGTTTGGCTGATCGTCGGCGACAAAGCCGGCGACAATGCCCAAGTCGCCACCATCGCAGAAGCCCTTGGATGGCCGGTGGAGTATAGGCGGTTGGTATTCCGCGAGCCTTATCGCACAGGCAAGCCTAAATTCGAAGCGTCTTTATATCACATCGATGAAAACCTTTCTGATCCTCTATTGCCGCCCTGGCCGGACCTAATCATCACCATCGGGCGGCGGCCGGCGATGGCGGCCTTGTGGATCAAGCAGCGGTCCGGCGGGCGGACCAAGGTGGTCATTTTGGGCAGGCCAAAGCGGTATCTTGACCAGTTCGATCTGGTGGTGGTGCCGGCACAGTATTGCGTGCCTAAACGATCCAATGTCTACAGGCTCTCCCTGCCTCTGATGCGGGTCGATGGAAGCGCCGTCGAAGCTGCGGTCAAAGCCTGGCACGAGCGCCTCAGGGAGCTTCCACGGCCGCTGGTAGCAGTGCTGGTAGGCGGGGCGACCAAACCGTATCGGCTGGAGGCGGAGGTGGCGCGCCGGCTTTTGGAGCAGGCCCAGGCCGCAACCAGAGGTCAGGGGACGCTTTACATTTCCACCAGCCGCAGGACGCCGCCCGAGGTCGTTGAAACCCTTCAAGACTGCAAACCGGCAAATGCCCTGCTTTACCGCTATGGGCTGGATCGGCCGGAAGACAACCCCTATCTGGCCCTGTTGGGCTTGGCGGACGGTTGCATCGTCACTGCCGACAGTATCTCGATGATGGTGGAGTCCCTGCGCCTGGGAAGACCCTTGGCGATCTTTCCACTCCCTATCCAGAATGCCAGCCGCCTGCGTCTGAAACGGTTGGTGCTCGACCTAACCGGGGGGCGCGACCTGAGCGCGATGCATAGTTTGATGTTCGAGCGGGGATGGGCGGTGCCCCTGGGTCAGGGGGAGTTTCCCTATCCGCCACCCAGGCTGGAGATCCCCGATGAGGTCTCTGAGGTTGTGCGGCAGATCCAATCCCTGTTAGGTCAATGAACCTCCCGAAGGGCTGGTACAATGGTATGGCTTAAAGCATTTTTGCAAGGCAGGGCGATGCGCAACCTTCAGGCGACGGATGAGTTTGGTGAAAACCAAGGACCGGTTGCATTTTATCTTCCCGATCTGAACAGTGGAGGCGTTCAGCGCATCGTGCTGAGAATCGCTAAGGCCCTTGCTGATCGGGGATGCTTGGTTGATCTGGTCGTATGCAAGCCCGAAGGGGAACTCGATTTCCTGCTCGAGGAGAAGCTTCATCTTCACCGCCTGAAGCCTTCCAATTACCTGGCTGCTCGGCTTGCGGTTGTGCGTGCCGATCCTTGGATGGCTTGGCTTGCCCCGCGCGTTTTTTTGGGTCACCGTTACCGCTTTAAAACCCTGTCTTGGTTGCCGGCGCTAGCCAAGTATTTGGTCAGTCGCCGCCCTTCGGTTTTATTCGCGGCGACGCCGCCTCTCAATATCGAGGCGGTGCTCGCCAGGCGTCTTGCAGGCGTTCCGGTACGGGTGGTGGTGAGCGAGCGCAGCCACTTTTCGGTCAGTGTACCCAAGCTCCAGCGCCGCGCGAAGGTACTAGTGCCGGCGATGCGGCGGGCTTACCTGCAAGCAGATGGGATCATCGCGGTATCGCGTGGCGTCGCCGAGGACCTGGTGCATACTTTGGGGATTCCAAACGAGCGAGTTGAAGTGGTATACAATCCAGTCGTCGGTGCGGATTTCTCCAAACGCATGCGCGAACCCGTCGATCATCCCTGGTTTTGCGGCCAGGCGATTCCGGTCGTGGTGGCGGTCGGCAGGCTGGCGCGGCAAAAGGATTATCCAACCCTGCTGCGCGCCTTTGCCAGACTGCGAGAGGGGCGTCCCGCACGGCTTGCGATATTGGGCAGCGGGAATGCTAGGATGCACGCCCGGCTCAAGGATTTGGCCGAGCGTTTGGGGCTGACCTCGGAGGTGGCATTTTTGGGGTTCCAACCTAACCCTCTGCCCTATATGGCCAAGGCCGATCTGCTGGTCCTCTCATCGCGCTGGGAAGGATTGCCGAATGTGCTCATCGAAGCGCTCGCCTGCGGCACCCCGGTGGTCAGCACCGATTGTCCGAGTGGCCCTGATGAAATCTTGGCAGGAGGTCGTTACGGCAAGCTTGTCCCCGTGGGAGACGTAGACGCCTTGGCCGAAGCGATGGCGCAGACGCTCGATCATCCCCCGGCGCGTGAAATGCTGCGCGAGCGGGCCAGGCTCTTCGACGAGATGCGCGCCATTGAGGCCTATCAAACCATTCTTTTGGGAAACTCCCGGGCGGTTTCTTGAAATGCGCTTTCCTGTAGAAATTCTGCCTTACTTTTGCGGCGAGGCGTTTTCGGACAGCCTTCAGATTCCTTTCCTTGAGGAAACAGAACCGCTGCCGCCCTGGTGGATGGGCCGGACGGTTTACTTAGAGCAGGTGCTGGCGGGACGTTCGGTGATTCACGTCGGGTGCGTGGATCACGGGCCTTTGAATGCCGCTGCACGCATGGCCAAGGATACCTGGTTACACCAAAAGCTGTGCCAAATAGCAGCCCCTTGCGCGGGGGTAGACATCGATGCGGAGGGAATAAGGTATCTTGCCGAAACCTTGGGCCTGGCTGAAGTTTATTGCGCGGATCTGGCCCGGCAAGACGTTCCGGCCTTACAGAGCCGGCGCTGGGACGTCCTTTTGTTGGGCGAGCTGATCGAGCATCTTGACGACCCGGTTGCATTCCTTACCGGTGTCCGCCAGCGCTACGGAGGCTGTATCGAAAGGCTACTTGCCACCGTGCCCAACGCGTTCGCCTGGAACAACTTTCGCCACGCGCTGCGGGGCGAAGAGCGCATCAATACCGATCATCGCTATTGGTTTACCCCTTACACGCTGGCAAAGGTGTTGATCCGGGCAGGTTTTATCCCCCAGGCGTTCCATTTCATGAGCCTGCATCAGTTCAGCCGCCCGCCGATCTGGAAAGCGTTTTATCGCAAGCGCAAGGCCGAAAAATTCATCGCTTTCCAGATGCAGGATCGTTATCCGGCGCTTCGCAAGACGCTGGTGATGTGGGCTATACCTGAGTAGATGATGAAAGTCGCGCATCCATGCTGATGGCAAGACCCAAAGGCAACCAAAACATCATCCAGACTTCTTTTATCCTGACTCCTGGCAAAAGCTGCCAGCCGTTCGGCGCGATGCAGAGAAAACCGTAAGTCAGGAGCGCAAATGGCAAAATATTCCCGGTTGCGATGCCGGTTCTAAAGGTCTGATACAAACTGTAACCGGCTAACCAGACCGCCAGACCCAATCCAATGAGTCCGCCTTGGCTTAGGTTGGCGATAAAAAAGCTATGGGAATGCGCATAGCGGTAAAGAGTTCCGTCGGGGAGGCGGGTAACTCCACTGGGATCGGCGAAATAACCCTGTCCAAACCAGGGATGCTGGAGCGCATGGGCCAGTGAATCTATCCAGATATAGAGGCGATAAGGTTCAGGACGCATTAGTTTGGCAGTCAGCTCAGGCGACAGAGTTGCCAGAACCAGTACTGCCGATCCTACCAGACCCAGGGACAACAGCATCTGCCGCTTGGGTTGCATCGCGGTGAGAAAAACCAGGCCTGTCCCCATAGCCATCAGCACGCTTCGGGTCCAGCTCAGGCAGGCATAGGCCAAAATCGCCGCGAATGCCAAACCATAGCTGACGCGCTCTATGGGAGATAAGGCGTGGATCATCCGATGCCAGGCGATCACTGCGAATACGCCGAAAACGGCGGCGCCCTGAATGGGATTGTCGAGGTATCCAAAGCCTTGCATGCGCGATTCGGGAAAAGGATGGTGGCTGTACCACGCCGCGATGACCAAAATGGCGGAGGTGGCGGCCAAGCAGCAAAGCCAGCCAAGGTGGCGGTCGAAAGCTTGCGGATGGCGGATTCTAAGACCTGCGGTCAACAGGAGGAAATGGGCAATCGTAATGCCACTTGCTAAGGTCGAAAGCACCGCTTTTAGCTCTATCTTCGGCGACCAAACCATGCTTGCCAGCAAAAAACCCAGGTAAATCAGCGAGAGTCGGAAAAGCCGGCAGGTTGCAACCGTATTCCAAAGTTCGGGTAAATAACGCCACGACCATGGGATCACCAGGCCGGCATACAAGGTCCAGATTTTTTTGCCATGGACGACGACCACAAGACAGATACCCAGAAAAATGGCATAGGCCAGCAGGAGTGCCTGCCATCCATCGGTGGTGAGCTTGGGGCGTGCCCATGCCGATTGTCTGGCAAGAAAACCTAAGGTGGTACGCCCAAGCTCACCCAGATAATGCCAAAAACACAGTAGGGCCAGGTTGACATACAAAACCCAAGTGATTTTGACCTCGGGGATGAGAACCTGGAAACAGACGCTCGCAAACAAGGCATAGCCGAAAAGCAGCGCCTGCCACCCGTTGGAGGCGATTGGTCTTGGTGGCATTGGATTGGGGGATTACAAAGCTAGCGGCTGCGCGAGTAAGTCCCGATCAGCGCGGTTTCCTCCAGGATATGTCCCTGCATCGCCTGTTCCAACTGGCGCTTGGTAGGGAGGCGGCCGAAGTCCGGCAGCAGCGTATCCAGTGCGTAGAGCTTGAAGAAATACCGGTGCTCGCCGATGGGAGGGCAGGGGCCGCCGTAGCCGGTTCGCTTCCAGTCGTTCAAGCCTTCTTGCGTCCCTGGAGGGAGTTGGGCTGCGTTTTCAGGCAGCCCGCTCGAGTCGGGGGGAAGGTTGTAGAGCACCCAATGCACCCAGGTCAGCTTAGGAGCACGGGGGTCCGGCGCATCCGGGTCGTCCACGATCAAAACCAGGCTTTGGGTTCCATGCGGAAGGTTTGACCAGTGAAGCGGTGGGGAGATGTCCTCACCATCGCAGGTATATCTTACTGGAATTTTCCCGTTGTGGGGGAATGCAGAAGCAAGCGTCAAAGCCATGGCAGGCCTCCCAAGCGGTGGGTTGGCGGCCAGTGCCGACATCGCAAGGCACATAACCGCGGTGAACCAGATCGCATCTCGGTGCGACATGATCGATTACTGATGGTCAAGATGCCAATATAATGCCTAAATTTCTAGAAAAAATCTTCCCAAAATGGACTGGCAAGGAATCGAAGCAGCAGCGCTGGTGCGTGAAACTTGCGCGGTCGGATTTGTCTAATGAATGTACTGCGGGGCGGCTCGAACTCGCTGACTCGCAAGGATGCTGTACAATTTGTATCCCTGAATCGTTAATCCATCAACAACCTGTAACTAGAAGGGTAGCAACATGGTAGATCTGGAGCATGGGCTTCAAGATAATCAGTATCTTTTGGGTGAAGATGGGGTCGAAAAAGAAGTGGACGAATTGTTTTCCGCCTGGCGGAAAGACCAGGAGAAACTCGTTGCCCGCCGCCGAGTGGAACGTTACCTGGAATTAAAGCGGCTGCGCGAACAGATCGGTGACGTCTTCGATTTGGATGATTTTTGACAGAGTCGATTTAAGTGGGTTGGCTATCCTTGAATTTCAGTTTATTTACCCCCATATTTCACCGATGTCCAAAGTAACCGATGAGAGGAAACGAAGATGGAATTGAAAGCCGATCTGAGCGACTTGGTGGAAACCCTCAAGCAAGAGCGAGATGAGCTGCGCGTTAAAATTCACCTGGCGAAGCTTGAGCTGCAACAAGAATGGGAAAAGACCGAAAAACAATGGGAGAATTTCAAGGCCAAGGCGGATGAAGTGTTGAAAGACACTAAGGAAGTAGCCGAAGAGATCTCCGAATCGGCCAAGGTGATCGGCGAAGAGCTAAAAAATGCTTACTTAAGGATTCGTGAACGTTTATAAGTATCCTGTTGATTTGGATGCAAATGGCTGCCCGCGGGCAGCCATTTTTTTCAGTATAATGGGCAGCTTCAAAAATATCTTAACAGTGAATTAAATCTATGGCCCACAAGATCGATAAAGTCGTTTTGGCCTACTCCGGTGGCTTGGATACCTCGGTGATCCTCAGGTGGTTGCAGGAAACCTATAGCTGCGAGGTGATAACTTTTACCGCCGACATCGGCCAGGGGGAAGAGTTGGAACCTGCGCGGGAAAAAGCCCAAGCCTTAGGGGTTCGGCAAATCTACATCGACGATCTCAAAGAGGAATTCGCGCGCGATTTCGTTTTTCCCGTGTTCCGCGCCAATGCCCTCTATGAGGGTGAGTATCTGCTTGGGACTGCTATTGCCCGGCCGCTGATCGCCAAGCGCCTGATCGAGATCGCCTGTGAGGTCGGTGCCGATGCCATCGCCCACGGCGCAACCGGCAAGGGTAATGACCAGGTCCGGTTCGAGCTGGGTGCCTATGCGCTGAATCCAGAGGTCAAGATCATCGCGCCATGGCGGGAATGGGACCTCAACTCGCGGGAAAAGCTTTTGGCCTATGCCGAAAGCCACGGGATTCCCATCGAAAGGAAACGGGGAGGGAGTTCGCCCTATTCCATGGACGCCAACCTGCTGCACATCTCCTACGAAGGCGGCAGGCTCGAAGACCCTTGGGCTGAACCGGAGGAAGAGATGTGGCGTTGGACGGTGTCTCCAGAAAAAGCCCCGGACCGGCCGGTCTATGTGGAACTGACTTTTGCGCGGGGAGATTTGGTGGCTATCGATGGGGAGGAAAAGCCTCCCGCGCAAGCGCTTGAGACTTTGAACCGTATCGGCGGTGAGCATGGCGTAGGCAGGCTAGACCTGGTCGAGAACCGCTATGTGGGAATGAAATCGCGCGGTTGCTACGAGACCCCAGGTGGCACGATTTTGCTCAAAGCCCACCGCGCGATCGAATCCATCACCCTGGATCGGGAGGTGGCGCATCTCAAGGACGAGCTGATGCCGCGCTATGCCAGCTTGATCTATAACGGCTACTGGTGGAGCCCGGAACGCAAGATGCTGCAGGCAATGATCGATGCTTCCCAGGCCACGGTCAATGGCGTGGTGCGGGTCAAGCTTTACAAAGGCAGTGTCACCGTGGTGGGGCGCAGATCCGACAATAGCCTGTTCGATGCAGCCATCGCCACCTTCGAGGACGATGCCGGGGTCTATAATCAAAAGGATGCTGAGGGGTTCATCAAGCTGAATGGACTCAGGCTGCGCCTTGCAGCACGCAAGGGAACGCAGTTTCTTTGAAAGATGCCTCTATCAAGCCGGTTGCGGGAGAGAGGCGGGGAGATTCAAGTGATGCCGTATTTTTGCATCCGGTAAAGCAAGGTATCGCGGCTGATTCCCAAAAGCCTGGCTGATCGGCTGCGGTTGCCGCCGGTAGCCGCCAAGGCTTGGCGGATCAATTCAATTTCCACCCCTTCCAGCGATAGACCGGTGGCGGGTAAAGTAATGCTGTTTCGGCCGCGCGCCTGGGTAGAGGTGATTTCTGGTGGTAGATTGGTCGGTTCGATCGTGTGCCCAGCCAGCAGAATCGCCAGCCGCTCACAGATGTTGCGGAGTTCGCGCACATTGCCAGGCCAATGATAATGGATGAGGGCTTGCAAGGCGGCTTTGCTGAGACGGGCAGGTGGCAGGCCGTGCTCAGCGGCTGCTTGCTGCATGAAGTGCTCTGCCAGTAACGGGATATCTTCCTTGCGCTCGCGCAGGGGAGGGATTTCCAAAGGTACGACGTTCAACCGGTAATAAAGGTCTTGGCGGAATTCGCCGCGCTCGATTTTTTGCTCTAAGTCAGCGTTGGTGGCAGCGATGATGCGCGCGTTCACCTTTTCGGTGGCGGTTGCCCCCACCGGCTGGCATTCTCCGGTTTCGAGAAAGCGCAGCAGCTTGGCCTGCAGGCTGTAAGGCATAGAATCGATTTCGTCCAGGAACAGCGTCCCCCTATCGGCAGCCTGGAGCTTACCGGTTTGATTGGCAACGGCCCCGGTAAAAGCTCCCTTGCGGTGGCCGAAAAGCTCCGATTCGGCCAGGGACTCGGGGAGGGCCGCGCAATTGATGGTGATGAACGGCCGTCCCGCGCGGGGGCTGGATTGTTGCAGGGCCTGGGCCAGCACTTCTTTGCCAGTGCCGGTCTCGCCCACGATCAAGACGGTGACGTCGGTGGCCGCAACCATTTTGGCAGCGCGCAGGAGTGCCTCGAAATTCGGCGCCTTACCGATGAGTGATTTGAACTTGTCCATCAGGTCCACCCCGTTTTTTCTTATTTGCTGCATAACCCACGGATTCAAATTTGGAAAAGCCGCCAGCCCAGCCAGCAAGATCACGAACACGCCGGCACCCATCCGAAACCTGCGCATCTTGGCCAAGCGCACTATCCAATTAATCATTATACCGACTCCCATGACTGCAGGTAAAGTTCCCATGCCGAAGGCGGCCATGGTCAAAGCGCCGCGGGTCGGGCCGCCGGCGGTGGCGGCAAGCGCCAGGGCAGTGTAGACTAAACCGCAAGGCAACCAGCCCCAGACCATGCCGAATAAAAACGCCTGGGATAAATTGGAAACCGGAAGGATGCTCCGGCCGAAGGGTTCGATCACACGCCAAAGCCGCGCGCCTAGCCGCTCGAGATAGGCAAAGCTCGGGAACCAGCCGGCAATATAGAATCCCGAGCTAGCCATGATGACGGCGGCCATAAGCTGAAGCATGCGGTAACCTTGTGCGCCGAATGGCAATTCCAATACGTATCGAAGGCTGCCAGCGATCAGCCCGGCCATGGAATAGCTCAGGATCCGACCCAGATTATAGCTGAGTACGAAGGGAGTCAAACGCTGTTTGTGAAGGCGGATCTCGCGGCTCAGACTCAGGGTCAGGGTGCCGATGATGGAGCCGCACATGCCGATGCAGTGGAAGCTCGAAAACAGCCCCATGATGAAAGCGACCAGGTAAATGGGATCGAATGCCATTATTTGAAAAGGTGTATGATCCGGTCCTGCAAGGCCCGTGCAGCGGCTCTGGGATCCTCGGCATCGCGGATCGGACGACCGACCACCACGTAGTCTGCGCCATCGCCAAATGCCTGCTCTAGCGTTGCCGTACGTTTCTGATCGTCGTGATGATCCAAGTTGGGGCGGATGCCCGGGGCAACGATCAGAAAATCGTTTCCGACCGTTTTGCGGATCGAGGCTGCCTCCAAGCCTGAGGCGATCACGCCATCCAGCCCTGCTTGCTGCGCCTGGCGGGCGCGCCTGAGCACCAGTGATTTGAGGTTGTCTGCATAACCCATCTCCCTCAAGGCCTGTTCGTCTAGGGAGGTCAGGACCGTAACCGCCAGGATTTTGAGGTTCTCTCCCTGACCGCGGGCGGCGGCTTCCATGATCATCCGATCTCCATGCACAGTGGCAAATTGCACGCTGGTTTGGCTCAAAGCCCGGACCGCCCGTTCCACGGTAGCGGGAATGTCGTAGAACTTGAGATCGGCGAACACTTTCTTGCCGCGCCTGCCGAGCCAGTCGATCATGGAGAAATAGTCGCCAGCCATGAACAGCTCCAGACCGATCTTATAGAATGACGCTTCCTCGCCGAGGATTTCGACCAATCGCTTGGCCTGATCATAGGTGGGCAGATCTAGGGCGACTATCAGCCGGTCGCGAGGAGGAATAGGTTTGGTGGATAAAGGCATGATATTTTTCCGGCGTTGGTTGGGAAGGTCAATGATACAAAATCTATGCGCCAGCGCTGGTGGGAATCCATGGCATCGGTCTTGATCCAAATGTTCTTGCTCATCCTGTGTGGTACCGCCTGGCGCGTTCTGCGTCCGGCTGGCTTGGATGGAGATCAGACCCGCCTGGTACTGACCAACCTCGTTTACTACTTGTTCCTGCCGGGGTTGATCTTGAAATTGATGAGCCGATCGAACCTCGGGATGGAAACCCTGTTGATTGCGGTCTACGGGGCTGGGGTGGTGGGTTTCGGGGGGGGATTGGCAGCACTCTATGTGCGTTGGCGACGACTGCCGGCGGTTCGGGCGGGAGCAGCCTGGCTGGCAGTGACTTTTCCCAACGTCACTTTTTTGGGATTGCCGGTGCTGCAGCAGGCCTTCGGTGACTGGGCGGCGCTTATGGTCATCCAGCTTGATCTGTTTGCCTGCACCCCTTTGGTCCTGACCGTGGGAATCGGTATTGCCAGAGCATTCGGCAGCCGGAGCCGAGAGGATAATCGCTGCCTGGCTTTACTGCGGGTGCCGCCGCTGTGGGCGGCAGCGTTGGCAGTTGGGCTGAACCTGGCTGGCTGGCCGCTGCCGCCCTGGGCCATGGATTTCCTCGCCTTGCTGGCCAAGGCGGTGACGCCGTTGATGTTGCTCGCATTGGGGTTGGCCTTGGACTGGCGGAGTTTGCGCTGGAGCAGCTGGTCCCTGGTGGGACCGGTGGTGATGGCCAAATTGGTTCTGATCCCAATATTCGGTTGGTGGCTGGGCAGGGAGTTGAATTTCGCCGGCGCGGAACTTACTGCGTTGGTGCTCGAGGCGGGTATGCCCAGCATGCTGTTTGGGATCGTATTGTGTGATCGATTCGGCCTGGACAGCCGTTTGTACGCGCTTTTGGTAACCGCGACTACGCTGCTGTCGATGGCCAGCCTGCCGCTTTGGTATGACCTGCTCGAGAGCGGGGTATAATGGAATTTTATCTAGCAAGGTGGATTCCATGGGATTCATGCAAGGTAAGAAGGTTTTGATCGTAGGGCTTGCCAGCAACCGTTCCATCGCTTGGGGAATTGCCCAGGCCATGTACCGGGAAGGGGCGGAGTTGGCGTTCACCTATCAGAACGACAAGCTCAAAGAGCGGGTGGAAACGTTGGCCGCCCAGTGCGGGAGCAATTTGACCTGCGCCTGCGACGTGGGCAGCGACGGGGAAATCCAAGGAGTTTTTAACTACTTAAGCCAACATTGGGAGGGTTTGGATGGCATCGTTCATTCGGTCGCCTATGCCCCACGCCACGCATTGGAAGGAGATTATCTTAAGTCGGTGGACCGTAAGGCATTCCAGATCGCCCACGATATCAGTTCTTACAGTTTCGCCGCCCTGGCCAAGGCCGGCCGGCCGATGCTGAGAACGGGCGGGGCGCTGTTGACCTTAAGCTACCTGGGAGCCGAACGGGTGATTCCCAATTACAACGTGATGGGGGTAGCCAAGGCCAGCCTTGAGGCCAACGTGCGTTATATGGCAGCTGGTTTGGGACCTGTTGGCATTCGGGTCAACGCGATCTCGGCTGGCCCCATCCGGACCTTGGCTGCTTCTGGCATCGGCAATTTCCGGGAGATGCTGAGCAAGGCTGAGAAGTCCGCCCCTTTGCGCAAGAACGTCACCATCGAAGAAGTGGGGAATGCCGCAGCCTTTTTATGCTCGGATCTGGCCTCTGGGATCACCGGCGAGGTGCTCTACGTGGACGCCGGTTACCACATCATCGGCTTGGCCTTCGAGGTTTAGGTTTCCATCGCAATCCGACCTCGGTTCAGGATTTGCTCGAACCTGGAGGCCGGCATGGGTTTGCCGAACAGGTAGCCCTGGCCCTCGTCGCAGCCGAAGCGGCGCAGCAATGCCAATTGGCCTTGGGTTTCGATACCTTCGGCCAGGATTTTAAGATGCATGCTGTGGCCTAACCTGATGATCCCTTCGACGATGGCTGCGCTGCCTGGATCCCCTTCCATCGGTTGGATGAAGGATTGATCGATCTTGAGGGTATCGATGGGGAAGCGCTTGAGGTGGCTCAGAGAGGCAAAGCCGGTGCCGAAATCGTCCAAAGCCAGCCCAACGCCCAAGGTCTTCAGTTGCTGGAGTACATACACCGCATGGTCGATGTCGAGCATGGCTGAAGATTCCGTGATTTCCAACTCCAGCTGTTCGGGTAGGATTGGATATTCGCGAAGCAACTGCCCGATCAGGACCGGCAAGTTTTGCTGGTGAAATTGATAAGCCGAGACATTGACCGCCAGCCGCAAGGGGAAGGAGCCTTGCCAGCGCTGTAGCTGGCGCATTGCTTGGCGCAACAGCCACATGCTGATGGGGCCGATCAAGCCGGTTTCCTCGGCCAGGGGGATAAACTCCTGGGGTGGCAACAGCCGATAATGGGGGTGATGCCAGCGCAGGGTCACCTCCGCACCGCACAGCCTCCCATCCTTAAGCTTAACTTGAGGCTGGTAATACAGCTCCAGCTCTTTATATTCGAGCGCGTGGCGCAGGTATCCTTCCAGGATGAGTGGATGGTGGCGGGGTTCGAGTTTGGCGTGATACCTAAAGCCGGTGTTGCCACCGCGGTGTTTGGCCTGTTGCAAGGCCAGATCGGCAGCATGGAGCAGGGTCCCTGGATCTTTGCCGTCGTCCGGATAGAGGCTAAAACCCACGCTGATCGAGACGCAGAACTCCCGGTGATCGACATAGATGGGTCGGTGCAAAGCGCCGATCAGCACCTTGGCTAAGAGTTCTGCGCTGCAGCCCTTCGCGCTCTGGGAAGGGTTGGCCGGCGCGAGCAAAGCGAAGGTATCGGCCTCGAAGCGATATAGCTGAGCACTGAGTCCGCTGCTGGTCAGTTCCTCAGTGAGCCGCTCTGCGACAGCGCGGAGCAACCGGTCGCAAAGCAAGTAACCCAAGCTGCCGATGAACAGCTTGAAGCGGTCGATGTTGAGCAAAAAAACTGCAACCTCAAGCGAGGGAGAGCTTTGGAATTGCCTGGTCAGGTGAGCGTGAAACAAGTGGCGATTGGGAAGCCCGGTGACTTCATCATGGCAGGCCTGCCAGGTCAAGGTACGCATGAGTAGAAAAGTCAGGGCTATGCGAAGGGCGATGCCGAGCAGGATCATGAGCGCTGTGGCCAGGACAAGATAAGTATCGGGGCGCACGTTGCTTGCAACTAGGTAGATTGCCAGCGCCAGGATCAGGAGATCCAGGCCGGTGGTCAGAAGCTTCAAGCTGCGGTAAGGGAAGCGTTTGGACATAAAAGTTATAGGATTCGTCGCCAGATGCAATTATTTCCATCAAATGGCGTTTTTGCATGGGCAAGACCGGCTGTTATACTTAAAAACTTTAAATTTGGTGTCTGGTATGGTCAAAGTTTATTTTAGGGGGGTAAGAACCTGCCATGAAATGGCTTAATCTCGGCTTGATCCGCCTATTTGAGTTCCTCACTTTGCTAGTGTATTCCTTCTTCGTGCTGGTGTATTTCGGTGCTTTTCTGCTGTTGCCGCTGGATATCCTGTCGCTATCGATCAATGGGATGGGGTTAATTGGTCTTCCGGCTGCCGTTTCCGTCCCGGTGGCCGCGGCAGTGAGCGGGTATTTTTGCTATCTGGTCTACAAGTTGCCTGGGGTGTATCAGATCCTCCTCAACGGAGGAACAGAATTGAGCAACGCTGGCTATACCCAGATCCAACACCTGGAAACTATCGCCCGCCAAATCGGCAGTCAATCCACTCAGAACACGCCTTGAGGCACCGCTTGAAACCCTTAAGGTGTTGGAGATTTTCCCTACCCACGCTCTTGCCAGTGCTGATTCAATCCATGGCCTAAGCTGCATCGGTTGGCAAGATGATCCGAAAAGCCGGTTTGATTGGCTTGAGTTTCTGGCTGGTGACTGCCTCTGCGGCAGCCTATCGATCGGACCAAAGCGGCCAATCGTACTTCACCGACCGTCCAGTCCCCACCGCCAGCCTCGTGGCACTTCGGCCGGGCTTTACCTACCACCGGGTTGGATATGTTTATGACGGAGACACGGTGCGACTTGCGGACGGGCGGTGGGTGCGGCTGCTCAACATCAATACCCCCGAGATCGGAACCGAGCGCAAGCGCGGTGAGCCCGGCGGAGAACAGGCCAGGCGAGAACTTAAGGCTTTGACTGGAAACCGTCGGGTAAGGCTGGAATACGATCTTGAGAGGCATGACAAATACGGGCGCACCCTGGCCTACCTGTTCACCGAGGACGGCATCCATATCAACCTGACCCTGATCAAACGAGGTTGGGCGATCGCCAATCTCCACCCGCCCAACCTCAAGTATACTGATGCGATCCTCGCCGCCCAGCTCGAAGCAGAGCGGGCCAAACGCGGGATCTGGGGAATGGACGCTTACGCCCCGAAGCCGATCGAAATCCTGCGGCGTAAAAAACTGTACGGTTGGCAGCGCTTGGTGGGTAAAGTCAATCAGATCGAGTCCAAGCGTAAATTCATCCGGCTTGAGTTCGCTCAAGACCTGTATGCGCTCATCCCAAAATCCAATCTCAAGTGGTTTCCTGATCTGCATGCTTACCTTAAGGCTCGGGTCGAGGTGCGGGGTTGGCCTTTAAGGCGCGGGCGTGAGCATTCGATTTTGGTACGCCACCCCAGCGCTTTGCTGGTACTTAGATAATTGCGGTGGACTTTCCCGTGCTTGCCGGTATAGTTTTCTGCATCCAAACAGCGTAAGGAGAACAACCGTGATGATTGGAGACTATCGCAAATACGTCTGTGTGGTCTGCGGCTACATCTACGATGAGGCCGAAGGCGACCCAGAGGGGGGGATTCCTCCCGGGACGCGCTTCGAGGATCTTCCCGATGACTGGGTTTGCCCCGAGTGCAGTGCTTCCAAGGAGGATTTGGAGTTGCTGGAGGAATGATCCCTGATAAGCTTAATGAACCGGAATTGAGGAACTAGCCATGCAGACCCCCTGGATTGCCCCTTCGATCTTGTCCGCTGATTTTACCCGTCTCGGCGAGGAGGTCGAAAACGTCTTAAAAGCTGGCGGCGATGTCGTCCACTTCGACGTCATGGACAACCACTATGTCCCCAATCTGACTTTCGGTCCCATGGTCTTAGAAGCGCTGCGCAAGTACGGCATTACCGCTCCCATCGACGTCCATTTGATGATCAAACCGGTGGATCGAATCATCCCTGATTTCGCCAAAGCGGGTGCTACTTACATCACTTTTCATCCGGAGGCCTCCGAGCACGTCGATCGTACCCTGCAGTTGATTCAAGACCACGGCTGTAAGGCAGGCCTGGTGTTCAATCCGGCAACGCCTTTGGATTACCTGGATTGGGCCATCGAACGGGTGGACATGATTCTGTTGATGTCGGTCAACCCCGGCTTTGGTGGTCAGTCGTTCATTCCCTACGTACTGCGCAAGATCGATCGGGTACGCAGCATGATCGATTCATCCGGCCGCCCCATCCGCCTGGAGGTGGACGGGGGCATCAAGGTGGACAACATCGCCAAGGTAGCCGCTGCCGGGGCTGATACCTTCGTGGCCGGTTCGGCGATTTTCGGACAGCCGAACTACCGGGCAGTGATCGATGCCATGCGGGCAGAAATCGCCAAAGGCTTGGCTAAGGCGGCATGATCGTGCGGTTCTTAAAAAATTTTCTATGACGCCTGCGCGCTTTCGAAAACTCGCCGCCCTTGGGTTTAACCGTATTCCCATCACCCGCGAGGTATTGGCTGATCTGGACACCCCCTTGAGTGCCTATCTCAAACTGGCAGGACAGCCTTATACCTATCTGTTTGAATCGGTTCGCGGCGGCGAGCGGTGGGGGCGTTACTCCATCATCGGCCTGCCGGCGCGGCAAGTGCTTCAGGTCCGGGGCGAAACGATTCAGGTTTGGCAGAAAGACGAACTGATCGAGGAGCAAAACTCAGTCGATCCGTTCGGCTGGATCAAGCGCTTCGCCAAGCGCTTCAGCACTCCGAAACTGCCAGGTTTGCCCCGCTTCAGCGGCGGGCTGGTGGGCTATTTCGGTTATGAGACCATCGCCTACCTCGAGCCTAGGTTGAAGTCGGTCGCGGTCAAACCAGATCCCCTTCAGACTCCTGATATCCTGCTGATGGTCTCGGAGGACCTTTTGGTGTTCGACAACCTGTCGGGGAAGCTCAAGCTGATCACCCACGCCGACCCAAGTGAACCCGAAGCGCTGGAGCGGGCGAATGCGCGCCTGGAAGAATGGATCAAGCGGTTGCGCGGCAGTTGCCCGTATCCATCCGAGAGCATAAGGTACCGCATCAGCGAGGCGGATTTCATCTCCGGCTTCACCCGCGAGGGGTTCGAAGGTGCCGCAGGTCGAATCAAAGACTACATCGTCCAAGGAGACGTCATGCAGGTGGTCCTGTCCCAGCGCTTGTCGATCCCCTATTGCGGCGATCCATTGAGTGTCTATCGGGCGTTGCGCTGGCTCAATCCCTCCCCCTACCTGTACCATCTGAACCTTAGGGATTTCCACATCGTGGGCTCCTCGCCCGAGATTCTGGTGCGGCTCGAGGACGCTACCGTCACCGTCCGTCCCATTGCCGGAACCCGTCCTCGGGGCCGGACGCCGGAGGAAGACCTGGCCCTGGAAAAGGAGCTTCTGGCCGATCCCAAGGAGCGGGCCGAGCACCTGATGCTCATCGATCTGGGGCGCAACGACATCGGCAGGGTGACGGAGGTTGGCAGCGTCGAGGTGACCGACAAGATGATCATCGAGCGTTATTCCCACGTCATGCATATCGTCTCAAACGTGGCCGGAAGGCTTAGGACCGGATTGGATGCCTTTGACGTGCTGGCGGCCACCTTTCCGGCCGGGACTGTCTCGGGGGCGCCCAAGATCCGGGCGATGGAGATCATCGCTGAGCTGGAACCGGTCAAGCGCGGCATTTATTCCGGTGCGGTCGGCTATATCGGGTGGTTCGGCAACCTGGATACCGCCATCGCCATCCGGACCGCGGTGATCAAGGACGGTCAGCTCCACGTCCAGGCCGGAGCGGGGATCGTGCACGATTCGGTCCCGACCAAGGAATGGGAGGAGACCATGAACAAGGGACGGGCGTTGTTCCGGGCCGTGGCCCGTGCGGCGGAGGGGCTTTCGGTATGACCCGGGTGGTGATGATAGACAACTACGATTCCTTCACTTACAACCTGGTCCAGTACCTTGGAGAACTGGGAGCGGAGGTGACGGTGGTGCGCAATGACCAGGTGGGGCTTGCGGATATAGAACGCCTTAAGCCGGACCGGATCGTCATCTCTCCCGGCCCTTGTACCCCTAAGGAGGCCGGCATTTCAGTGCCCGCCATCGGCCATTTCAAGGGAAGGCTACCGATTCTGGGAGTATGCCTGGGCCATCAGAGCATCGGCGTGGCTTTCGGTGGCCGCATCGCCCATGCCAAGACGATCATGCACGGTAAAACCTCCATGATTTATCATCACGGTCAAGGCGTATTCCGTGGGCTGCCCAATCCCTTCGAGGCAACCCGTTACCACTCCCTGGTGATCGAACGCCAAAGCCTCCCAGAATGCCTAGAAATCACCGCCTGGACCCGGGACAAGACCGGTGCGTTCGAAGAGATCATGGGGGTGCGCCATAAGGAATACCCCATCCATGGGGTGCAGTTTCATCCCGAGTCGATTTTGACTCAGCACGGCCATGAGCTGCTCCGCAACTTTTTGGAAGATAAATGAACATCCGTGCCGCCATCGCCAAGGTGCTCGAGCCGGCCGACCTTGAGTCCTCCGAGATGCGGGAGGTGATGGGCCAAATCCTAGCCGGTGAGGCCACCCCAGCCCAGACCGCAGGTTTCTTGGTCGCGCTTAGAGCCAAGGGCGAGAGCGTCGAGGAAATTGCCGCAGCTTGTAAGGTGCTGCGCGAGCAGGCCCTCAGGGTCGAAGTCACCGGCGCCCACCTGATCGACACCTGCGGTACCGGTGGGGATTGCCTGGATACCTTCAACGTCTCCACTACCGCTGCGTTTGTGGTGGCCGCCGCCGGCGGCAGGGTGGCCAAGCACGGCAATCGTTCCGTGTCGAGCCGAAGCGGCTCTGCCGACGTACTGGAGGCGGCCGGGGTCAAGCTGGATCTGACCCCGTCCCAGGTCAAACGCTGTCTCGAAGAAATCGGCATCGGGTTCCTCTATGCTCCCCGTCACCACGGTGCGCTGCGCCAGGTGGCGGAGGTGCGGCAGGAACTGGGGATCCGGACCCTGTTCAACCTGCTCGGCCCCCTGCTCAATCCCGCCGGGGCACGTCATCAGCTGTTGGGGGTATTCGATGCCCGCTATGTGATACCCCTGGCGCAGGTGCTTAACAAGCTGGGCAGCCGTCATGCTCTGGTCGTTCACGCCGAGGACGGTCTGGATGAGATCAGCCTTGCCGCCCCCACCCAGGTGGCAGAGCTTAAGGCAGGGGAGGTGAGGACTTATTCGGTCGTCCCGGAACAGTTTGGCATCCTACGCACTCCGCTGACTGCGATCCAGGTCGATTCGGTCGCTGCCAGCCTTAAAATCATGCGCGGCGTCCTAGCGGGAAAGCCGGGCCCGGCCAGCGACATCGTCACCCTCAATGCAGGTGCGGCAATCTATGCCGCCGATTTGACCGAATCGCTTGCCAGCGGAGTAGAAAAGGCCCGCGCCGTGCTGACCTCTGGGGCGGCTTTGGACAAATTGAATGCCCTGATTGAATGGACCCAAAATCAATGACTCAAGCGGACGTTTTACAGCAAATCCTGACTACCAAGCGCGACGAGCTCAGCCAGCGCAAGCGGCGCGTTTCTCTGGCCGAAGTGCGCCAGATGGCCGAATCCCAGACCCCTCCCCTGGATTTTCGGGGAGCCTTGGAGAGGCGGGTGGCGAGTGCCCAGCCGGCGGTGATCGCCGAGATCAAAAAGGCTTCTCCTAGCCAGGGGGTGATCCGAGAAACCTTCGATCCGCGCGAGATTGCCTCAAGCTATGCTAGAGGCGGCGCGACGTGTCTTTCGGTATTGACCGACAAGCATTATTTCCAGGGCAGCGAGGCCTGTCTTGAGCTGGCCAAACAAGCCGCAGGCCTTCCCACCTTGCGTAAGGATTTTCTCATCGACCCCTATCAGGTCTACGAGGCCCGAGCCATCCAGGCCGATGCGATCCTGTTGATCGTGGCTGCTTTGGATGGTGCTCAGCTTAAGGACTTAAGTCAGCTGGCGGAGGAACTTTGCCTGGCGGTGCTGGTAGAGGTGCACGACGCTGATGAGCTGGAACGGGCTGTGCTCCTGGATAGCGTCATTTTGGGCATCAACAACCGCAATCTGCGTACCTTCGAGGTTTCCCTGGAAAACACTTTGAGCCTTCTGCCTTTGATTCCAGAAGGCCGGTTGATAGTCACCGAAAGCGGTATCCACACGCCTGCGGACGTAGCCAGGCTGCGCGAGAATGGCGTGCACGCCTTTTTGGTCGGGGAGGCGTTCATGCGCGCAGAGGATCCTGGAGCGTGCCTTAGGCGGCTGTTTTATTCATGAAACCGATAGTGCAAGGATGAGATCTGTTCGGAGATGATCCCCATCAGAAAGATGAATAGCGATCCCAGGAACAGTACCACCGACATATTGGTCAATCGCCCCCACATAAAGAAAGTGTAAGCATAGTAGCCAAGACCAGTGGCGAAGGTGATGGCGCTGACTGGTAGGAACAAGCGCATAGGAGAGAACAAAGCGCCGATCTTGAGGATGATGACGAAGAAGCGGATCCCGTCCCGTAGCAGGCGGATGTGACTTGTGCTGTTTTGGTTGCGTTGACAGGCTTTGATGGCGACATAAGTGACCGGAAAGCCGGCGCGGAAAAAAGCCATCGTGCTGGTGGCGGGGTAGGAGAAACCGTTGGGCAGAAGGTAAAGGAATTTGCGGAAACACTCAGCATCGGCGGCGCGGAAGCCGCAGGTCAGATCTTCGATTTGATAGCCGGTCATGAACGAAGCCAGCCGATTGTACCAGTAATTGGCGAAACGCCGAAGCCACGAGGCGTGGGTGCGGGCATGACGGGCGCCGACCGCCATCTTATAGCCTTTGGAGACAGCCTCGAGAAGGTGGGGGACATCCTTAGGATCGTGCTGACCGTCGGCATCCATAAACACCAGGATGTCGCCTTTGGCGTTGCGGGCACCGGTTTTGATCGCAGCCCCATTCCCCATGCTGTAAGGGTGACTGATGACCCGAACCTCGTGTTCGTGGCAGACAGCCTCGGTGGCATCGGTGGAGCCATCGTTAACGACCAGAATTTCAAATTCAGGAAACATCTGTTTCAGCTTAGGAAGCAGATTGCACAAGCTGATCGCTTCGTTTTTGGCCGGCAGAATGATGGAAACTGTTTGCATAATTGAAAATTTAGTGAAATAGATCGTTTCTTCAAGACCAAAGTTGAACCAGATCGAGTTTGATCCTGATCAAAACGCATAAGTTAAGGGGTGTTATCATTAACAACAAGCTACTTCCTACCGCCATTTTCCAACATTTCAGCCATTTATTCCCTGGGAAGGGGAGCTAGCGGGGTTAATCACCCCGCTCTTTTTTTGCCTGGAAGTGCGTTGTTCGGGCAGGAATTTTGTGCTGTAATAAAAAACATTTTGACCCGCAGGTCAATTAGGCATGCGGGTTTGCTTTTGCTGTCGATCCATCCTTAACTTCCATGCGACTTGAATCTTATGGTGATAAAAATCAAAAAAGGATTGGACTTGCCCATCGCGGGCAAGCCTGAACAGAAGATCTTCGAGGATGGCGGCGAAGTCAGGTCGGTGGCCGTCATCGGCCAGGATTTTCACGGTCTTCGGCCTTCGCTTCAGGTTCAAGAGGGCGACCGCGTCAAGTTGGGGCAAGCGCTGTTCGTTGACAAGAAGCATCCCGAGATCAAATACACCTCGCCCGGTTGTGGGACGGTCAAAGCGATCAACCGCGGTGCGCGCAGGGCGCTTTTGTCGGTGGTGGTCGAGCTGGATGGGAACGAGGAGGAAAGCTTTGCTCAATATCCGGCGCAAAACTTGGCGGATCTGACCGAAGCACAGGTTAAAGCAAACCTGCTCAATTCAGGCCTTTGGACCTGTTTCCGCACCCGTCCTTACAGCAAAGTCCCGCTGCCCGACTCTAAGCCTCATTCCATTTTTGTGACCGCCATCGACACCAATCCGCTGGCAGCCGATCCAAGCGTGGTGCTGGCTGAACGGGTCGAGGATTTCAGAAACGGCCTCAAGGTGATTTCCCGTCTGACGCCGGGCAAGGTGTTCGTGTGCCGGTCGGCCAAAAGCGACGGTTTTCCCGCAATCGAGGCAGGCCAGGTGGAAGTGGTGGGCTTCGATGGCCCCCATCCGGCAGGCCTGCCCGGGACCCATATCCATTTTCTGGATCCGGTCAGCGCCAAAAAAACTGTTTGGTATCTGGATTATCAATCCCTCTTAGCCATCGGCGCGCTTTTCACGACCGGTCGCCTGAACGTCGAGAGAATCATTTCCCTGGCCGGGCCGGTCGTTAGAAGGCCACGGCTGCTGCGTACTCGGGCAGGTGCCAATCTAGAGGATCTGGCCCATGGGGAGATCGAATGCGAGGGTCCGTATCGCGTTATCTCAGGTTCGGTGTTGAATGGCCGCAAAGCCCAGGGCTGGGCGGCCTTTCTGGGGAATTATCACCGCCAGGTGACGGTGGTGCAGGAATACCGCCAGCGCGAGCTCTTCGGTTGGATAGAAATGAAAGGGGCCGAGCACAAGTTTTCCATCTTGGACGTGTTTCTGCTTCGGCGCCAAAAGCCCAAAGAGTACAAACTGACCACCGCTTTGGCTGGCAGTCCACGCGCGATCATCCCCATCGGCGTGTACGAGAAGGTGATGCCGCTCGATATTTTGCCGACCCAGCTGCTGCGGGCGCTGGTCGTGGGGGATACCGACACTGCCCAAAATCTTGGCTGCTTGGAACTGGATGAAGAAGATCTGGCCCTTTGCACTTTCGTCGATCCCGGCAAACACAACTTCGGCCCGGTCCTCAGGAGAAACTTAACCCAAATCGAGAAGGAAGGCTAATGTCCAAGACAAGAGCATTCTTAGACAGGATTCATCCTCTATTCGCTAAGGGGGGGCGTTACGAGAAGCTGTATCCGCTCTATGAAATGGTGGACACGTTTCTGTATTGGCCGGCTGATGTCACCCCGAACCCGGTCCACGTGCGCGATGCCTTAGACCTGAAACGGGTGATGGTCTATGTCTGGCTGGCGACCTTTCCGGCGATCTTCGTCGCGCTGTACAACACCGGCTATCAGGCCAACCAGGCGATGCAGGCGCTTGGGCTGGAGACCATTCCCAACTGGCGCGGCCCGATCATGGACTGGTTCGGTTACAACCCCGCCAATCCCTTGTCGTGTCTGATCCATGGGGCGCTTTATTTCATCCCAGTCTATCTGGTCACGTTCGTGGTCGGGGGGATTTGGGAAGCCTTGTTCGCCGTAGTGCGCAAGCACGACATCAATGAAGGTTTTTTCGTCACTTCCGTTCTATACGCCTTGTCCTTGCCGCCTGCAATCCCGCTTTGGCAGGTGGCGCTGGGCATCAGCTTCGGGGTGGTGCTCGGCAAGGAGGTGTTCGGCGGGACCGGCAAGAACTTCTTGAATCCCGCTTTGACCGGCCGGGCGTTCTTGTTCTTCGCCTATCCTGCTTACATGACCGGGGATTCGGTCTGGACTGCCGTAGACGGCTACAGTGCGGCCACTCCGTTGGCGCTGGGCGCAGAAGGGGGATTGGAAGCGATCCGGGCGGCGGGCTTCTCATGGAGCCAGACTTTCTTCGGCTTTATGCCCGGATCCTTGGGGGAGACCTCGACCGTGGCGATGCTGCTTGGGGCAGCCTTCCTGCTTTACACCGGGATCGCCAGCTACCGGATCATGGCCGGGGTGCTGATCGGTGTCATCGCCACCTCTACCTTGTTCAATCTCATCGGCAGCGACACCAATCCGATGTTTGCCCTTCCCTGGTACTGGCATCTGAGCTTGGGAGGGCTGGCGTTCGCCTTGGTCTTCATGGCCACCGATCCGGTCAGTGCCGCCATGACCGATACCGGGCGCTGGATCTTCGGGATCCTGGTCGGGGTGATGACGGTCCTGATCCGGGTGGTGAACCCGGCCTTCCCGGAGGGGGCGATGTTGGCGGTGCTGTTCTGCAACATTTTCGCACCGCTGATCGACTATTTTGTAGTTCAAGCCAATATTCGGAGAAGGACCAAACGCAATGTCTGACAATCTTAACCCCACGATTCAACCAGCCAGTACCTGGCAGGTCTGGCGGGAAAAGGCAAAAGTGTATGCGGAAAGGATTCTGGCACTTCCCAACGATAGCTTCGAGAAAACGCTGGCGGTGGCATTCTGGTTGTGCCTGGTTTGTGCTGTCCTGGTGGCTTTCTCGGCGGTGGCCCTGAAGCCCTTGCAGGAGGGCAACAAGGCGGCCGACATGCGGCGCAACATTCTAGAAGTAGTTGGCCTATGGCAGCAGGACCTAGACGTGGATGAAGCATTCACGCGCTTTTTTAAGGTCAAAGTGGTGGATCTTGGGACGGGTGAAATTGTCCAAAACCTCGACCCAAGTACCTATGACATGCGCAAGGCAGCCAAGGATCCAAACTTGAGCGAGCCCCTGCCGAAAGCTAAAGACATTGCCCAGATCAAGCGCAGGCCCAAATATGCGACGGTCTATTTCCTCCAAGGCGAGAACGGTGCGCTTCAAGCGATTGTCCTACCGGTATGGGGTTATGGCCTTTGGTCCACTATGTATGGTTTTTTGGCCATGGAACCGGATTGCAACACGGTAGTTGGGATCAACTTTTACGACCAGGGGGAGACCCCAGGATTGGGTGGCGAGGTGATCAATCCCAGCTGGCGCGCTCTGTGGAAAGGCAAAAAGGTCTATGATGAATCCGGCACGCCGCTGTTGCGTCTGGTCAAAGGGAGCGTGAATCCAAGCCAGCCGGGGGCCGATTTTATGGTCGACGGTTTGGCTGGCGCCACCTTGACCAGCAACGGGGTCAGCAATCTGGTGCGTTTCTGGCTCGGCGAGAACGGTTACAAACCTTTTCTCGCCAAGCTGTGCGGCAAGTAAATTAATATATGCATCTGCCGGTTCAAGCACCGGGAGTGGACTGAAATGGAGAGGCATACCATGAACGACGAAGTGTTAGAGACTGCTGAGGAATTCGAATTTGAAAAGATAAAACCTGTGCTGGTCGATCCGTTGGTCGACAACAACCCGATCATCCTCCAGGTATTGGGAATCTGTTCGGCGCTTGCGGTCACTTCGAAGATGTCCACCGCGCTGATCATGAGCATTGCCTTGACTTCGGTAGTGGCCAGCTCGAACGCTGCGATCGCTTTGATTCGCAATCACATTCCGGCGAGCATCCGGATCATCGTGCAGATGACCATCATCGCTTCGCTGGTGATCGTGGTGGATCAAATCCTCAAAGCGGTTGCCTACGATATCAGCAAGCAACTATCGGTGTTCGTTGGCCTGATCATCACCAATTGCATCGTGATGGGGCGGGCCGAAGCGTTCGCGATGCAGAATCCTCCTCTGCCCAGTTTCTTCGACGGCTTGGGGAACGGCCTGGGATATAGTCTGATTCTGATGACAGTGGCGGTTATCCGTGAGCTGTTTGGTTCCGGCAGCCTGTTTGGTATGGAGATTCTGCCATTGGTCAAGAACGGCGGTTGGTACGAACCCAATGGCCTGCTGCTGCTACCACCCAGCGCGTTCTTCATCATCGGTTTGATGATCTGGGCGGTCAGGACCTGGAAACCGAAGCAGGTAGAAGCCCCTGAATTTAAAATCAGGCCGGCTCACGGTGAGGTAGCATAATGGAAGCCTTGATCAGCTTGTTTGTCAAATCGGTCTTCATCGAGAACCTGGCCCTGGCCTTTTTCCTGGGAATGTGCACTTTCCTGGCGGTCTCCAAAAAGATCGACACCGCTATTGGTTTGGGAATCGCAGTGATGGTGGTGCAGACCCTCACCGTCCCTGCCAACCACCTGATTCATGCTTACCTCCTCAAGGAGGGGGCATTGGCTTGGGCAGGATTGAAAGAGGTAGACTTGAGTTTTCTGACCTTTCTGGCCAGCATCGGGGTGATCGCTGCGATCGTCCAGATTTTGGAGATGGTGCTCGACCGCTTTTTCCCAGCCCTCTACTACGCGCTTGGGATTTTTTTGCCCCTGATTACCGTGAACTGCGCCATCCTGGGGGGGAGCCTGTTCATGATCGAGCGTGACTACAACCTGGCCGAGAGCGTGGTTTACGGCATCGGCAGCGGTTTCGGTTGGGCCCTGGCGATCACTGCCATGGCCTCGGTACGGGAAAAACTAAAGTATAGCGATGTGCCGGCAGGACTCCAAGGGCTTGGCATCACCTTCATCACCGCAGGGCTGATGTCGCTGGGGTTTATGGCATTTTCCGGGATTCAGCTCTAAACCAAGGTTAAACCATGTTGGAGATTATCTTAGGGGTCGTCTTCTTCACGCTCATTGTCATCGCCCTGGTGATGGTGATCCTGTGGGCCAAGTCCAAGCTGGTTCCGCAAGGCGAAGTGGAAATTGTCGTCAATGGCGAGAAGACCATCAAAACTCCGGTTGGTGCCAAGCTGCTGATGGCGCTTGCCGACAACCACTTGTTTGTTTCCTCCGCCTGTGGCGGGGGAGGGACCTGTGGTCAATGCAAGGTGAGGGTGCTGGAGGGGGGTGGGGATCTTTTACCCACCGAAGCCAGCCACATCAGCAAGCGCGAAGCTAGAGAGGGCGAGCGGCTGTCGTGTCAGGTGACGGTCAAACAGCCGATGCGGATCGAAGTGCCTGAGGAGGTGTTCGGGGTCAAGAAGTGGGAATGCACGGTGCGTTCCAACCACAACGTGGCGACTTTCATCAAGGAATTGGTTCTGGATCTGCCGGAAGGGGAAACCCTGGACTTCCGCGCCGGAGGTTATATCCAGATCGAGTGCCCTCCCCACCAGCTAAAATTTTCCGATTTCGACATCGACGAGGAATATCGGGCAGACTGGGACAAATACGATCTGTGGAAGCTCGAATCGAAGGTGGACGAGCCGGTGTCTCGGGCCTATTCCATGGCCAACTTCCCGCTGGAAAACACCATCGTCATGCTCAACGTGCGCATCGCCACCCCGCCGCCTGGGTTGAATGCACCTCCGGGCAAGATGTCTTCTTATATCTTCAGCCTCAAACCAGGCGACAAGGTGACCATCTCCGGGCCGTTCGGCGAATTCTTCGCCCGCGAGACCGACAATGAAATGGTTTTTGTCGGCGGCGGTGCGGGAATGGCACCGATGCGTTCCCACATCTTTGACCAGTTGATGCGGTTGAAGTCCAAACGCAAGATGAGCTTCTGGTACGGAGCTAGGAGTCTGCGTGAAGCGTTCTACGTGGATCATTTCAACAAGCTGCAGGAGGAGCATCCAAACTTCCGCTGGTTTCTGGCTTTGTCCGAACCGAAGCCGGAAGACAACTGGACCGGTTTCACCGGTTTCATCCACGAAGTATTGTACGAGAACTATCTTAAGGATCATCCTGCTCCGGAAGACTGCGAATATTATCTGTGCGGTCCGCCGGTGATGAATGCTGCAGTGATCAAGATGTTGGAGGATCTGGGTGTCGAACGGGAAAACATCATGCTGGACGATTTCGGCGGCTGAGATCGCCAGCTTCGCTAAGCTGCTGCGGGGAGCCTGGGTGCTCCTCGTTTTGTTTGTGGCCGGCTGCGGCAAACCGCCCAAGGCCCAGTTTGAGCATTATGGCCTGGCGCTTGGGACGAGCTTTTCGGTCAAGGCCACCCGGCTGCCGACTGGAATCGGCCCGGAAAAGCTTAAAGCTCAGCTGGAGGCCTTGTTGGAGGAGGTGGATCAGACCATGTCCACCTATCGGCCGGATTCCGAGTTGTCCCGTTTTAATCACAGCGCCAGCACCGATTGGCAACCGGTTTCGGAAGATTTGGCCCAGGTAGTGATCGCTGCTTTGGAAGTCAGCCGGTGGAGCGATGGGGCATTTGATGTCACCGTCGGCCCACTGGTTAACCTGTGGGGGTTTGGCCCGGACCCCAGGCGCCAGCAAGCGCCGCCTGATGAGGCCATCGAGGCGGCCAAAGCGCGCGTCGGCTATCGGAACCTTAAAGCGCGGCTGCAGCCGCCTGCCATGCGCAAACGCAGACCCGATCTGTACGTGGACCTGTCGGCGATCGCCAAGGGGTTTGCGGTGGACAGATTGGCCGAACATCTGGAATCCTTGGGAGTCGGAGATTACCTGGTGGAAATCGGCGGTGAGGTGCGGTTAAAGGGGGACAGTCCGCGCGGCGGAGGATGGCGGATTGCGATCGAGAAGCCGGTTCCCAAGGTGCGTCAAATAGAGAAAATCTTGACGCTGACAGACACCGCTATGGCTACCTCGGGGGATTACCGCAATTACTTCGAGGTGGCCGGCAAGCGGTTTTCCCATACCATAAACCCGCGCACTGGTCGGCCCATCGCGCACCGTTTGGCATCGGTGACTGTGCTCTGTCATACTACGATGCAGGCAGATGCTTTGGCGACCGCCTTGATGGTACTTGGACCTAAAGCCGGTTTTGCCAAAGCGGAAAGGGCAGGAATTCCTGCCCTGTTAATCGTCAAAGAAGGCGATCGCTTCATCGAAAAGCCCACATCAGCGTTTCTGAAACAGATTCGTGGAGGTGCATCATGACAGTTTTTCTGGTGACTTTCGCTGTCGTCGCCGTCATCGTCGGCATCATGGCGATCGGTGTGATGTTCGGCCGGCCAGCCATCAAGGGCAGTTGCGGCGGGGTCGGTGGGAGTGAATGCCTGTGTGCGCAAGGCAAAAAAGGCTGTGACGAGGGGTTGCCTTCGCTGACCAAAGAGCCTCAATAACCTTCCAAAGGGGGGAAACCTATGTTGCGAAATATCAGTGTTCGTGATCACATGGCCACCAATCTGGTGACTTTTACCCCGAACATGGGGGTATTCGAGGCGATTCGTGAGTTGCTCAAACACAAGATCACGGGGGCGCCGGTATTGGATGAGCAGGGACAGCTGGTGGGGGCTTTCTCAGAAGCAGATTGCCTGCATGTGGTGCTGGACGCTGCCTATCACGAGCAGATGGGGGGCAAGGTCGGTGAATACATGAACACTGGCATTGAGACCGTCGGTCCAGATACCAGCATCATCGAGGTGGCAGAGCGATTCCAAAAGAGCAAGCTGCGTCACTTTCCGGTGCTGGAAGACGGCCGGTTGATCGGGCTGATCAGCCGAGTGGACGTGTTGAGGGCGTTGGTGAGCATTTATTAACCGGCGAGCGGAGCGATAAATGCACGATTTCGATCCTTTCGGCAGCCGTGCCGAGTTGAGCACTGCCGCGGGTAAGGCGGTCTACTTCAGCCTGATGCGGCTGGAAGCCGAAAATATCGGGGCTGTCTCCCGCCTACCTGTGACCATCAAGGTCTTGCTGGAATCGATTCTGCGCCACTGCGACGGCAGGCTGATCCAGGAACAAGACGTTGCTGCGCTCGCCGGCTGGGATCCAGCCGATGGCAATCAGACCGAGATCCCCTTCATGCCAGCGCGGGTGTTGCTGCAGGATTTTACCGGTGTACCGGCGCTCGTGGATTTGGCTGCGATGCGTCAGGCTGTCCAGCGTCTAGGGGGAGATCCTGGGCGGGTGGAGCCTCTGATCCCGGCCGAGCTGGTGGTGGATCATTCCATTCAGGTGGATTATTTTGGTTCCCCCAAAGCTTTGGAGCAGAACATGCGCCTGGAATTTACCCGCAACCTGGAACGTTATCAGTTTCTAAAATGGGGTCAGCGGGCATTTCAGGCGTTCAAAGTGGTGCCGCCTGGAGTGGGGATAGTGCATCAGGTTAACCTGGAATACCTGGCCCGAGGCGTGTTTCTCCAAGAGGGGGTAGCCTATCCAGACAGCTTGGTGGGGACCGATTCCCACACCACTATGATCAATGGCCTTGGGATCTTGGGCTGGGGGGTGGGTGGCATCGAGGCGGAGGCCGCAATGCTCGGCCAACCCCTTTATATGCTCCCGCCGGAGGTGATTGGCTTCGAGCTGACCGGTGCCTTGCCCGAAGGGGCGACCGCTACCGATCTGGTACTTGCCGTCACGGAAATGCTGCGCAAGCACAGGGTGGTGGGAAAATTCATCGAGTTCTTCGGGCCGGGCTTGGGTTCGATCAGCGTACCAGACCGGGCTACGGTCGCCAACATGGCCCCAGAGTATGGGGCTACGGTCGGCTTTTTCCCGGTGGACGATGCAGTCTTGGATTACCTGCGCGCCACCGGTCGTTCCCCTTCCCAGATCGAATTGATCGAAACCTATTGCAAGGCGCAGGGACTGTTCCGTACCGATGCCACCCCTGCCCCCCGTTTTACCGAGGTACTGCGGTTGGATTTGGGCAGCGTCGAGCCGAGCCTGGCAGGCCCTTGCCGGCCTCAGGATCGGGTGAGCTTGGCAGCGCTTGAAGGTTCCTTCCGCCAAGCGCTGACCCGCCCGGTGAGCGAGGGGGGATTTGCGGTATCGCCTCAAGATGCGGCGACCAAGGTGAACGTGACGATGGACGGGCAGGAGGCCGAGTTGGATCACGGTTCAGTAGTGATCGCTGCCATCACCAGTTGCACCAATACGAGCAATCCTTCGGTCATGCTGGGAGCAGGACTCTTGGCGAAGAAGGCGGTGGAAAAGGGCCTTCGGCCGCCGCCTTACGTCAAGACCAGCCTGGCACCCGGATCACGGGTGGTGACCGAATATCTGCGCGCAGCAGGTTTGTTGCCATATCTGGAGCGCCTCGGCTTCTACTTGGTCGGTTACGGCTGTACCACTTGCATCGGCAACAGCGGTCCTTTACCTGAACCGGTGGTGCAGGCGATCCAGTCCGGCCAACTGGTGGCGGCGGCAGTCCTGTCTGGCAACCGGAACTTCGAAGGCCGGGTTCATCCCCTGACCCGGGCCAATTACTTGGCCTCGCCACCGCTGGTGGTGGCCTATGCCCTAGCCGGCACCATCGCCATCGATCTGACCCGGCAGCCCCTCGGAACCGACCGAAATGGGCGGTCGGTGTACCTGCACGACATCTGGCCCACTCAGGAGGAGCTTAAGGAGGTACTTAAGGCGGCCTTCGATCCGGAACAATTCAACCGAGTCTACGCGCATCTTAACGATTTCAACCCCGCTTGGAATGCCATCCAAGTTCCGACCGGCGTCCTTTACGACTGGCCACCCCAGTCCACCTATATTCAGGAGCCGCCTTTCTTCAAGGACATCAAGCTTGAGCCAGATCCCATGCAAGCCATAGAAGGAGCCAGGGTCCTGGCACTGCTGGGGGATTCGGTGACCACCGATCACATCTCTCCAGCCGGGGTCATTTCCGAAGGTCCGGCGGCCGAATATCTGCGCTCACAGGGGGTGGAGCCGAAGGATTTCAATACCTTCGGCGCCAGGCGTGGCAACCACCAGGTAATGATGCGCGGTACCTTCGCCAACATCCGCCTCAAGAACCTCCTGGTTCCGGGCAAAGAGGGTGGAGTCACAATTCACCTGCCGACTGGCGAGGAGATGTGGATCTTCGATGCCGCCATGCGTTACCTTGAAGAGAGGGTGCCCCTGATCGTCCTGGCCGGCAAGGATTACGGCATGGGGAGTTCGCGCGATTGGGCCGCCAAGGGACCAAGGCTGCTGGGCGTGCGGGCGGTCATCGCCGAGAGCTTCGAGCGCATTCATCGCAGCAACCTGGTGGGTATGGGGATTTTGCCGCTGACCTTCAAGCCTGGCGATAGCGTCCAGCGCTTTGGTTTGACCGGCCGTGAGCGCTACACTATCCAATTGGACAGGGAACTTCGGGCGGGCCACGAAATTGAGGTGATCGCCGAAGCCGATTGCGGTGCCAGGATCGCTTTTCCGGTGGATGTGGGTTTGCACAGCGCGGCGGAACTTGAGTACTACCGAAACGGCGGGATCTTGCAGACGGTCTTGAGGGGGATGTTGAAGAACGCCTAAAGATGCTATGCGCTCTACCGATTTTGATGTCGAGGCGTTTCTAAAGACCCTCACTTCCCTGCCGGGGGTTTATAAGATGTTGGATGCTGAAGGCAAACCCCTTTACATCGGCAAGGCCAGCAATTTGAAACACCGGGTCTTAAGCCATTTCAGGGGACAGCCAGGTCCCAAGCAGCGGGCCATGCTGGCTAGGCTCGGTCGGATCGAGGTGACGGTCACGCGCACCGAGAGCGAGGCTTTGCTGTTGGAGAGCCAGCTGGTCAAGCGTTATCAGCCGCGCTACAACATCTGCCTCAAGGATGACAAGAGCTATCCGTACATTTACGTGTCTACCGAACACCCATTTCCCCGGGTGGGTTTTCACCGGGGAGCGCACAACCTGCCGGGACGCTATTTTGGTCCTTATCCAAGCGCTGGTTCAGTGCGTCAGACGCTGAGGTTGCTCAAGAAGGTGTTTCCGGTCAGGCAGTGCGAGGACAGTTACTATAATCACCGCAGCCGGCCTTGCCTGGAGTATCAGATCAAGCGCTGCACTGCACCGTGTGTTGGTTATGTAGCAGCGGATAAATACCGCCAAGACGTGGATGACACGCTAAGGTTTCTGGAAGGGCAGGGGCAAAAATTGGTGGACGATCTGGTCCAGCGCATGGAATTTGCCGCAGGCAGGCTAGAGTTCGAGCAAGCGGCCCGTTACCGAAATCAGATTGCCACCCTGCGTGAGATTCTGGAGACCCAGTGCGTGGCAGGCGGGCGGGGTGACCTGGATGCAGTCGCCGTCGCCTTAAGCGATAGGATCGCATGCGTCCAGGTAGCCTGGTTTCGGAGCGGGCGTTATCTGGGGGATAAGACGTATTTTCCTACCCAGCCCCTTGGGGCCACTCCAGCCCAAGTGCTAGCTGCTTTCCTCGGTCAGTATTATCTGGACAAGCCGATTCCGGCTGAGATCCTCCTCAGCCAGGCTCCGGAGGAGCCTGGATTGCTGGCCGAGATGCTGAGCCGACAAGCCGGCTGCGGCGTGCGTCTGATTACCCGGCCGCGTGGCCAGCGCCGAAAATGGCTGGAAATGGTCCAGGTCAACGCCCTTGCCGCGCTGCACCAGCGATTGACCCGGCAGCAGGATCTGGATGCGCGCCTTGACGCGCTCCAAGACCTGTTGGCCTTGGAGGTTCCCCTGCGACGCCTGGAGTGCTTCGACATCAGCCATATTCAGGGCGATCAGACGGTGGCTGCCTGCGTGGCGTTCGATCGGCAAGGGCCGGTCAAATCCGCGTATCGGCGGTTCAATATCCGCGACGTCATCCCGGGCGATGACTATGCAGCCGTGGCCCAGGCAGTCCGGCGTCGGTTTCAGCGCTTGTGCAGGGAAGAACAAAGTCTGCCTGATCTGGTGTTGATCGACGGTGGCAAAGGGCAGGTACGGGCGGTCAGCGCGGTCTTGGCAGAATTGGGGTTGGCTCAAGTTCCAATCGTCGGGGTTGCCAAGGGACCTAAGCGGCGCGGCGGGGAGGAGGACCTCTATCTGGCTTGGCGCGACGCTTGGCTGCATCCTCAGGATCACCCAGGGTTGCTGCTGATCCGACACATCCGCGATGAGGCCCATCGTTTCGCCTTGGGTGGACACCGGCAGCGCCGCAGACGCACTAGGCGGCAGTCGATTTTGGAGTCGATCGTGGGATTGGGACCGCGCCGGCGCCAACGTCTGCTTAAGCAGTTCGGAGGACTTCAGGCAATCAGAAAAGCCAGCGTTGAGGCTCTAAGTTCCGTGGAGGGCATAGGTATGCAGCTGGCGCAAAGAATCTACGAAACTTTGCACGATCAAGGCGCTTGAGTACGATTCCATTCAACCTTGCTACCTGGCTGACACTGCTGCGCATTGCACTGATCCCCGTGTTAGTGCTGCTTTTCTACCTGCCGTGGTCGGGAGCGCGAGTACTATGCGCGTTGATTTTTTTATTGGCTTCCCTGACCGATTGGCTGGACGGTTATCTGGCGCGCAAGCTGAACCAGGCGACCGCTTTCGGCGCTTTCCTGGATCCGGTGGCGGACAAACTGATGGTGGCGGCGGCCTTGGTCCTTTTGGTCCAGAACGATCCTGAGCCGTGGCTAGCGGTGGCGGCAGTGATCATCATTGGGCGCGAGATCACGATCGCCTCGCTGCGGGAATGGATGGCCGAAATCGGTCAGCGCAAGAAGGTGGAGGTTTCCTGGCTGGGCAAAGTCAAGACGACGCTGCAGATGAGCGCGATCACCCTGCTGTTGTTCGCCGTGGACTGGTGGACCGAGGTCCTGCAGCCATTCGGTTACGTCTTTCTGGTCTTGGCAGCGCTGATGACCCTGTGGTCGATGATCAATTATCTCCGCACGGCCTGGCCAGTCCTGATGGAAAACCGCTGATCCTCCGTTGCCGTGGCAGGGTAAAATAGGTTTCAATGTTTAGCTCAATCGTTAGGGGTTCTGGCTATGTCCAACCGTTACCGTACTGAAAATTTAAGAATCCGGGAAATCAAGGAAGTCATCCCGCCCCAGCAACTGCACGATGAACTGCCTTTGACCGACGAGGCGGCCCGCACCACCTACGAGACCCGCCGCGCGATTCACGCCATCCTGACCGGCGAGGACAAGCGCCTGTTGGTCATCATCGGCCCCTGTTCTATCCACGATCCCGAAGCGGCGCACGACTATGCCGACCGGTTGGTGAAGTGGAAGGGATCGCTGGCGGATGATCTGTTGATCGTGATGCGGGTGTATTTTGAAAAACCGCGCACCCGCGTGGGTTGGAAAGGTCTGATCAACGATCCTGACTTGGATGAAAGCTTCAACATCAACAAAGGGCTGCGCCTGGCGCGCAAGCTCCTTCTAGACGTCAACGAGTCAGGTCTGCCGGCAGCGACCGAATACCTGGATCTGATCACCCCGCAATACGTCTCGGATCTGATTGCCTGGGGAGCGATCGGTGCGCGCACGACCGAAAGCCAGGTTCACCGGGAGCTGGCTTCCGGCTTATCGTGCCCGGTGGGCTTTAAGAACGCCACCGACGGTTCGGTTCAGGTGGCGGTGGATGCCATCGCCTCAGCCAAGCGTCCGCATCATTTCCTGTCGCTCACCAAGGCTGGGCATTCGGCGATCTTTTCTACCATCGGCAACGAAGATTGCCACCTGATCCTGCGCGGCGGCCGCAGGCCAAATTACGATGCAGAAAGCGTCAACGAGGCTGCCGAGGCCCTGGAACAGGCAGGACTTGCGGCGCGGTTGATGATCGACTTCAGCCACGGCAACAGCTTCAAGCAGTACAAGCGGCAATTGCTGGTGGCCGAGGACGTGAGCCAGCAGATCGCAGCTGGAGACGAGCGCATCATAGGAGTAATGGTGGAGAGCAATCTGAAGGAAGGGCGTCAGGACTTAAAGCCCGGCCACCCGCTGGAGTACGGCAAGAGCATCACCGATGCCTGCTTGGGTTGGGAGGACAGCGAAACGGTGCTGGAAATGCTGGCGCAGGCAGTGCGCAAGCGCCGGGGCAATGCGTCGGTGGCATGAGGGTCGCAATGGCGGAAACGCTTGAGGTAATCGTCAACGGTGAGTCGCGTCGGATCAGCGCCGGTCATACCCTGGCGGATCTGGTGGCGGAATTGGGCCTTGCAGGTCACAGGATTGCGGTAGAGCTGAACCGGCGCATCATCCCGCATGGCCGCTACGCCGAGAAGACCCTCAAGGAGGGGGATAGGATAGAAATCGTCCATGCCATCGGTGGCGGGCAGCCGGAAAACGAACCAGACCCCTTGATCATTGCCGGCCGGGTGTTCCGTTCCCGGTTGCTGGTGGGGACGGGAAAATATAAAAATCTGGCCGAAACCAAAGCCGCCGTCGAGGCTAGCGGCGCTGAGATCGTCACCGTGGCGATCCGGCGTACCAACCTCGGTCAGCGCCCAGATGAGCCAAATCTGCTGGAGGTCCTCCCCCCCGAGCGTTACTGCATCCTGCCTAACACCGCAGGCTGTTATACGGTGGAAGACGCAGTGCGTACCTGCCATCTGGCGCGCGAGCTTCTGGGCCACAAGCTGGTCAAGCTAGAAGTGCTTGGGGACGAGAAAACCCTCTACCCGGACGTGGTGGGCACGCTTGAGGCTGCCAGAATTTTAATCCAGGATGGATTTGAGGTCATGGTCTATACCAACGACGACCCGGTCATTGCCCGCAAGCTCGAAGAGTTGGGCTGTGTTGCGGTCATGCCTCTGGCAGCGCCGATCGGCTCAGGGCTTGGAATCCGCAATCCGTATAACATCCGCACCATTGTCGAGAACGCCTCCGTGCCGATTCTGGTGGACGCCGGGGTTGGGACTGCTTCCGATGCTTCAATTGCAATGGAGCTGGGCTGCGACGGGGTGCTGATGAACACCGCCATCGCTGAGGCCAAGCACCCGGTGCTGATGGCCCAAGCGATGAAGCTTGGGGTTGCGGCTGGGCGCAAGGCCTTCCTGGCCGGGCGGATGCCAAGGCGGCGTTACGCCTCGGCCTCGTCGCCTTTGGATGGGGTGTTCTTTTGAGATCAGAGGCAGGCGGATGAAATCCTCGCAACAGTTGTTCGATGCAGCCCGGGCATTGATTCCAGGTGGCGTCAATTCGCCGGTGCGCGCCTTCAAGGGAGTGGGGGGTAGGCCGGTATTTTTCGACCGGGCCAAGGGGCCGTTCCTGTACGATGTGGAAGGGCGCCGCTACATCGACTACGTAGGCTCCTGGGGGGCGATGATCCTGGGCCACTCCCATCCGCAAGTCCTGGCAGCGGTGATGGCGGCGGTGGAAAAGGGCTTGAGCTTCGGTGCTCCGACCGAGATCGAGGTACAGATGGCGCGGGCTTTGTGCGATAAGATGCCTTCTTTGGAAATGGTGCGCATGGTCAACTCCGGTACCGAGGCGACTATGAGCGCCATTCGCCTGGCACGTGGATTCACCGGGCGCGACAAAATCGTCAAGTTCGAGGGTTGCTACCACGGCCATGCCGACAGCTTGTTGGTGAAGGCAGGCTCGGGGGCTTTGACCCTGGGCGTTCCGAGTTCTCCTGGAGTGCCGGCAAGCATAGCCGAGCATACCTTGACCTTGCCTTACAACGATCCTGAGGCGGTGCGCAGGTTGTTCGACCAGATCGGGCAGGAAATCGCGTGCCTGATTGTCGAGCCGGTGGCCGGCAACATGAGCTGTGTGCCGCCGGTCCCAGGATTTTTGGAGACTTTGCGCGAAGGGTGCACCGAGTATGGCAGCGTGTTGATCTTCGACGAGGTCATGACCGGGTTTCGGGTAGCACTGGGGGGGGCGCAAGCGCTGTATGGCGTGACTCCAGACCTGACCACCTTGGGTAAAGTCATCGGTGGCGGCATGCCGGTAGGCGCTTTCGGAGGACGGCGCGAGATCATGGAGTACCTGGCACCGCAAGGTCCGGTCTATCAGGCAGGTACCTTGTCAGGCAACCCGGTTGCTCTGGCGGCTGGGCTTAAGACCCTGGAGCTGGTTTCTGAACCAGGTTTTTATGCCAGGCTTGCGGACAAGACCGCTGCCTTGACCAAAGGGTTGGAGGAGCGGGCTGCCGCCTGTGGCGTCGATCTTCGCATCAATCAGGTCGGCGGCATGTTCGGGCTGTTTTTCACTGCTGCCCCTGCGGTGACGGATTTCGCCCAGGTGATGGCCTGCGATCAGGAGCTGTTCAAACGTTTCTTCCATGGCATGTTGGGCGAGGGGGTATACCTGGCGCCTTCCGCCTTTGAAGCTGGTTTTGTCTCAGCCGCCCATGACGAGGATACCCTGACCGCCACCCTGGCAGCGGCCGAACGTGTCTTGCGGCGTCTTTAAGCCAATGCGCGATTTCTACTAGGACATGATCCGGTGCTGTCCTTAAGTTAAGCTCAAGCGCGTTTCATGGATTCGAAAAATTCGGCGTTGGTTTTGGTCTGACGCAGTTTATCCAGCAGGAATTCGATCGCAGCGATTTCATCCATGGGTTGGAGGATCTTGCGCAGGATCCAGGCCTTTTGCAGTTCATCGGATGGCACTAGGTATTCTTCCCGGCGGGTTCCGGAGCGATTGATGTTGATCGCGGGGTAAACGCGCTTTTCGGCGATCTTGCGCTCCAGGTGCAGTTCCATGTTGCCGGTGCCTTTGAATTCTTCAAAGATCACATCGTCCATGCGCGATCCGGTCTCGATCAGGGCAGTGGCGATGATGGTGAGGCTTCCGCCTTCCTCGATGTTGCGTGCGGCGCCAAAAAAGCGTTTGGGTTTCTCCAGGGCATTGGCGTCGACTCCTCCGGTCAGCAACTTGCCCGAAGAGGGGACCACGGTGTTATAAGCGCGCGCCAGGCGGGTGATGGAATCGAGCAGGATCACCACGTCCCGCCTGTGTTCCACCAGGCGTTTGGCCTTCTCGATCACCATCTCGGCTACCTGGACGTGGCGGGTTGGCGGCTCATCAAAGGTGCTGGAGACGACTTCACCGCGGACGCTGCGTTCCATCTCGGTCACTTCCTCGGGCCGCTCGTCGATTAGCAACACGATCAAATAACACTCGGGGTTCTTGATCGCGATGGAGTGGGCTATGTTCTGCAGGATCATGGTCTTTCCGGCTTTCGGTGGAGACACGATCAGGCCGCGCTGGCCTTTACCGATGGGGGCGACCAGGTCGATCACCCGGGCGGTCAGGTCCTCTGTGCTGCCGTTGCCAAGCTCCAACACGAAGCGCTCCTGGGCAAACAGCGGGGTCAGGTTGGAAAAGTCGACTTTGTGTTTGGCGACTTCGGGTGGCTCGAAATTGATCTGCTCCACCTTGAGCATAGCGAAATAGCGTTCCCCTTCCTTGGGTGGTCGGATCTTGCCGGAGATCGTGTCCCCCGTGCGCAGGCTGAAGCGGCGAATCTGGCTGGGGGAAACGTAGATGTCATCGGGGCCAGCCAGATAGGAGCAGTCTGCCGAACGCAGGAAGCCGAAGCCGTCTTGAAGGATTTCCAAGACCCCATCGCCATAGATGTCCTCGCCGTTTTTTGCCAACTTCTTGAGGATGGCAAAAATCAGATCCTGCTTGCGGCTGCGGGAGACGCCTTCGATCTCTAGGGATTCTGAAATTTCCAGGAGGTCCGCTGCGGATTTGCGTTTGAGTTCAGTCAGGTTCATGGGTAAAAATCATTTAGGTTTTAGGCTAATAGCCAGATCACCCGCTGATTTGACGAGCGATCTGAATAGGGGAATGGCAGCAGGGCGGGCGAAGTGTGCTCAATAGCCCGTCTGCTTAGTATAGACGGGCTGGTTCGACTTATAGGTTCTGTTCCAGGAAAGCCTGGAGTTGGGATTTACTCAACGCGCCGACCTTGGTGGCTTCAACTTCACCTTCTTTAAACAACATCAGCGTGGGAATGCCTCGCACGCCGTAGTGCTGGGGTGTCCTTGGGTTTTCGTCGATGTTCAGCTTGGCCACTTTCAAGCGCCCCTGATACTCTTCAGCGACCTGATCGAGAATGGGTGCAACCATCTTGCAGGGACCACACCATTCCGCCCAGAAGTCCACCAGCACCGGCTGTTCGGATTGCAATACCTGTTGTTCAAAATTGTCGTCGGTTACATGCACGATTGCATCGCTCACGCGTGTCTCCACCTGGGTTGTTGCGAAAGTATCGGGATTTGCTTAGCTTAATTTGAGCTTAATCAGTCCTGAATTTCAAGTTTTTTGTGGGAGGCTGGGTGGTTCGATAATCGATGGGGGAATGGTAGCATTGATAATAGACTAAAAATTTTTGGATTCTATCCCGATTATTGGCCTTGGGTGTTTATGCATATGTTTGATTTGGCTAGCTTGCAAGCGGCGGTATTGGATGCGGCTCGCCGGGCTGGTCACAAAATCCTCAAGATTTACGCTTCTGATTTTCAGGTCGGACTCAAGCCGGATCATTCTCCTTTGACCGCTGCCGATACCGCCGCTCACCGTTGTCTGACGCAAGCATTGCAAAGCTTACCAGTGCAGTTCCCTATCCTCTCTGAGGAGGATAAGGCTTTATCCTACCAGGAGCGCAAGCAGTGGCAAACTTACTGGCTGCTAGACCCACTCGATGGCACCAAGGAATTCATCAACCGGAACGGCGAATTCACGGTCAATGTGGCATTGGTCCATCATCATGCACCGGTACTCGGAGTGGTCTACGTGCCGGTCCGGGAGACTGCTTATTATGCCGCAGCCGGACTTGGCGCCTTCAAGCAGGTGGGGGAACTGACACCGGAGGCGATTCGGGTGCGCAGGCCAGCACCTGCCAAACTCGTGATCGTCGGTAGCCGGTCTCATCAGACTCCCGCGTTTAGGGCTTATCTAGAGAGGTTGAACGGTGAGTATGAGCTGATTTCCATCGGCAGTTCCCTCAAATTCTGTCTGGTGGCCGAAGGCCAGGCCGACCTTTACCCCCGCCTTGGCCCCACTTCGGAATGGGACACTGCGGCGGCCCATTGCGTCGTACTGGAGGCGGGTGGATATGTGGTTGATCTTGCTGGAAAACCTTTACGCTACAATACCAAGGACTCAGTCCTCAATCCCTATTTTTTGGTCTATGGAGACGATTCCAGGGACTGGCTGGCCTATTTGCCGGAAGAGCTTTAGAGGGCTCAATGTCTGTGCTTGAGTTGCAAGTGTTTTACCTGCGGCACCTGGTCCAGTTTCCAGGCCAGTTAGAACAAGACCCAAGATAATTTGCATAAATCCTTAAGTCAAGGATGGTTTTGCCAGGATTTGAACGGCTTTTGGGCCAGGTAGGTGTTGTAGTAGCGGGCATCGTCGGTCACCTCCTGGCCCAGCCATGAGGGGGTTGCGAACTCTTCCTCAGGGTGGGAAAGCTCGATTTCAGCAACGATCAGGCCTTCGTTATCGAGCTCGAACACGTCGATTTCCCAAAGGTGACCACCGCAGCTGACAAAATGGCGGACTTTTTCGATCAGCGGCCGACGGCAAAGGGTATCGAGCATCTCTTCGGCATCCTGGTACGGAATCTCATATTCGTATTCGTGACGCTGGGTGCCGATAGCGACGCTTTTGATGTTCAGCCAGCCCCGCTCTGAAGCCGAACGGACCCGCACTGAACAATCCCTGGCCTGATTCAGATACCCCTGGCGGATCCGCACGGAGCGGATGACTGCAGCGCGCCACGAATCGTCCCGAACCAGGAATTTACGCTCGATTTCCAGCGCCACGGTCAGCCTGTTAGTTGGTTGTGGCTGCCTATGTTAAAACGGACAGCAGGAAGTTGGCAAAATGGCATAATGGATCGATAGGTGATGGATGACCATATTGTGACCTTGGCATAGAAATGCAATTTGATTTAAATCGCTTGACCAGTCAACTGGATCGCGTCTTAAGCCGGGATCGGTTAGCCTTTGCAAACCGCCTGGCGCGCTTGGCTCAGGGGAAAGATCTGGGTGCCGTGGAGCGGTTGGCGGCTGCTATCGAGCACTCCGCTGCCCAGGTCGAAGCACGTCGGGCCAGAATTCCAACCCTAAGCTATCCGCCTTTGCCGGTTGCGCAAAAAAAGGACGAGATCGCCCGCGCTCTGCGCGCTCATCAAGTCATCGTCGTCTGCGGGGAGACCGGTTCGGGCAAGACTACCCAGTTGCCCAAGATCTGTTTGGAAGTCGAGCGCGGCATCCGGGGCATGATCGGCCATACCCAGCCGCGCCGGATCGCCGCCCTAAGCGTCGCTGTCCGCATCGCCGAAGAGCTGGGACAGGGGATCGGCGATCTGGTCGGTTGCAAGGTCCGCTTTTGCGACCAAACTGGGGCTTGGACGTTGATCAAGCTGATGACTGACGGGATTCTCCTGGCCGAGACTCAGGCAGACCGGTACCTGAGCCAGTACGATACGATCATCATCGACGAGGCCCACGAGCGCAGCCTAAACATCGATTTTCTCCTGGGGTATCTTAAGTGGCTGCTTCCCAAGCGGCCTGATTTGAAAGTCATCATTACCTCTGCCACTATCGACCCAAAGCGCTTTTCCGAGCACTTCGGCGGCGCCCCGGTCATAGAGGTATCCGGGCGAAGCTTCCCGGTGGAGGTCCGTTACCGCCCTCCCGGGGAGGGAGAAGGATCTGACCCGGAGATGATCCAGGCGATTTTGGACGGGGTGGATGAACTGGCGCGGGAGGGACTTGCCGACGTCCTGGTGTTCCTGCCAGGTGAGCGCGACATCCGCGATGCTGCCGAAGCCCTGCGCAAGCACCATCCGGCAAACTTTGAGATCCTTCCCCTGTATGCCCGCCTTACCACCCAAGCCCAGCAGAAGATCTTCCACCCCGGCAGCCGACCCCGGATCATCCTGGCCACCAACGTGGCTGAAACCTCCCTGACGGTACCTGGCATCCTGGCGGTGATCGACTTGGGTTTGGCCCGCATCAGCCGCTTCAGCCCCCGGAGCAAACTGCAGCGCTTGCCGATCGAGCCGATCTCTAAAGCTTCGGCCAAGCAGCGTGCCGGGCGGTGTGGCCGGATCGCGCCTGGAGTCTGTATCCGCCTGTATTCTGAGGAAGATTTGGAAGCTCGCCCGGAGTTTACCGACCCGGAGATCCTGCGCACCAATCTGGCGGCGGTGATCCTCAAGATGAAGGCTCTGGGGCTTGAGGACATCGAGCGCTTTCCGTTCATCGATCCGCCCGATGGCAGGCAGATCCGCGCTGGAATCAGGCTGCTTGAGGAGCTTAAGGCGCTGGATGAGGAGGGTCGGCTGACCGAGGTCGGCCGCCTGTTGCTTAAGTTTCCCATCGATCCTCGCCTGGGTAGGATGCTGGTGGCGGCCAGGCAGGAGAATGCCTTGAGCGAAGTGGCGGTGATCGCCTCCGCCTTAAGCATTCAGGACCCCAGAGAGCGCCCCGCCGACGGCGTCGAGGCTGCCGACGCCAAACACGCCCGGTGGCGCGATGACAAGTCCGATTTCCTCAGCTTTGTCAAGCTTTGGCGCGATTTTGCTGACCAGCAAAAGCACCTATCCAAGACTGGGCTGCGCAAATTCTGCCACGAACACTTCCTGTCCTACCTCAGGATGCGCGAGTGGCAGGACCTCCACGCCCAGCTTATGGAAGTGATCAAGGGGGAGTTAGGGTGGCGCCCCAACCAACAGCCTGCCCAGTACGCCGAAATCCATCGTGCGGTCTTAAGCGGCCTGCTATCTCAGGTAGGGTGCCGCAAGGATAAATTCGAGTACGAGGGGGCTTGGGGGGTTAAGTTTTTTATCTTTCCTGGTTCCGGTCTGTTCAAAACCAGGCCCCGCTGGCTGGTCTGTGCCGAGCAGGTAGAGACCAGCAAGATCTATGGTCGGACGGTTGCCCAGGTGGAGCCGGAGTGGATCGAGCAGTGCGCAGCTCACCTGGTCAAACGCCACTATTACGCCCCCCATTGGGAACGCAAGGCAAGAAAGGTGGCAGTGTTCGAGCGGGTAACCCTGTTCGGCCTGACGCTGGTAGAACAGCGCCAGGTTCCTTACGAGAAGATCAACCCCACCGAGGCGCGCGAGATCTTTATCCGCTCTGCCTTGGTAGGACAGGACATAGACCTTGAGCTTGAATTCTTCCGCCACAACCTGGAGCTGTTGGAGGAGTTTCGCCGGTTACAACACAAAGCCAGGCGTTTGGACCTCATGGTGGACGAGGAGTGGCTGTTCCAATTTTATAACCTGCGCATTCCGGCTGAGATTGTCGATGCCGATGGTCTGGCGCGCTGGTACCGTCAGGCAGCCCGTCATCAGCCTGAGCTGCTCAAGTTGAGCCGGGAGATGATTGCCCAGCACGGCAGCATCAGTGCAGCTGATTTCCCCGATGTTTGGGAGGGCGAGGGAGTGGAGCTAAAGCTTTGCTACCGGTTCGAGCCAGGCTCTGAGACGGATGGCGTTTCCCTAGAGGTGCCGCTGATGCTGCTGCCGCAGTTGGACCAGGCCCCCTTTGACTGGCTGGTGCCTGGGCTGCTGGAGGAAAAGCTCATATTTCTGCTTAAGGGTTTGCCCAGGAGTCTGCGCCGCCAGTTAGTGCCGATTCCCGAGCTAGCTATGCGGGTGCGCGCTGAGCTGCGCTTTGGTGAGGGGCCGTTTTGGCCGGCGGTGGCCCAGGCGCTCAAGCGGGTAGCCGGGCTTGAGGTAAGTCCAGAATTGCTCAAGGCGATAGAGTTGCCCGCTTACCTTAGAATGAATTTTCAGTTGATTGACGAGCGCGGCCAAGTGCTGGCCCAGGGGCGGGATTTGGAGAAGCTTAAGGCTAAGCTTGCAGTTTCGGCCCGAAAGGGCTTTGAGTCTATAAGCAGGCAAGAGGGATTGACGAGGACCGGTGTTCGGAGTTGGCAATTCGGTGAACTGCCGAGAACTTACCAAATCTCCCAAGCGGCTCGGAAAATAACCGGTTTCCCGGCGTTGGTGGACGAAGGTGAAAGCTGTGGGGTCAAACTGTTTGCCACCGCCGAGGAGGCGCGTCAGGCTCACTGCCTAGGCCTCAACCGGCTGATCCAGTTGGTTTTGGCCAAGGAGGTCAAATATCTCAGGCAACGCCTCCCCTTCAGTGCCGCCGACGAATTGGCCTACGCCCGCCTGCCGCCCCATCCGCTGTTGGATCGGGGGGATCTGCCAAGGCCGCTGGTGGACGAGGTGGTCGATCTGGTGGTAGCGGAAGTATTTTTGGCCGAAGGGTCAGACATCCGCAGCCGTGAGGCGTTTGAGGCCTGTCTTGCGGCGCACCGAGGAAGACTGTTTCCGATGGCGCAGGAGATCGCAGCCAAGGTCAAGCAAATTCTGGAATTGGCCCGGGCTTGTCGGCAGCGGCGCAGCCGGATGAGACATCTGGACCATACTCCAAGCGGAGCGGATATCGATGAACAGCTCGATCTTGTTTGCTATCGTAGGTTTCTTAGGTTTATTCCCTGGCTGCACTTGCAAGAACTGCCCCGTTATCTCAACGCCTTGCAATACCGCCTCGACAAGGCAGAATACGGGTCAGCCAAAGACGAGGCCAGATTGGAGAAGCTCAGGCCGTTTTGGGACAGCTATTGGAGCAAGGTTCGGGCAGGCGACATTGCAGCGCCGGACGCCGACCCGCTGCGCTGGAGCCTGGAGGAATTTAGGATTCAGCTGTTTGCTCAGCACATCAAGACCGCCTATCCTATTTCCGAAAAGCGCCTGGCCGAAGCCTTAAAACAGTATCGAGCAGCGTGAGTTAATATTAGGAGGAAAAAGCCATGCAGATCGGAACCGCCCTGACCGCCAGCGCCACCAAGGCGATGCTTTTAGGATCAGGGGAACTAGGCAAAGAGCTGGCCATCTGCCTGCAGCGTTACGGAATCGAGGTGATCGCCGTGGACCGCTATGAAAACGCACCGGCCCAACAGCTGGCCCAGGTGCGGCACGTCATCGACATGACCGATGGCCAGCAGCTTAAAGCCTTGGTGGAACGAGAGCGGCCGCACTGGATCGTGCCGGAAATCGAGGCGATCGCGACCGATGCTTTGGTCGAGATAGAACAGGCTGGGTTGGCCAAAGTGGTGCCTTGCGCGTCAGCCGTACGGCTGACCATGGACCGCGAGGGGATCCGGCGGCTGGCGGCTGAGACGCTGGGCCTGCCAACTTCAGGTTATGCTTTTGCCAGTTCCCTGGAGGAACTGAATGCGGCCGCCGAGCAGATTGGCTATCCCTGTTTTGTCAAGCCGACCATGTCCTCCTCTGGCAAGGGTCAGTCGCAGGTCAGTTGTCGGGAAGAGTTAGCTCAGGCATGGGATAAGGCTCGTGCCGGCGGACGGGTGGACCGCGGGCGGGTGATCGTGGAGTCGAAGGTGGATTTCGATTTCGAAGTCACGCTGCTCACCGTGCGTGCTTTGAGCCCTCAGGGGCAGCTGGAAACTTATTTTTGTGAGCCCATCGGGCATCGCCAAGAGCATGGCGATTACGTGGAGAGCTGGCAACCCCAGCCGATGACCCCAAAAGCGTTGGCCGAGGCCCAGCGGATTGCTGCGGTGGTGACCTCGGCCCTGGATGGGCGGGGATTATTTGGGGTAGAGCTGTTCGTGCGTGGGGATCAGGTCTGGTTTAGCGAGGTCAGCCCAAGGCCCCACGATACCGGCATGGTCACCATGCTCAGCCAAAGGCTCAGTGAATTCGAGCTGCACGTGCGTGCCTTGCTGGGACTTCCGATAGACACCTGCCTTGTGCGCCCCGCAGCCAGCGCGGTGATTTACGGCGGCGTGGCCGGGGCAAGCCCCGTGTATGAGGGCATAGAGGCGGCCTTGACGGTACCGGAGAGCCAGATTCGCTTGTTTGCCAAGCCGTTCGCCTTTGTCCGGAGGCGCATGGGAGTGGCGGTAGCGAGCGCAGAGGATATCGGGCAAGCTCGGGAGCGTGCCCGGGAGTGTGCGGCCAGAGTGCGGCCCAAATTGGGCTAAACTTAAGATCACCGTCAACCACCTTATCTGAAGTTATGAGTCGGCGTTGGAATATATGGTTAGGAATCGGCTGGATCGCTCTGCCAGCGATGGCGGATGTATACAAGTTCGTAGATGCAGACGGTCAGGTGTATTATACCGATAAGCCCAAGCACGCCGGATATCGGCTGATTATCCGCTCCCCTAAAAGCGCTGCGGAGCAGGGTTTTAGGTCGTCTTCCCGGCATCTTAGCTGGCAGAAAATGCGGTTCGTCCCGGCGATCGAACAGGTGGCCCAAAAGTACCGGCTCGATCCAAAGTTGCTGCACGCGGTCATCCGCGCCGAGTCGGCCTATGATCCGAACGCTGTCTCTCCCAAAGGGGCGGTCGGACTGATGCAGCTGATGCCAGAGACGGCCGCCCGCTATGGCATCTATGATCGCTATGATCCGTTCAAGAACCTCGAAGCCGGCGCGCGGTATCTGCGCGATCTGTTGGCGGCCTTCGGCGATATCCGGCTGGCGGTGGCAGCTTATAATGCCGGGGAGGGGGCGGTGCGCAAGTATGGCAATCAGATCCCCCCTTATCTCGAGACCCGCGAATATGTCAGTCGGGTGTTAAAGTTCTACCAGAACTTATGAGCAAATACGCTTCTCCCGCCGAACTTCTAGAAAGCGAACGCGATCTGGTATCTTTGCCGGATATTGCCCTGCGCCTTAAGGAAGCCATAGACGATCCTCGCAGCACGGCGGAGACCATAGGCGCTATTATCGCCTGCGATCCTGCCCTGACCGCGCGCCTGCTGAAACTTGCCAACAGCCCCATTTATGGCTTTGGCGGGCGGATCGATACGGTGTCCCGGGCCGTCACCTTGGTAGGCATGGAACCCTTGTACAATCTGGCCCTGGCCACCTGCGCCGTGAGCACCTTCCGTAACCTTCCCGTCCGGTTAATCGACATGGATGAATTCTGGGTGCAGAGTACCTATTGCGCGGTAGTGGCCCGCCTGCTCGCCAAGGAGGCCAAGGTATTGTATCCGGAGCGCCTGTTCGTGGCAGGACTCCTGCACTCTATCGGTGCTTTGCTGTGCTATCTCAAATGCCCGGACGAGGCTCGGGAAATCCTGCTGGCAAGCCAGGGCCGGCGGGAGTTGGTACCGCTTTTGGAAAAGGATCTTTTAGGTTTCACTTATGCTGATGTGGGAGCGGAAATCGCGCGGGCATGGAATATGCCGGCCTGGCTGCAGGAGGCCATCGCTTACCACCTCGCCCCGGAAGCTGCAAGCTGTTATCCGTTCGAGGCTTCTCTGGTGTACATAGCGGATCGCTTGACCGATGTGCTGGTTCAGGGGGATGCAGTGGAGGATATCCTGGCCGAAATTCCAGCAGAGACAAAGGCTTTGAGCCGGTTGCGGGAAGGACAGATGCTGGGGGTGATGACCGAAGTGTACTACGAATTCACCGAAGTCGCCCAGTTGCTCTTGTCGGTATGAGGGCGCCTGGCCTGGCGAGCTTGTTCCTTATCCTGTCAGCTGTTTGGGTCGCGGGGGTTAGGATCAGTGTCGCCGCGCTGCCCGAAACAGTGGCGCAGGTCAAGCCGAGCATCCTGGCGATCGGGACTTTTCAGCGCACCCGTTCCCCGCCGGCGGTGTTTCGCGGGACCGGGTTCGCCGTGGCCGACGGGCGTCACGTGCTGACCAATGCTCACGTTCTGCCGACCTCCCTAGATGCAGCCAAGTCCGAAATCCTGGCGGTGTTTTTCAGATTGCAGGATAAAGATCAGCTTCGGAGCGCCAAAGTTGTCGCAACCGATAGGGTCCATGACTTGGCGCTCCTGAAAATTGCCGGTGATCCTTTGCCGGCCTTACCCTTGGGAGATTCCGATCAGGTGCGGGAAGGGGAAACCTATGTGTTTACCGGCTATCCCATCGGCATGGTGCTGGGTCTGTACCCGGTCACCCATTTGAGCCTGATCGCGAGCATCACCCCGATCGCCATCCCTGCTCTGCGGGCCGATAAATTGGATCCCAAGCTGCTGCAGCGTCTGCACAAGCCTTATCCGGTGTTCCAGCTGGACGCCACCGCCTATCCCGGCAACAGCGGAAGCCCCTTATACCACCCTGAGACGGGCGTTGTGGTCGGTATCATCAACAAGGTGTTCGTCCAGGAGAGCAAGGAAAACCTCTTGTCCAAGCCCAGCGGGATCAGTTACGCGATCCCGATCGAGTATGCGCAAAAACTGCTGCGGAAAAGCCAAGTCGCGTCTGAATGAGTGGTCAGGATTTTTTACAGTTTATTTCATGGGTAAAGAATAAGCAGGGGGGCAAGCTATGGGTGAGAACGAGGTTGGACGAATCGGTCCAATCAACGCTGGCGGCCGCCCGCTGGTGTTGACCTTACGCAGCGGTGCCGCGCTGGCTAATGCCAGCGCCTACCGATGCGTTAGCCTGGATCAGAACTCGCCTAAGGTGAGGGCAGCCGATCCTTTGTTGGAGCCTTCACAGGCGGACAACCATCCGTGGGTTCGAAAGTCAGTTCCATGCCGCCAACTTGAGATAAAAAATAGAATTCTACGGTGACCTTTTGGGTGTATCAAGATCCGGTGGATTCAAACTGGCACAAGGAAGATGACCCTGCCAAGACCTATACGGACGGACTTAGCCCTGGAAAAATGACAGAGCAAAGCTCTGGCACTCAATTTTTCATCATTGCTGATAACCAGCAACGCGAGATATTGGTCCTGTTCGACGAGTATGGAAATATCCAAGGATACGGCCAGCCTACCACTGCAGGTCCGATCACCGGTTCCTGTTGGGCCTCCGTCGATCCTGCTGCCTATAGGCAGGGTCCTTAAAGGTAAATGGCAGATCTTCGTCGGCGCTGGCAGCTGCCCCGGACAGTCCGGTTGCTCTGGGAAAAGTGGCCGCAAGAGGCAGTGGTTTTCAGCGGGCTTTCCGGTCAGACCCATTATCTGAACGCAACCGCCAGGGCGATTCTGGAGGTGCTGGAGGAAGGACCTCAGTCGGCGGAAAGCCTTGCCGAACAACTGGCCGATGAATCAGCTACCTGGGAGGAGGTGCTGTTGCCTCAGATCCAGCAATTGCTGGCGGAATTCGATCAGTTGGGATTGATCGAGCCGGCTGCGTGAAGGTTGCTGAATTGACGCTAGCTGAGCTGGCGCGGTGCCTGAGCTCCCCCCGCGGGAGCGTGCTCAGAACAGGTCCTTTCAGGGCCAGGATCTGGCACCAAAGCCGGTTGCTTTGCCCATTTTCTGCACCAGCTATACAAAGAGTTTCCTTTATTACCGGACGATGCCCTGGCTGATTTCAGGATCGTCCTGCGCCAGCCGAAGACGCTGCGCTATTTCATCCGCCCCCAGGTGGTTTTCGAGCACGATGGTCAGAGGTTGTTCGAGCCTTTCCCGCTCTCCCCCACCCCCCTCTGTTCGAATGCGGATTTGGACGTTATGGTTGCGCGCGAGCATTTGGCTGCGATGGAATCTTTGCTTTTGGCCGAAGGCTTCGAGCCGGTCGAATTGAGTCCTTACGACCAGCGCTACTATCGGGAGTGGATGCACGAGCTTCCTCCGCTGCGCCATCCTGAACGGCGGGTGGAAGTAGACGTGCATCACGCGCTGCTTCCCCGCACCGCCAGGCTTCATGCCGACCCGAAGCTATTGTGGTCTGCGGCCCGGCCGGCTCCTGGCAGCCGCTTCAAGGTGTTGGGGCCCGAAGACATGATTCTCCACGCGGTGGTCCATTTGTTTTACGATTCCGATCTCGACAACCGCCTGCGGGATCTTCTCGATATCGATGAACTCCTGCGCTGGTTCAGCGCAGGGCGGGTGGATTGTTGGCAAAATCTGGTCAGTCGTGCCAAGGCCCACGGGCTGGAGAGGCCGTTGGCCTATGCGCTTCATTACAGCCGTTGGTTTTTGGGCACCCCTGTCCCCGACGATTTGGCTTTGCAAGCGGTCAGCCTAAGCTCACGGAAATGGATGGACTTTTTGGTCAGCCGGTCGCTTTTCCCGCAACTTCCCGGGCATTCCAGTAAAATCACTGCCATCACCCGTTGGCTGCTGTACGTACGTTCCCATTACCTGCGCATGCCGCTTAAGCTATTGCTGCCCCATTTGCTGTACAAGACGGTAGTACGGCGGTGAGAGGTAGAGCTGGCGACAGGATTCGAACCTGCGACCTGCGGATTACAAATCCGCTGCTCTACCGACTGAGCTACGCCAGCTTTAAATGAAAAATTCTATCCGGCTTTAATTTTGGCTGGCAAATTTTTTTCCCTTGCGGCAAGATTTTCCGTCTGCTCTTGGAAAGCCGCAAAAAATGACTCCGGGAAATTTAAAACTCAGATTTTCCAAACGCCTCGAGAGTTTGCTCGAAAACGCCCTGTGGAGCAGCCGGATGGTGGTCCTGGTGGCGGTCCTGGCCAGTCTGATGACTGCATTTGCAGTGTTTTATCTGGCCACGGTGGATACCTGGATTCTGGTTAAAGAGATTTACCATTATGCTGATGTGAATCTGAGCGGGGCTGCGCGTAAGGCAATTCGCTCCCAGGCCATCGCCCATGTGGTGGAGGTTATCGACGGGTATCTCTTGGCTACGGTGCTGTTGATTTTCGCCCTGGGGTTGTACGAGTTGTTCATCAGCGCCTTGGATCAGGCACGCAGAAGCGAAGCTTTTGCCAAGGTGCTCATCATCAATAATTTGGATGATCTGAAAAGCCGGCTGGGGAAAGTAATCTTGATCATTCTGATCGTCCGGTTTTTTGAACAAGGACTCAAAATGGAGTTTGACGAGCCTTTGGATCTTCTGGCCTTTGCGGGGGGAATTGCTTTGGTAGGTCTGGCACTGTTTCTGTCCCATTCGGCGATTTATCATCTTGGTGCCGGCGATGAGACCGGCGACTGATGTCGGTCGCCGATGTATACCCAGGTGCCCGCGGTTACTCGATCGAACAGTTCAATGATATCGACGTTGCGCATGCGGATGCAGCCGCAGGATCTGGGTCTGCCGTCGATAAGATGATCCGGGCTGCCATGGATATAGATGAAGCGGCGGAAGGTGTCCACATTGCCGAGGCGGTTGAGACCGATTTCAAGACCGCTGAGCCAGAGGATCCGGCTTAAGATCCAATCCCGCTCGGGATAGCGTGCAGCCAGCCCGGCATCGTAGATTTCCCCAGTCGGGCGTCGTCCCACCAGCACCGCCCGGCAGGGGAGCCCGGCGCCGATTTTAGCTCGGATGGTGTGCCATCCCCGCGGGGTACAATTGCTGCCCATACGCTCCCCAGGGCCGTTGCGGGCGGTCGAGATTGGATACTCTCTTATTTTTATACCGTTATCTATCAGATAAAGCCATTGCGCCGGGATGCTGATCCAAAGATAAGGCTTCGCCATTATTTTCGTTGCCAGCGGCCGTCTGGATGCTGGATCAGCCAGCCGGCTTCGGCATTGGCGATCCAACGCTTGGCAAAGGTTGCCTGGATCTCGTCAGTCCATTCCGGACGGCCGTTGGCGCGGGCGATAGCCTGATAAAGCGCCTGACGGTCCCGGTTCTCGGCTGCTACCAACTGCTCTGCAGCGGCCAGCTTATTAAGCGGGATCTGGTCTTTGTTGACGACCGCCACCAGGCCGTTGTTGGCGTAGCCTACCCAGCCGTTGGCCAGATATTCCTTGAGTTTGAGGAAGCGGCGCTGCATGGATGCCTTGAGCGCGCGGATTTCAGGACTGTCGAGGTTGAGATCGGCCCCAGCATAGGCTGGGGAGATTCCCAAGGCGAGCAGTCCTGCCCCGTAGTACTTCAAGTCCAACCAGGCGAGCTGGATCGATCGCCAACTTAGGAAGGATTGGGGCTGGCCGGCTTGCGGGGCGCTTTTCTGGATGTCGCGGATGATCTGATCGGCGGCTTTTTCCGCCGCGGCAGCGGGAAAGTAGATGTTGATGGTGACGCACGAGGCGATGCTTATCAGAAGCAATAGGGGGAACAGAACAATGGGCTTTTTCATGGCTCAGCAGTAGGTGATGTAAGTTGCTCCAGTTGGGTGATGCGGGCCAGCCGGGTTATCAGGGTCGGCCAGTCGATGCGCCGATTATAGCCGATTACGTCGATCCGTGGCAGGCCGCCGCCTTTGACGATATAGTAACCGTTGGGCGCCGGCGCCACCCCGGACAGTTCGCAGACCTTGTCTTTGAGGTGGCAGCCAAGGCCCAGGGAATCGTAACCGAATTCATCAAAGAAACGCAGCAAGGTGCGCGACAAAAGGTCAGCGGCGAAGCCGCCCCCCAGGTTGGCCAGATTCTCCACCGCCTTTTGGCTGATCCGGTGGCGGGTGCGGTCGCCAGGGGGGGTTCCGAACCAGGCGTCAAAGGAGACCGGTCGCCAGTTTTCCAGGTAGAGTCGTTCGATATGACCTTCCAATCTACCAGTGATGCGGCCGAAGGCGAAGTGTCCGGTCACCTGCTCCAGATCTAGATTGTGGAAATAGACGTCGGCCCGGAGCCTCGGCAGGACGCCGAACAGGTCGGTGATCACCAGGTGCTCGATGACGACGGTACCGTCAAACGCCTCGATGGTCAGGCGACCGTCCAACCTTAGGGTCTGCTGGCGGTGGTCATAGGTGACCTGCGGGATGCTGCCCGACAATGTGCCGGCTAGGGGCGGCCATCCCAGCACCCGGCTCAGGACCTGAAGGGAGATTTTGTCGAGGCGGCCGCGGAATCGGACCCTGGGGGTGGCGGACAGATCGGATATTTCCAGTTGGTCGAAAAAAAAATGACCATCCAGGACCTTAAGGTCGGCAGGGAGGAGAAGGCGGAAATCGTCACCGGTGAGGTGGAAAACCAGTTCTGCAGCCCCCAGTGGAATGGCGTACAGGTGTCCTGCATGCCAGCTCAACCGGGAGACGGGGGGATGGCTGCTTAAGCGTCGATGCCAGACCAGGCTGGCGCTGAGTTGGTTGATTCCCAGCCGCCGCTCCCGGTCGGTCAGTACGGCGCGGTCCAGCTGGAGCAGCGCTTCGGCCCCGCGATGCTGTTCGATCATCAGCCGGCCGCGGGCCTTTCCCGCCTGAACGTCGACCCCTTCCCACTTGCCGCCCTCCAGGAACGGATGTCCGTAGAGGCGGAACAGGGTGGGCAGATCGGCCTTAAAGCTTGCCGTCAAGGTCGCAAGGATACCGTGATCTAGGCGTGCGCTTGCTGTTGCTGTCAAGACGTTCTGCTGGGAGAGATATAGGTCCTGGAACAAAAGTTCGGCGATGCGACGCTTGAAGGTGAAGCGGGTTTTAAGTTTTAGGGGGTAATCCCGCAAGGACAGGTAAATAGGGAGATACAAACCCTCTCCCCCGCCTGTTTCGAACTCCAGGCTACCGGTCCAGCGGTCTTCGACCCTTCGGCCCTGAATCTCGAGCAAGACTTCCAGTAGGTTCGCAGCACGGGTAAAGTCCGGGTCATGGAAGCTCAGATTCTTTCCGCTCAACCGAAGGTTCAGGCGATCGAGAGTGGTTGTCCCCCCGGCATCGAGTCCAAACTTTGCCACGCCTTTGAGTTGGGCCAACCACGAAAGCTTGGGAAACAGGGGTTTGATCCAGCTAAGCTTCAAGGGTTGGCGGAATGCTTCCAGTTTGGTTTGCCACCGCTTGTCCAGATAATCCGCCTGAAGGCGCAGGCGGCCGGAGGCTATGCGGATGGGGTCCAGCCGTACCTTCCCCTGGGCGGGCCTGAAGGCGAAGGTTGCAGACGCACTCAAGGTTTGACCGAGGTGAGGGAGGTGCAGCACCAACCGCCCCCGATCGCATGTCAAAACCGCGACATTAAGCCGGCCATCCGGGCAGGTCAGAGTCAGTTGATTGATGCGCCAGGGCGCAAACGGCAGTTGCAGGCTGCCGAGCGCCAGTCGATAGCCTCGGCTACTGGTGAGGCTGGCCAACACGTCCTGGAGCGTAACCGATCCATAGCGCAGGTGGTCGAGCTTAAGGTTAAGGTGAGGTTCAGCCACGCAGGTGCAGGCTTGCAGCCAGGCAGCGAACCCCGCCGCCCATCGCCGCCATGGGTTTTTAGCGTCCACTCCACGCAGATTTTAGCTCAGGCCGGAAACACGCCAGTGGACAGATACCGGTCGCCGCGGTCGCAGATGATGGTGACGATCACCGCGTTCTCCACTTCCTGAGACAATCTCAAAGCTGCGGCGACTGCACCGCCGGAGGAGATACCGCAGAAGATACCCTCCTCGGAGGCCAGCCGGCGGGTGGTTTCCTCAGCCTCTTCCTGGGTCACATCCAGCTGCCGGTCCACCCAGGCGGGATCATAGATCTTGGGCAGATACTCCGGCGGCCAGCGGCGGATGCCGGGGATTTTGGCGCCTTCTGCAGGTTGGACGCCGACGATCTGGACGGCCGAGTTCTTTTGTTTCAGAAATCTCGAGACTCCCATGATGGTGCCGGTAGTGCCCATGGCGCTGACGAAATGGGTCAGGCGTCCGAAGGTTTCGCGCCAGATCTCGGGGCCGGTTCCTTCATAATGGGCGCGGGGATTGTCCGGGTTGGCGAACTGGTCGAGCACCGTGCCTTCGCCTTCGGCGGCCATCGCATCAGCCAGGTCGCGCGCCTCTTCCATACCGCCTTCGGCAGAGACCAAAATGATCTCGGCTCCGAACGCCTTCATCACCGCGCGCCGCTCCAGGCTCATGCTCTCCGGCATGATCAGGGTCATCCGGTAGCCTTTGATCGCCGCCATCATAGCCAGGGCAATCCCGGTATTACCGCTGGTGGCCTCGATCAACCGGTCGCCGGGTTTGATCTCGCCGCGTTCCTCGGCGTGCTTGATCATGCTCAGCGCCGGGCGATCCTTGACCGAACCGGCCGGGTTGTTGCCTTCCAGTTTGGCCAAGATCACGTTGCCGATTTTGCCCGGCAGGCGCTTAAGGCGCACCAGGGGGGTGTTGCCGACCAAAGCCTCGATGGTGGGGAAGCGGGAAAAATCGGGTATCTGTGCCATGACGCAGGGATTAAATCATAAGGCCTCAATCCACACAATCGGGTTCGACGAAACACCACCTGACTTCCGGCACCGTCTGCCGGATCCTTTCTTCCAACCGATTGATACTCTGAACCGCTGAATGCACTGAAAGTTCCGGGGGCATGCGGATCTTGGCGGCGACCATGATATCTGGGCCGAACTGGAGGGTAATGAGGTTGAACAATTCAACGATGTTCGAGTCCTCACGGATAAGCTGATCGATCGCCTGAACCAATTCTGGCTCCGCCGAACGACCGACGATCAGGCTTTTGATGTGCCAGGCCACAAGCAGGGAAACCAGCACCAGTACTGCGCCGATGGCGATGGATCCCATCGCATCATAGATTGGATTGGCGGTCACGCTGGCCGTTCCCAGTCCGAAAAACGCCAGGGTCAAGCCGAACAGGGCGGCGCTATCCTCCCCCAGGACCACCACCAGTTCGGCGTTGCGGGTGGTTGTGAGCCACTGCCAAAAGGGTTTCCCTTGACGAAAGCGCTCGATTTCCCGCAAGACACCCAACAGGCTGAAGGCTTCAAGGACAACGCCGACTGCCAAAACCAGCAGGCCGACCCAAGGTTGATGCAGTCCCTCATGGGTCTCCAGCTTGTGCCAACCTTCGTAAATGGAAAATAAGCCACCCATGCTGAACAACAGCAGAGCCACGATAAAGCTCCAGAAATAGCTCAACTTGCCATAGCCGAGCGGGTGTTCCCGATCCGGCTGCCGGGTGGATTGCCGAAGGCCGAGATAGAGGAGCGCCTGGTTACCGCAGTCGGCGAGGGAATGGATAGCTTCAGCCAGCATACTGCCGGAGCCGGTGAATAGCGCCGCCCAGGCTTTTGCCAAAAAGATTCCTAAGTTTGCCAGGAACGCATACAGGATGGCCTTAAGGCTTTGTTCGGAAGCTCCCATGCTATGTCTCTCAGCTTGAATTTTTACGGTTTTTTTAAAGTCCATGCAACATTTAAGCATTATGTTAATTTTTGCTTTTTGAGCTTTCTTTGTCCTAAAATCGAATCATTTCTGAATGGAAATCGATTGACAGGAATCTTCATCTCTTATGCAGGCAAGTGAAATCTACGTACAAAATTTGGAGAGGCACCTCTCCGAGGAAAATCCCCTGCTGGTGGATGTGGCCAGGAATTTTCAAACCATTGATTCGGTCGCGGGTGAATTGGGCCTAATCAGGCCGGATCAATCCACGGCGCGGCAAATCCCATGGTGGCCACTGATTTCCATTTTGGGCTTGTTCTCGGCGGGTAAATCCAGTTTCATCAACCATTTTCTTAAGGCAAAGATTCAGCGCACCGGCGTTCAGGCGGTGGACGACAAATTCACCGTGTTGTGCTACAGCCTCGATCCGGTGGTCAAGACCCTGCCCGGCCTGGCCCTGGACGTGGACCCCAGGTTTCCATTCTATCAGATCAGCCGCGACATCGATGAGGCTATGGAAGGGGAGGGTAAGCGCATCAACGCTTATCTGCAGCTCAAGACCTGCAACAGTGAAAACCTCAAGGGCAAGATTCTGATCGATTCCCCAGGATTCGACGCCGACGCCCAGCGCAGTGCGACCTTGCGCATCACCAAACACATCATCGACATCTCCGATCTGGTGCTGATCTTTTTCGATGCCCGTCGCCCGGAGCCGGGAGCGATGCGGGATACCCTGGAGTATCTGGTCAAAACTACCATCGACCGCTACGACTCGGAGAAATTCATCTACATCCTCAACCAGATCGACGTCACCGCAAGAGAGGACGGTCTGGCGGAAGTGGTGGCAGCCTGGAAGAGCGCGTTAGCCGAAAAGGGGCTGAACGTCACTCAATTTTATACTATCTTCTCGCCGGATATCGAACTGAATAGCGACAATGAGTACATCAAAAATCGTTTGGAAGCGCGGCGAGATCGTGATCTAGCCGAGATCCACCGGCGCATGCAGGAGGTGGAGGTAAAGCGCGCCTACCGGATTCTGAATACCTTAGATGCCACCACCAAAGAGCTCAAGGACCAGGCGATTCCAGAACTGCTCAAAGCCCTGTCCGGTTGGCGCAACTGGACCTTGAGGCTAGATACGCTGATGTTGGCAGCGCTCATCGGTGGAGTCGTTTTCGCCGGCATTGTGACGGGATTCTGGTTCTCGCCTCTGGCGGATGCGGTTGCCATCATCGTGGGTTTGAGCGTGCTGGGGATGGTTCATCTGATTTTCTCCGGTTTGTTCAAAGCGATCTACCGGCGCCGCCTGGCAAAACGTCAGAGGCAGTTGCAATTGAGTTTCAATCTGGTGCGGGCATTTGACAAGTGCGCCAACTGGCGCCTGTTTGCCACCGGCAGGATCAAAGGCTGGAACGAAGCCGTCCGCCAGCGACTGGAGGAGATCGTCAACCACGCCGATATTCTGATCCAGCGCCTCAACGATCAGCTGACCAATCCTTCCGGAAGAGTCAGGCCGCAGAAGCAGGAAGCAGAGCTGGCGGCTGAAGCCGTCTCTTGATGTGGTTTTTCCTTTAGGGGTTAAATGGCGTATTCAGCTTCCTTTGGACCTCGAGGTTACGGAGACGGACGTAACGGGGGAGCCCGCACTCATAGGGCGGATAGTCTTCCCCCTGGATCAGGGGAAGAAGATAGCGCCGGCAGGCAGCGGTGATGCCGTAACCGTCGTCGCTGATGAATCCAGGTGGCATTTTCTTTTCCACGTTGGCGATCTCCTCCAGCGGCGCACTGCCGATTTGGTAAGCGTAGGGGTCGTCTGAGGTCCTGACGATGGTCGGCATGACTGCCGTCTCTCCACTAAGCGCCATTTCCACTGCCGCCTTGCCTACCGCATAGGCATGTTCGACGTCGGTTTTCGAGGCGAGGTGGCGGGCCGAGCGCTGCAGGTAATCAGCCACTGCCCAGTGACAGCGGAAACCCAGCTCGCTGTAGATCATGCGTGCCACCACCGGTGCCACCCCACCCAATTGGGTGTGGCCGAAGGCATCGGTGTAACCGGCATCAGCCAGGAATCTGCCGTCTTCGGTTTTGACGCCTTCTGAGACCACCACCGAGCAGTGGCCGCAGCTTTCTACGGTCTGCCTGACCTTAGCCAAGAACCTTTGCTGCTCGAACGGAATCTCGGGAAACAAGATGATAACTGGAATCGGGTAATCTGGAGTCGAGGCCAGCCCACCGGCGGCAGCGATCCAGCCAGTGTGCCTCCCCATCACTTCGAACACGAATACCTTGGTGGAGGTAGCGCTCATGGAGGCGACATCCAAGCTCGCCTCCAGAGTGGACAGGGCGACATACTTGGCGGCTGAGCCAAAGCCCGGGCAGTTGTCGGTGACCGGCAGGTCGTTGTCCACGGTTTTGGGAATGTGGATCGCCTGGACCGGAAATCCAAGCGTTTTTGACAGCTGAGCGATCTTGTGGCAGGTGTCGGCTGAATCGCCGCCGCCGTTGTAAAAGAAATAGCCGATGTCGTGGGCGCGAAACACCTCCAGCAGGCGCTCGTATTCAGCGCGGTTTTCCTCAAGCCCCTTGAGCTTGTAGCGACAGGATCCGAACGCCGCCCCGGGCGCGTAGCGCAGGGCAGCGATGGCTTCGTCGGTCTCCTGCGAGGTATCGATCAGCTCCTCGGTCAGTGCTCCGACGATGCCGTTTTTGCCGGCATAAATCTTGCTGATTTTGTCCGGGTGTTTGCGTGCGGTCTCGATCACCCCGCAAGCGGAAGTGTTGATGACCGCGGTGACGCCACCGGACTGGGCGTAGAAGGCGTTTTTGGCAGGCATGAGGATTCCTCCTATAGGTTGAAGAAAAATTGTATCCGATCAAATGGGCGCAGGCTGCCAGGTCCCAAAATACCACTGTTGCGGTCGGAACCTGATTTTATAAGCCATCTTGCGGCAGCCCTCAATCCAGTAACCCGGATATAACCAGGTCAGTCCCAGGCGCTTTGCCACCTCGATCTGCCATAACACCGCATAGGTTCCAAGGCCTCGCTTGGTATGGCCAGGATCGAAAAAGGTATAGACCGAAGACAGCCCGTCATCGAGAAAATCCACCACCGCCACCATGACCAAACTTCCCAGCAGGCGGAATTCGTAGAACCGAGTCTCACACCAATGGCAGGTCAAAAAATTAAGATAATCTTCCGGGGTGGCATCGGCCATGCTGCCTTCCGGATGGCGCGCTTTGAGGTAGCGCAGATAAAGCTGGTAATGTTCCAAGCGGAATTCGGCTGCTCTGGCGATGACCTCTAGATCTTGGTTGCGCTTCAAGCAGCGTCTTTGACTGCGATCAGGGCAGAACCGGTCCACCGGAATGCGCACCGGCGTGCAAGCTTGGCAACCGGGACAATGAGGGCGATAAACCAGGCAGCCGCTGCGGCGAAAGCCCTGGCTCACCAGGCGGCTGTAGGTGGTCATGGAGAGGGGCAAGTCCGCCGGCAGGAACATCATCTGGGCGGTCCTGGCGGGCAGATAAGCGCACCGGTGGGGAACACTCAGGAAGTATTCTAGCTCATCCCTCAGCGCCAAGCGGTTTCTGCGCATGGCAGTTGACATAATTGGTTGAGCAGGCGGATGAATTGACGCCGGGGGATTTCCTCCGCACCCAGGCTGATCAGGTGATTGGTGCGCACCTGGCAATCGATCAGACCATACTGCCAGCGCTGGAGCCGTTCGACCAGAGTGACGAAAGCTACTTTGGAAGCATCGGTACGGCGGTGGAACATGGATTCCCCGAAAAATACGCGTCCGATGGCTACCCCATACAGGCCGCCGACCAATCCTTCTTGATACCAGCTTTCCACCGAATGGGCATACCCAAGCTCATACAGGCGAGAATAAGCTGCCTTCATTTCCAGCGTGATCCAAGTGTCCCCTGCTTGCTTGCGCGGAGCGGCACAGGCGTCGATAACGCGGGTGAACGCCTGATCGAAAGTAACCCTAAATTCTCCTCTTCGGAGGGTTTTGCGCAGGCTCCGGGCCACTTTCAGTTTGTCAGGAAACAGCACCAGCCTTGGATCCGGTGACCACCACAGGATCGGTTCGCCGCGGTTGTACCAGGGAAAGATTCCATGCCGGTAAGCGGCAAGCAGCCGGGTAGGGGACAGATCCCCGCCCACGGCTAACAGACCATTGGGTTCAGTGAGCGCCTCTTCTACCGGCGGAAACGAGTGCGGATTATTGGGGTCGAGCAAGCTGAGCATACCCCGCTCGGGAGCTATTCTTCCAAAAATTTTTCTGCATCTAGCGCCGCCATGCAGCCGGTACCGGCAGAAGTCACCGCTTGGCGGTAAACCGGGTCAGCCACATCCCCCGCGGCGAACACGCCGGGCACGCTGGTAGCAGTAGCATTGCCCTGATTGTCGCCGTTGCCTTTGACCTTGATGTAACCGTGGTCGAGTTCCAACTGACCCTCGAAGATGCTGGTATTGGGGGTATGGCCGATGGCGATGAATACCCCGGAAACCTTGATTTCCTTGGTAGTATCGTTGTGAACGTGTTTGATCCGCACCCCGCAGGCAGAGTGATCGTCTCCCAGGATTTCGTCCACCACGTGGTTCCATTCGATGGTGATCTTGCCTTTGTTGACCTGCTTCATCAGCCGGTCCACCAGAATTTTCTCCGCCCGCAGCTTGTCGCGGCGATGGATCAAAGTCACATGGGAACAGATGTTGGCGAGGTAAATGGCTTCTTCCACCGCGGTGTTCCCGCCGCCGATCACCGCCACCGGTTGATCCTTGTAGAAGAAACCATCGCAGGTCGCGCACGAGGACACGCCGCGGCCCTTGTATTTTTCCTCCGAGGGCAGACCCAGATACTTGGCCGAGGAGCCGGTGGCGATGATTAGCGCATCGCAAGTGTAAGCGCCAGCATCACCGGTCAACATAAAAGGGCGTTTGGAAAGATCTGCGGTATGGATATGATCGAAGACGATCTCGGTATCGAAGCGTTCGACATGGCGGCGCATGCGCTCCATCAGCTCGGGCCCCTGGACGCTGTCCGGTTCACCCGGCCAGTTCTCAACCTCGGTAGTAGTCATCAGCTGTCCTCCCTGTTCGATGCCGGTGATCAGGACCGGTTTCAGATTGGCACGGGCAGCATAGATGGCGGCGGTATAACCAGCTGGTCCGGATCCTAAAATCAGCAAGCGGCAGTGTTTGGGTTCAGTCATGGATTGGATTCCTCCGCTAATGGAAGTTGCGCGTGTAGGTAAATAGTATCGCGTCCTGCTCACGCTAGGTAAAGTCGGCTTGCTTAGAGTGCCGGTTTCATCAACAATGTTAAGTCAAGATAATCAGCCGGCCGACCATTCCTTTGTCCCAGACCAAACAAGCAGTTTCAGACGCAACGGTGGAGCGGGTAGTCCACGGCTTGCGCGAAGTTGGGTTGTTGTGTTACCTGGCTTTAAGCCTGTACCTGCTTTTGTGCCTGTTGACCTTCGATCTGGAGGATCCCGGCTGGCGCCACACCGGAACCAGGCGCCCCCTGGCCAATGCCGGTGGCTTGGCTGGGGCATGGTTGGCGGATTTCATCCTTTCGCTGCTTGGGGTGATGGCGTTTTTGATTCCGGTGATGCTTGCCTGGCACGGTCTTTTGGTGTATCAGCGCCGAGGCTTAAGATCCAACCGGATATTGTTGGCGCTGCGCTGGTTAGGATTTGCCGCAACGGTTTTGGCCGGAGCGGGGCTCTCCTATGTCCACTTTGCCTGGCTGCCGTTGGGTCTGCCTGAGACCACCGGTGGGATCGTGGGTGCCCAGATCGGGGAATGGCTTCTTCAGCGTTTCGGTGCTCTGGGAACGACCCTGGCGCTGCTGGTGGTTTTTCTGGCTGGGGCAACCCTGTTCACGGGGCTTTCATGGCTCGCCCTCATGGAGATGATCGGCAAACATGCGCTCTCGGCCTGGGACTTCATGGTTTCGAGGTGCCGAAAGTTGCGAGCTTTTAAGCCTTCGGCTCGCCCCAAAGCGCACAAACGCAAGCTCAAGCGTGAACCAAAAGGGGGGCTGGCGGAAAAACCAGCGGAAGCTTCGGTCTCGCCCGAACCGGTGGCCGTAGGGACGCAGCAAGACCTGCCGCTGCTTCCGAGGAATCGCGCCGCCCAGAAACCGTCCAGCGACTCAATCCTGCCGCTCCTGGACCTCCTCGATCAGGGGGAGACGGTCGAGTTTGGGTATTCCGAAGATGAGCTGAAGCTCATGTCCCGGCATGTGGAGGCGGTGCTGGCGGATTTCGGGGTTCAGGCGGCGGTCAAGGAAGTCCATCCGGGGCCGGTGATCACCCGGTTCGAGATCAAGCCGGGTCCCGGTATCAAGGGCAGCCGGATCAGCAATCTCAGCACCGATCTGGCTCGCTCCCTGTCGGTGCCGAGCGTGCGGGTGGTGGAGGTGATTCCAGGCAAGTCTTATGTGGGGTTGGAGATCCCCAACCGCAAGCGGGAAACCGTCTATTTACGCGAGATCCTGACCAGTCGTGAGTACCAACAGGCCAGGTCTCCCGTAACTCTGGTGTTGGGCAAGGACATCGCCGGTCGTCCGGTGGTGGCGGATCTGGCCAAGATGCCGCATCTGCTCGTGGCCGGAACCACAGGTTCAGGCAAGTCGGTGGCGATCAACGCCATGATCTTGAGCATGGTATATAAGGCCGGGCCACAGGAGGTCAGGATGATCATGATCGACCCCAAGATGTTGGAACTATCGGTCTATGAGGGCATCCCGCACCTCTTGAGCCCGGTGGTCACCGACATGAAAGAGGCCGCCTCAGCCCTGCGCTGGTGCGTGGCGGAAATGGAGCGCCGCTACCGCTTGATGTCCACCCTTAAGGTGCGCAACCTGGTCGGCTATAACCGCAAAGTGCAGGATGCGATCGAGCAAGGGGAGCCGGTCAAGGACCCGCTCTTTCGTGCAGCCAGCTTGAGCGAGGGTGAGACCTGGCCGATTTTGGAGCCGTTGCCGGTCATCGTGGTGGTGATCGACGAGCTGGCCGACATGATGATGGTCGTCGGCAAGAAAGTGGAGGAATTGATCGCCCGCCTGGCACAGAAGGCACGAGCTGCGGGGGTTCATTTGATCCTGGCCACTCAGCGCCCGTCGGTGGATGTGTTGACCGGCCTGATCAAGGCCAATATCCCGACCAGGATCGCGTTCCAAGTGTCCTCCAAAGTGGATTCGCGCACCATCCTCGATCAAGGGGGGGCGGAGACCCTTTTGGGATGCGGCGACATGCTTTATCTGCCACCGGGTAGCGGGTTCCCGCTGCGCGCTCACGGTGCGTTTGTGGATGATCACGAGGTCCTCAGAGTGGTAGAGTACTTAAGGCAGATCGGACGTCCCCAATACATCGAGGACATCACCCGCTTCCAGGAGGATAGTGAATCCCTCGGAGAAGATGGGGAACCAGGCGGCGAGATGGATCCTCTATACGATGAGGCGGTGCGGTTTGTTACCGAGACTCGCCGAGTCTCTATTTCCAGTGTCCAACGCAAGTTCAAGATCGGCTACAACCGCGCTGCGCGAATCGTCGAAGACATGGAGCGGGCAGGGGTGGTGAGCGAGGCTGAGGGGAATGGTTCGCGTTCGGTATTGGCACCACCGGTGGAGGATTAAATGCATTTCTACTCGGTAGCTGTTCGAATCTGGGTGGTGCTGCTCAGCTGGTGGTCCCCGGGAGTTTTGGGAGCACCGCAGGCGGAACAGGAATTGGATCGGTTTTTGGCCAAGGTACAGACCCTGTCGGCTGCCTTCGTGCAACAGACGATCGATGATCAGGGGCAGGTGAGTCAGTTAAGCCATGGCCACTTCTATCTGAAACGGCCCGGGAAGTTCCGTTGGACTTACGAAACTCCTTACCGGCAGGAAATCGTGGCCGATGGGGGTAAGGTTTGGTTTTATGATCCGGGCCTGGAGCAAGTGACGGTCAAACCGATCGATGCCGCGTTAGGTTCAGCGCCAGCCTTGTTGCTCAGCGGTGAATTGGATCTGAACCGGCGCTTCGTGGTTGCCGAGCAGGGCAAACAAGGACGGCAGACCTGGCTAGAACTGAGGCCCAAAAGCGAGGAGGACGTCTTCCGGCACCTCAAGGTGGAGCTGACCGGCGGGGTGCTGACCTCGATGGAATTGGCAGATAACTTCGGCCAGCTGACTCGGATTCAATTTGAGCAAGTACAGTTGAATCCACCCTTGGAAGATAGCTTGTTCCAGTTTATACCGCCGCCGGGCGTAGATGTGTTTGAAGGTTGATGCCGGAGGAATTCGTCGGCTAGCGTCATCTGTTGGCTCCGGGACGTCCTGTGTACGAAGCGATCTGCGCTGGCTGTTTGCATTCTGCGATTCTATGAGGCCCGCCGGGAACCGGTAAGACCACCTTTGGCGAGGATGAGTGCTGCTACTTGCAGATCCCGAATTTATGCCGTTATCTATTGCAATCCCAAACACAACAACCTAATGTCATCAGAGCGAAACAAGAGTTTGCTATAATTAAACCGGTTTTTCAATAGTAGGAAACGGGTTCTTGATCTGGATCGACTACGCCATTCTCACAGTCATTTGCGTTTCAGCTTTGTTGGGTTTGATGCGCGGCCTGATCCAGGAGACCTTCTCTTTGATCAGCTGGATTGCCGCTCTGTGGGTCGGGCTACATTACTATCCAGCATTGGCTATTCGGCTAAAGGTACTGATGCCCCAGCCGGGCATACGAGCAGCGATAGCTTTTGCCGCCTTGTTCCTTACCACGGTGATCCTGGGCAAAATCATTGGATATCTGATCGGCACCTTGGTCGACCAATCCCCACTCAGTGGCCTAAACCGATTGGGTGGTTTGCTGTTTGGCGGCGCGCGTGGGCTGTTGTTGATTTTGATCTTGATTCTGGCAGCGGACGCTTTGGAATTGCCACATCAGGGCCTGCGGCGGCAATCGCGGTTTCTGCCGTCCCTCGAACGCTGGGCTCAAATCCTTGCCCACCAGCACCCTCAGGATTATTTACGCCTTGTGCATATCGATTGATTTTTTAGGATTGAAACCATGTGCGGAATTGTCGGGATCGTCTCTCATTCTCCGGTCAATCAGGAATTGTACGAGGCCCTCACGGTCCTGCAGCACCGAGGCCAGGACGCAGCTGGGATCGTCACTTATGAGGGCGGGCGGTTTTATTTGCGCAAGGACCGCGGGCTGGTCCGGGATGTGTTTGAGACCTCACACATGCTGAATTTGCCGGGAACCATGGGAATCGGTCATGTGCGTTACCCAACTGCCGGCTGTATCAGTCCAGCCGAAGCACAACCATTCTATGTCAATTCTCCCTACGGGATTGCCCTGGGACACAACGGCAATCTGACCAATGCCGAGCAGCTCAAGCAGGAGCTGTTTCTGCAGGATCAGCGGCACATCAACACTGATTCTGATTCTGAAGTGTTGCTCAATGTCTTCGCCCACGAATTACAGCGCCTGGGTAAACTGCGCTTGGATGTGGGCGATGTGTTCGATGCCGTGGCCGAGGTCCACCGCCGCTGCCGCGGCGCCTATGCGGTGGTGGCGATGATCACCGGTTTCGGTATCCTGGGTTTCCGTGACCCTTACGGAATCCGTCCGGCAGTGATCGGTCGGCGCGAATCCCCCCTAGGGGCGGAGTATATGATTGCCTCCGAAAGCGTCGCCTTGGATGTATTGGGGTTCGAGCTGGTGCGTGACATCGAGCCTGGAGAGGCGGTGTTCATCGAAAAAAACGGCCGCCTGCACAGCCGCCGATGCGCGGATCGAGCGCTGCATTCCCCTTGTATTTTCGAGTTCGTCTATTTCGCACGCCCCGATTCGATCATAGACAAGATCTCCGTCCATAAGGCAAGACTCCGCATGGGCGAGAAGCTGGCGGAGAAAATCCTGGCGTCTCGCCCGGACCACGACATCGACGTGGTCATTCCCATCCCAGATACGAGCCGCACTGCGGCGATGGAATTAGCCAACCAGCTCAAGGTAAAGTATCGGGAAGGGTTCATCAAAAACCGTTATATCGGCCGTACCTTCATCATGCCTGGCCAAAAGCTGCGCCAGCAATCGGTCAGGCGCAAGCTCAACCCCATCGATCTGGAATTCAAAGGCAAAAACGTTCTTTTGGTAGATGACTCCATCGTCCGCGGGACGACATCTAAGCAGATCATCCAGATGGCCAGGGATGCTGGTGCCAAAAAGGTTTATTTCGCCTCCGCCTCGCCGCCGGTGCGTTATCCTTATGTCTATGGCATAGACATGCCCGCCGCCCACGAATTGATCGCCCATGGCCGCAGCGAGGCGGAGGTGCAATCTCTGCTCGGAGCGGACTGGCTGATCTATCAAGACCTAGAAGATCTGATAGGAGCGGTGCGGCGCGGCAATCCGAAGCTAGAACGATTCGAAACCAGCTGTTTCAGCGGGGATTACGTGACTGGCGATATCACCCCTGAATATCTTGAACGGCTCAAATTCTGCCGCTGCGATCAAGTCAAGGCAAAGGCTCCAGGTTATGGTAACCTAATCGATCTTGCCTCAGTTTAGGAAATCGATGTGACTTGTGCTAACCAAAAAATGAACTGGAGCCGACTCGGTATTCAAACCCAGAGCATCCGCGCCGGACAGCGGCGTACCCCAGAAAAAGAGCACTCCGATCCAATTTTCGTCACTTCCAGCTATGTTTTCGACAATGCCCACCAGGCTAAGGCCCGCTTCGCCGGGGAAGAACCGGGCAATATCTACTCGCGGTTCACCAATCCCACTGTGCGCACCTTCGAGGAACGCCTAGCAGCCTTGGAAGGCGGGGAGCGTTGCATAGCCACTTCTTCCGGGATGGCGGCCATCATGACTTTATGCATGGGGCTCTTGCGAGCGGGTGATCACGTGGTGTGCTCACGATCAGTGTTCGGCAACACCATCTTGTTGTTCAAGAATTACCTGGCCAAATTCAGCGTCGAGACATCGTTCGTGGACCTGACCGACCTGAATGCCTGGGAGGCGGCCATCCGTCCCAATACCCGCTTTTTGTTTTTGGAAACCCCTTCCAACCCATTGATTGAGATTGCCGATATCAAACTACTTGCCTCTCTGGCCCACGCCAAAGGCTGCCTGTTGGTAGTCGATAACGTATTCTGCACCCCGATCCTGCAGAAACCGCTCGCCTTGGGTGCTGATCTTATCGTGCATTCGGCCACCAAATACCTGGATGGTCAGGGCCGCTGCGTCGGAGGGGCCATCGTAGGATCGGCGCAGCTTTTGGACAAAGAAATCTATCCTTTCCTCAGGACTGGTGGGGCCAGCTTAAGCCCGTTCAACGCTTGGGTGTTCTTGACCGGCCTGGAAACCTTGGGGCTGAGGATGCGCGCCCACTGCGACAATGCTCTAAAGCTTGCGAGATGGCTAGAGGATCACCCGAGGATCGAACGAGTCTATTATCCTGGCTTGCCCTCCCACCCCCAATATGAGCTGGCAAAGCGTCAGCAGGAGGGGGCAGGGGGAATCGTCAGTTTCGTCGTCAGGGGTGGGCGAGAAGCGGCTTTTAGGCTGATCGACAATACCCAGTGGCTTTCGATCACTGCCAACTTGGGGGATGTTAAGACAACGATCACTCATCCTGCGACCACCACCCACGGCCGCCTGTCTGAAGAAGAACGCAGGAGGGCCGGCATCTGTGATGGTTTGGTGCGGATTTCGGTGGGGCTGGAAGACATCGAAGACATCATCGCCGATCTCGAGCGCGGACTATGAAAGTTACGATCTACGGCTTAGGTTATGTGGGCTTGGTGACTGGAGCGTGTCTTGCAGAAGTTGGCAACGACGTCCTGTGCATGGACGTCGATGAGCCCAAAGTAGAACGCCTGAACCGGGGCGAGGTACCGATCTACGAGCCAGGCTTAGATCAGCTAATCGCCCGTAATCGAAGGGCCTTACGCTTGGCTTTTACGACCGACCCGTACCAGGCGGTCGCCCACGGCCTGTTTCAATTCATTGCCGTCGGCACCCCGCCGGATGAAGACGGCAGCGCCGATCTCAAATACGTGCTTGAGGTCGCCCGAACCATCGCCGAACGGATGGAGGAATACCGCATCATAGTCAACAAATCCACGGTGCCGGTGGGAACCGGCGACCGGGTCAGGTTTGAGATCCAAACCATTCTTGCCGAGCGCGGGCTTAAGATCGAATTCGACGTGGTCTCCAATCCAGAATTCCTCAAGGAAGGCGCAGCTATCGACGATTTTCTCCGTCCGGACCGAATCATCGTCGGTACCGACAACCAGCGTACGATCGAGCTTCTAAAAGCCCTGTATGCCCCCTTCAACCGTAACCACGAGCGCTTGATCGTGATGGACATCCGTTCGGCGGAGCTGACCAAATATGCCGCCAATGCCATGCTAGCTACCAAAATCAGCTTCATGAACGAGCTGGCTGGCCTTGCGGAGAGATTGGGGGCAGATATCGAAAAAGTTCGGGTCGGGATCGGGGCCGATCCCAGAATCGGCTACCATTTCATTTACCCCGGTTGCGGCTATGGCGGCTCTTGTTTTCCGAAAGATGTCAAAGCCTTAGAGCGTACTGCCAGGCTGGTGGAATACCCAGCCGAACTGCTGCGCGCGGTAGATAGCGTCAATGAACGCCAGAAGCGCATCCTGTATGAGAAAATCTATAGCTTTTACCAGGGCGATCTCAGGGGCAAAACGCTCGCTCTTTGGGGACTGGCCTTCAAGCCCAACACCGATGATATGCGCGAGGCACCCAGCCGGGTTCTGATGGAATCCCTGTGGGAGGCAGGCGCTAGGGTCAAAGCCTACGATCCGGCGGCAAGGGCCTCAGCTTTAAGGATTTATGGCCAGCGAGAAGACCTGATATTGGCTGAAACTCCAATGGCGGCCTTAGAAGATGCCGATGGTCTGGTGCTGGTGACCGAGTGGAACGAGTTCCGCAGTCCGGACTTTGGCGCCATGAAAAAGGCTTTGCGGCGAGCAGTGATCTTCGATGGCCGCAATCTTTATGACCCGGCTGTGGTGCGCCGTCAGGGGTTCGATTACTTCGCCGTCGGCCGGCCACAAGTTAGGGTTTCCACATGAGCTGCCACGCTGGCAGCCAGGGCGGCCAGGTGATAACCGCCCTCCAAGGTGGAGACCAAGGGGACGCCGAATTCCAGCAGGCGGGCGCTGATCCAGGCAAAATCGTCTTCGTTAAGGAGCAAAGAGGCGAGGGGGTCTTCAGCGTGTGCATCGAATCCAGCCGAAACTAGGAGCAGCTGAGGCTGAAAAGCTTTAAGTGCCGGCAGAATCCGCTGCAAGACCTGGGTTCGGAAATGCCCGCTGTCGGTGCGTGGTGGCAATGGCACATTGACCAGATTCCCGATCCCGACTTCGGAGGCCAGGCCGGTGCCGGGGTAGAGAGGAAATTGATGGGTGGAAGCATACAGAACCCTAGGTTCACTTGCGAAGGCTAGCTGGGTACCGTTGCCATGGTGGACATCGAAATCGACGATCGCTACCCGGGCCAGGTCGAATCGCTCCAAGGCATGGCGGGCAGCGATGGCAACGTTGTTGAACAGGCAGAATCCCATGGCGCGGTTAGGCAAAGCATGGTGCCCTGGAGGGCGGATGGCGCAAAAGGCGTTATCCGCCTCCCCGGTCACGACCGCTTCCACCGCGGCACAAACCGCACCTGCAGCGTGCAGGGCGGCCTTAAAGGAGCCGGGAGAGACTACGGTATCCGGATCCATAAAGGCGAGACCCACAGTCGGGATGGCAGCCAGGACCGAATCGATATAACCCTCGGTGTGAACCGAGGCCAGTTGCTGCCGGCTGGCTGCAGGCGCGGTTCGCCATTCCAAAGCCTTAAAGCGGGGACCTTGTAAGGTCTTGAGGATGATCTCGAGCCTGGCGCGGCATTCTGGATGGCCGGGGCCAGTATCGTGCTCGAGACAGGCAGGGTGGGTATAAATTCGCGTGGTCATCTTAACTCTGAAGATTTAGAAATTGGGAAAAAATGAGCATACCACTTACCGCTGTCATTTTGTCCGGAGGATCTGGAACCAGGCTTTGGCCGTTGTCGAGAGAGGCTTATCCCAAGCAGTTCCTAGCATTGACCAGCGAATACAGTCTCCTGCAAGAGACCGCATTGCGCGTTCTGGACCTCACCGAGACCAATCCGAGCATCCTTGCCTCTTCCCCCTTGGTGATATGCAATGAATCCCACCGCTTCCTGGTGGCTGAGCAACTGAGACAGCTCGACCAAGACCAGGCCACCATCGTCCTGGAGCCGGCTGGGCGCAACACCGCTCCAGCCTTGACTGCCGCCGCCCTGTTGGCGACCAAGGCGGGGGCTGACCCGGTCTTGGCGGTCATGCCGTCGGATCATGTGATCCAAAACCGGCAGGTCTTCTTAAGCATCCTGGCCGAAGCGGTATGCCTGGCGCAAGCAGGATTCATAGCCACCTTCGGCATCGTGCCTACCCGTCCGGAAACCGGTTTTGGCTATCTGCGCGCTGGCCAACAGTTAAACGGGCGGGCTAAGATCCTTGAGGCATTCGTGGAAAAACCCGACCTTTCAACGGCTAAGCTGTATCTTTCCTCAGGTAATTATTGGTGGAACAGTGGGATCTTTGTCCTGCGCGCTGGCCTTTGGTTGGATGCCATCGGCCGATTTCGCCCGGATATTCTAAGCTCTGTCCGTGAGGCTGTGACCCTAGGCAAGCAGGATGCGGATTTTTTCCGCCTCGATCGGGAAGCATTCGGGCGTTGTCCATCCGATTCCATCGATTATGCAGTGATGGAAAAAATCGCCGGGAAATCGGAGCAAGTAGTCGCCTTGCCATTGGATGCAGGCTGGTCGGACCTCGGCTCCTGGCCGGCGCTGTGGGAGGTCAGCGAGACCGACAGCGATGGCAACCTAATCCACGGCGATGTCTACCTCAAAGACGCAAAAAATTGCCTGGTCCGTGCCGAAGACCGCTTCGTGGCCGCTTTGGGGGTGGAGGATTTGATCGTTGCCGAAACCGCTGATGCTGTTTTGGTGGCCGGCAAGGATAGTGCCCAGGAAGTCAGGGAAGTGGCCGAATATCTAAAGCGCGAAGGGCGTCATGAATCCCTCAATCACCTCAAGATCCATCGCCCCTGGGGGACAATCGAGTCGATCGGTAAAGGGGAGCGTTACCAAGTCAATCGTCTGACCATCCGTCCGGGAGAGGGCGTGGTAACCCAGCTGCATCACCACCGCGCCGAACATTGGATGGTGGTGAAAGGAACTGCCCGCGTCACCCGCGGCGAGGAAACTTTCCTGCTAAGTGAGAATCAATCCGCTTATATCCCCATCGGAGTCAAACATCGGCTGGAAAATCCCGGCAAGATCCCATTGGAATTGATCGAGGTCCAATCCGGCGCCTATTTGGGCGAGGACGATATCCTGAGATTCCTTGATTCGAGCAGCTCCGGCATAGAAACCCCATAATTTTAGCTGACAGACGATCATGGCATTACACTGCGGTATCGTGGGGTTACCCAACGTGGGTAAATCCACCTTGTTCAATGCGTTGACCCGCGCTGAAATTGCGGCCGAAAACTATCCTTTTTGCACCATTGACCCAAATGTGGGCATCGTTCCGGTTCCGGATCCAAGACTAGCCAAGCTCTCCGAGATCGTCAAACCCAAAAGGACTATCCCCACCACCGTAGAATTTGTGGATATCGCAGGGTTGGTGGCTGGAGCTTCCAAGGGAGAAGGGCTAGGCAACCGGTTCCTTGCGGCTATCCGCGAGACCGACGCGATCGCTCACGTGGTGCGCTGCTTCGACAATGACGACGTGATCCACGTGGCCGGCTCGGTAGACCCGATTCGCGACATTGAAATCGTGAGCACCGAACTGATCCTCGCCGACCTGGAATCCGTAAGCAGGGCACTCGATCGGGTGAGGAGGACGGCCAAATCGGGAGGAAAGGAGGCACAGAGCCTGAAGGCGCTGCTCGAGAAAATCTCGGCTCATCTGGATCAGGGCCTGCCGCTACGCACCCTTGAGCTGAATGAAGCCGAGCGGGCGAAGGTCAAAACTCTTCATCTTTTGACTGCCAAACCTGTGCTGTATATCGCCAACGTCCAGGAAGACGGTGTTGGAGCCAACCCGCTCCTGGAACGGGTTATGAAATATGCAGCTAGTGAGGGCGCTGAGGTGGTGCCAGTCTGCGCCGCTTTGGAGGCGGAAATCGCCCAGCTAGAGGACGAGGCACGGGCGGTTTTTCTCGCAGAGCTTGGAATTCAGGAGCCAGGTCTTAACCGAGTGGTGCACGCCGCCTACCGACTGCTGAGCCTTGAGACTTTCTTCACCGCAGGCAGCAAGGAAGTTAGAGCCTGGACCGTGCGCATCGGTACCCCTGCACCCGAGGCAGGTGGTGTCATTCACTCCGATTTCGAGAAGGGTTTCATCCGCGCCGAAGTGATCTCTTATGAAGACTTCATCCGCTACGGCGGGGAACAAGGAGCCAAGGAGGCGGGAAGATGGCGCCTGGAAGGGAAAGATTACGTACTCCAGGATGGAGATGTGGTGCACTTCCGCTTCAACGTTTAAAGAAAAGCCCTGGCGACCAGGGCTTTTCAAAACAGGTCTTAAGACTATTATTTTCTTTTTGCTGCTTCTTCCTTTCTGATTTCTTCCCAGGCCTGATATTGGACCGAGGAAGTTTCCCGCTTCTTGAACAGAATCACGCCGACTACCACGGCGGCGATCAGGATGCCGATGATCAGCCAGAAATTGTCTTTCTCTTGTGGGGTTTCTTCTGCCATTTCTCCTACCTCTTAGGTTGTTTGTTATAGTAACTCTCAAAGAACTGGATGACACGGATCGGTGACAATCCGTGTCCGTCGATAAATCGACGAAATCAATTTTTATCAGGTTTTTTATCCATTGTCTACATTCAATTGCTACTTCAGGCCCAGCGGGACTTCTTTGGCGCCTATACCTATGCACGCAACGACCGGAGTAGGGGAGAATTTTATCATTTCGATTGGTCCAACCAAAAAAGTCGAAATTCCAGTGGGTTAGGGTCATGATGGATTGCATCATTGTCGGCGGAGGAATCAGTGGCTTGTTGTGCGCGCGCGAGTTAGGCGCGTTGGGATGGCGGGTGACAGTGTTGGAGCAGGGCGCAATCGGCCGTGAGGCCTCTTGGGCTGGCGGAGGGATCCTTTCGCCCTTGTATCCCTGGCGGCAGGAAGAGGCGATCGAACAGCTTTCCCGATGGAGCGGGCGGCATTACGCAGAGCTTTCCAAAACCCTGTCCCAGGAGACTGGAATCGATCCTGAGTTTCAGCAATGCGGCATGTTGTGGCTAGACCTTAAGGATTTCGAGACAGCCAGAGGGTGGTGCCAGCACCACGGAATCGATTGGGATAGTCCAAATTTAAAAGCAATCTTAACGCGCTTTCCGGGGCTTCGGGTGCCTGCCGGAAAATCGTTGTGGATTCCTGGCATCGCCCAGATAAGAAATCCCAGACTGCTGAAGGCATTGCAGCAAGATCTCACCAAGCGCCAAGTAGTGGTTCAGGAAAACACGCCGGTGACCGATTGGTGTCAGCGCGGCGAACGGATCGTCTCGGTCAGGACACCCAAGGGGGAAATTCGCGCCGATGTGTTCATAATCACTGCCGGCGCGTGGGTCTCAAAATGGCAGCTGGACGGTCTGTGGCAACCTAGTATCCGACCGGTCAAAGGGCAGATGCTGCTCATCCGAGCCGAACCTTCCCTCCTGCCTGCCATGGTACAAAGCGGCGAGCATTATTTGATCCCGCGCCGGGACGGTCGCATCCTGGTCGGCAGTACGGTAGAGGAGGCTGGCTTCGACAAACGCCCAACCCAGCTGGCCTATCGGATATTGTATGAGTTTGCGCTCAAGACCTTGCCTGCTCTTAAAGATTTCCCAATCGAGATGCACTGGGCAGGGCTTCGACCTTATGCACCCCAAGGGATCCCCTACATCGGCCGCCATCCGCAACTGGTGAACCTGTATTACAACTGTGGCCATTTCCGCAACGGAGTGGCCATGGGACCGGCAGCCGCAAGACTGCTTAAGGATCTGCTTCTCGGCCGGACACCCATCTTGGATCCTTTGCCTTATTTGCCTGCGAACCGGGCTGCTTAAACTTCGTATAATGTATATTATGTTAAATTAAAATTTATCTAAGATACCGATGCCCTCGGATCGATGGCAGAAACGGCTCCGCTTCAATCTTGACATCTCTTCTGGATTTCCTCGGCCTGCGCAGATCCGGATAAGCCGCCGAGTGTGTGGGCAGGCTTTCCCCTGGATCCAATGGGATCAAAATAGCCAAGGCAGCGCTGATCATCTTGCGCGTGACCTTTTTGTCACTGCCTGATCCTTTGACCCAGCATACATTGGCTTTGATGTGAGGTTTCAAGTCCTGGACGATAGCGACCGGTTCATCTGCGCCAAGCGCCGCGAGCTGATCCAGTTGTTTTTGAAATCCAACCGTCGGGTTGTCTCCGGCCAAGGCGATCAACCGGCGATAGGCTTCCTGACGACTGATTTTCACAATCGACCGGGTCGCTCCCCAGGTAAAACGGACCGAATCCGGCTTTCTCAGCAGGATTGGAAGATGCCGGTAGATCTGCTTGAAATGGATTCTGGGGAAGCCTTGGCTTTGCATAATGCTACGGGCTGTTTCCCGATTCAATCGGTTGACTTCGAGTACCGCCTGCTTGAAAGCGTCCTTGGCGTAATTGAGTTTGGCGGCAAGCTGAAGAGCCTTTGGCGTTGCGCCGATGATTCCTGGACAAATCTCGGTTTCCCGTCCATCCCGATCGTCTGGATATTCCAGCTGTTCCAACACTGCCTGAAGCCGCCAGCGGGCATCTATATCCCGATATTCCCGCTTGTCCAAGTCGAACGTCCAGGCAGCAAGAGTCTCCCGATTGAGCTGGATGAGGAAATGTTTGAGCGCCGATTTGAGTTGATTGAATCTCTGAACACACAAGATTTCAGAAGCTCTGCTTTTTCGATCAGGCATATCTGGTAAAGTAATCGCTTTGGTTGCTTTAAATCTTAACGGCATAAATCTACCTTTTCTAGGTCTTTGATCTGGCTGCTTGGGTATGATTAGAGCCTGATTCATCGGAGATGGATTGATCATGACATCAATAGGTCTGGAAGTTACCTGCAAAAACTGCGGATTTGGCTCTATCTGTCTTCCCAGGGGCTTGACTCAGGAGGAGATCGAGCACTTGGAAGGTGTGGTCCAGCGCCGCAAGGTGCTGCACAAAGGGGATTTTCTGTTCCGCAGTGGGGAAGCTTTCGAGGGCCTGATTGCGATCAAATCCGGGATGGCCAAGTTGACTTTTCAGGATGACCAAAGTCAAGAACATATACTCGCCGTCCTCCTGCCCGGGGAGTTATTGGGATTCGACGCCCTTTCCCACTACACTCATCACTGTTCTGCCGTCGCCTTGGACACCTTGAGCTACTGCGAGCTGCCAGCGAGCCAGATCGGCCGAATCTGCGCAAAGATCCCTGCCCTCTTCCAGGAGATGCTGCGCCATGCCAGCGACGCTATCGGCACCCAGCGAGACCAAATGCTGTTCATCAAGCGGCCGGCCAGTCAGCGCCTGGCAGCGTTTCTCCTGGATTTGTCCCGGCGCTTGGAGGCGCGGGGTTTTGCCAAGAACGAATTTTCTTTGGGATTGACCCGGCAGGAACTTGGCAATCACCTAGATCTTGCCCTGGCCACGGTCAGCCGAACCCTAAAGCAGTTTGAAAAGGCAGGTTGGATAGAACTCCGCTCAAAATGGGTCAGGATCATCGATCAGCAAGCACTGGAAAACCTCCTGACAGAGGCGAACGGCGAGGCAGAACTAGCCTAATGCTTGATTCCTATCCCGCGGCTTAAGAGAAACCAGGCTCCTCCCCCGAGGAAGGCGATGAATCCGCCAACGAGCAGAAACGCCAGCCGGATATCTACATCCGCGATGCCCAAAAATCCGAAGCGGAAGGCATCGATCATATACAGAATCGGATTGCCCAGGGAAACTGTTGCCCAGGGTTCTGGCAGCATATGGACAGAATAAAACACCCCGCCAAGATAGACCAGCGGCGTCAGGACGAAATTGGGAACGATAGAGATGTCGTCGAAGCTGCTGGCGAAGACAGCATTGATCAATCCCGCCAGGGAAAACAAGAGCGAAGTCAAAAACACCATACCAATAGCCAGCCCCGGATGGTCAATGCGAAGATCGGTAAACAGGGCCGAGATCCCTAAGACTATGCCTCCGATCACTACTCCCCTGGCCATACCTGCGGTGACATAGCCTGCCAGAATGACCCAGCTCGGCATGGGAGCGATGAGCATTTCCTCGATGTGGCGCTGAAACTTGGCCGAAAAGAATGAGGACACCACGTTGGCGTATGAATGGTTGATGACCGCCATCAGGACGATGCCAGGTACGATGTAATCGATATAATCCACTCCACCTACGGTCCCGATCCTGGGCCCCATGAGCGCACCGAAAATCAGGAAGTAGAGCGAGGTGGTCACTACCGGCGGCAGGAGAGTCTGCGGCCAGATCCGCATGAAGCGATGGATTTCCTTGCCAGCCAGGGTGCGATAGGCAATCCAGCGCGGTCCACCCATCAGGCTGCCTCCTTAGGTTTTCTCCCGATTGCAACCCGCTCGAAGAACAGCTGTTCCAACCGGCCTTCCTGGGGGCGGATGCCGATAACCTCTACCCCCCCAGCAGACAGTCCAGCGAACAAGGGATTCAATCCCAGCACCCGTGGAACCGCAACCGACAGGGTATGGCCGTCGATCCGCTCGATGCTGAACCCGGGAATTTCAGGCGCTTGCGCCACTGGACGGCGCAAGTCGAGGTAAAATGCATTGAAGGCCTGCTTGTTCAGCAAGGCACTCATGGAGGTGGACTCGATGATCCGGCCGTGGTCGATGATGGCCACGTTGCGGCACAACTGCTCGGCTTCTTCCAGATAATGGGTGGTCAAAACGACCGTGGTCCCTTCCTGGTTGAGGCGGCGCAGGAACGCCCACATGGAGCGGCGGATCTCGATGTCTACTCCGGCAGTGGGTTCGTCCAGGATCAGAAGCCTTGGCGAGTGGACCAAGGCGCGGGCAATCATCAGGCGCCGTTTCATCCCCCCGGACAAGCGGCGGGAAACCTGGTGGCGTAGGTCCCAAAGTTTAAGCTGCTTGAGCAATGCCTCCATTCGCATCCTCGCCTGACGGCGCGGCACCCCGTAGTAACCGGCCTGGTTGAGGACGATTTGTCCCACCTTCTCGAATTGATTGAAGTTGATCTCTTGGGGCACCAGACCGATGCAGCGCCTGGCCTGCTCCCATTCACGGTCCAGGTCGTAACCGCAAATCTCCACCGTACCTGAGGTTTTGTTGATCAGCGAGGTGATGATGCCGATGGTGGTGGACTTGCCAGCCCCATTGGGGCCAAGCAGGGCAAAAAAATCCCCCTCCCCAACTTCCAGGTCGATCCCGCGCAGGGCTTTAAAACCATTGTCGTAAACTTTTTGCAAGCTTTTCAGTCTCAGTGCAGCCATAAGAGTATGTCCCTGCCATGAGGGTATGGCAGGTTTTTTAAATCCTTTTATTATATAGCTACCTCTGTGGAGGGAATCCACCAACCTTAAGGAAATCTGATGAAACTTCGCTCACGCTACATTTTGCTGAATTGGCTTTTGGTCGCGTTGTTTTGGTCGGCAGCAAGTCCGGCCATCACCTTCCCCTGGCTCAGGGAAGAGACTGCTCCCGAGCAGCCATCAATACCAGCTGAAGAACCCAAGGCACCGGCTGGCACACAACTGCCGACGCCCACCCTCGCACCCATGTTGAATCAAGTCTTGCCCGCAGTGGTCAACATCGCCACTTCAGGCAAAGTGGTGATCGAGGACAACCCGCTGCTCAACGACCCCATCTTCCGCTACTTCTTCCGCGACATTCCCTCCATGCCAAGGGAGCGGCGCATCCAGAGCATCGGCTCCGGGGTGATCGTCGACGCAGACAACGGCTATATCCTGACCAACCACCACGTGATCAAGAACGCCGATATCATTTATGTCACCCTCAAGGACAAGCGGCGTCTCAAAGCCAAACTGATCGGTTCCGATCCGGAAACCGACATCGCCGTCCTTCAGGTTGAGAAGGACCGCCTCACCGCCCTGCCGCTTGGCGATTCCGACCAACTGGAAGTGGGCGATTTCGTGGTCGCGATCGGCAACCCATTCGGCTTGGGTCAGACGGTGACCTTAGGAATCGTGAGCGCCCTGGGCCGAACCGGCCTGGGGATCGAGGGCTATGAAAACTTCATCCAAACCGATGCCTCCATCAACCCAGGTAATTCCGGCGGCGCCCTGGTGGATTGGCACGGCAATCTGGTGGGCATCAACACTGCCATCGTCGGACCCACCGGCGGCAATGTGGGGATAGGCTTTGCTATCCCGGTCAACATGGCCCGGGAAGTGATGGATCAGATCGTCAAATACGGCGGCGTCAAACGCGGTCTGCTGGGAGTCCAGGTTCAGGATTTGACCCCAGAACTGATCAAGGCCATGGGGCTAGAGGTGACGGAAGGTGCTTTGGTCTCCGGCCTGACCAAAGGCAGTGCGGCCGACAAGGCCGGAATCCAGGCAGGCGACGTGATCGTTCGCTTCGATAACCGTCCGGTCAAAAACTCCGCCAGCCTGCGCAACATGGTCGGGTTGAAGCGGGTCGGAGAGAGTGCAACCGTCGAACTCATTCGCGATGGAAAACCCATGACGGTGACTGTGACCATCGGCAAGCCTACTTCGGCGGAGGCAATTTCGGGGGAAATCCCCTTGCTCGAAGGCGCTCAATTCGCCGAGATTCCCCAAGATCACCCCCTGTTCGGACGGATCCAGGGGGTGATGGTGGCCGGGGTAGAACTGAACAGCCCCGTCTGGCAGGCAGGGCTGCGCCAGGGTGACCTCATCCTGTCGGTCAACCGCAAGCCAGTTCGGAGCGTGGACGAGTTCGTCAAAATCGCCTCAGGCTCTCCCAATCGGCTGCTGCTTAGAATCCAGCGCGGGGATTTCTCGTTGTTTTTGGTGCTGGAAAGATAACCATTCGATTTTCCAGCGGCTTTGCCTTACTCGGGTTCCAGTCCTTCAAAAAGGAGAGCCCTAGTCAGGGTGAGCTGCACGGACGCAAGCTCCACCTCGTCTTCCTTATCGTACCTCAGCCATTCCCACCCCTCCTCGATCGGCTGCCTTTTTGGTCAGACTCGGAGGAAAAGTAGCGGGCGGAAAGGAGGCGGGCTGTGAAGCGATGCGCAAAAGGCGGAAGAAGCCAAATTTTTTATACCCGCTTCAGCAACTTTAAAAACTCATCCAGCGGTTTGGTATTGACGATGTTTTCCGCCGTCAGCCACCCTCTTCTGGCCTGGGCGATGCCGTAGCGCATAAGCTTCAAGCCCATAGCACTGTGAGCATCGGTGGAAATCGCCAGTTTTACGCCGATCTCACGCGCCATGAGGCAGTGTTCGTCGCTCAAATCCAGGCGCTCGGGCTGGGAGTTGATCTCCAGGATACAACCCTTCTCTTTGGCGGCTTGCATCATCCGCTCAAGGTCCACTGGATAGGGTTCGCGCTGGTTGATGAGGCGGCCGGTGGGATGGGCGAGAATGTTGCAATACGGGTTGTCCATCGCCCGCAGGATGCGTTCGGTCTGTTTTTTCTCGGACAGATGGAACTTGTAATGCACCGAACACACGGTCAGGTCAAGGTCCCTCAGAATGCCATCGGGCAGATCCAGGCAGCCGTCTTCTAAGATGTCCACCTCTATGCCTTTAAGCAGCGTGATACCTTCGAGTTTCTCGTTCAGGGCGTCGATCTGTTCCATCTGCCGGCGCAGGCGCTTTTCATCCAGTCCCCTGGCGACCTTAAGGCGCCTGGAGTGATCGGTGATCGCCAGGTATTCGTAGCCAAGCTCCCGTCCAGCCTGCGCCATAGCCTCCAGGCTATCTTGCCCGTCGGTCTCGTTGGTATGGCAGTGGAGATCGCCGCGGATGTCTTCTAGCTCCACCAGCTTGGGCAGGCGGTTTTCCAGCGCTGCCTCTATCTCCCCCCGCCCTTCCCTAAGCTCAGGGACGATATAGGGCAGGCCGAGGCTGGCATAGACTTCCGCTTCGCTGGCCCCGGCCCGCTTTTTCTCATCCCGGAAAACGCCGTATTCGTTGATCTTTAATCCCTGCCTGACCGCGAGCGTGCGCAAGGCGATGTTGTGTGCCTTGGAACCAGTAAAGTATTGTAAGGCGGCACCGAAGCTCTCATCGGCCACTACCCTAAAGTCCACCTTAAGACCGTGCTTGAGTTTGATGCTGGAGCGGGTGGTGCCGTGGGAGAGGACTTCCCCTATCCCCTCGTAGTTGAGGAAGTGCGCCATCACCCCCTCATCGTCGTGGACGGTCGCCAGGATATCCAAATCTCCTACCGTCTCTTTCCAGCGGCGAAAGCTTCCGGCTACCACAATCCGGTCTATCCCGGGACAGTGGCTGAGATATGCCAGCAAGGCATCGGCGATGCTTTCGGCTTCAAAACGCAGAAAGCGTTTTTCATGGAGAGAGGGTTGCTGCAAATGCCTTAAAATGAGTTCCTCGGTCTTGGGACCAAACCCTGGCAGTTCCCTGATCTTGCCGCTGCGCGCGGCGCGTTCCAGATCCTCCAGCGTCTTGACGTTGAGCAGGCTGAACAGGAGCTTGACCCGCTTTGGACCTAACCCCTCGATCTTAAGCAGTTCCACCAGGCTTTTGGGGGTGCGCTTGAGTACCTGCTCCAACTGGGGAAGGCGGCCGGTTTGGATGACAATCCCGATCTTTTTGGCGATCGCTTCGCCGATCCCGGGAAGCTCGGTCAGATCCTCCCCGGTAGCGATCATTTCCGCAAGGCTTTTGGGTTGACTGCGGATGGTGCGGGCGGCGTTATGGTAGGCGCGCACCCGGAAAGGATTCTCCCCTTCGATCTCCAGGAGTTCGGCGAGTTGATCGAAAAGATCGGCGATTTCGCTGTTGCTGAGCGCCATAAGACACCCCCGTGGGAATGGATGGGTTTGTTACAATACTTAACTTAAGGTTCTAGTCTATTCCAAGCTCATGAATCTTCCGGTAAGACGCCAAACCAGCCTGATCCAACGTTTAGGTCGGATGCTCCGCATCCGTTGCCAGCGGGTCTATTACCGACTGGCCGAATCGGCGGTCGGCTCCCATAAGCGCGATTTCCTGGTCTCCCAGGTGAAGGAGGCGCGAACCAGCCTGGAGGATACCAGGGATCAATTCCAGAATGCGCTGGACAAGTTCACCGCTTTGATCCGCTTCGACGGTGGGAATCTGGCGGCGTTCTACCGAGAACTGAAACGCGAATTCGACCGCTGTGAGCATCAGGCCGAAACGGTCCGAAGTCATATCTTGACCATCGAGAACCTGGCCCAGGCACTGTTCGACGAATGGGAATGGGAATTGGAACAGTACAAAAGTCGCACCCTGCGCAACAAGAGCCGCCAGAAACTGAAGCTGACCCAACACCACTGCCGGCAGCTCATCGGCGCGATGCACAAGGCCGAAAGCAAGATCGACCCGGTCCTGGATACTTTCCGTGACCAGGTGCTGTTCTTGAAGCACAACCTCAACGCGCAGGCGATCGCTGCCCTGCAGCATGAATTGATCATCGTCAGCGCGGATATCGCGGCGATGATCGCCGTGATGGAACATTCCATCCGCCAGGCAGACCAATTCATGCAGACTTTGGCACCCCCACCCCTTCCCTCCCCCGCAAGCGGGAACTGAAAGCTTATGTTTACCGATCAGTCACTGCTGGATTTCGTTCGGCTGCTGAGCCAGCGCCAGCAGAGTCTGCTTAAGCACTTGCCAGCTACCAGCCACATGGCAGCTCGGCTTAAGGCCATCACTCCCTCTTTATCCTTGGCCCAGGCAGCTTTAGAGAAGCAGGCTTTGACCGCAGCAAACCCGGATCTGCCCTTGCAGATTGCGGTTCTGGGACCCACTCAGGCGGGCAAAAGCAGCGTGGTCAATTTGATTTTGGGCCAGGCAGCTGCAGGCGTCAGTCCCCTGGCTGGGTTCACGGTCCATCCTCAGGCCTTCCTGCACAGAATCAAACAGTCCGACACCGGATGGCTGGAAGAATTCTTCCAAGGCTTCGAGCGCGTAGGATGCGCTCAATCCTCCCCCAAGAGTTACGACTGCTTCAGCATCACCGAGGTCAAAGCGCGCCCGGATCTTCCGCCCTGCATCCTCTGGGACACCCCTGATTTCGATTCCCTCCGTGCCCGGCAATACCTCAAGGGAGTGCTGCTGACGGCCGCGCTGGCCGACTTGCTGGTGATCGTGGTGAGCAAGGACAAGTACGCCGACCAGGAGGTCTGGGATTTTCTGGCTCTGCTTGAGGAGCTTTCGCAGCCGACCTTGGTTTGTATCAACAAGATCCGCCCAGGCACTCAAGAAACCCTGCTTAAATCTTGGGAGGAAAAATGGCGCAAGGTTAGAAAGGACCCTTGCCCTAAGCTGGTGGCTTTGGAATATTTCGAGCATCCTGAAGGGGCGAAAGATCTTTCGCCCCTACTCAAGACCCTAGGCTCTGCCCTGCGCGAAGCCGGCCAGGAACGTCGTCGGCAGGCACGAGCAGCGAGGGCGTTGGTGCGCCGCCACTTTAGCGAGTGGACCGCGCCGATCCGGGCAGAACTTCAGGCCGAACTTCGCTTTAAAGCGATGGTTGATGCGGCGCTTGATCAGGCGCTGGCGATCTACCGCCAAGACTTCCTGGACCATCCAGTGGGCTATGCGACGTTCCAGCGCGCCCTGGCGGAGCTCTTGACCCTGCTGGAGATTCCGGGATTGGCACGCCCGATGATCGCTTTTCGTAAAGCCATTACCTGGCCTATCAAAGCGTTGTTCAAACGCCAAAAGTTACAGAGTGCAGACCACGTTCAGGAACTCCTCATCCTGCGGCGCAGTGTCGAGCACGTCCTGCTGCACCTGCTAGCGTCCATCAAAGAACACAGCCACGCCCAAGATCAGCTGACAGGATTTTGGCAGGAAATAGAGCGCCGTTATCAGGCAGCCCATCCTGACCTGCTCAAGTTTTTCGAGGCCGAGGCCAAAGCTTATTATCAGGCTTTTGGGCCTAAGGTGGAAGCAGCTGCCCGCAGCCTTTATCGGCGCCTTCAGGAGATGCCGGCTATGCTAAACAGTCTGCGTGCCGCCAGGGCCAGCGCTGATGCTGCAGGACTGGCCCTGCTGTTTCAGACCGGTGGGATCGGGCCGCACGATTTCGTGTTGGCCCCGGCGATGCTTTCCCTGACCTCGTTCCTGACAGAAAGCGCGCTGGGCAGGTATATGGAGCGCGTGGCGGCTGATCTCAAACGCACCCAGTTGGAAGCGGTCAAAACCCTGCTGATGAGGCTGGGTAAGGAGATCACCAAAATGGTAGAACAGATGGACGAAAGCGTTTGTTTCCGCATCCCGAAAGACACCCTGACCAAAGTGGAAGCCCAACTTAGTGAACCATCCTATGGACTCAAACTGTTCCCCTCCTGGAGCTGATTCTCTCCAGGAAATCCAGGCTTGGGCCGACCGATTGGCCGATGAGGGCTGGATTTCCAAAGAGGCGGCCGAGTCTCTTACCCGCTTGACAGGCAAGGCGGCCTTTGATCTGTTCGACTGCCACAGCCGCCCGCTGGTGGCGGCATTTTTCGGCGGAACCGGGGTTGGCAAGAGCACCCTGCTCAACCGCCTGGCGGGTGAATCGGTTGCCAAAACCGGTATCGAGCGCCCGACCTCGCGCGAGGTGACTTTTTATTTACATGCCGACATCCAGCTCGAACGGCTGCCGCCTGGGCTTCCGCTCGACAAAGTCAAAATCGCCCGCCACCGAAGCGCCAACCGCAGAGAGGTAGTGTGGATCGATATGCCGGATATCGACAGCTTAGAGCACCAAAACCGCGAACTGGCTTTGGCTTTGCTGCCTTACATCGACGTCCTGATCTATGTGGTCAGCCCAGAGCGTTACCGGGACGATGCCGGCTGGTGTCTGTTAGTGGAACACAGCCTTTCGTCTGCCTGGCTATTCGTGATGAATCATTGGGACGAGGGGTGCGAGGATCAAATCGAGGACTTCATCCACCAGCTTGAGTCAGCCGGCTTCAGCGATCCCATTGTGCTGCGCTGCGACAGCCGCAGCTCTCTTAGGGCGCGCAAACCGGACGATTTTGGCAAACTCGAGGAGATCCTCGCTACCCTCGTGCGCGCCCATGGCCTAGAGCAATTGACGGCCAGGAATGAACGCTTAAGGCTAGAGCAGGTGGCAGCTTGCGCCAACGGGTTGCTCGAGGCCTTGGGGGATAAGGCGGCGATCCACCGCCTGTGCGCTCGCTGGCGAGTGCTCTGGAAGGAGGCGGTAGAAGCGATTCAACCCGGGCTTAGCTGGTCGACCGAGGCGCTGGCCAAAGAGGCGATCCAGCAGCATAGGTCGCCAACCCCCCTTTTGGGGGGGGAAGGGGGGTTGAGCCAAACTTTGTGGTTGGATACCTGGGCTCAGCAATTCTTACTGGATGCATTGGACCGGTTGGTCCTGGAGGCGGAAACCTTTGGACTTTCCCCTGAGCCTATCCGCCGATGCCTTGCGCCTTGCCGAAGCTGCTTGCAAAAGATTCTGATCGATCAGGTGCAATTACACTTGCGCCGCTTCCTGGCCACTCCTGGCCATTGGCTCCAGCGGGGGGGACTGCGTTGCTTTAGCGTCATGCGGTATATCATGCCCCTTTTAGCCTGCGGTTGGGCAGGCTATCAGCTGGTCATTCGATACTATCAGGAATCCTATCTTGGAATCGATTTTGCCGTTCACAGCCTGTTCTTGATTGGCCTGGCCTGGCTGGTTCCTCACCTGTTCCATCGCCTGCTCGAGCCATCCCTGGAAAGAGCCGCTTTGCAAGGAATCCGGCTAGGACTGACGCTGGGGTTTGAACAGGTAGAGATCGATGTGGAGCGGCGCTTGCACTCTCTTGGCGAAGCGCAGGCAAGTCTCGCCGGCGAGGGAAGACGATTAATCCAGGCGCTGCGCCTGCCTCCCTCCTCTCCCCCTGCGGCTTCAGTTGGGGTAAAAAATCCTTCATCCCTACTTGGCCGAATGCTGGCCACTCCTACTTGAGGTGTTTTAGTAAGCGGCGATGCTTGCGAACCTGGCGTTTGCTCAATTGCCCTCGCGGCCGGCAAACGGATTTTCGCTGGTGCGGAACTCCACTCGGATGGGCGTACCCTTAAGCCCTAACGCTTGCAGGAAATAGTGAATGAGAAAGCGTCTATAAGAAGCTGGAACATCTTGGGTCTGATTACCGTGGATCACGATCAGGGGAGGATTCTTCCCACCCTGATGGGCAAACTTGAGCTTGATCCTGCGCCCCTTCACCAAAGGCGGAGGATTGCGTTCGACGGCTTGCTTAAGAACCCGGCAAAGCCTTGCGGTGGAAAACTCCGCCCGAACCTGTTCATACAGCACCGGTACCCGGTCGAATAAATCTCCCACCCCGCTGCCGTGCAAGGCCGAGATAGGAATCCTCTCAACGAAATCGATGAACCTGAGCTTGGTTTCGATTTGCGCTTTTAGCTTTAGCTTGTGCTCGGGGTTCAATCCGTCCCACTTGTTGAGCCCTACCACCAAGGCCTTGCCCGCTTCCAATACATAGCTGATAAGACGCGCATCCTGGTCAGTCACGCCTTCCCTGGCATCGATCAGGAAGATCACTACCTGGGCGGTTTCGATTGTCTGCATCGCCTTGATCACGCTGAATTTCTCTACTGCCTCCAAAGCCTTCGACCTTCGTCTTATGCCAGCAGTATCGATGAGCGTGTAACGGCGACCGTCGCGTTCGAAGGGCACCGCAATAGGATCTCGAGTCGTGCCAGGCAAATCGGCCACCACGACTCGCTCTTCTCTCAGCAGGCGGTTCACCAGCGTGGATTTGCCCACGTTGGGGCGGCCCACTACGGCTACCCGGATGGATTCCTCCTCATGCCGTCTGAGTTTTGAGTTTTCAGTTTTTAGTTGGGTTTCAAAAGCGGTGAGCCTAGTCTCAATTTGCTCGAGCAAATGGGCGATGCCGCGGCCGTGGGCGGCCGAAATACCCACCATTTCGCCAAATCCCAAACCCGAGAATTCAGCCGCCGCAAGATGAGAATCCTCGCTGTCGATCTTGTTGATCACCAACATTACCGGCTTGTTTAAGCTGCGCACCTGGTCGGCAATCTCCTCATCGGCAGCGGTTAACCCTGCTCGACCATCGACTAAGAACAGGATCAGATCCGCCTCCCACAAGGCTGTCTTGACCTGGCGCAAAACCGCCTGCTCCAACCCCCCCCCTGCCTTCCCCCGGCGGAGGATAAAGGCGGGGATGCCACCGGTATCGACGATCAGGAAATCACCGCTGCCAGCGCTACAGCGCCCGTAACGGCGGTCCCGGGTCAGGCCGGGATAATCGGCCACCAGGGCGTCCCGCGTTCGGGTCAAGCGATTGAACAAAGTAGACTTGCCCACGTTGGGGCGGCCCACCAGGGCAACTACGGGTAAGTATTCAGTCTTCAACTTGCAAAGCGGCCAGGCCGCCGTCACTGCTAAGCACAAGCAAAACATCCCCTACCACCACAGGCGCTGCGCGAATAGGGCTGCGGAAAATCCGCTTTCGCCCCACCAGGCGGCCATCCGCCTGAGCCAGAAAATGAACGTAGCCTCTGTAGTCCCCTACCACCAACCAATCACCATAAGGCACTGGCGCAGTCAGCTGGCGTCGGTGCAAATCGGCCTGCTTCCAATACGCGCGCCCGGTAGTTTCGTCCAAGCCCCAAACGTCACCTGCCACATCAGTCACGAACAAACGCCGCCAAGTCACTTGAGGCGGCGCCTGAGCGATGATCCGGTCATTCCGCCAGATGACTTCGCCGTCTAACAGGGAAGCTGCGATCACGCCACCGTAGAAAGCGGTGACATAAAACATACGATCGTGAACCGCTGGGGTGGAATCGATATCCACGACCTGCTCCAGTTCCGACATCCCCGAGGCCGTAGCCAGTTGTTTTTCCCAAATCAATTTGCCGTCGCCGAGCCTAAGCGCAGCCATCCTACCGTTGGCAAAACCCACTAGCACCATATCCTCTGTACCCGAAGCGCCGCGGAGCAGAATCTTGGGTGGGCTGGATCCACGCAGGGACAGAGGCGCGACGTGTTGTCCAAGGCTCCAAAGCACTTTGCCGTCAGTCTCGGACAAGGCGAACACCGCCCCATCTCCGGTATGCGCGATCACCACCCCCTGCGCGGCCTCAGGGGGGGCCAGAACCTCACTGGAAACCAAAGCTTGCCAGAGGATAGCACCGGAAGCCCCGTCGATGGCGATCACCTGGGCCTCTCTGGTACCCAGCAGAATCGTGCCGGACCCCTTAGATGGCCCTGCAGATAGCGGCATATCAGTTGCGACTTTCCAGATCAGGTCTCCGGTTTGAATGTTCAAAGCCACTATCCGTCCTTGGTGATCGGCGGCATAAACCCGATCTCCATCTGATGCCACGGTCAGGGCCAAGGAGCTTCCGCCATCGCCTTGGCCTATGTCTTCGTCCCACAAGGTAAGAATCTTGACTTCCGGCTTAAGAGGCGACAGAGGCCGCGGCGGATCGGCGTTTTCATCCCTGCCCGTGACTAACTCTAGGCCCTCGGAAATGGCATTACTGAAGGCCGCTCCCACCCCTTGACAGCCACTCAAAAGCAAAACCAATAGCAAAAACGGGAAGATCCACATTAACTTAGGACTGGCCTTGACTTGAATCGTTCAGCTTCATCTTAAGGTATAGGTGGTCTCTACCTAGAGCGACGGCCTTGCGATAGGCCGCCTCAGCGGCTTTAAATTGCCGCAAAGCGAGATACAAGTCGCCTTTGACTTCCTCGTACTGGCCGGCGAACCGGCCTGGATCGCCGACTTCCGCTGCCGTAAGAAGCGCCAACCCCTCATCCGGTTTGGCTAAAGCCAATAAAACCGAAGCCAAGCGAAGCCGAGCAATATGCTTGAGGTCCTCATCCCTGGAATTGGTCAAGATAGCATCCAGCCATGGTTTGGCAGCTTCCGGCCGACCCTGATCGAGCGCTGCTTTGGCCAAAAGCAGACGGGCGAAATCCGCATAGGTGGTCCGATCGAAGTCTTGGGTCAGACGCTTGGTCAGTCCTTCAGCCAGCTCGTACCTGCCCTGCTCCAGGGCGCTCACCAATTGCAGGTACAGATCTGAAGCCTGTTCGGATCGGGTATTCTGATAGTTTTGCCAGGCGTTCCAGCCAAAAATTCCAGCCACCCCCAGAGCGATTCCGGCGATCACCGAAGTGCCGTTTTCCTTCCACCAGCGCTTTAATGCCTCGACCTGTTCTTGTTCGTGAATATGGGTGGCCATAAAATTCTCCTTAAATCGAAAACCGTTGTTTGAGAAACTCGACTAACTGCTCTGGGGACAGGGTTTGTTGTTGCTCTGATTCACGCAGGGCTTTAAGGCTGACGACGCCTTGGGCCGCTTCATCTTCACCTAGGATCAGAGCGTACCATGCCCCTGATTTGTCCGCCTTTTTGAACTGGCTCTTGAAGCTGCCACCGCCGCAGTGCACGATCAGGTGCAGACCTGGCAACCGGTCGCGCAACCATTCGGCGAGGAGAAGTCCTACCAGCTCCGCCCGAGCCCCGACCCTGATCAAGTAAAGATGAGGTGGTTCGATGGTTCGCGCCAGGGGTGAGTCCGCCAGAAGCGCAAGCAGCCGTTCCATTCCCAGGGCAAATCCAACTGCCGGCGTGGGCTGCCCACCCAGCTGTTCCACCAAGGTGTCGTAGCGGCCACCTGCACAGACGGTCCCCTGGGCCCCCAATTCTGGGGTGGCCCATTCGAAGACGGTCAGGCAGTAGTAATCCAGCCCTCTGACCAAGCGGGGATTGATGATATAGCTTACGCCTGCAGTCTCCAGCAGCGCACAAAGCCCTTGGAAGTGCGCCCGGGAGTCTTCGCCTAGATAATCCAGCAGCTTGGGAGCACCTTTAATCAGGTCCTGCATACTAGGGTTCTTGCTGTCTAAGATCCGCAGCGGGTTAGTTTTGAGGCGCCGGCGACTGTCTTCGTCTAGTGCTTGTTCAAAATTGCTGAAATAAGCCACCAGATCCTCCCGATAGGCCCGCCGCTCGGCCAGCGTACCAAGGCAATTGAGCTGGAGCTTTAGCTTTCCTTCCACCCCAAGCTGCCTGAACCAGCGCCGGCTGAGCAGAATCAGCTCGGCATCCACGTCCGGCCCAGGCAGGCCGAAAGCTTCTACGCCCAATTGATGAAACTGGCGATAACGGCCTTTTTGCGGGCGTTCATGGCGGAACATTGGCCCTTGATACCATAACCTATGAACCTGATTGCGAAGCAGGCCTTGTTCGATTACGGCCCTGACACAGCCAGCCGTGCCTTCCGGACGCAGGGTCAGAGAAAGGCCTGTCCTGTCCTCGAAGGTGTACATCTCCTTCTCGACGATATCGGTGACCTCGCCGATGGAGCGTTTGAACAATTCGGTCTTCTCCACGATCGGCAGACGGATTTCCTGGTACCCACAGTTCTTAAGGCTCTCTGCCAGGATGGATTCCACTTTGCGCCAAAGGGGGGTCACCTCGGGCAGGAGGTCGTGCATTCCGCGCACGGCTTGAAGTTTGATGCTCATTCAGCCAGTGGCACTTTAGGTTTTGCTTTGCCTTCAGGAGGCAAGCTCTCCAGGCGTTTGCGATAAGCTTTAGCCGCTTGTAGATCCCCCAAGGCAGATTCGATCTGGTATCCAAGCTCTAGCATTTCCGCCGTGGGCAAGGCTGTGGCCTCAAAGCGTTGCAGAAAAGCTCTAGCTTTCAGATACTCTTGTTGGGCCAGCATGAGCCTGGCCATCGCTTCCAAAGCGAGGGCATTGTCAGGGTTAAGATCTAAAGCCTCACGCAAATACCGCTCGGCTTCCTTCAGTTTCCCAGCTTCGCGGGCGCACTCCCCAGCGTTGGTGAGGGGGATCCAGCGTTTGGGGTAGAGCTTGTCGGAAGCTGCCCGCTTAAGGAGTTTGAGACCTTCTTGATGTCGCCCTTGGTGACATAGGAAGCGGCCGTAGTTATTGACGATGCGTGGGTCATCAGGTTTTAGTGCGGCAGCACGCCGGTAGTGTTCGGCCGCCAGGTCCAGCATCCCCAGATGCTCGTACAACAGCGCAATGGTGCCGTGGGCAGCGGCATTGTTAGGGTCAAGGGCCAAGCTTTTACGTAGGTCCTGGGCAGCGACCTCTAGGTTGCCTTCGGCCAGATAGGCTGCCCCTTTCTCGGCGTAAGTCAAAGACAGCCTTTGCCGTGCGTCAGGCCGATCCTTAAACGGTAGACCCCCGCAGGCCGACAGGAGCACAGCCATGCATAAAGCCGCCGGAAGGTGTTTCATCGGACGACTTCCATGGAGCCATTCTGCGCGCGCACTGACCCCCACCTCTTTCCCCCTACGGCCTGAACCTTGCCTACCAGCTGCCCGCAAGCGGCAGCTATGTCATCCCCGCGGGTGCGGCGTACGGTAGTGAGGAAACCAGCTCTTGTCAGGATTGCTTTAAAGCGTTCGATCGCCTCCGGCGTAGAATTCTGGAACCAAGCGCCCTCGAAGCGGTTAAAGGGAATCAGGTTGATTTTGGAGGGAATCTGGCCAAGCCACTTGACCAGGCGCCTAGCGTCGGCCTCCGAGTCATTGACGCCATCGAGCATGACATACTCCCACGTGATCTTACGCCCGCGTTGCTTTGAAGCTGAGATGAAGCGCCGGCAGGCAGAAATCAGCTCAGCTAATGGGTACTTACGGTTGATCGGTACCAATTGGTTACGGAGCTCATCGGTGGTGGCATGGAGGGAGACGGCTAGGCTGACCTCGGAAACCCCGGCCAGGCGGTCGATGGCTGGCACCAGCCCTGCGGTACTGACCGTTACCCGGCGTTTGGCCAGACCGTAGGCCAGATCATCCGTCATCAGCTCGCAGGCTGAGACGACTGCGTCGAAGTTGAGCAGAGGCTCGCCCATGCCCATCAGCACCACGTTGGTGATCCGCCCTTTACCAAGCCGCCAGTAAGCGTGCCAGACTTGGCCGATGATCTCAGCAGCACTTAGGTTGCGACTAAAGCCCTGCCGGGCGGTGGCGCAGAAAGCGCAGCCCAGCGCGCAGCCGACCTGGGAGGAAACACATAGGGTACCGCGCCTACGGTCGGCAGGAATAAAGACCGTCTCGATTTGATTGCCATCTTCCAGCGCTGTCAGCCATTTGATGGTCCCGTCCCTGGATTCATGGAGCTGGACCACTTCCGGTGGGCGCAGCGCGCACAATTCTCGCAACCTGGCGCGCAGCGGCTGGCTCAGATCGGTCATGGCCGCAAATTCGGTGACACCGCGGCCGTGAATCCATTTCAGGACCTGGCGGGCCCGGAAGGGTTTCTCCCCAACCTGAACAAAAAATTCCTCCAAACTCCTGCGGTTTTGGCCCATCAGGTCGATGCGGGCTTTCTCGTAGCTTGAATTTGAATCAGCCAAAACGGGGAAAGATTTCATTTTCGTTGAAGAAATAGGCGATTTCCCAGGCTGCGGTTTCTGGACTGTCGGAACCGTGCACTGCATTGGCCTCTATACTGGTGCCGAAATCGGCCCGGATGGTCCCGGGTGCGGCCTGTTTGGGATCGGTAGCTCCCATGATCTCGCGATTCCTGGCGATGGCGTTTTCGCCCTCCAAAACTTGGACTACGACCGGACCGGAAATCATGTATTTGACCAACTCCGCGAAGAAAGGTTTGTCCTTGTGAACTGAATAAAAGCCCTCGGCCTGCTCACGCCTCAGGTGGAGCATTTTGATGCCGGCAATCGCAAGCCCTGCTTTTTCGAATCGGCTTAGGATTTCACCGATTAGATTCCTGGCTACCGCATCTGGCTTGACGATGGACAAAGTGCGTTCTATCGCCATAGATTCCACATTGTTTGTTCGATAAAATTGTTTATTTTAACTGGAAAACTAACAAGCGTCTCGTACTCGCACAGCCTTAAAGTCGCAATTGATGCGATTTTCCTTATCCGATGTCCGTATAATGCCTGATTTTTGAAGCAAGCTGATAGAATATGGCTGTAAAAAATCGCCTCCATCGCAGTGAGCTTGCCGTCCCCGGCAGTAACCCAAAAATGTTGGCCAAAGCCCCCGATGCGGGGGCTGATGTCGTATTCCTTGACCTTGAGGATGCAGTCGCCCCCGATGACAAGGGGCTGGCCCGCCGCAACGTCATCGAAGCGCTTAACACCTTGGACTGGTCCAAATGTTCGGTTTCAGTCCGAATCAACGGACTCGACACCTGTTACTGCTACCGCGATATCATCGAGGTGGTGGAACAAGCAGGCGACAAACTCGACGCGATCCTGATCCCCAAAGTCAACGGCCCACAGGATATCTATTTCGTTGCTACCCTGCTGGCCCAAATCGAGCAGGCCAAAGGACTGGAACCGATCAATCTGCACGCATTGATCGAGACCGCCGCCGGGATGGACAATATCAAGGAAATTGCCCGCGCCTGCCCTGAGCGCCTAGAGGCGCTGGTTTTTGGCGTGGCCGATTATGCTGCCTCCATTCAGGCCCGCACGACTAACATCGGCGGTGCCAATCCGGATTATGCCGTTCTGACCAATCCGTTCGATGATGACCACCGGGATCGCCACTGGGGCGATCAGTGGCATTTCGCCCTGGCGCGGTTGGTGGTCGCCTGCAGAGCCAACGGCTTAAGGCCCATCGACGGCCCGTTCGGAGATTTCAGTGATCCTGAAGGATTCCAGGCTGCCGCCCGCCGGGCCGCGGCGCTCGGTTGTGAAGGGAAATGGGCTATTCATCCGTCCCAAATTCCGCTGGCCAATGAGATATTCACGCCTTCTGGGGAAGAAGTCGAGCGTGCCCGCAGGATCCTGGCCGCGATGGAGCAAGGCGCTCGCGAAGGCAAAGGGGCTGTTTCCCTGGATGGCCGCCTGGTCGATGCTGCCTCTATCCGGATGGCGCAAAATCTGATCGCTAAGGTCGAGCAGATCGGCCGCCGTTTAGGGGGACTTAAACGGTGAACATTCATGAATATCAAGCCAAAGAACTGCTTCGGCTCTACGGCGTTCCGGTACCGGCCGGCAATGTCGCTTATTCCGACCGCCAGGCTCAAGCGGTGGCCGAGCAGATCGGTGGTGACAAGTGGGTGGTGAAGGCGCAGATCCACGCCGGCGGGCGAGGCAAGGCCGGCGGCATCAAATTCGCCAATTCCTTGGAAGAAGTCCGCCGGATTGCAGACGAGATGATCGGCATGACGCTCATTACTCCCCAGACCGGTCCGAAAGGCCGGGTAGTGCGGCGAGTGCTGGTGGAGGAAGCCAGTGACATCCACCAGGAATTCTATCTTGGTTTCGTCATCGACCGGCTCAGTCAGCGCATCACCCTCATCGCCTCCCCCGAGGGGGGAATGGAAATCGAGGAAATCGCTAGCCTTTGCCCGGAAAAAATCGTCAGGGAACCTATTGACCCGGCCATCGGCTTGCTGGATTTCCAGTGCCGCAAGGTAGCCGCCGCCATCGGTTTACGGGACAAGCACTCGATGCCCCAAGCGGTTCGGATCATGAAGCGGATCTACCGCTGCTTCCGCGATAAGGATGCCCTCCAGGCTGAGATCAATCCCTTAGGCCTGGTCGGCGCAGATCCACGGCTGATCTGCCTGGATGCCAAGTTCAATTTCGATCCCAACGCTCTCTATCGGCGTCCGGATATCAACGAACTGCGCGATCTTGAAGAAGAAGACCCCAAGGAGGTGGAGGCTTTAGGGCATGGCCTCAATTACATTGCCCTGGATGGTAACATCGGCTGCATCGTCAACGGTGCGGGTTTGGCCATGGCGACCATGGACGCTATCGCGCTCCACGGCGGCAGACCGGCTAACTTCTTGGATGTGGGTGGCGGTGCTTCGCCGGAGAAGATTACCAACGCCTGCCGGATCGTGATGGAGGATCCCAACGTCAAGGCCCTTTTGGTCAATATCTTTGCCGGCATCAATCGCTGCGATTGGATCGCCGCAGGCCTCTGCCAAGCTTATACCAGTTTGAATATCGACCTGCCGATGGTGGTGCGTCTGGCTGGAACCAACGTGGACTTAGGCCGCAGGATTCTGACCGAATCGGGCCTGCCTTTCGTGCAGGCAGCCAACCTGGATGATGCCGCAGCCAAAGCCGTCGCAACCGTCAAAGAGAGGAACTCATGAGCATTTTTGTCAATCACCACTCAAGGGTCATCTTCCAGGGCTTCACCGGTCAGCACGCCACCTTCCACGCCCAAGAGGCGATCAAACACGGCACCAATGTGGTCGGTGGCGTCACGCCAGGCAAGGGAGGAACCACCCATCTGGGAGTGCCGGTATTCGACACCGTGGCTGAAGCGGTGCGAGAGACTGGCGCCGACGTATCCGGAATCTTCGTTCCTCCAGCCTTCGCCGCCGATGCCATCATGGAAGCCATCGAAGCCGGCATCAAGGTAGCGGTGGTCATCGCTGACGGGATCCCGGTTCAAGACATGGTAAGAGTGCAACGTTACCGGGTCGGGCGCGACTGCCTGGTGATCGGCCCGAATACTCCAGGAATCATCACTCCCGGGGAATGCAAAGTAGGCATCATGCCCGCCCACATTTACAAACCCGGTCGGATCGGGGTCGTGTCACGTTCCGGTACCCTCAATTACGAAGCCGTCGAACAAATGGCTAATCTGGGCCTGGGTCAATCCACCTCGGTCGGCATCGGCGGGGATCCAGTCAATGGCACTGACTTCGTCACCGTACTCAAAGCCTTCGAGCAGGATCCGGACACCGATGCGGTGGTAATGATCGGCGAAATCGGAGGTCCCCAAGAAGTCGCCGCCGCCCGTTGGGCCAGGGACAACATGCAAAAACCACTGATCGGCTTCGTGGCGGGTATTTCCGCCCCGCCAGGCAGGCGCATGGGTCATGCCGGCGCCATCATCTCCGGCGAGGATGACACCGCTTCGGCTAAAATGGATGCAATGGAGGCGTTGGGATTATACGTAGCTAGAAATCCAGCCCACATTGGGAAAGCGGTCCTTAAGGCACTCAAGGAGCATGGGATCTGAAGGGAGAAGCGCGCAACTTTAGGCTAAACCGTTCAAACTCGCTGCGGTGATAGCAATCGAGCTCGACTTTGGCGGGCAGCCAATCAGGAAAGGCGTTATCGACTAGCCCGGTTTCCCGCAGCAGGATAGGATCGAGGCCTTCGGGAGTCTTGGATTTTACCAATACCAGCCGTTCGGCGTGGAGTTTGCCGGCCAGCCAAGCAGCTAGGCTGTCTGAGGTAACCGCCCAGCTTGCTGGGACCCCGTCCCGATCCAATTCAGCTATTTCAGGTAGCCACACCACCGTCTTACCTAGGTTCAGTGCTCCCTTAATTTCCTCCGTGCGGGAAAGCTCCAATCGGGCTTCCAGGCCGAGGAAAAGCAGGCCATATTGGTGCATTGCCAAGATAGCCATTCGATGACAGGTCCTTTCATCAATTTTCCAACGCCGCTGCAGCACGCGGACCTGGTCTGCAAGACGCCCCCCTCCCGGGACGATAACCACCTTTCCCCCCCCGTATTCGGCTAGGTTCCGGAGCCATCCCTTAAGGCTCGCGTCTTTCCCCAGGCTCCCTCCCAGTTTAACTACCCACATGATCGGCTGAGGCGATACGAAAACGGGACAGAACCTGAATCAATGCCGCTGCCTTGTCGAAGCTCTCCTGGTATTCCCGCCTTGCCTCGGAATCGGCTACAATGCCGCCGCCAGCCCAAAAGCGAATGCGTCGATCGGTGGAAGAATGTACCAGGGTACGAATGGCGATATTGGTGTCCATACTCCCATCGAAACCGATGTAGCCGATGGCTCCGCAATAGACGCCGCGCCGAATCGATTCCAGTTCTTCGATGATCTCCATGGCGCGGATCTTGGGCGCACCGGTGATGGAACCACCGGGGAAACAACCGCGCAGCAGGTCCAGGCTATGGTAGCGGTCTTCCAGCACGCCCACGACGGTGCTCACCAAGTGGTGGACAGTGGCAAAACTCTCCACCTCGAACAGCTTAGGTACCTTGATTGAGCCAAGCTTACAGGTCTTGCCCAGATCGTTACGCAGAAGGTCGACAATCATCAGATTCTCGGCGCGGTCCTTGGTGCTTTCGGCCAAGGCCTCGATCTGAAACAGGTCTTCTTCCGGGTTCAAACATCTAGGCCGGGTGCCCTTGATCGGCTTGGTCTCAACCCGCCCTTGGCGCACCTGAAGAAAGCGCTCAGGTGAGGAGCTGAGCACACTGAACTGGGGAAAACGCAAAAACCCACTGAAAGGCGCCGGATTCTCTCGCCGAAGCTCCATATAAACGCACCATGGATCGCCCCAAGCTTGTGCCTCAAAGCACTGGGCAAAATTGACTTGGTAGCAATCGCCTTCGCGAATGTAATGCTGAATCCTGGCGAATGCTTTTGAATAGGCTTCCCAGGTCAGATTGGATCGGACTGGAGTACGGAGGTAAAAACTGCTCCTGATGCGGGGCTTTGGGTTGTGAAACCTTTCCAAGAGCTTTGGCCACAGCTTAAGAGTGTGGGGGGTCGAACGAGCCACCAACAAGGTCTGCTTTTGACGGTGGTCCACCACCACCGCCCAATCGTAGATTCCGATGGCCGCGTCCGGGATGTTTTCCAGGTCCTGGGCAATCTTAGGTAACCTCTCCAGGCGTCTGACTAGGTCGTAGGCGAAATAGCCAACTGCACCGCCGGCGAAAGGTAGCCCATCCATGGGTGGGACAGACTCGCCTAGGAGCTTTTTGAGTAGTTCAAAAGGATCTTCCGGAGACAATCGGATGCTGTTAGCGACGCGGATTTCGGTGAGATTCCCCCGCGTGGTCAGGGTAATCGAAGGACGGGCGACAAGGATATCATAGTGGCCTTGACTATCAGGGTAGCAACTGTCCAAAAACATCGCCCAGGGCTCGACTGACCACTCGGAGAACAAAACAGTACTGTCCTGCCGATAAGGGATCTCTGCAATCAGGAAAGAAGGCTCCATGGACAGGTTGAAATGACGATGAATTCATAAAATTTTAACAGGAATCGGTCAGCTCCCCAAATGGGCTGCAAGCAGGCACGCCAAAGCTGCAGCGGGCGCACAATCGGCCGCTGAAAATTGTAGCCGGCAATCCTCATGGAAATAGTCGCCGCAATCCCGATACCTTAGCATCAGGCGGTGTGCGACGGTTTCCGCTAAAAATCGCCCCACCCCTGCCCCGACCAGTACCGGTTGGTGGGAGAATTTCCGCGATAACTGGCGTAGGCAGGCTCGAGTGAGGCATTGGAGCTGAATTTCTTGGAAATACCTAGCTAACCATTGCCAAGCGTCATCCGGCGCCGCCTCTCTGTCCAAGCCGATCATGCGCGCTAGGCGTTGCATGCTCGCGGCTGTGGTTTTGGGTTTGCCATCGGCAGTTTCGGCTTGATCTGCGTGAGCGGGAAGCAAGCCCAGGATTCGGTAAACGTCGCCGGCGGTGGCGAAGTGTTCAGCCATCAATGGCAGCCATTCGCCATTGAATGGCGCTATTTGAGCGAGCGCTACCAGAGGGGTGCGGATAACACCCATGTATAGCAATTCTCCGTATCGTAGCCGGGCGTGATCATTATTGCCTCGACAGCTCACCTGCCCTTCCTGAATGGGCAGAAGATCGCAGGTTGTGCTGCCGACATCGATGCATAGGGCGTTGATTTCCCTCTGAGCTAAATATTGTACGGTTGGTTGCCAGTTGTTGGAGGCGATTTTGTTTGTTGGTATTTGTTTTAACTTAGATAACGGTATAAATTTACCACCAGCGAATAAAAAAATATTCGTTTTCGCAATCTTCGCAGAAAAAACCTCCAACAGGGTACGCACCCCCATCCGGCGATGATCGAATAAATCAACCATCTCTCCGGTCATAGTCAGGGCATGGACACATTCTCCGGGCAGATCTGTCAACACAGAAGTCATCGCCTGATCGAGCTGGGCCAATCCCTGCCACAGCAGACAGGGGATCTGCCAGACGGCCTTCACCCGCCCCCCCTGGACCAGGGCCACCTTCAGATGGGCCCCGCCTAGATCCCATCCCACATAGAAGGTCATGCACTCACCCAGACTGGCTGGCCGATGAGTCTACTCCGCCGGTGGGCAATTTCCCCCAGCGAGGTTTTTCCTTCGGCTAAATCCACGATTAAGCCGCCAACAGACTCTCCCAAGGCCAGGCTAAGCCCGGCATAGGACAAGGTCAGGCGGGGGTTAATTTCCAATACCAACGCGCCCTTTGCAGTCAGGATCAGATCGATTCCCACATACCCCCACAGTCCGGGGATGGCGGTGGCGATCCGCTGACATAACTCCTGCCACCGGCTGTCAAGATAAGGGAAAGCATTGACCTCACAGCCGAGGAGATAAAACCTAGCGTTTTCCTGCCGCACCACCTGCCGGTTGCCGCTGAGAAGCACTGCCCTCCCGTCCGCAAATAGGGCACTTAGACTCATGGGCGCACCGACGATGAAAGGCTGGAGCAACCAATCCTTAGGAAAGGCGTCCAGATCGGCAAAATCTTTCACCAAGGTGACGCCCTCGCATCCGACTCCATCCCGGGGCTTGACCACCCATGGCGATGGCACCTGCCCAGTAAAATCGGCCAGTTGCCATACCGGAACACATTCCACTCCAGCCCGGGTCAGCAAGCTCCGGGTGATCAGCTTATCGCCTGTCAACCTTACCGCTTGAGGATGTGATCCGAGCAGCTTTTTGCCAGCGTCGAGCACCTGAGTGCTTAAATGCGTTAGTATGCCCTTGGTTTCCGGGGCGGTCACCCAAACCATATCTGCCCAGTCCAAAGCAGCCTGCCAACTTAAATCAAAATCCTTCGCCCCCTCACCTACAGACAGGATTTCCGCTGCTTGGCAACTTTCGAACGCGGGAGGCGGCGGTAAGCGCGCATCGCGCAGCAGCTTAACTGGCCTTCCAAGCAGGTCATTGAGCTGGGCGTTCACCATGACCTCACCCGTATGGGCTAGCTCAGAAGGCAAGGATTCTGTTGCCCAACCGCCGCCGGTAATATATTCGAGTAGCAAGATGTTCATTGGCGATGAGAACGATGGAATTGATTCCGGTGGTAGATCTGCGGTATGGGCAGGCGGTCATGGCAATCTGCGGCCAGCGCAAATATTATCGACCCCTAAATACCCCCTTGTGTAGCGATAGCCATCCCCTCCGGGTAGTATCTGCCCTGTTAGAGCTGGCTTCGTTTCGTACCTTGTACCTTGCGGATTTGGATGCCATTTTAAAAACTGGAGATAACGGTATAATTATCTCGCGCATTCACCAAACCTTTCCCCATCTCCATCTTTGGGTCGACCGCGGCTGGCCGCCTATCAAACCGACCACTCACATCACCCCTGTGATCGGCAGTGAGTCGCTCGGCCCAGATTGGAAACGTGCCTTAGCGGCGCTGAAAGCCCCCTGGATTTTGTCTCTAGACTTCAGCGCCACGGGTTTCCTCGGCCACCAAGACCTATTAAAAGAGCCAGCATGGTGGCCGCCGGCGGTAATTTTAATGACCCTGACCAAGGTTGGCAGCCAATCAGGCCCAGATTGGTCAAGATTGACTGCTTTCAAACAGCGTTATCCAGACACTTGCTGGATCGCCGCAGGCGGCATCTCAAGCTCCCAAGACTTAATCCGCCTAAAAGAGCTGGGAATCAAGCAGGCACTGGTAGCCAGCGCCCTTCACTACGGTCTCATCCGACCTAAATAAAAAGCCGCCGTTTTCACCATCTCGAAACGGCGACTTTATTCTTATAGGGCAATCTTTCCGAATCAGTCGTGAGCAGCAAACGGATGGCGGGCGGTTCTGGCTTTTTCCACCACTTCTGCCGGCGACGGTTCGCTTGCTACCGCGCGCTTGATCGCCTCCTTGGTGGCCTCATAGTTGTAATCCTGGATCTTAGCGTCGTCTTCCGCCAGCCAATGGATAAACACCCCAACGCAGAGGAACAGGTCATCGGCCTCTTCCATCGGGATGGTGCCATCCCGAACGCATTCGGTCACCGCCATGGCCACACCTCGCTGGGCGGGACCGAACATCTGGGTCGCCTGCTTTGCATTTTTGATGGTCACCTTGTTGAACATCACGGTCGCCGGCTTGCACATCAGGTTTGGGGCCACCACTGCAAGGAGCGCGCTGTGACCTGATTTGTTATTGGTCAGACAACTGGCGAACGCAGTTTCCGCTGCACTGCCGCGGGGGCCGATGATCAGGTCGATATGTGCCACCTCGTTGCCTTCACCCTTTAAAGATTCACCGATCAGCATCTTGTTGATTTTTGCCATTCCTATTGTTTCCTCTTTGGTTGACGATGAAAATAGAGACAGAATTTTCCCAATTAACGACATGTTTGCTTTCCCCAATCGAGCATCAAGGAACACTGGATTCCCACCCGCTCCGACCATCCCCAGAGCATCCTCAAGGAGGTCAGTTTCTCCAAGCGTACGGCCAACAAGGTTGCGACGGTCAAATCGGCCGTAGTGCCAGGATTGATACCCATCCGCTTGAACTCCGCATCGACTTCCCTGATCTGCGGCAGAATCTGTCCAAGGTCAGTGGCTTGCGACAGTTCCCGCTCTAATCTGGCCATCCTAGCCTGAATCATCCCAGTATAACGCTGGCCGAACTTGCGTTCGACGTGGGTATCGGGAATGCGGCGCAATAATGCCACAAACGTCGCAACGGCCACCAGGCGTTCATCCTCCCATCGAGAAACTGCAACATGATAACTGGGAATGGCCGATTCATAAATATCCCGATAAGAAAAAGCATAGTTAAAAGCGATCCGGTCGTAATCCTTGGCCAGCTGCATCGCCTCAAGCAATGTTACCGAAGGTGGTCGATGGACGTCTTCAACCTCCACTCGACCCAACCCGCCGGGGCTGGCAAGACGGATCGCCTGATATACCCAAGCCGCATCTTCCCGGGTGGAATCAGCCAGGATACGATGCAAGCGCTCGCGCACCGAGCCGGTGCAGCCATCCTGCACCGCCTTGATCAAAGGCACAGCCAAAAGCACGATGCCCAGATTGGTATTGCATCCCACCCCCCTGTAGGCAGCCTCGACTGCCCGGTAGATCCGTTCTCCCAGAGGGAGACTGGGATCACATACAAACGGGGCACTGGCCTGGGCACTGCGGTAAAAGTCGTCGGCGCACATCCCATGACCGCCAGAATATACGCTGACGTTACCAGGCTTGAAGGCTTCCACGTCCAAGGCACAGGCCTCCAGATAAGCCCGCTGCAAAACCTCCTGCTGCATCATCCAATCCGGCGCAACCGCTCGCAATGGGTTAAAAAATCCTTCACCAACAGGCGCGTGATGTCCAAACCGCACACGCTTTGCAGTCCCTTCCAAGCCGGAATCCCGTTGACTTCCAGAACCCAATGGCGACCCTTTCCATCCTGAATGATGTCCACCCCAGCGTAATTCAAACGCAATGCTTGTGCCGAATCCTGTGCCAAGCGAATCAAAAGCTTATTCAAACTAGCTGGCTCAGGAACCCCCCCCTGTGCTACATTGGTGCGCCAATCTGCACCACGCCTGATCATGGCTGCCACTGCTCGCCCTGCGATCACGAAGACCCGCCAGTCCCAAGCCGGATGCTGGCCAACGTAACGCTGGAGATAATAAACCCCACCTGCAGGATTGAGGGCACGCAGGGACTTAAGATCGGTATGGAGTTCTACCCCTTCCCCCTGGGAGCCGAACAAAGGCTTGCTCACCACCCGATGGCCTAGACGCAATTCCGCCTGGGCGATCGCGATGGCCTCGGCGGGATCCGGCGTCACCCAGGTGGGTGGAGTCGGAATCCCGGCCTGCGCCAAAAGCATGCTGGTCATCCCTTTGTCTACGCTTTGTTCGATCGCCCGCGGCGGATTGTAGACCTTGATTCCGAAAGATTCTAGCCCATGCAGAAGGTCCAGGCGCAGGATAAGCTGTTCCAGGGAACCGCCGCCGATCCCACGCACGAACACCCCCGCCGGAAACTCGGCTTCGAACCCCGGAAACACTACCGGTGGCTGGCCAGGGACCGCCGCCAGACGACCCTGGGCCAGGGAGACACAAACCGCCTCGAAGCCCCACTCGGCCAGAGCTTCCTTGAGCCGCGCCCCGTGCCAGCCGGGATCGTCGGTAATGATGGCGACCCGCCTCATGCCCCAAACGAACGGGCCAAAAGCTCCTCGTCCAGGCGACCGCAGCGGAAGCTTATGCCGGAATCTACCGCAGTGACGATCACGCTGGCAGGACTGAACAGCATGGGGTCGATTTTGAAGAAATCGTAGGCGTATTCTTTGAAGATTTGGGCGAACGGCCTGCCGTAATCGCGCGAAGTGGAACTGGGCAGCTCGCAGGCCAATTTTTCGGCGTCTTCGTCGGGGCCTTTGACAAACAGATGAACCTGGCCTGCGAACAGAATGGCGTCGTTGGTCCGCCCCATCGCAGTCACGAAATCGGGGGCCGGAGGCGGGACCGGGGCGCTGCCGGAACCGTCGAGGATATGTTCCAACGGAAAGCGAAGCGCGTGCGCCTTGTGCATAGCCACCTCCAGCACCCGCGCCACCACCTGCAGGCTGCCGGCAAGGCTTTGGGTAGGCGTGAGGATCACGGTCAAGGCTTCAGGTTCGATGCCGCAGTCGGATGCAATCTGGTCAAGCAATTCTAGCGGTGGCTGCCTATCTACCTCCATGACCAGCACGGTGGCATCCGCCCGGTCCTGGTAATTGAGCTCCTTAAACAACGCCTCCTTAACGCACAGAGCCCGCGCCGGCCCCGATCCCAGGGCATAGAACGCTCCCTTGTCCTTTCCATGCGCGAGGCTCCAACCAGCATACTGGCTGCCGAGACAGGAGAGTACCGGATCGGCGGCGTGGACGTTGACCCTCAGCGGCCAAGCCGGGGTAATGGCGCTGTGGGTTAGGGTCACGGTTCCCATTCCCCCCATGCAAATCTCGGCGATCCGGCGCCCTGCTTCCAACCCACCGCTGGCCTCTATGCCGGCATCCACCAAGGTCACCCCATTGGCCAGGCGGGAGACTTGCAACCGCAACATGGCGGCATCCTTAACCAGCGCCTCCACTAGCGGGCGGGTAATAGAATTGATTGACCTAGCTTGCGTCATTGTTCCTCTTCATCCAGTTGATTTAAAAGCTGCCTGCTGATCCAAGCTGCACGCACCTCAAGCTGAGCCTCCACCCTCGCCACCGAACTGCCAGAGGCAGTCACGCTGCACACCGGCACCCTCGCTGCAACCATCGTTCCGGGCGGAGTCAGATCGGCACACCAGGCAGGCCACCGCCACCGCCGTGGGATCCGGGTCTCGTGCCGCGCGAACACGATCTTGAACCCTTTGACCGGCACCGGCATAAATCCCTCGACCTTCTCGCCGCGGCAGACCCGAACCTGCGCCGCCATCAGCCCCAAAGGCCAGGCTGTATCCCAAAGCCCGAGCGCCGCCCCAGGACGGGGATTGAGCTCAAGCACCTTAGGTACCTCGCCATCCAGCATGAAATCCAAGCCATTGAGGCCGCGCAAATCCAGTGCTCGGCTCAACCTACGGGCATAGTCGATCACTTCCTCAGCTACTGCGGCGGGCAAATAAGCGCGGTTGATCGCCCCGGCGAACAGGAATGGACAGCGCGCATTATAGTCTGCCTGATAGAGCGTGTTAAATCCGTACCACCACACCCGGCCAGCCCCGGCGAGAAAAACTAAGGTATAAACTGGTCCAAACAGGCGGCGCTGATAATAGCCGCCGCTGCATTCTCCCCGATAGATGCTTACCCCGCGACCGCCTTCCCCTCCCCGTTTGACCAGCCAGCCGGACTCCCCTCTCCCGTAAACAACGGAAGGCGCAGTCCAGGAGATTTCCGGGTACGGGATCGCTAGGCGGTCGAGCAAGGGAAAAAATTCTTGCGGCCTGGTACAAAGCCGCGCTGCCTGTGCCCCATTGCCGAACAAAGGACAGCGCCCAGAAAGCCACCCGATCAAGTCCGAAAAGGTATCGAAGCCGCTCCCGTACAACCAAGCTTGCGGCCGGTGCTCGGTAAGGACGGTTTGGATCGCCTCCACCAGCGCTTCCGGATCAAAGCGACCGTCCCGGCTCGGCACCCGATACCAAGCCCGGCAGGCCGCTCGGGTATCCAGATCGGCGAACAAATCCAAGGCGATCGGCTGCCAACCTCCGCGCCCGATCGACTGAGCCAGCATCCGCGCCGACTGGGCGATGATCAGAAGAGGCCGGCTCATCCTCTAAAGGATCTCGGCACCCCGATTGCGGGATTGGACCACCTGGAAGCGCAGCCCGCTATGGGCTGCAAACCTGGCTTTAAGCGCCCGCTCCACCTGCTCGGCAGTGTTAGGATCCGGCAGCAGACAGAATCCGGTCGGGCCCCAAGAACTCTGGCCCAGGCCGATCCAGCCCTGGCTCTCCAGCCAGGCGAGCACGCTCGCAACCTCCAGGCTGGCATACCGCCCGCTCTGGGCGGGGGTGAAATAGTCTCCATTCGCCCGCTGCACTGCGGCAAGGCAGGCACAGAAATCGTCGAACCGGGCTTCGGCCAGCGCCGGCAGCCCCCGAATCATGAGCTGGTAACACAACTCTGCAGCAGTCGCGCGGGGGAATGGAGGCAGCGCACGAAAAGCCTGAGCCTCGCGCTGACCGGACAGTCCCTGACAACGCTGGTCGAAAACGAGCAACCAACGCCAGCTTTCCGGCACCATCAGGCGGGAGATTAGGGGAGGCGTCGTGGTCGTCTCGGCGCGCCCTCCATCCACGATAAAACCACCCACTTCAAAGGCGGCGATGCCGACCCCGGAACGCTCCCCCCGCCCGCTCAGCCAGGCAATCCGGCGCGTGTCCAACGCTCGCCCCCAAAAACGCGCCAGGGCAGTACCCAATCCCAACGCAAGCTGGGTCCCGGAACCCAGACCAGAATGGGGGGGGATCTGAGCAGCGACGTGAATATGCATCCGCTCGGGTAATTGCAGCCGCTTAAGCAATCCTCTAACCACGTGGGCTACCCGATCGGTATTTTGCCCGGTAATGGACAAAGCCGGAGCCGAGGTCACTTCGATCTCAGTGGCAATCGCCTCCAACGTGACCCCAAGGCTACCGAACCGCCGCCCCAAATGACCGCCAAGATCCAGAAATCCAAGATGCAGCCGAGCCGGCGCCCGCACTCTGACCCAATTTCCGCATTTGCTCTGCCGGACAGAGGTCTCTTTGTCAGGTACTGACATGCCACCATGGTCAAGTATAATTTTTTGATTTAAGACTAACACAAGTGCCTACGCACCTGCTATTACCCGACCATGCCGGAAATCCTGCCGCCAGATCATGTCACCCACCAGATTTGACTAAGGGGAAAATGTTTAGCAGACTCGATAAAGACGTGCCGCCATTGCTTCATGATGGCAACCCCCATCCCATCACCGAAGCGACGGCCTCCCCTGTCCCGCGCTTCACCATCACAGCTAGGGCGGGGGCCAAGACCGTGGCGCTCGAGGGCTGCTGGAATCTGCGGGGTTTGACCTTGGCGCCCGATCTGCCGGGACGCTTGTGCCGTCTGGCCCACGCCGGCAAGTGGGAGTGGGATCTGCGCGCTGTCACCGCTCTGGACAACGCCGGCGCCTGTCTGCTGTGGCGGGCCTTCGGCGGCCGCCTGCCGGAAAGGCTCAAGGCCAGCCCGGAACAGCTGCGCGCCTTCGAGTACTGGCAACACCCCGCGATTTCCTCCCTCCCGCCACCTGCCAAGCCCCCTTTGGGGCTGTTCGTGATGGGGGGGATCCGCTCCCTGCTTGGGCACCTCTTTGGCGGCATTGTCCTGCTGGGGCAGATCGTCCTCGATTTTCTCCATGTCCTGGGCCACCCTAGGGACATTCCCTGGCGCGAGATCTCCGCCCATATCCACGAGACCGGCGGACGGGCGCTGGGCATCACCGCGTTGGTGGGCTTTTTGATCGGCATCGTGGTGAGCTATCTTTCCTCCCTGCAACTTCAAGCCCTGGGGGCGCAGATCTACATCGTCGACATCTTAGGGATGAGCATCATCCGCGAACTGGGCCCCCTGCTGGCGGCGATCCTGGTGGCGGGGCGGTCGGGATCGGCGATGACCGCGCGCCTGGGCGTGATGCGCCTGACCCAGGAGCTGGACGCTCTAGAGGCGATGGGGATTTCCCGCTCCCTACGCCTCATCCAGCCCAAGGTGGTCGCCCTGGTGCTAGGCCTGCCCCTATTGGTGGTGTGGACCGACGCAATCGCCCTGTTCGGAGGCGCTCTGTCGGCCCGCTTGGAGATGGACATCGGCCTGCTGCAGTTCGTCCTCAAGCTGCCCAGCGCAGTGCCGGTGGCCAATTATTTCATCGGCGTTGGCAAGGCAGCCGTCTTCGGTCTGCTCATCGCCTTGGTCGCCTGCCATTTCGGTCTGCGCATCAAGCCGGACACCGAAAGCTTAGGCCACGAGACGACCAATTCGGTGGTCGCCTCGATCACCCTGGTCATCCTCATGGACGCCATCTTTGCCATCCTCTTGCGCAGCGTCGGGATGCCATGAATGCAGAAGTCATCCGCCTGGAACACGTCTGGACCCGCTTCGGTGACCTACTGGTCCACGAAGACATCAGCCTGACCCTTCCCCGGGGCGAAATCATGGGCCTGGTGGGCGCCTCCGGCAGCGGCAAGACGGTGCTCATGCGCGAGATGATCGGCCTTACTATCCCCACCCGGGGCAAGGTCTACCTGTTCGGCCAACCCCTGCTGGAACTGCCTGAGGCGCGCCGCCAGCAACTGCGCAACCGCTGCGGCATGCTGTTCCAGAACGGTGCCCTGTTCAGCGCCCTGAGCGTGTACGACAACATCGCCTTTCCATTGCGCGAACTCGGCTTTCTGGACGAGGAGTCGATCCGGCGACTGGTGGGTCAGAAACTGGCCATGGTGGGACTTGCCGCCGAACATGCCTTGCTTAGCCCTGCCGAACTGTCCGGCGGCATGGTCCGCCGCACTGCACTGGCACGCGCCCTGGTTCTGGAACCGGAACTGCTCTTCTTGGATGAACCGACCTCCGGGCTAGATCCGGTGCTGAGCGAGGAGTTCGTCAATCTGCTGAGCGAACTGCACCGTCAGCTCGGCTTCACCGCGGTCATAATCACCCACGACCTCCACGTGTTGAAGGACCTGTGCACCAAAATCGCCCTCATCGCCGACCATCGCCTCATCGCCTATGGCGATCTGGCCGCAGTCATGACCTGCGATCACCCCTTCGCCCGCCGCTTCCTGCACGGCAAACGCGCCCAGCGCATCCTCGGGGAGATGGCTCATGGGTAGGGAAGCCCATGCCCTGCTGGCCGGTCTGTTCGTGGTGGGGCTGGGGATCGTCGCCATGGCGATCGGCCTATGGCTCGGCAACATCGGCGCCGAATACGACTCCTATGTGGTCGTCAGCCGCTATCCGGTTTCCGGCCTGAGACCGGAATCGACGGTGTTTTATCGCGGCGTGGAAATCGGCAAAGTGACCCGCATCGAGGTCGCTCTCGAAGACATCGAAACCATCCGCGTGCCCATCCAGGTGAACAAAGGCTTTCCGGTGACCGATCACACCTATGCCAGGCTGCGTGTCCAGCCGCTCACGGGGCTGGCGCAAATCGAGCTGGACAACACCCCAGGAAGCGCCAAACGCCTGGCTACCAGTCCCTCAGCGCCCGCCGTCATCCCCATGCACCCTTCCCTGTTCGAACAGCTGACCTCTACCTCCCAGGACCTGATGGGAGAGTTGCAACGCTTGGTTCTGCGAGTCAACGAAGTGTTCGACGATGAGAACCGCTTGCTGTTGCACCGCATCCTAAAGGACCTGGAATCCGCCACCGCCGGACTGGTCAGGCTGGAGGAGGAGATGGCACGCGCCCTGGCCGAAGTGCCGAAGATCTCGGCCTCCGCCCAAAGAACCATGGCCAAAATTGAAGCCTTAAGCCGGCAGGCTGGCACTGCCCTACAGGAGGGAGGAGAGCTTTTGGCAACGGGCAAACGGCTCGGCTTGACCCTAGATAACGACACCCTGCCGCGCCTCCATGCACTGCTGGAATCAATGCAGGCGGTCTCATTGAGCTTACAAAACTTAAGTGAGCGGCTCGGACAAGACCCCCAGGCGATCCTTCTGGGACCTGCGCCTCCGGAGCCGGGCCCTGGCGAACCCGGCTACCGGGAAAGCAGACGGTGAAACCGCCAACAGCGCTCCTGCTGATCCTCGCCCTGACCGCGTGCAGCTTTGTGACGCCGCGCCGGCCGCCTCCGGCATTGCACGACTTTGGCCCGCCCACCGCCGCGGTAGCGAACGTGGGCAAAAGCCTCGCCGTGACGGCGCCGCCCTGGCTGCAGGACACCCGCCTGCGCTACCGCCTGAAGTTCAAGGATCCGACCCGGGTCCGTTTTTATGCCAACCACCGCTGGATCGCCCCGCCCCCCGCGCTCCTGGCGCAAAGGCTGGCCTCACTGCCGGAACCGCCCCCTTACCGCCTCCAAATCCACCTCCTCGACTTTGAACAGGTGTTCGACACCCCCACCCGCAGCCGGATCGTGCTGCGTTTCTCCATCGAGGCGGTTGGGGCTGACGGTCGGGTCGTGGCTGCGCGCCTGTTCAGCTTCGACCAGGCCACCCCCAGCGCCGACGTCCAGGGTGCCATGGCGGCCTATGCCGAGGTGGTGGCACAGGCGGTGGATGGGGTGCGCACCTGGCTAGATGGCCTTGCCCAAGGCGAGGCACGGACACCCTGAATCATTCCGTCACGGCAAGGCCGATCCGGGTCGCAAACTCCAGGGCTGCGCCGCAGCCACGTCCTCGCGCCGCTCACCCAGACAACGTGTCGTCAATCATCCGGGACCCAACCAATAACGAAATTGTTAGGGTGCCGTTCGCCACCGCTTAAGCACAATGCCGGATAAAATACCAAGGCAACCAACCATCCCAATCGCTGAAGTCATGTAAAACCCACCGGAAACTGATTTGATAAGTAATGCAAAAATTCCTGCTACCGCGATGCTGGCTAGCGCTGTAATATTTTTGGTACTGACACGAAAATAGGTTAGAGCCTTTCTTGTAATAACAACGATCAAGAGCGCCAATGCTATGTACGACAACCAGAACGCAGAAATTTGGAGCACATACATGCGAGCCGCACATTCCTGGGAATAATATAGACCAGTCAGCGGGTATAGAGCCAAAGCCTCAGGGAGGAGGCGATGCCGCGTAACAAAGCTTTCTCTCAGCTTTAAGTTTGCCAATAACCGTTCAGGTGATAAATCCTCACCGCTCTCAAATAGGGAACGAACGGATACAAAGCGTACGTTCTTGAACTGTTTTATTTGGCGAAGGTCTTCAATCAGCTTCTGGATACTAACTTGTGGTGATCCACGTCTGAAGCCTGGCATCTCGCTGCCAGACTCTACAATATCGTAAGGATGTATTGTCGAAGTGATAATTGCATCTGTGTGACCGTTGGACAAAGCAGACAAAACGACGTCTTTAAGACGTTGCGGATAAGGACCTCCCGGCAAATAGTTCAATTGACCGTTGCGCAATGCTGGCCCCCCAATGCCGGCAGAAAGCAGTTTATAACCGCTGCTTTCTAGCGCCTTTAACGTGTGGTTGTCGTATCGGTTAAAAGGCGGTATAAATGAAACGATTTCATACCCTAAAGCTGCTTCTAAAGAATTTTTGGCGGTGCTCAACAAAAATTTCTGGGTCTGCTCTGGAAGGCCTGAAAACTCTGAATTGGGGCCATCGCTGGCATTATTTCTGTGGCTATAGCCATGAACTGCGATTTCAATATATCCTTAGGAAGCATATTTTTTAAGTATGTCTAGTTTTTTCGCGTCAAGATCAGCACGCAGAGGCAATTCATGTGATCCTAGAGCAGGATAGGACGACCCCGGAAAAGGGATTACGCCCACTAGGACGCCCACCCCAATATCTGTTGCTACGTCAAAGAGTGCCTGTTCGACATCCGCATTACTGCTGCGCGAATAATCGTCATATCGGAGAACTATCGTAAGCTGTGATGCTTCCACCGCTTGAATTGCGGCGAGCATAAAGATGGCAGGCAAAAACAATGGGAATCGCATTAATCTCTTTCCTTAATCGGCTTCAATCATCCGGCCAAGGTGATCGCAGGCGTGAAATTCAAAGGGCGCGATGATGATCTCAACGGCCATAGCGGTTGCGAACCCGCCGCTTGACTTCTTCCCAGGCAAGACCCGAAGCCGGGTTCTGCATGAGATTCGCTTTTCTTCGAGCTAGTTCTTCCTTAGCCCTGCCCACAGTAGAAGTGAACTCAGCTTCCATTGGGGGTGAGGCTGTATTGTAACCTAGCTCCCCTAACGCCTCAGCTACTTTGCGCGAAACCCTGCGCATTGTCAACCGATACTTCAAGCTTCGCACTTGCTCCGATCACGGCCCGGCGAGCCACAGGCAGCGACCCTGTCTGCGCTGCCAGATCGCCCGCTTCCCGGCGCCCTCGGTGTACGACATTCCGCCCGAGCAGTACCGGCGCTACGTGGAGGATGCGATCCAGTTTCAGGCATGCCGCCCAGCGCAGGCTCTACGAGGCGGTCACGGACTACGTGCGGCACGGCTACAACCAGTTTCCTGATGATCCTGAGGAAATCGTCCTGTTCGACCCACTTGGCGTACTCTGGCGATACCCTGTCGGGCTTGGTGGCTATTCCAAATCAATGCCTGGACGGTTGCGCGGTGTATCTCAATCCTTGGCTTGATCGCACGACCTGCAAGCGGCGCGAGCAACTGGCCGAATTCGCGGTAGTTGTGGCTGCTCGGGTCAAGATTGGGATCGACGAACATCAACGAATTGGCTTGTTGCAGGACCCGCCCGAGCACCTTGAGGTAGCCCGCCGTCTTGCGATCCACCGTCACGGAGGGACTGCGCGCCTGCCACCAGGGCGTGCCCGTCAGCTTCTCAATGCAGGCAACCTCCGCGGCGGCTCATGCGCATAAGCTCCGTGCCGTGAGCGGCGATCTCGATGGATTCCACCCGCGGCTCGGCGCCCGGTACGGGGCGGTCATACGGGTCCAGCGCGATGCCGAGGGCGATGGAGAGCGTCCCCGCCCTTCGAGCGCCGCCACGTCGAGCTCCGCGCCCCACTCCACGCGCCGGTGGGCCTGCCCCCGGTGGACATACTGGCGGAAACCGCCCAGGTCGATGGCGCTGCCGCCGACATCGGTGTGGTGCACGTCCAGCCGCCGGCCGCTGCCATTCAGGCTCGGCTTGTCGCGGCCAAACTGCGCCTCGTGCGCCAGTGCCAGGCTGTGGATGAAACTGGACTTACCGGCGCTGTTGGGGCCGAAGATCAGGGTGATGGGCTTGAGCGGGATGCGCTGGGTGTCGGCGAAGGCCTTGAAGTTGCCGATGCGGAAGGCGCGGATCGGGCGGCCGACGCTCATCGCACGGCCTCCAGTTCCTTGGGCAGGGGCAGGTTGAGCAGGCGGGCCTGCTGTTCCATTTCGGCCAGCAGCTCCTTCATGTGGGCCTCGCGCCACTTGGCGGTGAGTTGGCCGGAGAAGGCGCGCTGAAGCATCAAAGAAAATAAGTCGTCCAGATCGTTTCGTTCTATCGGCCTCGGCAGTATCGACTGGATCACACGCACTCTTTCCGTGAAGTACTGCTGGATGGCGAGCGGCGGCTTGTACAAGGGAAGCGCGCGCAATTCGCTTGTGTTGATATTGGCCTGCCCGATCGCACCTCTCGCGGTGGCACAAAGAACGCGCTTCATATATGCGCTATTCATGAACGCCCATAGGAACACTGGCAGGACTTGTTCACGATCCACCCGCACTCGGATGCAAGCTGTTTGTTCGATTGAAGAGAATGTCTCCCGCCTGGAGTCGGAACTTGGCGACTTCAGAGTCCGGAAGATCGACGTACTTCAAGTCGTCCAGCACGAGATTTCCATCGTAGCTGACGTTCCCCATGTGAATTAAAGGCAACCCGGCGCCGTCGTCTGAGGCTCTAGTGCTAGTGCCGTAATCAGTGGCCGTCAGTACAGCTCCAACAGCAGTCATCGGCCACCCCATCGGATTCGTCGCCGGGTCGCCGAACATCTTGAGGAACAGCGCGGGCAGGATACGGGCGCCCTTGGCGTCGACCTCGCGGCGCAGGCGGCGCAGGTCGTCTTCGGAGAGCCCGCCCATGTCGGAGAGGGCATTGGCGCGCTTCAGCCGGGCATGGCGAATGCCATGCAGCACCAGGTTCATCATGGCGATGCGCACCATCTGGCGCGACACATCGGTGCCGTAGATGGAGTCCTCCAACAGGCTCCAGTCCGGGATCTTCTCGCCGGCGCCCTTGCGGTAGGTCTGAAGATGGGGGATTTCGGCCTTGAGCGCGGCGAGCGGCTTGCCCTTTTTCTCCAGCCAGTCCTCGCCATAGATGGGGTATTCGGTGACATGGTCCGAGTACTTGGCGAGCAGCCAGTCCACCGCGTCGATCAGAAAGCCCGCTGTGCCGCAGGCGGGGTCGTAGATGGAATCGCCGATGTCCGGATCGACCATCTCGACCATGAAGGCGCGCAGTTGCCGCGGGGTGCGGAACTGCCCATTGAGAGAGCTGGAACCCAAATGGGTCAGCAGGTATTCGAAGATGTCGCCCTTCACATCCGGGCCGAGCTTGCGAAACTCGAAGCCGTCGAGCTCGTCGATGACTTGCTTGAGCACGTTGGGATCGACGATCTCCAGCACCGCGTCGCGGAAGTACTCGGCCACCTCGGGCTCGTCCTTGGCCAGCGAGGCCATGTAGGGGAAGACCTCGTCGCGGATGAAGTCGCGCAGCTCGGCGCCGCTCTTGAAGCGCCAATGGCTCCAGCGGTAGCGCTCAGACTGCGCGGGGAACAGCGGCTTGGCGTTGCCGCCGTTCGCACCCAGACGGGCGCGCAGCTCGCGGTCCGACTCCTCCTCGTCGAGGAGCTTGAGGAAGATGAGATAGGAGATCTGCTCGATGTAGGTGACCGGGTTGGTCACGCCGCCGGCCCAGAGGACGTCGGTGATGTGGTCGAGCTTGCGGCGCAGTTGTTGGTTCATGTCGTCGTCCTGTCGTCAGCCCGCCAGCACGGACTGGTTGATTTCGTCCATCACGGTGCGCAGGCCTTGCTCACCGAACAGCTCGATGCCGATGTTGGCGGCATTGAGGATGGAGAGCGGCGGGGTGAACAGGTCGTCCAGAGAGACCTTGCCTTTCACCAAGCCGCGGTTCTTGAGCAGCGCCAAGTATTGCGCCTGCTCGGGGGTGAGATTCTTGGCCACCAGCCAGGCGCGGAAGTTCTCCTCCACGCGCTCCCCGCGGCTCTTGATTTTGAGTAGCCCCAACGCGGCGCGGATGAAGTCCACCAGGTTGCCGCCGGGGTTGCGGTAGGCGCGGCGCAGGTTCTCTTCGTTGAAGTAGCGTTCCGGTTGGTTCAAGCGCTGGGCAAGCGTCGCTTCTTCCTGCTCACTCAGGGGCTCGCCAGCCCTGATTTTTGCGATGATGGGATCGGCTTCCGCTCCCTCACGGACGACGCGCTCCCAGTCGGTAACGTAGTCGCGCTTGTCTACCCGTTCCCCGTCGGGGCCGACCTCGATGTAATGCACGGCATCCAGCCACTCGTCTTCGAGGCCCAGCTCGATGAGCTCGCGCGGGGTCTTGCCGCCGGGCGCCTTGGGTTTGGGTGCGTAGCCGCCACTTGCGCCGCCCGCGAAGATGTCGGTGTCCGAGTCGTTGAAGTGTTCGTGGTTACGGAAGAAGTCGTAGATGACGAACTTCTCCTTGCCGATGTGGGGTGCGGTACGGGTGCCGCGACCGCGCATCTGTTGGTAGAGGATGGGGCTGCGTACCCGTCGGCACATCACCAGGTGCAGAACCTCACGGCAGTCGAAGCCGGTGTCGAGCATGCCGACACTGACGGCGAACATGGGCAGCTCCTCCTGCTTGAAGCGGCGGATCAGATCGTCGGCATTGACCACATCGGAGGTGATGACCTCGGCGTAGCGGCCCTTGTGCTCGGGATGCAGTTCGTTGAGGTACTCCGCCAGGCGGGCGGCGTGGTGCTTGGTGATGGCGAAGACCACGGCCTTCCCCGGCCCGATCTTCTGGCCCGGCGCCAGTTCCTTGTAGCTCTGCCAGGCTAGGCGGTCGAACTCCTCCATCATCAGGCGATTGCTCGCCTCGTTGGTCCATTTGCGCTCGAACTCGGCTGGGTCGTAGTGCTCCTCGTCCACGTCTGCACCTTCGGCCACCAGGGTAGTGATGCCGGTGGCGAACTTGTAGGGCACCAGGTAGCCGGCCTTGAAAGCTTCCTGTATCGGATAGGAGTAGTCGGGTGCGTCGTCCTTGCAGTGGTAGAACTGAAAAGTGTTGCGCTCGATGTACATGGCCGGGGTCGCCGTCAGCCCGACATGCAACGCATCGAAATGGGTGAGCGCGGTCTGCCAGGCGCCATAGATGGAACGGTGGCATTCGTCGGCGACGACCACGTCGAAGTAGCCGCTGGTGAATGCCTGGTAGCGGCCGATCATGGTCTGCAGCAGGCAGACGGTGATCTGCTTCTCCTGGCGCACCATGCCGGGCTTGAGCCAGTAACTGGAATAGCCGGGCAGCAAATCCTGAATGGCTTCGATAGCCTGCTTGGCCAACTGGTCGCGGTCCACCAGGAACAGCACCCGCTCAGCTTGGCCCGCCTGGATGAGGCGCTTGATGTAGAGCACGATTAGGTCGGTCTTGCCGCAGCCAGTGGGCAACTCGATGAGGAAGCGGCGTTTGCCCAATTCCACGGTCCGGTCGAGGGCCTGCATCGCCTCCGTCTGGTAGGGGCGCAGCCGGCGGGTTTCGCCCTGGCGCAGGTAGGTGTCGGGGATGGGGACGGTCGCCAACGGCTTGCGCTCGGCGCGCATGTGCACCAGGCGTTCCAGATCGCGGCGCGAGAAGAAGGAATTGACGATGCGGGCGTCGTCGTTCTGGTAGTCCCAGAAATAGATCAGCTCGCCGTTGGTCAGAAAGATGAAGGGGGCGCCGATCTGCTTGGCGTAGGGCAGGGCCTGCTGCTTGGCCACGTAGGGGTGGATCGCCTGTTTCTTGGCCTCGGTAACCGCGAGCGGGCGACCGCGCTGATCCAGCAGCACATAATCAGCGCGCCCGGTGGGAACAGCATCGCCGTCTGCGGTCGACAAGACGGTAGCCTGTGAGCCGGGCTCGGCGACGCCTTGGGGAGCGCCCGACACCTTCACCTCGGTGAGGACCTGCGACTTGTCCGCCGGATTCCAGCCGGCTGTGCGCAGTTGATCGTCGCTCAGGATGCGCGCGTCGGTTTCTTTGGTCTGGGTGGCCAAGTCACTGCTCCTCGCAATGTTCGAGCTGCAAAATTTCTTGTGAAGCGATCGGTTCAAGCATGGTCTGTGCCAATTACGCGAGTCCGTATTTTTGGAGCCAGTTCGTCAAGGTCTGGTAGCTGCCCAGCCCCAAGAGTCTTGCGGCTTCCGACTTGTTCCCGTGGGTTTGTGCCAAGGCGCGTTCAAGGTAGTGACGCGCGACATCGGCCAAGATACCGGGTAGAGAAATGCCCGTCTCCAGGGGGCGCCCCAGGATCGTTTCAGTCTTGGGTGCGACGGTTACGGCGAGAGCCTCAGCCACATCTTGTGCGGTGATCTCGCCTCCGGGGGCCCAAATGGTCGCCCGAGTCAGCGTGTTGTGCAGTTCGCGCACGTTGCCCGGCCAGGAATGCTGCAGCAGAAGGTTTCTTGCGCCGGCAGATAGTTTCTTGTGCTGAAAGCCCGGTTGGGTTGCCGCCTCGGCGTTGATGGCGGCCAACAGCGAGTCGATCAGCAGCGACAGGTCCCCTTCGCGCTCCCGCAAGGGCGGCAACAACAGCACGCCCACCGCCAACCTGTGGAAAAGGTCTTCGCGGAAACGGCCTTGCCGGATCTCGTCAGGCAGGACGCGATTGGTTGCAGCGATCACCCGCACATCAACCGGGCGGGATTTGGTCGTGCCAACACGGGTGATCTCGCGCTCCTGGAGCACCCGCAGCAGTCGCACCTGCGACGCAAGGGGTAGCTCTCCGACCTCGTCCAGAAACAGTGTGCCGCCATTGGCGGTTTCGAAGTAGCCGGCTCGTGATGCCGCTACGCCCGTGAAGCCCCCCTATTCTCATGACCGAACAGCTCGGCATCAACAAGTTCTTGGGGGATCTCACCGCAGTTGACGGCAACGAAAGGCCTGTCTTTGCGGGCGCTTGTCCGATGAATGGCCCTTGCGAACAGCTCCTTGCCGGTTCCCGACTCGCCTTGAATGAGTAGGGGTACATCACGCAGCGCGAGGCGGTGCGCCAAGGCTACGGTTCGTTTCATCGCCGCGCACCGGTGGACGATGGACGAGAATTCCGGCGCCTCCGGGGGCAGGCCCTGGGCCAGCCGGGTCAAGGCCTCGTCGGTCTGCTTGTCTGCCGCCGGCATGAACTCGGCCGACAGCTCAAACGGGATGTGCACGTCCTTGACGCCATGTTCGCGCGAGGATTCGATTAGCTGCGCCGGGTATCGGGTCTTGGCCAGCAAGACCCAGATGGCAGCCATTGCGGGGGTGCCGGGGCTGAGGGGCAAGTGAGCTCTTCGCCTGGCGTTTGAGCGCTTACCTTGCCCACAACGCGGACCGCCTCGCGATAGATATCCTCGAAGCTGGTGGGGTTTGTCAGCGTGACATGATGGGGCGCTACCTGAGCTGTGAAATGGTCCCGAAGCCAGATGATGAACCGCGTGGTCCTTTCCTTGCCGTGGTCGGAAAGAAGATGTACAGATGAAAACGACCTTGCCTGGAGCGCATTCAGGATGGGACCCGGATGATCCGATGATGAACCTTCGGATGCGCGAAGGTCGGTATTGCCTAGCCATGTCAGCAAGGTGGCCATTGATCGCAAATTATTCTATGGAATCACAAGAAAAATTTACCTACCGATTGCGATGATTGAAAGTGCCAACCTGATTCGTACCGGGTCTGGATCTCTGCACTGACACGGGATTAGCGGTGGTAGCCCCCCGCAAGTAAGGTGCAAACCGCAAACGGACGGTGGAGGGGCAGCGCGCTCGCGCCCCCCGCATGGCTTTTCGGCCAGGAAGGACCCGTGTCGTCTGGCTGGGGCATCGTTTCCGTGCCCGGCCAGCCATTGGAATAGAGAGGAGAGACCGGGAAGCCGGGAAAGTCCCACCGTTGCTGGGTTTGCGCGTTCCCGCCCCGGTCCGGGAAGGTTCGCGGCCGGGAACGGTTCAAGTCCTTGTCGTTGCGGGTGTTTTGCCTTCCCGCCCGGCTCTGCGTTCCCGGCCGGGAAGCGGGAAGCCGGGAACGCTCACTGACCATCGCGGCCCTCCAGTGTGGAGCGCCCCAGATGGCCGGTCATGAACACCGCCTCACCGCGCGCCACCGAGCCGTCGGGCACATCGAGCCATTTGACCAGCTTGGAGCCCTCGGCCATGGCCATCACCAGCTCGCCCCGATCCAGCAGCGCATCCACCCAGTCGGTCAGGTGGTCACCTGCAGGCAGGCCGCGCCATTGGCCTTGACCACGCCGCCCATGACCACGCGGCCGCGATCGAAGGGCCTGCCGGCTGACCCCATCGAGGCGCTGGTGGTGACGCAGCTGTGCGATGCCCTGAGGGCACCCCCTCTGGTGCAGGCGGTGTGGGATCGGGTGCGGCGTATCGCGCCCGGCATGCGAGAGCCCCAGGTCGTACTGCCGATGCGTCGGCTGGCTGAACTCTGGTCCACGCTGTTTCCGGCCGAGCAGCGGCGCCTGGCGCAGCTCTTGATCGAGCGGGTGGTGATCGGGACGGGGGCCTGGAGATCCTCTGGCACGATTCCGACTGGCAGTCGCTGGCCGAGGAGCTGAGTCCTGGTATCGGCGCTGAATTGGCCGAACAGATAGCCGAGAAATGGGCCGATTCGGCACATTTGGCCCGGGTGCTACCCGCAAGGCAAACGCCCGGAACCCCGCCCCACATGGGGATCCGCGCACAGAAAATTGGTGGAGGCGGGGGGAATTGAACCCCCGTCCGCGAACCCTCCGCCTTCGGTTCTACATGCTTAGCCGTTCTATTGTTTTAACCGCTTGCTACCCGAACGGCGGGGAATACAAACGGCGATTCCGGCTGGGTTTTAGCGGGTCGGCGCCGGACTCGCTTCACCGCGAGCTTGTGAGATATGACACCTGAAGCCCGGACGCACAAGCACGGCTCCGGTCAGATGGCACCCTACTGGGTTTTAGGCAGCGAGTGCGTAGTTGTCGTCGTTGGCAACTATACAGCTTGCAGATGGTTTTACGAGGGTTTCTGCACCTCGGCATGCCCCTTGGGTTTTGCGATCCACGTCGAATCCGGCTCGCCCCCTTCGGTCCTTCAATAGACTTGAAGTCTATCAGAAAAGTTCTGACCGGGGTTAAGAATTTTAAAGTCAAAACCAGGCGGGTCAGGATTGACCCTTCAGCTCCCCGACCAGGCCCTAACCCGTCCCACGTCCACGTGCACGAAGTTGGAAACCGGGTAATAGCCGACCCCACCGGCTTTAAGGGCCAGCGCAGCCTGGCGCACATCCTCCAGGTCGCGGCCGGGGAGGCGGATGTCCACCGCCATGCCGAAGGTGTGCAGGCTGGCCCTGGCGACTTGGTCGGAATGGGCTGCCAGCATGGCATTGGTGGCTGGGGAGCGGTAGCCGGAGATGACCTCGATGGGTCTTGCCGTCTCCAGCTTCCTAGTCAGGACGTACAGCAAGTCGAACAGGCGCGCGTTCATCGCGAACGTCTCGCCGCTTCGATGGTCGCGCAACAGGTAATTAAGTTTTGCCAGGGAATCTGAAAGATAGCGTCCATTAAACCAATAGACGGTGCGCAGGGACTCCCCCGTGTGCAGGTTGAAAAGCTTTAAGCTGCGCACGGGAGCAAACGCCCATGCGGGGGCAGCGGCCAGGGCGACGCCTGCGCCCAGCCCAACCTTGAGAAACCGACGCCGGTTCATCATGTTCCTCCTACTTGTTGTGGCTCTACCGGATCGATGCGTCTGGCAATCCCTTCCGTGTGTTTCAAACCTAGCATCGCCTGCACCCAGTCGAGCTTAGGCAAAGGTTCCAGCCGATAGGCAGCATGCAGGAATTCCTGCCACGAATCAACACCCTGATTATAAACGTCCCGATGGACTTCCAGCCAGACCCTCCCGTCGGCATCGCGATCGATGATTACCGGCTGGTAGATAATTTCGACGCTGTCTCCCACCCTCACCCGAAAAAAGAGGTCCTCGGCATCGTCGGGGTGCAGCCGGATACAGCCATGGCTACGGAACTGATAAATGCTCATCGGGTAGATGGTACTGTGGATGCCGTATCCCCACACCGTCAGTCCAATCCAGTACTTGCCCAAGGGATTGTCCGGACCGGGCGGTACCCGGGTCCGAACCACAAGGCCCTCCCGGCGCATCTCCTCCTGGATCGACTTGGGCACAATCCACTCCTTGTTGATCTCCAGGCTTCTGATGGCAAAGCGCCCTACAGGCGTAGGCCAGGAAGGCCGGCCCAGCGCCACGGGGTAGTAAGCGACCAACCTCCCCGCTCGGAAAAGATAGAGCATGCGCTGGGGAATATTGATCAGGATGCCGTCCTGGCGCCTCTGCGGGACGAGGTGGCGGTTGTCCACTTTGAGGGTCTGACCGGGATAAAGACGCGCGTTGAAATCGATCCCATTCTCCCTCGCCAGAACTCTCGCATCGACTCCGAAACGCGCGCCGATTCCAAGCAGCGTATCTCCGCGCTTGACCGTATAGTCGAACACGCTGCCGATGATCTCCGCCGCTGCCGGGGTGGCGAATCCGAGCAAAAGGACCAAGATTCGGACAAGCAGGAAGGTTTGATGAGCTATAGACAAATTTTTTTAAGACTTACGCAAAATTCATTTTGTTTCGCAACAGTCGGGTGAGCTCAATGCTTTTGTCCTCTTCCAAGCGCACGGCTTCGAAACCGGATACCACCTCCAGCAGCTCGGCGGTGATCTGCTCCTGGCGCAGTTGCTGATAGGTCATGGTCAGTCCTTCCAGGCGCTCGTCGATATTCTTTTCCGCCAGCTGCATCGTTACCAGGCGCTGGCTGTGCTCAGCGGCCTGCGACTCGGCACAAGCTCGATACAGGGAGATGAACAGATGCTGGCGCAGCAGCGCGGCCAAGAGCGCTCCTGTCTCCATGGTAAAGCCAGGCAGGGAACGCCCCGGCCAAGCCTTGCGCTCCAGGTTGCGGAAACGGCCGACCTGAAGCGGCAACAGACGCTGCTCGACCGGCTGGTAATGGCTCTGGCCCAGGAGCTCGTGGTGGAATAGATCCACCGCTTCCACCCCCTCGCTGCGCCAACTCTCGATCTTTTCCAGCATCTTGCGGACGGTGAAGGTGATCCCGGCCACCGAACCTGGGACAAAAAAGCTCTCCTCGACGGCCAAACCGCGCGCTTTAAGCCCTAGATCGATCTGCGCTCCGACTGCAAGCAGCCTGGTTTCGCCGCGGTCCCCGATCCGCTGGGCGGCAAAGTCCAATACCGTCTCGTTAAAGCGCCCGCACAGGCCGTGGTCGGAACCGAACACGATCGCCGCCCGGCCGCCATCCCGGAAAGCTAGCTTGGGCAGAGCGGTGTGCCTGAGCACCACCTGTAGTCCCAGCTCCACCGTCCGGCTATAGTCGGCCAACGCGGCCACCGCCTGTTCATACTGGCGGATGCTGGCCGCCGCCAGCACCTTCATGGTACGGACGATAGCCTTGATCTGACGGCTGGTAGCGATAGCCCGCTCCAGGGCTTGTAGGGTTTGCATGCAGCTACCCTAAGGTGAGCACCTGGCTGGCCAATGCCAAAACCGCCTGCCTGTCCTCCTCGGTCAGGCGTTCTCCCGCAGCGACCCGCCGCTGCCAGTCTACCGCTGTCCGCAGCGCCTCGCGCAGGCGGCGCTCAGCCGAGCGAATCTGTTCCAACGGCAAGGCATCGAACAGCCCTTCGTTTAGGGCCAGGAGCACCGCCACTTGCTCGGCCGGGGTAAAGGCATCGCCCTCATCCTGTTTCAGGATTTCCCGCACCCTTCGGCCGCGCTCTATGGCCTGGCGGGTACGCTCATCCAGACGGGTGCCGAAGCGGGCGAAAATCTCCAGTTCCGCGTACTGCGCATAAGCCAGCTTGAGCTTGTCGCCTACCCCCCGATAAGCCGGAAGCTGCGCCTTGCCTCCTACCCGCGAGACCGATTTACCCACCTCGACCGCCGGTAGCTCACCGCGCTGAAACAGGATTGGCGACAGATAAATCTGGCCATCGGTGATCGAGATCAGGTTGGTGGGAATATATGCGGCAATGTTCTGAGCCTGGGTCTCAGCGATGGGCAATGCGGTCAAGCTGCCACCCTCTTTGAGGCGGGTGGCCCGTTCCAAGAGGCGAGAGTGGATATAGAACACGTCCCCGGGATAGGCTTCCCGCCCAGGCGGCCGGCGCAAAAGCAGGGACAGTTCCCGGTAAGCGTCGGCATGGTGTGACAGATCATCGTAGACCACCAGCACGTCGCGGCCTTGGGCCATGAACCATTCACCGATGCTGGTGGCGGCATAGGGGGCGATGAACTTAAGGCCGGCGGGAGAATCCCCGGTGGCGCTCACCACCACACAGTACTTCAATGCATCCTGCTCACTCAGGCGGGCGATCACCCGCGCCACCGCCTGGGCACGCTGACCAATGGCGCAATAGATGCAAATCACCTCCTGGTCGCGCTGGTTGAGAATGGTATCCACTGCCAGCGCGGTCTTACCGGTCTGGCGGTCTCCCAGGATCAGCTCGCGCTGGCCGCGGCCGATAGGGATCAGGGCGTCGACCACCTTGATCCCCGTCTGGAGCGGAACCTCCACCGGCGCCCGCTGGATGATCGCCGGCGCTTCCCGCTCCACCGGCCAGCGCTGAGCGGTGACCACGGAACCGGCGCCGTCCAGAGGTCTGCCCAAGGGATCGATCACCCGTCCCAAAAGCCCCTCCCCCACCGGCGTGTCCAGAACTCTACCAGTGCGCAGCGCCCGCCCACCGGCGGAAAGGTTCTGCGCCGGGTCCAGCAGCACCGCGCCTACCCCATCCGGTTCCAGATCGATGGCCATTCCGGCCGCCCCGCCTTCAAACCGCAACACTTCCATCGACTTGACCCCCGGCAACCCGCGCAAGCGCGCCACGCCCCGCTCGATTCGCACAATCCGGCCGAGCTCCAACGGCGCCAGTTCAAACCGGTAGGAGGCAACCGCCTGGCGCAGCAATTCGGCCACCTCCTCAGCCAACCCCCGTGGCTGAGGCATCAGGCATAAGTCCCAGGCAGTGCCTGCCGCAACCTGGCCTCCAGTTCATCCAGATAGGCGGCCAGGTTCCAGCGCCAGAGCCGGCCGCTGGCCTCCAGGGCAATGCCGCACACCAGATCGCCGCGCTGCTCGAACTGGGCGACCACTCCGGGTCTAAGACGCTCTAGCGCCGCCTGGATCCGCTCGCGCATGGCCGGTGGGAGCGGCAGGCTGGTCACCACTACCCAGTCGGTTGCGCTTTCCAACAGGCGACGCTGCTCGTCAGGCAGGGCGGAAAGCTGCTGCAAGCAGGAGTCGATCAAACGCTCTTCCAGTTCCTGCCCAGCCAGATCCCGAAGCGCCTTGCGGGCCAGTTCCACGACTTGTTCCGCCACCAGGGTCTTGAGCTCGCGCAGCAGGGCCGCCTGCTCCCGGGCCAGCGCTTGCTGCCATTGACGGCGCTTTTCCTCCACCTCCAGGCGAGCCTTCTCCAGCAGGGCTTCGCGTTCGGCCGCGGCCTCCCGGCGGGCCTCCCCAAGCAGCCTGGTGCGGTCTTCCTCCAGTGCGGTCAGTTTTTCCCGGTAGGCGGCGATGAGGCGTTCGGCCTTGGCCTGGACCTGCCCCGCTTCATTGAGGCGCGCCTCGATGTGCTGCTTACGCGCCTCCATGTTGGCGCTGATGGGGCGATAGAGGAAACGCGTCAGCAGCGCGATCAGGATGAGGAAATTGGCAATCTGGGCGGTGACGGTGAGCCAGTCGACCACTACTGCCCCCCGGCGCTTCGGAAGTAATCCCAGTAAGGATTGGCAAACAGCAGGATCATGGTCACCACGAAGCAATAGATGGCGGTGGACTCTACCATCGCCAACCCCACGAACAGAGTGCGAGTGATGGTATGGGCTTCGTCCGGCTGCTGGGCGATGGCCGAGAGCGCCTGGGCCACCGCCCGCCCCTCCCCCAGAGCTGGGCCGATGGAACCGATGGCGATCGTGATCCCGGCAGTAAAGATGGAGATGGTGGCAATCAGGGCGTCTTGGGTCATGAATTTTCCTCCCGGTCAGCGAGTCGCTTGAGTTTCTCTTCCTGGACAGCGCTGGCGGAAGCGATATATACCAGCGCCAGCACCGCGAAGATATAGGCTTGGATGAACCCGGTCAATAGCCCCAGGAGTTGCATCAGCACCGGGAAAAACAATGGCGCGAGGGTCAGCAGCACCGCTCCGATCACCGCCCCGCTCATGATATTGCCATACAGGCGCACCGCCAGGGCCAGGGTACGGGAGAACTCACCGATGATATTGAACGGCAGCATCAGGGGAGTGGGCCTGAGGTATTGGCGCAGATAGTTCCTCAAGCCCACCGCCCGGATCCCGTACCAGGGCACGGCGACGAACACACAGATCGCCAGGGCGGTGGTGGTGGACAACGAGGCGGTCGGCGGCTGGAAACCAGGCACTACGGCCAGCAGGTTGGACAGGGCGATGAACAAAAACAGGGTGCCGACGAAAGGAAGATGCTTGCCCGGATCCTGGTGGGTCACTTCCCGAACCTGGCCTGCGATCACCTCGACTAAGGCTTCGAGGAAATTCTGCCAGCGATCCGGCCGCAGCGTGGGCTTCAACCCGCGCGTTGCCAGATACGACCCCAATAGCAACAGCCCCATCACCCCCCAGGTGAACACCAGGGTGGCGCTGAGCTTGAAATCCCCATACTGCCAATAAACGATCTGGTCAGGATTAAATTGCCCGGCCACGCCCGCTACCGCCTACCAGGAACACCCGCACCGCTAGCATCCCCCCTGCCGCCAGCGCCAGCCGCCGCCAGTCACCGGCTATGAGGAGATACAGCCCCACCATCGTCACTCCGCTGCGCAGGACAAAGCTAGCCAGCATCCACCCGGCCGGATGCCGTATGACAGGGAGGCGCTGCACCGTCCACCACAGCCCCCCGTAGAAGAACGCCCCGAGCCCCAACCCGGCGGCAAACACCCCCAGCCAGGTAAGTCCCTCAGTCGCGGTCATGGCGGCCTTCCCGTTTGATCCACTGCCAGGCGTGGTAGCAGCCCACTGCCACACCTAAGAACAGCAAGCTCAGAGTCCACGACGGCGGCCCCGGGAATCTCCGATCTAGCCACCAGCCGATGGCGATGCCGATCAGGGTCGGCACCGCCACCGCCCACCCCACCAGACCGAACATCCCAAGACCGAACCAGATGCTGTGGCGGGCTTCCCGCTCAGCTTTGAGGCGGCGCCGGGCTTTCTTGTCCACCGCCTCGACCAGTTTTTCCTCACGAGGACCCCTAGCATCTTCGCTCATTTGAGCACCTCGCGAAATTCGCCGTAGCGGCGCAGGATGCCGGCCTCCAAACGAGCCAGTGCGCTGCGGGTGGCGCGTTCGGCCTCATCCAGCTTGAGGATTTCGGTTTCGACCCTCTCCCTCAAGCCAGCCAGCTCCGCGGCCTGCACCGCCTTGTAGGTGGAAACCTGGACTTTAAACCCGTACTTGACCAGAATTCCTTCATCCAAAGCCAGATATCCGGTCTGGCCGCTGCCTTCCACATAAGTCAGGATACCTGGCACCAGGGCGGCGACGAAATCCACATGATGCGGCTTAAGACAAAAATGGCCGTTTTCCGCTTCGGCGATCACCTTGACCACCCGCGCCTCGAGGAAAACCTGGTTAGGCAACAGAACTTTCAATCGCACCGCGGGCTCCATCGATGGTGCCAATCATATACAGCGCCTGCTCGGGGACATCTTTGAATTCGTCGTTCAGGATTCGCTCGCAACCGTCTAGGGTGTCCTCCAGCCCCACCATCGCCCCGGGAATGCCGGTGAAGTGTTCGGTGGTAAAAAACGGCTGGGTCAGGAAACGCTCCAGGCGGCGGGCCCGGTTCACCGTCAACCGGTCGGCCTGGGACAGCTCTTCTATGCCCAGCATGGCGATGATGTCCTGGAGCTCCTGGTATTCGGCCAGCACCCGCCGCACCTCGCGCGCGATTTGATAGTGCCGGCTGCCGACCACGTTGGGATGGAGCAGCTTGGAACGGGAGACTAGCGGATCGACCGCCGGATAGAGGCCTTGGGCGGCGCGCTGGCGCGACAGCACCACCGAAGCGGACAGATGGGCAAAAGTGGCAGCCGCCGCCGGGTCGGTAAAATCGTCGGCGGGAACGTACACCGCCTGGATCGAAGTCATACTGCCATAGAGGGTGGTGCAGATACGCTCTTCCAGTTCCGCAAGTTCCGTGGCCAGAGTCGGCTGATAACCCACCCGGGAGGGAATTCTGCCCATCAGCGCAGAGACTTCGGTACCGGCCTGGATGAAGCGGAAGATGTTGTCGATCAAAAGGAGCACGTCCTGGCGTAAGTCATCCCGGAAATATTCGGCGATCGTCAAGGCGCTGTGACCGACCCGAAAACGCACCCCGGGCGACTCGTTCATCTGTCCGAATACCAACACGGCATTGGCGAGCACTCCGGTCTCGGCCATGGTGCGGTAAAGCTCCTCGGCCTCGCGGCAGCGCTCGCCGATGCCGCAGAATACGCTCACGCCACGATACCGACCCATCATATTGTGGATCAATTCGGTGACGACGACGGTCTTGCCCACCCCGGCACCGCCGAAGAGCCCTGCCGTCCCACCGCGTTCTAAGGGCACCAGAAGATCGATGATCTTGATCCCGGTGACGAAGATCTCCGGCGTCACCCGGCGTCTGGCCAGTGGCACTGCCTGGCGGTGAATGGCGCGGAAACTTTGCGGACTGATTTCCCCCTGGCCATCAATGGGTTGCCCGAATACGTCCACCATCCGGCCCAGCACTTGCGGTCCCACCGGCACCCGGATCGGTCCACCGCTGTCGGTCACCGGATCGCCTCGCTCCAGTCCCTGGGTATTGGTGAAAGCGATGCAGCGGCAGGTAGTGCGGTCCAGGTGGGCGGCCACTTCCAGGACTATCTCTCCGGCGGGACCGGCGTCGAGGCGCTGCCGCAGCGGCGGTGCACCTTGGGGGAAGCTTACGTCCACCACGCTGCTGCGCACCGCTACCACGGCTCCGACCAACTTGCCTTCATAAGGGCGATTCATGAATCGCCCCTACATCCTGCGTTACAATAAAAAAGCTCCACTCCATACCAAAAATCCCAACCGAGGAGGAACCATGTCGAGCGATCGTCTCATCCTGGCCGCAGGGGCCGCTTTCATCCACGCCATCCTGAGCCGGTTCTTTATTGCTTTCATCAGCGAAATCACCGCCCGGCCGGAAACCGGCACGATCCTGATCGCCACCTTGCTGGCGCTGATCAATTTTGCCCTGTTCGCCTTCGTGTTTACCATCTTAAAGCGCCTGCTCAACGAGCGTTACCACCTCCACGAGGCGGACCTCCCCATCCTGGCCTTGATCGGCCTCAATGGGCTGGGCGTGGGGCTGACCCTGTTGCCACTGCTGGGCTTTGGCCCCACCGCTATCGGCTGGATCCTCAATGCGGCTTCGGTGGCAGTCGGCCTTACCATGCTCGCGTTTGCTGTACAGCTGCTCAGACTGCCTTCCGGCACGATCGAATTCCTAAGACCCTACGCTTTCCTGATTGCTGCCGCCGGGGTCAGCATCGCCTCGATCAGGCTGATCGCGCTAGGGGTCATCCTGGGGGCGGTCGCCGACCTGCTTTTGGGCGTGATTTTCTTCAAGGAAAGCGGCAAGCCGGCGGGCTTTTAGCTCACAAGCGCCGGACAACCCATTTTGAGAGCCCTGGCCAATCGACGCTCGCCAAAGCCAGCACTGCCAGCGCTAAGAACAACACCCCGCTGATCCGGTGGAGGAGGTGAACCGGAAGGCGCTTGAGCAGCGTTCGCCCGACGATGACGCCCAACGCAGCAATCCCGCCCAATCCCAGGGTGGCACCGATCCAGACCGACAGGGGGCTCAAGGCGGTACTCAGGCCAGCCACGGCGATCTGGGTCTTGTCGCCGAATTCGGCCAGAAAAATCAACGTGAAGGCGGTAAAAAAGATGCCGTGGCCGGTTTTCTCCAAGACCACCGCTGCCTCTTCCCCGCCCTGATGCAGAGCATGCAGGCCAAAACCGGCGAACAGGACGGCCACTGCCAGCGCCACCCAGTCCTTCGGCAGCCAGGCAGCCACTGCTGCGCCGAAGACCACCGCCAGACTATTCAGCAGCGCGAAAGCCAGCACCGCTCCCAAAAACACCGGCCATGGACGGTGGCGAGCCGCTAGCGTCATGCACACCAATTGGGTCTTGTCGCCGAGCTCGGCAGCCGCGATCACGACCAAACTGGTCGCCATTCCCAGCCACTCGCCCCGATCCCAAAGCAGCCAGCGCGGCACCCCAGTCAACCAATCAGAAATTACCTCCGCCATCATTCAGTCCAGGCTGGTCTCGAGGACGAGCATCACTGCAAATCCGATCAGCACCCCAAACACCGCCAGCCGGGAGCGCGCTTTGGAATGAAACTCGGGGATGATCTCATAGGCGATCACATACAGCATGGCGCCGGCGGCAAATCCCATCGCCAGAGGCAAAAGCACTTGGAACAAGGTGACCATGGTGACCCCCAGCAAGCCGCCCACCGGTTCTATCAGGCCGGAGATCAACCCGATACCGACCGCCTTCCAGGGTGGGTAACCGATCCCAATCAAGGGCAGCGCCACCGCCATTCCCTCCGGAATGTTCTGGGCACCGATGGCGATCGCCAGCAGGGTTCCGTTGACCCAGTCACCACCACCGAAACTTACCCCCACGGACAATCCCTCGGGAAAATTGTGAATCGTAATCGCGGCTACGAAAATCCAAACCTTGCGCAATGCGGCAGCCATATCCAATTCGCCTGCGAACAGATCGTGCGGAATGGTGCGCTCAGCCCAATCCAAAAACCAGGCGCCGACCAGGATGCCGGCGACCACCACATAGGCTCCCCAGCCTGGCCACAGGGCATCGCCATATTCAACTCCTGGTTCCACCAGTGAATAGGCAGTCGCCGCCAGCATGATTCCGGCTGCCGTCCCCATCATGAAATTGACCGTGCGCAAGGAGATCCGTTTGAACATGACTGCCGGCAGCGCCCCGAGCACCGTCGCCACACCTGCCAGCACGCTAGCGAGAAAGCCCACCACCACAGTGGCGCCAAAAACAAGGTACAGCCCCCCGAACACCACCACCTGCAAGCCAATAAAACCCAGCACGGCGATGCAGATCCGTTGCCCCATGGGAAGGGCTAGGAAACGCTGATACCAGGGCCAGTCTTTAAGACGCATGCCCCCATCTGCCACTTGCCGTTGAATTTTTGCTCTGATTAGCGATATATTCATAAAGTTTCCTCGTGATAAACCCTGGCAAAGGGTGCGTTTAGGCTTGCTTGGGTTCAGGACAATCATCCGTAACGCAGATTGACCCGCTGTAGGCCGAAACGCCTTGCCAAACCTTGCAGCAATTCATCCTCGGGGTGAATCCGCCACGCCTCTCCAAGCTGCAGCTGAGCACGAGCTTGGCGGCTCTGATAATCGATGTATACCGGACACCTTCCACCCCGATGCTTGTGCAGCAACTGAAACAATGCGGTTACCTCTATTCGGCTATCTTTCTCCTCCCCCGGCCATTCGATCCACAACCCCTTGGCAAACTGTTCACGCGCCTGGGCCAAGGTGCACAATCTCTCCGCCACCAGCCGCAAGCTGCCGCTGTATTCGTCACGGGCCAAGCTCCCCTGCACCACTAGCACTTGGTCTTTGACCAAAAGGTTCTTCACCGGCTCCAAAACTTCCGGCAGCACTACCGCTTCCAGACGGCCATCGCCGTCGTCCAAGATGGCAAAAGCTATTTTCTTGCCCTGTTTGTTCTGGCGGGTACGCAGCTCCATCACCCATCCGGCCACCACCACCCCGCTGGCGTCCTGAAACCCTCTGGACTTGCGCTCGAGCTCTCCGATCGTCGCGGTGACAAAGCGCGCCAGTTCTTCCCGGTATTGGGCAATCGGATGCCCGCTGAGGTAAAACCCGAGCACCGCTTTCTCCTCTAAGAGCCGCTCCCTTTCCAGCCAGGGCGGAACCACGGTGGCATAGGGGCGATCTGCCGTGCTGACCCTGTCGGAACAATCATCGCTGCCGATCCCGAACAGATCGTTCTGGCCTTGGGTCCTGGTGCGATGGTGCTGCTCGGCAGCCTGCAAAGCTAAAGGAAGATCAGCCAACAGCTGGGCCCGGTGATTCCCCAGGCTATCCATGGCACCGGCCCGGATCAGCGCTTCCAGTGCGCGGCGGCCCACCCGGTGCAGATCGACCCGCCGGCAGAAATCGAATAAATCCAAAAACGAGCCACCCTGCTCACGGGCTTCGAGGATGGCCTCGATCGCTGCCCGCCCCACCCCCTTGACGGCACCGAGGCCGTACAGGATCCGGCCATCGCCCTGCACCGTAAAACGATAGTCGGAACACTGCACAGAAGGCGGCAGAAGCGTCAGTCCAAGCGCCCGGCACTCGTCCACCAATCCCACCAGCTTGTCGGTGTTGTCCAGGTCGGATGACAGCACCGCCGCCATAAAAGCCGCAGGATAGTGGGCCTTAAGCCAGGCGGTCTGATAAGACACCCAAGCATAAGCGGCGGAATGGGACCGATTAAAACCATATCCTGCAAACTTCTCCATCAAGTCGAAGATGAATTGCGCGGTTTCCTCGGGAACGCCGCGATCCACCGCCCCCCGGACGAAAATCGCGCGCTGTTTGGCCATCTCCTCCGGTTTCTTTTTACCCATCGCCCGCCGCAGCAGATCGGCGCCGCCTAGGGTATAACCGGCCAGATCGCGGGCGATCTGCATCACCTGTTCCTGGTAAAGGATGACCCCGTTGGTGGGTCTTAAGATCGGCTCCAACAGGGGGTGGGGGAAGCTCACCTTGGTGCGGCCGTGTTTGACGTTGATGTAGTCATCCACCATCCCTGACTGCAGGGGGCCAGGGCGGAACAACGCCATCAAAGCGACGATATCGTCGAAACAGTCCGGCTTAAGGCGGCGGATCAACTCTTTCATGCCGCGCGATTCCAATTGGAATACCGCCGTGGTCTGGCAATTTTGCAGCAACTGAAAAGTCAGGGGATCGTCGCGCGGAATGCGATTGATATCGAGAGGAGAGGATTCATTCTCCCCTCGCCTGCTTGCGGGAGAGGGGCCGGGGGTGGAGGTGCGATTGATCGTCTCCACCGCCCAGTCGATGATGGTCAGGGTACGCAGGCCTAAAAAATCGAATTTGACCAGGCCCACCGCCTCCACGTCATCCTTGTCGAACTGAGTGATTACCCCCTCCTCGCCTTGCTCGCGATAGAGCGGGACAAAGTCGATCAGGGCAGAAGGGGCGATCACCACTCCGCCAGCGTGCCTGCTAGCATTGCGCGCCACTCCTTCCAGGGAACGGGCCAGATCGATGAGGGCCTGGACCTCTTCGTCCTGCTCGTAAGCTCGCCTCAAATCCTCGCTCTCTGCCAGCGCCTTATCCAAAGTCATGCCCGGCTCGAATGGAATCAGTTTCGCCAACTTGTCCACGAAACCATAAGAATATCCCAGCACCCTGCCGACATCCCGTACCACTGCCTTGGCGGCCATGGTGCCAAAGGTGATGATCTGAGCGACTTTGTCGCGGCCGTATTTGTCCGCCACGTAATCGATCACCTCATCGCGCCGCTCCATGCAGAAATCTACGTCGAAGTCAGGCATCGACACCCGTTCCGGATTGAGGAAGCGCTCGAATAGGAGATCGAACGCGATGGGGTCCAGGTCAGTGATCTGAAGCGCATACGCCACCAGGGAACCGGCTCCGGAACCACGTCCCGGCCCCACCGGGATGCGGTTTTTTTTGGCCCACTGGATGAAGTCGGCCACGATCAAAAAGTAACCGGCAAAACCCATCTTAACGATCACCTCCAGCTCCATCTCAAGGCGTTCAGCATAGGCCGCCAATTTTGCTTTCGGAATATCCCCGGCCTTAACCCTGGCTTCCAGGCCCTGCCTTGCCGCCTGGACGAAGTACTGCTCCAGGGTCAGACCCTTCGGCACCGGAAACACCGGCAGATGGGGCTTGCCCAGTTCCAATACCAGATTGCAGCGCTTGGCGATCTCTACCGTGTTGGCCAGCGCCTCGGGCAGGTCGGCGAACAGCGCGCCCATCTCCGCAGGGCTTTTCAGGTACTGGTGCTGGCTATAACGGCGCGGGCGTTTGGGATCGTCCAGCATCCAGCCTTCGTGGATACAAACCCGCGCCTCGTGGGCCTCGAAATCTTTTTGCTCCAGAAACCGAACGTCATTGGTGGCTACCACCGGCACGCCCAAGGCCACCGCCAGCTCCAACGCACCTTCTAGGTATTCCTCCTCGTGCGGGCGACCGGTACGCTGCAGTTCCAGAAAAAACCGGTCTTCGAACCGATCCAGCCAGCGCTGGAGCGCTGCCCGGGCGGCACCGGATTGGTCCGCGATGAGCAGTCGGCCGACCTCGCCTTCGCAGGCACCGGACAAAGCGATCAGCCCCTCGGCACCGGCATGGATCCAGTCTACCTCGACGCAAGGCCGACCAAAGCGCTGACCTTCCAGGTAAGCGCGCGAGAGGAGCACGGTAAGATTGCGATAACCCTTAAGGTTCTGGACCAATAAGGTCAGCCGGTCCGGCAGGTTTGGCCTGGCCGGGTTGAACACCCAAAGATCAGCGCCAACGATGGGTTTGATGCCACCTGTTAAGGCGGCTTTGTAGAACTTGATCAGGGCAAACAGATTAACTTGGTCGGTCAAGGCCACCGCTGGCAGGTTCAGCTCCCGGCAGCGGGCGATCAAGGGTTTGATTCGGACCAGCCCGTCGCTTAAGGAATACTCGCTGTGGACGTTAAGGTGCACAAATTCGAAGGCCATGGGGTCAGCGCAGCAATCCTGCCTTGACCGGGCGGAAAGCAAGCCGGTGCCAGCAAGAAGCCCCTAGGATCTTGAGACCTTGTCGGTGCTTAAGGGTAGGATAGCCTTTGTGGTCTGCGATTCCATAGCCGGGCGCAAAAGCATCCAAAAGAGCCATTTCCCGGTCCCGGGCCACCTTGGCCAGGATCGAGGCGGCGGCGATCTCCGCCACGCTTTCGTCCCCGCCGACGATCGCCTCCGCAGGCCAAGGCAGGACCGGCACTTGGATCCCATCCACCCGCACCCGGTCCGGCCGGACCTTGAGTCCTGCCACCGCCCGCTGCATCGCGAGCAAGGAAGCTTCAAGGATGTTGAGGCGGTCGATTTCGGAAGGCTCTGCCCGCCCCAAGGCAAAGGCCTTAGCCTTGGCCCGGATTTCCAGGTCCAACCGGACCCGTTGCTTGGGCGTGAGTTGTTTGGAGTCGGCCAAGCCGCCGATCGGCCGGCCGGGGTCCAAGATCACCGCCGCCGCGATGACCGCACCGACCAGACAACCGCGTCCGGCTTCATCGACACCGGCACAGATCCCCCCGTCAGGCATTCGCTTCCGCGGCTGCGCACATGATCTCAGCGCTGGCGACGAATTCCCCATCCACCTCGGCCCGGCAGGCAAACGCCCAAATGTTGCGCTTATGGCGCAGATATTCGACTTCCAGCCGCAACTGGTCGCCTGGAACGACCGGGCGTTTGAAACGGACCTTGTCCAGGCCGACCAGATAATAGATGAGATCTTTTTCTCCGATTTCCTCGGGCGCACTCTCTGAAGCCAACAGCCCGGTGGCCTGAGCCAAGGCCTCCATAATCAGCACCCCAGGCATGATCGGCTGACCCGGGAAATGACCTTGGAAAAAAGGTTCATTGTAGGAGACATTCTTGATCGCCACCAGTCGTTTGCCGGGCTCACATTCGATCACCCTGTCCACCAACAAGAAAGGATAGCGGTGGGGCAGGTAACGCATGATTTTTTGAATGTTCAAAAGCTTCTTTCCTAGTTTGGTTTAACCCAAGGCAGGGGATTACTTCCGCGCCCGCAAACGCTGCTGTACCTTTCCGGTCACATCGACCTGGTCGCTGGCATGAATCACCCCATCGGTCAGCAGCAGATCATACTGCTCTTCCTGGGCCAAGGCTTTGATCGCCTCGACGATCTCGCGCTGCAGCTTGCTAAGCTCCTCATTGCGGCGGATGTTGAAATCCTCCCGGAACTCGTCCTGAGCCCGCTTCAGGTCCCGCTGTTTGGCGATAATCTCGCGTTCCAGCTTGCCCCGCTCGGAATCGCTCATGACCGCCGCATCGCGGTTCAATCTCTCCTGCAGTTTCTCCAATTCTTTCTGTTGGGCGACAAGACGCTTGTCCCGCGGAGCAAATTCCTGCTCCAACCGCTTTTTGGCTTCCTCAGCCTGAGGTGACTCCTGCAACACCTGCGCCACATTGACGAAACCGATTTTGACCTCCTTGGCCGATGGGGCGGTGCCTATCAGGAACAGGCTGGTAAATGCCAAGATCAAGAGTTTTTGGTGCATTTGGAAAGGTCTCCCTGAGGTTACACAATATCATCAAAACCCGGCGCCGAACGAAAACTGGAACACCTGCTCATTATCCTTAGGGTCGGCATTTAATGCCTTGGCCAGGCTGACTTCCAAGGGGCCGAAAGGGGAAAGCCACTGGGCCGAAATCCCGGTGGAGTAGCGCAGGTCACCTAGTTCCGGCCGGTCTTTAAAGACATTGCCGGCATCGAAAAATAGCCCCAAACGAAAGGCGGATTTGAGCTCCTCATCCAGAAAAGGTACGGGGAAGAGCAGTTCGGCGCCCCCGATCAGCTTGACCGCCCCGCCAAAAGGGTTATTGCGAGAATCGCGCGGCCCTAAGGTATTCTGCCTGAATCCCCGCACCGACTGAACCCCCCCGGCGAAGAAGTTCTCAAAGAAAGGCAGGGCATCGGTACTCCCATAGCCGTCCCCATAGGCGGCATTGCCCCGCAAAGCGAAAACCAGGTCCTTGGTCCAGGGAATGAAATATTGACCCTGGTATTGCACCTTGTAGTACTGCAGCTCGCCAAACGGAACCGAACCCAACAATGATACCGAATGGCGACCGCCGCGCGAGGGAAATACCGCCCGATCCCGAGTATCATGGGACCAACCCAAAGACAGAGTCAAGACGCTATAGTCTTTGCCATGATCGTCGATGAATTCGAGGATTTCGTCAGAAGTGCCACCCGAGGTTTTAAGGGTGGTTTGATTGAAATCCAGGTTGGTAGAAAGACGATCGAATTCACTGAGCGGAATCCCCCCGCTCAAGCCGGCAGCTAAAGTGTTGGTGGTATAACTAGTCAGATTGGCAGCGCCGGCGTCGGTGCTACGATAGCTGACATCGAACCCAGCGCTGACCCCATCCAAGGTGAAATAAGGGTTCAAATAAGCCACCCGATACACGGTGAACACCTGGCTGTTGTTGAACTCGAACGAGACCTGTTTGCCGGTCCCTAAAAAATTGTTCTGGGACACGCTGGCGTTGAAAATCAAGCCTTGGACCTGGGAAAACCCGATCCCTGCGCTCAAGTTTCCGGAAGGGCGTTCGGTCACGGTGTAGTTGACGTCGATTTGATCCAGCGTGCCGGGAACGGTGGGGGTCTCGACGTTGACCTCCTTGAAATACCCAAGCCGCTCCAAGCGGTTCTTGGACTGCTCGATTTTGGAAGTTGCCGCAAGCGCTGCTTCCATCTGGCGCATCTCTCGCCGAATTACCTGATCTTGGGTGCGGGAGTTACCCTTGACGTGGATGCGGCGTACATAAATCTGTCGGCCTGGATCGACGAAGAAGCTCAGTTTGACGGTTTTTTTCTCGTCATCGATCTCCGGCACCATGTTGACGTTGGCAAAGATATAGCCTTCGTCTCCCAACCGGGTGCTGATCGCGTTCATGGACTCGGTGGCGCGCTTGCCTGAAAATACCTCCGAAGGCCCCAACTTGATCAACGGAATCAGCTCCTGCGGCGGGACGATCAATTTGCCGGTGAGCTTGACCTCCTCCAGCCGAAAGACATCCCCTTCTTTGACGTTGACGGTGATATAGATGTCTTGCTTGTCGGGCGTGATGGCCACCTGCGTGGATTCGATCTCAAACCGGATGTACCCATGATCCAGGTAAAAGGACTTGAGCCGCTCAAGATCGGCAGCGAGCTTCTGTTTTGAGTATTGGTCATTCTTGGTATAAAAAGACAGCCAACCCGTCGTCCCCAATTCAAACACCTTAAGCAGCGTAGCATCATCGAAGGCCCGGTTGCCGACGATGTTGATCTGCTTGATTTTGGCGACTTTGCCCTCGGCGATCTTGATCAAAATCGCGGCCCGATTGTCAGTGATCGGCGTCACTTCGGTCTTGACCTCGACCCCGTATTTGCCGCGACCGAAATATTGGCGCCTAAGCTCGCTCTCGACCTTTTCCAACACCCTCTGGTTGAAGACCTGGCCTTCTGCTAGACCTACATTCTTGAGCGCCTTGATGAGATCCTCAGTCTTGATGTCCTTATTGCCTTCGATTCTGATCGCAGCGATCGCCGGCCGTTCCGCCACCTCGACGATCAGCACCTTGCCTTCCTTAGCCAGGCGCACATCCCTGAAAAACCCGGTTTTGAACAAAGATCTTACCGCCTCGGCAGCAATGCGCTCATCCACGTAATCTCCAGGCTTGATGGGAAAATAGTTGAATACTGTGCCAGTGGCGACCCGCTCCAAGCCGCGCACCTGGATGTCCTCGACCACGAACGGTTCCCACGCCCAAACCGAAGCGCTCCACAACCAGGCGAACAAGATCAACGAGGTAAGGGCTTTCATCCGGCTTCGCCAGGCGGATGGGTCGGTTAGCTATCCGATGTCACCTGAATGGGTTATTCTTTTACTTGTCTTTCCAGCTGCTCGAGGCTGATGTGGCGGACATCCTTGCCTTTGACGTAGAAGATGAGATACTCGCAGACGTTGCAGCTGCGATCCCCGATGCGCTCTAAGGAACGCGCCGACCACATGATGTCCAACGCGATCGGAATGCTGCGCGGATCCTCCATCATGTAAGTGATCTGTTGCCGGACGATACTCTCATATTCCCGGTCGACCAGCTTGTCCCCCTCCACGACCCTAAGCGCCAAGTCCACATCCATGCGCGCAAACGCGTCCAAGGCATCGTGGAGCATCAATCTGACCTGAGCTGCCAACTGTTCCAGCTCACTCAACTGGTTTTTCTTCGGGTAACGCGTCGTAAGATCAAGCGCCTGACGAGAGATTCGGCGAGCTTCGTCGCCGATCCGCTCCAGGTCGGCGATCATTTTGATGACCGCCAATACCAAGCGGAGATCGCGCGCAGTTGGCTGGCGCCGGGCGAGGATTTGGGTGCACTTCTCATCGATCTCCACTTCCATGGAATTGACTTTATAGTCGTTGGCAATGACCTCTTCCGCCAAGCTCACGTCGTTCTCAAGCAGAGCTTTGACCGCATCGGCGACCTGCGCTTCCACCAAGCCCCCCATCACCAGAACCCGGTGATGGATATCCTCCAGCTCATGCTCGTACTGCTTGGAAATGTGATGATGCACAATTTCTTCCGACATGGATTGATCCCTCCTGGCCCGGCACGTCAATTTTGCTCATTGTATGCCGTTTAAGAGGGATTCTCAATTAAAGTGCATTCAGCAGTGTCTGCGCACGCTCCCGTTCAGCAAATTGCGGCTGCTCTTTGAGTAGCCGCTGCAATATCTCCCTGGCTTCGTCCTGGTTTCCCGATTGCACCAGAGCTTCGGCCAAATGCAAGTGAATGGCGGGCAAATGGGGCGCCCGCACCGCTGCTTCCCGCAACAAGGTCAGCCCTTGCTTGAGTCTTCCGTGTTGGCTAAAGATCCAGCCTACCGTATCCAGCATCTCAGGATGATCCTTGCCCCTTTCCAACAGCCGCTCGGCCAGCGCCAACGCTTTGGGATGACCGGTCTCTTGGTACAGCCAGGCCAGATTGTTGAGGACCAGGAGATTGTCAGGCTGCAGCGCCTGAGCTTTCTCATAGGCTTGAATCGCGCGATCGCGCTCGCCATCGGCTTGATAACCCATGGCCAACACCAACCAACCACCTGCATCCTGGGGGGACTGCTTGAGCCAGCTTTGCAAGACTTCGTTCGCTTTGGCAGAGTCCCTTTGTTGCCGGTACAGCTGATACAAACGCTGCGCGGTGATCGATGAGCCCGCCAAAGCATGGGCTTTGTGATAGGCACCCAAAGCTTGATCGTAGTGCCTCTGATCCAAAGCCACCTCTCCCTCCCAAACGTAGCCGACCGGCTGCTCGGGGAGGAGAGTCTGCAGCTTCCGGGCGCCAGCCAGCGCTTCTTCATGGCGCTTTTGCTTGAGCAGCAAACGAATCCGTTCGCCAGCCGCTGGCAGGAAATCCTCCTTAAGCTGCAAGGCAGCTTCCCAGGCCCGCAGTGCAGCTTCCTCGTTCCCGCTCGCTGCCAGAGCCGAACCCAACAGATACTGGCTGCGCGGATCCTTGGGAGAATGGTCGGCCAGTTTCTGGAACGTGGCCACTGCACTGGCCGCCTGATCTGCAGCCAGCTGCGCCTGCCCCAAGGCTTGCAACACGCGCGCATCTTCCGGGTAGCTCTCGGCCACAGCGCGCACTGCCTCCAATGCCTTGAGCGCTTCTCCCTTGGCCAGTCGATACCGGGTGAGCATCAAAGCCGGCTCCAGGGCCTTGGGATTTAGGCTGCGCGCCTCCTCCAACCGCCGAACCATGCCTTCGTAGTCCTTGCGCGTCTCGGCAATCTGCGCCAGACCGATCAAAGCAGCCACGTGCCCGGGCTGCTTGTCCAGCACCTTTTGGTAGTAGCGCTCGGCCTGTTCCACCTCACCCTGGCGGAAACTGAGTTTGGCCAGGTTCAAAGCCGCGGTGACATAGTCCGGATGCTTTTGCAGCGTCTCTTGCCACTGAGCCTCTGCCTTTGCTGCCTCCCCTTGGGCCAGATAAGCTGCGGCGATCAGATTGCCAGGCATAGGATTGTCCGGCAGTTTCTGCGCCAGCTGGCGGGCAGCGGAAAGGGCTTGGTCATATTGTTTCTGCTTAAGGCGGGTGAGCACCAACATGACATCCGCCTGGACCAGCTTGGGATCTTGGGCAACTACCTGCTCAAGCTGCTCGACCGCTCCCTCGAGCTCGCCGGATGCGATTTTACCCAACGCCAACTGGGCGCGAATAGCGGCGACCTCAGGCGCCAATCGCGTCGCCTCGGTCAAGAGTTCAGTCCCCTGATCGAGCTGCCGGTTCTGTAAATAAGCGCTGCCCAAAAGGGCCAGAAACTGCGGGTCTTGGCCGAACTTTTCCCGATACGGCTCGAGCAATTTCACCGCCTCTTGCGGTTGTTCCCGCTTCATCTTGACTGCTGCCAGCAGTTTCACCACCGGCAGATGGTCGGGCAGCTGCCGGTGGACTGCTGCAAGATACTCTTCAGCAATGGTCAGCTCGTTCTTGCGGTAGGCGATCACCCCCAGCAGCAAGCGGCTGGGCAGGTGGCTGGGGGCGGCACTGACGACCTTCAACAGGGCATCTTCGGCGGCCTGCAGCTTGCCCTCCTGGAATTCCAGCAGGCCTTTGAGATACCACACCAACGGGAGATCGCCGGCAAGCCTTTGGGCCTGTTCTAGATCCCAACGCGCCGCATCCGGCTTGTTCTGAGCGAGTAAAACCGCGGCCCGTCCGGACAAAGCGCGGATATCCTTGGGGCTGCGCCTTAGGACCTCGGAGAAAGCTTCTGCCGCCCCCTCCCAATTCCCCTCAACGCGCTGGGATTCGGCCACCACCAACCAGGCCTCAAGCTGGTCAGGATTTGCCTTAAGGACTCGTTCAGCTTCCTGGTTTGCCACTTGCGGCTGTTTTTCCAGCAGCGCCAAACGCGCCAGCCCCAAGCGCCCCTCGGCATGGTCTGGAACCAGCTGCAGCGCTTGCCCGAAAGCTTGGCGGGCCGCTTCCCGCTCGCCGAGCACCAGCTGTGCCATTCCTCGCAAAGCTGCGATTTCAGCCCGTAAACCGAGCGCTAGGGAGGCTTGAGGCTGAATTTCCTCAAGCAATTTTTTAGCTTGCCCTTGGAGCAGATAGGCTTTGGCCAGCGGAACCAACCAGCGCTCGGGTTCTACCCCAAGATCCCGGGCTTTTTCGAGTTCTTTGATCGCCCCTGCCCCCTCCCCTAGGCGCAGATAGGCCTCTCCTAAAAGCAACCTGGCCTGCGCATGCTGAGGATTTTCCTTAAGGAGATTTTTCAACTGGATGACCGCCGCTTTGGTCTTTCCCTTGGCAAGATACTGCCTGGCTTCCTCAAGATAATGCTGCGCCTCCCCGCCAACCGCCAGTGCACTCCAAAACAGCAGGCCAGCTACAAAGCTTTTGGTAGGCATACCCGGATCTCCTAGACTTTCAAATTGAACTTGTTCAACAAGGCATACAGGGTGGGACGGGTGATATCGAGGATCTCTGCTGCCTTCGATACGCTGCCGCCGGCTTCGCTCAAAGCCCGGCCCAAAGCCTCCCGTTCGGCGGTCTCGCGGGCTTCGCGCAGGGTCTGGATACGCCGCTTGGTGGCAGCCTCGGCCAGTTTGAGGTCCGGCACGTCGACCTTCGGCCCCCCTGCCAGCACCACGGCGGTTTTGACCCGCCCCTGCAGTTCCCGCACGTTGCCCGGCCAGGGATAAGCTTCCATGGCGCTGAGCGCCGCGTCGGTAAAATCGAGCAAGTTTTTCCTCAGCTCTAGGTTATAGCGATGCAAGAAAGCGCGCGCCAATACTGGAATGTCTTCTTTACGGGCACGCAATGGCGGCAGTTCGATGGCTGACTCGTTGATCCGGAAGTAGAGATCCTGACGGAAGCGACCCTCGGCGATCAGGCGCTCGAGATTCTGATGGGTGGCGCAGATAACCCGCACATCCACCGGGATTTCCCGGCGCCCGCCGAGCCGTTCGATCACCCGTTCCTGCAGAAACCGCAAGAGTTTCGGCTGTAAGGCATAAGGCATATCGCCGATCTCGTCCAAAAACAGGGTTCCACCGTCAGCGGTTTCGATTTTGCCCTTGGTTTGCTTGGCGGCATCGGTGAACGCTCCCTGCTCGTAGCCGAACAGCTCCGCCTCCAGCAGATTCTCAGGGATGGCGGCCGAATTGATCGCCACAAACGGCCCTTGGGCCCTGGGGCTTAAGCGGTGCAAAGCCCGCGCCATGACTTCCTTGCCGGTACCGCTCTCGCCGAGCAGCAGAATGCTTAAGCTTGTGGGCGCCAGCTGTTCGACCAGGCGGCAAATCTGGTGCATCTTAGGGCTGGCGGCGATCACCCCATCTAGGGGGTGGCTGACGTGCAGGCGGGCCAGCTTGCGGTTTTCCTCCTCCAGGGCATAGAGGCGAAAGGCCCGCTCCACTATTAATGCGAGCAGGTCCGGTTCGACCGGCTTGGAATAGAAATCGTAAGCTCCCAAACCGATGGCGCGCACGGCATTGTCGCGATCGTCATTGCCGGTGATGACGATCACCTTGGTGGAGGGCGCCAGTTTCAAAATAGCCTCCAAGGTGGCAAAACCTTCGGATACCCCACCCGGATCGGGCGGCAGTCCAAGATCCAAAGTCACTACCTGAGGCGCGCCTTTCTTTACGATCTGAAGCGCTGCCTCCCGATCCTCGACGGTGATAACCCGATAGCGATCGGCGAAACTCCACTTGAGCTGATTCCTAAGGCCTAAGTCATCCTCGACGATCAGCAAGGTCTCTAATTCCGTAGCTTTTCGAGTCATTAGTCAAGCTGAAACCCCTGCGTGCGTCTCAATCGTTTCAGATTCATTAGTAGCCAGGGGCAAGATGAAGCAAAACCGGCTCCCCTTTCCGGGGGTGCTCTGGACGGTCAAGTCCCCCCCCAGCGCGCGCACGTATTCCCGACTCTCGTAGGCACCGATCCCCATCCCGCTCAGGCCTTTGGTGGTCTCGAACGGTTTAAACAGGCGCCGACGGATAAATTCGGCATCCATCCCCTGGCCGTTGTCTTCCACTTCAACTATAGCCTGTCGCTCCCTTAAGTCCAGTCTGACCTTTACCCAACCGTGTTTGCCGGCGGCTTCTTGAGCATTCTGGAGGATGTGTTCCAAGGCTGCGGCCAAGCGGTCGGGCTGGGCCAAAACCGGAACTGGTGGAGTTAGCTGGCATTCGAGCCTAGGCCTTGGCGGCTGTCCCGCCCGCGCGGCTACCACCTCCTGCAACAAGGCGCGCAGGTCGACCCTTTCTTTCTGCTTTTCCGCCCCCAGGTTCTTAAGCTGGGTGAGGAGACGGGTCATCTTTTGGACCGCATGCTCAACCGTGGTCATGGCATCGCGCACGAATTCAGGATTGGCTGCGTGCTTGTCGGCGTTGCGCACTACCAGGGAAAGCTGGGCGATTAGATTTTTAAGATCGTGCACCACGAATGCGGCAAGCCGGTTGAACCCCTCGAACTGGCGCGCTTCGATCAGGTGCTGGGCGACTTCTTCGACCACCAGGAAACTGGCGGCCTGCCGGCCAGCAGTTTTGAGCACGTCCAGCACCTCCCAATTGCAATCGATCCGGGCCCGGGGGCGGGTCAACAAAACCAACGCCTTAAGGTTTTCCCCATGAAACAGCGGCACCAACAGCCAAGCCTCACGGAAGCCTTGCAGCCAGCGGGGAAAGCTAAGCCCGTCATACAGATCGGGCAAGGTGGTCAACTCCTGAAGGTTGACCACCCATCCTCGGCGCTGCATGAAGTCGATCACCGAATCTTTGGCTTCGAGCGATTCCACTTGAAACCTGGGCTCCCCCCACTCAGCCAGATACAGAAAGCGGCCGGACTGAGAACGCACCCAGAGAATGCCGGAAGGGCTCTCCACCAGGTCGGCCAGAGCCCGAATCACGCGCTCACCCAAAGGGGAGCTGTCCTCAGAAGGGGACAAAACTGAAGTGATCCTAAGCCACTCCTTGCGATAATCATAGCGGTAATTGAAAAAATGCTTGTTCAGGAACACCCGAAGATGAGCCCGCATCTGCCCGGAAAACAACAGGGCCACCAGCAAAAGCCCAGCCCCGACCAGGAATGCAATCTGGAAAACTTCCCCCCACTGACCGCCATACAGGCGGACATAATAACCGGCGGTGGCCATTACCAGGAGATACAGGCCAGCCCCCAAGAGGGCCGCCGAATGGAACACGAAATCCCGGGAGACGAATGCCCTCACCGACCAGTCCGGATTGCGCGCCGCTGTCACCGCCAACAGCGGCACCAAAAGGCTTACCACCAGCCCCCTCGCTGCCCAAAGACTGGGGCTGATCCGCCTGAACAGCAAAGCCTCGGAATAGAGGTAAAACTCATACGCGCACAGTCCTCCAATCGCCAAGCACAAAAACTTGATATACCAGCGCCGGTCCGGGCGGGTGTTGCGATACAGTTGCTCCACCATCACCAGGCCCAAAAGCGAAAGCCATAGCTGCCCGATCAGCGGCAATTCGGTCATCTGCCACTTTATTTCGAGCGCCTTCAGCAACAGGGACGTCCATGGCTGCACCAGCAGCAACAAACCCAGACCCAAACCGCCATAGCGTGCCCAGCGCGCGTGCCCTTGGGTGCGCAGTTCCACTGGCAAAAGCTGCCACAAAAGCCCCAGCCAGATCCCTTTGTGCAGGACTTCCAGCGACCAGATCGACGCCGCCGGCAAGGTCCTAAAAGCCAACTGCCAGGCATTGACCCCCGCCCACAGCGCAGTCACCCCCGCCGCCAAAACCAGCAGTCCCCCCTGCAGGCGGCCCCGCCAACAGCTTGCCAGCATTGCGGTGAGAAACCCATAGGCGGCGGCAGCAATCGCGTAACTGACGACACTGATGGAGGAATCCATATCAACGCGCCCCCTTGCCCCACAGGACCACTTCCACGGTCTGGAGCAGGATCAGAAAATCCAGGAACAGGCTGTAGTTTTTGACGTAATACAAATCGTACTGTAGCTTTTCGATCGTGTCCGCTTCATCTTCGGCATACGGATAACGCACCTGGGCCCAACCGGTGATTCCAGGTTTGACCCGATGGCGCTCGGCGTAGTAGGGGATAGCCTCGGCAAATCTCTCCACGAATTCTGGCCGTTCCGGACGCGGCCCGACGAAGCTCATATCGCCCTTGAATACATTCCACAGCTGCGGCAGTTCGTCGATGCGGGTCTTGCGGATGAACCGCCCTACCCGGGTCACCCGGTCGTCGTTGGGCTTGGCCATGCGCACCCCGTCCTTTTCCGCATCGGGGCGCATGCTGCGGAACTTGATCAGCCGGAACAACTTCCAATCGGCACCCACCCGCGTTTGGCGGTAGAAGATCGGGTGTTTTCCTCGACATTCTATCCAGATCGCGGCGGCGGTCACCAGCATCACCGGCCAGGCGACCGCCAACAGCCCGAGGCTGGCGGCGATGTCAAACAGGCGTTTGACCAGCAGGCTGCTCTGCATCCGGAAACCATCGGAAAACACCAGCCAACTCGGATGCAAACAATCGATCTTGACGATCCCCGCTTCGCGTTCGAAAAAGGTGAGGAGATCCACCACGTCGATTCCCTGCATTTTGCAGTCGAGCAGTTCATCCACGGGAAATCCCTGACGCCGGTCGTCGGGGGCGACGACGACTTCGTCGATATCTTCGCGCTCGGCAAGCTCTCTTAAGGGAACGTCAAGATCGATCAAGCGTTCCGAGTCCACTTGGCAAGACTCGTTTCCCATCCGCACGAACCCCACCAAGGTCAGATTCCCGTAAGGTAGCCGCTGCCCGCAATCCAACATCCGGCGGGCGAGGTTACCGGCCCCGAGCACCAATACCCGTCGCTTCAGGCGCTGGCTGTCCACAAACCGGTAAAACAGACGGCGGGCGCCAACGGTCGCCAAAAACGAAACCAGGAGCGCGAATCCGAAAATCCCGCGGCCGATGAATAATTTTGGAAAAGCATAGAAAATCAGGCTCATCACCACCGTGCCGAGCATAAAGCTCGCACTCAGGCGCAGCAGAAGATTGGCCAGACTCCATTGGTGGGTGGCACGCTGATACAGCCCAACGCCGGCATTTAAGATCACCATCGTCAGGGCAAACAGGCCGGCGGTAATCCACCCATAGAACTCCATACGCCAGCCTTCCGAGCGCAGGAAACGAAAGTGACCGCCAATGAAGATCGCCGCCAGAAACACCGCCAACTCCAAAAGCATCAAACTCAAATAGGCAGCGGAGATGTAGTGGCGGAAAATACGGATCATGGCATAACCTGCTATGCAAAGTGGTTTTGTGGTTCTGGCTGAAGGCCGCCTTCCGTCAGCCCAATCATGCTAACAAAAAAGCTCGGTGTAAGGTTAAATTGCTATACATTATTACCATAGCCGCAAATCGGCTATGCTTTCATGATCCAAGCACAATTTGCGCAAGGAGGTTTCATGCTGTCACTGGACAAGGTCAACATCGGGATCGTAGGTCTAGGCTATGTGGGTCTCCCCCTGGCAGTAGAGTTCGGGCGCTGCTTTGAGACCATCGGCTTGGATGTCAACCAGCAACGGATCGAGGAATTAAAGCGCGGCGTCGACCGCTCCCGGGAGGTGGAAGCGGAGGAACTCAGGCGCGCCGAGCGCCTTAAGTTTACCGCCGATCCCGAAGATCTGGCCCAGTGCAATGTATTCGTGATCACCGTCCCCACGCCCATCGACCAGCACAAGCGCCCGGATCTAGGGCCGCTGACTTCCGCCAGCTGCACCGTCGGCAGGCTACTTAAGCCGGGCGATGTCGTGATCTACGAATCCACCGTCTATCCCGGTGCCACTGAGGAAGTGTGCGTGCCGATCCTGGAACGGGAATCGGGATTGAGGTTCAACCGGGGCTTTTTTGTCGGCTACAGCCCCGAGCGTATCAACCCCGGCGACAAAGCGCACCGGGTCACCACTATCGTCAAAGTCACCTCGGGCTCGACCCAGGAGGCCGCCGAGTTCGTCGATCAGCTGTATCAAAGCATCATTCCTGCCGGCACCCACAAGGCTAGCAGCATCAAGGTCGCCGAAGCCGCCAAGGTGATCGAGAACACCCAACGCGACGTCAACATCGCCCTGATCAACGAACTGGCTATGTTGTTCCACAAGCTTGGGTTAGACACGCTGGAGGTACTTGCGGCAGCTGGCAGCAAGTGGAATTTTTTGCCGTTCCGCCCAGGGCTGGTAGGCGGCCACTGCATCGGCGTCGATCCTTATTACTTGACTCACAAAGCACAAGCAATCGGTCATCACCCGGAGATCATCCTAGCCGGACGGCGCATCAACGACGCCATGGGCGAATACGTGGTCGCCCGGGTAATCAAACTGATGAACCAACGCCGCATCCACGTGTGTCAGTCCAACGTCTTGATCTTGGGAATCACGTTCAAGGAAAACTGCCCTGACATCCGCAACACCCGGGTGATCGACATGATTCGTGAGCTTAAAACTTACCACGCTGAGGTCGAGGTCTACGACCCATGGGCTTATCCCGACGAAGCCAAGCAAACACTGGGGATAGAGCTGCTTGAAAAGCCAGAGCCTGGGCGGTATGACGCGATCATCGTCGCCACTGCCCACGACCAGTTCCGGGAAATGGGCGCTGCCCAGATCCGAGCGCTGGGAAAGCCGAGCGCGGTGCTATTCGACGTCCGGGGCATTCTGCCCGCAGACAGCGTGGACGGGCGGTTGTGAAAGTCTTGGTGACTGGCACCGCCGGTTTTATCGGTTCTTTCCTGGCCCATAGACTGCTCGATCGCGGCGATGAGGTCATCGGTATCGACAACCTCAACGATTATTACGACGTTCGCCTAAAACAGGCGCGCCTGGCAAGGCTCAACGCCCGTCCAGGCTTTACTGAGATCCGCGCCTGCCTGGAGGATGGCGAAGCGATCACGGCGGCCTTTCGCAAATACCGTCCACAGCGGGTGGTCAACCTGGCCGCCCAAGCTGGCGTGCGTTACTCGCTGGAAAATCCCAAAGTATACATCGACGCTAATCTGGTAGGCTTTTGCAACATTCTCGAGGCGTGCCGCCATTTCGAGGTAGACCACTTGGTCTATGCGTCTTCCAGCTCGGTCTATGGGGCCAATACCAAGATGCCGTTTTCGGTCCATCACAACGTGGACCATCCGGTCAGCTTGTATGCGGCCACTAAGAAAGCCAATGAGTTGATGGCCCACGCTTACAGCCATCTCTACAGTCTCCCCACCACCGGCCTGAGGTTTTTCACCGTCTATGGCCCTTGGGGGCGGCCAGACATGGCGCTGTTTAAATTCACCCGAAACATCCTAGAGGGCAAGCCCATAGCCATCTATAACTATGGCAGACACAAACGCGATTTCACTTACATCGACGACATCGTCGAAGGGATAGTGCTCACCCTAGACCAGATCGCAAGTCCTAATCCGGACTGGTCCGGAGACCATCCGGATCCAGGCACCAGCCAGGCTCCTTACCGGCTCTACAACATCGGCAGCCACAATCCGGTGGAACTGATGCGCTTCATCGAAGTCTTAGAACAAGCCTTGGGAATCGAAGCCAAAAAAAACTTTCTGCCAATGCAAAAAGGCGATGTGCCCGAAACCTTTGCCGACATAACTGACTTGATGCGCGCTACCGGCTACGTTCCGACCACCCCGATCGAAGTTGGCATCGCCCGCTTCGTGGCCTGGTATAAGGACTACTACGGCTACCGATGACTGCTTCCCATCCACCGTTGCTCGGCTTTGCCGCCTTCAGCGGAACCGGCAAAACCACCCTGCTGATTCAGCTGATCCCGCACCTCAAGCGCCAGGGACTGAAAGTGGGATTGATCAAACACGCCCACCACAGCTTCGATGTCGATCAACCCGGCAAAGACAGCCACCAGCTGCGCCAGGCCGGCGCCAGCCCGGTCATGGTGGTCTCGAGCCGGCGGCGGGCGATCGTCTACGAATACCCAGATCAGGTCGAGGTTCGTCTGGCCGACCAGCTAGGCTTTCTGGATACCAGCAAGCTGGACCTGATCCTGGTGGAAGGTTTCAAACGCGAGCCGATTCCCAAAATCGAACTCCATCGTCCAGCTCTGGGCAAACCGCTGCTGTTTCCCGACGATCCCAACATCATCGCTGTGGCCACCGATGCGCCGCTGCCCTGCCCGCTGCCCTTGCTGGACCTCAACCGGCCACAACAAATCTGCGATTTTATCCTGCATGGCTTCCTCGCTCGTTGACCCCTGCCAAGGCGACTTGCTCAGCCTAGAGGCTGCGCTCGCCCAGATCCTGGCCGCCATCTCCCCCCTAGACGCCTGCGAACAGCTGGCCATCAAGCCGGCTTTGGGAAGGATTCTCGCCGAGCCGGTCAGAGCCCCGCTGGATCTTCCCCCGTTTGCCAATTCGGCGGTGGACGGTTACGCCGTCAACCTGCACGGGGTAGATAGGGACAAGTGGCTGGTGAGAGGTCTTCAAGTAGTCGGGGAGAGCTTTGCGGGCAAACCTTATTCGGGCCGACTCGGCGCCGCCCAAGCCGTGCGTATCTTCACCGGGGCAGTCCTCCCTGAGGGGACGACGATGGTGATCATGCAGGAGGAGGTGATACGGGAAGGTCAAGCCATCCGTCTTAAACGTTTGCCTGAGCTAGGGGAAAACATCCGCCTGGCCGGTAGCGATGTCCACTGCGGCGAGACCGTGCTGGAATCAGGCCATTGCCTTAAGGCTGCCGATCTGGGCCTGCTTGCGGCTTTGGGCATCCCGCAGGTGTCGGTATTCCAACAACCGCGCATAGCCTATTTTTCCAGCGGCGATGAACTATGCGGTTTAGATGAACCTCTGGCCCCCGGCCAGATCCACGACAGCAATCGTTACAGCCTGCATGGGCTGCTGGCGGAACTTCCCGTCTTAGCCTGCGATCTTGGCACCGTTCCGGACGACCTGGCCCAGCTTACCGCTTTGCTTAAAGAGGCCGGCCAAAGCTTCGATCTCATCTTGAGCTCTGGCGGCGCCTCGGTAGGCGAGGCAGATTTGCTGCGCCGGGCAGTTTCCCAAGTCGGCCAGATAACGTTGTGGCGGATCGCGATCAAACCGGGCAAACCGCTGATTTTCGGCCGCATTGGCCGGGCCTGGTACTTTGGCCTGGCGGGCAATCCGGTCTCAGTCCACGTCGGCTTTACCCAGATCGTGCGCCCGGCTATCTGGAAACTGGCAGGTTTGACCGAATTCAAACCGCTCAGGCTCAAAGCGCTGTGTCAAAACGATCTGAGCAAGACCCGGGGGCGGTTGGAATTCCAGCGCGGCCAACTTGGTCTGGATGAGCACGGGCGGTTGACCGTCACCGGCCTTGCAGGACAGGGATCGCACCAGCTCGCCGCGCTCAGCCGGGCCAATTGCTTCATCGTCTTGCCAGCGCCAAGCGAAAGGGTGCGAGCCGGTGAAAGCGTGACCGTGGAGCCGTTTTCCACCTGGCTTTCCCATGCCTGACCTTGCCGGTTTGTTCATCACCGGCACCGATACCGGGGTGGGCAAGACCCGCATCGGCGCAGCTTTGGTACGAGCGCTCAAGGCAAGGGACTTTACGGTTTGGGTACGCAAGCCAGTCGAGACCGGCTGTGCGCGTACAGCCGCCGGCCTTTTGCCCCAGGACGCCCAGATCCTAAGCTGCGCAGCCGGGGACCCGGAGCCTTTGGAAGCCGTCTGCCCCTACCGATTCGAGGCCGCCGTCTCCCCGGAACGCGCCGCCCGGCTTTGCGGCCAAGCTCTTGAGCTGGAACACTTGATCGAAGCTTGCCGGCCTCCGGGCGAAGGGCTGATGCTGGTGGAGGGGGCAGGGGGGTTCTATTCCCCCATCGCCGCCGCAGCCCTTAACGCCGACCTAGCTCAGGCGTTGGCACTGCCGGTACTGCTGGTTGCCACCGACCGGCTAGGGGTCATCCATCAGGTATTGTTGACCTTGGAGGCCATCTCCGGACGCGGGCTAAATCCGATCGGGATAGTCTTAAACCAAATCCGGCGTTTGGCTACCTCGTCCATGGATAACTTGGAGGATCTCCGCCGCTGGTGCCAGGTACCGGTGTATCCCGTCCCCTTTGTCCAGCCGCAGGAAGAAAAAATTTTAGACCGATCTCTGCTGCCTCTGATCGAACGGCTAGAACGCCTCTGGCTTGCGATCCCTGAGCAATAGATGGCGCACCGCTTCCTCAGGCGATACCCCCTCGTAAAGCAGCGCGTAGACCTGCTCCACGATCGGCGTCTCGACCCCGAACTTCCCAGCCAATTGCCAGATCAGCCGCGCGGTCAGGATTCCTTCGATTTCCTGCCCGATCTCGGCTTTCAATTCCGCAACCGTCCGCCCTCTCCCAAGGCCTAGTCCTAGCCTTCGATTCCTGGATTGATCGTCGGTAGCAGTGAGGATCAGGTCACCGACCCCGGCCAGCCCCATGAAGGTCCGGGCCTCGGCACCCATCGCTTCCCCTAGTCGCATCATCTCTGCCAACCCGCGGGTGATCAGGGCCGCCCGGGCATTGGCACCGAACCCCATGCCATCGGAAACGCCGGCGGCGATGGCAAGAACATTCTTGATCGCCCCTCCCAGCTGCACCCCGATCAGATCGCTACAGGTGTAAGCGCGGAAAAATTCGTTGTGGAGAAGTTTTGCCACCGCCGTGGCGAACGGCGCCTCGAGCGAAGCGACGGTGATAGCAGCAGGCAAGCGGAGCATGACCTCGCGCGCAAAGGTTGGCCCAGACAACGCGGCTAGGTGACATTCCGACCCCAACACCCCGAGCGCCACTTCGTGCAACAGGCGACCGCTATCCGGGTCCAGCCCCTTGGTACCCCAGGCGATTCTAGGCGAGGGCGGCAGGTAAGGCCGCAAGCTAGTCAGGCAGGCCGCGAAGGCGTGGCTAGGTACCACCACCAGGACGAGATCCCGGTCGCTGACCGCCCGGCCAAGATCGCTTTCGAACACGATCTCAGGAGAAAGCGCAAGCCCCGGCAGATAACGCTCGTTGCTACAGGTATCGGCCAGCGCCCGAATCCGCTGTGGGTCGATATCCCACAGGCTGACCGAGAAACCGTTACCGGCGATCAGATTGGCGAGCGCGGTCCCCCAAGAACCTGCTCCCAACACGCAAACGGAGGCGAGATGATCCATCCTCAATTGGGCTTGGCGGTGGTTTCAGGCCGGGCTTGCTGCTGCACCTTCTGGGCGTAGATGGCCTCGAAATTCACCGGCGGCAGAAGCATAGGCATGAAACCACCTTTGAGGGAGAGATCCGACACCACTTCCCGGGCGTAAGGGAAGAGGAGGTTGGGACAGTAAATCCCAAGCAGTGGATCCAATTCCTCTCGCCCAAATCCTTGGATGGAGAAAATCCCAGCCTGGGCTGCTTCCACCAGATAAGCAGTCATCTGCCCCAATTTGACCGTGATGGTGACGGTCAGGACCACCTCATACAAGTTTTCCTGGAGCATCTGGGCATTGCTGGACAGGTTGAATTCCACCTGGGGCTCCCAGCGTTGGGTAAAGATGCTTGGGGAGTTGGGGGTTTCGAAGGATAGATCCTTGACGTAGAGCTTCTGGATGGCAAATTGCTTTTGCGCTTGGTCGGCCATGATTTAAGTTCCTCTAGGTTGGCTTGGATTTGGTGACCGGAAGGCTAGCGTCCTCCCACGCCCTCATGCCGTTCTTGAGCAGATAGACCTTCTCGAAGCCTGCCTGTATCAGCTTTTTGCACGCCGCAGGAGAGCGGGTACCGGACTGGCAAGCTACGACCACCGGCTTGTGCTTCAAGTCTTCCAGCTCACCGAGGCGTTTCTCCAACTCCCCAAGCGGAATCAGCCGGGTACCTGCAATATGGCCTTTGGCCCACTCGTGGGGTTCACGCACATCTACCACGACTGCATCTTCCTGGTTGATCAGCATCACCGCTTCCAGCGGCGTGACGATCTTATACTTGCGCAGCAGGCTTTCCATCAGATCGCGCAGCAAAAGCACCACCACCGCCGCAAAGGCAAGGACTAAGTACAAATGATTGCCTACGAATTCGAACAAACGCTCCATAAATTATCCGATTCGGAAACGGGTTTTACCATGCTCGCAAAACACCAACCGGATCATCTCGATCAATTGCAAAGTACGCGGGTCGTCGATGCGGTAATAGACCCGGTTAGCCTGTTTGTCGAAGGTCAAAAGCCCCTTCTCACGCAAAATCGCCAAGTGCTGGGAAACATTGCTCTGAGTAGTACCCACTTGTTCCAAGATTTCCTGCACGCTCGCTGGCCCCCTGCCCAAAGTGCATAATATCTTTAGCCTCAATGGATGCGACATGGCTTTCAAGCATCTGGCTGCATGAATGACGTCCGCCTCATCGACGATCAACTGCTCTGACATACACCTTGTCGATTACTTTTGAGAAAAAGCAATTCGGGAAAGCCTGTTTTAAGCATCCATCCCTTGCACCGTAAAATGCGCTATTATACCTGTTTTCATTACTTTTGCTTGGCAAAACGTTAAAGCAATTTTTTGATCACTCAAGGAAGCATTGATGCGCATCACAACCAACCTGCTCCTGCTTGTTCTGGGCGCCTTGCTCGGTATTTTGCTCGGCACCTGCGATAACGTCCTGGCCGAACGCCCAGCCAAGCAGACCGAAACGATTCCTTTCACGGAACTGCGCACCTTCACCGAGGTCTTCGGACGAATCCAAGCAGACTATGTGGAGCCGGTCGCGGACAAAACCCTGCTGGAAAATGCCATCCGCGGCATGCTGTCTGGACTCGATCCCCATTCTTCCTACTTGACTCCAGATGAGCTCAAGGAATTGCGCATCGGTACCACGGGCCAGTTTGGTGGCCTTGGAATCGAGGTAGGGATGGAAAACGGCTTTATCAAGGTCATCGCCCCGATCGACGACACACCGGCCCAGCGCGCTGGCATCAAGCCGGGAGATTTGATCATTCGTCTGGACGACAAGCCGGTCAAAGGAATGTCCCTAGAGGAAGCGGTCAAGATCATGCGCGGTCAACCCGGCACCCAGATCACGCTGACCATCGTGCGCGAGGGCTTGGACAAGCCGCTCAAGATCACCCTCACCCGTGCGGTGATCAAGGTCAAGAGCGTCAAGCAAAAGATCCTCGAGCCTGGCTATGGTTACCTGCGTATCACCAGCTTCCAGTCGGGCACCGGGGAGCAACTGCTCAAAGCCGTTGCCAAATTGAAAAATGAAGGCCCGCTCAAAGGCGTCATTCTGGATCTGCGCAATAACCCAGGCGGTATCCTGAATGCTGCGGTGGCGGTCAGCGATGCCTTCCTGGAGGGGGGACTGATCGTCTATACCGACGGCCGGATCGAAGAGTCGAAAATGAAATTTGAGGCTACTGCCGGCGATATTCTTGCAGGGGTGCCGATGGCGGTACTCATCAATGCAGGATCTGCTTCAGCTTCGGAAATCGTCGCCGGAGCCCTGCAGGACCACAAGCGCGCAATCCTCCTGGGGCAAAAAACCTTCGGCAAGGGGTCGGTGCAGACCATCCTGCCCTTGAGCAATGGCGGAGGGGTCAAAATGACCACTGCCCGTTACTACACTCCGTCAGGGCGCTCGATCCAGGCCGAGGGGATCGTTCCTGACATCACCTTGGGCATGGTACGCTTGGAAAAGATCAGCGAGGCCGATGAGTTCAAACCCCTGACCGAAGCCGATCTGTCCCGCCACCTGGAAAACGGACAGAAGGAATCCAAGCCAAAGAGCGATACTACAACCGATGGCGATAAGGAAGAGGAAGGTCTATTGCAGGATTACCATCTGCATGAAGCTTTGAATGTGCTCAAGGCAATCACCATCCTCAAAGATGCTTCCCGATAACCTGGCCGAGCTCCAAGGTGGCAACGTCAATGCAAGCAGCTGGCGATACGCCTAGGGTAAATCAAACCAATCGAAAAAATTCAGCTCTCCCTCAAACTTGTTATATTCTAATTATTTAACCACAATCGGGAGTATAAGGGGGGTCTCTTGTTCAGGTTCATACTCGCTTTCCTTGTTTTGTTGGCGCTGCCATCTATTGCCACCGCCTCCGAATGGGAAATACTGGGGCTGGTAACGACTGAACGCGGTATCTACTGCGTGTTGATCTTCATCATCGCCTATATCCTGGTGATGACCGAGGAATTCATCGAGCTGAAAAAATCCAAACCGGTCATCGTCGCCGCCATCATCATCTGGGCCGAAGTCGCGTATCTGGCTAGCACCAAAGGGGTTTCGGCGGATGAGCTGCAGAGCGTGATCGCCGGCAACGTCAACGAGTACGGCCAGCTGATGCTGTTTCTGCTGGTCGCCATGACTTACATCAACGCGATGGCCAACCGCAACGTATTCGAACGCCTGCGCTCCTGGCTCATCAGCCGTAACTTCGGCTACCGCAAGCTGTTCTGGATCACCGGAATCATCGCCTTCTTTCTGTCGGCGGTTGCCGACAACCTGACCACCGCCTTGCTGATCGGGACGGTGGTGCTGGCGGTGGGCAAAGACAATCCCAGCTTCATCGCCCTGGGGCTCATCAACCTGGTAGTAGCGGCCAACGCCGGGGGGGCTTTTTCTCCATTCGGAGACATCACCACCCTGATGGTCTGGCAGGCGGAGAAAGCGTCTTTCTTTGAGTTCTTCGAACTGTTCATCCCTTCGTTAGCCAACTACGTGGTGCCGGCCGCCGCGATGCACTTTGCCATCCCCGCCGAGCAGCCCGAGCAAAGCGAAGACGGCCTGGTCCCTTTGAAGATCGGAGCCTATACCATCTGCGCCTTGTTCGGCCTGACCATCGCCTTGGCGGTGGGCTTGAAGCAATTTCTGAACCTGCCGCCGTTCATGGGCATGATGCTCGGCTGGGGGATCCTGGCCGTCTACGGCTTCTGGCTCAAACACCAGGAACACGATCTTCCCCACGACCGGCGCTTTGACATCTTCGAGATGGTGCGCGATGCCGAATGGGACACCTTAATGTTCTTTTTCGGCGTGATCTTCTGCGTCGCAGGCCTTGCCTACATTGGTTACATGGAGGTGACGGCGAAATGGTTGTACGGTGATCTTGGCCCGACTACCGCCAATATCTTAATCGGTTTCCTATCCGCCATCGTCGACAACATCCCGGTGATGTTTGCGGTCATCGAGATGGACCCGAACATGCCGCTGTATCAATGGCTGCTGGTGACCCTGACCACCGGGGTGGGGGGGTCGATGCTGTCCATAGGCTCGGCCGCCGGAGTGGCCCTGATGGGGGTTTCCAAGGGCAAATACACCTTCTTTTCCCACCTGCGCTGGACCCCTGCCATCGTGGCGGGGTATTTCGTCAGCATTCTCGTTCACCTCTGGCTGAACGCAGCCTAATCCAAACCGACCACCCCTTGCCCAACCCTGGGCAAGGGGGTTTCCAGCCAGCGCCGGAAACGCATCAGCAGGAGCAACCCCGGCAGCGCCGCTGCGGCGCACAGCGCAAAGAACTCCATCCAACCCAACTGCTGCGCTATCCAGCCGGTGGGTGCTGCAACGATCACCCGCGGCATCCCCATTAAACTGGATAACAAGGCGTACTGGGTTGCGGTGAAGCGTTTGTCAGTCTGAGTGGCCATAAAGGCCACAAAAGCCGCTGTTCCCATCCCCGCCGACAGGTTCTCGAAGCTGACCACTCCCGTCAACCCCAAAAGGTTAGGCCCAAGATAAGCCAACCATGCGAACCCAGCGGTTGAGGCAGCTTGGAGGATGCCGAACAGCCATAATGCGGCATAGATCCCCAACCGCAGGATCAATATTCCCCCGACTAGCCCACCGGCTACCGTGGCCCAAAACCCGAACAGTTTGACCACCGCACCGATTTCAGTCTTGCTGAAGCCGAGATCCAGGTAAAACGGCATGGTCATGTGACTGGCCATAGTATCGCCGAGTTTGTACAAGAGGATGAATAAAAGGATCAGCACCGCATCCTGGCGCCTGAAGAATTCCAGAAAAGGCTCGATCACCGAAGTAGCAGGCGGGGCGGGGCTGTCGCTGCCGACCCGGGACTCCCGGGCCCATAGGGTCACCAGGACGCCTGAGGCCATTAGCGCGCCACTCAACCAATATACCTTCTGAAAGCCGAGGAAATCGGCCAGGATCAACCCACCCCCAGAGGTCAACAGCATCCCCAGCCGATACCCGTTGACATAAAAAGAGGCGCCTAGGCCTTGCTCCAAATCCGTCAGGGATTCACGCCGATAGGCATCGATCAGGATATCCTGGCTGGCGGACAGAAAGGTCACCCAAAACGCAACTAGCGCCATCCAGACAGGATCGGCCACAGGGTGGGCAAACCCGATGCAGACTAGGCCCACCGCCAGCATGAGTTGCATCCATAGCAGCCAACCCAGGCGCCGCCCTCCGGGCAAGGCAAAGCGGTCGAACAGCGGCGCCCATAGGAATTTACCGGTATAGGGAAGCCCTACCAATGCAAACAAGCCGATGGTGGTCAAATCCACTCCGGCTTCCCGCATCCATGCCTGCAGTACCGATCCGGTAAGGAGCAGCGGCAAGCCGCTGTAGAAACCCATGGCAAAAGCCACCGCCATGCGGCGGCTAAATATAGCCCGTAACCAGGAATGCTCAGAGAGGATAGTCATAATCGATGATCAAAGGCGCATGGTCGGAGAAACGCTCCTGACGATAAATCTCCACTCTCAAAATGCGGTCTTTGAGCGAGGGGGAGAGGATTTGATAATCGATCCGCCAACCCACGTTTTTGTCCCACGCCCGACCCCGGTTGGACCACCAGGTGTATTGGTCCGGTGCTTGATTGAGGATGCGGAAAGCGTCCACCCACCCCTGTTCTTCGAGCAGTTTGTCCATCCAGGCCCGCTCCTCAGGCAGAAAACCCGAACGGTTCTGGTTGGCGCGCCAGTTCTTGAGGTCGATCTGTTTATGGGCGATGTTGAAATCACCGCAAAACACATAATCCCGCCCAGTTTGCCGACGGGTGCGCAGAAACTCTAGGAAATGCTCTAAAAATTCGAATTTGAAATTTTGCCGCTCCTCGCCTGAAGTCCCCGAAGGCACATATACCGAAGCCACGCTCAGCTTACCGAAGCGTCCCTCCAAATACCTCCCCTCGCGATCTGCTTGCGGACAACCTAAACCTTCAATCACCTCATCCGGTTGCCGGCGAGCGTATAGAGCAACTCCGCCATAACCTTTTTTGTGCGCGGTCAAGTAATAACAATGATAGCCTTGAGGCCAAAACACGTGGTCTTGAAGTTGTTCTGGCTGCGCCTTGATTTCCTGCAAACAAACGAGATCTGCGTTCTGAACTGCAAGCCAGGCAAACAACCCCTTGCTCGCCGCTGATCGGATCCCATTCACGTTGAGCGTAATCACCCGCATGGATCTTCCCGCCAAGTGGACAAAACCACCCCATCAACTATATTAAAAACACCAAGCAAATCCTGACATACTCGCGGATAGAACACAAAACCCATGGCGACATCGAGCGCAAGCATACCCAAGCTCAGTGGCCTGGCCCGTTGCCTGGTTGACGCCGGTTTGCTGACCGAGCAGGACGCTTCTCGCTATCAGGAACAGGCGCACCACCAGAAATCCCCCCTGGTGTCTTTCCTGGTAGCCAACCAAGTCCTAAGCAGCCTCACCATCGCGGCCGCTACTTCGCGCCAATTCGGAGTCCCCTTGTTCGATCTCGAGGCCATGGATATGGGATTTTTGCCGGTCAAATTGGTCAGCGACAAGCTGATTCAGAAACACCATATCCTGCCGCTTTACCAACGCGCCAATCGCTTGTTTCTAGCAGTCTCCGACCCCACCAACCTGCAGGCTCTGGACGAGGTCAAATTCCACACCGGGCTTTCGACGGAAATCATCCTGGTTGAGGAAAGCAAGCTCGCCAAAGCCATAGATGCCGTGCTGGAAGCCGCCGACAGCAGCTTTCAGGAGCTTCTGGATGAAAACCTTGAACACCTCCAGATCCAAAGCACCGACGAGGATCATGGCCCAGCCGTCACCGAATCGGAGGTGGAAGACGCCCCTATCGTGCGTTTCGTCAATAAGATTTTGCTGGATTCGATCAAGAAAGGGGCTTCCGACATTCACTTCGAACCCTATGAAAAGACCTTTCGCATCCGTTTCAGGATCGACGGCATGTTACACGAGGTGACCTCCCCTCCCCAAAGCCTTGCCACGCGAATCATTTCCAGGATCAAAGTCATGTCCAAGCTGGACATCGCTGAACGCCGCGTACCTCAGGACGGCCGCATCAAAATGCTGCTGTCGCGCAACAAAACCATCGATTTCCGCGTCAGCACCTGTCCAACGCTGTTTGGGGAAAAGGCGGTTTTGCGCCTGCTCGACCCAACCAGCGCCCAAATCGGCATCGACAAGCTGGGGTTTGAACCGGTGCAGCGAGAACGGTTCTTGAACGCGATCCATAAGCCCTATGGCATGATTCTGGTCACTGGCCCCACCGGCAGCGGTAAGACCGTGACCCTATACACCGCCTTGAACATTCTCAACACTCCAGATAAGAACATCTCCACCGCCGAAGACCCGGTCGAAATCACCGTTCCCGGCATCAATCAGGTCAACATCAATCCCAAGGCCGGCCTGACGTTTGCCAGCGCTCTGCGCGCTTTTTTAAGACAAGACCCGGACATCATTATGGTGGGGGAGATCCGCGATCTTGAAACCGCCGAAATCGGGGTCAAAGCCGCCCAAACCGGCCACCTTGTGCTTTCCACCCTGCACACCAACGACGCCCCCCAGTCCCTGAACCGGCTGGCACAAATGGGCATTCCACCGTTCAACATCGCCTCCTCGGTAATTTTGATCCTGGCCCAGCGGCTGGCCCGGCGTTTGTGCGAATACTGTAAGCAAGAGGCCGACTATCCGCCGGAATTGCTCCTCAAAACGGGCTTTAGAGAGGAGGAACTGGATGACTTATCGTTGTTCACCGCCAACCCACAAGGCTGTGACCATTGCACCAAAGGCTACAAGGGCCGGGTGGGCATTTATCAGGTGATGCCAATTTCCGAGGCCATCAACCGGCTCATCCTTGAAGGGGGCAACGCTGTGCAGATTAGCCAGCAAGCCAAGGCAGAAGGCGTAAGCGACCTTAGGGAATCAGGACTGAACAAGGTTCGTCAGGGAATCACCAGCATCGAAGAAATCGACCGAGTCACACAGGAATAACCACCATGGCAGCCAAAGCGAAAGAGACCGAATCGATCCTGTTTATTTGGGAAGGCATCGACAAAGGCGGCAAGCGGGTCAAGGGCGAACAGTTAGGACGCAGCGAAACCTTAGTCAAGGCCCAACTGCGCCAGCAGGGCATCAAGCCGATCAAGGTCAAGAAAAAACCCAAGTCCCTGTTCGGTGCCCGTTCCAAAAAAATTACCACCAAAGACATTGCCGTTTTCAGCCGCCAGCTCGCCACCATGCTGACCGCTGGGGTGCCGCTGGTGCAAGCATTCGACATTGTCGGCCGCGGCCATGAGAACCCGAGCATGCAGAAGCTGATCCTTCAGATCAAGGAGGACATCGAATCAGGCAGCACCCTGACCGAGGCGTTGCGCAAACATCCCCTATACTTCGACGACCTGTTCTGCAATCTGGTGCATGCAGGCGAGCAGGCAGGAGTCTTGGAAACCCTGCTCGACAAGATCGCCACCTACAAGGAAAAAACCGAATCTCTCAAGGCCAAGGTGAAAAAGGCGCTTTTCTATCCAACCGCGGTGATCGTAGTGGCCTGCATCGTGACCGCCATCCTCCTGATCTTCGTGGTGCCCCAGTTCGAGGAACTGTTCAAAGGCTTCGGCGCAGACCTTCCAGCGTTCACCCAATTGGTCATCGAGTTGTCCCGGTTCATGCAGGCGAACTGGTATTATCTGTTAGGCGCCATCGCGGTCTCAGGTTACGTCTTCGCCTATTTCAAGAAACGTTCCAGACCCTTCAACCGTTTTCTCGACCGTCTGTTTTTGAAGATCCCCATCATCGGTCCTCAGATCTTGCACAAATCCTCCATCGCTAGGTTCGCCCGCACCCTGTCCACCATGTCTACCGCCGGGGTTCCCCTGGTGGAAGCATTGACGTCGGTTGCAGGGGCGTCCGGCAATGCGGTTTATGCCGACGCTATCTTGGAGATGCGCGAGCAGGTCGCCACCGGTCAGCAGCTTCAGTCGGCCATGCGCCAGACCGGATTGTTTCCCCACATGGTGGTCCAGATGGTCGCCATCGGTGAGGAGTCCGGCGCCATCGACAGCATGTTGGCCAAGGTGGCCGATTTCTATGAAGAAGAAGTGGACACCGCGGTGGATGCCTTGAGCAGCCTGATGGAACCTGCGATCATGGCATTCCTCGGAATCGTGGTGGGAGGTCTGGTGATCGCCATGTATCTGCCGATCTTCAAACTGGGGGCGGTGGTCTGATGCCCCTTCTTGAAGCACTGGCACAGAACCAAGCGTTTTTTCTAATCAGCGTCGGCATCACCGGCTTGTTGGTGGGCAGCTTCCTCAACGTGGTCATCCATCGCTTGCCGAAGATGCTGGAGCGAAGGTGGCGGCGTGACTGCCTGGAAATGCTGGGCCAGCCGCCTGAGCCGGAAAGCGGGCGTTTGGATCTGGTTTATCCCCCCTCCACCTGCCCCAACTGTGGCCATAGGATCCGCGCCTTCGAGAATATCCCGATCCTAAGTTATCTGCTTCTAAAGGGACGCTGCGCCGGTTGCGGTAGCCGAATTTCCCCTCGTTATCCGCTGATCGAGGGATTGACGGCGATTCTATCGGCGATGGTGGCGTTGAGGTTCGGCTTCGACATGCAGACCCTGTGGGGGCTGGTGCTGACCTGGAATCTGATCGCCTTAAGCTGCATCGACTTGGACCATCAGCTTCTGCCAGATGCCGTCACTTTGCCCCTCATCTGGCTGGGGTTGCTGCTCAGCCTGCTTGAAGTATTTACCGATCCCCCTTCAGCCATCATCGGGGCGGCCGGCGGCTACGCGATTTTGTGGAGCGTCTATCAGCTGTTCCGGCTTACCACCGGGAAACAAGGGATGGGGTATGGCGACTTCAAACTGCTGGCGGCCGCAGGTGCCTGGCTGGGATGGCAGATGCTGCCGCTGATCATCCTCCTCTCCTCCCTGGCGGGGGCAACGATCGGACTCGGTTTGACTTTAGCTGTGGGCCGAGACAAGAATATCCCGTTATCGTTCGGACCTTACCTGGCGATAGCTTCCTGGATTGCGCTGTTGTGGGGTAAGGATCTAAACCGCCTCTATTTGCAACTGAGCGGAATCGGCTAAGCGGGTGCGCTTTTCTTCCCTGGCGCACGCAAAGGCACCTCCCAAATGCTGAAAATTGGACTGACCGGCGGCATCGGCAGCGGTAAAAGCACCGTGGCCAGGCTGTTTGAACGCCTTGGGGTCGAGGTGATCGACGCCGACCGCATCGCCCGGGAACTGGTAGAACCGGGCTGTCCTGCCCTAGAGGCCATCGAGGATGCCTTTGGTCCTGAAATTCTAAAGCCTTCCGGTCAGCTGGACCGGGCCAAACTACGCCAAAAAATTTTCTCCGATCCCAAGGCCAGAAAAGCCCTGGAAACCATCCTCCACCCCAGGATCTTTGCCGACATGAGCCTAAGAGCTGATCTTTGCCAAGCGCCTTACTGCATCCTCGCCATTCCCTTACTGGTAGAGACCGGAGCCCAGGACCAGGTGGACCGGGTGCTGGTGGTAGATTGCCCAGAACAGCTCCAGATCGAGCGGATCAAACTGCGCGACCGGCTGCCTGAAGACCTGATCCGACAGATCCTCGCCAGCCAGGCTTCACGCCAAGAGCGCCTCGCAGTTGCCGACGAGGTGATCGTCAACGCCGAAGATCTCTCCAAGCTGGAACAGCAGGTAGAGGAACTCCATCGTTTCTACCTGCGTCGAAATTTGGAACTGCGATGCCGCAATTGACCACCCCTCCACTCAGCCTGTATGTCCATTTACCCTGGTGCGTACGCAAGTGTCCCTATTGCGATTTCAATTCCCACGCGCTGCGGGGCGATCTGCCCGAGCACGGCTACGTGGATGCGCTGCTTTCGGATCTTAGCCAAGATCTGACCTGGGTAAAGGGGCGAGAGCTTCACAGCATCTTTCTGGGAGGCGGCACCCCAAGCTTGTTCTCCGCGGACAGCCTGGCGAGGCTGCTGACCGGCATTCGCCGGCTCGTTCCCTGGAACGACGGCATCGAGATCACCCTGGAGGCCAATCCCGGTACGGTGGAAAGCGGCAAATTCACCGAATTTCGATCCTTAGGGATAAATCGCCTGTCGCTCGGGATTCAGTCGTTTCAGGACGCCAAGCTCAAGGCCCTGGGCCGCATTCATACCGCCCGCGAGGCCATGGCCGCGATCGAGGCCGCCAAGTCTGCAGGTTTCAACAACATCAACCTGGATCTCATGTTCGGCCTGCCTCAACAGAGCCTAGGCGATGCCTTGGAAGATATCACTACTACCATTGGGTTTGACCCCACCCACATCTCCTTTTATCAGCTGACCTTGGAACCTGGTACCTTATTCGCCAAATATCCCCCGCCTTTGCCCGAGGAGGACCGGATCTGGGCAATCCAACAGGCGTGCCAGGAAAAACTGGCAGAAGCAGGGTTTGTCCGTTACGAAATTTCCGCCTACGCCCGGGATGGGTGCCAGTGCCAGCATAATCTCAACTATTGGCGGTTTGGCGATTACCTCGGCATCGGCGCCGGCGCCCACGGCAAACTGACTGATGCGCGGCAGGGTACAATCCATCGCCGCTGGAAAATCCATCACCCCATTCACTATATGGAAAAGGCCGCAACCTCCGCCCGAATCGGTGGCAGCACCCTCGTCGGGGATGCAGACAAACCCTTGGAATTTTTAATGAATGCGCTGCGCCTGAAGGAAGGATTTAGCCCTTGCCGATTCGAACAAAGAACCGGTTTGCCGTTTAGCGCAATCGAACCTTCCCTGGAACCATTGCTTGCCGAAGGATTACTGTGCCGGCAGGAGAATCGCATCGCCTGCACCCCTTGCGGCTGGAACTTTCTCGATACCCTGCTGGAGCGCTTCACCCCCTTTTGACCAAATTTTGACCATTCAAACAATCCCTTTTGATATCATATAACTACCTTATTCTCCCGCAGCCTCTCCACATTTTTATCCACAGAGATTGTGGATACCTCTTTAAAATAAGTACTTTTTAAGGTCCGCCATGCTCTCCTATCAACAACAGTTCATCGAGTTCGCCATCCATGCAGGCGCTTTGAGTTTCGGCCGTTTCACCTTGAAATCCGGCCGCACCAGTCCCTACTTTTTCAATGCCGGTCTGTTCAACAGTGGCGACAAGCTACTTAGGCTGGGGCAGTGCTATGCTGCCGCATTGGAGCAAAGTCAGATTGACTATGACATGCTCTATGGCCCAGCCTACAAGGGGATTCCCCTGGCCTGCGCCACCGCCATCGCCTTGGCCGACCGCTATGCCAAGGACATAGGTTACGCTTTCAATCGCAAGGAAGCCAAGGATCACGGCGAAGGCGGGCTGATCGTTGGCGCGCCGCTCGTGGGCCGGATCGTGATCGTCGATGACGTAATCACCGCCGGCACCTCGGTGCGGGAATCGGTGGATATCATCACCAAAGCGGGGGCGACCCCTTGTGGTGTCCTGCTCGCCCTAGATCGCCAGGAAATCGGTCCCGACGGTCGCGCTGCCACTACCGAGATCGAACAGCAGTATGCCATACCAGTGTGGGCCATCGTCACCATGGCGGACGTGATCGCTTACCTGGAAGAAAGCGGCCGTTTCCAGGATGAACTCAAAGCCATCCGTACCTATCGCGCCCGCTTTGGCGCTTCATTCTAATCCAGAAGCGGCTATGCTTAACCTTAAGATGAAACGTTTAAAGTTGCCTGTTTTCGTTTGCCTCGCCTGGGTCCTACTGGGCTCATGGGCGGGCGAAAATCCGCCCGCCAAGCTGTTCCAATGGGTGGACAACCAAGGCAAGGTACATTACTCCGACACCATTCCGGCAGAGGCGGCCGAGCATGAACGGGTAATCTATGACAAATCCCAGGTACGCAAACTGGAAGTGGTGGAAAGACCCAAGACACCGGAGGAATTGGCCCGCGAAGCGAGGCTGGCCGAGCTGCGTGAGGCGGAAAAGCGCTTGCTCGAAGAGCAAATGGCCCGCGACCAGGCGTTGCTGCGAACCTATCGCAACGAGGAGGACCTGCAACTGGCCCTCAAGGGGCAGCTCGAGACCATCGACACCCGCGTCAAGGTACTCAAGGCCAATGTCAAACGCCAGCAGGCTCAATTGGATAGCAAAATCAGGGAGGCGGCGGAGATCGAAAGGCAGGGACGCAGGGTTCCCCAAGGGTTGATCAATGCGATTGCAGGGATCCGCCACCAGATCCAGCAGCACCAGCTCAAAGTCGCCCGTGAACTCAAGGCCAAAGAGGAACTTAAGCGCAAGTTCGCTCAGGATCTGGCGCGTTTCCAGAACCTCAAAGCACGCCTGCAGGAAGGGGTGAAAAAAACCCCAACTACCCGTCCCGATTCAGAACCGTCGAGCCAACAGAGGGTCATCCTTAGCGTGGCCCACTGCCGGCAGAACATCGATTGCAACCAGGCTTGGCAATTGGCCAGGATTTATGTCCAGGTTCATGCCGCCACCCCGCTGTTCATCGACAGCGATACCATCCTCCATACCGAGGATCCTCATCAGGATCAGGACATCGCGCTGACGGTCGCCCGGATCAAAGGCAAGGACCAGAAGGATACCCTGTTTCTCGATGTGCGCTGCAAGCTCTCGAGAGTGGGCCAAAAGCTGTGCCATAGCGAGCGCGTGCGAGCAATCCGCGCCGGATTTGCCAGGTTCATCCAGGAAGGGTTGCGCTCAACCGCGAAGTAGGGTTCCGATGCCGCGGTCGGTAAACAGTTCGAGCAGCACCGCATGCTCGATCCGGCCATCGATGATGTGGGCACTTCGGACTCCACCTTGGAGCGCATCCATGGCGCAGCGCACTTTGGGGATCATCCCGCCGGAAATGGTGCGGTCAGCGATCAAACCCTCCACTTCCTGAATCGACAGACCGGTCAGGAGCCCCCCGTCCCGATCCAATACCCCGCGGGTATTGGTGAGCAGGATCAGTTTCTCCGCCCCGAGCACCTGAGCCAGCTTGCCTGCGACCAGATCGGCGTTGATGTTATAGGAACAGCCGTCTTCCCCTACCCCGATCGGGGCGATCACCGGGATGAAATTCCCGTGGACCAGCATATCGACCACCCCTGGGTCGATCCACTCCACCTCCCCCACGTGCCCCAGGTCGATGATCTCCGATGCCTGGGCCTCAGGGGCGGCCTTGGTCAGGGTGATCTTGCGCGCCCGGATCAGAGCGCCGTCCTTGCCCGTTAGGCCGACTGCGCGGCCGCCGTGCTGGTTGAGCAAATTGACGATCTCCTTGTTGACCAGGCCACCGAGCACCATTTCCACCACGTCCATGGTTTCGCTATCGGTCACCCGCATGCCATCCACGAACCGGCTGGGTTTACCCAACCGCTCCAGGAGACTCCCGATCTGGGGGCCACCGCCATGGACCACCACTGGATTGATCCCCACCAGTTTGAGCAATACCACATCGCGGGCGAAACCGTGTTTGAGGGCATCGTCCACCATCGCGTTGCCGCCATACTTGATCACCATGGTCTTGCCCTGGAAGCGGCGGATATAAGGCAGGGCCTCGATCAAAACATGGGCGATACGCCCAGCGGAATCCGTCGGAAGCGTCGATTGTTTTTCCATCCGTCATTCCCCACTCGCATCAAACGGCAGGTCCAAGGCGACCTCCAACGCCTCGAACCATTCCCGGAATCGGGCTTGAATCTTGGCAAGCGCCGTCTCGTCGTCGGCCTCGAACCGGAATACCAGGGCTGGGACGGTATGGGAGGCACGCACCAGGCCCCAACCATCGGCGAAATCTACCCGCACGCCATCGATCGAATTGATTTTGGCATCCTGGAAAAACTTGTCCGCCGAAGCCACCAGCACGCGCATGATCCTGTCAGGTCCAGCCTGGGCCAGATCGACCCTCAACTGGGGGGTAGCCACCGCCTGGGGCAGACCGGCGAACACCTCGTCGCAAGCCGCAGGTTCGGCAGACAGTATCTCCAGCAACCTGGCCGCACCATAAATCGCATCGGCAAAGCCGAACCAGCGTTCCTGGTACACGATATGGCCACTGAATCCCCCGCCGAGCACCGCTCCGACCTCGGCCATTTTAGCGTGGATGTGGTAGTAACCCGAAGGCGCCGCTACCGGACGCCCGCCGTGCTGGACGATGTAACTGGCCAACTGGCGGCTGCATTCGACATCGAAAACGATATCCCCGCCTGGTTCCCGGGACAATACATCGGCAGCCAGAAGCATCAGCACCCGGTCCGGCAGAATCAGGTTCCCTGCTGAATCGACCACGGCCAGCCGACAGCCGTCGCCGTCGAATGCTAAGCCGAGCTCCGCCTCCTTGTCTTTCCGCACTTTCGCAATCAGCCGGTCCAGGGCACCGGGAGCGAGGGGGTCGAGTATACCCCGGCTGTGGGACTCCTCAACGATGCACCCCAAAGTGCGCAAGAGCGCCGGTGCCACCTGAGCCGCCACACCGGCACCGCAATCTAAGACCACTTTCAAAGGACGACCGATATGGACGTCATCGATGACCGCACCGATATAATCGGCCACGAGATCTCGGCTTTCCAGCATTCCCAGGCCGGTACTAAAATCGCCGACTTTAAAGCGCTGCTGCAACCGCTGTAGCTTTTCGCCATACCAAGGCTGCTGGCCAATCACGATCTTAAGCCCGTTGTACTGCGGCGGATGGTGCCCCCCAGTCACCATCACCCCGCTGCGAACAGGCAGGTAGTGGGTGGCGAAATAAACCATAGGGACCGGCGCCTTGCCCAAATCGATGACATCCCGTCCACTGGCGCGCAGTCCCTCGATCAAGGATGAAGTCAGCTCCCCGCTCGAATCACGCGCATCGCGTCCGACCACCACGCTCTGCTCCCCTAAAGCGCCCGCTTCACTACCGATCGCCCGGCCCAGTTCGTAAACGATGGCCGGCGTCAGGGTATCGCCGGCATTGCCGCAGATGTCATCGGACCGAAAGATCGCCTCCGGCATGGAAACCGTTGCCATCGTCTTGGTATGACAGGGAAGCGCCTCCTCCACGCCGAGGTCAGGAGCAGGTTCCGGCCTGGCCTCAGGCAAAGGTTCCGAGCTTGCAGGCGGGGGAGCAGGCCTTTGCGGCTGGCCTTCGCGCTGCACCTGCAGCAGGCGATCGAGCAGCGGCTCGAGCTCCCGCAATGCCAAGGGGTAATTCCCCCGAATGGTGCCGGCGACCAAATCATTGGCCAGGATGAACAAGGTGGTGCGATCCTGGTCGATCGCCCGGGCGTACTTTCGCCAGACCAACCAAACCATCAGCCCGATCAATAGCAGCGCAACTGCCAAGATCGCAGTACTGCCCACCCAATCCGTCCATCCTGGAGCCAGTGTCCAATACTTTACCTGCCAAAGCGTGTCCGGGATCGAGACGGTTCCGGTAGGCGGCTGGTCTTGAAAAACGGCATTTCCCCGATAGGCCAATTGCAAAGATCCCTGATAGAGCGCAATCGCTCCAGCGGAAGGCGTGGGCAAGGCCTGCCGCAACCAATCGAGGTCGATCCCGATCAGGATCACACCGATCACCTGATTTTCCCGTTTGATCGCCCGCGCCATCGCCACGTGCCGATCAGGCGAGCCAAAGCCATGCACTGCCAGTGGCGGATCGCCGGCTTCGGCTTGACGCACCAAATCCAGATCGGCAAATCCCAGAGCTAGGTAACGGCCTTCCTTCCACCGATCCGTTACCCGGGGCAGGATCCTTACTTGCACGGCCGCGGGAATGATCCGGGCCAAGCGCTGCTCCTCGGCCTGGGCCTCCCCGCCGGAGGCGAGCGCATCCAAAAGCTTAGGATCACGGGCCAGTCCTTCCACCCAAGCCGACAGATCCTGCCCCCGGGACTGAATTTGACTGGCGATGGCCTGGGCATAATCTGCAAAAGCCCAGGTTTCGATTTCCCTGGCTTTCTGCCAGGCCAGAAAATAAGCACCTCCCGCACTTAAGGCCAGCGTTACCAGTATCCCACCGCACAGGAAGATCAGCCCGCGCTTAAGACTCACGCTTATCTCCTAATGCTGGCCGGTATGCCCAAATCCCCCCTCTCCCCGGGCGCTTGGCTCGAAGCCTTCCACTAGTTCGAACTCCACCTGCACCACCGGTACCAGCACCAGCTGGGCGATCCGCTCCCCGATTTCGATCGTGAACGGAACATTACCCCGGTTCCAGCACGACACCATGACCTCCCCCTGATAGTCGGAATCGATCAGCCCGACCAGATTTCCCAGCACGATGCCGTGTTTGTGCCCCAGGCCCGAGCGGGGGAGCACCATCGCCGCCAGGTGGGGATCTTTGATGTGAATGGCCAGCCCGGTGGAAACCAGGGCGGTTTCGCCCGGCATCAAAGTCAGCGGCTCGTGCAGACAGGCACGCAGATCCAAACCCGCCGCCCCTTCGGTGGCATAGCAGGGCAGACAGATCTCCCTGCCCAACCGCTCATCTAGGATCTTTAACTGGATTTTTTGCTTCATACCGCTCCACGATCAATGCCAGCAGCTGTCTTGCCAGTTCCGATTTGGAAGCAGTAGGCAAGTGGCGTTCGCCGCCTGGCCACAACACCCACAGGCTGTTTTCGTCGACCTCGAACCCCAAGCCACTGCCTACCGGATTGGCGGCGATCATGTCCAGACCCTTGCGCTCCAATTTGGCCTGTGCGGATTGCTTGAGGTTTTCCGTTTCGGCGGCGAATCCAACCGTAAACGGCCGCTCCGGAAGCCCCGCCACCGCAGCCAGGATATCTTGGGTTCTGACCAATTCCAGCCGAAGGCGATCGATCCCTTTCTTGATCTTTTTCGGCTGCGCGGCAGCCGGGGTGAAATCGGCCACTGCCGCTGCCGCGATGAAGATGTCGATGCCTGCTACCCTGGCCATCACCGCCGCGTACATTTCGTGCGCGCTTTCCACCCGCACCAACTCAACCAGCGGTGGCAGCCCCAAAGCGGTGGGACCGCTCACCAGAATGACCTGCGCTCCCGCCTCCACCGCTGCCTGAGCCAGGGCATACCCCATCTTGCCGGAGCTGCGATTGCTCAAGAACCGCACCGGGTCGATCGCCTCGCGCGTCGGACCGGCAGTGACCAACACGCGCCTCCCCTGAAGCGGTCCGGGCTTGAGCCACGCTGCGATGCGCCTCCGCAGTTCGAGCGCCTCCAACATCCGACCCGGCCCGGTCTCGCCACAGGCTTGAGCGCCCTCCTCCGGCCCCCAGACCTGCACGCCACGCGCCTTGAGCACGGCGATGTTTTCTTGGGTCGCAGGATGCCGCCACATGCGCTGGTTCATTGCAGGTGCCACCGCGATGGGCGCTTCGGTGGCCAGGCACAGGGTCGTGAGCAGGTCGTCCGCCCGGCCTGCTCTAAGTTTAGCCAGGAAATCGGCGCTTGCCGGCGCCACCACAACCCCTTGCGCCCAGCGGGCCAGTTCGATGTGCCCCATGGCTGCTTCCGCCGCGCTATCCCACAGCCCGGTCCGCACCGCCCTGCCCGACAATGCCTGCAGAGTCAGCGGAGTGATGAACCGCACGGCCGCTTCGGTCATCACCACTTGAACCTCGGCTCCAACCGCGCGCAACTGGCGGACCAAGTCGGCCGCTTTGTAGGCAGCGATGCCGCCGGTAACACCCAGTACGATCCGGCGTCGAGCCAATTCGAGAATTTGCATCTAGACTATCTTTGCAGTAAAAAAACAGAAACAAACTATGCCAATCAGCGACTGGCCTGAATTGGAACGCCCGCGGGAAAAGCTCCTGGCGCGCGGCCCAGGGGCGCTTTCCGACGCGGAGCTGTTGGCTATTTTCCTGCGCACCGGGGTAAAAGGCAAAACCGCCGTGGACCTCGCCCGGGAGCTGCTCATCCAGTTCGGCTCCCTGCGCGCCCTGTTGGATGCGGATCACGCCCGCTTTACTGAATGCAAAGGGCTGGGGACAGCCAAGTACGTTCAACTTCAGGCGGTGCTGGAAATGGCCCGGCGCCACCTGCGCGAAACCTTAGAGCGCGGGAATGCCATCACCTCTCCGGATTTGACCCGGGCTTTCCTCCTCCGCCACCTGCGCGACTACCCTTATGAGGTATTCGCCGCCTTGTTTCTGGATACCCGCCACCGGGTCATCCGCTATGAGGAGCTGTTTCGCGGCACCGTGGATGGCGCCAGCGTGTACCCCCGTGAGGTGGCGAGGAAAGCTTTGAATCTGAACGCCACTGCGGTCATTTTCGCCCATAATCATCCCTCCGGGATCGCCGAACCTTCAGCTTCCGACCGGGCGATTACCGACCGGCTGCGCCAGGCGCTGGCCCTGTTCGACATCCGGGTGTTGGACCATATCGTCATCGGTGACGAGGAGACGTTTTCCTTCGCCGAGCACGGTTGGCTATAGCAAGCCGACCAACCGCCGCTCCGCTTCGCGATACTTTGCCGCGGTTTTGGCGATCACCTCCGCAGGCAGATGCGGCGCCGGCGGTTGTTTGTTCCAACCGCTGGATTCCAGCCAATCGCGCACGTACTGCTTGTCGAAGCTGGGGGGGCTGATCCCAGGCCGGTACTGGTCTGCGGGCCAGAACCGCGAGGAGTCGGGAGTTAGAAGCTCATCGATCAGGTACAACCGACCGGCCTGATCCAGGCCAAACTCGAATTTGGTATCCGCGATGAGGATACCACGCGCGCGGGCATATTCGGCCGCCTCGGTATAGACGGCAAGGCTTGCCGCCTTGACCTGCTCGGCAAGCTCCCGGCCGAGCAGCTCGACCATCCGCCCCAAATCGATGTTCTCATCGTGCCCCCCCAATGCCGCTTTGGTGGAAGGGGTGAAAATCGGCTCGGGGAGCTTTTCTGCCAGCTTGAGTCCAGGCGGGAGGCCGATCCCGCACAGCTTACCGGTATGCTGGTAGTCTTTCCAACCGGAGCCGATCAGATAGCCGCGCACGATGGCCTCCACCGGCAGCGGTTTAAGGCGCCTGACCACCAGCGCGCGGGTCTCTACCTGGTCGCGCTCGACCGGGTCTGGCAAAACTTCGGCCAAAGGCACCGCCAAAAGATGATTGGGCAAAAGATTTGCCGTCCGCGCGAACCAAAAGCTAGAAAGACGAGTCAATACTTGACCCTTGCCGGGAATGGGATCGGGCAAGACCACATCAAAAGCCGACAGGCGGTCGGTGGTGACGATCAAAAGCCGATCTTCGCCGATTGCATAAATGTCGCGCACCTTGCCCCGGCCCAATAACTTCAAGCTGGTCAGCTGGGATTCAAACAGGGTTCGTGGCGGCATGGGCGATTTTTTCCACAGGATAAAAAGTGTAATAATGGATTTTTTTCCAAGGCTTGGCAAGCGGCAACAAATGGAATGGCTTGGTTAGGCAAGGTTTTCGGCGGCACCTTCGGATTCATGTTAGGCGGCCCACTGGGAGCACTTTTGGGCGCGGCCATCGGCCATCAGTTCGACCGCGGGATGGAGGGAGTCGCGTTCTTTCCACGCCTGGAGCCAGGGCGCCAGCAGCGCATCCAGATGGCTTTTTTTACCGCAGCTTTCTCAGTCATGGGACATCTGGCCAAAGCCGACGGACGGGTCACCGAGGCGGAAATCGACCTCGCCCGCCGGATCATGGACCGGATGGACCTGTCCAAGGAGATGCGCGAAACCGCCATCCGGCTGTTCCGCGAAGGCAAATCCCCGGATTTTTCGCTGGATGCCGCGCTGGATCAGCTCTGCCGCGAAGTGGGGCGCCGCTCGCCCCTGCTGCGGTTGTTCCTGGAGATCCTGCTTCAGGCTGCCTATGCCGACGGTAGCCTGCATCCGGCCGAAGAACGGTTGCTTCTCCAGATTTGCCAAAGGCTTGGGTTTTCCCGCTTCGAGTTTCAGGCGCTCAGGGCATTCATGGAGGCGCAGCTTCACTTCTCCCAGGCCCGTTACCAGTACCGCCAGGCCCCTCCCCGCCATACCCCTACGCTGGCCGATGCCTACGCCGTACTGGGAGTTCGCCCCCAGGCCTCGGATGCGGAGATCACCAAGGCTTACCGGCGCCTGATCAGCCAGCATCATCCAGACAAGCTGGTGGCTAAGGGCTTGCCCGAAGAAATGGTGAAACTGGCCACCGAAAAAACCCAACAGATCCGCAAAGCTTACGAAATCATCCAAGCCCATCGTCAACGTCGGAAAGCTTAGGCTAAAATGCTTTCAGCGCAATCAACTTTAACGGGGTAAACCATGAGCGATTTGGATCCAATCGAAAGCAACTGGTATCTGGATCTCGACACCGGGCAGAAATTCGAAGTCCTGGTCGTTGACGATGAGGCGGGAATCATAGAGATGCAATATTTCGACGGCAGCGTAGATCAAATGGATTTGGATGCCTGGCAGGAAATGAACCTCGAACCCATCGAGGAACCGGAAGACTGGACCGGCCCCCTGGATGATGTTGAGCCGGATGACATCGAATATTCCGAGATGGGCTTGGAAGAAGGCGAGGAAGAATGGAGTGAAGACAGCTTTCCCACCGAAGGAGACGAGGATACCTTCCACGAAGAAAGAGAATGAGGGAATCCAGCCCACACCCTCGTTAGAGTATTCGCCCACCGTTACTCCTGAATCGGGTGATTTCTAAGCGTTTGGACAGACTTGTCTATGGGCGCCAGGGTCAGCTCCGCCTCGGCCGCATCCTGCCTGAGCTCCTGGAACTTGCGCGCCGTGGACAAAAGGCGGCTTTCCAAGCTGCGCGTGGCTTCGTTGTAGTGTTCCACGGTACGCTCGAGCTGGTTGCCCATCTTTTGCCAATGCTCGGCTACCTTGGCGATGCGTTCGTAAAGCTCTTTGCCCAGGCGGAGGATTTCTTCGGCGCTTTGGGCCATTCTCTCCTGCTGCCAACCGTAGGCGACTGCTTTGAGCAGAGCGATCAAGGTAGTCGGGCTGGCGGGGACGACTTTGTTCTCCACCCCGTATTCGATCAGGTTTGGGTCGGCCTGAAGGGCCGCGCTGAAAAACGCCTCCCCAGGCAAAAACAGCACCACGAATTCCGGCGTGGACTCGAACTGCTCGAAATAGCTTTTGCGAGCCAGCTGGCGGATGTGGATTTTGAGCTGTTCGGCGTGTTTTTTGAGGTGATCGCGCCTTAAGTCACCGTCTTCGGCTTCTGCAGCTTTCAGGTAATCCTCGAGCGGCGCCTTGGCATCCACCACCACCCAGCGGCGGTTCGGCAGGCGCACCACCAGGTCGGGCCTTAAGGCGCCGTCCCCTCGGCTCACCTGTTCTTCGAAATCGCAGTACGCGACCATGCCTGCCATCTCCACCACCCGCCTAAGCTGCACCTCCCCCCAGCGACCGCGGACGGCAGGCTGGCGCAGGGCGCGGACCAGGTTTTGGGTTTCCTTGTGCAAGCTCGGCAGATGCGTCCTGAGCAAGTCGTCTAGCTGCTGCCTGAGTGCCCCGTAAGCCTCGATCCTGGCCTTTTCCACCGCATCGACCGCCGCTTGGACTTTGGTTAACGACTCGCCGATCGGCGTGACCAAAGTCTCGATCGCAGACCGCTTTTCCTCCAACTCGTACACTGCGCTCACCTGCAGACGCTTAAAAGCCTGCTCAGCCTGTTGGAGAAACAGCTGGCTGTTTTCTGCCAGTACGTCTTTGGACAGCGCCTTGAATGCATTGGCCATGCGCTCCTCATTGCGCAGCTGCTCCTCTAGCACCGCCTTTTGGGTACGCAGCCTTTGATTGACTAGCAATGCTACCGGCAGCGCCGTCAGCCAGCCGAGCAGCACTCCCCCTATCCCCCACCATAGCCAAGCCTCCTGTTCCAAGCGCGATCCTCCCCTATCTTTGGCCAATTAATTTTTGCCTCTGCCATCCCCCTTCAAGCTTAGACCGCAAAAACCTGCCGGTATGCGAGCTTGGGCACTGGGCCACCTGCCACGGCGTACCTTCGGCGACGATCCGCCCGCCGCCTTCCCCGCCTTCTGGCCCAAGGTCGATGACCCAGTCGCAGGTCTTGATGACGTCTAAGTTATGCTCGATCACGATCACCGTATTGCCGTGGTCGCGGAGGCGATGGAGGACCTCCAAAAGCTGTCGGATGTCGTGAAAATGCAGGCCGGTGGTAGGCTCATCGAGGATGTATAAGGTGCGGCCGGTATCGCGCCTGGAAAGCTCGCGCGCCAGTTTCACCCGCTGGGCTTCGCCTCCGGACAGGGTGACGGCGTTTTGACCCAAAGTGATGTAACCCAAACCGACCTCCACCAAGGTGTTGAGCTTGTGCGCCACCTGCGGCACAGCGTCGAAGAAGGCGAGCGCCTCCTCGACCGTCATTGCCAGCACTTCGTGGATGGTTTTGCCCTTGTAGCGGATCTCCAGGGTCTCGCGGTTGTAACGCTTGCCCTTGCACACGTCGCAATGGACGTAGATGTCGGGCAAAAAGTGCATTTCCACTTTGATCACTCCATCGCCTTTGCACGCCTCACAACGCCCCCCCTTGACGTTGAAACTGAAGCGGCCGGCAGCATAACCGCGGGCGCGCGCCTCCGGGGTGGCGGCAAACAGCTCCCGGATCGGGGTGAAGAGTCCGGTGTAGGTGGCTGGATTTGAGCGCGGAGTGCGGCCGATGGGGCTCTGGTCGATGGCCACTACTTTGTCTAGATGTTCAAGCCCCTCGATGCTATCGCAAGGGGCAGGGGTGGTAGCGGCGCCATTCAATGCCCGGGCAGCGATGCGGTAAAGGGTGTCGTTGACCAGGGTGGATTTACCGGAGCCTGAAACCCCGGTGACGCAGGTGAACAGGCCGATCGGGAAAGCCACGTCGATGGCTTTCAGATTGTTGCCGCAGGCGCTGCGAATCACCAGTTGGCGCTTGGGATCCGGTGGGACCAGCCTGGCCGGCATCTCGATCCGCTCCAGGCCGGCCAGATAACGACCGGTGAGGGAGGCTGGTTCAGCCATAACTTCCGCTGGTGTTCCCTGCACCACTATCCGGCCACCGTGGACACCGGCTCCAGGGCCGATGTCCACCACGTGGTCGGCGGTTCGGATAGCATCCTCGTCGTGTTCCACCACGATCACCGTGTTGCCCAGGTCTCGAAGGCGCAGGAGGGTATCGAGCAAACGCTGGTTGTCGCGCTGGTGGAGGCCGATGGATGGCTCGTCCAGCACGTACATCACCCCTACCAGGCCGGCGCCGATCTGGCTCGCCAGGCGGATACGCTGAGCCTCGCCGCCGGAGAGCGTGTCAGCGCTGCGGTCTAGGCTGAGATAATCGAGACCGACGTTGACCAGGAACTGGAGGCGGGCGTGGATCTCCTTGACGATCTTCTCTGCTACCCGACCACGCCGGCCGGTCAGATTCAGGTGCTCGAAGAAACCGAGACACTCCCGGATTGTCAGGCGGGTCAACTCTGGTAAGCTCCGGTCGGCCACCAACACGTTGCGCGCGGCGCGATTGAGACGGCTACCGCCGCAGTCTGGACAGGGTTTGGAGGAAAGGTATTTGGCCAGCTCCTCCCGCACCACGCTGGAGTCGGTCTCGCGGTAGCGCCGTTCCATAATCGGCAAGATCCCCTCGAAGGGATGGCGCCTGACGCCTCCGCCGAAGTAACGCAGCGCGATCACCTCAGAGCCGCTGCCGTAAAGGATGACCTGCTGGATTCTCTCGGGTAACTGTCCGAATGGGGTTTCGGGGTCGAACCCATAGTGATCGGCAAGGGAGCGAAGCAACGCATAGTAATAGGCATTGCGCCGGTCCCAACCACGCACTGCGCCGTCGGCCAGGCTTAAGTCAGGGTGCTGCACCACTTTGAGCGGGTCGAAATATTGCTTGACCCCAAGCCCATCGCAGCTTGGGCAGGCACCTTTAGGATTGTTGAAAGAAAACAGGCGCGGTTCCAACTCCTCCAAGGCATAACCGCACTCAGGACAGGCGTATTGGTTGGAGAAAGTCAGGATTCGAGCAGGGTCGTCCAGGTTGACCACCATGACTACGCCGGCAGCCAGCTTGAGCGCGGTCTCCAGGGATTCGGCGCAGCGCATTGCCAAATCAGCGCGGATACGAAACCGATCCACCACCACCTCGATGATATGCTTCTTGCGCAGATCGAGCTTGGGGGGGTTGTCCAATTCATAGACTTCCCCGTCGATGCGGGCGCGGATGAACCCCTGCCCCTTAAGTTCGTTCAGGAGCTGGACGTATTCCCCCTTGCGCCCGCGCACTACCGGTGCCAGGAGCATCCAGCGGCTGCCTTCGGCTTGACTTAGGATCGCATCCACCATTTGACTGATGGTCTGGGCCTCCAGCGGCAGCTGATGGTCGGGGCAGCGTGGGGTCCCCACTCGGGCGTAGAGCAGGCGCAAGTAATCGTAGACTTCGGTGATGGTGCCGACCGTGGAGCGCGGGTTGTGAGAAGTGGATTTCTGTTCGATCGAGATCGCAGGGGAGAGGCCTTCGATGTGATCCACGTCCGGCTTTTCCATCATCGCCAGGAACTGGCGCGCATACGCCGACAGGGATTCCACATAACGCCGCTGACCCTCGGCATAAAGGGTGTCGAAAGCCAGCGACGACTTGCCGGAACCGGACAGTCCAGTAATCACGATCAACCGGTCGCGAGGCAGGTCAAGATCAATGTTCTTGAGATTGTGGGTGCGGGCACCCCGGATGCGGATGGTATCCATAGGGAGTGTCAAGTATCCGAAGAACTTGATACTATAGATTGGTTTATAAACTCAAGGCAAAGGGGAAAGCGTTGCAACCGATCCTGGAATCTGGCTCGATGACGCCGATCGAAAAGCGCGCTGCCGGGGGTCTGGCGCTGATCTTGGCCTTTAGGATGCTGGGGCTGTTCATCATCCTGCCGGTGTTTTCCGTGTTCGCCGGCGGCCTTGAGGGAGCCACCCCAGAGCTGGTGGGACTGGCCATCGGCGCCTATGGTTTCACCCAGGCGCTGCTTCAGATTCCCTTCGGTCTGCTGTCGGACCGCATCGGCCGTAAAACCGTGATCGCCGCAGGACTGTTGCTGTTTGCCGCCGGCAGCCTGCTCGCGGCGGCAGCCGATTCCATCTATCAGATGATCGCCGGCCGCGCCCTTCAGGGCAGCGGTGCCATCGCTGCGGCAGTGATGGCCCTTGCAGCGGATCTGACCCGCGAGGAGCACCGCACCAAAGCCATGGCTCTGATCGGCATCAGCATCGGCCTGGCCTTCACCGTCTCCATGGTGGCAGGACCGGTAGCAGGTCATTGGCTGGGCCTGCCTGGACTGTTCTGGACCACCGCGGGTCTGGCCCTGCTCGGACTGCTGATTCTGTTCACCCTCGTCCCAAGCCCCATCGCGATGCGTTTCCACCGGGATGCGGAAATCCAGCCGGACAGCTTTGGCAGGGTGCTGACCAACCTGGAACTCTTGCGCCTGGATTTTGGCATCCTTGCCCTGCACTGCATACTCACCGCCACTTTCGTCGCCCTGCCGGTGGCGATGCGCGAGTTCGTCCAGATGCCCACTTTCAAACACAGTTATCTTTACCTACCGGCGATGGCCGCCTCGCTGGTGTTCATAGTTCCATTGGTGATCGTGGCGGAAAAGAAGCGCCAGGTGAAAGCCGTGTTTCTCCTGGCTGTCACTCTGGTCGCCCTGGCCGAAGCAGGCCTGGCCAGCTTCCATACCGAACTCTTCTGGCTGGCTCTGTGCCTGTTGGTGTTTTTCACCGGCTTCAACCTGCTGGAGGCGCTTTTGCCATCCATGATCTCCAAAGTCGCCCCGGTGGATCTGAAAGGCACCGCCATGGGGGTCTATTCCAGCAGCCAATTCTTGGGCGCTTTCCTGGGCGGAGCGATCGGCGGCTGGCTGCACGGCCAATTAGGTATTGCGGCGGTATTCTGGTTCGCCTCAAGCACAGCTGCTTTATGGCTGCTGCTCGCCTTGGGAATGACCCCCCCGCGCCCGGTCAAGAGTCTCCTGCTCCCCCTCGCCCTCCCCGATCCCCGACATGCCGCGCCTTTGGCCCATGCCCTGCGCAGACTGCCTGGGGTAATCGAGGCGGTGGTGGTCCCGGACGAGAGCGTGGCTTACCTGAAAATCGACCAACAACGGCTGGATCCCGGGCGCCTTCAGGCGCTTGTGATCCGCTTTACTGAACCCCTTGAACCTCAACCCGTGGAGAATTGATATGGCAAGCAGAGGCGTCAACAAAGTCATCCTGATCGGCAATCTGGGCGCTGATCCAGAAGTCCGTTACATGCCCTCAGGCGATGCGATGGCAACCTTAAGCCTTGCCACCAGCGAAAGCTGGAAGGACAAGCAGACCGGCCAAATCCAGGAACGGACCGAATGGCATCGCGTAGTCTTGTTCGGGAGGCTGGCTGAAATTGCCGGTGAGTATCTCAAGAAAGGCCGCCAGGTCTATATCGAGGGCACCCTGCGCACGCGCAAGTGGCAAGGGCAGGATGGTCAGGACCGTTACACCACCGAGATCGTCGCGCGGGAGATGCAACTCATCGGCGGCCGTGGCGAAGGCAGCGCTGCATTCGAGCAGGGCGCCTCTGCCTATCCGGAAGCCTCTGCGCCGCCCCCCTCCAAACCGGCCTCCGCCGGCAAACCGGCTCCCCAGAACCTAGACGACTTCGAGGACGACGATATTCCGTTCTAGATTAACTTATTCCCCCAGCTGCAACAGCAGATTGCGTTGCCTGGCCACGTGGAAAGCCCACCTCAATACCAAGGTGCCAACCAGCAGGTACAGCCCGTTGAGTCCTGTCGCCCAAAAGAGATAGCCCCAAAGGAACCTACCCTCGATCAGGACCGCCCGCATGCCTTCAAACACCCAGGTGGAGGGAAGCAAGAGCGCCACCGGCTGAAGCCAGCTTGGCAATACCGAGACTGGATAATAGATCCCGCTGATCGGCGCGATAGCGAAAATCAGTGCCCATGCCAAACCTTCGGCGCCAAGGCCGTAGCGCAAGATCAATGCGATCACCACCAGACCGATGGCCCAACCCATCACCAAAAGATTGGTGAAAAACGCCACCAGAGGCAAGCCCATGCTGAAGATTGAATAATGGTACAAGACGATGGCCAACCCCGCCGCCGCTCCGACACCGATCAGAGTGCGCAGCAGACTGATTGCCATCAAGGCCACGATCCACTCCCAGGGCCTAAGTGGAGTAACGAACAACTGGCCCAAGTTGCGCGACCACATTTCCTCCAGAAACACCACCGATACCCCCAACTGGGCCCGGAACAACACATCCCAAAGCAGCACTGCGGCAATGAACAATCCTGCCGCCTGGGCCACCCAGGCGCTTTGTCCAGCCAGAAACTGATTGATCAACCCCCACAGGATCATCTGCACGGTCGGCCAATAGGCCAGTTCCAACACCCGCGGCCAGGACCCCTTAAGCAGATACAGATAACGCACGATCAAAGCATGGATCCGCCAAAGACTTGCCGGCATCGATTTCACTTAAGGCTCCGAGCGATGTCGATGAACACCTCTTCCAGGTTGCGGCGGCCATACCGCTCGAGCAGCGCCTGCGGCGGCCCCTGGGCGGCAATCCGCCCCTGGCGGAGGATGTAAACATAGTCGCACAGGCGTTCCACCTCCGACATATTGTGGGAGGCCAACAGGAGGGTGGCACCGCTGCGTCTTTGGTAGTCCAGAAGATACCCCCGGATCCGCTCGGCCGAATCTGGGTCCAAAGAGGCAGTCGGCTCGTCCATGAGCAGCACTTCGGGCTGGTTGAGGAGAGATTTGGCCAGCGCCACCCGAGTCTTTTGACCGGAAGAGAGAGAACCAGAGGTCCGCGTCAACAGAGCAGTCAAATCCAGCGCTTCGGCCAACGCCTCAATCCTAGCCTTGCGTCTTGGGATACCGTACAGACGCCCATAGACGTCCAGATTCTGCCATACCGTCAGGCGATGGGGCAGGTCCACATAAGGCGAGGTGAAATTCATCCTAGGCAGGGACCGATAGCGGTGGCGGACCATATCCACACCCAATACCTGCACCTGGCCGGAAGTAGGCAGCAGCAGCCCCAACAGGATAGCCAAAGTGGTGGTTTTGCCGGCCCCATTGCCCCCCAGGAGAGCGCAGGTTTGCCCGCGCCTGACGCTAAAGGACACATCGTCTAAGGCCGTCACTTTAGCATAGCATTTGCTTAAATTTCGGACCTCGATCACCGCCTCGCTCCGCCCCATAGAACCATTGGATAAAAAGCTAGTTGCCTTCATACGCTCTGGGAAGGGTCGAATATAATTAAATTTACCCTGATGACAGGTCCGCAGATGTCCGAAAATAGGCAGCAAAGCATCGAACGGTTTTTGATCCAATCCCAGTCTGAGATCGTGCGGATTTTACGCTCTCTGATCCAACAGCGCGCCATGGTCAGCGCCAGTCTTGACGGCAGCAAGGCAACCTTGGTCACGGCTTTGCTGCTGGTGGATCCAGCGCGCAATCTGATAGTGCTGGATTACGGCCCAGACCCTCGCACCAACGAGCGCGTGCTGGCGGCAAAAAAATTATTCTGCCTCACCAAGCTCGACCACGTCGAGGTCAAATTCACCGTCCATGAGGTCAAGCAAGCCCGTCTGGAAGGACAGCCGGTGTTTTGCACCTGCCTGCCCGAAACCCTCTACTACCCTCAGCAGCGCAGGTTCTATCGCCTCACCCTGCCCAAAACCTCGCCCTTGAACTGTACGGTGAGGCTTGCCGATGGCAGCGTGATTGCCTTGAGTGTGATCGATATCAGCGTCGGCGGACTTGGCCTGCTCGATTCTAAGGGAGCGGCACTGCTGGTCAGCGGCGGGATCTATCCAAACTGTCGCCTCGCCCTGCCCGGGCTTGGCGAGGTGACCTTCGACCTGGAAGTGCGCTCGCTCCTCAACAGCGGGGAAGCGGGCAAAAGAGCTTGCTGTGCCTTCCGCAACCTCAAACCGGATCACGCCATGCGGATCCAGCGCTACTTAAACCAGCAACAAATCAAAATGCGTCAAGCCATGCCTGAGCGGCGTTAGCGCTTATCCATTGCCAGCCGTGCCTGCATCGCCGCGCCGAGATCGGTAGGCAGATCCACTACCTCGACCCCAGCTCGGCGCAGGGCCGCCACTTTGGCTTCAGCCGTGCCACGACCACCGCTCACGATCGCTCCGGCATGGCCCATCCTGCGCCCCGGCGGGGCGCTGCGCCCGGCAATGTACGCCACCACCGGCTTGGAGACATGATGGCGGATGTACTCTGCCGCTTCCTCTTCCTCCTGTCCCCCGATCTCTCCCACCAGGATGATGCCTTTGGTTTCTGTATCCTCCTCGAACAAGGCTAGCGCATCGATGAAATTCATGCCATGAATGGGATCGCCGCCGATACCGATACAGGTGCTTTGGCCGAGTCCCTTGCAGCTTGTCTGCCAAACGGCCTCATAGGTCAGAGTACCGGAACGGGACACGATTCCCACCACCCCGCGCCGGTGGATGAAGCCAGGCATGATGCCGATCTTGCATTCCTGCGGGGTGATAATGCCTGGGCAGTTGGGACCGATCAGGACACAGTCGAACTCCTTTAGCGCCGCCTTGACGCGCAGCATGTGCAGGGTCGGGATACCCTCGGTGATGCATACCACCAGCCTGAGGCCGCAGTCGGCCGCCTCCAGGATCGCATCGGCGGCAAACGCCGCAGGCACATAGATCACGCTTGCCGAGGCCGAGGTCGCGCGCACTGCCTCGCGCACCGTGTCGAATACCGGCAGTCCCAGATGGGTCTGGCCGCCGCGCCCGGGCGTTACCCCACCCACCAGCTGGGTCCCGTATTCAAGCGCCTGTTGGCAGTGGAACGTCGCCTGCTTGCCGGTGAACCCCTGGCAAATGACCTTAGTGTTGCGATTCACCAACACGCTCATGCTGCCTCCTTTGCTGCCGCCACTGCCTTGTGCGCTGCTTCCAAAAGATCCATTGCAGGGATGATCGCCAAATCGGATTGTTCCAGAATCTCGCGCCCGGCCTCCGCCTGGGTCCCTGCCAAACGCACCACTACCGGTACCTCCACGCGCACCTGACGCACCGCGGCGATGATTCCCTCGGCGATCAGATCGCAGCGGACGATACCGCCAAAGATGTTGACCAAGATCGCCTTGACCTTGGGATCGGAAAGGATGATCTTGAACGCTTCCGCGACCCGCTCGGCCGACGTCCCGCCCCCAACGTCCAAGAAATTGGCCGGCTCACCGCCGCACTGCTTGATCAGATCCATGGTCGCCATCGCGAGCCCGGCGCCATTGACCATACAACCGATGTCCCCCGCCAAAGTGACATAACTCAAACCATGTTCCCGCGCCCGCCGTTCCTTCTCGTCCTCTTGAGAGGGATCGCGCAGGGATTCGATTTCGGGATGCCCATAGAGGGCGTTATCGTCGAAGTTGAGCTTGGCATCCAGCGCCACCAGCGCCCCCTCGGCGGTCACTGCCAGGGGGTTGAGCTCGATCTGGCTGGCATCCTTATCCAGAAACAGCCGGTAGAGCCGATCCAGCAAAGCCACGAAGGCGTTGATCTGATCACCAGCAAGCCCGAGGCCGAATGCCATCTCCCGCCCCTGGTAGGGCATTGGACCGGTGGCCGGATGAATGGGAAAGCTCAGGATCTGTTCCGGCCGCTCAGCGGCGATCTGCTCGATATCCATCCCTCCTGCGGCCGAAGCCACCACGACCATCCGTTCGCGCGCCCGGTCGATCACCCAGCTTAGGTACAGCTCGCGCGCGACCTCGGTCGCCCGCTCCACCAGCACCGCATTGACCGGAAGCCCCTGGGGACCTGTCTGCCGGGTAATCAGTCTCATGCCCAGCAGCTTACCCGCCGCCTCTGCCACCGCATCAGGCGTCTCAGCCAGCATGACGCCACCGGCCTTACCCCGTCCGCCGGCGTGGATCTGGGCCTTCACCAGGAAGCGCTCTCCGCCTAGCGCCAACGCTGACGCCCGGGCTTCATCGCAAGTCTTCGCAACCCGACCAGCAGGAACCGGAATCCGATAGTCAGCAAGCAGCGCTTTGGCTTGGTATTCATGGATATTCATCTCTGGAATGCCGCTATAATTTTTGTAAACGCTGCTCGTTATTCTAATCCCTTAATTTAAGGCGAGTCCATGTCCGATGCCCAGCTAAGGCCATGCCCGTTTTCCAGCTACCGCATCCAGACAGATCAGGCCTGGCGGTTGCTCGCCGTTTTTACTACCTATCAGGCCGTGTTGGGCTTGTTGCTGTGGGGCTTGTTTCAGCTGCACTGGGGACCGACCCAACTGGGCCAGCTTCATCCCAAGCTATTCCTCTGGACGGCTTATGGCTATACCCAGGCCACCGTAGCCAGCTTGCCGTTTCTTTGGCTGCGTCGTCCTCCTTATGCCTGGCAGGCAGTCTTTCACACGGGTTTAGACTTGGGTAGCTTGCCGATCGTCGTTTATGCCTGCGGCGGTTTGGAGAGCGGATTCGCGATTTTGCTGGCGGTTTCAGTGGTGGCTGCCGGGCTCCTCGTCGGCGGGCGCTGCGCCCTCAGCTTTGCTGCGCTGGCCAGCCTTGGCGTGCTCGCGGTAGAAGGCATCGGCAATTGGCAAGACGCCTTCGAGACCACCCACTACACCTACGCCGCCATGCTCGGGATCGCTTACTTCACCATCGCTTGGCTTTCCGTTGCCATGGCCCAACGGGCTGAACAAAGCCAGATCCTGGCAGACCAGCGCAAGGTGGATTTGGCCAACCTCAAGCAGTTGAATGAGTTCATCGTCCAGCACCTGCAATCCGGGATCATCGTGCTCGATTCCGCTCACTGCATTCGCCTGAGCAATGATTCTGCGCTGCGTCTTTTAGGTCTGCGGCACAGGCCGAAGGACTTGAGCGCCCTTCCCGGCCTGCTGGTGGCAAGCTTGCGGGAGTGGCAGGCGCAACCGACCCAAGATTCTGCTACCTTAAATCAGGGGACGGAACCGATTCAGGTCCGTTTCAGCCGCCTGCCCGTGCAAGGCGAAACCTTGACCATGATTTTTCTTGAAGACCACGCCCTGCATCAACAGCGCGTCCAGGAAAGCAAGCTGGCCTCCCTGGGAAGGCTGACCGCCAGCATCGCCCACGAGATCCGCAATCCCCTGGGCGCCATCAGCCATGCTGGCCAATTGCTGGCGGAAAGCAAAGATCTGGGGACCCAGGACCTGCGCTTGGTGGAAATCATCCAGAAGCATTGCCGGCGGGTGGACGAAATCATCGGTAACGTCCTAAAGCTGTCCCGCCGCCATGCCGCCCGCCGGGAGAAACTGGATCTGAACCCCTGGCTGGAACAATTCTGTCTTGAATTTCAAGAGGCCAACCTGCGTAGGAACCTGTTTGACCTACATTTGCCAAAACAAACATTGAGCGCCTGGGCCGACCCCAGCCAGCTCAAGCAGATTCTTTGCAACCTCTGCGGGAATGCCCTCAAGTATGGGACGCCCGAAGGCGACAAGATCACGCTTCGGCTAGACTGCCACAAGCAAACCCAAAAGCCCTGTATCGAGGTCATCGATCGCGGTCCCGGCATCCCCCCCGATCAGGTCCAAAATATCTTCGAACCTTTCTTCACCACTTCCCCCGCAGGCACCGGCCTTGGGTTATACATCGCACGAGAATTGGCCCAGTTGAATCAGGCTAGCTTGGAATACGAGTTTGGTAGGTACGGCAGCTGCTTCCGTCTCGTCCTCGCCAATGCCGATCAAATCATGGTGGAACTATGACTACCCCCCTTGCCCTCATCGTCGATGACGAATCGGATATCCTGGAACTGATGGAGCTGACCCTGGCGCGGATGGACATCCGGACCTGTACTGCGGCCTCGCTGGAGCAAGCCAGACGCTGGCTCAGGCGTGAATCTTTCCAGCTCTGCTTGACCGATATGCGCCTGCCAGATGGCGATGGCCTGGACTTGGTGGCCTATATCCAGGAAAACTTCCCCAACCTGCCGGTAGCAGTCATCACCGCCCACGGCAATATGGAAGCGGCGGTCAAAGCGCTCAAGCGCGGCGCTTACGATTTCGTTTCCAAACCGGTGGACCTTAAGATTTTGCGCAAGCTGGTCGCAGCAGCCTTACAGCTGGCTGAAGACAGGGGGCGAGACCGACGCTCCCGCGATACCCTGCTGGGGGAGTCGGAGGCGATGCGCGACATCCGCGCCAAGATTGTCAAGCTGGCCCGCACCCAGGCGCCGGTCTTTATCAGCGGCGAATCAGGCACAGGCAAAGAACTGGTCGCCCGCCTCATCCACGCCAAAGGCCCGCGGGCCGACAAACCGTTCATTGCGGTCAACTGCGGTGCGATTCCGGCAGAATTGATGGAAAGCGAATTCTTCGGCCACCGCAAAGGGAGTTTTTCGGGTGCGGTGGCGGACAAGGTCGGGCTGTTCCAGGCTGCAGATGGCGGCACCTTGTTTCTGGATGAAGTAGCCGACCTGCCTTTGGGGCTTCAGGTGAAGCTCTTGCGGGCGATCCAGGAGAAAACCGTCCGGCCGGTGGGAGCAGAACAGGAAATCGCGGTCGATGTGCGCATCCTGAGCGCCACCCACAAGGATTTGAAACAATTGGTCGCCGAGGGCCGGTTCCGTCAGGACCTTTTCTACCGCATCAACGTCATCGAACTTAAGGTACCGCCCTTGAGGCAGCGCCGCGAGGATATCCCCCTGTTGGTAGAGCGCACTCTGTCTCGGCTAGCCCAGGAAAATGGACTGGAGCGCCTGGAGTTGAGCCCCCAGGCCATGGAGGCTTTGTACCGTTATGACTTCCCGGGCAACGTGCGCGAACTGGAGAACATCTTGGAACGGGCGGCCGCCTTGTGCGAGGGTCAGCAGATCGACGACTTGGATCTTTTCGGTACCACTAAACCTTTGGCTTACCCGGCTTTCAATGAGGAAATCCCAACAGGGGAATTTTCCTTGGAAGAATACCTGCTGCAAATCGAGCGGCGTGCCATTCTGGACGCCTTGGAAAAGACCCGCTGGAACCGCACCGCCGCTGCGCAAAAACTTGGCCTGACCTTCCGCTCGCTGCGCTACCGGCTGAAAAAGCTAGGGATAGATTAGGCCCAGTACTTTTTCAGCGCCTTGAACTGCTCCAGCGCCTCCCTGACCTTATGGTCGATCGCTTCATCTTGAAGCTCGGTATTCTTATATACCCGATCGAGCAACCCCTCCCTGACCATGGCCTCCTTGATCCAACGCTTGGCAAACCGATAGTTAGTGGGTACTGCCGCAGATTCACCGGTCGCCGGATCGCGCAATTGTCTTACCTGGGCTTCCTGCGGCACGGCCTCCGCCTCCACCGGTGCTGCCATCGCTTCGGCCGGTGCCGGCGTCACCGAGTGTACCTTGGTATAGAACTCCTTAGCGCCCTCGCCCATGAAGGCAGTGATCAAAATATAGACGATATAAACGATCAGTAGGATGGAAATACCAGCCAGAAAAGTTGCCATTACAAGTCCTCCCCCTAGGAATCGACGTTATCGTTATAAAAGCTTAAGACTAGCCGATCTATCGTGTCGCAGACAAGGGCTATCCTAGCGACTTGCGCGAATCAAAATCTCCCCCCGGCCCACGCAGGCCAGATCTCCGCCGTAGCGGTGGACTCGGTTGAAGGCCGCCTCGGGGAGGGCGAATCGGCTGTCTAGCTCTTTGAAGGCTGCAAACCACAAGGGTAGATAAGCAAGCGTATGCGTCCCGCAGTCGCCGAAGGTCGGCAGAATGTGGGCCGGCTCTTGCCACAACAGCACCGTCCCCCGCCGCAGGCCATACCCTAGAAAACGTCCGGTTTTACCCATCACCGCAATCGTGCCGGCGATCATACGTGAGGCGCAGTAGTTGCCCACGTTCCCTTCCACCAGGATGATCCCGCCCCGCATCTCATCCCCCAAGCGGTCCCCGGCATCACCCTTCACCAATACGATGCCGCCGCGCATCCCACGCCTGTCACCTGGCAAAGGCGCCCCAAGCAAATCCCCAGCATCGCCGTCGATCTGGATCAGGCCACCTCGCATTTCACAGGCGGCGAAAATGTCGACATCCCCCCTCACCCGGATTCGCCCGGACTTGAGCCCCATCCCCAGATAGGCGCCGGCATCCCCCTCCACGGTGATGTCCAAATCGGCCGCGTCCTTGCCGATATAGTCGAGCTTGCAATTAGAATTGCGGATGACCAGCCGGGAAGTACTCTTCCCATCGACTTGGAACAGTTCATCCACCCTGAACGTCCTTCTGCCGGACCATATCTTGAGTGCAGCGATTTCGGCGACGGTCAAATAGGGTGCCCCGCTCAGGGGAGACAGGTCCAATCGTTGTTTGGGTTCGGCCTTCAGGGTCAAAGTCAGCATAAATCTCAAGCCATGATCTCATGCAAGTGAAAATGGAACGGCCCCAGTTTCCCTCCATAGTTGCCGGCACTGATGCGGCGGATGCCGGATTTTGCCCCAAGCGTACAGACGGCCTCGATGCCGACCCGCATCGCCCGCTCGATATCCGGCCGGCCCAAGCCGTCGATGACGATTTCCATCACCGACCCGATTTCCGGCGACAGCTGGGTTCTGGTCACCCCCTTAAGGGTGGGACAAAAGGCATCGTTGGTGGAGGCATTTTGACCCTTGTACTTGGAACCCACCTTGGAGCCGGAACGGACCACCCCCCCTGGAAAAGGCATGATCACGTTGGGCACCTTCCGCATCGCTGCAACCGCTGCCTCGCATGCAGCTAACGCCTGGGGCTGGGATTCGGCCAAAACGAGGAAATTACCGCCGCCGATCGCATCGACGATATAACCCATTTCTTCGATCAGAAACTCCCCATCCATCACCGGAATCCGCCAGAAACGCCGCCCGCCGATCCGCTTGGAAATCTGAAACCCGTCGCCGTAGTAGCGCAAATATTTTCCCAAAGGCAGCGGGGTGCCTGCGTGGATCCCCGCGAACAAAGCGGTACTAGGTGCGGTTAAAACGCACTGCCCAGCACGAACCTCCACCTGTTTGGTCAGCCCTTTGCTGCCCATCGCGAAGATCAGTACTGAAACCCCAGGCCGCCCGTCCGGGGTTTCCTCAGCGGAAAGCTCGCGCTCTATCCCCGCCTCACAGCCGCACCCGATCACCGAGGCGGCGAATCCGGTCATCGCGCGGGCACTGTGGTAGGCCCACTCCAGGTTGTGGGCGGTGATGATGAGCCGCGTGGCCTTCATCGGAAAGGCTTCGGCGAAAGTGTCGTCGATCGCAATCCCGTTGATCATCATCGGTTGTGACTTCCCCAACAGGGATGAATCGTGACGTTGCCGCGCCCGTCCTCAGAGATCTCCTCGTCGCGGATGACGAAATTGTCCAGTTTCATAGTGAGATAGCGATCGAAGTAATCGCTAAGCAGCTTTTCTATACCAGGATCGTAGCTGGGTTTGACCGTGTGGGTGGTACCCCAGGTCACCTCCACCACCCGGCCGTCTTTTACCACCAACCGTCCGTCTTTGAACACGTAATCGGGCCGGGCGAACATTTTTTCCTTGTCTTCTTGCGGGGTATAGACGGTAATATCAGCCACCGCGCCAGCTCCAAGGTGTCCCCGGTCAGACAGCCCGATCAATTCAGCCGCCCCGGCCCGGGTCATGATCGCGATCTCGTACAGGGAATATTCGCGCTCTATGCTTGCCAGCGTGGTCATCTTCTGGGCTTCAGGATGCAGCCTTGCCAGCTGCTCGTTGCGGAAAGTCCGGTCCATCAATAGCCGGATCAAGTGGGGATAGCTGGTGAACGGGGCGCCATTGGGATGATCGGTGGTCAAATACACCTTCCACGGATTGTCTATGAGCAGAAAAATTTCCAGCCCAATGGCCCATTGCAGCGCATTGACGAAATTCTGGTCGCGGTATTTGAAAGGTACCACCCCGCAGCCGGCATCGCACTCGATGTCCATGCACACCCATTTTTTGGGATGGGCGTGGCGAACATTCGCGTACTGATACATGCTGTCGCCGGAGGTGGTGACGGTCTGTCCGAACATAATCTGACCCACGTCTACCGTAATGTTACGGCTAGCGTTGATCGCCTCGGCGATGCGCGCAGCTCCAGAGGAGAACTTGCGATCCCCCTCGGTGCCGTAGCTGTGGAACTGGATATGGGTCAGATGCATGGGCAAACCTTCTACCCCGGCGATGGTCTTCAAAGTGGTCTCCACATTGCCCGGCACCCCCAGGTTGCAGCCGTGGACGTGGAGCGGATGCGGCACCCCAAGCTCATACACCGCGCGCGCCAAGGCTTTTAAAACCTGGCGCGGGGTCACCCCGTAAAAGCTGTGCTTTTCATCTAGATCCAGCATCCTTTGGTTGAATTTGAACGCGCTGATGCCACCCGGATTGACTACCTTGATGCCAATACACTGAGTGGCGTTCAAGGTCCAGGCTACGTAATCGTTGATCAACTTCTGGTCGGCGCCATCCCGCAGCAGGCGCAAAAGAAAATCGTCACTGCCGAGCATGGCGTAGCCGCCTTTATCCAGGATGGGAATGTCTCCCATTTCCATATGCGCCTGACGTGCGTTGACGGGCACCACCGCCGGCTCGAAAGCCGCCGTAAATCCCATCTCGGCATAGCGGTAACCGGTGGTCAGAGTGCATGGGGCGGCGTGGCCGCAGCCAGCATGGAGCAACTTGTTGCGCCGCACGGGATCGGCGCGGTGATCCTCGGGCAACAGGGTGCGGGCGATATTGACCTTGCCTCCCCCGATATGGGTATGCATGTCGATGGAACCGGCCATCACCACTTTGCCACGCAGATCGTATTCCCGGTCGACCAGGGCGCCGGCGGGTGGATCGACGATGCGCCCATCCTGGATATAGAGATCGTGAACGCGGCCATTGACCCGATGGGCAGGATCGTACACCGTGCCGCCTGCTAGTTTGATCAGCATTTGAACCTTTTAAGGGCTTGATGAATGGACTTAAGCACCTGGGCAACGCTTGGCAGTCCGCTGTCCCGCAGCTTAAACAGCCGGACCGCCACCACATTATCCATGCGATAGGTATGCCCTGCATGGTCGATCCCAGCCACGCCGACGGGGACATAAACCTCAGGCGGATGCTCGAACGTCATGCCGCTGCGGCCCAGCACGATCGTGGGAACCCCGGTTGGCGGGGGCGTACGGGTCACGTTGTAAGCCGACACCCAAAGCAGGGCATCGGCTTCCCCGTTGGCAAGGAGGCGATCGCTGGCATACAGGTAAGGGTCGTACTCTGGGAAGCCGCGGCTGAAACTGACGCGGCCAGGAAAACCGGTCAACCAAGTGCATACCTGGGTTGCGGTCTGATCCCCTTCCTTGCCCCCCAGCGGCAGGCCCGAGCAGCGCGTGGTGCGATTTAGGCTTTTGATCAGCTCGCAGGTCATCTGCACGGTCAATTCCGCATGGGGCCAATTCAGCGCAGCTGGTGCCCAGGCAATCACCCCATAGTTGGCAGTTTTCAATTTGTCCGCCAGGGATTTGAGATCGGAAACGCAGATCCCACCCACCGTCTCAACCATCGCCGGACGATTGTTGACCAGCGCCCGAAGCACCGCCACCACCGCCGGCAGATCCTCATCCGCACAAGCGAGCACCGTGGACTTACAGCGACCTGGGTTCTCAGTCCAAGGATCTGCAGGCGGCGTGCCAAGATACACCACTTCCCGGCAGGCAGCATCCACAAACATGCCGTCAGCCCAGAGGTGGCGCTCGAAAAAACGCGGAAAAAGCGCCTCTATATCCACTCCCAAAGCCACGAACAAATCAGCCCGGTTCCTGACCTCGCCCAGCGTGGTGGTCATCCAGCCCCTGTCCTGGAGCGCTAAAATGTTGCCCAAGGCGGCACTGCTTATCCCATCCACCACCGCCCCCAAATGGTCCGCCAGCATAATGGCCGCCCGCATGCCAGCCACATCGGTAGCCAGACCCGCGATCAATGGCAACTGCGCATCGCTAAGGATTGCCGCCGCCCGGGCAACCGCCGCTTCCAAGGACACTGGTTTGCCCTGGATGCAGGGCCTAGGATCGCCTAGCGGTTGTTCAAACGCCGGCTTGGTGAGGCCATCACCGTTTTCCAGCACCTCAACCCGCTCACCTTGCACTCTGATTTTTAAGTCATCGGAGCCGATGCCACAAAATGGGCTGGGGACGTGATCCCAAAGCCCTGGTTCGATCATTACTGCCATGCTTGGAATTGTAGTCAAAAATTAAATCAACCCAGCAAGAAGAACCCAGACAGGAGGGAGGCTGAAACAATCCCCACCAATCAGCCGGCGTACAATAAAATCTCGCCCTTGTTCAGCTCGATGGAATCGCCGCTGAAGCGTTGATATTGACCGCTGAGATAGGCATCATCGACGGAGAATCCCTGTTTGCGGAGATAAAGCAGGATAGTTCGCAAAATGGGTGGTCGATACGTGGTGTCGTAGTTGAAGGTGGGCAAAAGCTCGACCGGTTGGGTAGTGACGATGGTCCCTCGAACCATCCCCGCCCCCGGGCGCATGCCCATCTGCCCCATCACCACGATGGTGCCGGCTTTCATGTTGACGCCGGTAAAATCCCCACTGTTACCGGCGATGGCGATCAGCCCGCGGCGCATACCGTTGCCGACTTCGTTTCCGACGCTGCCGTGGATGATAATCTCCCCGCCCAACATGCCAACTGCAGCGCCGCGCACAGCACTTCCCACCAGATGGCCGGCATCGCCCTTGATGGTGATCCGGCCGCCGGACATTTCCCGGCCTACCCAATCGGAGGCAGAGCCCTCGACGATGATCTCACCGCCAGCCATCCCGGCGCCCAGATGGGCACCCACGTCACCGATGATTCTCAGGCGGCCTTGGGTCATGCCACAGCCCAGCAGTTTGACTTTGGCAAGATCGCCTTCCACGGTCACCGTGCCATCTTTGACCTCTCCGTGGATGGTGAAAAAATCTCCCAGCGCCGCCTGCTCGTTGCCATAGAAAACCGGCAAGGCTGAAGCTTCTGCAGCGCTCTTGCCCAACAGCCGGTCAGGACAGATGGCTTCGGCTTCCAGCGGGACTTCCGGTAGCGTATGCAAACTCAACTTCATGATCCACCCTGCAGAATGTCGTGGAGTCTCAGCTGAAACTGGCCTAGGCCGCCGCCGTAATTGCCGGCCGTGATCTGCACGATACCCTCGCCTGCCGCAGCCTGGATACCGCGCCGCATGGATTCGACCACCGAGGACTGGCTCAGACCGTCGATGACGATTTCCAGCACACACGTAACTGATTCCGGCAGGCAGGTCTTCGGCACCCGCCCGCGCAGCGAGGGACAGTAAGCTTCGTTGGTCGATGCGGGAAGGGATTTGTAGCGCGAGCCCGGCTTGCTGCCGCTGCGCACGACTCCGTCCGGAAACGGCAGGATTACTTCAGGCACTTGCATGGCTTCTACGGCAGCCTCGACCGCATGGAGGGTGGAATTTAAATCCTTGCCCAATACCAAAAAGTTGCCGCCGCCTACTGCGGGCTGAACCCCAAAGGAATCCTCCACTAGAAACTCCCCTTCCATCACCGGGATCCGCCACAGACGGGTATCGCCAAGCAGCTTGCTGGACTGGTAGCCATCACCGAAATAGCGCAGCTTCCCCCCCACTTCGACACGTTCGCCTGCCTGAAGACCATTAAAGCAAGCGCTAGTGGGACAGGTCATCACGCATTGGCCGATCCGTTCGACGAGACGCGCGCCAACCCCCTTGGGGCTGCCGGCGAACAGCAATACGCTGACCCCTGGCCTGCCATCCGGCGTCTCCCCAGCTGGAACCTGGCGCTCGATCCCGGCCTCGCACTTGCAGCCGATGATCGAAGTTGCAAAGCCGGTCATAGATCGGGCCGCAGCCATGGCCCATTTTTCGGTCTCGCCGGTGATGATCACGCGCGCCCCCCACATGGCAAAAGCCTCAGCGAAGGTATCAACGATTTCCGTCGGTCCGATGAACATAGCAATGCAATGTAGCTTATTGGACGGTGGGCACCTTCACCCCGTAGGGGAGATAATGCTCGGAGACGGGATAATTTTCGAACTGCACCGAGTAATACTCCTCGAAGAAAGGCCTTAAGAGCTGTTCAATCTTCGGATCATACTCCGGTGCGACATGATAGACCCTGCCCTCGTAATCAAAGCAGAATTCGTGATTATAGATAAAAAACTCCCCGCCCTTCAAAACATAGCGGGCGGCGTTGAACATCGCTTCCTTATCCTCCATTTCATCGTAAATGGTGATGTCGGCGTCCGCCCCCACCCCAAGATGGCCCTTGTGCTTGAGCCCCAGCAACCTGGCAGGACCGGCGCGGGTGACGATGGCGATTTCCTGCAGGGTGAACTCACGCTCGATGTCGAGCAGACAGGTCTTGGCAATGGCCTTGGGATTGGCTTTTTTGGCCTGCTCGTCGCGGAATTTTTTGTCCATCAGCAGACGGATCAGCCTGGGGTAGTTCGCAAACGAACCCCCATTGGGATGGTCGGTGGACAAAACCATCCGCCAAGGGTCTTTGGCGAGCAGAAACAGCTCAAGGCCTATCGCCCATTGCAGCGCATGGGTGTAGACATGATCCTGATAGGAAAAAGGCAGGATCCCGCAACCGCTCTCGCATTCGGTGTCGGCATTGATCCACTTGTCCTTGGTCATATTGCGCAGCAACCAGGTGAGCGGAGCATCGGCGGTCATCAGGGTCGCCTTGCCAAACATCACCTGCCCTACGTCGGCGCTGACATTGGGGTGAGCATCGATGTATTCGACGATCTGCCGGGCAGCAGAGGTCGGATTTTTGCCTCTCTCTCCGCCGTAGCTGTGGAACTGGATGTGGGTAATATGTACCCTAAGGTCCTCGGCGGTCTTCATGGTCTCCAGGGTGGTCTGGTAATTGCCGCTGTGACCTAGATTGTTGCAGTGGATGTGGGCCGGATGGGGCAGACCCAAATCGTTGCTGACCTCAATCAAAGCCTTGATGATCTTGCGCGGGGTCAGATTCTCAAACCCACTGATCGGTTCGTCGATGTCGTGCACATTGGCGTTTCTGCCTTTCCAAGGCTCGTCGCCGCCCGGATTGACGAGCTTGATCGCATAGGCCTTGGTCGCGTTGAGCCACCACGCCACTGCCTGGCGAAACTCCTCCATCCGCCCCTGCGCCAGCAGTTGGTTGAGACAGACGTTGTTGGCCAGAAGCAGGTAGAATCCCTTGTCGATTACCGGCGTGTCGTGGAGTTCCTCTAAGGCGTGGCGGGCGCCTAGCGGAGGAATGGCCGCCTCCATCGCGGTGGTATAGCCCAAGGTGGCATAGCGGTAGCCAGTGGTAAAGGTCGAAGGCACCACCCCGCCGACCCCCGAGCGCAGCCCGCCGACCCGGGGCTGGACGTCGCGGCGGTGGTCCTCGGGCAGAAATTTGCGCGCCAGATTCACCTTGTGGCCAGCGATATGACAGTGCATATCGACCCCGCCGGGCATCACCACCATTCCGCTCGCATCCAGGCAAGGACTTCCATCGGGTAACGAGGCAACGATTTTCCCGTCCTGGATGCAGATGTCCCGGACCTCCCCGTCGATATTGTTGATCGGGTCGTAAACCTTGCCATTCTTGATGCGAAGCATAGAAGCCATGAGTCACCCTTAGGAAATGTTCAAGCCACCCGTCGACGCTGGATCCCTTTCAATTCGCAAACCCGGTCCTTGATCGCACGCAGGATCTCCTCATCGCTGGGATAGGGTGATGCAAATGCCGGCCTAAGAGGCAAGGCAACGTTATCCATTCGATAGACGGTACCTGCCACATTGATCCCATAGGCAGCGACGGTGAAGGCCACCTTGGCGATCTGGCTGGTGCGGGTGGGTTTGGGATCGAGCGTGATCACCGGGATTTTGCTAAGGTGTTCGATGGCCTTGCGCGGAAAATTGGCTGCCGGATCGGAAGCCACCACCAGCAGCGCATCGGCATCGCCGCGGGCAAGCACATCCACCGTAGTGAACTCACCAGGATTAAAGCGCGGGTACCCGCGATTGAAATTGACCCCGAACGGATAGCCGGTCTGCCACGACACGACATTGTCAGCACCGGTGACGTTGCCGTGGCCGCGAACCGGATTGGCGACGAAATGGGTAAACTGGTTCAGGTCCGTCGCCAGGGCGAGCAAAGCCGCGACGTTGAAGTGACGGCCCCGGGTCATGCTGAGGCCCATGCCGAAAAAGATCACTCCGAAGCGGCAGTGTTTCATGCGCTCCACCAGATCCTTCAGAACCTCCAGGGAAATCCCGGTGCGCTCCTCGACGCTGCCGTCCACAAAGCGCCCCCTCACCAAAGCCCGAAGCGCCCACAGCACCTCGAAGTCGCGTCCCGGTTTGACCTGAAGAAAGATATCTGCCTCCTGAGCGCTTTTGGTCTTGCGCACGTCCACCATCACCACGGTCCGCTCGGACCGCCCGTTGGGCAGATACCTGCCCTTGGCCCTGAAAGAATAGCGCTCGAAATGACGCGGGTGGGCTTCGACCGGATTGCCGCCCCAGTACATGATGAAATCAGCCCGGTTCTTCACTTCTCCCAGGCTGGCGGTGCTTTCGCCTATGCCTTGAAAAGCCATCCCGGAAGGACCGTGGCAGACCGAGGTGGTGGTATCGATATTGCCGTTTAGAAAATCAGCGATCGCCACCGCTTCTTTCTGCGCCTCGCAGGTAGTGTCGCTCAGCCCATACACGGCCGGGAAGCGAGCCTTGACTAGAATCTGCGCAGCTTCCTCGATCGCTTCTTCCAAGCTGGCTTCCTTGCCGTCGATCAAAGCGACCGGATAGTCTTCCAATTTGTGTTCCAAAAACCAGGCTCGTCCCAACTCACAGGCATTTCCCGCGCGAGTGATGCTTTTCCCGTCGGGCGCAACGACCAATTCGATATCGTCGCAGACACAGCCGCAAAAAGTGCATACGGCATTTTTGATCGTATTCGCTTCACGCATGGCAACCCCCTCATTGGGCGTCGGTTCAAAACCTAGCTGCATTCTAGCTTTTTAACCAAAATGCAAATTTTTTTCAACTACGAACTTTATGTCTCCTAAGTGCGCATCTTTTTAGTTGTCGCAACGAGCCAGATTTTTTATGCTTTTAAGTTACCCTAAAACCGCTGTGGGAGAGATTCATGGCCGAACGCCTTACCCTGATCCCGGTGCGCACCAGCAAACAAGGCATATCGCTTAATGCGGGAAAACTGAAACAGGATTACTGCAACGAAACCTCGACTGTCGAACTGCACCGCCAAGACATGGCCAAATGGGGTCTGAAAAAAGGCGACAAGGTCTGCCTCCGTGCTAACGGGATCGAGGCCATCGTCACGTGCAAAGAGCGCAAAGGAGACGATGCCACGCCAGGGCTGGCTTTCATGGCCTACGGACCGGTCACCAGCCAGTTCATGGAAGAAGACACCGCCGGCACTGGGATGCCCGCTTCCAAGCACCTGGAAGTCGAGATCGAAGGACCCATCGGCGAAGACGGCAAGGTGATTGCCGCCCGCTCCGAAGCGGCCCTGGAGCAAGTCCCGGGCGCCTCGCCATGCCCCCTGACCCAGGCCCAGCTCGATGTCCTAAACGCACTCATGCGCGCACCGCTCACGCCCACCCAAGCCGCCTGGCTGAGCGGCTACTTTTTCGCCCTGAGCGGGGCGCAACCCATCGCCCAGGCTGTCCAACCTACCGCCAGCCTGCCGCTCATGACCATCCTCTATGGTTCCCACACCGGCAATGGCGAAGGTCTGGCGGAAACCTTGATGGGAATGGCGACCGAGCGGGGTTGCAACGCCCGCCTGGTCGATATGGAAGAATACGACCCGGCTGAATTGGCAAATGAGCAACTCCTGTACATCATCGTCAGCACCCACGGCGAGGGCGATCCTCCCATCTCTGCGGCAAAACTTCACGCCTATCTTAAGGATTACTCTGGCCCCCCGCTTGAACACCTAAAATACGCGGTCTTCGCCCTAGGCGACAGCAGTTATCAGTTTTTCTGCCAAACCGGCAAGGATTTCGACGCATATTTGCAACAAGCCGGTGCGGTCCAGATCATGGACCGGGTCGATGCCGATGTGGATTTTGAAGAACCTGCCCAATCCTGGATGGCGCAGGTCCTGGAGACCTATCAGGCCATTGCCGGGGAATCCGGGGTCAGCAGCAGCGCCACGGTCACCTCGCCGGCAGTCAAGCCCAAAACCGGTTACAGCAAAACCAATCCCTACCTCGCGCCGGTCATGGTCAACCTCAACCTCAACCGAGAGGGCTCTGCCAAGGAAACCCGCCACCTAGAAATCGATCTTGGGGAATCGGGGCTCAGTTACGAGCCGGGCGACGCTCTAGGGGTGTACCCGCAGAACAACCTCAGCTATGTAGAGGATTTGCTGGCCGCATTGCAGATGAGCGGCGACGAACCGGTCACCGTGGGTAAGGAGACTGTTGACCTACGCCAGGCGCTTATCAACCGGCTGGACGTCACCGCCCTCAGCCAGGTGCTGATTGGAAAATACGCCGCCCTGGTCGACAGCGAATCCCTCAAAGCCCTGCTGGACGATGCCCAGGCTTACCACGACTACACCTGGGGCCGGCAGATTCTCGATCTGGTCAAAGAATATCCACCGCGCGGCATCAGCGCGCAACAGTTCGTCGATCTGCTGCGCAAGATCCCACCGCGCCTGTATTCCATCGCTTCCAGCCTCAAAGCCTATCCGGGCCAGGCGCACCTGCTCGTCGGCGTGGTCCGCTATCACAGTTTTGGCCGCGATCGGGAAGGGGTCTGCTCCAATTATCTGGCCCGCGCTCAAGTGAGCGAGCGCTTGCCGGTGTACGTCCAGGCTAACAAAAACTTCCGCCTTCCCGAAGAGGGGAACGTGCCGATCATCATGGTCGGCCCGGGAACCGGCCTCGCCCCGTTCCGGGCCTATCTGCAGGAACGCCGCGCAGCCGGAAGCCGCGGCAAGAACTGGCTGTTCTTCGGCGATCAACACCGGGCAACCGATTTCCTTTACGGCGAGGAGTTGATGCAAATGCATCGCGATGGCTTCCTCACGCGGCTGGACCTGGCTTTTTCCCGCGATCAGGAGCAGAAGATCTACGTCCAGCATAGGATGCTGGAAAATTCCAAGGAGTTGTACGGCTGGCTGGAGGAAGGCGCCTGTTTCTATGTCTGCGGAGACGCCCAGCGAATGGCCAAGGACGTCCACCAAGCCCTGCTCGAGGTGATCGCCCGCGAGGGCGGGAAAACTGATCCCCAGGAATACGTCGATGGACTGGTAGCTGCCAAGCGCTATCTCAGAGATGTTTACTAAGCGCAATCAGGCGGAGCATACAGCGCCAAATCGCCCGCCACGCGGGTAAAGCCGCTGGCGCGTCCCTGCTTAAAAAGCTAAAATGCCATCCACCGCCCCGGTAGCTCAGCAGGATAGAGCGTCCCCCTCCTAAGGGGAAGGTCGGAGGTTCAAATCCTCTCCGGGGCGCCAGGATTTTGCCCTTGACCACGGCATCGTCAACCTGACCTGATCGTGACGCACCCTCAAACAGCGTGACCGATGCGCATAACGCCCTGTCAGCTTTATCGTAAGGAATTCATAGGCTTGTACGCCGAATGTTTTGTAAACGCGAGTCATCGAGTTGTCACCTCAGTGCAATATACTTGCACCGATGATCGCAGGCTTGCTCCGCTATACTCAAGTCCTCGCCATTGTCGGTGACGTTTTGCACCTTAAAGTGCCACCGGGTGCACCCGACCAGCCAGCAGTGACGCGGCTGCACGATTTGGCAGTGGTGGATGACAGCAACGGGCTACGCTCTCCTGCGCAGGTAATCGCCGTCGAACAGGACCGAGTGGCGCTGCAACTGTTTTGCGGCGGTAGGGGTTTTTCCACGCAGGCGGCAGTGCGTTTCTTGGGGCGGCCGCCCTATGTTCCCTGTTCGCAAAACCTGCTAGGCAGGATTCTAAGCGGCGCTGGCAAACCTATCGACGGCGGCCCCTCGCTCACCGACGAGCCTCAGATCACAGCAGTGGGGACCACGGTCAATCCCATGCGGCGGGCTCTTCCGGCGCGCATGATCCGCACCGACGTGCCGATGATAGACCTGTTTAACTCGCTGGTGGAAGGCCAAAAAATCCCCATCTTTTCGGTTTACGGAGAACCGTACAACGCTCTGTTGGCGCGGATCGGCATCCAGGCCGATGCCGATTTGGTGGTGTTTGGCGGCATGGGGTTGACTTACGACGATTACCACTTTTTCCGCAGCGCTTTTGAAGAGTCGGGGGCATTCGGGCACACAGTAATGTTCTGCCATTTGGCTTCCGACCCTACCGTCGAATGTTTGCTTGTACCCGATCTGGCCTTAGCGGTAGCCGAGCGCTTTGCGGTCGAAGAAGGCCTGCGCGTGTTGGTGCTGCTGACCGATATGACCGCGTTCGCCGACGCCCTCAAAGAGATCAGCATCGCCTTAGAGCGGGTTCCGGCTAACCGAGGTTACCCGGGAGATCTCTACTCCCAGCTTGCGCGCCGCTATGAGCGAGCCTGCGATTACCAAGGCAGCGGTTCGGTGACCATTCTCTCGGTGACTACCGTCCCTGGCGACGACATCACGCATCCTATTGCCGACAACACCGGCTATATCACCGAAGGGCAGTATTATCTGCGCGGCGGCGTCATCGATCCGTTTTCCTCGCTGTCGCGGTTGAAGCAATACGTGGTCGGCAAAGCCACGCGCGAGGACCACGCTGAGCTGATGAACGCATTGATCCGCTTTTACGCCGAAGCGCGCCAGGCAGAGCAAAAGCAGGCGATGGCGTTTGAGCTATCCCCCTTCGATTTCAAGCGCCTTAAATTCGGCCAGTTATTCCGCCAGCGCTTTATGGACATTCGCGTCTCGCTGCCGCTGGAGGCTGCGCTGGATCTTGCCTGGCGCACTTTGGCTGAGTGCTTTGAGCCGCAGGAATTACTGATGAAGCGCGAACTGGTAGCCAAGTATTATCCTAGGGAGGGCGCCTCTGAGCCGGCTGGTGCTGAATAAATCGACCCTGCTCCGCGAGCAGTCCAGATATGCTCTTTACCAGCGTTATCTGCCAGCGCTGAAGTTGAAGCAAGAGGAGTTGTTGCGCCTTAAGGCCCAAGCTGAAGTCGAGTTAGCTGAACTCGAGTGCCGCTTAAAGGATCTCCTGAACCAGGTTCGCGCAGAGCTGCCCATGCTGGCCAACGAGCGCATCGACATGGCCGGTTTGGTGCGTTTGGCTCAGGTGGGGTTGACGGTGGAGAACGTATTGGGAGTGGTATTGCCAAAACTGGAGCAGGTTAAGCTTGAAGTTCAAGCATACTCCCCGCTGGCACGGCCGCATTGGGTCGACCACGCGGTGCAGGTGCTGCAGCAAGCGTTGATGCTGCAAGTAGCTAAGCAAGTCGCCGAACGTCGCTGCCAGCTTTTAGCCCAGGCGGTCAAAAGCGCGACCCAGCGCGTCAATCTGCTGGAAAAAATCCTGATCCCTAAGGCAATAGCGGACATACGCTGTATCCGGGTCTTTTTAGAAGACCTGGAGCGTGCCGAAACGATACGTGCTAAACTGGCCAAACGCAAGCGATGACCATCGTCGCCGTCAGACGCTGCACTTTAATCGGCTTGGTTAAGGAAAAACGGCGCCTGCTGGAAGAACTACAGGCGCTAGGCTGCCTGCACATCGAATCGCTACGCCAAAGCCAGGATCAGCCAACGCATGGCGAGGGAACGCGCTATTGGCAAGCCTTTAAGTTTCTCGCTTGTTCCTTAAGAAAGCTGCGCGAGCTCCAATTGACCCCAGACTTCGACGCCGAATCTTTTACAGAGCGTTGCCTGGCGTTGGAAAAGCGCATGCGTTCGTGGCAAGATCGCGGCGATTTTCTGCGCGCCCGCATTCGAGCTTTGCAGCCTTGGGGAGAATTCCAGCTACCTCCGGAGGAGGCTTTGGCGGGGCTTAAGCTTTGGTTTTACGTGGTGCCGGTGCGGAAGCTAAAGTCTTTGCCTAAGACGGACCTGGTCTGGCAGGTGGTGCATCAGACCCCGCGTTTGGCCTATTTGGTGGTGCTCGCCGCAGAAGAGCCATCTCCTGAAATTTGGCCGCTGCCTCGGGTGCATACCGGGCGTTTGCCTTTATCGCGCCTTAAAGCAGAACTGGCGCGCCTGATGGCGGAGCTCGAGGATTGCGAGCTCGAGCGCGAGCGCTTGACGCGTTGGTTAGGTTGGTTTCGATGCCATTTAGGGGAGTTGGAAGATCAGGCGTTACGCCGTCAAGCCGAACATTGGACCTTAGACCAAGATGGGTTGTTTGCGCTGCTAGGATGGGTTGCAGTGAGTGACTGCGCCAAGCTCGCCGAGTTCGCTCATACTAGGCAGTTAGGCTTAATTTTGGAAGATCCAAAGCCGGACGACTTACCACCGACGCTGCTTGTCAATCGGTGGCCGTTTCCTGCCGGTGAGCGCTTAGTGCGTTTCTATCAGATCCCGCGCTATGACGACTGGGATCCATCGGCAGCGGTGTTCGTGGCGTTTGTCGCGTTTTTCGCCATCATGCTAGCCGATGCCGGTTACGCTTTGCTTTTGGCGTTAGGCATAGGCATTGCCTGGCGCAGGTTAGGGCCAGACATGAAGACCTTGGGGTTGGCGGCAGCGCTCTCGGCACTGGTTTGGGGGGTCTTGGTCGGGGGATATTTCGGCTTTTCCCCGCCGCCAATGTTGGCATCTTTTAAAATCCTGCGCTTGGACGATTTTGCCATCATGCTCCCGCTTAGCCTGGGGTTGGGCTTGTTGCATTTGTCTTTAGCCAATTTGGTCAAAGCTGCGCGCAACTGGCGCCTGGGTCGTCCTTGGCTAGCTCCTTTAGGTTGGGTGATGGCCGCTTGGGGTGGATTTGGCCTGTGGTACAGCGAAGCGATGCCAAAGCTGTGGCTAGCCCTGTTGGCCTTGGGCTTGGGCAGTGTATTTGTCACTGGCGGCCGCCGGCCAGTCAAACGCCTGTCGGATGGGTTTTGGCGAGTGGTTGAAGGGCTAGGTGCGATCACCAAAGCGACGCGCTTGTTTGGCGATGTGCTCAGCTACCTGAGATTGTTTGCCATCGCCTTGGCGGGAAGTTCGCTGGCGGCAACCTGTAACGCTTTGGCCAGCCAGGTCCACGGTGTGGTTGGGCTGGGGGTGCTGGAGAGCCTGCTGGTGCTGTTGCTAGGGCACGGGATTAATTTTGCCCTGAGCCTGATGGGAGCGGTGATTCACGGTTTGCGCCTCAACTGCATCGAGTTTTTCGGCTGGGCGTTGGAAGGCGAAGGGAGAGCGTTTCAGGCGTTTGCCAAACACAGGGGGAAACGATGGACAGCTTAGTGATGGCTTTGGGCTGGGCGGGGCTATATGGAGTCATGGCTTTGGGGGCGATCGGCAGCATCATCGGCTGCGGTATCGCCGGACAAGCGGCAATCGGCGCTATGTTGGAGACCGATGGCGGCTATGGCCGCTACATCGGGGTCTCGGCGATGCCCTCCTCGCAAGTGATTTACGCCATCGTCGTCATGTTCAGCCTCCAGCGACCGGTAACAGCAGAGAGCGGAGCGGCGCTGTTTGGCATCGGCATCTTCGCAGGGCTAGCGCTCATGTACAGCGCTATTCTCCAAGGCCGTGCCTGTGCCTCGGCGATCCACGCTTTTAAAGCCAAACCGGAGATCTTTGGCCTGTCGTTGGCACCGGCGGCCATCGTCGAGGGGTTTGCCGTATTTGCTTTTGTGTTTGCCTTGGTCTTGGCTAGACAGATTCCCGGAGCTGGATAAATGGCAGTAGAAGAGACGCTACCTGGCCACGGCGTGCAGGCCTTGATTGAGAGGCTGCGCGCCGAAGGCGTAGAAGCTGGCCGACAGGAGGCCGAGGAAATCTTAGCGAAAGCGCGCGCCCAGGCCGAACGCATCTTGGCAGACGCTCAAGCTGAGGCCGAACGCTTGGTTGCGCAAGCTAGGCAAACGCAAGCGCAACTGGAAAGCGCCACGCGCCAGGCGCTCGCCTTGGCGATGCGCGACGCTAAGCTTAGATTGCGCGAGGAGCTGAGCGCTGCCTTCGATCACGCTTTGGCAGGACTTTTGCGCCAGATCATGAATCCGGTGCCGTTCTTAGAGCAATTAGTGTTACATGTTGCCGGCGCGGTCGGCCAAAGCTTGCCAGCAGGTCCTGCGACTTTGCTGTTGCCGCCTCAACCGACCACGCTGGAAGAGCTGCGCCGTACCCCAGAACCTGTCCATCCAGGCACGCTGACCCATGTAGCACTAGGGGTGTTGCAGGAGATGCTGCGCCAGGGAATAGAGATTAAACCCGGCCGAGGGTTTGAGGCTGGCCTGCACGTGATGCTTGAAGAGCAAGGCATCGTAGTCGATTTGAGCGACGCGGCGGTCAGCGAGTTCTTGTCAGCCCACTTGCGTCCTAGGTTTCGCCTACTGCTCGAAGGGGTGTTGGGCAGTGACGCGCCGTGATCGTTATGTGACTTTGATGGCGAGTTTGCCTCCGCATCCGCGCGAATTGTTCGACGCCCTGCGGCTGCCCATTTCGCGCGAGCGCCTGGAGGAGCGCCTGAAAATGTTGGACCCAGAGGACGCTGAGACCTTATGGCGCATCGAGCGCGCCGTGCATTGGGACAAGATTGATCCCAACGCCTCCTCAGCGGTTGTGATTGCCGAATACCAGCGCATGCTGGAAGCTTGGCCGGAAGAACTCCAAGATCTAGTGCGCTGGCGCGCTGAACTGCGCACCGTAGTGGCGGCCTTGCGCCTGCGCCAGCGCGGGTTACCGCCGCCGTCTACCCCGTGGGGTATGGGCCGGTTTGTGCATTGGATCGGCGCGCATTGGCATAGCCCAGCCTTTGGCTTAGAACGCCTCTATCCTTGGCTGCCGCGCGCCGAAGACTATCTTAGACAAGCCAAGTCTTTGGCGCTAGAGCGCTTGCTGTTGACCTTGGTGTGGGAGCACTACGGCCGTATTGGCCAAAGTCACCACTTTGATTTGGTCGCCGTGGTGATCTATGTTTTGCGCTGGAATGTGGTAGAGCGCTGGGTGCGCTATCAACCTGAGCGCGCGTTGGCGCGGTTTAAACATCTGGTCAGCGAAGGCTTGGATGGTTGGCAACTTGGAGGAGCGCATGGCCGATGACGCGGCTGCGTGGGTAGTAGCCGTTCAGGATGACGTGGTGACTTTATACGCTGCCGACGGTCAGCTGCGCAAAAACGAGGTGGTGTACGTACTGCCCGAGCGCGGCAAGAGCGGCGAGCGCTTGCAAGCCGAGATCTTAAGAGTGCAAGGCAAGCGAGCTGAAGCGCAAGTGTACGAAGGCACCTTAGGGGTAGCGGTCGGCGACCCGGTCGAACGCACCGGTCGCCTGCTTTCAGCGCAGCTAGGCCCTGGGCTGTTGGGTAGAGTATACGATGGTCTGCAGCGCCCGCTGGCAGATTTAGCCGGCCAGTATGGATTTTTCTTGCCGCGCGGGGTCGAATTTCCTGCTTTGGACCCCAAACGCCGGTGGTCGTTTGTACCCCAAGTGCGCAAAGGCGCCCGTCTTGCAGCCGCAGACGTGCTCGGCACCGTGCAGGAAGGAGTGTTTGAGCACAAGATCATGGTTCCGTTTGATCTCGAGGGCAGCGCAGAGCTTGTTTGGATCCATGAAGGTCAGGCGACTGTGATAGAGCCGATCGCTGCCCTGGCCATCGCTTCGGGCGAGCGCGTCCTCACCTTAACCCAATCTTGGCCAGTGCGCCGGCCGTTGCCGGAGAGGCTGCTCGCTGCCGGGCTAGCGCAACGAGAGTACCCCGAGCGACCGTTGGTGACCACCATCCGCCTGATCGATACCTTGTTTCCCATTGCCCTCGGCGGGACGTGCTGTATCCCAGGGCCGTTTGGCGCTGGAAAAACCGTTTTGCAGCACTTGATCGCTCGCTTTTGCGCAGTAGACATCGTGATTTTGGTCGCTTGCGGGGAACGCGCCGGCGAGGTGGTGGAGATCCTAAGCGAGTTTCCCAAACTGGTTGACCCCAAAAGCGGGGCACCGCTGATGGAGCGGACCATCGTGGTCTGCAACACCTCGGCTATGCCGGTAGCGGCGCGCGAGTCGTCGCTTTACCTGGGGGTGACTTTGGGTGAGTATTACCGCCAGATGGGTTATGACGTGCTGCTTTTGGCCGATTCAACCTCGCGCTGGGCGCAGGCGATGCGCGAGATCTCCGGGCGCATGGAGGAAATCCCCGGTGAGGAAGCGTTTCCAACCTATCTGGCTTCTGCCGTCCGCAGTCTGTACGAGCGCGCTGGGGTGATCCGCAGCGCTTCAGGTAAGGGAAGCTTGACTTTAATAGGCACCGTTTCGCCGGCTGGCGGTAACTTTGAAGAGCCGGTAACCCAGGCGACTTTGGCGACCGTTAAAGCGTTTTTGGGATTGAGCGCCGAACGCGCCTACCGGCGCGCGTATCCCGCTATCGATCCTTTGCTGTCCTGGTCGCGCTACCGCGAGCAACTGCGCAACTGGTTCGAGCGCGAGCTGCCGGGCTGGACGGCCAAGGTAGAGTGGGTATTGGATTTATTGCGGCGCGGAGAGGCTGTTTATCAGATGATGCAAGTGACTGGTGAGGAAGGAGTGACGCTGGAGGATTTTGTGACCTATCACAAGGCGTGGCTGGTCGATTTTGTCTATTTGCAGCAGAACGCTTACGATCCGGTCGATATCTCAACCCCACGCTCTCGCCAAGAGCGGATGTTTACCCTGCTGGTGGAATTACTCCAACCCCGCTATGAGTTTTCAGACCGGGAGGCGGCGCGCTGTTTTTTCCAGCGCCTGGCCGATCTGCTGCGCAACCTCAACTACACTCCGCTAGATTCGGAGAAGTTTGAAGCCTATCTGGCCGAGATCTCCGATTTGGCCGCAGAGCACGGAGTAAAACGGTGAGCCTAGTTTTATGGATTTTGCTTTTGTCAGGCTGCGCCGCGCGGACGCCTGAGTGGGGGTTGGCAAACCAGGCCGCCGGCCATGCTCCTCATGAGTGGTTTACCGCCGGGGCGCAACGCGCTACCTCCTTGACCTCCACGCACCGAGCTAAAAACATCGTTTTGTTCGTAGGCGACGGCATGGGTATCTCTACCGTCACCGCAGCCAGGATACTGGAAGGGCAGCAGCACGGGATGAGCGGGGAGGAGAACCTGCTCGCGTTCGAGCGCTTTCCTCATACTGCCTTAGTCAAAACCTATGCGGTCGACCGGCAAGTGGCCGATTCGGCAGCGACTATGACGGCGATGATGACCGGGGTCAAGACCAAGGTGGGATTGATCGGTTTGGACCAGACCGCCCGCCGCGGCAATTGCCAAAGCGCTACCAAGGCCGCTTGGCGCACGTTTTTGGAAGAGGCTGAACGCCAAGGCTTGGCTACCGGCGTGGTGACCACTGCCCGCTTGACGCACGCCACCCCAGCGGCGAGCTATGCCCACACTCCAGAGCGCGAGTGGGAGTCTGACGCCGACTTGCCCGAGGAGGCCAAGCGTCAAGGCTGCGTGGACATCGCCCGCCAATTGGTCGAATTTCCCCACGGCGACGGCCTAGAAGTCGCCTTGGGCGGTGGCCGGCAAAAGTTTTTGCCAAACTCAGCACAAGATCCAGAGTATCCAGAGCGCACTGGCAGCCGCCAAGACGGGCGCGATTTGACCGCCGAGTGGTTGGCACGCCTGCCTGGTTCTGCCTACGTCTGGAACAAAGCGCAGTTGGACGCCATCGACCCGGCTAAGGTCGATCACCTGCTCGGCCTGTTTGACCTCTCCCATCTCAAGTACGAGCACGACCGCCTTAAAGATCCAGGCGGCGAGCCGAGTTTGGCGGAGATGACCGCCACCGCGATTGCAATCCTCAAGCAACACCCCAAGGGCTTTTTCCTGATGGTAGAGGGCGGGCGCATCGACCACGCCCATCACGCCGGCAACGCGTTTCGCGCGCTGACCGAGACCATCGAGTTCTCGCGCGCGGTGGAAGTAGCGCTCGAGCTCACCGACCCGCGCAAGACACTCGTCGTAGTCACCGCTGACCACAGCCAGCCTTTGGTGTTTGCTGGTTACCCGAGGCGCGGCAACCCCATTTTGGCCAAGGTGACGGACGAGCAGGGCAAAACGGTTCTTGCTGCCGACGGTTTGCCGTATACGGCGTTGACTTACGCCAACGGCCGAGGCGCTCATGTGTTGCCCGAGGGGGGCGATGCGGTCTTTGCCGAGCCTGTCTTTTTGGGACGCTTGGACCTTCGCCAAGTGGATACCAGCGCTTCCGGCTATCATCAGGAAGCGCTCGTGCCGCTTGAGGCGACTACCCACGCCGGGGAGGATGTCCCTTTGTATGCCGCTGGCATCGGCGCCGAAAGGTTCCGCGGGGTGCTGGAACAACACGTAATCTACCACCTGTTGCGGCAGGCGGCAGGGTTCTAATCGCGCTCAGGTGGTCAGTTCGTAGGCCAAAATAGATGACATCTAAGCCAGCTTCTCGAATTCTTCTGGTAACCCGCAATTTCCCGCCGCTCATGGGCGGGATGGAAAAGCTCAACTGGCATCTTGCCGAACAATTGGCCCGGCGCGTCAAAGTGCGCCTCATCGCCCCGCACGGCGCTGCCCGGCAGGCTCCGTCTGGAATAGAAATCGTCGAAGTGCCCCTCCGCCCCCTATGGCGCTTTTTGCTTGCAGCGTTCTGGCAAGCGCTCAGGCAGGCTCGCGCTTTTCGCCCAGACACCATCCTGGCGGGCAGCGGGCTCACTGCCCCACTCGCCTGGATCGCTGCGCGTCTTGCCCGGGCCCGGGCAGTAGCCTATGTGCATGGGCTCGATCTCGCGGTCAGACACCCGCTCTACCACACCTTGTGGCTACCTGCTATCCGCCGCTTGGACCGCATCATTGCCAACAGCCAAGCCACGGCAAAGCTCGCGCGCCAAGCTGGCGTGCCCGCCGAGCGCATCGCTGTCGTTTATCCCGGGGTCGAGTTGCCTAAGCTTAGCGAGGACAAGCGGCTGCAACTGCGCCAGGCATTCCGTTTGGAGCATGGCTTGGGCGAGCGCCCGGTGCTGCTGGCAGTGGGACGACTGACCACGCGCAAGGGGCTAGTTCCCTTCGTGCGCGAAGTATTGCCTTTGATTGCCGCCAAGCAGCCCGATGTGCTGCTGGCGATCGTGGGCGAGGCGCCGAAAGACGCCTTGGCGGCTCAAGCCGAGACGCCGCAGCAGATTATGGCGGCTGCGCACGCAGCTGGTGTCGGTGCGCAGGTAGTCTGGGTAGGGCCGAAATTCGGCACTGAGCTTAGCACCGCGTATTTGGCTGCCGACGTACACATCTTTCCAGTGCGTGAGATTCCGGCCGACCCGGAAGGCTTCGGCATGGTGGCAATCGAGGCGGCTGCCCATGGTCTTCCCACCGTGGCCTACGCCACGGGCGGGGTGGTGGAGGCGGTGGCGGATGGGATCTCCGGCAGGCTAGTGCCGCCAGGAGACAGCCAAAGCTTTGCGCAAGCGGTATTGGAGACGCTCTGCCACCCTCAAGCAAGCGCAGAAATTCTAGGATTTGCCGCCCAGTTTGCCTGGCCGCGCTTTGGCGGTGAAATCGCTCGATGGCTATAAACCCTCACACCCAAAGCTCCTCCAAAGCCAATGCCACCTCAGCAAACGGCGCTATCTGAACGCTCGCCTGATCCAGGAAACTGCCGAGCAATTGCCACCGCCCTTCGCTCAACTCGTAAGCTTCTAAAACCCTAGCCTCAGGATCGATCAGCCAAGCGTAGCCGACGCCGTAACGGGCATACACTGGCATCTTGATCCTGCGATCCTTGCTCTCAGTGGCAGGAGACAAAATCTCACAGATCCAGTCTGGCACCACCTCAAAACGATGATCCTTAGGAATCTTAGGCATCCTCTCCTTACGCCAACCGGCCAAATCCGGCACCGCAACTTCCATGTGGCGGACAAAGTGAATCTCAGGCTCTACCATGATCCACCACCCTCCGGGTCCTCCACGACCGAAGCTGAACGGATCAAGGAGTCTCCCGCCCAACACGATCTCAGCCCACCCATGCGGCCCTTTAGGCCTGGGTTGGGTGTAGAGCTGGCCGTCCAAAATCTCGCCAGTCAACCCCTCCGGCAAAGCCAAAAGCTGCTCGTACAGACGCGGACCAACCACCGCATTCATAGAACCTCCGCTAGAAAACCCATGTCTTAAGGGGGCACAAACGGCGCTGTGCTCTTCAAGTATCATACTGAAAAAATTCACTACGCTATATATTAATTATGCATGCCACTTCCGCCGTCTGGTTTCCCGCCGTGCGCTGCGGCAGCGGTACGGATATGTTCACCGAACGCCTGTGCGCTGCGCTCCGAGCGCGCGGCATCTGCGCTGAGATCACCTGGCTACCCCATAGAGCCGAGTACGCGCCCTGGACGGTGTCCGTGCCCAGACCCCCGTCCTGGGCCAACGTGGCGCATGTCAATTCTTGGCTGCCGCAACGCTTTGTGCCCAAAAACATCCCCCTTGTGGTGACCCTACACAGCTGTGTGCACGACCCGGCCCTGACCCCCTACAAAAACCTAGCACAAGCCTTGTATCACCGCTATTGGATTTTTCCCATCGAGCGCGAGAACCTCGTACGCGCTACTCGCATCGTCGCGGTCAGCTGCTATACAGCCCAACAAGCAGAACGCACATTCTGTGTACCGGGAATCACAGTCATCCCCAATGGCATCGACGATAAGCGTTTTTTCCCGTTGCCGTGTGCACACCCGCATGCGCCTTTTCGCTTACTTTACGTTGGTAACTGGTCTTTCCTAAAAGGCGTGGATCTGCTCGGGCCCATCCTGGAACGCTTGGGCAATAAGTTTGTGCTGTATTACACCGCAGATCGCCACGGGCGGGAGCGACGCTATCGGCTGCCAAAAAACTGTGTTTGCCTTGGCCGACTGAGCGGCGAACCACTCGTGCGCGCCTATCAGGAGGCCGATGCCCTGCTGTTTCCGTCACGACTGGAGGGCCTGCCGCTCACGGTGATCGAGGCCATGGCCTGCGGGCTACCGGTGATCGCGGCGGCAGGTTCCTCACTGCCTGAGGTGATCCAAGCGGGCGTCACTGGTTTTCTGTGTCCGTCCGACGAGGTGGACGCTTTTGTTGCCGCATGCCAGCGATTGGCGCAGGATGTGGATGGCTGGCAGAGGATGCGCGCAGAGGCGCGAGCACGGGCGAAGCGATTTGCTTTTTCCTCAATGTTAGATGCTTACCTTGATGTCTATCACGCTGCGCTGCATCAGCCGTTTGCCAGCGGCTCAAGCCAGCGATAGGGCGCTGAACGGTAACGCAAGCGCATCCCACATAATCCTTTGAGTAGGATTCTCTTCTGTGCCGGCAGGTCGTCCGCCAGGCTTGATTTTGACCAGGTAGCGTAGCTCATCAGTCCAAGACCTGCCGCGCGCACAGCGCACAAGAACCATTGACGGGCGAAGACAGCAGTCAACTCCTTTGGAAAAAACGCTGCAAGCTTTTCTAGCCAGACCTTGTAAGCACGCAAAGTTTCAACATCCTCAATCGGAGTGGAGTCACGCAACGATGCGTGCAGCGCCTTTTCTTCCTCGCTGCATGTAATGCCCAGCTTTTCTAGATAGGCGATGCGGATGCGCTGAGCGGATCTGACCTGCTCGGGGTTATATTGCCTAGAAACTTGGGTTGCCGACAGACGGTAACTCATCAATACTTCTGGGACATTGCCAAAGCGGCACTGGGGGACCAAACGGATCCAGAGTTCATAGTCTTCGGCATGGGGATAGTCTTCACTATAAGCGCCAAAGCGCTCGATAATCTCCCGGCGCAACATCACCGAGGGGTGCAGCAATGGCGGTTGAAACAACAGCTCAGCGCAGATGGCGTCGTGACTCGTTGGCGGACGCATGGTGCTTTGGCGAAAGCCCGCTCTGCGTCGGTACCAGGTGCCGCACACATCTAATCCATGCGCCTTGAGATAGGCCAACTGGTGCTCGATGCGGTTGGGATGAGCCCAGTCATCGTCATCCATGCGCGCCAGATATTCGCCCTGACTGTTTGCGATGAGGCAATTCAAAGCATGCGCTAATCCTTGGGAACGCTCATGGCGAAACCAGCGCAAGCGTGGTTCGTTCTTTGTGGCCTGAGCAAGCACCTCTGGAGTCCCATCGCTCGATCCGTCGTCGAAAACTAGAATTTCGATGCGGCGATAGGCTTGCCGTTGGATGCTTTGGAGCGCCTGGATGAGCAATGTGGCGCGGTTGCGCGTGGCCAGAAGGATGGAGACCAGCTCAGCCATGGCTTTCCTGCACGACTTCCTGTAACAGCGCCTCCCACTTCGGCAAGATGCGTTCCGGGGTAAAGTCCTTGCCGCGTTCGCGGCCTTTGGAAGAGAGCTCCTCGCGTAGCCTCGCATCGGTCATTAGGCGCGCCAAGGCTTCTTGAAACGCTGCCTCATCTCCCTGGGGAACCAAAAGCCCATAACGTCCGTCCTGCAAAATCTCACGCGGCCCAGACGGACAATCCATGGCCACCGCAGGAATCCCAGCAGCCAGCGCTTCCAAAAGCGCTAAAGAAAACCCCTCATAGCGCGAGCTGAGCGCGAACACGGTGGCGTGCCCAAACCAGGGCCAGACGTTGCTGACGTGCCCTAAAAGAAACGCGCTTCCTTCAACTCCCAGATGCCGGATTTCCGCTTCCAGGGCTGCCCGCTGCGGCCCGTCGCCGAGAATGACGAGATGGTGGTCGATCCTGCGCGACAGCAAAGCGGCATGGGCGCGCAGAAGGCGGTCGAACGCTTTTGGGATGTCCAGGCGCCCGATCCCCAACACCACCGGCTTGGCAAAGAAGCGGGCATCGGGTGGCGGACCAGGCTGGGGGTCTGGAAGCCGGAGAAAGTTCTCGATCACGGTCCACTGGGCGGCAGCCGGTTGTCTCCCAAGGACGGCCTTGAGGGACTCCAGCGCGCCGTGGGAGGGGAACACCACCTGCTTGACGCGGCGGTAGATGGCACGGCTCAAGGCGCGATCCCCCCAGCCAAGCCGCTGTTGGTGGGAGGCAAAGGCAGTGTGCATCCACGCGACAAATGGGCGGTGCGCCGTGCGAGCCGCAAGAAAGCCGTAGGTAGTGGCCGCGCATTCCACCCCGCCTACCACGAGGTCGAACTGCCGCGCCAGTGTCGCCAGCGCACCGAGCGCCTGGAGCCGTGCAAGCGGACCGGAAGTGTTCAACACGGTCATGGATACATCTTGACAGGCGCTTTCCTCGATCACCCGCCACCGATCAAAGAGCACCGCCAGATGCACCGGCCAACCCCGTCGGCTCAACTCCTGCACCAAGCGCACATTCATCGGTTGCGCGCCACCTGGTCCTAAATCTGGGACGACAAACAAGACCTTAGGCCTCATTTTTTCGCCAACACAAGCAGATTGGGATCGAATACGGTGGGACGGATGAAATCCGCCAGGACATAGAAGCTGGCGTTGACAGTATTGTTGAGGTGCCAACGCAAGCGATTGAGCAGCCGAAGCAGCATGCGCTGCGGCTGCTTGGGGTTCCAAAACAGGCGCGGGGCCTGGCAGACGAATTCAATCCTGCCTCGCTCGAATCCGGCAACTACCAGCACTTGAAGGAGGGAATACTCGGTGAAGTGGGTCACATGGGTGAAATCTATGGCCATGCAAAAAGCGCCTAGCAGACTTGCCATGTTAGGAACACGAACTTGAAGTCGCCCACGGGGAACCAGGATGCGATGAAATTGGCGCAGAACTTCTATCGCCTTATCTCGAGGCAGATGTTCCAAAACATCATGAAAAAAGATGATGTCGTAAGAGGCATCCGGGATCTGAGGCAGCCATTCGAGGAGGTCGGCTTGAATCAAATTAGCATGGTCACCCAACCTTTGCTTAGCGCAAGCAATGAGCTGCGATGACAGATCAACCCCGGTCAGGTTTATAAAGCCCACGCGACGCAGCGCTTCCAGCCAATGCCCTTCTGCGCAGCCAGCATCAAGGATGCGCGCATCCTTTGGCACTTCATCGATCCAGGGCGGCAGACGATCTCGTTTGAGACGAGTCAAGTCATCAGGCAGCCGTTCCCCAGTTTCCATTTGGCGATAGTGCTCTCCATACTGTTCAAAAAGCTCCCTATCGGGATGGGGCATAGGCATATACGCTCCTCCTTTTGACCCAAGCCATCATTAGGATCAAAACCACCTCGTTGGCGTAGGCAACGGCAACGGCTCCCATCATTTCGTATTGGGTAATCCACCAATAAGCGAGAAGAATACTGACCGGCGCCGCCGCACCATAAATAATAACCAGCCAATGGGTCTGAGCGGGCAAGGTGTAGCTGAAATTGAACAAATTGCGCGCCACTTGCAGCGCCGGAAGACCAGCGAGCCACTGGGTAAGGGTAGCCGTTGGCGTGTATTCTGGACCCAGCACCCAGGGCAATGTGAGTGCCGTTTCATAGATTGCCGCACCGATGATCGCAGCGAGCGCGATCAAGATGATTCCGGTAAATCGCAGGCGATGTTGTTGGCGGTTGCTCGATGCATAGAGTCGAAACCACAACGCCTCCTGCATCGCCACGAGTGGCAGGCTGGCGACGTCCACCACGCGCTGGGCCACGCTGAAATCGCCGGCATGCCCGTAGCTCGCCTGGGCGAGCAGGGGCTTGTTGAATTCCGCCTGCAGGCGGAACGACAATGCGCCGACGGTGAAGGGAAAACCTTCCCGCGCCATGGCCCAATCGCGCCTGGCAGGCCACCTCGGCCTGTAGCGCAACACTAAGCGCCAAGCCACAGCAGTCGCATAGACTAGGCTGAACAGCGCATACACCCACAGCCAACCAATCGGTTCAGGCTGTTGCCATACCGCATAAGCTAGTAGCCCCATGAGGCGAATGACGGGCAAGCCCGCCTGCAGCGCGCCGAAGGTGCGCACCCGGTGCTGGGATTGTTCGATCCGGGCAGCCAACTCGACGAACGAAGTCGCCGCGATCTCCGAGCAAGCGAACCCAGCCAGTGCCGATAGCGGAAGGGGGGAAGGCAGCGCCCAGGCGACAGCCGGCACGGCGATGAGTGAAAAGATCAGCGCCGCTGGCCACCACAGCGCCAGCGCCATGCCCAGCTTTTGCGGCAGCCTTTCAGGCTCACGCGCGCCATCGCGCAAGAGCAGCCCGCCTAGACCAAGGCCAGCAAGAGGCGCAAAGAAGCCAGCCACCGCCAGCACGGCCACGAACAGGCCGTAGCCTTCGGCCCCTAAGAACCGGGCGAGCAAGAGCACCATGGCGGCTTGCGCCGCCGCGCGCAGCACAAGCCAGCCAGTGAGCCCAAGGCTTGCACGTAGATAAGCGCCAGGGCGCCAGGCAAAGAGCTGGGGCAACCAACCTCGCGCCGTGCTGGATTGCGTACTCATAGATTTTCAGAAATCCCTTGCCATCATTCCAAGCATAGCCTAAGTTTTTGCCTCTCTCCCCCGCTGCGCAAAAACGTACTCCTCCACTACCCTGCCGCCGATTAAGTGCACCTGAATGATCCGCTCCAGCACCTGCGGCGTGCATGAGTGGTACCACACCCCTTCCGGATAAACCACTGCGATCGGTCCCTGGATGCATACCCTAAGGCAATTGGCCTTGGTGCGCTGGATCCCGCCGCGTTCAGAAAGTCCAAGTTCCTTCAAGCGGCGCTTTAAGTATTCCCAAGCTTCAAGGCCAGCCTCTTTGCTGCAACACTTGGGCTCGGTCTGATCGCAGCAGAGGAAAATGTGGTATCGGGTGCTAGCCAAACCCAAGCTTTTGGCTATGGTGTGTAAAGGTTCCGTCATTTCTTTGGTCGCCACTGTCGCGCACGGCATGCCGACGGTAAAACACTTTCCCCACCCGTTCGATGTGCTCGCGCAGACCGGGGTGATCGATGGCATCGAGCAAGCACAAGTCGATCTGATAGGGAATCGATGACTCCTCAAAGCGGCGGGCCAGCCGCCCCAGCCTGTCGATATCCAACCCATCACCGACCAAGGCCAGGTCGATGTCCGAGCCGGGCCGGTATGTGCCTTTGGCGCGTGAGCCGAATAGGATCGCCAACTCTACCGCAGGCTCTTGCGCCAAGATGTGGCGGATGGCATCAAGGACCTTGGTGGACAAGCCGAAATTCGACTCGCTCACGCTTCACCCCCAAGGCGTTGTTCCAATTCTAGAAAAGCGGGGTAGTACCGTTCGACCACGGCCTCTGCGATGACCAGCGCCACTGTCTCATTGTAGGTATGGCTGGAGAGGTTGCGCTTGTCGATCATGTCCATCCACACTTCGCCATCCCGAATCAACCCGCGCTTGAACGCCTCGCGCACCGTGCTGCGCGAACCTACTAGCCCCTGGATGCCCTCGAATTCTAGATAGTCCTTGAGCACATTCCAGGCTAGCTCGTGGGTAAACTCAAAACCCTGAATCAGCCCCTGCCGCTCCAGGTCCGTCAAAGGCCGGCTGAGGCAAAGCTCGACCGCCGCCGTCAGTTGGCGCAGGGCCCGGCGGTAGTTATCGAAACGCTGCTTCCAGCGCACGTCCTGGTTCATCATCATTCTCTCTTGCTCAATTGATGCAACCGCTCTCTTGTTCTTGTTCCTCTATTTTCGTCATGCACTACCCCTCCTGTTGGATAAGGCTCCACCGTCTTTGGGCGCTTATGACTTTAAGCGGAGCGAGCGTGTCCGCGCCCAGTTTAAACGCTACTATATCCTAAATTATCTGCATAACCTTGGGGAAGGTAAGATGTATATTTTTCACCCCGCCGTCGCCGCCTGGTTTAAGGAAACCTTCGCCGCCCCTACCGAATGTCAACGCCGCGCCTGGCAGGCGCTTAAAACCGGACGCCATGTCTTAATCGCCGCTCCCACCGGTTCGGGCAAGACCCTGGCGGCGTTTCTGGCCGCCCTCGACGACCTGGTCCGGCAGGCCGAACAAGGCGAGCTTAAAGATGCCACCCAGGTGGTCTACGTTTCTCCCTTACGGGCCTTAAGCCACGACATCGAATCCAACCTCAAGCAACCACTGGCCGCAATTCAGCGCAAGCTGTTGGAGTCCGGCAACCCCTGCCAACCCATCCGCGTCCAGAGCCGGACCGGCGACACCACCCGCCGCGCCAGAGATGCCATGGCGCAGCGCCCGCCTCATCTTCTGGTCACTACCCCGGAATCTTTGTATCTCCTGCTCACCTCCAAAAGGGGGCGCAAGATGCTGGCCGACTGCCGCACGCTGATCGTAGATGAGATCCACGCTCTGGTCGGCAACAAGCGCGGGGCTCATCTTGCCCTGTCGCTCGAGCGCCTGGAGCGCTTATGCGCACATCCTCTGACCCGGATCGGCCTGTCCGCCACCCAAACGCCGCTTGAAACCGTCGCCCGTTTCCTCCTCGGGTCTGCGCCGCAGGAGCGATGTGAAATCATCGACAGCGGTCATCTGCGCCAATTGGATCTGGACATCGAGCTGCCCGATCTGCCTTTGGAAGCCGTGCTGTCCCAGGAGGCCGCCAAATCGATCTACGACCGCATGGCCGCCCTGATCTCGGCCCACCGGACGACCTTGGTGTTCGTCAACACCCGCCGTCAGGCGGAACGGGTGGCGCGGGCACTGAGCGAAAGGTTGGGCGAGACCCAGGTCAGCTCCCACCACGGCAGCCTATCCCGCGACGGGCGCCTGGACGCAGAACGCCGCCTCAAGGCGGGCGAACTCCAAGCGCTGGTCGCCACCTCCTCGCTGGAACTGGGTATAGACATCGGCGAGGTGGATCTGGTCTGTCAACTGGGCATTACCGATTCGGTGGCAACGTTTCTGCAGCGCGTGGGGCGCTCTGGTCACCGCCCGGGCCGAATCCCTAAAGGCCGGCTGTTTCCCACCTCGCGCGACGAGCTTATCGCCGCTTTGGCGCTGATCGATGCTGTGCACTGCGGCGAGATGGAAGCGTGCCGAATCTGTGCCCAGCCTTTGGACGTCCTAGCCCAGCAGATCGTGGCCATGGCCGCGTGCGAGGATTTAAGCGAAGACGAGCTGTTTGCCACCATCACCCGCGCCGCCCCGTATCAGGACTTAAGCCGCGCCGAATTTGACCAAGTTCTCACCATGCTCGCCGATGGCTACGCCACCTCGCGCGGAAGGCGCTCTGCGTACCTACACCGCGACCGGATCGCAAGGCGCCTGCGCGGCCGGCGCTCAGCTCGCCTGGTCGCCATCACCTGTGGTGGGGCGATCCCCGATACTGCCGACTATCGGGTGGTTGTGGAGCCTTCTGGCGAAGCGATCGGCAGCGTGGACGAAGACTTCGCCATCGAAAGCCTGGCCGGGGACATTTTCCAGCTCGGCAACACCAGCTGGCGCGTGCTGCGCCTCGAGGCTGACAGCCTGCGAGTGGAAGACGCCAAGGGCCTGCTGCCCACCATTCCGTTCTGGTTCGGCGAAGCCCCGGGCCGCAGCGACGTGCTCGCCAGATCAGTCTCGCGGCTGCGGGAAAAGATTTATACCGGCGTTCGAACCGAAGGCATGGAAGCTACCCGGCAAACGCTAAGCTATACCCTTGGGGTCAATCCAGAAGCCGTCCGCCAGGCGGTGGAGTATCTGGCCGCCGCGGGGAATGCCCTGGGAACGATGCCCACCCAAACCCGGATTGTGCTAGAGCGGTTCTTCGACGAGGTCGGCGACCTGCACTTGGTGATCCACAGCCCCTACGGCAGCCGCATCAACCGCGCCTTCGGATTGGCTTTGCGCAAGCGTTTTTGCCGCACTTTCAACTTTGAACTCCAAGCTGCTGCCACCGAAGACGCCCTGATTTTGTCTTTGAGCGCCAGCCAAAGCTTCCCGCTGGAAGCGGTCAAGGATTTTCTTCAAGCCCAAACCTGCCGCGAGGTTCTGACCCAGGCAGTGCTGGACAATCCCATGTTCACCGCGCGCTGGCGCTGGAATGCGACCATTTCTCTGGCGGTGCGGCGCTTCCAGAATGGCAGAAGGACGCCGCCTTATCTGATCCGGATGCAGGCTGAAGACCTTATCACTTCGGTCTTTCCCGAACAACTGGCCTGTTTGGAGAACATCCAGGGCGACCGGGAAATCCCCGACCATCCCCTGGTCCGCCAGACCCTGATCGATTGCCTGCACGAGGCCATGGATGTGGCGGGACTGGAGCAGATCCTGCGCGGGATCGAACTGGGTACCATCGAGGTGATCGCCAGAGAAACCGTGGAACCTTCACCGCTGGCTGCCGAAACCATCCACGCCAGGGTATATGCCTTCCTCGACGGCGCCCCCCTGGAAGAGCGGCGGGTTCGGGCAGTCGCGCAGCGGCGCTGGTTCGGGGCAGACACTTTCGAGCTGGCCCGCCTCGACCCCAAAGCCATCGAGCAGATTTGCCGGGAAGTTCGGCCCGACCCGCAAGATGCCGAAGAACTCCACGATGCCCTGCTGGGCTGCGGTTATCTGACCCAAAACGAAGCCTTGCCCTTCCAGACCTGGCTGGAGTCGCTGGCCTCCCAGGGGCGAGCCTGCCGCCTTAAAGGATTGCCGGGCCCCTTATGGATCGCCGCGGAACACTGGCCACGCTGGCGGGCGATCCATCCCCATGCCACCCCAGAGCTTTCGCTAAGTCTTCCCGCTGAGCTGGCCGACGAGGTCTGGACGCCTGAGGAAGCGCTCGCTTTTGCGTTGCGCGGGCGGCTCGGTATTTTAGGGCCGGTTACCGCCAAGCGGCTGGCGCAAGAGCTGAATCTGGATCCAAGCGCGGTCGAGGCAGCTTTGGTCCGCCTAGAGCAAGAAGGCAGCATACTGCGCGGCGAGTTTGGCTGGTGCGAGCGAGGGATTCTGGCGCGCATCCATCGCCTGACCTTAAAGACCCTGCGCCAGGCGGTGCAACCGGTCGCTGGCGCGCAGTTTGTGAATTTTCTCCTGCGCTGGCAGCACCTCCATCCAGAATCCCAGCTTCGCGGTCCTGAAGGCCTTGCGGAGATTCTCGCCCAGCTGGAAGGCTTCGCGGCCCCGGCCTGCTGCTGGGAAACCTCGATCCTGCCGGCCCGCATCGCCGATTATGATCCGGCCTGGCTGGACCAGCTGTGCCTTTGCGGGCGTTTCATCTGGCTGAGGCTTTCGCCTTCCGGCAGGCACACGCCGGCCAAGCTTACCCCCATCGCCTTCGCGAACCGGCGCCATCTTTCGATTTGGGCCACCTGCGTGAAAGCGGCGCTAAGTCCTGCCGCCAACCAAGTGCTGGCAACCCTGACCCAACAAGGCGCCCTGTTTTTCGACGAACTGCTGGAGCTGTGCCGGCTGCTACCGACGCAACTGGAGGATGCCCTGTCGGAATTGGTCGCGCTGGGACAAGTCAGCGCCGACAGCTTCGCCGGGATGCGCGCCCTGCTTCTGCCGGAGGCCAAGAAACGCCGCTACAAACGGACGGTCTATACCCTACAGAACGCTGGCCGCTGGCACAGGCTGCGCCCTGGGGAACCCGATCCCAAGGCGCGTATGGAACACCTTGCGCGCAGCCTGCTGAAGCGCTACGGGATCATCTTCCGAGCGTTGGCGGCGCGCGATCCGATCCTGCCGCCGTGGCTCGAACTGGTGCGCATTTACCGTCGGCTGGAAGCGCAGGGGGAAATCCAAGGTGGCCGGTTCGTGGCCGGACAGTTCGGCGAGCAGTTCGCCCTGCCCGAGGCGGTGACCCTGCTGCGCAACACAGGTGCCGAGGTCGAAGTCGTTCTGTCCGCCACCGATCCCCTGAACCTGAGCGCCGTCCTTGCCGGGATCGCCCCGGTCCCCGCCCAGCCGGCACGCACGATCCGGATCAGGGCGGGTGAGATCACAGAAGTTGGCCCGGGAGCACCGGCGTCTCGCCGGACTCCTAAAGCCGCCAAGATGGCAGCGCCCCCTAGAGGATGAGCCGTAAAGCTTCGGTTCAGCTTGAACCAGATACGATGTTTGCAAAGGTTCATTGCAACTTAGGAGGTCAATATGGTCATCCGGTTACGCCAAAGCATCATCGCCATCCTGCTGCTGGCAGGCGCCCTCACCGCCCGGACCGGTCTTGCCGACGCCGCCTTCGGCTATGCCGGCTATCCCTATTCCGGCCTCTCCATCCAGATCTATTCCGGCGGTCTGGGAAGACATGCCCATTATCCGCGCCATCACCATCACCATCACCATCATCATTACTATTACCCCAGACACTGGCGCCCCCAATATTTTGGCTTTCCCGGATACGGGTATTACGCACCGCCGCGCTATCCCTATGGCTATTATCCGCCGGGATTGAACATCAACTGGCGCCGCTATCGCTGCGACTGAAGCGATCGGCCAGGCGCGTGGTCTCCGGCAAGCGAAACCGGGAGGTGCACGCCAGTACCCAGGCGACGGCGGAAAGCAGGCCGATTCTATGGCCAGGGGAGACATAGACGGGCTTGACCCCGCTGCGGGTGCGCACCACCGCCCCGACGGTCTCATCGCGATCGACCAGCGGCACCCAAGCGCCGCGCCGGTGGGGAACGGAATCGTGATGGCCGATAAGGCGCGTCTTGCCCACCCCGATGGTCGGACGATCGAGCAGCACGCCCAGGTGACTGGCGATTCCCAGCCGCCTGGGATGGGCGATCCCCTGGCCGTCGCAAAAGATCAAATCGGGAAGTTCGCAAAGCTCTGCCAAGGCTTGGAGCACTGCCGGCAGCTCGCGGAAAGACAATAGCCCAGGGATATAGGGAAAGCAGACGGGAAGCTCGGCTTTTGCTTGAGCGCGCAAAGTCAAAGCTGGACAGTCGAGCACGACCACCACTGCACAGGCGACCCTCCCCTGCTGTTTGAAGGCGACGTCCACCCCCGCGACGGTTTTGACTGGCAAGATCAGGTCGCCGGTTAGCTTGACGTATTGCCTAAGCTTTTCCTGGATGGCGATGGCCTCCTGGGGAGTAACGTCCCAAGGATGGCGGTGCCAAAGCTTAAGTTCGGTCACTTTGTTTGGCCTCGTCCCAGCGGGCATCGAAGCTGAGAGCAGATAAGGGAGGCGGCGGATGAATTTGCGGTGGCTCGCGCGCAGAGCGGCTTTCGGAAGGCAGCCATGATGACCAAGAGGCGATCGACGGCGGTCATCAAAAGTGATAGCCGAAGTTGGCGAAGAACCGTTCTCGGAACTGATCCATGGTGAAGGTGTGATTCTGGGTTCCGGCGCTCTCTACCTTGATCGCGCCCATGAGCGAAGCGATTGCGCCGATGGTCTCCCAATCATAGCCTTCCAGGAGGCCGAAGATCACCCCAGCCCGATAGGCGTCTCCACAGCCGGTGGGGTCCACCACCTTGGCCGGTTTGGCCGGCGGAATCCGGATGGGCCGGCGGTCGACGTATACCAGCGAACCTTCCGCCCCCTTGGTCACGACTACGGCATCCACCCCTTCGGAGATAAGCTGCGGGGTCAGATGGGTCTTTTCCTCGACCAGCTTGGCCTCGTAGTCGTTGAGGATCAGCCAGGTGGCGAGCTCGATGAAATGCATCAGTTCGGAGCCATCGAACATGGGGGTTCCCTGGCCGGGGTCGAAGATGAAGGGAATTCCGGCCCGCTGGAACTGCTCGGCGTGGCAGATCATGCCTTCGCGCCCATCGGGGGCCACGACGCCAATGCGCAGGTCGGCATCGTGGGGGACTTCGTTCAGGTGGGCATAGGCCATCGCACCGGGATGGAAAGCGGTGATCTGATTGTCGGCCAGATCGGTGGTGATATAAGCCTGGGCCGTGTAGGCATCGTCGATTTCCTTGAGATAACGCTGATCTATCCCCAAGCGGTTCAACCACTCCCGGTAGGGACCGAAATCCCTGCCGACTGTGGCCATGGGGAACGGCTCCTTGCCCAACAGCTTCAGGTTATAAGCGATGTTGCCTGCGCACCCTCCAAACTCGCGCCTAAGCTCAGGCACTAGGAAAGAAACATTCAAAATGTGCACCTGCTCCGGCAGGATGTGGTTCTTGAAATAGTCGTGGAACACCATGATGGTGTCGTAGGCCATGGAACCGGTAATCAACGCAGTCATCTTTTTCCGCCCTTAAGCTCAGTCGAACAGGATCAACCCCCACACCAACAAAGCCAGGAAGATGGCAAGCAGCACGCTCGCCGAGGCGATGTCCTTGGCATAACCGGCCAGGGGATGGAAATCTGGCCCGATGCGGTCCACCACCGCCTCCACCGCCGAGTTGAGGGTCTCGATAATGGGGATCAGAAACGCGCTGCCGATCAAAAGCGCGCGCTCGACCCCGTTCTCCCCCAGCCACAACCCCAAAGGAAAAGCGAGCGCCAACACTAGGATTTCCTGCCGGAATGCCTCCTCCTTCCGCCAGCAGGCTTTTATCCCCACGATCGAGTTACCAAACGCCGCGATCAGCCGCGGCACCCCTTTAAGACCCGGCTGACCCATCAGGCCGCTCCGATCGGGGGAGGATTGGATTCGACCTCGGGCAGCGCGTGTGGCTTGGAATACTTTTGGTCTTGCGGCAGGCTCATGCTCCCTTCCAGGTGGTTTCAAGAAGCCGCCATTGTAGCGCAGCCTGAAGTCACCCCAAAAGGATCAATCCCAGCTGGGGTGGGATCTGCTCCAAATCCAGCCGCCTCCAGCCCGTCCTAGCCCCTCACTCAAACCCAAACCCTTCGAGCACCATCCCCACGGCATAAGCCAAACCGGCTGCCGCCCCACCGACGACCAAAGTCTCCAACCCAGACTTCAGCAGGGGATGGCGCAGAACGCGCCCTTTTGCCAGGCCAATCCCGAAGAAAGTCAGACCAGTGAGGAAGGAACTGGTCCAAAACACCTGTAGGAGCGGCAATCCCGGTACCAGATAAGGTAAAAGAGGCACCAAGCCGGCCGCGGCAAACCCACCAAAAGTCGTCAGCGCAGCCACAGAAGGCTTAGGCAACTCGAGTTTCAACCCCAACTCCTCGGTGAGCATGGTATCCACCCAAAGCTTTGGGTCTCGGGTGATGACCTCGACGATCCGCTCTAGCTCCTCCCCACCAAACCCCTTGGCGGCAAAAATCTGGCGCACTTCCTCGCGCTCGCCTTCAGGTACCAGATGCACGTGCATTTCTTCAATGGCGCGCGCTTTTGCCAGCAGATCGCGCTCGCTTTTGGCGCGCTGATAGTTGCTCGCTGCCATGCTGAAACCGTCCGCTAACAGATTGGCAAACCCCAGGATGACGGCCACCGAAGACGGCAGGCCAGCTCCGGCAGCACCTGCCACGACCGCAAACGTGGTCACGCAACCGTCGATCGCCCCCAGCACGGCATCGCCCAGATAGCTGTGCTCCCTGCCGCCGGCCAGGCGCGCTGCGATCGCCTCGGCTTCATGTTGGGCAGCAAGCGCGCTAAGATCGTGCGCCGTTCTGCCTTTGCGTTTTCTTCCCATCGCCTTCACTCCTACAGGATAAAATTGCGGACATGATTACCCTGAGGGCAATACCGATCAACCATGCGGCCACGAGACCCTCTCAATCCCACCACCCAACCCTCCTCCAGGTTGGGGGGGAGGGCAAGGGAGAGGGGCGCTTTATGATGACCGTAAGGCTTGCCTTCATTATTTTCCTGGTGATGGCGGCATCCAGCCAGGGCGGACGGGCAGACCCTTTGGCGGTCTGGTCGGCGCTCGAGCTGGATGCCCAGCGCCAGCGCCTGGCTGGCATCCGCTCGGAACCGGTCGAGCGCCGCTCCTTTTTCCCCAAAATCCAGGTACCGGCCCAAGTCATCGATCCTGTGCCGCTGCTCGAGGCCAGCAACCGGCTCACCCAACTGTCCAGGGAACAGGCCGGCCAAGCAAAAATCGCCGCCATCCTTCACGAGCGCATCGTGCGCCTGGAAAGGCTTGGCCAAGAGCTCCGCCGCGACCCTCTGGAACAGGCCCGCCAGGAGTGGCTAGCCGCCAAAACCCGGGGCGAAATCCTCCAACTTAAGGCCACCCATCTGCAAGACCGACTGGTGGCCGAGTGGGGCGCGGTGCTGGCCGAGTGGGCCAAAGCCGGCTCAGAACAGCTTGGAAAACTTGCCCGGGGCGAGATATTCCTGCTGCGCCTGATCCTTCCCCCAGGCAATCGCACCCGCACCGCCGTGCTCGAATACGACGGCACGCTCTTCCCGTTGCAATATCTAAGTCCTGCCCCTAACACCGATCCGGTGTTTTCCGGCTCGCCTCACTTTTTCCTCACCGCCTCCCCGCCCGGCCTGCGTACTGGGGAGCGCCTGACCGGCTGGCTGACCGAATCGGGCACAGCGATCCCCATCCCCGCCCAAGCCGTGGTCTGGTATGGGGGACTGGCGTGGATTTTCGTCCAGACGGGACTTGAGCATTTTGAACGCCGCCGCCTGACCGAGTGGCACGAGACCGGGGGAATCTTTTGGGTCCAGACGGGGCTGGAACCTGGCGAGCGGGTGGTCACCCGGGGAACCCAACTCCTGCTGGCGGAGGAATTGAGGGCGCAGGTACCGGAGGAGAATTGATGCTCGCCGCGCTGATCGAAGCCGCCATCCGCCTGCGCGGTGCGGTGGTGGTCTTGAGTATTTTGCTGTGCCTTTACGGCGGTTTAAGGCTGTCCCAGGTGGGAGTGGACATCTTTCCCGAATTTGCCCCCAAGCAGGTGGTGATCCAGACCGAGGCGCCAGGGCTGACCGCGCAGCAGGTGGAGCAGCGCGTCACCCAACCGATAGAAACCGCCTTGGGCGGGCTGCTCGGGCTGGTTACCCTGCGCTCGGAGTCGATCGCCGGCCTGTCGGTGGTGACCGCCCAGTTCGAGGACGAGGCCGACCTCACCCTTGCCCGCCAGCAGGTCGGCGAACGGCTGGCAAGCCTGACGCTCCCTCCAGGAATTGGCCCACCCCTGCCGGTCCCCCTGTCCTCGTCTTCGGCGACCATCCTCACTGTGGGGCTGACCGGCGCCGATCTGATGACCCTGCGCGATTTGGCGGACTGGACGCTGGTTCCAAGACTGCGTGCAGTCCCCGGGGTGGCGGACATCAACGTGTTCGGCGGCGGCGAACGCGAGCTCCAGATCCAGCTCGATCCAGACCTGCTCATGCGGCATGGATTGGGCTTCAACTGGGTGTTGGAGGCAATCGAACAGGCCTTGCAGCGCCACGGACTGGGCTTTGTGGAAACCCCCAACCAGCGCCTGGATCTGATTTTGGATTTCGATCGCTTCCTCCCAACTCGATTGGGACGCCTCCCCATCGCCCACACCGACGCCCTCCCCTTGACCCTGGATCAGGTGGCCGAGGTCCAATGGGCACCAGCTCCTGCGATCAGCGCGGCCCAAATCCAAGGTCGCCGAGGCCTGGTGCTGATGGTGATCGGCCAATACGGGGCCAATACTTTGGCGGTCTCCCGTACGGTCGAGCAGGCGCTGGCGGAATTTGAGCCGCTGCTGGCAAAACAAGGGATCGTCCTTCACCCCCGCTTGTTTCGCCCGGCCGACTACATCGAGCGCGCGCTCAAAAGCCTAAGCGGCCACCTGGCCATCGGCGCGCTGCTGGTGATCGTGGTGCTGTGCGGTTTTTTGGGCGATTGGAAAAGCGCCTTGATCTCGGCCCTGGCGATTCCACTCTCCCTGCTGAGTGCAGCGTTGATCTTGCTCGAGGCCGCTGTCAATCTCAATCTCATGGTGCTGGGTGGCCTGGCGATCGCCCTGGGGGAAGTGGTGGACGACGCCATCATCGACACCGAAAACATCTTTCGGCGGCTTAGGGAAAACCGGCTTGCGCCCAACCCCCGCCCGCCTGCCCCAGTGGTGCTGGCAGCTTCCTTGGAGGTGCGCGGAGCAGTGATCTATGCCAGCCTCATCGTGGCGCTGGTGTTCGTCCCCCTACTCACCTTAGGAGGGGTGGCCGGACGTCTGTTCGCACCGCTGGGACAGGCCTACATCCTGGCAATCCTCGCCTCCCTGGGAGTCGCCCTCACGCTCACCCCGGCGCTGGGCTGTTTACTCTTGGGCCGCACCCATCAGGCCGGTCCAGCACCTCTGGTACGCTGGCTTACGCCCCGTTACCTTAGGCTTTTAGCCTCCCTCCAGCGCCATCCACGCCTGACCTTTGCCGCCGCCACCCTGGTTTGTCTCGCCGCTTTGGCTAGCCTGCCGGCACTGGGAGGCAGGTTTTTGCCCGAGCTGCGCGAAGGCCATTTCATCGTTCACACCACCAGCCTGCCGGGGACATCGCTTGAGGCTTCTTTGCACTTGGGCAAGCAACTGACCGAAGCTTTCCTGGGCCTCTCCGGGGTGGTCTCGGTGTCGCAGTGGGCCGGACGCGCCGAGCGGGGTGCCGACACCTACGGCAGCCACTACAGCGAGTACGAAGTCCGGCTGGAACCGGTGTCGGGTCGCAGCCAGCACCAGATCTTGGAAAAGCTGCGCGGAATTCTTGAGCGCTTCCCCGGCATCGCCTTCGAGGCCAACACTTTCCTCACCGAGCGGGTGGACGAAACCCTGTCCGGTTATACCGCTCCCATCGTGGTCAACCTCTACGGCCCCGATCTGGCCGAACTGGACCGCCTCGCCCAGCGCACCGCCAACCTACTCTCCGATCTTCCCGGTGCGCGCGAAGTGCGCGTCCGCGCCCAGGCCGCTTTGCCGCAGCTTGCGATCGCCCCGCGCACCGAAGCGCTGGCGTTATGGGGACTTTCTCCTGCGGTGCTGGGACAAGTGCTGGGGAGCGCCTATCAAGGCCGGATCGTGGGCGAAGTCTACCAGGGCAACCGCCGCTTCCCGGTCAGCGTCATCCTCCCGCCAAGCTTGCGCAAAAGTCCATCTGCCCTGGCCTCCCTGCCGATCCAAAGCCCTGGTGGGAAACTGATCCAGCTTAAGCAACTGGCCGAAATCCGCCAGACCGAAGGCCGCTACAACCTGCTCCACCGCAACGCCCAACGCCTGCAGGTGGTCACCGCCTCGGCCGACGGCGACCTGGACCGCTTGCTGAGGCTGCTCAAGCAACGGGTACTGAAAGAGGTCGACTTTCCGCCGGGTTTCTATCCGGAATTTACCGGCGCCGCGGTGGAACAACGCCGCGCCAAACAGGAACTAATTTGGCACGCTCTCCTGGCCGGCGCCGGGGTGCTCCTGTTCCTCTATATCGCGCTGGGTTCCTGGCGGCACACGCTCTTGACCCTGGTCAACCTCCCGTTCGCCCTGGTAGGCGGGGTGGCCGCGGCCTGGCTACAGGGAGGGATCGTTTCGGTCGGGTCGATGGTGGGGTTTGTCACCCTGTTCGGAATCACGGTGCGCAACGCCATCATGCTGATCGCCCATTACCGGCACCTGGTCCTGGAGGAAGGACTCCCCTGGAACGCCGCCACCGCCATCCGGGGCGCCCAGGACCGCCTGCCCGCGGTGCTGATGACCGCCTTGGTCACCGCCCTGGCGATGCTCCCCATCGCTTTGGACAGCGACAACCCGGGACGCGAGATCATGGGACCGATGGCGGGGATCATCATCGGCGGCCTGATCTCATCGACCTCACTGACCCTGCTGTTACTGCCGCAGATCCTAGTCAAGTGGGGCAAATTTTAAAGCTCAGGCGCAAGGCGTCTCCAACGCTGCAGGGTAAGGTTCCAGATAATACTGCGCGGCTGAATAAGGCTCGCCAATCCGGCTTAGGTGCTGGCGGAGCAGGCCGAAGGGTATGCTCAGAGGCACCTTGCCGTGGCGGTAATCCCCGATCGCCCGGGCCAGTTCCAGCAGGTCTTTAGGACTCAAAGCCTTGCGCAAACCCTCGGCGAGGTGCTTAAGGACATAGACGTGGCCGGATCGCCTAGGACTGCGTTTGAGCGCCGCCATAAGCTGGGCGAAATACGCCTGTACTAGGACTTCGAGCGGACCGGACTGCGCCTTTGCCAGCAGCCGGCCCAAGCGTCGATAAGCGCTGACGCTATGGGCCATCACCATATATTTGTGGCGGGTATGGAATTCATCCAGGCCGGCCAGGGTAAGCCCCCCCGCACAGTGCTGGCGCCAGCGGTAATGGACATACACCCGCTTGAGGAAATTCTCCCGCACCACTGGATCATCGAGGCGCCCATCCTCTTCCACCGGCAACTCAGGCCGCCCGGTCAAAACCCAGCCGGTAAATACCCCGCTGCCGAAGGCGTGGAGCAAACGCCCGCTCTCGTCGTGGACCCTGACGCTGGCCATGCCGCAACTGGGCGAGTTCTGTTTGGCGACCAAGCCGTCCACCGAGCTCAGCGCGGCCGCCTGCGCCTGGGCAAAGGCGGACATCTGCTCGGTCAGATCCAGGCTGTGGTCGTGAACTTGAAGGAGCCGGATTTCCTCACCGCGCTTGACCAGGTGGATGGGCGGACGCGGTACCCCAAGGCCAATGGCAAGTTCCGGACAGATCGGCTTGAGCTCCATGTGGGCGGCCAAGGTCTTAAGATAACGACACTGCTTGTGCCCTCCATCATAGCGGACTGGCTGCCCAAGCAGGCAGGCGCTGGTCAACACGACCGGGCGGGGATACCCTTCCCTGCTCTCCTCCGTAAAGCGGGGTTCAACTTTGTTCATCGGGACGCCAGTCTAATCCCTTCAATTTCCAATTATGGGAATCGAAAACGTCGCCGCCCAGATACTGGATATAGCAGGCATAATTGAGCTTGCTTGAAAGACCTGCCGAATCGGTTACGATAGCGCTGGCTTTGATCAGGTACCTGCCATCCCCTAAGCGCCACACTTTATCGGTGCCAGCGGGAAATTCCACTTGCCTGGAATCCATAGTGTGGCGGAAATACTCACCACACTCCAATTGCGCCACCTGGGCACCCTCCCCGCTGACCGCCTCGAAGGAATCGGTCTTGGGGAAGAAATCCAAATCGAGCACATACCGCATGAACGGCGTGAGCGCAAACGCCTGGAGTACATACAACCCCACCACATAAGAAATGATTTTCAAAACTCCCCGCCAGTCCGGCAGCCAGTCACGCCATTTCGTCACCATAGAACCTCCTTAAAGCTTAAGATCGCCCGCAAACCCAGAACTGCAAAATAAAAATTGATCCGGATAGCTCGCTGCATAGAATTTACCTTTAGCCGATTTTTGACAGCTTCAAGCAACGGAAGTTTAGGTTCTCGTCCCTGGTCAACCTACGCCCCTTTCATAGAATAGATAATGCATACAAGGTTTCGACCGCTTGTCTGATGAAGAAAGCTGGCAGTCCAGTGACGACGTTTTCCGGCTGACCTAACCAACCCACCCCATCGCCGGGCCCCAGGCTGATGAAGTAGCCTGTCTCCTGGAAGCGATAAGGCTTAAGCGGAAGGCCGAGGCAATGGCGGACGATGTTTTCCGCCACCAACCGGCCTTTGTGGACTGCCACCTGAGCGCTCAAGGTGTTGGCACCGTCGGGAAAAATGGAGCAATCCCCCGCGGCAAACACCCTTTCTAGCACCCTGCCCTCCACCAGGATCTGTCCGAAGCGGTTGACCTGAAGTGCCAGGGGATTGGGCGCCAATCCCAAACAGGCTAAAGTCAAGGCAGAAGGCAGCGTTTGTTCCTCGCCATTGACTTGGTTGTGCAAGCGTACCTGGTCAGGTTCGCAGGCGCGCAGCAGGGTGTGATCCAAATACTGGATGCCAGCTTGCAAAATCCGCCTTAAGGTGTATTCCTGCATTCGCCGCGGAAACTGCCCCAACACTGCCTGACCGTCGTTTACCAGACGCAAGCTAAGGCCACACCCAGTCTGGTCCTGCCACTGCCGACGCCAGGCAGCCAGCTCGAACAAAAATTGGATCCCGCTGGCTCCTGCTCCGGCCACGGTAATCCACCCATGCTGCCGGCTTGCCGGAAGCTTCCGGCGGAGGCAGGCAGGAAAATCCATCCCGGCCAGGTCGTCTGGAGTCAACGCGTTGCGCAGCGGCGGCGGGAGCTTGGAACGGCTGCCGGTGGTGACGATGAGATAATCGAAGGCCAGTTCTTGGCTATCGAGAAAGACGGTTTTGGATTGCTGCCAGCGTTCCAGATCCTCCAGGCCAAAGCGGATTTCAGCCTGGAGATGCCGGCAGTCGAAACGATGCTCGAGTTGGCGAAATGGAATTTGCCAGCTGCTGCCAGGATGGCGGATCAGCTCGTGCAGACGCGTGCGTTCGATGTGGGCGGAGCCAAGATCGATCAAAAGGACTTCCGCTCGCAGCCGGTGCTCGCGGAGGGCGATGAGCGCCGCCAGGCCCGCGTAACCTCCGCCGAGGATGATGATCTTAGGCTGCATGGCCCCCCCAGTCTGGTCTTGCCAACCATAAAACCCGCCTTTAAGGCAAAAAGCAAGCCTTATGACGTTGAGGTAAATGCCTTTTGACGAGAGATGCTTGCATCTTTCATCATTACTTGTCTGTTGTCACCCTGCCATAGAGCCGGACGCAGATTGAAACAAATCACAAACTAACCAACCAGCGTGAACCAACCCCTCTCCTTGCCGCGCCTTATTGCTTACGGCTTTCCTGGAATGCCGCTGGCGGTCCTGGGACTGCCCCTGTACGTTTACCTGCCCACCTATTACGCCCGAGACCTGATGCTGGGGGTAGCAGCAGTGGGGGGGGTCTTGATGGCGGCCCGGATTTTCGACGTGATCACCGATCCCCTAGTCGGCTGGGTAAGCGACCAGGTGCTCCCTGGCCGCTGCCGGCGGCGCGCGATGCTGATCGGCGGGGCGCCGATCCTGCTGATCGGGGCCTCGATGCTGTTTCTGCCCCCCGCCGGTGCCGGCACCATCTGGCTGCTGACCGGGACGACGCTCGCCTATCTGGGCTGGACTTTGGTGGACATCCCGCACGCCGCCTGGAGTGCGGAGCTGAGCACCGGTTACCACGAACGCAGCCGGTTGGCGACCAGCCGCGAAGGATTCCGAGTCTTCGGGGTATTCTTGGCCCTGGTGCTGCCGATCGTGGCAGGCACCGAGGAAAATCTCGGCGCGACCCTGCGCCACCTGTTCGCCATGGTGGCGGTGAGCCTGCCGCTGGCGGTGTTCATCGCCGCAACCACCCTGTCCGAACCGGCTTGGGTTTTCCGATCCCCCCCGTGGACCACTGGGATGCGCCTGCTGCTGACCAATCGCCCGCTGCGCCGACTGCTTTTAGCCTATATCCTCGACGGCCTGGCCAACGGTCTGCCGGCAACCCTGTTTTTGCTGTTCACCACCGAACGCCTGGCGATTGCCGAGCCGGGACGGTTGCTGATCCTTTATTTCGGCATGAGCGTCCTCGGGGTGCCGATCTGGCTCGGGCTCGCCCGCAGGGTCGGCAAACACCGCGCCTGGGCCGTTTCGTTGACGCTGGCAGTCTTGGCTTTCCTGTCAGTTCCTTGGCTCGGGCCGAAGCACCTTGGCATATTTACCGCCACGGTCGCGCTGACCGGTGTGACGCTCGGCGGAGACATGGCGCTTCCGGTGGCAATGCAGGCGGATGTGGTGGACGTGGACACCGCCCTGGGAGGAGGCCGGCGGGCCGGTCTTCTGTTCGGCATCTGGAGCATGGCGACCAAGCTGGCCCTGGCGCTGGCGGTGGGGATCGCCTTCCCGATTCTGGAACTGGCCGGCTATGATCCAGGCCTTAAAACCCAGCCGGATTCGGCCTTGAACGCCTTGGGTTGGCTGTATGCGGGACTTCCGGCGCTGCTGAAACTCGCCTGCATCCGCATCGCCTGGCATTTTCCCCTGGACGCCCGCGCTCATGCCCAAACTCAAAAGGAGATTCAACGCCGGCTGCAAGCCGACCGTCCCAAGGACCTATCTGGCTAAGGCTCGGATCGGTACGCCGCCTCCAGACGGTCTTGCGCCTGGGTGAAAACCCGGCTGCCTTGCGGCCTATGGACGCAGTCCCCAGGCCCTGATCTCCTCAGCATAGGAATGATCGCCAAGCGTCAGGCGGACGAGCTTCGGTCTGAACCGCGTCCGCATCGCTGCGTGCACGCTGAACCGGGTGGTCAACAACCGACCCTCCAGGATCGAAAAGGAGCGGCAAAAGCGGCAGAAAGGCATCGATACTCAGTATCTTCCGGCCGATAAGGCTATAATGCGTTTTGCATCTCGGGCAGAAATCTTGTGACGACACTACTTAGGAGTCCCCCGTAGACGCTATCGGCGAGCTTAAAGATCTGCTCAAAAACGTGGGCGAGGCCGGCTTTATTCGGATCGGCATGATCCTACTCGGGGCTTGGCTTGCGATCTTGGCTGTCCAGCACGCCACCCCCTGGGTGGCCGAGCGGGCTCCCGCCCGTGCCCGCTACTGGTTACTGGCAATGGTGCCGGTGTTGCGCCTGATCATCGTCGCCTGGGCTTTTATCTTGATCCTTTTCCGCCTCGTGGAGCCCACCTTCGAAAATCTGGTGGCGGTGCTTGCCGCACTGGCGCTGGCTTTGGGGTTCGCTTTCCGGGACTATGCCAGCAGCCTGATCGCCGGCGTGGTGACCCTCGGGGAAATTCCCTACCGTCCCGGCGACTGGATCGAGGTCGACGGGGTCTATGGCGAAGTCAAATCGCTCGGAATGCGGACGGTCAAAATCGTCACCCCAGACGATACCGCGGTATTTGTCCCCCACCTGCTGGTCTGGAATCGCCCGATCCAAAACGCCAATAACGGTACCCAATACCTTCAATGCGTCGTGGACTTTTATCTGCATCCCGAACACGATGGGATGCTGGTCAAAAACCGCCTCTACGACGTGGCGCTGACCAGTTCCATGTTGAGTCTGGAACGGCCGATCACCGTGATCGTGCAGGAAAAACTCTGGGCCACCCATTACCGCCTCAAGGCCTACCCGATCGATCCTCGGCTGCAATTTGACTTCATCACCGACCTGACCTTGCGCGGCAAGGCGGCCCTGATCGAGTCGGAGGTGAAATTCGCTACCCTTCCCCAAGGGATATTCAGCGACCTGCAGCAGGGCGTCTGACGTCTAGCCGGGCGAGCCCCCGCTCACCGGCATCAACCCAATTGGTCGAGGATATCCCGATAATAGGTCTTAGCGTCTTGGTGATAGCCTTCAACCGGCCTAGGCAGCTCCGTCTGCTGGATGGTTACGGCATCGATAACGAGGTGAATGCTGTCTTCCACCCTAAGGCGCCTGATGATCTCGACCAGATCTGCCTTGAGATCTGCCATGATCGCTTCCTGCGTCTGCCCGGGGAGGTCCCACAGCTCACGCTTGAACTGCTCGTACGCCAACGGGCGCATCGCTAGTCGTAGGTCTTCATCGCTCTGTCCTGCCTGGCGCGCCGAAGCACAAGCCTCGATCCAACGTTGCATCGCTTGCCTGAGTTGGGCGGGGAAAGCAGGGTGGTCAAAGATCCGCTCCTCCAGCCTGCTGCCCAAATGCACCTCCACAAAGGGCAGGTCCACCACAGCCTCGATCAAATCGTCCGGCAGAGCTGCACCCTCTTGGCCCACACTGGTGGGCAGCCAGTACTCGCGCAGCGCCACCTCGGCAAAGTCCACCGCCATGCCCAGATCTTCCTCACCGCGGATGTTCAGGTTGAACTTGCTGATGCCAGGGACATGCCCGGCGCGGCTGGTGAATTCCGTCTCGAAGCCGGTCATGAAGGCCCGCAGCCGCTGTACCCGGTGTTCCAAGTCGCCATGGCAATTGAACCGGATGCCGATTGCGCTGCCCACACCCCCAGGTTCAGTCTGGCGCACGAAACTGGCCAGCGCCGCACAATCGAGGTAACACGCCTGCTCCTGCTCGGTCGGATCGGGCAGGGTCAGGTTCTCCAGGCGCGTGGTGTCGAACTCCAGGTTAAAGAAGCCTTCATTCAGCGCCTCCTCTGCCAGTTCCTTGAGGCGCTCCAGCTCGTCGCCGTGCGCGGCTTCATCGGTCACAGGCTGCGCATGCAGGAAATCGGCCTCAAGGAACAGCGGACCTTCGTATCCTTCCCGGATCGCGGCCGCTAGCAGGCAGGTGGCGTAATCAAGCGGCGACTGCGCAGGTTTGGCGGCGCCGTCCAGGTTAAACACCAGCGCCCCGGTACCGGTTTCCCACGCCGCCTGGAAAGCAGATCTGCCCCCTGCGTAGGTCATGGCCCTCAGGCTGACGGCCGGGACGGTGAACTTTGGCGTCTGCCCGCGCGCAGCCATTGCATATAATCCCTTAAGGGATGCCGGATAGATCGCGTTACCGGCGGCAGCCTGCCGGATGAGCCAGGCGAGAAAATAGCGCACCCTTTCCGATGGCTGGAACATCGCGTTGTAGACCAGCGCGTCGATGCGTTCCTCGCGCAGCCGCTGCGCATCGATAATCCTCACGCCATCGCTACGCACCTCCAGACAGCCACGCAGCAACCCCTCTAAACCACTAGCACTGTGAAACAGCATATCTGGCTCCTTTCCCGGCCGCCTGACTAGACCTGAGACTGACGGATATGATTTTAGCCCCTTCCGTTGGCAGGTTTTGGATTAACGTCTCCACTCCGCGAAAGCAAAGCAAGCTGTGGAACAAGTCTAAAACTTTTAGCGTTGCCCGGCAACCAAATACGCCTACTGATGCAGCTGAGTCTGCGCCAGGGAGGCATTCAAGCTTCAGTCCCCACCGTTGGGGTCGAGCCGGAAGGCCTCACCGTAGCGGGTGTCGGCATCGAAGTCATCCCACACCAAGGATGGCTGCGGTACCGGTTTAGTGGGAACGTAGAACGTCACCACATCCAGGGCGCCCGTAAATGCGCGCCCACCGGTATTGACCAACCCCTTGATGACCCCTCCGCTGACCCCAAACCAGAAATTGGTCTGATTGTAAGTGTTGATCATGTTCTTGGGAATCTCCAGCCAGCAAGTGACGATGTTGGCAAGCCCGATACCAAGTTTACGCCCCACCTTGGTGCCGTAGCTTTCCCCGGCAACCACGCCCTCTATCCCCGCACCTAGTGTCACGATCAGCAAAGCTATCTTAAGCCAATCTCTCATGTTTCCCCCAAATCGCTGTCCACCACAAACCGGTTCTGATGGTCTTGCCATCTCTATTAACCATAGAAAACTTCGGCCGGATTGCAACTCGCCGGGGGATGGGTTGTACTAAAAAAACGCCTTCAAAGCATTTTGCTTCGAAGGCGTTCGCGCTGGGCAAGATCGGCAGATAAGGATCAGCTAGCGAGGTTTCGGTTGACAAAGTCCCAATTGACCAGATTCCAGAAATTTTCCACGTATTTGGGACGGGCGTTGCGGTAGTCGATGTAATAGGCGTGCTCCCACACGTCACAGGTCAGAAGCGGCTTTTTGTCAGCCGTCATGGGATTGCCGGCGTTGCCGGTCTGGACGATTTCCAGCTTGCCATCGGAATTTTTCACCAGCCAGGCCCAGCCGGAACCGAATAAAGTCACCGCTGCCTTGGAGAAAGCATCCTTGAAGGCCTCGAAAGACCCGTAATCGCGCGTAATGGCATCGGCGATGGCACCTTTGGGTGCTCCACCACCATTGGGCAACAGGCTATTCCAATAGAAGGTATGGTTCCATACCTGGGCCCCATTGTTGAAGATCGGTCCTGATGCTTTCAGAACGATTTCCTCCAGGGTCAGGTTCTCGAATTCCGTCCCCGGAATCAGGTTGTTGAGGTTGTCCACGTACGCCTTGTGGTGCTTGCCGTAGTGGTATTCCAGGGTCTCTTTGGAGATATAGGGTTCCAAGGCATCCATCGAGTAGGGCAAAGGGGGAAGTTCGTGTTTCATGAGCTTGACTCCTTTTTTCCCAGTGTTGCAGTGGGTAAAGCTTACTTGAATCTTACCGCCAGGGCAAATCCCAGCCTTCAGTAATGGGGATGCAGCTCGACTACCCCTGCCCGGTGGTTAAGCAGGCGCGCCATCAGGAAAAGCAGGTCGGACAGCCGGTTCAGATACCGAATCACTTCGGGATTGATCGCTTCCTCGTTCGCCAGGGCCACCGCCTCCCGCTCGGCCCGGCGCGCCACCGTGCGGGCGAAGTGCAAAAACGCCGCAGCAAAGGTTCCGCCCGGCAGGATGAACTGCCTAAGTCTGGGAAGCTCGGCATCGATGCGGTCGCACAGATGCTCGAGCTCCTCGACGTGCACCGCGGCGATCCTGGGGCCCGTCCGGGTGGGATCGGGGTTGGCCAGGTCCGCACACACGATGTGCAACTCGTTCTGGATTGCCATCAGCTGGGTCTTGATCTCGCCTGCCTCCAACTGGCTGATCACTATCCCTAAGGCGGAGTTCAACTCGTCCACGCTGCCATAGGCCCCGATGCGAAGCGACGCCTTGCTCACCCGCCGGCCACCGATCAGGCCGGTCTCGCCCTTGTCTCCGGTGCGGGTATAGATTGTCACTTGCCGCGCGCTTTAACCATCAGCCCATACCGGTGGAGCAACCAGGCAGCGAAAAGGCCCAAGGCGCTGCCCAGGTAATGGATGAATACGCCAAGGCCAAGGCTTTGGTGGTGCAGGCTCTCCATAACAGGCGATTGGTTAAACCAGACCCATAAAAACACCGTAAGGTAATAAATTCCGGCCCCCATGGCAGCCCACTTCAGGGGCTCTGCAACTTTCATCCGCATCGCAGTTTGATAAAACCAGACCGCCACTGCGATCGCCAAAATCCCCTCGATCATGCCTTCCCCTTGCTGCTCTTGCTTCCCATTGTTGCACTTTCAGCGGACTTGGGGCAACTGGATCAACAGACCTTTGCCCTCTCCCTGCATCAGGGTCGAAGGATAGGTGCCGTTCCACTTTTCGATCGATTTGTACTGGATCAATTTATCGGTCAAGGAATCGGCCACCAACTGGTTGGACTTAGCGACCGCTTCGGCTTCCTTCATGATTCGGTAGGCTTTGGCGTCGGCTTCGATGCGCTGTCTTTCTGCCTCCGCCTTGGCCTGGGTGGTCACTTCGATGAGGCGGGTATTGGCCTCGATAGTCTTGATCTTCTGATTCTTTTCCGCCTGCTTTTCCACCATCTCCAAGCGTTGCTCCTCCTGCTTGGCGAGCTGCACCTCCTCTATCTTCTTGAGCACGATCTGCGGCAAAACGATGTTGCGCATGGCGACATCGTGGAACTGGAACGGCAGTTCGCGGAATTTTTCCCCCAAAGCAGCGCGGATCTCATTGGCGATGGCGGTGCGGTCGGCGGCGATCTTCTCGGCCTGGTATTTGCCGATCACGTCGCGAACCACGTCCCGGACGATGGGATTGATGAGCTTTTCGAAATAGTTGGCGCCATAGCGGGTGAGGATCTCGGCTGCCTCGTTCTGGTGTGGCGTGTACTGGACCGTCAGCTCCACCCCGATGGGCAGGTTCTTGTTGTCGAGCACCTCGATCGCCGGCTTGTTGACGACCCCACTCTGGTCCAGCTCGTCCTTGGCGCTCTTGTAGTTGACCGTGTGCAGGCGCACGTCGAACACGTGCACGCTTTGGATGAGAGGAATCTTGAAATGCAGCCCAGGCTGCCTCTCTTGCGGGTCGTACCTGCCGAAGGTGCTGAGCACTCCGACGGTCCCGCTCTCTAGGGTGTAGACCGACATCGAAAGCAGCACGATGGCCGCCAAGGCGATCACCAGCCATCCCCCTATCGAGCGGCTGAGGTGAAAATTCATCCGCGCATCGTCGCTGCGCTGAGCATTCCAGACCATCATCAACTCTCCCAATCACAATCTAATCTAAATTAGCATAGTACCTGGGTAGAAAAATGGCGGCTGGAAGATTATAAACCCCTACCTCTGCTGTAGCGTGCGCACCGAGACGCTAAGCGATGCGGCAAAACGCGCCTGCGAAAACCCGCCAGCATCGCGCGCCGCCACAATGGGCGAAACCGGAGCTTCGGTCATACCATGACCCCCCGGCCCCAGCGCAGAAACCACCTCGGTGCGTTCACCGCCGCTCCCCGCCAGGGTTTCGGGACCTTGCCGTACCACTGGAGAATGGGGAGAGCGGATCGTGGGGGAACTTTATAACCCGCTGGGATAGACAAACATCCGCCATGGCCCTGCCTCCGCAGACAAGCCGTCCACCGGGATAATCAGAGGCTGTCCCTGCTCTTTTCTATCCCGGAGTCCGTCCAATCCCATCTTGGAGGACGGCAGAGCACAGGCGCTCAAAATCAACCCTAACATCAGGATCGACAATCGTTTAATCATGGCCAGGTTCTCTCAGCGCGCGTGAAAAAGGGAGATATCGGATCTCCCGCCGGTGGTGGTCGGGACGTCCTGATACGGCCCGCGCCAGCCAGCCCACAGTCCGCTCGCCGCATCAAAGCTCTAGGAACAGGACTGATCGCCAAAAAGTGGCGGGATCGCATAGCTCGAGCAGGATAAACCCAGATTGAGAAAAAGGGGCGGCTTTGCCGCCCTAAGGAGAGGAGGCTTTGATGTCTGGCACTTCTTGAGCAGCAAGCGCGTCCCTGATTCACGAACATCCCTATCCCTCCCATCCGTTCACGCTAACCGATCAGTCCTTCGCCTGGTGAACTCGGCGATTTCCTCGGCCAGGAAGTCGCCTTTTGAGGCTACCACCACCAATTCGGCTTCCCCTAGCGGAAACGCTCGATAGTTTACCTCGAACATTCAGCTCCCTTCCTCCCGCTCTGCAGGCGGGCGGTAGTTCACCACGTAGCGGTATTGCTTGCCGCAATAGATAATGACCTCCTTTTGGCCACACCTTAAGATCCGGATCTTAAGGCGCAGGTCCCCGTAGCCGGCGTGGGTGAACAGCCCGTCGTACAAGGCGCATAGCTTGCACTTGATTTCTGAATTGGTCGCTTGCGCCGTACTCATGAATGCAAATAGTATCAATTATCATTTTTCTTTGCAAGAATTTTTTAAAATTTTTTGCGCCGCGGCGTAGCCATCGCTTCATCTAGATGGCGGCGCAAGATGTATGATCCCTGCGCAGTGCTCAAGGTGGCGCAGGCGCCATTGGGCGGCTTTATGCTTGCCTCGAACATCGGCTACAAAGCCCATCGCTCTGCCCTCAAGGTGTGGGTATCAGCCGTCAGGACATATTCACCCAAGGCTGGGGATGGCAACGCGCCTAGTCAGCACGACTAAAAGCCATGAGAGGAGGTCAGGTGTTTGTGGACCACGGCGGGCATTGTCTAGCCTATTTTTTCAAGCTTTCGTAATAGGCAGCGATGTTTTCGATGTCGGCATCCGATAGCGCCTCGACCATCGGTTTCATGATGGGGTTATTGCGGCTGCCGTCCTTGTAAGCCTTTATCGCTGCGATCAGGTACTGAGCGTTCTGCCCACCCAGATTGGGATAGGCCGGGTTGGTAGCGATCCCATCCTGGCCGTGGCAGCCGGCGCAGATGGCGGTTTTGGCCTTCCCTGCCTCAGGGTCAGCAGCCCAAGCAGAAACGCTCAAAGCCAACAGGACAAAACTCAGATGCCTCATCCAACAGCCTCCTGTATGGTTTTATTTCAGGAGTTATTTTACCCGAACCAATTCCGCAACGCCTTGCTCGATGAGATCGGAAAGGATCTCTAACAACAAAGGGTGAGGCAAAAGTCCTGCACCGTTCAAGGTAGGGGCAGGTTCCAAACCCGCCCCTACATAGCGTCAAACCCAATAGGAAATCGGTCTGGGATTTGTCAGCCGCTCTCCAAGACAAACCGAACCGGCACCTGAACCCAGCTCGGAATCTGGTGGCCGTCCTTAGAGGCTGGGACGAATCGCCAACGCGCCACCGCCTCTTGGGCGGCTTGATCTAACAGGCGGTGACCGCTGGAACGATGAACGAATAGGGTCTGCACCTTGCCGTGCTCGTCCACCAACGCATGCACCATCACCTCGCCTTGGGGTCCCAAGCGAATCGCTTGCGGCGGATAGCGCGGCGGCAGCGGTGGTTCCAGATAGCGAGGCGGGATCAAAGGCGGCGTTGGCGATGGCGTCCCTGCCTTTTGTACAGCCGGCTCCTGCCCGAACTTGCCGCTTGGCAGTTGCTCTTGGCTTTGCGGCGCATGTTTTGGCGAAGCTGGCTGCAAAGCTCGGTAGCCTAAAGGTTTGGATGCTGGTTTGGGCGGATCGGCCGCCTTCAGCCTTGGCTTGGGGTTAGCGGCTCTGGCCAGCTTGGACTTAGTGGTTTTGGCTTTTGGCTTGGGTTTGAAAGTCGTCGAAGCGGACCCCGCCCACAAGCGCCAGGCGCTTTAAAAACTTGAGCTCGTCTTGCAGGTACAGGCCGACCACGTCCGCTTCAGCTTCGGGAAACTCTGGCCTAAGTTTTCCGTCGCGCGTGGCTCGGCCTTGGTCGTGATAATAGTCCAGGCCATAAGTCAGCTCCTGGCTGACAGGGCCTAAAGGCCCCAATCGGCTGCGGTTGCTGACGTTCACCCCGGTGGTGGTAAAGAAGGTTCTATCGCGCCTTGGGTCGGGTATTCGGTCTTCCTGGATCGAGAGGTCGTTGTGATAGACGAGCAGCTTGGGTTTCAGCCAGGTAGACTCCGGGTCAAATTGGTAGTTGAACAGGAAATTGCGCTGTTGGCTGCTGCGATCCACCAAGGGGGTCGTTCTGCCTACCTGGCTTTGAGGGTTGCTCGGCACTTCCTGGTTCTGGTCGAAGGTGATAGCCGTAAAACCTAGGCGGTGATCGCCGGGTGAGAAGTTGAATTTGGCCAACGAGGAGAACGCGTCAAACCCCGAGTGAGCCAGCTTTCCGCGCCCCAAGCGGAGATCGTCGGCGCCGCGGAAAGTAAAGTGGAGCAAGTAATCGAACGTCTCACCGACTAGCCCATACACCGAGGCGCTCCCAAGCCCTTGGTCTGCGGCCGACTGGAAGCCGCCTTTGAGCAGCGCGCCGAAGCGTTGCCCGGGAGAAAGCAGGTCGGAAGCGTCCTTGGTGGTCAGTCCCACCACCCCGCCGACAGCGCCGCTGCCCCACCAGGCCGAAGCCGGCCCGCGCACTACTTCGACCGTTTTTAACAGTTCCGGCTCTATGAACAGGCGGCTGTTGTGGCCACGGACGAAGTTTTGCCTGGCGCCGTCGAGCAAAAACAAAATGCGCTCGTCGGAAATCCCACGAATCACGCTCCTTTGACCGATATTGCGCGGCCCGCCGGCAATGTCCACATTGGGCAGTTCCAATAGCAAATCGCCGAGATCAGCCGGCTGTTCCTTGGTAATGGCCTCACTCCCGAGCACGCTGGCGGTCTCCGCAAGGTCGAAAGCCTCTCGTTCGCTGCGGGTCGCATACGCAGTCACCCCAGCCATCGGGACCGCCTCCTGTGCCCCTGCCGGGGTGGTCAAAGACATCGCCAACAAGCTCGCGGCTAGTTTGTGCATGGCTATAAATTTAAAAACTAAAGCAAATAATAATCAATATTAATTTAAATTTTTTCGCTCCCCTGCCTTCCAACCCATACCTGCCCTCAGCTGCCAATGCTCGCGCATCTTGTCCAAGGTTCCCTGCCAAGGGCCAAAGACCTCGCCAAAATTGCCAAGCAGCACCTCCAGGTGCTCGGCCACCTTGGCGGCCAACCTAGGACAAGGGCGCAGGTGGTAGCAGGTCATCAGGTGGAAGATCAGCGCAACCAGACTGGCCAAGTTCGGTGACTCATACGTTTTCATCGCAACCCTCTTTGCAAGCTTTCCACGCAGCTTTCAAGCAACAGCCGCGTGACTTGCTGCTGGCTTTTAAGGTCCAGGCAACGGAACTCGGCAGCGTGCAGGTAGCCTCGGGATAAAAGGCGCACGAGCACCTGCGCGCTCAATTCCAAGCACACTAAGTTTTTGCCGGGCACCGGATCGCGTCGAGTCAAGACGGCTGGGCGGAACATGACCTATCCTTAAAGCAGCGACCAGATTTAAATGATAATCATTATCATTTCAATGTCAAGTTTTTTTAAGGTGGCAGAATCTGATAAGTCGTGACTATCCCGGCGTCGATGTGGTCGGACACGTAGCAGTGAAACAGCCATTCGCCGGGGTTGTCGGCCAACATGTCGGCCGTCACCATCTGCGCCGGCAGCAGGGCGATCACGTCGGTGCGCTGAGTATTCCAGAACTGCCCCAGCTTCCCAAGCGCTACGGTTTTCCCATGCCAATGGGGCATGTGGAGATCGACCTCATTGCCCATCCCAAGGACGTGCCAGCGCACCTTAACGCCATAAGGAAACACCAGCCCTTTAAGGTTACCGAAAATATACCCGTTGATGCTGTGCATGAGGCCGGCTGCTTCGCCGCCCAGCTCGTCGAACACGAAAAACGCCGTCACGACTTCTAAGTCCACGTCTTTGGGCGAGCCGTCTTCTCTAGCCATGCCCTGGCGGGTGACGATGATCGGCCCCAACAGTCCGGCGTTGACGTCAATAGGTTCGTGAAGGTGGGAATGGTACCACCAGACTTTTGAGCTCGGCTCCATGGCGGCCGGGCCGCTTTCGGCATCGGCCAGCCATGGGCCTGGCGGAAATAGAAATTGAGAAGGGTTATCGAGGCGCTAAATCGATCCGGTAGAGCTCACCTTGGAGATTGCGGATGCTGGCGTGAAGGAGACCCTCAGAGTCGATGGCGATCGCGCCGAAATTCATCCAGCGCAAAGCATCCTCGTAATTTGACACCCCAGATTCAGGACCGAACCAGAACAAGCGCTCGGTGCCCAAAGTCTCATCGAACTCCAAGTTGGGGAACAATCCCGCATTCATGGGGCCGGAGACGAATTCGTAAAACTCAAAATCCGGAAATTCTGGAAAAGGCCGGTAACGAAACGCAGCGGCGAAATGGACGTCGGTAGTGATGAATACCACGTTGCGAATATCCTTGTCTTTAAGAAACCGGACCAACTCGAGCAGCTCGCGTTCGTAACCGGTCTCCTGATCGAAATCAGCCCAACCGTCGCGGCCGTTTTCGGGTGGAAAACCGGTCGGGATCGCAAGGGGAACGCTGGAGACGATCACCTTCCAGGTAGCCTCGGTCGCTTGCAAACGGTGCTTTAGCCAAGTCAGCTGCTCCTTTCCCAGCATGGATTTGGGAAATTCGTCGCTATCTGGTTGACGGTTGTGGTCGCGATACTGGCGGGTGTCCAGCAGCAACAGCTCCAAATGTTTGCCCCAGCGGAAGCTGCGGTAGAGGCGGTCTGGGGTCAGCGGATCCTGCACCAGCGGGTTGTAATCCCAAAATGCCTTGAGCCCGATGGGCATCAAGTGTACCCCCGGCGTATAAGGCGGCCTATCGCGAGTATCGTTTAATGGCCCGAAATCGTTGACCACCTCGTGATCGTCCCACACGCCAAAATAAGGTGTATGGCTTAGCAGGCGCTGGAATCCTTCATCTTCCCGGTTGTACTTCCAATGCGCCCAAAACTCCTCCAGGCTGGCGGAAGGGCCGAAATCGCCGGGAATCTGGGGATTGCCGTAGCGGCCGGTCGGCTCGCAAACCCCGTCGGCATAGATCATATCCCCCAAACCGATGAAAAAATCGGCAGCCAGTTGATCCACCGCCCTAAATAGGGGCATCCCCCTGTTAGCATCCCGGCACACATTCTGCCCGCCGACGTCGCCGCCCCAGGCAAAAATCACCGGAGCGGCTGAGTCAGGGGAAGGCGCCGTGCGGAAGCTGCCTTGGGCCACCGCTTCGGGCACGGGCGGCGCATGGCGCTCGCGGCTAAACCACACCTTGTAAGCGTATCGGGTCCCAGGGCGAAGCCCCTGCAACTGGATTTGCCCGGTGAAATCATGCTCGGCAGAGACCGGCACCCACCGGCTCGCCCCTCCTGGCCCGATCAAGCGCACATGCATGAATCCAGCCTGCTCGGTTCGCGCCCAGACCACCGCCGAGGTATCGGTCACCTCGCCGACCGCCACCCCATGGGTGACCGGCAGAAGCGGTGGAAGCGCCTGGACGGCTGCCGTGCACCCCAAGGCAGCGACGACGATCGACAATACTGGCTTGAGAATGTTCATCCCCTGTCCTCCCTTATAAAGCATCGAAAGGCTTACTGGTGGTCGATGATTTTCTGCTCGAAAACGAACAGCGCCGGGGAATGGGGCATCACATGCACCTTAATCCAATTCACCCTAGGGCTGCCGAACGTCTGGATACGGGTCAAATTGGCCACCTCGTTGTCTCTGTCGGTATAGAAAGGCTTGTCCACCAGATATTCGTGGAAATCGCCATGTGCCAAAACGACCGGTCTGGCGAAATCCAAGGCCAGTTCACGCAGACGCGCGGTAATGACCCGAAAGCCCTCCCGATTCGGATCGTCTATGGCCAGATCAAAGCGCGGGTTGGCCTGCATGACCACAAACACCCCTTTGGCGTTTTCACGCTTGGCCTTGGCAAACACGGCATCCAGCCAAGCCAAGGCAGCATCGCGTCGGAAGTTGTATTCAGCGATGCGATCTGGCCTAGGCGCCTCCCTAGAATCGGTAGGATCAAAGCCGGTCCAAGGAGCGAGATCGTTGTTGCTGCCAACCACGTGCAGGGTACCAAACACCACTCCTCCCCGGCTGAACATGACGTTCTCCACGAAAGGCTCAAAGCCGCTCATGCGGGCTTGGCTGATGACCCGAATCGGGCGCTGACCGGTCGAGCGGTCCGGATCGGGAAAGAAGGTCCTACGCAGAAAGTCAAGCCGTTCCAGAGGGTAATAACTGCCGCTGCTTGCGCGATGGCAATCTGTCCACTCGTTGTCGCCGGGGGTATAGATGAATGCCCGCTTGAAACGTTGGAATTGCTCGAACCGCGCTTGGATAAGCCCATCGTCGCAACGTTCGCCGCCACCCTTGATGTCCCCCGCGTGCAGGACGAACCCGACCCTGGGATCCTGATTGATTTCGTCGATCAGCCGCTCGAAACGGATGACCTCATCTCCATACGGCATATCCCCGACCAACGCGAAAGCAAAGCCGACACCTGGAACGTGGGTGGGACTAGATAGCTCGGCCGCTTGCACCAATCCGGCTATGCCAAAGGCTAGCCATAACCACTTGCGCTTCATCTTCCGCTCCTCCCTAGGTATTGAAAAGGCACACCCAAGATCGCAAACCGATATGAAGGCCGTATGACACCAGGGTTACAGCACGATGAACGGTGCAGAGAGCTTATGTCACAAAAGGTTAAAAAGACCTTAATACCCCCTTAACAATCTTTCCCAACAATTTGGCTGTGTCCTTATAAACAGAGATCAGAGCAATGAGCGCGCGAATAAAAGCCACAGAACCCATCGAGGCTGTCTTGGAGGCCGACGCCGATGCGATTCCGGGTAGCCCGGCCAGGCCCGTTGCCGGCGAGCCTTTCCAAAGCGTATTGAACCGGGCCATCGGCCGTCGGGCCTTGCTCAAAGGGGCCGGCATGACCGGCGCCGCGCTGGTGCTCGCACCTACGCTACCGAGGGCAGCTTTGGCCGACGATCCCCGGCTAAACGATCCGAACGATCCGGGCAGTCGGCTGCAGTTTAAGCCGGTGGAAGCTGGTAATAATGCAGACGTAGTCGTACCGCCCGATTACGAATATGGCATCATTGTGCGCTGGGGGGACCCCCTCTTTCCGGAGGCGCCGGCTTTTGACGTCAATCACCAAACTCCAGAAGCTCAGGCCCAGCAGTTCGGTTTCAACGCCGATCTGGTGCTGTTTTACCCCGTGCTGCAACTCTTCTACCGCGTGGTGGCAATCCACCGCGCGCTGCCACCGCTTGCCAGCCGCGCCCTGGGCATTGTGTTTCCCTCGGCAGCCAAACACTTTACTCGCCGCGCGCTGCTCGTGGTCAACCACGAATACACTACTGGCGAGGATATGTTCCCGGGTTATGTCGGGGACACTCCCACCGAAACCCAGGTGAAAACCGAAATCGAAGCCCACGGGATTTCCATTATCGGAATTGCTTTGCAGGACGACGGGCGCTGGACATTCGACCTCCACGCGCCGTTCAACCGCCGCATCACCGGCTCCACTCCCATCGAAATCACCGGGCCCTTGCGCGGTCATGAGCGGATGAAGACCTCGGCCGACCCGAACGGGGTGGAGGTGCTAGGTTGTCTCAACAACTGCGCCGGCGGAAAAACCCTCTGGGGGACTGTGTTAAGCTGCGAGGAAAACTTCGACCAGTATTTTGCCAACTTCGACCAAGTGGCCGAGGAAGACAAACGGTTTAGCCGGCGCATTCCCGCCCCTGGGGGAGAGAGCGAGCGCAGATGGGAGCGTTTCGATGAGCGCTTCGACCTTGCCAAGAACCCCAACGAGTACAATCGCTTCGGCTTCGTCGTGGAGATCGATCCCTACGACCCGAGCTTCAAACCCAAAAAACGCACCGCCTTAGGCCGCTTCAAACACGAAGGCGCCGCCTGCACCCTCACCCGGGACGGGAGAGTCGCGGCCTACATGGGCGACGACGCGCGCTTTGAATACGTGTACAAATTCGTCACCAAAAGGCGTTACAACCGCTACGATCGGGCGGCCAACCTGGACTTGTTGGACGAAGGAACCCTATACGTGGCTCGCTTCGAGGTCGGCGAAGCAGCTGGCGATGAAATGGGCATAGGCGAGTGGCTGCCCTTAGTCTGGGAGCCTGGCAATCAGTTGCACCAGGCCGGCTACCAAAGTCAGGCCGAGGTTCTGCTCGACACCCGCGGCGCGGCGGACATATTGGGGGCTACGCCCATGGATCGCCCGGAGGACATAGAGGTCAACCCAAAGACCGGCAAGGTCTATATAGCTATGACCAACAACTCCCGCCGCAAAGAACCCAACGAAGCCAACCCGCGCGCTCCTAACCCCCACGGCCACATCGTGGAAATCATTGAGGACAATGACGATCCGGCCTCGCTGACCTTCCGCTGGAATGTTTTTATAAAATGCGGCGATCCGGCTCAAAACCACGATGCGCGCTTTGGCGACCTGGTTGGCCAGGCGGCCATGGCAGCAGGTGTCAGTCCCATCTCAGACCCGGATAATTTGGTCTTCGATAGCGACGGCAATCTGTGGATTGCCACCGACGGTCAGTTTTTCAGCGGACAAGAGGGTTTTGGCCAAAACGACGGCGTGTTCGCAGTCCCCGTAGAAGGCAAGGATCGCGGCGTTCTTAGGCAATTCTTAAGCGCCGTTCCAGGCTGTGAAGTCTGCGGCCCCGAATTCTCCGGCGACAACCTAAGCTTCTTCTGCGCCCTGCAACACCCCCACGAAGGCAATGCCTTCAACGAGGTCTGGCCCATCGGCGACCCAGACGGGGTCTCTAAGCCAGCAGTGATCTGGGTGCGCCACAACCACCGCGCCACCAAGATCGGCGGTTAACCGACAGCCAGTCCCAGCATCCCACGCCAGAATGCACCTCAAACAAAGCTTGGGCCCATGGGATCCTGTCGCCGGCTATCACTGGGCGCAGGCGGCTATCGTCTGCGCCGAGTTGCAACCGGTAGCGCTCGGGCTGATCCAAGCCAGGCGCTCGGTCGCCGCAGGGTTCACGGCATGTTGGCGGCAAGGCGGCAATAGGGAGCACAAGGAGGACCTGAGGGTACTCCCCTTGCTAAATAGGCCGGCATGGGCGCCTGTTCCCCTTGCTTTTGACGCTGCTTGCGGTCATCCGGATTCGGGTTTACCCAAAAGATACGAACTGGCCGGATCCACCACCGCCCGGCCTTCGATCGCGGTGCGCCCGAGGAGCATGCGGAACCGCATGGGCTCGCGGTTGGTAAGGGTGATTTCGATCGGCCACAGGTCCTCCCCCAGGCGGAGCGGCGTGACGATACAATAGCGCAGCTCGCGGTGGCCGCCGGAATCGCTCACCATCCGTCGGTCTATGACTTTGGCCCGGCATTCCACCGCTAGCCGGGTGGTGCGTGGCAGGGGGTGAATGCCGAACCGGACCCACAGGCCACCCCTCTTTCGGTAAGGCTCGATGTAGAACGCGTGCAGGGCTGAGGTCCTGGCGCCGGTATCGACCTTGACCTTGATCGCAGCCAAACCCAGTCCGGGCAGGCAGACCCATTCCCGCCAACCCAACACGAGCAGAGTACCGGGATCGGTCATGGGTTCAGAACCATCCCCTGCGGCGGAACCAGACCACCATCCCAAGCGCAACGACGACGCACAAGGCCAGCACCGATGGATAGCCATAACGCCATTCCAGCTCCGGCATATAGCGGAAGTTCATACCGTAAACCCCGGCCACGAAGGTGATCGGCATGAAGATGGTGGCGATCACGGTCAACACCCGCATCGCCTCGTTCAACCGCACCTGGGCGCCGGAAAGATAGATCTCCAACAGCCCTGCGATCATCTCGCGGTAGGACCGCAACAGTCCCAAAATCTGGAAGGTGTGGTCGTAGCAGTCCCTAAGATAGATCAGCACGCCCTCGCCGAACCACTCGCCCTCGTTGCGCAGCAGCCTTCCCACCACTTCCCGGTGCGGCCACAGAGCGCGCTGCAGCAGGATGAGCTCGCGCTTGAGCGCATAGATCTCCTCCAGCACTTGGCGCTCCGGGTGTTCCACCAGGAAGTCTTCCAGGTCCTCAATCCGGTCTCCAAGCGACTCGAGGACCGGAAAGGAGTGGTCGATCGCGGTGTCCACAATCGTATAGAACAGGTAATCCAGACCGAGCCGCTGGAGCCTCAAGCGGCTTTCCCTGAGGCGCTCGAGCAGATGGGTGAAGGGATCGGCATCTCCCTCGAAAAAAGTCACCAGAAGGTTTTGGCGCCGGAACAAATACAGCTGCTCGTAGAAAATCCGGCCATCCTCCTCCCTAGGAACGTTCAGGACCAGAAACAGCTGACCGTCGTAAGGTTCCAGCTTGGGCCGCTGGCCGCCGTTCAAGATGTCCTCCTGGGCCAGCGAGTGAAGCGCAAGACACCCTCCGTACCGGCGCATCCACTCGGCCGACGGCTGGCCTTGGACCCGGATCCAGGTCATCGCGCCGGTCTCGATTCGGGTGCGCACAAGGTCTGCATCCAGACCGTCGTGGACGGCCAATCCCTCCTCCCCACATTCGATCCATTGGCAGACGATCGGCCGCTCCGCCTCTGCCACAGACACCAGCGTGCCGGGCGGGGTGCCGGGCGGATGGTAGCGTTTTGGGAATAGCTTCATGAAAATCGCAGGCGGTTTTTCAATCTCCCAAGCAAACTCCCCCACTTCTTCGCTGGAAAGATCGGGTCAATAACACAACCCATGGACCGGCCAGCCAATAGCCAGTCCGGGCAATCACGCTATCACATCGCAAGTGGCAATATCAAAAGGAATTCTTTAGGGATATCCTGCAGATTTCTTAACCTGGGCTGAAATGGGATACTATAAACTTCCATTCCAATCCTTCGCGATTAAAACTGCCATCCAGCAACAATCTTCCATGTTTGATTTTTCCTCCGCAGCGCTTCGAGCCATCTGCTTAGGTTGCATTCTCCTCGCCTGCCATCCGACGCTGGCAGAGGAACGTTTGAACCAGGAGATCCTGGCCCAGGAACAGAAAGCCATCGAAGCTGCCACTCTCCCCGAGGAGCAACGCAAACAAGCGCTCGACTGGCTGGGCCAAGCCGGCCAATGGCTGCGCCAGGCGCAAACCGCCCAAAGCGATCGGCAGGCGCTAGAGCAAGCGGCGCGGGAAGCCCCCAAACGTCTAGCTGAAATCCGGCAGCTCCTGGAGCATCCGGAAAAACTGACCCACAACTGGCCGGGGCTGGACTTCTCTCGGCCCCTGGAACGGCTGGAGATCCGGCTCGCCGAGGAAGAAAGCGCCCTGACCAAGCACCAAACCGCGCTGGAGCAAAAAGAACGCGAACTGAGCGAACTGCTAGGGGCAGCCACCACCTCTGGCCAGCAGATCGCACAGTTGGAGCGGGAGTTGGCGGAAGTGGAGACTGAACTCGAAGCGATCGCGGAAGCCTCCGCCGCTCCCTTGGACCGCGCCCGCAGGTTTTCTCTCACAGCCCGTCGCGCTTGGCTGCAGGCGGAACTGGACCGGCTGCGGCTGCGCCAGGCCAACCTGGCGATCCTCACCGAGCTGAGGCGGGCCGAACGAGACGCTTTGGCACTTCAGTCAGAGGCGCGCCAATCCCGCGTCGAACTTCTCCGCCAGGCCGTGCAATCGGCCCGCGAGCGCCAGGTTTTGAGCGCTGCCGGCGAAGCGAGGCTGGCCCTCCAGGCAGCCGAACCGGAAGTAAGGCAAGCACTGGAGGAAAATCTTCACCTGTGGGCAGAATTGGAAGGGCTCATCGACGGGGGCAAAAACCTCAATCAAAGATCGGGGCAACTCAAGCGGCTGCTCGATGATCTGCAGAGCGATTTTGACCAAGTCCAACAGGCCATCGCCTTGGCAGGGACGGATGAAACCATCGCCAAGCTGCTGCGCAAGCGCCATAAATCCCTGCCTTCCCCGACCAGCTTCCGCCGGGAAGCGGAGGTCCGCCAATCCGCCCTGAAGCTGGCTGTCGCCCGCCGCTTCGAGATCGAGGAAGCGCTGCGTCGGCTCAGCGATCCGGACCAGTTGACCGAAACCCGGCTCGAGGCCCTGCCTGCCGACACCAGCGAAGCCCGCCGCGCAGTCCTCAGGCTCCAGTGGCGGGAGACTTTCCAGAACCGCCGCGAGGCGCTCCAAGCCCTGCAGCAGGAATACACCCGTTACCTAAGCGCCTTATCCGAGCTGGATGCGATCGAAAAGCAACTGACCCAACTTGCCGGATCCTATCACGCTTACATCGAACAAAAATTGCTGTGGATCCGCTATCGGGGCATGCCCGGATCGGTCGGCAAAATTATCGCACCGGTCACGGCCATCCTCACCCCCACCGCGCTGACCGAGAGAGGGATCCGGTTATTCCGACTAGCAGCCGCCGATCCTGTCCCACCGGGCCTGCTGTTGGCCACTATCGTCGTACTGTTCGTCTTCCGCCGGCAGATCAAGCAAGATTTGATCGACCTGGCCCAGCTTACCCGCAGTATCCGCACCGACCGTTTCCTCAATACCATCCGCGCCTTGGGGGACACGGTGATCTTGGCCGCCCCTCTGCCGCTCTTGCTGTTGGGCTTAGGTGTTTGGCTGAAACGCGCCTCCGGCGGAGACGATGAGATCAGCGCGCTGGCCGAGGGTCTGCTTTTAGCTGGCAAACCGGCAGCAACGCTCAGCTTCCTGCGCCAAGTCTGCCGACCGGAAGGACTTGCCCAGCGTCACCTGCGCTGGCTTACCGCAACCCGCGAGCAGCTCTGGCGCCACTTATCCTGGTTCGAGCCTTGGGCGGTCGCTTGCGCGTTCGTGGTCGCGGCCAGCGGCGGTCTATCACTGACCGAGGCATCGTTGGGACTAGGCCGTTGGACCTTCGTCCTGCTGATGCTGACCACCAGCTTGCTGATCTACCACCTGTGGCGCAGAGGCGGGCGAATTCTGACGGAACTGGCTGCCTTAAGGTCCAGCTGGGTCGTCACTTACCATCCGCTCTGGTTCCCGCTGGCCATGCTCGGACCCATCGCCCTCGCCTTGGGCGCTGCGGCGGGTTTCTACTATGCTGCCCTCTATCTGGCCGAGGGACTGTTTCGCATGCTTTGGTATTTCGTCGCCCTGATGCTGGCCAAGGATTTTCTCCTGCGCTGGCTGTATGTCACCGAAAGGCGCCTGCGCTACCAGGAAATCCTACGCCGGCGGGAAGAGCTTAGGGCCGGGAAAACCCAATCCGAGGCACCGGCCAGCGAATTGCCGCCGGTGGAAGAGCCAGAAGTCGATTTCGGCCGCTTGAGCGACCAGACCCGACGCCTGTTCCGAATCGGATTCTTCTTCGCCGCACTGGGTGGTCTGTGGCTGATCTGGAAGGATGCAGTGCCGGCGCTGACCTTGCTGGAGCATGTCCCCCTACCTATGACGACCACCAAGATAGTCGGCGGGGTCTCCAAAGAGGTTCCCTTGACTTTGGCCGACGTGATCACAGGACTTCTGCTCGGCCTTTTGACCGTGCTGGCGGCCAAGAACCTGCCCGGGCTGCTGGAGTTCATCCTCCTCCAACGGCTGCCGATGGAAACAGGCGCCCGCTATGCCTGGACCGCGCTGTCTCAATACCTGATCGCCGCCATTGGGATCTACGTGATATTCTCTTCGCTAGGGGTGCAGTGGGCGGACATCCAATGGCTCATCGCCGCCCTGTCGGTGGGCGTGGGGTTCGGCCTCCAGGAAGTGGTGGCCAACTTCATCAGCGGCCTGATCCTGCTGTTCGAACGCCCGATCCGGGTCGGCGACCTGGTGACTGTCGGCAACGTCACCGGCACGGTCTCCCGCATTCGCATCCGCGCCACCACCATCCTCAACTGGGACCGGCAGGAACTGATCATCCCCAACAAGAACTTCATCACCGGGGAGTTCCTCAACTGGACCCTGACCGACACCGTCAACCGGCTGCAGATCCAAGTGGGCATCGCCTATGGCTCAGATCCAGACCGTGCCATGCGCCTGATCGCAGAAGCTGCGGCAGAACACCCGGAGGTCCTCGCCGATCCAAAACCCTTGGTCAGCTTCGAGGGGTTCGGTGACAATGCGCTGCTTTTGGTGCTACGGGCCTATCTGGGATCGCTAGACAACCGCCTGGCCACCATCACCGAACTGCATCAGGCCATCTATACCAAGCTCACCGCCGCCGGCATAGCAATCGCCTTCCCGCAGCGCGACGTGCATCTAGACACCCTCAAGCCGATAGAGATCAGGATCCGGCAGGCAGAACTCTCCCAACCAGCGCCACACCTCTCCTCCGCCACGGTTTCAGACCGCCAACCAACCTCCCCGCCGGTCGCCCATAAGACTTGAATTCCACGCTCACGGCCACCGCTCCAACATCGCGTTTTCCTCCGCTGTGATAACATAACGAATCTACCCGGCAAGGCAACCGCCCCTTGCCCGCAAGCTGCGCCTCGGTCACCATAGTAAAGATAAGCCATGCACCTGTTGGTCCTCAACTTAGGCAGCTCCTCGATCAAGTTCGCCTGCTTCCGCGCCGCGCCCCTGGTTTGCCTGCGGCGCGGTCAGCTGGAGGCAATCGGCAGCGCAGATGCGCGCCTGATCCTGAAAGAGGCCGGCGGCCAAAAGCGCAGCGGAGGCTGTCCTGCGGGTGACTACCACCAGGCGCTGGACCAGATAGCGCAAGCCTTAAGGCGCGAAGGACTGCCCCCCCCGGACGCTGTCGGTCACCGGGTGGTCCACGGCGGCGATAGGTTTAAAGCGCCAGCGGTGATCGATGAAACCGTCATCGCCGCCATCGAGGCGACCATTCCGCTGGCGCCGCTCCATAATCCGGTCAACCTGGAAGGCATCCGCCTGGCCCGGAAGCTCTGGCCAGGCGCAGTTCAGGTGGCGGTGTTCGACACCGCTTTCCACCAGTCCATGCCTACTTGCGCCTTCCGCTATGCCATCCCTAAAGCCTGGTACGAGGATTTCGGCATCCGCCGCTATGGTTTTCACGGCATCTCCCACGCCTACGTGGCAAAGAGGACCGCTGACTTTCTGGGAAAGCCCCTAGCCACCCTAGACCTGATCACCCTGCACCTGGGCAACGGCGCCAGCGCCTGTGCCATTGCCAAAGGGCAAAGCCGAGATACCTCCATGGGGCTGACCCCCTTGGAAGGCTTGGTCATGGGCACCCGCCCCGGTGACCTCGACCCAGGCGCGTTGCTCCATCTCTTAAGGCAACGCCGGATACCCCCAGAGGAACTGGAGGAGGTACTCAACTTTGGCTGCGGCCTCAAGGCGCTGGGCGGGGAGAGCGACATGCGCCAGATCCACACCGCCATCGCCGGGGGCAGTAAGGACGCCGAGCTGGCCCTGGAGGTCTTCTGCTACCGGGTGAAGCAATACCTCGGCGCGTATCTGGCGGTATTGGGCCGGGTGGATGCCATCGCGTTCACCGGCGGCATCGGCGAACACGACCCCAAAGTGCGAGCGCTCAGCCTGACCGGCCTGGAGCCTTTCGGCATCGCCGTCGACGAGGCCAAAAATCGCCGCCCCTTGCAAGATGTCATGGAAATTCAATCCGACCTTGCCACCATCAAGATCTTGGCGGTCGCCACCGATGAAGAACGCGAGATCGCCGAAAATATCCTGACCCTGCTGCAACTTTGAAGGAGGTACCGCCATGACCGGCCCACACGCCCAACCCTTAGAGCCGCAAGAGCTGGAACAAATCATCGCTTATTGGCGCGCAGCCAATTACCTGTCCGTCGGGCAGATTTATCTGCTCGACAATCCGCTCCTCAAACAACCCCTCCAACCGGAACACATCAAACCCCGCCTTCTGGGGCACTGGGGCACCTGTCCCGGTCTGAACCTGATTTATGTCCACATGAACCGGGCGATCCGCCGCTATGATCTCAACGCCATTTTCATCTGCGGTCCCGGCCACGGGGCGCCTGCGGTCCTGGCCAACGTGTATCTGGAAGGAACCTACAGTGAATTTTATCCAGCTGTCACCCAGGACGCCGAGGGACTGCGCAAGCTGTTTCGGCAGTTCTCCTTCCCGGGCGGGGTTCCCAGCCACTGCGATCCCAAAGTCCCCGGCTCAATCCACGAAGGCGGCGAACTGGGTTATGCCCTGTCCCACGCCTTTGGGGCGGCGTTCGACAATCCCGATCTTCTGGTCTGCTGCGTAGTCGGCGACGGCGAGGCGGAAACCGGCCCGCTGGCTACCGCCTGGCATAGCAACAAGTTTTTGAATCCTAACAGCGACGGCGCCGTGCTGCCGATCCTGCACCTGAACAGCTACAAGATCGCCAACCCCACCGTGTTGGCTCGGATTCCCAGGGAGGAACTGGCCAGGCTCATGGAAGGCTACGGCTTTAAGCCCTATGTCGTCGAAGGCGAAGACCCGCCCCTGGTCCACCAGGCGTTTGCCGCCGCTTTGGAACAAGCGCTTTCCGACATCTTTGCGATCCAGCGGCGCGCCCGCGAGGACGGGGTGGTCGAGCGGCCGCGCTGGCCGATGATCGTCCTGCGCACCCCCAAGGGCTGGACCGGCCCCAGGGAAGTCGACGGCAAGCCGGTGGAGGGCACCTGGCGCTCTCATCAGGTGCCGCTGGCCGATCTTCCCCATCATCCAGAACGCTTGGCGCAGCTTGAGGCCTGGCTCAGAAGCTACCGCCCGGAGGAGCTGTTCGATCAGCACGGCGCTCTGCGTGCCGACCTTTGCGCCCTGGCCCCCACAGGGGCGCGGCGCATGGGGGCCAATCCCCATGCCAACGGCGGGCTCCTGCTCAAGGACCTGCGCCTGCCCAGGTTTACCGATTACGCGGTGGAGGTGGCCAAACCCGGCGCGGTCCAAGCCGAGGCCACGCGGGTGATGGGACAGTTTCTGCGCGATCTGATCCGCCTCAATGCCGACCAAAAAAACTTTCGCCTCATGGGTCCTGACGAGATCACCTCCAACCGCCTCGATGCGGTATTCGAGGCCACCGACCGGGTCTGGCTGGCAGAGCTTGCGCCGGTGGACGAGCACTTGGCGCCAAGCGGCCGGGTGATGGAGATTTTGAGCGAGCACACCTGCCAGGGCTGGCTGGAAGGTTATCTCCTCACCGGCCGCCACGGCCTGTTTGCCTCTTACGAGGCATTTATCCACATCGTCGATTCCATGTTCAACCAGCACGCCAAGTGGCTCAAGGAAGCCAAGGAGGTTGCCTGGCGGCGACCCATCTCTTCCCTCAACTATCTTTTGACCTCGCACGTGTGGCGTCAGGATCACAACGGCTTTACCCACCAGGACCCAGGCTTTATCGATGTAGTGGTCAACAAGAAATCAGACCTCATCCGGGTCTACTTTCCGCCCGATGCCAATACGCTGCTGTACATCACCGACCTTGCCTTGCGCAGCCGCGACCGAATCAACGTGATCGTGGCCGGCAAGCAAATGCAGCCCCAATGGCTGGACATGGACGCGGCGATCAGGCACTGCACCGCCGGCATCGGCATCTTCGAGTGGGCCAGCAACGACCAGCAAGGAGAACCGGACGTGGTGATGGCTTGTGCCGGCGACGTTCCCACCCTGGAAACCCTGGCGGCAGTAGATTTCATGCGTCAGCACTTGCCGGACCTGAAAGTCAGAGTCATCAACGTGGTAGACCTGATGACCCTGCAGCCGCCGGAAGAGCACCCCAACGGCCTGTCGCACAAGGACTTCGATACCCTGTTCACCACCGACAAGCCGATCGTCTTTGCCTATCACGGTTATCCCTGGCTGATTCACCGCTTGAGCTACCGCCGCACCAACCACAAAAACCTCCACGTGCGCGGCTACAAGGAAGAAGGCACCACCACGACCCCGTTCGACATGGCGGTGCGCAACGACATCGACCGCTTCCATCTGGTCATGGACGTCATCGACCGGGTGCCCAAGCTGGGTTATCAGGCCGCCCACGTCAAGCAACTGTTGCGCGACAAGCTGATCGAGCACCGCCGTTACATCGAGCGGTACGGCCAGGACATGCCGGAAATCCTCAACTGGCAGTGGCCTGCTTGAGTGACAGAACTGCAAGGCTACCATGCGCACCGTCACCCTGGATACCCTCATCGAACGCGCCAAAGCTTACCCGCCCCTGCCCATGGCGGTGGTGGATGCCGGGGAAACCTACGTCCTGCAGGGGGCTTGGGAAGCAGCCGAAGCTGGATTGATCAAACCCATCCTGGTAGGGAATCAGGGCCGCATCGAGAAGATCGCCCTGGCAATCGGCTATTCCCTGCAAGGCATTCCCATCATCGCAGCCGATGGCGAAGAAGAAGCCGCCGCCAAAGGGGTAGAACTGGTCCTCAAGGGAGAGGTCTTTGGACTCATGAAAGGCTGGATCCATACCGATGTGCTGATGCATCCGGTGCTGGCCCATCTGCGCACCGGGCGCCGGGTGAGCCACGTGTTCCTGGCCGAGCTTCCGGCCTATCCCAAGCTCCTGTATGTCACCGACGCCGCGATCAACATCGCCCCCGATCTGATGCAAAAGGCGGCGATCGTACAGAACGCCGTGGACCTGGCTCGCCTGCTCGGAGTCCCCCTGCCCAAGGTGGCGGCCCTATCCTCGGTGGAAATCGTCAAACCTGAGATCGCCTCCAGCGTGGACGCCGCGTGCCTGAGCAAAATGGCCCACCGCCGCCAGATCCACCACGCCATCGTCGATGGTCCCCTGGCGTTCGACAACGCCATTTCCAGGGAAGCGGCGCAAATCAAGCAGATCGACAGCGAGGTCTCTGGCGAGGTGGATATCCTGCTGGCCCCGGATCTAGATGCCGGCAACATCCTGGCCAAAGATCTGGCCTATCTGGCCCAGGCCACTCTCGCTGGCATCGTGATCGGAGCCAAGGTGCCGATCGTACTGCCTTCCCGTTCCGACCCGCCCAGGGGCCGGCTGGCTTCGTGTGCCATCGCCGTGCTCATGTCACAGCACTGGGAGGAAGTCTGCCACCAAACCGAGCTGAAAGGAGAACCCGCATGAACACCATCCGCCCCATCTACTGCCTGCCCCTCGTGCTCCTGCTGGCCGCCTGCGCGACTATGCCGCCGGAACTCCAAGGCGTGGCGGAGTCACCCACCCTCTCCCAGGTCAGCGCGCAACCGGATGCCTGGCGGGACCGCACGATCCGCTGGGGAGGCGTGATCCTGGCAGTGGAAAACGAACCCGCTGCCACCTGGGTCCAGGTCCTGGCCAAACCCCTAGATCGCCTAGGCCGCCCCCAGGATGAGGCCGAGCTTAACGGCCGTTTTCTGATCCGCACCGACAGGTTCCTGGACCCGGCCATTTACACCCGCGACCGGGAGATCACCGTGGTGGGCAGCCTGGAGGGAGCAGAGGAGCGCACTATAGGCAAGCGCAAAGTCAAGCTGCCGGTGGTCAAGGCCGAGCGCTGGCACCTGTGGCCGAAGCGCGCACAGACCCAGGTGCCGGTCTATTACCCCTACTGGTGGTATTACCCTTATCCATTGTATTACCGCTACTTTCCAGGTTATTATTGGTGGTATTGACTAACTCAGCGTCAGCCCCACGCGGTGCTCATAAGCGCAATCAGATCCCGTCTTGACAACACCTCGGTGTAATCGCGCCAATCCTTCTCCAAAGGTGCCATGGTTGATGTGTAACGCAGATCAAAACCTGTGGCAGTCCGCTGGGCATTGATGTACTCGTCCAGCTTCTCACCGAGGGATTCGATATCCTCACCAATTCGCCTGGAGCGAATTGGTCCTGGCGGGCGGTGTCGATCGTTTCCTTCCTGATCCATCTGGATGCAGTACAGCCGCTCCTGGAAGATGTCGTCCGGGCGCGGCTTGAAGTCGCTCTGCTCCCAGCGGCGCAAGCGGTTGCCCGTCGTGCCGTCGGGCAGCCGATAGTCGCCGCACAGGGTCTTGATCGGGGTGCGGTAGGTCTTGCCATCGAGCTGATAGACCATGTCGCCGTCTTGCACCGTGCCTTGCTCGGCGGCCTTGAGTTCGGCGTCCGACACGCCGCTGACGATCTCGATGTCGAAGCGCCGGCGGGCAGGGTCGGGCTTGAGTCGGGCGATGACGTTGCGGGTCTTGGAGATCCCAACTGGGCGCGAGCGGCACCCTCCAGCCGGTCTCTGGGCAGCGCGCTGCCAGGCAGTAGAGATAGGCCGCGGCCGCGTTCGTCGCGGCGGGCCGTGAAGGCGGCCGTCACGCCGGGCGACGCGCGGCCGGCCTGGCGCAGTTTCGTGCGACAGGCGTGCCGTTGCGCTCGCGCGGGCAGGCGCTCGCCCGCTGCAAGGCGGCGGTCATGCCGCAGGGCATGCCCGCCGTCCGGTTCGCGCCCCTAAAGGGTCGAAGCGCCCGAAGCGCTGAAGCCTCAATGTGTTCGCCGGCGGCGGGCGACCGCCAGTGCCCCCAATGCCGCCACGAGCATGGCGAGACTGCCCGGCTCCGGCACAGAGCCGGCGAACACATCGCCGGGGCGCACGGCAACTGCATTGAACTCCCAGAGCTGGGACCAGTGGAACTGGGAGCCTTCGAACGTTTCGAAGTACCACGAGTCGCCGGACCTCTCCGTGTCGTACACCGTACCGGACCAGTAGGCGAAGACCTGCATGTTGCTGAATGGGCCGGTGTTGGTCAGGCCCCAGCCGGGCTGCGGCACGCCGGGGCCATAACAGCTTGCGTGGCTACTATTCCCCGGCGGGCAGTACGCCAGATTGCCCAGCGTGTCGTAGAACATGTGCGCCAGCGGCGAGCCGCGCCGCTGCGCTTCGCCCGAGTAGACGTTGTAGCCGCACTCGGTGCCGCTGGCAAAGCTGAAACTGCAACCAGGGGGGTAGATGTCGAGCACACTGGGCAGCGACCAGCCGCCGAAGCCGTTGATATCCAATGCCGCGGCCCAGGCCATGGCGCTGGACCAGGTCATGCGGCCATCGGTCGTGCTGAAGCCATCGTCGAAGCTGGAACCCGCACCGTAGTTCCAGTTCGCCAGCCAGGTGAGGTTCAGCACCGTATCGTAGACGAACACCATCGCCGGGTTCGGCGCACCCGAGACGAGCAGCGGCACCGGGTTGCCGTTGATGTCGCGGCCTTGCAGCGTGGTCTCCCACGTGCCCTGCCCCGACACCGGCCCCGCCTGCGCGGCGCTTACCCCCACGGCCAAGGCGACGCCGGCCAGCGATTGCAACGTGCGCCCAAAAAGGCGCGCAATGGGTTTGTTTGCTTTCATCGATTACCTCTCTTGGATGCCAACGCGACGTTCCCCAGACCGAATCGCCCCGCGCTTGCCCTCGCGCATGCTGCGGCGCGATCGCCTGAGGGGTCGCAGCCGCTGAAACCGGCACCTGCCGCGCCTGTGGGGGTGGTATGCTCGGCGTTCACACTGCTCCAGTTGCCGAAATTCAAACCGTTGACCAGCAGGGTATGGTCATTGTGGTCAAAGTCTCCAGTGCCGCTGTCGCCGCCGTACAGGGTGAAGCGGAAGGCGGCCGCCTGCAGACCGCCGCCGAGGGCGCCCAAGATGGTGGGGGTGAAGCCGGTCTGGATGCCGATGGTCAGCGGGTTGCCACGGTAGCTCACGGGCGTACCAATATCGGCATAACCTCTGAACAGGCTGGTGGCGGCGGGCTGGCTCACCACGCTGGCGTTGTTGGTGCCCAGCATATGCACGACGATGCCGCCGACGGTGGAGGCGCCCACGGTGGTGACATCAAGCCCGAGCGGGCTGGTGGAGGTAAAGGGGGTGGCGAGTGCGGGTGCGGCGCTGAAGGCAAGGGCGGCGCTCAGCGCAGAAGCGATGACGGTTTTCTTCATGGTTGATCTCCGGTTGGTTGCAAAGACAACCCACCTTCTGGTGAAGGCGGTACTCACCCCTAAGCACATTCCGCGCCATGCCCATCGGGATTCTGTAACGCTTTGTTTCGATGCGACACAATGAGAACATGCGGGATGCGGGAAAACCCTTGAGCGCGAATTGTGTAAAAAATTCCGACAACTCCCCAGGCTCGATCAGGCCGGTCTCACCAGGTGGCACGGTTCAAACCTGGGCGACTCGGGGGTCAGGTCTTGCAACAACGTATTGCCCTCTGTCGGTAACCGTGTGATTGGAAAGATGTGTCATTGAATGACCTGATCCTTTGTTCCCAATGGACGTGCCGCGGCCTTCCCCCGCCGGGGGGCGCTGACTCAGTAGCGGTAGTGCTCGGCCTTGTAGGGCCCTTCCACCGGCACCCCGATGTAGGCGGCCTGCTCGGGGGTGAGAACGGTCAATTCCGCATTGAGGCGCTTCAACTGCAGGCGCGCCACCTTCTCGTCCAGGTGCTTGGGCAGGCGATAGACACCCACGGGATATTTGCCGTGTGGTTGAAGAGCTCGATCTGGGCCAGGGTCTGGTTGGCGAAGGACGAGCTCATCACATAGCTCGGACGCCCCGTGGCGCAACCCAGGTTCACCAGCCGCCCCTTGGCGAGCAGGATGATGCGCTTGCCGTCCGGGAAGATGACGTGGTCGACCTGGGGCTTGATCTCCTCCCACTGGGATCTCTCCAGGCTGGCCACATCGATCTCATTGTCGCAGTGGCCGATGTTGCAGACGATGGCCTGGTCCTTCATCCTCGCCATGTGCTCATGGGTGATGACGTGGTAGTTGCCGGTGGCGGTGACGAAGATGTCGGCCTTGTCGCAGGCGTAATCCATTCCAGCAGGATCAAGGTCGGCTCACTGCCTATGATTTCCTTCCACTTGCGTTGATCGACGGCCTTGGGGCCGTTGGCCCAGTAGGGTTTGATGGCATCCTCGGCGCCAAGCTGGCTTGCGATCTCACCCCAGATGTAGTTGTCCGGGTTGTTGCGGCCGTTGAAGGCGGCGATACGTGCCGTACCAAAGTCCACACGGGCAGCGAGATCGGGAGGGAGAACTTCGGAACGCAGGTGCGGGTGACGCGCCAGCAGGCCGAGCGCGATCATCATGTGCGTCTTACCGCCACCCATGGCTTGGGTGAGCTCGAAGACCGCCTGATCTGACTTGCCCGACAAGCGCAGCAGCCCCTCACGGAACAGCTGCTCCATGCCGTGCGTGACGAAGTTGCGCGAGAAGAACTCCCGCCCATCCCCCTCGTCATTGATGAGCTGCGCCAGGTTCTCGATCCCCTGGCTCATCCGGTAGTCCCGGATGATCGGATTGAACCGGCAGGCCTGCTTGACCGTCTTGAGCACAACAGCGCCCCGTCAGAACTCGTTTTCCAGGATCTCCCGCGCGCGCCGGCACAATTCCCGCCCGTAATCCACCCAGATTCCCTGTCCCCAGTAGCGGAAGCAACTGGTCTGGCACGTCAATAGGTAAAACAAAGCGCGGCGGTAGCGGGGGTCGGTGGTGGGAACCCCGGCCTCGATCACCTTTTCGTAAAACAGGGCGCTGACCTCGTCCATAGGCTTGAGCAGGGACTCGTACCCCCGCACCCACGAGATGTCGTTGGTCCAGCTGCCACCTTCCATGTGGAAATCGTGGCGCTGATGGCGCAGGCGCTCGACCACCTGTTCTAGCCTGGCATGGCCGTCTCCGGGCTGAAAATGCTCCCACAGGAGCTTTTGATGCCTGGGCTGCAACACTGGCAGTTCGTGCTCCTTGATCCCTAAGGAGAACAGGTATTCCAGATATTCGGTCACGTTGACGATGGGGGTGCGGGTACCGGAACACTCGCGCACCACCTCCAGGTATTTGGGGGGGAATTCGTTCATCATCACCCCGCCGTTTTCCCCGTCGGCGATCTGGGTCACCAGGGGCGGTACCTTACGGCCAGCCAATGGTTGGCGCGAAAGCCCTTTGGCTTCGTAATAGGGCTGCATCTGGCCGACCAGTTTGGTGTCGCTGCCCTGGGTCTTGATGATGGCGATGATCTCAGCGCTCTCACCCTGGCAGTTGCGACACACCAGCCGGTGAGGCAGATGCTTGAATTCCGGCCCCCAGCCGCTTTCGGGCTGTTCTACCGTGTGTTCCTGCACCAGCACCCAAAGATAACCGCATTCCTTTAGGGTTTTGACGAATTCATAAGCGACGTCCGGATGGTTAGGTAGCGCCATCTCCGGCGGCGAGAAGCCCCGCACGCGGGAAAGCGCCTCCAGTCCGAAGATGGCGGCGAAGTGATGCTGCCAGGCCCGAACGTGGAGGCGGAAATCCTGCACCGGGGTCGAGGGTGCCACCGCATGTCCCCAGGCGGTGCCTAGCCATTCGGCGGCATACTGATGGTCGTGGACCAATGGTCTTAAGGCATCGAACACCTCGCCAAGTCCCATCTTGCGCAGACCGTACAAGAGGGTGCCGGAATAGTCCAATCCTGCCCGCGGACGCTTGCCTTCATGCACGAGCTTCGGAATGAACTCGCCCATGCGTTTGTAGCACCACTTAAATACCGGCGCGTTGTGGTTGTCGCCTAGCCACTGGTGTTCCATCATGTACTGCAAATTGCTGATGATCTGGGCAGTCTGAAGATTGTCCCCGCCGGCCGGGATCAGCGGTTGGTGCATGTGGAGGGCAATCGCACAGGCGCTGTCGATCTGGTCGAAATCGATCCCGCTTTTGCCCAGGTAAAGCTGGCTGCCGGCGTGCTTTTGCATCGCCGCCTGGATAAGCTCCTCGCTGCCGGAGATGTTCGGCAGGCCATCGACGATTTCAGGCAGTTGTTCGGTCATAGCAAGCTCCTGATATTCAATGAGATAAAAAACAGAACCTCATTCCTTTCCCAAGGCCTTCTCGGCGGCGGCCAGGCTTTCCCGCACCGCTTCCAGATCGCGTTCAGCGCGTTCCACCCAAGCCTCGCCCCAAAAGAAGTTGCAGCTGGTCTCAGCCCGTAGCAGACGCCACAAGGCTTGTTCCAACAACCCATAGATCTCGGGATCCTGGCGGCCCAGTTCGCCAGCGCGCCAGCGCAGCCGATGCAATTGCCGACTGAGCCCGTGGATCGCCGCAAGGCCATCCTTCTGGCGCTGGGAACCGGTCCACTGGATGAACCCCCGGCCATGGTGCCAGCCGGTGTTCCAAGCGCCGGTATGGACTTTGACTTCGCCGTGGACGCCGTAACGGTCCAGATACTGGTGGATGAAAATCGGCTGCGGGGTAGTCTTGTCAGACCGGGCACGCTCCAGCATGGGAAGATAGAACGCACCCCAAAAGTTCGCCCCCTCGGTCACATTGCGGAACCAGCCGCCGTTGTCACCGTCGGTGCAGGTGGTCACCAGCGGCGGCGAATCGCACCAGCGGGTGCGCTCGACGACTTCGCGGCAGAACCACTCAGGTTCAAGACCCGATTCCTGCGCGTTGGAAAGATCACGGTCGCGCACGATCACGATGATTTCCGCCCCCTCGAAGCGGGCGATGTGGGGCCGATAAAGCAGCTGCGGCCAGTCCATCGGGGTGATGGGCTCGACGTGCTCGCTGTCGACCAACACGTAGCGGTAGCCCAGCTCACAGAGCTGCGGGATCAGTTCCATGCAAAAGCCCATCTCCGGCGGCCAAAACCCCTGGAACTTCTCCCGCCAAAACAGGTGCCGGCCGATCCCAAGCCAGCGCGTGAGCTGTTCTTTCCAATCTGCTTGGGGAATCAGCGGCAGCACCGGATGGTAATAAGCGGTGCCCAAAATTTCGAACAGGGAGGTGTTCTGCCAATACCAAAGCAGCGAGCCTGCATCCACGGTCCCGTACACCATGGATTGGAAGCTCGGATCAGAGAGCGTCTCCAGCAATGTCCCGGACAGGGACAGATGGACCCGCGCCACGTCCTCGAACCCCCAAAGGCGCCTCGGAATGCGGTCCAGGGCGAAAAGAATCTCCTTCGCCTCCCACTGATTGTGCTCCCACAGTTCCTGCAGGTTGCCGGCCGGCTGGTGCAGATTCAAGACCAAGGCATGGTGAATAGGCGTCATTGGGTGATCGATCTTCAAGCGGTTGGGTTTAATCGGTTAAATCATAACCCAATTCGGTTGCCGCCACATGTCAGCCCAAGCTCCCATGAACAAACGTTGGAGATCATGACTTCAAGCAGCCGCGCAGAAACAGCCGCACAGCCTGCCTTGCCCAGGCGCTGACTTCTTCTTCCGAAGGCGGCTCATCCAGCCCAAGTTGCAGCCGTTGGAAGCGCTCGCCGCGCAGGGCATCAAGAAACTGCCCGGCGAGAAATCGGCAATCGGTCTCGATGAGGGTGCCGGTCTTTTGGTGCGCGGAGAAAAATTCACTCAGGCGCAGGAGGGTACGCTCCGGACCATTGCGGTAGAACCCGGCGGCGAACTCCGGAAATCGGTGGGCCTCGGCCAGGATCTGAGCTCGAAGGCGGAGGCACTCCGGCCGGCTGATCCGGTACAGGAACTTGCGGCCGAATTCCACCAGCACCTCCTCTACAGGCCGGTCCGTCTCTCCCAGGGGCAGACTGGCCACGAATTCATCGCTCAGGCGGCGGATCACTGCCCCAAACAATTCAGCCTTGCCGCCGAAGTGGCGGTAAATGGTGCGCAGCGACACATGGGCCTCGCGTGCTAGGGTCTCCAGGCTCAGGCTGCCGTAGCCGTATTCGGCGAACAGTTGGATGGCCTGGTCGAGAAGCAGGTTGCGCCGGATCGCCGCCTCCCCCTTGCGGGGTCGGCCGCAGCGAATCGTTTTCTCTTGCACGCTTGGATTGAAAAATGAAAGGATATATTATCATTTCCAACGTTGTGGAGAAACCCCCGGCATGCCTGTGAAACTCGACCCCGACCCCTGGTTCGGATACCGGGGCTGGCGCCGTCTCGTGGCCACCGTCCTGACCCTGGGGCTGCTGTGCAGCTGTAGCCCCTCCAGGGAATCGCCGCCTCCCGCCGCTTTGCCCAAGGTCCGGGTTGTAAAGCCCCTGGAACAGGAAGTGGCGGAATGGGACGAATATCCAGGCCGCCTCGAGGCGGTAGAACAGGTAGAGGTACGCGCACGGGTGGAAGGCTATCTAGAGAAAATCAACTTCCGCGCCGGGGAATGGGTCGAACGGGGGGATCTTCTGTTCATCATCGACCAAAGGCCCTTCAGGATTCGCCTGCAACAGACCGAGGCCGAACTGGCCCAGGCCCAGGCGCGCCTCGAACTGGCCCGGAGCAACCTGGCCCGGGCCGCCCGCCTCTTGGAAAAGAAATTCATCGCCAAAGAGGACTACGACACCAAGCGGGCCGAACTCCTGGAAGCCGAGGCGCGGGTGCAGGCGGCCGCGGCCCAGGTGGATGCCGCCCGCCTTGACCTTTCCTTCACCGAGATCCGCGCCCCCATCGCCGGACGTGTGGGGCGCGAGCAGGTCAGCGTAGGCAACCTGATCAAGGGCGGCGGAGCCGATGCCACTGTGCTCACCTTCCTCGTCAGCACCGCTCCCCTTTACGCCTATTTCGACGTGGACGAACGCGCCGCCCTGCGCTACCAGCGCCTCGGTCGCCCCAACCTGCCGATTTGGCTGGGGCTTGCGGACGAGCCGGGCTTCCCCCACCAAGGTTATCTAGACTACGCCTCCCCGCGCCTGGAATCTGCCACCGGCACCCGGACCTTAAGGGGAGTCTTTGCCAATCCCGACCACCTCCTCCAACCCGGCCTTTTCGCCCGCATCCGCATCCCCGCCGGCAAACCCTATCGGGCCCTGCTCCTACCGGACCGGGCGGTCGTCGCTAATCTGGCCCACAAGAGCGTGTGGGTGATGGACGAGCATCACCGCGTGGCGTTGCGTCCGGTGACCGTCGGCCCCCTCGTCGAGGGACTTCGAGTCATCCACACGGGCCTGGAGCCTGGGGAATGGGTGGTAGTGGAGGGGATCACCAAGCTCAAGCCAGGAATCACCGTGATCCCTGAGGAAAAGCGCGGCTGATGGGACGCTTCAGCCATTTCTTCATCGACCGGCCGGTCTTCGCCTCGGTTTTATCCATCCTAATCGTCTTGGTTGGGCTTTTGTCTCTCTACGCCCTGCCACTCACCCAATATCCCCCCATCGCTCCGCCCACCATCGTGGTCAGTACCAATTATCCCGGCGCCGACGCCAAAACCGTGATGGACACCGTGGCCACCCCGCTGGAACAGGAGATCAACGGCGTCGAGGATATGCTCTACATGTCCTCCAACTCCGGCAACGACGGCTCCATGACTTTGACCGTCACCTTCCAGCCGGAAACCGACGCGGACCTAGCCCAGGTCCAGGTGCAGAACCGCGTCGCCTTGGCGGAAGCCAAGCTTCCCGGGGAAGTACGGCGGCAAGGGATCAGCGTCCGCAAGCGCAGCCCCGACCTCAGTCTGGTGATCAACCTCATTTCCCCAAACGGCCGCTACGACAGCGATTACCTCAGCAACTACGCCCTCACCCAGATAAGAGACATCTTGGCGCGCCTGCCGGGAGTCGGGGAGGTGGTCATCTTCGGCGCCCGCAACTACAGCATGCGGGTCTGGCTCGACCCGGACAAGCTCGCCGCCCGCAATCTCACCGCCGCCGACGCGGTCCAGGCGATCCGCGAGCAGAACATCCAGGTGGCTGCTGGTGTGGTGGGCCGGCCTCCTATCGCCGGGAACGTAGACTACCAGTACACCGTGACCACCATGGGACGGCTGCAAGAAGTAGACCAGTTCGCCGCCATCGTCGTCAAGACTGGCGCCAACGGGGAGGTCGTCCGCCTCAAGGAAGTGGCGCGCATCGAGCTCGGCGCTCAGGACTATGCCTCCAAGCTGTATCTGGACGGCGAATCCAGCGTCGGATTGGCGATCTTCCAGCTTCCCGGCTCCAACGCCCTGGAGACCAAACAGGCGGTGCTTGAGGCGATGGAAAGGCTCAAGACCGCTTTTCCCCCAGGGCTAGATTACACCCTGGGGTACGACACCGTGGTGTTCGTGGAGCAGTCCCTAAAGGCGCTGGCCAAGACCCTGCTGGAGGCGGTCCTGCTGGTGATCCTGGTGGTGATGGTGTTCCTGCAGAACTGGAGGGCCACCCTCATCCCCCTTTTGGCCGTGCCGGTGTCCATCATCGGCACCTTTGCGGCGATGGCGGCCCTGGGAGCCTCGCTCAACACCCTTTCCCTGCTGAGCCTGGTCCTGGCTATCGGCACGGTGGTGGACGACGCCATCGTGGTGGTGGAGAACGTGGAGCGCCACCTTACCCTGGGAGAGGAAATCCAGCAAGCGACCCGGCGGGCCATGGACGAGGTCACCGGACCGATCATCGCCACCTCCCTGGTGCTGATCGCTGTCTTCGTACCCACCGCCTTCATCAGCGGCGTCTCCCAGGCCTTCTACCAGCAGTTTGCCCTGACCATCACAGCGGCGACGGTGATCTCCACCTTCAACGCCCTCACTTTGAGCCCCGCCCTGTGCGCTCTGCTGCTCGGCAAGGGCGAAAAAGACCGCCTGACTCGCTGGATGGATTTGCTTTTAGGCTGGTTTTTTACCGCTTTCAACCGCGCCTTTGCGGTTTTCCGCGAGGGCTATCTCTCCCTGCTCGGACGCCTGCTGCGCACTGCCGCCATCATGCTCTTGCTCTACCTGGGATTGGCCGGCTTAGGCCTGGGTCTGTGGCAAACCGTCCCCAAAGGGTTCATCCCCGATCAAGATCAGGGCTATCTGATCCTATTTGCCCGCCTGCCAGATGCCGCCTCCCTCGACCGTACCGACCAAGTGGTCAAGCAAATCTCCCAGACCGTGCTGGCAACCGAAGGGATCGCCCACCTGTTCGCCTATGCCGGCTGGTCGCTGCTCACCGGCACCAAACAGCCCAACGCCGCCACCATGTTCGCCCGTCTCAAACCCTTTGCCGAGCGGGCCGATCTTCCCGCTGCCACCATCGCCGAGGGGCTTCGCCAGCGCCTGAGCCGAATCGGGGAGGCAGAGGTGACAGTGTTCACGCCGCCGCCGGTGCGCGGGATAAGCCGGGTGGGAGGCTTCAAGCTGGAGGTCCAGGACCGCGCTGGCCTGGGGCCTGAGGCCATCCGGCAAGTCACCGAGGATCTGATCGCCGCCGCCAACCGCGAACCGGGACTTTCGGGCGTGTTCACCACCTTCTCCACTGCCGTGCCGCAGCTCTATCTGGAGATAGACCGTACCCGGGTAAAGGCGATGGACGTCCCCCTTCAGGACGTGTTCGACACCCTGCAGATTTACCTGGGCTCTTTGTACGTCAACGATTTTAATCTCTTCGGCAGGACTTACCAGGTCCTGGTCCAGGCCGATGCCCCTTTCCGCATGCATCCCGACGACATCCCCAAGCTCAAGACGCGAAACCGCGCCGGCGCCATGGTCCCCTTGGGATCGCTGCTCAAAGTGCGCGAGCGCCAGGGACCAGACATCCTGACCCGCTACAACCTGTATTTGGCCGCCGAGGTCAACGGCTCGATCCTAGCTGGGACCAGTTCCGGCGAGGCGCTCGCCAAGCTGGAGCGATTGGCGCAAACCGTTCTTCCCCCCGGCTTCGGCTTCGAGTGGACCGAGCTGAGCCTGCAGGAAGCGCTCGCCGGCAATACTGCCCTGATCGTCTTCCCCTTGAGCGTAGTGTTCGTGTTTTTGGTGCTGGCGGCCCAGTATGAGAGCTGGTCGCTGCCCTTTTCGGTCATCCTCATCGCCCCCTTGTGTCTGACCACCGCTTTGGCCTCGGTCTGGCTGAGGGGGTATGAAAACGACATTTTCACCCAGATCGGCTTCATCCTCCTGGTGGGGCTAGCAGCCAAGAACGCCATCCTCATCGTCGAGTTCGCAAGGGTGCGCCAAGACTTAGGTCAAGATCGCCTAGCCGCAGCGCTGACAGCCGCCCACATCCGCCTGCGGCCGATCCTGATGACTTCGTTCACCTTCATTTTGGGCGTGGTACCGCTCGCCTTCGCCCAAGGGCCCGGGGCCGAATCCCGGCGTATCCTTGGCACTACCGTGTTCGGCGGGATGCTGGGGGTGACGTTGTTCGGGCTGCTTATTACCCCAGTATTCTATGTGATGGTGCGCGCCCTAGTCGAACGCCGCCAGAAACGCATGCCCAAACCTTAAACTGCAGGAAAACCATGCGACGCAAATTAATCCTCGTGCTGCTCCTTGGCTTAGGTGGCAAAACCGGACACCCAGCCGACAACCTGCTTGCCATCTACGAGCTAGCGCTTCAAAACGACCCCGCCTTCCGGGCGGCCCAGGCCAGCCTGCGCGCAGGACTAGAGGAGGAAAACCGGGGCCGGGCTGGGATTTTGCCCAAGGTGAACGTCATTGCCGGCTTCAACCTGAACCGGACCCAGAGCCGCGGCCAGTTTCCCGCCGGGGGGGTTCTGTTCCCAAGCAACACGGATATCAGTTCCGAATCCAAAGCCTGGGGGGTAAGCTTAGATCAGCCGATCTTTGACCTATCGGCCTGGTTCCGTTTTCAGCGCGGCCAAGCTCTGACCCAGCAAGCCAAGGCCCAGTTTTCCTTCGACCAGCAGTCCCTGATCCTGCGGGTGGCAGAGGCCTATGTCGAGGTGCTGCGCGCGCAGGCCAATCTCGAAGCCTCCCGGGCCCAGGAGTCTGCCACCCAGCGCCAATTGGAGCAGGCTCGCGAGCGCTTCGAGGTTGGGCTAGTCGCGATCACCGACGTGCGCGAGGCCGAGGCCGCCCACGACCTGGCAGTCGCCAACCGACTGGCGAGCGAGGGGGCGCTGCAAGTCGCGCGGGAGCAGCTTTCTATCCTCACCGGCCGGCAACACACGGACCTGTGGGTGCTCAAAGAGGACTATCCGGTGGCCAAGCCCGATCCCCTGGATATGGACCAGTGGGTCAAGTTCGCCCGCCAGAACAATTATGCCATCAAGGTCGCGAGCTTATCCCGAGACGCCGCGCTGCAAGCAGCGCGGGCAGCCGGGGCCGAGAATCTCCCCAAAATCACCGCCAGCCTAAGCTATTCGGAAAGCCGGTCAGAGAATGATTTCCACAATACCGCCCCTTTCACGACCGATCCTGTGACGGGGGAACGGATTCCAGGCGGACCGCGATTCTTTAATTTTCCAAGGAACGCGAATCAGGGCAGCTTATCGCTCAACCTGACCATGCCCTTGTTCGCCGGCGGGGCGATCAGCGCCGCCCGGCGTCAGGCTTACGCCGAATATAATCGAACCGAAGCCGAGTATCTGGGCGCAGTAAGGAGCACCATCCAGAACACGCGGGCAGAGTATATCAACGTGGTGACTGCTGTCGCCAGGACTCAGGCCAACCAGCAGGCGGTGGTTTCTAGCCGCGCATCGCTTCAGGCTACCGAAGCCGGCTACGAGGTCGGCACGCGCAACATCGTCGATCTGCTGATCGCCCTGCGTGCCTTGTACGCTGCCGTACGGGATTATGCCAACGCGCGCTTAGATTACGTCCTGGCCACCCTGCGCCTCAAGCGCCTCGCTGGCACCCTAAGCCCGGAGGATGTGCGCGCATTGAACGCGTGGCTGCAACCGCCGGCGAAAGAGAAAGCATGCCAAAACTCGTCATCCTCCTGCTGATTCTCGCCGCAAAGGTGCAGGTGGTCAGGGCAAGCCGGTAGGTCACTTTAGCACTTTCGGCCGGATTGATTTGCAGTTGTCATCTATCCGTCATACCGGAGGTCTAGACTGGAGAATCTTGTAAAGTTCAAGCAGGCAAGGTGAGCCAAAATCCCTCGATCGCCGTCCTCCACGACCGGGTTCCAGGCCGGCTGCGCCTCCATGCGCCAGCCCTGTACCGCAACCCTAGCCTTAAGGCATGGATCCAGGATCGCCTGAGCACAAGTGCTGGAATCGACCGAATCCATATCAATACCGTGACGGGCAATCTCGTCATCGCCTTCGATCCGGCCCAAGGCACCTCCTCGATCTTGCAGCTTCTTCATACCTGCCTGGCAGACCCTAATAAGCCCCCTCAGGCGATCTTAACTCGCAGCGCCGGAGTGGAACCAAAGCCGGCAGGGCTTAAAAGTCGCTTTGGACGGCGTCACCACACCCGATCCAATCCCGCCATCCCGCCCCACGCCCGCTGGCATACCTTGACTCCCCAGGAAGCCCTCGCCATGCAGGGCGTCTCGCCGCAAGGCCTAAGCGATGAAGCTGCGCGTGAACGCCTGGCCCGGTATGGCAGCAACGAACTGGCCGAAGCCCAGCCACGCTCTCCACTCCAGATCGTGCTGGAACAGTGGCTCAGCCCACCGGTGATCTTGCTCGGGGTGTCCGCGGCCATTTCGGTCGCCACCGGAGGATTCCTGGATGCGCTGGTCATCCTTGCCGTGATGGGCATCAACACGGCCATCGGCTATGTCACCGAAGCCGCTGCCGAGGCGATCATCCAGGGTTTGGAATCGATGACCCCGGTTCACGCGGAGGTGGTCCGGGGCGGGCAAACGCGCAAAATTCCAATCAGCCAGGTGGTGGTAGGGGATATTCTCAAACTGACTCCCGGTACCTACATCGCCGCTGATGCCAGGCTGCTAAGCTGTAGCAACCTGACCATCGACGAGTCTGCCCTCACCGGGGAAAGCCTGCCGGTCATAAAAACCGCCGAAGTGTGCTGCCCATCGCTGGCACCGCTGGCCGAACGGCATAACATGGTCTATCGCAGCACTGTGGCGACTGGCGGCAACGGCACCGCGGTGGTCGTCGCCACCGGCAGGTATACTGAAATCGGCCTGATTCAAAGCCTGGTGGGGGAGACCCAGGCCCTCAAGACCCCCATGCAACTCCAACTGGATCGCTTGGGCTTCCAGCTCGCCCTAGTCAGCAGCGGGATCTGCGCCGCGGTGTTTGGCATCGGCATAGCGCGGGGCTTAGGCTTCCTGCCGATGCTCAAGTCGGCGATTTCCCTGGCAGTGGCGGCTGTCCCGGAGGGGCTGCCGACGGTTGCCACCACCACCTTGGCATTGGGAATCCGGCGGATGCGCGCGAGGCGGGCGCTCGTTCGCCGACTGAATGCGGTGGAAAACCTTGGGGCGGTGCAGGTGATCTGCTTCGACAAAACCGGTACCCTGACCCTCAACCGGATGGCGGTCACCCGGCTTGAGACACCCAACCGTCGGATGCGGGTGAAAGACGGTCAGCTCATCTGCGCGGGCCAAGTGCTGGAACTCACAGCCGCCCCCGAAGCGGAGAAACTTTTGGAAATCGTCACCCTGTGCAGCGAGGTGATGGTCAACGAGCACGGGCTAGAAGGCTCCCCCACCGAAAAGGCGCTAATAGAATGCGCTCAGGCTGCGGGCATCGATATCGAGCTGATCCGCCAGCGCTACCCTCAGTTCACCACAGTCTACAGAGCCGAGGACCGGCCCTACATGATCACTTACCACCGCCACGGCGGACAGCTTTTGGTCGCGGTCAAAGGCAATCCGCAGGCGGTGCTCGAGCTGTGCTCGCAATGCCAGCGCGATGGACAGTTGGAATCCCTAAGCGAGGCCATCCGTCACCGCATCCTGGCCGCCAACGAAGCGATGGCCGGGGACGCGCTGCGGGTGCTGGGAGTGGCCTATGGCTATAGCTCAAATCCTACGGAGCATCCCAGTGACCTGATTTGGCTAGGTCTGGTGGGCATGGAGGATACCATCCGTCCCGGCATAGAGCAACTGATCCGGCGCTTTCACCGGGCTGGCATCGATACCGTCATGATCACCGGCGATCAAAGCGCCACCGCCATCTCGGTCGCCCGCAGCTTGAACCTGCATGGGGACAAGCCCCTTGAGGTCATCGACTCGACCCGGCTGGACAAGGTCGAAGTTAAGTTTCTGCGCAACCTGGTCCGAGACGTCACCGTGTTTGCCCGGGTCAGTCCGGCGCACAAGCTCAGGATTGTCCGCGCGCTGCAGGACACAGGCAAGGTCGTCGCGATGATTGGCGATGGGATCAACGATGCCCCCGCCCTAAAAGCCGCTGATATTGGCATCGCCATGGGACAGCGCGGCACGGATGTAGCCAGATCGGTGGCGGACGTGGTCCTAGAGGACGACAACCTCGAGACGCTGTATACCGCCATTGAACAAGGCCGCACGATTTACGCTAATACCTTAAAAAGCCTGCGCTTCCTTTTGGCCACCAACCTCAGCGAAATCCAGCTCATGTTGGCCGGAGTCAGTCTAGGTGCCACAGAAATGCTCTCTCCCATGCAGCTGTTGTGGATCAATTTGCTCACCGACATCTTTCCCGGGCTTGCCCTGTCTCAGGAACCTCCTGAGGAAGACGTGATGAGCCTACCTCCCAGAAAGCCTGACCTCCCCGTTCTGGACCGGCAAATGGGCAGGCGCTTGGTGCGTGAATCCTTGACCCTGACCTGCGGCGCGCTGGGGGTTTACGGCTACAGCCACCTGCGCTACGGCCCAGGACCCCAAACCGAGGGGCTGGTATTTCAAACCTTGACCCTGGCCCAGTTGCTCCACGCTTTAAGCTGCCGTTCGGCAGCCCAGCCAGTTTTTACCCCCGGCCGGAAAACCAACCCTTATCTTACAGGCGCGTTGGGCGTATCCTTGGGGATTCAGGCAGCGGCAGTGATCCTACCCGGCTTGCGCAAACTGTTGGGCCTCTCCTTCCCCGACTGGATCGATCTTCTGGCCATCGGAGCTGGAGCGACTATGCCGCTGCTCATCAACGAAACCATCAAGGCTGTCACGATCACCCCCGAGGAATCCCAATGAGCATCCAACCAGTCCTGTTTACCTCTGAATCAGTCACCCCTGGTCATCCGGACCGCTTGTGCGACACCATCAGCGACGCGCTCGTCGATCAGTTTTTGCTGCGTGACCCAAACTCGCGCATCGTGGCCGAATGCGCCCTGTCCAAGGGAGTAGTCTTCATCGCCGCGCGCTTCGCCTCCGATGCCATCATTGATATCCCCGAGGTGGCTCGCACGGTGATCCGCGAAAGCGGCTATGACAAGGCCGATTTCGACGCCGATGAGTGCACGGTCATCACTAGCCTGATCTCCCTGCCGCCCGAGGAACGCATCGCTCAAGCCACCGAGCTAGACCGCATCGCGGCGCAGAATCAGGTAACGGCATTCGGTTTCGCCTGCACCCATACCCCCGAGCTGATGCCGCTTCCGATCACCCTAGCGCGCCGGTTGGCTAACCAGATGTTCGCCGCCAACCAACAGATGCCTTATTTGTCCCCCGACGGCACGGTTCAGGTGGGAGTGGAACTGGCGCAAGGAAAACCCCTACGGATTCACAGCTTGGCATTGACAGTAGGTTTTCATGTCGGGCGGGCGGTAGCACTCACGCGCTTAACGGATGAACTGCACACCTTCGTGATCGAACCTGCATTCAGCGGCGCAGTTCTGCGTCCGGACCAGGACACCCGCATCTTCATCAATCAATTCGCGCGCAGCGGACCTGCCGCCCATTCCGGCATGACCGGGCGCAAAACCGCCAGCGACACCTACGGGGCTTATGCGCGCCACAGCGGGTCGGCTTTGAGCGGCAAGGATCCGTGGCGGATCGACCGCACGGCGGCGTATGCGGCGCGCTATGTGGCCAAAAACCTGGTCGCTGCAGGACTTGCCGAGGCCTGCGAAATCCAGTTAAGTTACGCCATCGGCCAGGCCCCGCCGGTCAGCATCCAGGTCGATTGCTTCGGCACTGGCAGGCTGCCAGACGCAGAAATCCTCGCCAGAATCAGCGAGGTGTTCGATCTTCGGGTCGGCGCCATCGTCGCTAAGTTCCGCCTGCCCTCCCTACCTGCAGAACATCCTGGCGGTTTCTACCGAAGCCTGCCGGCAGCAGGCCACTTCGGTACCTCGTTCATCGAGCTTCCCTGGGAAAGGACCGACCAAGCAGAGGTTCTGAGAAGATTCTGAAATCAGTCCGGATCCCGCAGCCGGTCGATCTCATTCAGGATTTCCGTCAGCTCCCGGAGGGAGGCATGACCGTCCGGTTGCCGGATGATCTTTTCCCACGCTTCATCGTCCAGTTGATCGGCGATTTCCGGGAGAGGCTGGGAGATGTTCGTATCGGGAGATTCACCGATCCCATCCATATTGCCGCGAATCCAGTATTTATCCATGTGATGCCTCATGCGCGTTGTTGACCCGGCATAAAGACTATCAAACCGACCCTGGAAAAATGATGACAGTATTATGACAAGCTAATTTTTGCTTGAGATTCTCACGCCCAGCGTACTGCTGTCATGGTTTGCTCACCGGCATCTGGATACCGCCTTGACCACGATGCTGTACGAGCGCCGCCAGGCGCTGACCAATTCGCCCACCATGAAGGGCACAATCCCCCTGCTAAACTCGCAAAGCAGATCAAGGGAATCGTGGTCGAGGCGAGCATCGGCGGGGTGCTGCTCTTTACTGGCGGGAGGATGAGCGAACTAGGCGGTTAGGTTACAATGTTTGGCTAAAGAACCACTTTCAAGGAGATGCCCGATGACTTATGCCCTGCTTACCCTGATCCGCCACGGCCAGTCCATCTGGAACTTGCAAAACCGGTTTACTGGCTGGATAGACGTGTGTTTGAGCCAGGCTGGCGTTGAGGAAGCGCGCCAGGCCGGACAGCGCTTAGCTAAGGAGCGCTTCGATCTTGCTTTTGTCTCGACGCTGGTCCGAGCCCAGGAGACTCTGTTCGAGATCCTGCGTCAAAATCGCCATAATGCCGGTTTTCGCCGCGTCCACGAGGGGGAGTCGGCCTGGTACGAGCACTTCAAGGCAAGCCCGCAAGATCAGGCCACGCTGCGCGTGTATTTCGCCGAGGCGCTCAACGAGCGGTTTTACGGCGACCTGCAAGGTCTCAACAAAGATCAAGCAAAAGAGCAGTTCGGCCCCGAACAGGTCAAGCTGTGGCGCAGAAGCTACGAAATACCGCCGCCTAACGGCGAAAGCCTCGCCGCCACGGCCAGCCGCGTCATCCCGTTTTTCCAAGACCGCATCGTACCCCACCTCAAGCAAGGAAAGCACGTGCTTATCTGCGCCCACGGTAACTCCTTGCGCGCCTTGATCATGCATTTGGAAAAAATGACGCCGCAGGAGATTTTGGCCTACGAGCTGGCCACTGGCGTACCGGTCCAATATGGCTTGGACGAAAAGCAAGCCGTGGTCAGCAAAACCGTCTTCGACCGCTAACCCCAACCGCCTGGCGCAACAAGTGGCGGAACCTAATCAACGCCGGCGGCATACAAAGGAACCTCTCGCCGGGTAGTCGCCTCGAGCGGCGCCAAGACTTTAATGACCCCAGCTTCATTGATCTTTAACCAAACCGGACTACACTGTCAGTGAGCTCAAATGCTTTAGCCTAAGCCCGCATGACTTCAACGCAGGCCGGCCAAGACCCCAAATTCTGCCTGTTGGAGGATATCCTCAACGCTGGTCTGTTAACCTGTGTTTTCCAACCCATTGTGGACCTTCGCAACCGCGCCTTTATCGGTTACGAAGCCCTAATCAGAGGACCTGCCGAAACTTCTCTTAGCGCTCCGCTTGCCTTATTCGATTGCGCCCGCGAACATGGACTGCTCCTTCCTCTAGAACGCGCCTGTATAGAGGTTATTTTTCGCCGCTTTGCCGAAAGACACCTGGCGGGAAAATTGTTCGTCAACTTATCCCCTTCTGGATTGCTGGACGAACAAATAGGCGATGGACACACAAATAGATTGCTCGCCGAATTGAACCTTTCCCCAACCAGGATCGTATTTGAACTGACGGAAAATGAATCGATTACCGATCTCGATCAGTTTATCAAGACACTTGACCGTCTTCGTTCTCGCGGTTTTGAAGTGGCAATTGACGATTTTGGTGAAGGGTTCGCCAGCTTAAAACTGTGGTCCCAAATCCACCCGGATTACATCAAGATCGATCGCCATTTCATCGACCAGCTAGCGAGCGACTCCTTAAAATATGAATTTGTCCGCGCCATTGCCTTAATAGCCAGGACCTGCGCCACTGCTATCATTGCAGAAGGCATTGAGCGTCCTGAAGATTTGCAGGCAGTATACGATTTAGGCATTCAATACGCCCAAGGTTACCTGATCTCCTGTCCCACACCTCATCCTTCGATCACCCCCCCTGAGCAAATCTGGACAGGTTTGGTGCAACGGCAAACTGCTATTCAACCTGGAAAACTGTTGGAAACCTACCGACAGACCATCGGCCAACTGATGGACCCAATCGAACCTGCCAGTCCTCATGACTGCAACAATTTAATCCTCGAGCGCTTTGAACGCGATCCAAAGCTGAACTTATTGCCGGTAGTGGACAACAGCGGCTACCCCTTAGGACTGATTGGGCGCTACCCTTTTCTGGACAATATGGTTCGCCCCTATCGACGCGAACTGTTTGGCCGCAAGCCTTGCCCGCTCTTTATGGATCCCAATCCATTGATCCTGGATGCTGCCACTTCTTTGCAAGAAGCTAGCCAGCGTCTGGCACAGATCAGCGAGCACTGCGAAACTTTCGGCCTGATCGTGACCGAAAACGGCCGCTACCGGGGCGTTTGTAGCGGTCGACGCTTGATGAATAAAATCACCGAACTCCAGATCAACGCTGCCCGCTATGCCAATCCGCTTACTCAATTGCCGGGAAACGTGCCGATTTATACCTATATGGACCGGCTGCTGGAAAACCAGGCCGATTTCATCGTCTGCTACATCGATATCGATCACTTCAAGCCGTTCAACGATATCTACGGTTACCACGTGGGAGACGATTTGATCCTGACCCTAGCTAAGGCATTGACCGAGGTCACCGACAGCCACCGCGATCTAGTCGGCCACATCGGCGGTGACGACTTCGTCGCTTTGCTGCAAAGCCAAGACTGGCGAGAGCGCATTGAACAACTCTTCACTCGCTTCGATGAGGGATTGATCCCTCTCTTAAATCCAGAGCATCAACGCGCGGGGGGGTATTTGACCGAAGATCGCACCGGCAATAAAGTATTTCATCCCGTACCCACGCTGTCGGTCGGCGCGGTCGAGGTCAGTTGTGACCACTACAAATCTCACCGGGAGCTATCCGATGCTGCCTCCCAAGCAAAAAAGCTGGCCAAGCGTCAAAGCGGTCACAGCCTGTTCATAGAACGGCGCAAACCTCCTGCCAACCGGCCTTAGCCAAAGAAATTAGAGCCTTCCTTGGCTCTGGGATAGGAGGGTGCTACTTCAACCCCATGCAATTGGCATAAAAAGTAACCGTAGCCGGCCAGTCGGAGAAGATGCCTAAGATTCCCACCTCCTGGGCCAGCACGTCTAGGGCATAATACATATCCCCCTCGGTTTGGACCGCCTCGCCGATGGTCTGGTAATACCACTGTCCCACCCCGCCGCGGCGCAGATCGGAGCGCTCGAAGCTCCAGGTGATCAGGTCTAGGCCTGCAGATTTTGCGCGCTCGGCGTAAATCGATGGGACGATATTGCCGTCCCCGTCCAAAGCCAGCAGCATCCACATGGGCGGGGCGATGATCCTCACCCCCAGGGCGGCAAGCTCTGCCATGCTAGGATTCCAGGTGCTAGGATCGGTGTGGTCAAAGCCTGGCTCCTCGTAGCGGCCGTCTAGGAACACCGCCTGCCGGCCGAATTCCGGCTCGTGTCGGATCCAGTAAAGAACGTCTTCTAGGCTGAAGGATTGGGGATAGACGTCGCCGGGATTCACCCCCGCTTGCCGGTACTCGTCGATCATCTTTTGGGCATAGTCTTCCTGGGTGAAGCCATTGAACGGCATGGGCACCTCAGGAGCTTTGAGCTCCGGGGTCATCTTGACCCCCAACTGCTTGAACAGCTCGATGCTCTCCTTGTGGGTCATGACCGTGCCGTAGCCGTATAGGTCGGTGCGCCAGTCTGGGGTGCCCTGAAGATATTCCGCCACCGTCTGCGCGCGCGGATTAAAACCGTCCATCTTGGCTTTGAGGGTCTTGAATTCCTCCAGGGTGATATCGCTGGTACAGCACTTAGCGCTGGCCGGTCGGATCAGGTTGCCGTCGGCATCGAACTCGGCCGGCTGGAACGGCACCGAGCATTTTGCCGCAAGCGGCGTCTCCAGAATATTGGTCGTGGTGTGCAGGTCGCACTGGGAATGGCGGCAGACTAGTTCCTTATCCTGGGTGAAAGTCACATCGCACTCTAAAATCCCAGCCCCCATGCGCGCGGCAGCCAGATACGACTCTCTGGAGTGCTCGGGAAACTGGAGCGCGGCGCCGCGGTGGCCGATGGAAAAATCGGTTTTGCGGTACCGTACCCTTCGGGCGGCACAGCGCTTTAAGTTCTCCTTGAGCTCTCCAGGACGCATGGTATCGATGAGGAAATAAGGCCTGGGACCGAGCTCAATCCTCAAGCTCCTGGGTTTGCTTTCATTTTTCATCGCATCGGCATGAGGTGAGGCAAACCCTATTATGCCTGCCAACATGATGGCCAGGCGAACGCAAAACATCAGCTTGCAATTGGCGGTGCTTGGCATCGATCCTGCTCCTTAAATTTAATTCGAAGGTAGAACTGGAACCCCCGGTGTGGGCTCAATCTTTGCCCCGATCTTCGTCTTGATTCCTGCGATCGGCACTCCGAAACCCCCTAATGACTACGAGGTCGTCGGTGGGATAACCATCGACTGACGCGCAATCCGTACCGTCAGTACAATTGGCGTCGTCGCTGTGCTGGATCGAGAGGAGGGCCACTTTGCCATCGGCGGTGAAACCGAAACCGGTAGGCTCGGCGGACTGATCCTTCACGGACAGAACCTTCACGCAGCCGTCGGTCTTGATGTCGCGATCTTTGCCGTCCGGCAAACAAGCAAAGATATCGCCATTGTCATGGTCTTCGATGACGTAAAGATTGCCGGTATGGGGTTGAAAGGCCAGATTGTCGAAGGAATTGAAGTCCTCATCCCCTTCGACGAAACGGTTGACCACGACGCTGCGGGTGTTGGCGTCAGCCAGCAGTGGATCGCTGTCTATGCCGCAGACGACCTCCCCATAGTGCTTGGCGCCTTCGTTGCCGGTGTTGGTCCAGCAGAACCGCACCCCCGGCCCTGGATAGGATGGATCCTGCTCCAGATCTTCTGGGCGGTAATAGCCGGTGGCACCGTTATTATGGGCGTCGTCGCGCGCCGTAGCAGCCGTGACTTCGACCCAGGCAGCGTTGCCGATCTCACACCCTTGACCATACTGCTGGCGGGAATCCCGACAGCTCACCTGCATGGCATAGGTCCTGCCCGAGACCAGGGGCGACTGGGACAGCTCGGTGATCACCCCGTCATCGGCGCGCGGACTGGCAGGCACGAACTTGAAGATCGCTCCGCCATCCTTATCGGCTGCGCCGGTGCCTGGCCGAAGCTCATCGCCAGCGATGACCACCCCCGATTCCAAAATGGTCAGACCCTCCCACGCCATAGTGGGAAGCGCAGTGCGCTTTGCGACGCGGGTCGGATCAGTCACGCTGCCGCTGGAACGATCCAACACGGTCGCGTTGGCGTTGAGCGGATCCAGGATCTCGTAAGCACCCCCATCGCCGGTCTCCTCGGTGGCCAGAATGGTGCCCCAAGGGGTACGGCGAATCCCATCGCACGATTGCATGCCGCGCAGCAGGGTAGTCGCGGCACCAGTGTATAGGTCGATCGCCTGGACGGAAGGATTATACTGGCCATTGGCAAGGAGCTCGCGCCCCCCTTCGATGCAAAAGATGGCGTGGGTTGGGTTTTCATCCTCCGGCCAGAAGGCGAACATATCCGCGGCATTGGCCGCCTGGCGGGTCAGGATGGCGGCCTTCAATCCACGGGCCAGTTCGATCAAATCGGAAGCCTTTTGTCCAGGCGCGCGGGGAACGTTGCCTTCGGCCGAACCGGTGAGCGGTTTGACGATGCCGAAATATCTTAGCGACTTTGCCCGAAGCAGTTTCTCGACTTGGGCACCGAAGTCATCCGCAGCCCACACTGGAGCCGAGGCGGTGGCAAAAGCTACCAAACCGATGAGCGTTTTGTTCATAGAAGCACTCCGTATTGATGAATATAAAGGAACTTAAGACCACCTTCACGGCGATCCGCGCCTAGGTTAAAAACGAAGTGTTACAGCAGCTTGAAGATTGGATGAAGGTTCGGTGACTCAGCGGCGCCCGCCATGGTGTTGCAATAGTTCGTATAAATACCACAACACCGTCACCGCCGGCGGCGCCACCTGCCCCTTGGCGATCTGTCTGCCGGCCAGCAAAGCCAGCGCCAGAAAAAGCAGGGAGGGATTGTCCAGACGGCTGCCGGAAAAACGCCGCATCCACCCATCGAGCCGACTCAGTTGGCGACTGACCAGTGCTTCCAGGGATTCGCGGGAAGGCGGCTTGAGGTCCAGCAGGAACCAACCTTGCTCTTGCGCCTGCCGTGCCAAGGCATCTAAATCGAGAGAACCATCGTGATAGAACAACAGGCTCCCGGTTCTCGCACTGGTCTGCACGGTTTGCACGTCGGAACGCGCCGCCAGGGCAGCTTCCAGCGCCCGAAAATAGGCATCATCGCCACGTTTGGTAGGAATCCGCAGACGCACCCTGCCGGTGGCGATGTGGCTCAGGTGAGCAACGGCGATCATTCCTCGCCCGCAGGCGGCGCTGCCTGACTTTGACGCATCTTCTCCGCCCGCAGCTCGTCCTGCACTTCGGCGACTATGTCCTCCAGGTTCTCGGCCGCCTCCGCCAGGACCTCGCGGGTCTTCTCATAGGCCAACAGGCTGGATTTGACGGCAGCGCGCAAGAGTGCCCGCCCCCCCGCACCGGATAGGGCGGATTTAGCCAACAACGCCGCTGCGGTCAAACCGGCACCGATGGCGATCCCCTTTAAAGTTTCCTCTTTCAAACCTTACAGACTCTCAACCCAGCTAGGCAGCGCGACGATAGCGCCTGACGCCTATGACCGCCGTATGGAGCTGGCGGTATTCGGCTTCGATCAACGCCTTGCCGTACTTGCGTTCCAGCCGCCGAATGGTGAAATGGCCTTTGGCCATAGCTTGGAAATGTTGCATAAAAATGATATTGATGGTGGCCCCCCCCGCCGCTCCGATCATGGGAATCGCCAGGGCGGCGGCGCGTTCTGACAAAGCGATCCCGAATCGCTCGGCCACCGCAGCCACCAGCCGGACCAGCATCGGCGCCCCTTCTGTCTTAAGACCGTGAACCTGCACGAACCTTAAGGCCTCGGCGACAGGGATTGCCAGCGCCAGGCGCACCCCATAATAGCCGGTTTCGACCGCATCGTCGCTGGGGCTGCGGCCGCCCAGGGCGAACACTTCCAAACACGCCAGCCGGGTCGCAGGGGCATCGAGCCGTTCACCCTCTTGCCGGGCGATGGCGGCGATTGACCTAAATATTAATACCGTAGACAGAGGCAGTTCAAGCATCACTGCCGGCAGCCCGAAGAATCCTCCGACCGCACCGCATGCGCCGCAGGCCAGTTGGTAGAGGCGGCTTCGCGCGTACGACTTTTTATCCGGGTCCAAACTGGTCAACGCCACATCCAGCGCCTTTTCGACCGCGGACTGGGCGAGATTGTGCACCGCCTCATACCACTTGGCCGGCAAACGCTGGAACCCCAATTCGATCGGTTTTCCCAAGCCATTGGTCAAACGCGCCGCCAGGCTCGGAAACTCCAATAACCGATAGGCCTTCACCAAACTGATTCGATCCTCGCCAGCAAGAACAGCAACAGGAGGGGACATATTCTTTACCGGTAGTTTTCATAAGCTTTTTATGTTTGCATCGAATTGTTAAATTTTGTTGACAAAATCGGAACTACCGAGACTCGATCCGGTCATTTCAATTGGGTTTAACGATGACATAAGGAGAAACAAGCATGACTGAAACCATCCCTATCCAAGAAAAAGCGGGGGGCGAAGAAAAGCCATCCATGTTTGCCAAAGCGGTTGCAGGCATCCGGGACGGGCTGGCCGATGCCAGAAAAAGCGCAGGAAACGCTTTCTCCAACGTAGGCCAATGGAGTGCGAAAGCCGTCTACGGGACCTGCTACGGGATATCCTACGGCGTGACCCTGACCGCGCTGGGCATCTCCATGATCTTGCCGGAAACGATGCTCCGTGGCTTCAAGGAAGGCGCCGAAGCCGCCGAGGAAACCATCGCGCACCGCCGCTGCGAAAGCCCAAGCGAAGCGGCCGAACAGCCGGTCTAACCTCTAACAGGCCGTTGAAAAAGTGCCCATCCAAGCGGTTACTTGCCGTGCGCACCGGTTTTGCGCCGACTCAGGGCGCATTTGAGGGCGCATTTGCCGGCCTTCGAGGCCCTTCTCAGGGCCCTTTTCAGGCCATCTCGCCCATTTCGGGCGCAATGAGGCCCTCTTTCCCACATGATGCGCGTCCCACCAGCCAGCAAGGCAGCATGCGCACCAGCTTGTACGCGGCAAAGCACAGCAGCGCCTGCCCGACCAACTTGGCGTGCCCAATGAGTTTGGTCTTGGCCAGACCTGCGACGGTCTATCCAGCCCAAGGCCTCCTCGATGCGCTTGCGCATTCTCAGGCTGCGCTCGTAGCCTGGGTGTCGTTGGGTACGCCCAGCGATGGCCGGGTGCTGCGCCTTGGCAGCCACGGGCAGGGGAATGCCCCGTAGGCGAAGCCTCGCACCATCGTCCTTGCGCTTGAAGCGCTTGTGGGAGGCCCAGGCTTCAATCAGCGGGCCATCCACACGGAAGTGTTCGTCGCTGGTTGGGCTTACCCAATCGGCGGTGTGCTTGACCCGCTCAAAGAACACGCGGGCCAGGTCTTCGTTGAAGAGCCGCTGGCGGTTGGCGCTGAAGGTGGAGTGGTCCCAGACCTTGTCCTCGATGTTCAGGCCTCGATATCTGCGGTACAGCAGGTTGTAGTCGATGGCCTCGAGGAGCAGCCGCTCGCTGCGGATGGAGGATTTGCAGCAGCAAGGCCTTGAGCAGCAACTCCGAGGGGCGGCCGCGGCGGGCGGACACCGCTTCGAATTGCGCTGTCCTGCGGGCCAGCTATGTGTCCACCACCGCGCGCAGTTTGCGCAGGGGGTGGTCGGTACCCGCTCTTCGAGGGTGATGTAGCTGAACGGCGCGCCCTGGAAGTTTTGTGTGCCCCTCATCTTCGCTGGCTGGTGTCTCGTGGTCGCCGTGGCTCACATGGTAAGGGCAGCAGCACTAGTCGGCGGGGATTTTTTCAACGGCCTGCTAATCCACTTCCAACTCCTCAAGCCTCACCTCCAACCCCTCCGCCACCGTCAACGGTACCAGACACACCGGGCACAGGTCATACAGCTCGGCCATCGCCACGTGTTGGCCGCACCGGCGACAATGGCCGCGACCCGGCACCAGCAAAAGTTCCAGCCTCGCCCCATCGGCGAGGCTGCCGGCCATGACCGCATCGAAACAGAACTCAAGCGCCTCGGGGGCCACGCAGGACAGCTGTCCGACCGCCAGGCGGACGATTTTCACCCGTCGAAACCCCTGGCGCTCAGCTTCAGCCTCGATGATCTCGCGCAAGTTTTCAACCAACGCCAGTTCATGCATGAGCCAACGCTTGCCAATCCCTCTCGTCAGGGCTGGCCAAAAGTTCGGCGACGAAGGTGAGCGCCGACTCCAAATGCCTTTGGGCAGTCGGGCTCAGCCCTTCTCCCAAACCGAAGCCTTCCCCCCGCAGGGTCAGGAGGAACACCGGCGGAGGGGGCTTGCCGAGGGCATATCGGTAAATCGCCAACAGCCTCTGAGGACTCAAGACATGGGTGGTGAAGCTGGCGTCTTGTCTCGCAGCCACAGGCGCAAAGGCAAACGGTGCCGGAGTCTGCCAGCCGGCATCGACCAATAGCGCCAGATCGTGCCGGTCCAGATCGAGCACGTGTTCCGGCTGGAGCTGCATGGCGGTCAGACAAGTCAGCTGCCCCCATCTCTGGCGCAACCCTTCCACCAGGGCCGGGCCCAGGCCATCATCCCCGCGCCCCGGGTTGCCGTATCCCAGCACCAAAATTCTGGTCTCCATCAGCCGCTGACCGTACCATCGCCATGTTTGGTCAGGCGCTGGCACACCCGGCCCTCGGCGTCCACCAGCTCCACCATGAGCGGCATCTTGCCTATGGCATGGGTGGCGCAAGACAGGCAGGGATCGTAGGCGCGGATGGCGATCTCGATCCGGTTGAGCAAGGGTTCGGTCAGCTCCCGCCGGTCCAGGTATTCGGCCGCCACTTGGCGGATCGCCTGGTTCATGGCGGTGTTGTTGTGGGTAGTGGAAACGATCAGATTGGCGCGCGTTACCAGGCCGTCTGAGTCGATGCAGTAATGGTGGATCAGCACCCCGCGCGGCGCCTCGATCACGCCAATCCCCTCCGCGCGCCGCTCTCCTTGCACCATCAACTCCCCTCGGCAGAGGTCCGGGTCGGCCAAAAGCTCCTTGATCTTCTCGGCGCAGTGGAGGATCTCGACCATCCGCGCCCAATGATAGGCCAGGGATGCCTGGACCGGTCGACCGTCTTCTAAGGCCATAAATTCCCGCCGCGCCGCTTCCGCCAAGGGGGTGTCGATGAAGCTGCAGGCATTGAGGCGCGCCAGGGGACCGACCCGGTACCAGCCTGCTTCCGGTCCAAGCGCCGCCAGATAAGGGAATTTCATGTAGCTCCAGGATTTGACCTGCTCGCGGATATGCCGCAGATAATCCCAATCTGGCAACTGGTCAAACAGCACAGCGCCGTTCTCTCCCAGCACCCGCAGCCTACCGTCGTAAAGCTCATGGCACCCGTCGGGGCGGACCAGCGCCAGGAAATGGGAACGGATCACGGCAAAGCGCAGGTGGAAGTCAGGATTGGTCAGATAAATCCTGCGCACCAGATCCAAGCCCTCCTGAGCCCAGCCGATGACCTGATCGATGTGTTGCTTAAGGTAACCCAGGTCTTCTTCGCTCAGGTGTCGGTTCATCCCCCCCGGCAACGGCCCTACCCCATGGATGCGCTTGCCGGTCACCGCCCGGATCACCTCCTGACCGTATTGGCGCAGTTTGATCCCTTTAAGAGCGGTGGCGCGATGTTCCGATTCCAGCAGCGCCAGGATATTGCGTTTTTCGGCCTCGGTATCGAAACCGAACAGCAGATCGGGCGAGGCCAGATGGAAGAAATGCAGAGCGTGGGATTGCAGCACCTGGCCGTAGTGGAGCAGGCGCCTGAGCTTCTCCGCGCTTGGGGTGAGCTCGTCCACCCCTACCAGCCGATCCAGCGCCTTGGTTCCGGCCAGGAGATGGCTGACCGGACAGATGCCGCACAGCCGCTGCACCAACACCGGCACTTCCTGATAGGGCCGCCCCTGGATGAACTTCTCGAAGCCGCGGAACTCGACGATGTGCAGGCGCGCCTGGCGCACCCGGTTGTCCTCGTCGAGCAGTAACGTGACCTTGCCGTGGCCCTCTACCCGGGTGACCGGATCGATCGCCACCCGGCGCAGGTTCTTTGGCAAGGAGTAGCTTTCAGTCATAACGGATCAACGCATCAGGCAAAACCGGCTCGTTGCCCTCGATGAGGGCGGTCAGAACCGCCCAGATGGTGTCGGCCGAAGGCGGGCAGCCGGGAATGAAATAGTCCACCTTGACCACCTCGTGGATTGGGTGGACCTTGTCGAGCAATAGCGGCAACTCCGGGTCGCCGGGCACTTTTGGGTCGGTGACGCCTAGGCCAGTCACGAAGACCTCCTCAAGGCAATCGCCCAGATCGAAGCGGTTGCGCAGGGCAGGAACGTTGCCGTTGATGGCGCAGGCGCCGATCGCCACCAGCTTTTTGCAGGACCGACGCAACTCGCGCAGCACGTGGACGTTTTCCGCGTTGCCCACCCCGCCCTCGACGATGCCGAGCTCGCAGGCGGTGCAGCGCTTGAGGTCGGTCAAGGGGGACCGGTCCAGCTCGGCCAGCTCCACCAACTCCAACAGCCGCTCGTCGATGTCCAGCAGCGCCATGTGGCAGCCGAAGCAGCCAGCCAAAGACGTAGTGGCAATCCTAATCTTCGGTTTGGCCATCACGCCTCCTCACCAACGGAGCCTCTTCCGCCAGACTCACCTCGGCGATGGTCCTGTGGTCGTACTTGCGCATCCCGATCGGCACCCGATAAGCGCTGTCTTTGATGACGATCGCCGCCACCGGACAGATCTGGGCGGCGCGGTCGCTCACCTCCAGGCGGCTGTCCCCCAGCTTGCCGGAAGGGGAATTGACCAGCAATTCAGTATGGATGCCGCGGCCGGAAAGTTCAAAGACGTTTTTGCCCTCGGCCCGACTGGCGCGCACGCACAGCCCGCAGAAGATACAGTAGTGGCGGTCCAGCAGCACCTGGGGGTGGGAGGCATCCACCGCGCGGCGGGGAAAGAAATGGGGAAAATGGCCATCGGTCATGCCGAGATAATAACCCATCGCCTGCAGGTTGCACTGGCCGCTCTTGACGCAGTAAGCGCAGAAATGATCGCCCTCGATGAACAGCATTTGGGTCAAGCGCAGGCGCAGCTGCCTAAGCTCCTCGCTCGCGCTGATCACCTCTTGCTGCTCTGCCGCCGGAAAGGTGCAGGCCGAGCAGAACCTGCCGTTGACTTTGACCGTGCACAGCTTGCAGTTGCCGTCTGGGGGAAAATCCGGGTGATAACACAGATGGGGAATATACACCCCGGCGGCCAGCGCCGCCTCCATGATCGTCTGGCCCGACTCGAACGGGATTGCCTGACCGTCGAGGAGAATCTCTGCCATCGGCTCACTCCTGGGCGAGATGATCGGCAAAGCGCTCGGTCAACTGGCGCGCGGTTTCCAATTCGGCATCGAGGTCAAAGCCTGGCGAAAAATCGATCTCCTTCAACGCCGCCTGGTACGCTTCGGGGTAGGCGGCCAAGGTGGTCTTGACGGGAGCTGCGGCGGTGTGGCCTAGGCCGCAGTGGCTGGCCGCAAGCAGCCCTCCCAAGCGCTCAAGCTCCTGAAGATCCCCCACCGTTCCCCAGCCGCGGCCGATCTTCTGGACCAGTTGGAGCTGAAGCTGGGTTCCCACCCGACAGGGGGTGCAGAAGCCGCACGACTCGTGGGCGAAGAACCGGCTGAAATTTTCGACGATGTCAAGCAGCCTGCGCTGCCTGCCAAACACCATAAACGAACCGCCGGTCGCAAGGTCCTCGAACCCCAAGCGGCGAAAGTAATCTCGGGGGGCGACGAACGCCCCCGAGGGGCCGCCGACCTGAACCCCCAAACTGTCTTCAGCCCCGCCCAGCGCCAGTACCTCCTGCAACGTCAAGCCCCAGGGGATCTCGTAGATGCCGGGGCGAGCGCAGTCGCCGCTGACTGAAAGCAGCCTGGTGCCGCGCGATTTTTCGGTCCCGGCCTGGGCAAACCAGGCACCCCCATGGGCTAGGATGAGGCTGGCAGAGAAGAAGGTCTCGACATTGTTGACCACCGTCGGCTGCCCCCAAAGCCCGCAAGTGACCGGATACGGTGGTCGGTTGCGCGGGGTGCCGCGGCGGCCCTCGATGGAATTGAGCAGCGCCGACTCCTCGCCGCAGATATACGCACCCGCCCCTAGGATGATCGCCACGTCGAAGTGGAAATCCATCAGGCCGCAAATGTTGCGCCCGAGCAGCCCCCTGCGCCGCCTGAGGTGGAGGGCATTTTCTAACCACGGCAGGAGAAACTCGTACTCACCGCGCAGGTACAAGAATCCCTGCCGGGCACCGGTGACGAAGGCGGCTAGAGTCATCCCTTCCAGCACCTGATCTGCCCCATAGCGCAGCAGGGCACGATCCTTGAACGTCCCAGGTTCCCCCTCGTCGGCGTTGCAGACGATGTAATGCTCGCCGGGCGTCTCGCGGCAGTAACGCCATTTCAAGGCGGTCGGAAACCCCGCCCCGCCGCGCCCGCGCAGTCCGGAAGCCTCCAGCTCTTGCAACACAAAGCGCGGTCCTCGCCTGAGCGCCTTTTTTAACGCCGCCCCAGAACGCCAGGAAGCGCTCAGCTGGAGCCCGCGCAGGCGGAAGTTGACTTTGACTTCGAACCACTCGGCCGGCCAGCGTTCCACAGGCACTTCCTGTTCGAGATAGCAGGCAATGGCGTCGATCAATTCCGGGTTGAGGCGCGCGATGGGCAAGCCGTTGACGAGCAAGGACGGCCCCTGGTCACACAGGCCGGTGCATGCGGTCTCGGCAACACTTACCAGGCCGTCGTCCCGGGGGGTGCCGGGGATCACCCCCAGGCGCTCGCACAGCTGGTTTTGCAGGCTCTTGCGCCCGCTGAAATCATCGATGATGCAGGTGCTGAAATAGATCTCGTAGCGACCCTGGGGTCGGGTATGGAGGAAGCTGTAGAATTCGGTCACCCCTTCGACTTCGGCCAGGGGCAGGCTTAAACGCTCGGCGACCGCCTGCATCGCCGCGCGGGGGACGTAATGATGGATGTTCTGAATCTGGCGCAGAATCGCCAGCAGCGCCGAGGGATGGCTGCCAAAGCGATCGACGGCAGCAAGCGCGCTTTGGATCGGATCAGTTGCATGGCCCACTACACGCATACCCCTTCACCTCCTCCCTATCATCATACCAATGCTTGAACAACCAGGCACTAACAAATCCTAGGCAACTGCTCTCCCATAGGCAGATCCACGATCCGCTCCCCGCCAAAGGCGGTATGCAGGATCACCCTTCCCGCAGGCGCTTCGGTCACCTCGCCGATGACGGCGGCGGCGCGGCCGTCAGGATGGGTGCGCAGGGCAGCTAAAGCTTGGTCGGCGACTTGCGGGGCAACTACCGCCACCAGCTTGCCTTCGTTGGCCAGATACAGCGGATCCAGCCCCAAGATCTCGCACATTCCCCGCACCGATTCGCGCACCGGCAGGGCCTCTTCACAGATGCGCAGGCAACAGCCGCAGGCTTGGGCGAATTCGTTCAGCACCGCCGCTACCCCCCCGCGGGTGGGATCGCGCAGCGCGCGGACGCCGTGCGGACAGGCCGCCAGAAGATTGGCGACCAAACTGTGCAAGGGGCGGCAGTCGCTTTCAATGGCATGCTCTAAGGCCAGTCCGCCGCGGGCGTCGAGCACCGCCGCGCCGTGATCTCCCACACACCCACTCAGCAAGATTCGGTCGCGCGGGCGGATATGCGCCGCCCCAAGATCCACCCCAGGAGGAATCTCCCCCACCCCACAGGTGGTGATGAAGATTTTGTCTGCCGCCCCGCGCGGCACCACCTTGGTGTCACCGGTGACGATGCGGATTCCGGCCTCATCGGCGGCCGCCTTCATGGACCAGGCGATGCGCCGCAGATCGGCCAGGGGCAATCCCTCCTCTAGGACGAAGGCGCAGCTCAGGTAAAGCGGGCGCGCACCGCCTACGACCAGGTCGTTGACGGTCCCGCATACCGCCAGCCTGCCGATGTCCCCGCCAGGGAAAAAGATAGGATCGATGACGTAGGCATCGGTGGTCATGGCGAGCCTTCCGGCAGGTGGCGCCAGCCTGGCCTGGTCCTCCAGGCGCCAAAGCTCGGGATCGGCGAAGATTTCCAGAAATACTTCCCGGATCAGGGCCGCCATGGCCTGACCTCCGCTGCCGTGGGCGAGGGTGATGCAAGGTCCGGTCACAGGTGGTTGCGCGCGTAGCGGTAATAGGCGGCGCACGCCCCTTCCGCCGAGACCATCAGTGCCCCCAAAGGCGCCTCGGGCCGGCAGCGGCTGCCGAAGTAGGGACACTGGTGCGGTTTGAGGCGTCCTTTGAGCACCTCGCCGCAGGGAAGGGGCTCTTCTTCGACCGAGCGAAACACCAGGCCGAACCTGCGTTCGGCGTCGAAACCTGCATAGCTAGGTTTGAGCCGCACCCCGCCAGCGCAGACCTCGCCCAAACCCCGCCAACAGGATCGATCGGTCAGTTCAAAGACTTGTTCGATCGCGGCAAGTCCTACGCGGCTTCCACCCTCGCCCACCACCCGCCGGTACTGGTTCTCCACCTGGCAGCGCCCCTGGGTCAATTGGCCAAGCAGCATCCACAGGGACTGGAGGATATCCAGGGGCTCAAAGCCGCTCACCACCACTGGGATGCGATATTCGGCAGGGATGAAACCAAACGCCCCAGCGCCCACCACCGAAGCGACGTGGCCTGGGGCGAGGATACCATCTAAGGCGAGGTCCGGGTCAGCGAGGATGGCGCGCACCGCCGCCGGGGTGGTGATGTGGTGGCACAGGAGGGAAAAGTTCTCGATCCGCTCGGCCTCGGCCTGGAGTACGGTCAGGGCGGTAGCGGGCATGGTGGTCTCAAACCCGATGGCGAAAAAGACCACCTCCCGATCCGGGTGGCGGCGGGCGAGGGCCAAGGCATCCAAAGGAGAGTAGACGATGCGCACGTCCGCTCCCTGGGCGCTGACCTCGCGCAGGCTGACGGTGCTGCCGGGTACCCGCAGCGCGTCGCCGAAAGAGGCGAAGATCACTGAAGGCCTCTGCGCCAAAGCGACGGCGGCATCGACCCGCTCCCGCGGCAGCACGCACACCGGACAGCCTGGGCCGTGCACCCACTCGATGGTGTCCGGCAGGATCTGGTGCAGGCCGTAGCGGAAGATGGCGTGGGTGTGGCCGCCGCAAAACTCCATGATCTTGAGCGGCCTCGCCTGCCTGATCTTCGCCAGGCGCGCTCGGATCGCGCCGACCAAGGCGCGCCCCTTGGCCGGATCGCGGAATTCGTCAATCCACTGCATCGGCTTGAAGCGCGGCAAGCAAGGCCAAAGTGCGCTCGGCTTCATCCGCCGAGATCAGGGTCAAGGCAAACCCAACGTGCACCAGTACCCACTGGCCTAGGTAGGTTTCTAGGGGCAACCCCGCCTGCGCGACGCACGCCAGGTTCACCTCGCGCCGCACGCCGCCGATTTCCACCTTGGCCAGCTGGCGCTCGGGATCGGTGATGGCGATGATTTTTCCCGGTACACCCAAACACATGGTTTTCCTCCCCGCTGCGATTTATGCCATGCCGGCAAGGGTGCGAGCGGCGGCAACCACCGCCTGCCCCAACGCCAATCCCCCATCGTTCATGGGCACCTGATGCGGGATCCACACCTTAAGTCCCGCACCTTCCAGCCGCTCGGCCATCCTCTCCAGCACCAAGCGGTTCTGGAACACCCCACCGGACAGGGCCACGGTGGAGCAATCCAAGCGCCCGGCAAAACAAAAGATTAGCTCGCACCAGGCATCCGCCAGGCCCAAATGGAAGCGGCGCGCCACTACCTCTTTCGGCGCGCCTTTGGCCAGGTCCGCCAACAAGGCCGGCCACAAGGGGGCAGGGTCCAGGATCCAGGGATCGCCTTGGATCACTTTAAAAGGATAACCCAAAGGCTCTCTGCTTTGCCAGGCCAGGCGTTCCAGCTCGGCAGCCGCCTGGCCTTCGTAGCTTTGGGTGTCGAAACAGACACCTACGGCAGCGGCCACGGCATCGAACAGCCGGCCACAGGAAGAAGTAAGCGGCGATCCTATCCCTGTCTCCAACATCCTAAGCAAAGGGGGCAAAGGTTTTGCCCGCAGGGCGGCGAATGCTTGCAGGGGGATTCCCGCCCGCCAAAGCTGCGCCGCCAGGTTGCGCCACGGCTCGACGATCGCTTTGCCGCCGCCGGGCAAGGGGGTTGGCTTAAGGCAAGCCAAGCGCCGGTAGCTGCGGTAATCGGCCAAGAGCAGCTCGCCGCCCCAGAAGGTGCCGTCTTCGCCGTAGCCTAGGCCGTCCAGAATCAGTCCCAACACTGGTCCGGCCGCCAATGGGTGGCCCAATTCCGCCAGACAGGCAGCCAGATGGGCGTGGTGGTGCTGGACTTGCACCAGTTTAAGTTTCGCCTCCGCCGCCCAACTGCACCCCAGCTTGCTCGCCAAATACTCGGGGTGAAGATCCACGGCCAGCAGGTGCGGATCGAAACCGAAAAGCTGCTGATAAGCTTCCAACTCGCACTGGTAGCGGACCAAGCTGCGCGCCTGCTCTAGATCGCCCAGATACTGGGACAGAACCGCCTGGCCGCCGCGCACCAGCGCGAAGCTGCTTTTGAGTTCTCCACCCAAAGCCAGGATACCATCGCACTCCTCGAACCCAGGCGGCAAGGGAATAGGCGCCGGCGCCAGCCCCCGCGCCCGCCGCAGCACGCGCACCCGCCCGGCCATCAGGCGCGCCACCGAATCGTCGCCGGGGTGGACGATGGGCCGGTCGTGGAACAGAAAGGTATCGGCGATGCCCGCCAGCCGTTCCAGCGCCTCGTCGCAGTCGGCGCACAGGGGATCGCCACTTAAGTTGCCCGAAGTGAACACCAGCGGCGTATCAAAATGGGCCAGCAGGAGATGGTGGAGCGGCGTATAAGGAAGCACGAAGCCCAATAGATCCGATCCCGGGGCGATGGTCTGTGGTAGCTTTCGGCCCGTGGCCTGGAGCAGGACGATGGGCGCGGCCGAGCACAACAGCGCCTGACCCTCTTCAGGGCCGAGGCGGCAGTAGCGGCACACCACGTTCAGATCGCGTGCCATCAGGGCCAACGGCTTGTGAGGACGATGCTTGCGGGCGCGCAGGGCAGCCACCACCTCCGGCTGGGTGGCATCGGCCAGCAGCTGAAATCCCCCCACGCCTTTGACCGCAACGATCTTACCCAGGCGCAGCAGTTCGACCACGCGGTCGATGGCAGCCGCTTCGGTTTCCTCCCCCGGCGTCAGCCATACTTTTGGCCCGCAGTCTGGACAAGCGATGGCCTGGGCGTGGAACCTGCGGTCGGCCGGATTTTCGTATTCGGCGCGGCAGGCGCGGCACAACGCAAACCCCGCCAGGCTGGTGCGATCGCGATCGTAGGGCAGGCGGTAGGTGATAGAAAACCTCGGGCCGCATTGGGTGCAGTTGGTGAAAGGATAGCGATAGCGGCGCTGATTGGGGTCGAAGGTCTCCGCCAGGCATTCAGGACAGACTGCCACGTCGGGCAAGACGAAGGTGTGCGGCGCCCCGGTCGAACTGGCTTCGATGACAAAGCCCACCGCAGCCGGCGCTTCGCTCAAAACGCGCTCCACCACTCGATCGATGCGCGCGAGGCGCGGCGGATTGGTCAGCAATTCCCGGCGCCAGGCCGCCAGCGCCGCAGGCGTCCCCCAGGCCTGAATCCTAAGCCCTTCCCCCTGGTTGCAAACCGAGCCTTGCAAACCATACTGGCGTGCCAGACGCCACACCCTAGGTCGAAAACCGACTCCCTGCACCAGGCCGTAGAGGCGGATTTCCAGGCCGGTCAGGTGCCCGTCGCCAGCGCGTGGGCTTTCATCTTGCGCATCGCGCGCAGCCATCGGTACCAATCTTCCAAGCCCTTACCGGTTTTGACCGCAAGCTCGAGCACTTCAAGATCGGGATTGATCCTTCGGGCATAGGCGATACAGCGCTCAAGATCGAAGTCCACGTAGGGTAACAGATCGATCTTGCTCACGATCATCAGGCAGGCGGCGTGGAACATATGGGGATACTTGAGTGGCTTATCCTCACCCTCGGTGACCGACAGGACCACGACCTTGCCGTCCTCTCCCAGGTCGAAAGCTGCCGGACACACCAGGTTGCCCACGTTTTCGATCATCACCACCGCACCTGGCTCGGGATCTAGATCCCTCAAAGCGTGGCCGACCTGGTGGGCATCCAGGTGACAGCCCTTGCCGGTATTGATCTGAACCGCCGCCACCCCAAGCGCCCGGATGCGGTCGGCATCCAAAGAGGTCTGCTGGTCCCCCTCGATCACCGCGAACGCAAGCTCCCCCGCCAAGTCCTGGAGCGTGCGCACCAGGAGCGAAGTCTTGCCAGCCCCGGGACTGGCCACCAGATTTAGGGCTAAAATCCCGCGTTCGGCCAGCCAGCTGCGGTTGGCCTCGGCATAGCGGTTGTTCTTGGCAAGAAGGTCTTGCTCGATTTGTAACCAACGGGGAGTATCATCATGGCGATGATGATGGTGGGAACTGCATCCACAGGTGGCACACATGGCTGATCTCCTAAAGTCGTTCCAGAACCGGACTATCCCCTGCAACATACCCGGTCCCGACCACCTTGCCAAGCCCCCGTATCGGAACCCAAGGCCTCGGCGGAGCTTGCGATCGCCTCCAACCGCACCTATCATTAAGTCAAAAGCCAATCAGCCCAAGCTGGTGCTGCCTTGAATACTCACCTTTTTTCCCTGCCTTCCGTACCTGAGCCCCTGACCGAACTGATCCCCCTGGCCTTAGACCTACGCTGGTCGTGGAGCCACGTCAGCGATGAGCTGTGGGAGAGGTTGGATCCCGAGCTGTGGCAGCGCACCGCCAATCCCTGGCTGATCCTGCAAAGCCTCTCGCCCGTCAAACTGGAGGAGTTGGCGCAAGACTCAGCTTTCTGTCAAAAGCTAGCCGAGTTAGCCGCCGAACGTCGCGCCTACTTGGCACGGCGTTCGTGGTTCGAGGAGGTCAAACAGCAAGCGCCTTTGAGCGGTATCGCTTACTTTAGCATGGAATATGGCCTGACCGAAGCCCTCCCGCTCTATTCGGGGGGGCTTGGGATGCTGGCTGGGGACTTTTTAAAAACGTGCAGCGACCTGGGCGTCCCTACCGTGGGGGTGGGTTTGCTCTATCAGGAAGGCTATTTTCGCCAGATCATCGACGGCTATGGCCAGCAGGTGGAGCTGTACCCCAACAACAATCCCTGGGAGCTTCCGATCACGCCGGTTCGGACCGAGGACGGTCAGCTGCTCAGACTGCGCTACCATTTCAACGGCTTCGACCTGTGGGTCAGAGCCTGGCAGGCTGAGGTGGGCCGGACCCGGTTGTATCTCCTGGACCTCAACGATCCGGCCAATCCGCCCTCAGACCGCTGCATCACCGATAGGCTGTACGGCGGCGGCACGGAGCAGCGCCTCCAGCAGGAGATGCTGCTCGGCATCGTCGGCTGGCAGCTTCTGGAAACCTTAGGAATAGAGCCTACCATCTGCCACCTCAACGAAGGCCATGCCGCCCTAGCGACGCTGGAGCGGGCGCGCAGCTATATGCAGCGCCATCAGGTGGACTTCGAGCTAGCCCTGACCGTCACCCGCGCCGGCAACCTGTTCACCACCCATACCCCGGTGGCCGCCGGTTTCGATCGCTTCTCGCCGCACCTCATTCGGCGCTATCTCGGCTTTTACTGTGAGCTTCTGGGGATTACGGTGGAAGACCTTCTCGCCCTGGGGCGGGCCAACCCAGACGATCCGGATGAACCGTTCAATATGGTCTATCTGGCCATCCGCGGCAGCGGCGCGGTCAACGCGGTCAGCCGCCTCCACGGCCGGGTCAGCCGGCGTATTTTCGCCCCGCTGTTTCCCCGGTGGCCACAGGCGGAGATACCGGTCGGCCATGTGACCAACGGCGTGCACACCCCGTCCTGGGATTCGCCTGAATCCGACCGCCTTTGGACCTCCGCCTGCGGTCCGGAGCGCTGGGTCTGCGACCCTTGCCTGCCGGGCGAACAGTTTCGTAAGCTCTCTGGGGAACAGCTTTGGGAACTGCGCGCTCACAACCGCAGGCGCTTGGTCGAATTCGTGCGCGCTTATTACGCTAGCCGACCGGCGGCTTTCAATTATCTACCTTCCACTAGCGACCCACTGCTCGATCCCAATATCCTGACCTTAGGATTTGCACGCCGCTTCACCGCCTACAAACGCCCCAACCTGCTCCTGACCGATCCACAACGCCTGGCCGGGCTGCTGGGCAATCCGCAGCGGCCGATGCAGTTGATCCTGTCGGGCAAAGCCCATCCCTTGGATAATGAGGGCAAAGCGCAGCTTTATGCCTGGATCGATTTCATCCGCAGCCATCCCGAAATCGCAGGCAAAGTGGTCTTCCTGCCCGACTACGACATGCAGTTGGCCGAGCGCCTGGTAGCAGGGGTGGACGTCTGGATCAACACCCCCAGGCGGCCGTGGGAGGCGTGCGGAACTTCCGGCATGAAAGTCCTGGTCAACGGCGGGATCAACCTCTCGGAACTGGACGGCTGGTGGGCGGAAGCTTATGACCCTTCGGTGGGGTGGGCGATTGGCGACGGCCAAGAGCACGACGCTGACCCAGCTTGGGATCGGATCGAGGCTGAGCAGCTATACGACCTGTTGGAACGGGAAGTGGCGCCAGCTTTTTACGCGCGCGACGCGCGCGGCATCCCCGTGCAGTGGGTGGCTAAAATGCGCGAGTGCATGGCAAAACTCGCGCCGTTTTTCTCCGCCAACCGCATGGTGCGCCAATACGTCGAGCAATACTACCTGCCTATGGCGCAATCCTTGGCCAGGCGCCAGAACGACCAGGCAGCCAAACAAATCGTGACCTGGAGGCGCACGCTCAACGCCCACTGGCAGACCATCCACTTCGGCGACCGGCGAATCGACACCCACGACGGCATTCACCATTTCGAGGTCCCGATCTATTTGGGGGCGGTGGATCCAGCATGGATCCGGGTGGAGCTTTATGCCGACCCGCTCTCCCCCGACCAACTGCCCGAGAAAATTCCATTGACGCCCCACCATCCTCTGTTGGGTGCCGAAGGCGGCTTCCTCTATGTCGGTGAGATTCCTGCCGAACGGCCAGCGCAGCACTATACCCTCAGGGTGGTGCCGTACCATGAGGAAGCCCAGGTACCTTTGGAGATCACCAAGATTGGCTGGCAGAGGTGAGATCCTAGGGGCCATCGATGCTGCCGGCAGGCTGGCACCTTAAACCCATCTCAGCTTGGCTCAGCGCAGGGCTGTTCCTCTGCTCTCCGACCGTCTCCGCCACCTACACCGGCGCTTTGGCCTCGGGGCTGGTACGCTGTCGGCGCCGATCAGCACCGAAACCGCCATTCCCATCCCAAAAGAGCACTTCGCCGGCGGGATACGCACGGAATTTGTCAAGTTCAACCCACTTTCAGACAATCAGTCGCTGCGTCTTAGGGAGGAAGATCCAGAAGCCGATCTCCACAGCACCAAATCTCTGCTCAGCACTTCTCTCCTTGTCGCTTACGGTCTGACCGATAACCTCACGGTAGGAATCCGGCTCCCCTACGTGCGCCGGGGAAAGCTGCGCGAACCGCCCCATCACGAGGAGGGAGGTGAAGCGCACGCCGGGGAAGAAGGCGTGGAAAATCTGGGGAGTGCAGGTGGCATCGGGGATTTACTCGCCTTCGGCCAATTCCGTTTTCTGCATCTGGCTCAACCCGATGCCCACGCCGCCCTGCTCCTGGGACTCAAGACCCCAAGCAGGGTGACCGAGCGGCGCAGCCGGGACGGCGAGAAATTGGAGGCCGAACTGCAACCCGGCTCCGGTTCCTGGGACGGCATCTTCGGTCTCGCCTACACCCACAACATCGCCGCCCTCACCTTCAACGCCAGCATAGTCTACACTGTAGTCACCGAAGGCAGCCAGAATACGGATTTGGGCGATACCTTCAGTTACAATGCTGCGTTATCCTATCGCTTACCCTTAGGAACTGGTAGGATTGGAGAATATTTTTTCCTGGGTGCCGGAGGTTTTGGCGTGGATCTGATCTTGGAATTTAACGGCCAGTGGCGGGATAAAACCCGCATCAGCGGTCACGCTGACAAAAATTCGGGCGGCAACTTAGGGTATCTTTCGCCCGGTGTCCGCTTGCTTTTGGGCCGGCATACCAATCTGGGATTCTCCTTTGGGATTCCAGTGGTGGATGACCTCAAAGGCGACCAGGACAATCTAGATTTCCGGCTGGTGGGTGGCCTCAACTTTTACTTTTAGCCATGCTGCATCGCCTTCTGATCGGGTTGCTGGCGCTTTGCCTGGCTGCCTGCGCCCAGCGCTTCGAGCCGAAGCAGGCAGCCGGGGCCCAGGGACTGGTGGCATCGGCCGCCTTCGCCCCCGACGGACGACTGTGGCGGGTGATCGCAGATAAAGACACCGTTTATGTGGACCACTCGGAAAATAACGGCTTAAGCTTCAGCGCTCCCCTCCCCATCAATCCGGTCCCCCTACCGATCCGCGCCACCCCAGAAGACCGACTGGGCATCGCCATCGATGAGACTGGCCGAATCATGGTGGTCTATGCTGCTGCCAGCGCTTCGATTCCCTGGGGCGTGTACTACAGCTTTTCCAGCGATGGCGGCCGCCATTTTTCCCAACCCCGGCCCATCGTTCCTAAGATCCGCGCTAAAACCTACCAGGCCAAACTGGGAGCGGCTCGGAACACCTTCCACCTGTTCTGGCACCAGGGCGAAGCTTTAAGCCCAACCGGCACCCCCCTGCATTGGGCAACGCTGTCCGATCTTCTTAAGCACCCGCCTCAGCGCCGTACGATCGCCGACCGCCAGTGCGAATGCTGTCGCATCGCTTTAGCTTTCGATGCTGCCCAACAGCCGGTACTCCTGACGCGGTTCGTGTTCCCGGGAGTCATCCGCGATCACGGCTTGATTTTTCCGGCCGCTCCAGGGCAGGCGCCCGTCCGCCGGGTCAGCTTCGACGAGTGGCAGCTTGAGGCCTGCCCGGAACACGGCCCGGCGCTTGCCATCGGTCCTGAGGGCCGCCTGCACATGGTCTGGTTCACCTTGGGCCGCAGCCGCAAGGGGCTGTTTTACGCCCATAGCGACGACCAAGGCAGGACCGTTTCCGATCCAATGGCGGTCGGAAATCCCGGGGCACTGGCCAGTCATCCCGATGTTCTTGCCCGTGGGCGTCGGGTGGTGCTGGTGTGGCAGGAATTCGATGGCCAGAAGATGCAGGTGCAAATGATTCAGTCCCAGGACCGAGGAGAGAACTGGTCCTCCTCCCAAGTGCTGGCTACCAGCCAAGGGGCTGCGGATTACCCGTTTTTGCTGGCTCGGGGGGATGAAATCTATCTATCCTGGAATACCGAGGCTGGCTACCGATTGATTCCCATTCCCAAGTAAACCCATGTGGCTTCGCATCCTTGCATTCGCTCTCTCGATGGCGGCACTGCCGGGTTTTGCTGCGGTACCGCACCTGTTTTTCCCTGAAAGCCTCAAGCAGATCCGCGCCCAGCATCCCGGCCCCTTCTTGCTGGTGTTGTGGTCGCTGGACTGTCCACCCTGCCACCGGGAACTGAAGCTGCTCGGAGAAACCCTCAAGCAAAATCCCAAGCTCGATCTGGTGCTGATCGCCACAGATGACCAGGCAAGGGCCGAGGAAGTAGAGACCCTGCTCGCTCGCTACGGCTTGGACAGCGCGGAAAGCTGGATCTTCAGCTCAGCCGCTACCATGCGGCTGCGCTACGCCATCGACCCAGGCTGGTACGGGGAACTTCCCCGGGCCTATTTTCACCTGCCCGACGGCCAAAGGATCGGGCATAGCGGACCGATCGAGCCGGAGCAGATCGACGCTTGGCTGAAGATTGTCTCTCAGTCCGCACCACAACCTCTCAGCCAATAAAATCCTCAAGCGACCGCGTCGACGCCACGCTGCGGTACTGCCGGAAAATAGGCGGTTCAGGGATTCATTGACCACTGAATCTTGGTTTCAATCCACTCCCGGCAATTAAGCCGGGAGATATTATCGAAAGGATGATCGATCGGATTGGCGCCAAAAGTTTCAATCCACTCCCGGCAATTAAGCCGGGAGATATTCCTCATATCTGATGCCGCGCTTCGCCATCCATGAGGTTTCAATCCACTCCCGGCAATTAAGCCGGGAGATATTAACTGAAGTGAACGATCTGGCCAAGCGGTATGAGGTTTCAATCCACTCCCGGCAATTAAGCCGGGAGATATTAATTGAGAGGCCTATCAGAGAGAATAGGCCTGGAATGTTTCAATCCACTCCCGGCAATTAAGCCGGGAGATATTGTTTTGTTCTTCGGTCGGCATGATAGCCGACCGAAGTTTCAATCCACTCCCGGCAATTAAGCCGGGAGATATTGGCCTACGCTGATTCTCGCGCGCACGATGCAGCGCGTTTCAATCCACTCCCGGCAATTAAGCCGGGAGATATTCGCCCCGCTCCACGAATGGAGCAGGGCGTAAATAGTTTCAATCCACTCCCGGCAATTAAGCCGGGAGATATTTGGGTCGACCCAAATCCAAGCCTAACCTACCGGCAGTTTCAATCCACTCCCGGCAATTAAGCCGGGAGATATTGGATATCGATCGGCTCATAAGCATTTATGGGCCTGTTTCAATCCACTCCCGGCAATTAAGCCGGGAGATATTCGGGGAGTGTGAATCAAACGCACAAACAACTGCAGGTTTCAATCCACTCCCGGCAATTAAGCCGGGAGATATTGCATGTA